>Ga0208373_1000015_pt1 | contig 469333 bp, 413 predicted proteins | sample RifOxyC2_FD_184036 | JGI IMG/M metagenome (GOLD analysis project Ga0208373, IMG submission 184036) | Soil microbial communities from Rifle, Colorado - Rifle Oxygen_injection C2 (SPAdes) | ecosystem: Environmental > Terrestrial > Deep subsurface > Rock core/Sediment | place: Rifle, Colorado...
CGAATTTAAACACTCCATTCGTTGGCACTTATTACGATTAAATTCGCAATATACCGACGCCAAGGAAATTGAAAACACTTATAACAAACTTTTATGTTAAATAGCACACAACAGAACGGGAAGGAAAACCATAAGGCTTTAATTTCTCATTGTATAAATAATATTACCAGCTTTTTATATCCCCTACTTTTTTTACAAAAGTCCATTTGCCATTTTTCTTAAAGAGAAATAATGAACTACCATCAATTGAAGTCTTATCAGAATTAAACCAGCCATAAGAAAGATAACAATAGTTAAAATTTTTCTCAAAAATTGGCTTTGAAATTTTAAGACAGCTATCACCACTAACCATCTGTATATAATTATTAAACTTGAAACCAATTTTTTCTCTTAGAGTATCCTTTGTCATTTTTGATAAAATAGTATTTAGCTCATTCTCACTAAATACACTATGTATAGTTGCATTTTCATATGCCGAATTCAAACTATACAAAGAAACTCCTAAAAATAAATTACTATTTGAAAGATAATTTCGAATTCGAATTGTATTTCCTTTTGAAAAAATAAAATAATTAGAATTGGTTAGTATACTATCTTGAAAAAATTGTAAAACTTTCGTTTTCTCTTCCCGATACTTTTTCGAATCCTGTGCCTGTAAAGGATTTAATAGAAGCAAAAACAAATTGAGGGTAATAAGAATTTTTAAATACATGCAAAACTATTCAGGAACCAACCTTACTATCCTTCCTGGTCCTTCTATGGAAACATAAATAGAACCATCTGGTGCTTGGCGCACATGACGAATGCGGCCTACTTTATCGAGGAGTTTGTGTTCTTTCACCACTTTATTGTCCTTGATTTCAAGGCGTGCTAAATATTGCAAAGCCAATCCGCCAACCAATAAATTACCGGTCCAACTTTTGAATTTTTTATCGGTAATGAATGCCATTCCGCATGCACCAATGGATGGAACCCATTTGTGAACTGGGTCTGTAACACCAGTCATGGTTGGGCTTGCAGAAACTGGTTTATCATCGTAGTTCACACCGTAGGAAACCAAAGGCCAGCCGTAGTTATTGCCCACTTTAATAATGTTCACTTCATCTCCACCTTTTGGTCCATGTTCTGCTTCCCAAATTTCTTTGGTGAATGGATTATAGACCAAGCCTTGTGGATTTCGGTGTCCGTAACTGTAAACGGTTGTTGGTGCTGAATTGCCCGCTAATATTGGGTTTCCTGCAGGTATACCGCCATCTTGTGTTATCCGATGCACTTTACCCCATGTACTGTTTACATCTTGGGCATTTTTGTTCGGCGAATTCGCTCCACCATAACTGGTAGCACCTCCTTCCCCAACACTTACAAATAAATTACCTGCTTCATCAAAATCAATACGGCTTCCATAGTGGCCAGTCATCGTATTGGCTGAATTAGAAGTCAATAATATTTTGGGCTCGGTAATTTGATCGTTCACTAATTTAAAACGCATTAAATTAACACTTCCGCCCCCACCTGGATAATTCCCAGCATAGCTAATGAATACCCAGCCATTACTGTTGAATTGTGGTGAAACTCGAACGTCTAATAAACCTCCCTGCCCGCTGGTATTGATTGTTGGAAGTCCAGTAATTTCTGTGATTTTATCACCGCTTTTACGATGCAGTTTCCCTTTCTTTTCAGTGAAAAGCAAATCACCATTGGGCAAAAAATCCATACCCCAAATCACTTCATAGCCAGTGATCAACTGTTCGGTTTTAACGCTTGGCTCAGTAGTCATTTGCGAAGTATCTTCTACTGCTCCTTCTTTTTTACTAGTGGAACAAGAAAAGATACCCGCAAATGCTATGGATAAAATTAGGGTACGGTTAATCATATACTATTTGAATGTTGAGTGCAATGCATCAAACTCTTTGTATTTGGCTTCGTATTGATCAAACAATTTAGCATCCTTACCTCTTACACGACCCATTTTATAGTAATAAATATTGGCAATAAAGTCAACTGATTTATTAATAACACTTTTCTCTGTATTGGTACGAGGAGTTTTATCTTTTAAAATCATAAAAGATTTAGATAACCACTCAGCAGCTATATCTACATTTTCCATAGAAACTTTCTCAATAGCAGCATTTGCATTTTTAATGGCATCCACTTTTGCTTTATGCTCAGCTTCAGCAGCTGCTTTTTTCTTTGGATCTTTAATTACAGGTTTGCTGGCATTAATCTCTTGTAATTTTTTAATGTTAGCAGCATACTTGTCATCTTCTAAATTGAAGAAATTATAATATGTAACACCTACGTTAAATGCAGCAATTGCATTGTTATTGTTTTTGCCATATGCTTTTTTGAATGCATCAATTGCTTTGCGATTGTACTTATCAATTGTTGCACTGTCTACCCCATCCTCATTTCTTACTGAAACAAACACATCGCCAAACTGTAAATATTTTGATTCAGTTAAAGTGCCTGCAGCATCCATTTCATCATATAAAGCAGTTTTACCAGCTAAATCATAGTTCTGATCAATATATTCAATTTCAAAATCTTCCCAGTTTTCAGCAGGGTACACTTCTTTACCCAAGGCCATGTACTTATCAAAGCCTTCTTTATTCTTTTTCTTAGTATTGTAGTCTACCAAGTATTTATAAATATCAGCAAAGCCCTCTCCTGTTACTTTACTTTCTGCTAAACGAGTATAATATTTAACTGCATCATCTGGCTTTTGTGCATTCTGAAAAGAGTAAGCACAATACAAAATTGAAGTAGTATCAAAGGGTTGTTGAGAACTAGCCCATTTATTTTTGAAGATATAATCGCTGTAAACAACCGCTTTCTCAAACTCCTTTGAAGCAGCATCATATTTCTTTTCTTTAAAACTATTAATACCTACTCCAAATGAAGTAGCATACATATCAAAATAACCATCCGCACCTTTTTCTTTTACTTTAGCTAAGGCAGGATCCATTTCAGCATATTTTTGGAAAGCTGCATGTGCATCTTCAACAGCAGTTGGATACTTTGCTCTGGTTGCTTCATTTTGAAACAAAGCAGCATAAATTCTAGACTTCCAATAATAGCCTTCTGCTTTTGCTTGATTTTTAGGCTCAGCTAAAGCTTTATCAATTTCTGTTTTAGCTTCCTCAAACTTTTTTAAATAAACATTGGTTTCAACTTTCTTGAAATCCTGTGCAGTTGCAACTGAAATGATTGCAATGCTTAACAACAAGGAGAAAAAATACTTCATATGGTTGTTTTTAATCGTGTACTTAAATAATGGGTTCTTCGTTATTATCAATATTTAAACCAGCATCATCGCTAGCATTTTCCAAATCAGTAGAATCTGATAAGCCTTCAGCAACTTCACCGGCTTCGGCTATTACTTCATCAGCCACTTCTTCCACTACTTGCTCCTCAATTTGAGAAATGGCTGCAATTTCATCGCCCTCATCTAAGCGAATCAATTTAACACCCTGTGTAGCTCTACCAGCTTCTCTAATATCTACAATACCCGTTCTAATGGTAATGCCCGATTTACAAGTAATGATTAGGTCTTCTACTTCTTTTACATAAAGTATGCCAACCAAACTTCCAGTTTTCTCCGTTACGTTAATGGTTTTAACACCTTTACCTCCTCTATTGGTAATACGATAATCTTCAATGGCGGTTCTTTTACCGTATCCTTTTTCACTTACCACCAATATGGTTCGCTCAGTATCGTCCTTATTTACACAAATCATGCCAACCACTTCATCGGTGGCATCATCTACTTCAATACCCGCTACTCCAATGGCACCTCTACCAGTTGAACGCACTTTAGTTTCAGGGAAACGAATAGCACGTCCGCTCTTAACTGCTAACATGATTTCGCTAGAACCATTGGTTAATCTGGCTTCTAACAATTCATCCCCTTCTACAATGGTAATAGCATTCACTCCATTGGCTCTTGGTCTGCTAAAATCTTCTAATGAAGTTTTCTTGATAATACCTTGCTTAGTACAAAGTACGATATAGTGATTTTGAACAAAATCAGTGTCTGCAATATTCTTTACATTAATGATTGCTTTCACTTTATCATCGCCAGGTAATTGAATCAAATTCTGAATGGCTCTACCTTTGCTTTGCTTCTCTCCTTCTGGAATTTCGTATACGCGCATCCAATAACACCTACCCTTTTCTGTAAAGAATAAAATGGTATCATGTGTAGAGGCAACAAATAAATGTTCTACAAAATCTTCTTCTCGGGTTTTTGATCCAACTGCTCCTCTACCCCCCCTTTTTTGTTGACGGTATTCGGTTGCAGAAGTACGCTTGATATAACCTAAATGAGAAATAGTAATTACCACATCTTCATCTTCAATCAAGTCTTCAATACGCATTTCATCTGCTAAATATTGAATCTCACTCTTACGTGCATCCCCAAATTTATCTTTTACTTCAAGTAGCTCTTTTCTAATTAAAGCAAAGCGTAAATCTTCATTTGCCAATAGGGCTTTCAAGTCTCTAATAGTTGCAATTAAACCGTTGAACTCTTCAATAATTTTATCGCGCTCCATTCCAGTCAATCGCTGTAAACGCAATTCTAGTATGGCTTTCGCTTGAATTTCAGATAACCCTTCTGCTTGTTTGTACAACTCATCTGTTAGATCGGAGAACATAGCAGAATTCAAGTACCATTTTTCTTGGCTACTCTTCGTCATCAAAGCTTCCTTCGCTTCATCAGGCGTTCTACTTGCACGAATCAAACGAATGACTTCGTCTAAATGATCCAATGCTTTTAAATATCCTTCTAAAACATGCGCACGTTCCTCTGCTTTTCTTAATTCAAATTTGGCTCTTCTAATCACCACTTCCATTCTAAATTCAATGAAAGCTTTAATAAGATCATGCAAGTTCATAATACCCGGACGGCCCTTGCTTAATGCCACATTATTGATACCATAGCTGGTTTGTAATTCTGTATGCTTGTACAATTGATTAATGACCACTTGCGCAACAGCATCCTTCTTTAATTCCACTACAATACGAGTACCATCTTTATTACTTTGGTTACCCACATCGGATATACCATCCACAATTTTATTGATGGCCAATTGTCCAATTCGATCCGTTAAAGTATCACGGCTTACCTGATAAGGCACTTCCGTAATAACAATCATTTCTCTGCCATTGGGCTTGGTTTCAACATTGCATCTTCCTCTCACTACTACCCTTCCTCTACCGGTCATTAATGCTTGTCTTACGCCCTCCATACCATAGATCACTCCACCAGTTGGGAAATCAGGCGCTTTCACATAATTCATCAACTCTTCTATGGTAATATCTCTATTGTCTACATATGCTACACATCCATCAATGACTTCGCTTAAATTATGCGGCATCATATTGGTAGCCATACCTACTGCAATTCCAGAGGATCCATTCACCAATAACTGAGGAATTCTTGCAGGCAAAACGGTGGGCTCTTCTAATGAATCGTCAAAATTCAGTTGAAAATCTACCGTTTCTTTTTCAATATCATCCAACATGGCTTCAGCAATCTTTTGCAATCTTGCCTCAGTATAACGCATTGCTGCAGGTGGATCTCCATCTTGGTTACCAAAGTTACCCTGGCGGTCTACTAATGTGTAACGCATGGTCCATTCTTGGGCCATCCTTACCAAAGTATCGTAAATAGCACTATCACCATGTGGGTGATATTTACCCATTACTTCCCCCACAATACGGGCAGATTTCTTAAAAGGCTTATTGCTGTTGTTCCCCAACTCGTTCATCGCGTACAATACCCTGCGGTGTACGGGCTTAAATCCATCCCTGACATCTGGTAGTGCACGACCCACAATTACCGACATTGAATAATCAATGTAAGCGGTCTTCATTTGCTCTTCAATATTGACCTGAATAATGCGGTCGTTATCGTTGGTTTGTTCTGGTATTAAGTTCTCTTCCATGTATCTTGATGGTTCTACTTTTAATTCATTTTCAGGGGGAAAAATAGCCTCCTGAATGAAGGTTTGCGAAGATAGCTTTTTTAGGGGGTAAAAAGGCTAAAAAACAGGGTTTTTTTACTGGTTTTATCCACAGTTTACACCCTATCTAAACGCTTGATTTTCATTGGTAGACACCAATTGTTCTATCTTTATTTTTTTTAAGTAATTCAATATGCAAATTTTAGTTTTTGGCGCAGGCAAATCTGCCACTGTTTTAATTAGGTATTTAGGGGGTATAACTGCCCAAAAAAATTGGATTTGCACGGTGGCAGACCAAGATTTAAATACGTTAAATAGCAAAATCAGCGGGTATCCCAATTTGCGTGCAGCTGCCCTTTCCATAGAAGATGAAACAGCCAGACAGGGATTGATAAAAGCCGCCGATATAGTGATTTCCCTATTACCACCGGGCTTGCATTTTTTGGTAGCCAAGGATTGCGTTGCTCTTAAAAAAAATTTATTGACCGCTTCTTATTTGGACAGCCAGATAAAAAGTTTGGAAAAAGATATTAATGAAGCTGGTTTATTGTTCATTGGAGAAATGGGTTTAGATCCTGGTATTGACCATATGAGTGCTATGCAAATCATTCATGAGATCAAAGCAAATGGAGGGCAAATAAGCTCCTTTAAATCGCATTGCGGGGGATTGATTGCCCCTGAATCTGACAACAATCCATGGCATTATAAAATCAGCTGGAATCCGCGCAATATTGTGACAGCTGGAAAAGCAGGTGCCATTTATAAAGAGGCTGGTAAAGAGGTTAATAAAAACTATAATCAAATCTTTGCAAACTGTTCGCAGTTGACTATTCCGCATGTAGGATCATTGGCCTATTATCCCAACAGAGATTCATTATCTTATATTCCCTTGTATCAGTTAGAAACAGCAAGAACATTTGTTAGAACCACTTTGCGATATGCTCCTTTTTGTTTAGGATGGGAAAAAATAGTGCAAGCTCAATTAACTAGTGATGAGGAAATGGTTGATACGAATGGATTAAGTTATGCGCAATTTTTTCAAGATCACTTAATTAAAAATCAAGTGGAATTGAACAACCCTAAATTAAAAGAGCAGTTCCATTTTTTAGGCTTCAATGATCCCACCTTAATCAACAAAGGGACTTTATCGGTTGCGCAAATTTTACAAGAAATACTAGAGGCAAAATGGAAATTACAAGCAGGCGACAAAGACCTGATTGTAATGCTGCATGAATTGGAATATTCAATCAACAATAAAAAATTCGCCCTTCAAAGTTCGCTAGTGGTTAAAGGGGATGATGAGTTGCATACTGCAATGGCCAAAACGGTTGGTTTGCCTTTGGGGATTGCAGCTGTCTTAATTTTAGAGAACAAAATTGCCATTAAAGGGTTACATATACCAATCATTAAAGAAATATACGAACCAGTTTTAGCGGAATTAATAAAAGAGGGCATTGCCTTTGAAGAAACAAAAACGGAATTACAATGAACTATTGGTTAATTAAGTCGGAACCATTTAAATACAGTTGGGATCAGTTTGTAAACGACAAAGAAACTTTTTGGGACGGTGTAAGAAATTACCAGGCGCGCAACAATTTAAGGGCTATGAAAAAAGGCGATCTAGCTTTTTGGTATCATAGCAACGAAGGAATGGAAATTGTGGGCATTGCCAAAGTAACCAAAGAGTCTTATCAAGATCCTACCACGGATGATACCGCTTGGTTAGTGGTCAATTTTAAGCCAGTAAAAAAATTAAAAAAGCCAGTTAGCTTAGCTACTGTTAAAGCAGATATTCGACTAGAAAAAATGGCGTTGGTAAAAGCACAAAGATTGTCTGTGCAACCCGTTACTCCTGAAGAATGGGCCATCATAATGGAATTAGCAGAAACAAAATAATTCGTTAGAAACACCATGCTGATTTAGTTAGGCTCTTCGGCTACTTAAAAAAGATGTAAGCAATCCCAACGGCAGCAATGACGCCAATTAAATCGGCCAGCATACCCGCCCATATTGCATAGCGCACTTTCTTAATTCCTACACTCCCGAAGTAGAGTGCAATGATGTAAAACGTAGTGTCTGCACTTCCTTGAAAAGTACTGGCCAACTGTCCTATAAAACTATCAGGTCCATGAGTTTTGAATATATCTAACATTAATCCCCTTGCACCTCCCCCACTAAAAGGACGCATGATAGCAACTGGTAATGCAGGAACAAATTCTCCACTTGCACCAACAGTAGTAAAGCACCAAGTAATGCCACTGATGATGGCTTCTAAAGCCCCACTCTCTCTAAACACCCGAATACCCACTAACATCCCTACCAAATAAGGAATCACTTTTAAAATCACTTCCCAACCTTGTTTAGCACCTTCAATAAACGCATCAAATACATTTACTTTTTTTATATGACCACCAATGATAAATGTGCAAATAATTAAGAACAAAATAATATTGCCTAATACATTACTAAAAGTTTCTTTGGTCAATAAAGTAGGTACAGGAATATCTTTTTGTGAAGGCAATTGCTGTATAAACCAAGCAAATAAAAAGATAGCCGTAACAATGGTTCCTAACCAGGCTATCAATACCCGATCAAATTTTAATCGTTGGTAAATTCCTGTAATTAAAATACTAGCAACTGTTGCAACAGATGTTGCCAACATCAATGGAACAAATACACTGGTAGGGTTTACACTTCCGGCACCTGCTCGATAGGCAATAATAGATAAGGGTATTAAAGTAAGTCCACTGGTATGCAAAACCAAGAACATGATTTGCGCATTACTAGCTGTTTCTTTTTGCGGATTTAGCGTTTGCAAACTCTCCATTGCTTTTAATCCAAAGGGAGTAGCCGCATTGTCTAAGCCCAACATATTGGCGCTAAAATTCATGACCATTTGTCCCATAGCTGGGTGCTTATCGGGGACTCCAGGAAACAATCTTTTCATAAATGGATTGAGGAGTCTGGCCAAAAAATTAATGGCCCCTGCTTTTTCGCCAATATTCATCAACCCCATAAAAAATACCATTACACCCGTCAATGGCAAAGCAATATCCATTACGCTAGACTTGCTGGCATCAAAAATGCCTTCTACCATTTTCTTGAAAATCTCATAGTCTTGAAAGATGATTAGCTTAATTAAAGCAATCACCAGTCCAATCACAAAAAAGAGTATCCAAACGTAATTCAGTGCCATAAGTCTAAGATAATGCTAATGATGGTTATTCCTTACCTTTGCGCCTCAAAATTAATATAATGGCTTTACAAGCAGGTATAGTAGGTCTTCCAAATGTAGGTAAATCAACGCTTTTTAATGCGGTAAGTAATAGTGCAAAAGCACAGGCAAGTAATTATCGTTTTTGTACCATTGAACCCAATGTTGGTTTAGTGGATGTGCCAGACGAGCGTTTAAGCAAATTAGCCGAATTGGTACTACCCAATAAAGTGATTCCAACCCAAATGGAAATAGTTGATATTGCTGGCTTAGTAAAAGGTGCGAGTAAGGGGGAAGGATTGGGAAATAAATTCTTGGGAAATATTAGAGAGGTAGATGCGATAATTCATGTGATCCGTTGTTTTGAAGATGAAAATGTATTGCGCGAAGAAGGCGCCATTAATCCTGTTTCAGATAAAGAAATTATTGAGACCGAATTACAATTAAAAGATTTAGAAAGCGTAGAGCGGAAATTACAAAGAGTAGAGAAAATGGCTCGTGTAGGTTCTGATACCAAAGCCAAAGCAGAGTTTGAAATTTTACAACGTTGCCAGAACCATTTAATGGCGGGTAAGAGCATTCACTCTTTGGGTTTAAGCAAAGAAGACAAAGCCGCAGTGGCTGATTTATTTTTACTAACAGACAAGCCTGTTTTATATGTGGCCAATGTAGACGAAGCATCTATGCATACAGGGAATGCTTTTTCTGAGCAATTGAAAAAAGCAGTTGAAGCTGAAGGTGCACAAGTGATTGTGATGTGCAATAATATTGAAGCACAAATTGCAGAAATGGACAATGCAGAAGATAAGCAAATGTTCATGGAAGAATATAAAATGACCGAGCCTGCATTAAATAGATTGATTCAATCTGCTTACAAATTATTGAACCTAGATACTTATTTTACTGCAGGGGTGCAAGAAGTTCGCGCTTGGACTATTCACAAAGGTTGGAAAGCACCACAAGCGGCGAGTGTGATCCACACCGATTTTGAAAAAGGATTCATTAAAGCGGAAGTGATTGCCTATGAAGACTTTGTTAAATACGGAAGTGAAGCAGCTTGTAGAGACAATGGTAGACTGCGCATTGAAGGAAAAGAATACCTTGTGAAAGATGGAGACATCATGCACTTCCGATTCAACGTTTAACTATGTTATCCTTTTGGGAAAAAGACAGCTATTATGCCGATGCAGATATCGTTATCATCGGTGCCGGCCTAATGGGTCTTTGGTCTGCTTATGAATTAAAAAAAGCGGCCCCTTCCCTATCCATTACCATACTAGAAAAAAATGCCACTCCTTTAGGGGCTTCTACCAGAAATGCGGGTTTCGCTTGCTTTGGTAGTTTAACCGAATTAATTAGTGATGAATCTACCATGGGCACTGCAGCTATGTTGTCCATTGTTGAAAGCAGGTTTAAAGGCATTCAAAAAATTCGCGCAAACTTTTCAGATGAAGCCATTCAATACGATGCTTGTGGTGGCTTTGAAGCAATTCAAAATAATCATTTTACTGCCCCGAATTTAGATGGACATATTCATTATTTAAATGAATTATTGGCACCTATTACGGGCAAGCCCCAAACCTTTTGCAATGCCACCAAACAAATGAATCGCTATGGCGTAAAATCATTTGACCATTTAGTGTATAATTCATTTGAAGCGGGCATTCACAGCGGTAAATTAGTGAATGAACTCACTAGTAAAGTGTTGGCATTGGGCGTTCGCATTATTAATGGTGTAGAAGTAAAGGGGTGGATTAAAGCCGCTGAATCATTGGAGATTACTACTCAGTTCGGCCCTTCAATGAAAGCCAAACAATTGATTGTTTGCGTGAATGGATTTACCCAAACCCTTTTGCCAGAATTGAATATTCTTCCGGCAAGGGGCCAAATACTATTAACCAAACCTATTGAAGGATTAAGCTTAAAAGGTACTTTTCATTTTGATGAAGGATTTTACTATTGGAGAAATATTGGAAATCGAATATTAATTGGCGGTGCTCGAAATTTAGCTATTGCAGAAGAACAAACTACTGATTTAGCTGGATCAGATAAAATCAGGAATCATTTAACCCAATTCTTAGCCACATATATAGACACTATACAACCTATTGAAATAGAACAAAACTGGAGTGGAATAATGGGCTTTACTCCAACTAAGGAACCACTCTGCACATGGACTGCCCCCAATGTTTTAGCAGTCATTGCTTGTAATGGAATGGGCGTTGCACTTACTCCTATTGTTGCAGAAAAAGTTGCAGCAATGGTTCAAGCGAATGATTAACTTTATGGTCAATTTCAACAATGAGAAAGCTATTTTATTTTTTGGTGGTATCCTTTACATTCATTGGATGTAACTCCAATGCAGAGTCTGATAATATTGAACAAAATAAAGTACAGGCAATTCAAGATCCCACTAATATCCCTTTTCAGGTACTCAATATTTTTCCCCATGATACTTCTTCTTACACCCAGGGATTAATATGGCATGAAGGAAAATTGTGGGAGGGTACTGGCTGGGAAACTGAAAGTAAATTATTGTTAACCGACCTTAAAACAGGAAAAGCAATCAAGTCGGTTAAACTTCCCGATAATGAATTTGGAGAAGGTATTACCATTTTGAATAAGAAAATATACCAGCTCACCTGGGAGGATCATAAAGTATATGTTTACAATCTAAAAACCTTGAAGCAAGAAAAAATATTCGATTGGCCTTATGAAGGCTGGGGAATTACTACCGATGGAAAGGCTTTGCTTGTATCAACAGGTGGAAGCAATATTTATTGGGTAGATCCTTCCACTTTTAAAATTACCAAAACACTAGGTGTTTCAGATAACAATGGGTACGTAGATAGCATCAATGAATTAGAATGGATTAATGGATTTATTTATGCCAATAAATATTTAACCGATTATATTTTAAAAATTGACCCTGCATCTGGCCAAGTAGTTGGTAAATTAAATTTGACAGGTCTATTGCAACAAAGCAATCAACCTATTGTAGCCAATACAGATGTATTAAATGGAATTGCCTATAACCCAACCACTGGCACTATTTTCATTACAGGAAAACGTTGGCCAGCATTATACGAACTGAAACTGAATTAATTTTTTTGTAGGATATAAACGACAGAACTGCATTTATTGGGATTATTTATAGCAGCTAAATTCGATTTCAATCCTTGCCAGAATGCAGATAAGTAACGGGTTGCACCGTGCTGGTATTGCTCACTCAACATGGAAACATAAAAAGAATCGAACCACATTGGTTTAGTAGCAACAACCGTGAATCCATGTATACCTGCCAAATGAGCCATTGAAGCGGGAGAAAAATGATACAAGTGCCTTGGCACATCATAAGCTGCCCAAATAGACCCGTAATGTTCCGCATCGGTAGATGTATAATTGGGCACAGCAATCACCAACTTACCTCCCACTGGTAAAATATGATTGAATATTTTCCAATACCCTTGCAAATCGTGCACATGTTCTAATACATGCCAAAGGGTAATTACGTCAAAACTATTTGACTCAAATGAATACAATTTATCAGGCAGCAATAACTCAATACCATATTCCTTTTTAGCTTCAGCCCTTGCACTTGCATCGGGCTCTAAGGCAGTGGTATGCCAACCTTGCACTTTCATTGTGGAAGCAAATGCACCAACCCCTGCGCCAATATCCAATATTCGTCCTGTTGCTTTACCGCTGTATTTTTTGACCAATCTTGCTTTTGCACCTAATGTGTAATTCCTAACTAAATGATAGAGTTGATTAATTAAACCCTTCTTGGTATTAGAGTGAGAAATATAATTAGCAGATTGATAGTAAGGTCCAATTTGATCAATGTTTGGAACGTCTTGGGTAAATCTTATACTGCATTGATTGCAATGCCAAATATCGAAATTGTCTTTACTAACAGTATGGTCTTTAGCAGTTAAAGCGTATTCAACTTTATCGGAATTACAAGCTGGGCAATGGTAATGATGAATTGGTGTAAACATAAATAAGCAAAAACTTTATACATAATAGAACAGCAATGCGCCTATACCAATCATTAATAGTATAACGGCATACACCCACCAGTTATCACTGGTTTTGATTTGACTATCTTGACCCAACAATTCCCTAATATCTTCTTCTTCTTGCTCAGTAAGGTTACGTTCTTCGTCGTGGTTGATTTTTACTGCTTCCTTTTTAGCAAATTCAATAGATTCACCCACTTTTACCTGAGGAAGTAAATCCAATAAATTTTTCTCTGGAGTAAACAATATATATCCATTCTCTTCTTTCCGCATTGCACCAATGCCAGGTATTACAGCTCCTTGTGGCGTGGTTAAAGAAGTCTTGATTTTATAAACATAATCATGAAACTGTTTAATCGCAGTCATTTGATCTACCCCTAGTTCTTCAGAGATAAAATCAAATAAAAATTTATCGGAAGGTGGTGTTTGTTCTTGCTTAAAACGAATGGCTGGAGCAGGCGCAAAAAGGAATCCATTGGCATTATCTAATTTAGCCGAATTAGGTTCAATCACAAAATTACCCACGTCTGGTATGCTCAATTTATGATTGAGCACAAGGTATTTATGAAGGTATTGATACATGCAATTGGCGTTTATTGGAACGAATATACAACTCCTCCCATAACATTAAAACCAAAAACAGGGTATTGATTCCAACGTTGATAAGTATTGTTGAAAAGATTATTCATTTGTAGCCATAGATTTAATTTGGGCATAAGTCCAAACTCAAGACCTAAATTCATATCCATCGTAGGAGAAAGTCTTCTGGCACTAAACGAAAAGGAATCTCTGTATAAAGAACCTGAACGATAAAAAAGATCTGTTTTAATTTGTAAGTCTCCTATTGGTTTCCAGATTAGTCCTGCGGTAGTTTCTAATGGAATTAAGCCAAAAGCATCGGATGCGGCATCTAGTTTACTAAAATTGGTATAACTGGCGCTGGCTAATAGAGATAGTTTTTCTTGGAATGTATAGTTGACTTCTCCACTTAGCTTAAATGCATTCATATTGGTATATAAAATATCAAATGCCTTACCATCTCCTAATTGATTTATAAAAAGGGGCTGGTCTTTCATTTGTATTAATGCCACTTGCGCATTGAATGAGAAATGACTATTGGTACTCCCATTCAATCCTATATATTGTTCAATTGAACGGGTATTTTTAAGTTGATTAGGTAACCCAATCCATGGATTAAACTGAACAAGTGATCGGAACCCGTTTTTAATAAAAGTCCCTTTGAATCCGGCTTCTACAGAAAAATTGGAATTAGGCAATCTAGAATTAACGGTCAAATTCGGTAAGAGATTAAATACACCATTGTTCCAAGTAGGCTTCACCCCAAGATGCAATTTTACATTGGGGGTTTTAAGTAGTATACTTGGGGCAATACCATATAAATTGTTATTGATGGGCACACTAACCGTACTTGGTGAACTGTATTTAGCAATATCTGCATGAGCAGTAATATTGATGCCAATCATTTTTCCAAAAGACTTTTCAATTGGCGCTTGAATAATAATATTATTTTCGCTTGCATTATTGGTATTGGTAAATCGGTTAAACTGAATGATTGGATGAAAATCAATACCAGATGGAGTGATTTGTTTATTCTTTACCCCTACTTCTAACAACAACCCATTGTATACTAATTGTAACTGGTCTTTTGGATATACGAGTGTATTTGGCATGAACCCATATCTGTATCTAGTTGTGCTATTGAATTGTGCATGAGAAGTCCATTCCAAATTATTCGCACTGTTTATTACAGACAATACATCTACATTAAATTCGCTATACTGTTGTGCATATAATTTCCCTTTCGATCTTATATAACTGGTTTGAATTTGAGTTATCGATTTTTTCCCGTCCCCAAACGAAAAACGACCTTCCCCAAAAAATGAACTTAAATTACCAGCACCAGCTTTTACACGATGTATGTTTTTCCATACAGAAGGCGAATCAGTTGGAAGCGCCAATGGTTTGAGTGGAATGGGTTGATAAGAGAAAAATAAATTAGAAGAAGGTACTTTATAGGTTAAGGGCAATCTAGATGAGTCTGAAACAGCGGTTGCAGCGGTGAAATTGATTTTTGCTGCATTTTGCAAAGATGGTTTAAATGCAGAAGTGATAATCACTGTTCTAGTTGCTCCTGTATCTCCAATTGTTTTATCTGCCACCGAATAGGCAACAGATAAGCTTTCTCCGGTTGCCTTAGTGGTTGAATTTGATTTTGTTTTTGCGCTGGCTTTTTTATTTACCGCTTTCTTTTTTACAGTCCTTGATTGTTTGGCTTTTTTCTTTTTGCTTTTTCGTTGCTGAGATACCGCATCCAAGCTAAAGCCTACCATAAGCAATAATATAAATAGTGCAATTTTCGTTTTCATGATTCTAATCTTTATATTATTGTACTTTATTGTTTTTTTCTTTTTCAGCTATAACTAAGGCCAACTTTACAGCTGCTTCTTTTTTCAACTCTTCTAATTCAGCATTTTCCGCTACACTCTTGAAAGTAGCTTCTGCATTAAAATAATCTTTCTGGTTTAAGTAAATATCACCAACCAATAAATAACTCTTGGTTACCCAAAAAGTATAGGATCCATACTTTTTAATTACTTCAAAACAAGCTTTTTCCGCTTCATCTAACTTACCCAATTGAAAAAACAACTCCCCTACTCTATATTGAGATTCAGCTGTTATTTCAGATTTTCCTAAAGGCAGAAGGGATTGATATCCCTGCAGTGCTTGTTGATTTTTTTTATCCATTTGATCATTCTTGGCTATTACATAGCCAGCCATTAAACGATCGTCGGTCGCTATATTTTTTTGCAACAATAATTCTGCAGCATTGGGAGCAGCTTGCGCAAATTGTTGGGTTTTATATTGACACCGCAATAATCCCCTCATTGCTTCCATCTTATTTTCTTGCTGCAATGCAATTGTTTTTAATAATGCATAATATATAGATGCGTTATTATAGTCTTGAAAGTCAAAATAATAAATTCTACCTGCCTGTAATGCACTTCGTTCTGCATATTTATTAGGCGACAATGCTGCAACTGCTTTATAGAACCCAAGCGCTTCTTTGTTTTTTTTCTGCAACAAATTAATTTCGGCTAAAAAGTAATTGGCTTCCAATGCATATTTTCCTTGAGGAAAATTGGCTAAGTAAGTGTTGAATCCTGCTTCTGCTCCTGTATTATCTTTTAATTCAAATCGAATAAAGGCAGATTTATACGTGATGGAATCAGCTTCATTCCTTGCTAAAGTTTTTCCATTACTTTCCATAAACTGGATGTAATCCAATGGTTTTTGCTGTTCTATGAATATATTTCTAATGTATTCAACCGCAGCATCCGATTCAGTACTATTCGGATATTTAGAAACCAGATTTTTAAATTGGTTGAGTGATTCATCATTTTTATTCAAATTAAAATAGGCAATCCCCAATTTCTGGTAAGCTACCGGATAAAGTGAAGCAGCATCTTTTTGATTGAGTAATGCTTCTAAAGGGTCAATCACTTTGTCAAAAGCTTCATCTGCTAAATAAGTGTTTGCCATTTCCAATCTTGATTGAGCCAACATCATAGAGCTTGGATACAATTGCGGAATCGACTGCAATAAAGCCAGCTTCTGTACTTGATTATTCATAGCTCCTGCAATAATGGCTTTTTGATAAGTAGCATAGTCGGCTGATGGCCAATTCAGTTGAACAACTTGCTCGTATAAACTCAACGCTTGTTTATAGTCTTTCAGCATAAACCAGCAGTCGGCCGCCCTTACTACTGCGTCTTTTTCTACATTATTTAAGGCCGTATTAGGATTTTTATTCACCAACTCAAATTGCTCTTTGGCTTGTTTATACATTTCCTTTTTAAGAAAAGCATAACCCAGATTATAACGGGCATTACTAGGGTTCACTTCCCCATTTCTAATTGATGCTTTTAAATATTGAGTTAAGTATTGAATGGCATCCTCCATTTTCCCAGATCGGTAACTCAACTCTCCTTTCCAGAAATTGACCAATGGCAATTGTGGGGCATTATTAGGTGTAATTAAAATTTTATCTAACAATATCTCAGCAGCATCTAACTGCTGGTCATTAATTAACTCCACCGTTCTACCATACAATAATCTTGGCAAGAGCGCAGTAGCATTGGTAGACTTATTGGGTAAAGATTCATATAAAGACAATGCATCTTTAAAACTATTGGTATTGGCAAGTGTACTTACCAATAACTCTTTAGATTCATTAACGTAACCAGATTTTGGATACTGAGCTATAAATTGTTGAAAGCTTTTTACCGCAATATCAAAATAACCCAGCTCGTAAGACAGTTTAGCATAATGAAAACTAGATACTTCTTTTTGAACTCCATTGCTGTTATTGGCTGCACAAAACTGGAAAGCATTTCTTGCGTTTTGCAAATCATTCACCTTTAAATAGGCATCTGCTAACAAATACATACTGTTTTGCTCCAAGGAATCTAAAGCCCCTCCTATTTGCTTAAATCCTTGAATAGCTTTGTTCCAATTCTTGGCTTCATAATAACAATAAGAAAGTTCATACAAGTCTTCCCTTCTTACTTTTTCAGTTGAAGCAATATAAGTTTCCAAATAAGGTAATGCTCTTGCAAATTCTCTTTTTTCGAATAATAAATGCCCTACTAATTGCTTTAATTGTAAATCGTAATATTGGCCATTTCTTTTGATGGCAGTTTCCCCATAAGTTAGTGCCTTCTCTCTATCTCCACTAAAATAGTATAACTCCGTTAGATAAAACGGTACAACATGCTGGTAATCTGGATGTGTTTCAGCAATTAAAAAACATTCAATGGCTGTTTCATACAATCTTTCACTAAATGCTAAGAAACCATAATAATAATTGGCATCAATGTAGTTGGGATCTGAAGGCAATTGTCGAATGGCATTAAATAATGGTTTGGCTTTTTCAAAATCTTGGCCAACAAAATAAGCATATCCTTGATGAAACTTCATGGTTGCAATTTGTCTATTATTCAAATTGACAATATTGCTTTTCCCATAATATATCAATGCATTATTGTACTCTTTTCTTTGGTAGTAATATTCACCGAGATAATAGGAAACCATTTGCACATGTGCTAAGTGGTTGTCTAAATCAACAAAAGTTTTGGCTAAAGTGGCAGCACCGGTTTCATCTAATTGCAATCCGCAGATGATATAATAGTATTGCGCATCTGCCATCAATTGCACCGGCATATTGCTTTGCTTCACCCCATTGTTATAGAGCCGTTTAAAAACAGGGAAAGCCAAACTAAATTGATCTTGTTGATACAATTGCTTAGCTGCTTTAAAAGAAGCGTCCGGATCAGACCATTCCATTGTTTCTTGAGATTGAACCGAAACACAAAAACCAAATAAGCTAAGTATAATAAAAGCGACTAATTTATACATGGGTAGGAATATATAGTGCAAAGATTTTTTTAATTGTTGGTATAAAGTGGCAAAGCATTGTTAAAGATATGCCGAGGCACTGTTAAGCTTGATTAAACATGCCTTTTGTGGAAAAACAGGATAAGGTTGTAAGTTTGTCAACAAATTGAAAGGATGTACGAACATTTAACAACAGTTCGAGTTAGATATGCAGAGACCGATCAGATGAATATTGTTTATTATGGCAATTATGCACAATATTTTGAAGTAGGAAGAGCAGAATGCATAAGAGCCTTGGGTTTCACTTATAAACAAATGGAAGAAATGGGCGTTAGAATGCCTGTTGTGTCTATGGAAGCAAAGTTTTTAAGGCCTGCACATTATGATGATTTGATTACGATTAAAACAATTTTAAAAACACTTCCAACTCAACACGAAATTTGTTTTGAGCATGAAGTATACAACGAAAGAAAAAAATTACTCACTACCGGTAAAGTGACACTCTATTTCATTAACACACTTACCAATAAACGCATGGGAATGCCAGCAGAATTATTAGCAACATTGGCCCCCTATTTTAGCAATCAATAAGCCTATTTCATGAATAAAATTTATGCATCAATTATAACCATTGGAGACGAATTGCTTATTGGTCAAGTAATTGATACGAATAGCAGTTGGATAGCCCAAGAACTCAATAAAGCGGGCATTCTTGTTAAAAACAGGGTGGCTGTAGGCGACAACAGAGAAGACATTTGGCAAGCCATTGACGATGCTATTTCTAAATCAACATTGGTTTTAATTACAGGGGGATTAGGGCCTACTGCCGACGATATCACCAAGCCCTTATTATGCGATTACTTTGGTGGGAAAATGGTGATGGATCAAGCTACTTTAGACCATGTAACTTATATTTTCAAAGAAATTTTAAGAAGACCAATGATAGAGCGGAATACATTACAGGCTCAAGTACCTGATGTATGTACCGTATTGAAGAATGAAAAAGGAACAGCCCCAGGAATGCTGTTTACAAAAAATGAAGTGAAAGTAATTGCCATGCCAGGGGTGCCACATGAAATGAAATGGATCATGCACAACCATGTGATGCCATTGGCGGCTCAATGGTTCAATAGTGGATATATTGAACACCGAACTTTATTGACAGCAGGAATTGGAGAATCATTTTTAGCAGAACAAATAAGCAGCTTCGAAACTGCTTTACCCAGTCATATTAAGTTGGCTTATTTACCCAATTATGGAATGGTCAGACTTAGATTAAGTGCTTGGGGAAACAATCAAACTGATTTAAATAAAGAATTAGATAACCAATTTAACCAATTGAAAAATAATGTTTTAGAATATTTAGTTACCGACAAAGACGAGCCTATGGAAATGGTCATTGGCCATTTACTTAAACAAAAAAATCAAACAGTATCTACGGCTGAAAGCTGTACTGGAGGTTATATTGCCCACTTGCTCAGCAAGCATGCTGGTTCATCTACTTTTTATACTGGGTCAATTATTTCCTACGCCAATATTATTAAAGAGCAATTATTAGATGTACCCCACGAGACCTTAATGACAGTTGGCGCTGTTAGTAAGGAAGCAGTAAAGCAAATGGCGGTTGCTGTTAGAGAAAAAATGAATACCGATTATGCCATTGCAGTCAGTGGCATAATGGGACCAGGAGGAGCTACAGAGGAGAAAGCAGTAGGATTAGTTTGGATTGCGGTTGCTTCCAAAAACAATGTAGTAACCAAGCACTTTCAGTTTAGATTTGATAGAGAGCGAAATATCAGCTTAACCGCGATCAATGCATTGAATATGTTGAGGGCTATGATTGTGGATAATAGTTGATTATTTAATCGGATTCAACAACTATCTTTGTTGATTAGTAGTGGATTGCGTATATTAACTATACCTTATTAACCCGCTTTAAACAGTAGTACAATATGGCAATAGCTGAATTGGTGATGCCCAAATTGGGTGAAAGTATTATGGAAGCTACCATTCTTAAATGGCATAAGAAAGTAGGCGACCATGTTAAATTAGACGAAACCGTATTGGATATTGCTACTGATAAAGTAGACAGTGAAGTTCCCTCTACTGTGGAAGGAACCATTACTGAAATCCTTTACAATGTGAACGATGTTGTACCAATTGGTACAGTTATCGTAAGAGTTGAAACTGCTGCAACAAGTGTTCCAACGCCTGCCCCAGTTGTTGCTGCTCCAATTGTTGAAGCACCAGCACCAATTCCAGCTCCTGTGGTAGAAGTTCCAACTCCAATTGTAGAAGCACCACAAACACCAGCGCCAGCGCCACCACCTGTTCCAGTTGCGCCTCCACCTGTTGTAGAAGTACCTTATACGCCAAGTGCTCCAATGGTAGAATTAATGAGCAAGCCAGCTTCTAACAGATTCTATTCTCCATTGGTATTAAATATTGCGAACAGCGAAGGAATCAGCCTAAGTGAATTAGAAAGGATACCAGGAACAGGCAATGATGGTCGTGTTTCTAAAAAAGATATTTTACAATATGTTGCAGATAAAAAAGCCGGTAAGGTTCCATCCTTCCAGCCTGCTCCTGTATATGCTGCAGCACCTCAATATATTACACCCGTTGCTACACCAGCAGCACCAACACAACCTGTTGCAGCACCACAAGGTGTTGCATCACCTCAACCTGTTGCAACACCTGAACCTGTTTCAACACCAACACCTGTAGTTGAAACGCCAGTAACAGCGCCAACACCGGTAGCAGCACCAGCTCCAGCAGTTGAAGAAACACAGCCAATTGTTCCTGTTTATCAAGAACCAATTGTACCTGTGGTACCAGCGCCTCAACCAGTTGCACAACAACCTGCAGCACCACAACCAACTTATCAAGCAGCTCCTCAACCAACCTACCAGCAAGCTCCTGAGCCTGTTATGAAATCTGCTTCAAGATTTCCTGAACAAAATGTTGCTTCTTATGCTGCTCCTGTGCCTCCATCGCCACAAGCGATTTTTGCACAACCATCAGGTAGGTATTCTGACCCTTCCATGGTGAAGGTTTCGGGCGAAACTGAAATAATTGAAATGGATCGTATGCGTAAGCTTATAGCTAAGCATATGGTAGATAGCAAACATACCAGTCCGCATGTAACCAGCTTTGCTGAAGCAGATGTGACGAATATGGTAATGTGGAGAACCAAAGTGAAAAATGAATTTGAACAGCGTGAAGGCACCAAGCTTACTTTTACGCCAATGTTTGTAGAATGTATTGCTAATGTGATTAAGCGTTTTCCTTACATCAACTGCTCATTAGATGGTGATAAAATTATTCTCAAAAAAGACATTAATATTGGAATGGCTACAGCTTTACCTTCTGGTAACTTAATTGTTCCAGTAATTAAAGGAGCCGACCAAATGAATATTGTTGGTCTAAGCAAAGCAGTAAATGGATTAGCAGACGCTGCCAGAAATTCCAAACTAAAACCTGAAGACACAACTGGTGGTACATTCACATTAACGAATGTGGGTACTTTCGGAAGCTTAATGGGAACACCTATTATCAGTCAGCCTCAGGTTGCTATCATGGCCGTTGGTGCTATTAAGAAACGCCCAATGGTAATGGAAGGACCAGAAGGTGATACCATTGCTATTAGACATATGATGTACTTGTCGTTAAGCTATGACCATCGAATAGTTGATGGTAGTATTGGGGCCAGCTTTTTAACCGAAGTGGCCAAAGAATTTGAAAAATGGGATATAAATAAACAATGGTTTCATTACCTATAAAATTTAAAAAAGCCCTGATGATGATCGGGGCTTTTTTTTGCAGCTCGCTTTATATAACTGCACAAACACCGGGACTAGGCACTTGGAATGTATTAACTGGTCGTTTCAATTACAATAGTAAATGGAGTGCTTTTATTGAATTGCAATTACGCTCACAACAAACTTTTGATGATTTTAATTACCATGAAGTGAAGGGTGGAATTGCTTATGCAATTAGTTCTTCTTTAACTGCATTAGTTGGAACAGGTAGGTATATCACGTATCAAGTAACTGATAATTTTAAAACCCCATTTTTGGTAAGTGAAACCAGAATTTGGCAACAATTGATTTGGAACCAATCATTTCAAGCATTTAGAATTGAACATAGATTAAGGGCAGAACAAAGATTTACATCCAATGGATATAGAAATAGGTTCAGGTATAGGATTAGTGGCATTGTACCTTTAAATAATAAAACAATCACCAATAAGACCCTATTTTTAAATACTTCCAATGAATTTCACTTTAATAACGAAGGGGTATTTTTTGAGCAAAATCGCTACTACTTGGGCGGAGGTTACAATTTCAATAGCCAATTGAGTGTACAGATGGGCTGGATTTACCGTTCCGACTTTTTTAACCAGAATAGGGCTCAATACAAGAACTTTTTACAAACGAGCGTACAATTCACTTTTAGTAAAAGTAAAGCGCCTACCATAAAAAATATAGGATTGGTAGACTAATTATTCCACTCCTTCAAAAAAGGAAAACAGGGTTGTTCCGTAGTTCCGAACAAATGAAAACCCTTCCATTTTTTCGTAGGCATTTCTAGGGGTATGTTCTAAAACAAAAAAACCACCAGGCGCAATCATTTTTTTAGCTACAATGATTTTGGGAATTTCGTCAATGGTGCCTAAAGCATAGGGTGGCCCCGCAAAAATAAAATCATATTGTTTGGTACAACTTTGCAAAAAAGAGAATACATCCATCTTTAGCAATTGAACATTTTCCATGCCTAACATGGCGGCATTCTTTCCAATGAATCCATGCATAATGGGGTCTTTCTCAACAATAGTCAACTGTTCAGCACCTCTAGAAGCCAATTCGTAACTGATACAACCTGTGCCACCAAATAAATCAAGGGTTTCAATACCATCAAAACTCATTCTATTTTGTAAGATATTGAACAAGCCTTCTTTGGCTATATCTGTGGTAGGTCTTGTATGGGGCATATTGGCTGGTGGACTAATTCTTCTTCCACCCCATTTCCCAGAAATAATTCTCATAATGCCAATTTAAAAAACGGCGCAAAATAATGTGGAGGATACTCTTTATTCACTTCAAACATAATTCCATTCGCCTCCATAGAGTTGATTTCTATATTCTCGTACACTTTCTTTAACTGTAAGTACAATTCAGTATTTAAATCAATCATGCCACTTAACTCAACAATAGCAAACTCAGTATTTATGCTAAATTGTTGTGCAGCACGTATGATATAGTAAACAGCGTCTTCTGCAATTTTAAAGGAGAATGTTTGAATCATTTGAATTTTTGCATCTTTAAAAATGGCCATAATAAAATGTCCATGATAAAATTGCAACTTTACCAATTGCTCTTCATTCTTGCGCCTAATCATCACATCGTTTAACAATGAAGTATATACATGTGATGTTTGAAAAATGATAAACTGCCTGGTCAATAATTCGGCCAATGATTTTTTAATTCGATAGGTATTGATAAAACTTCTGGTAGCAATCAACTTTTCATACTTGACTTCCATCCTACTACTTTCCCCATAAATAAGGTTCAAATAATCTTCAGCTGAAGTAGCAGTTAAAAATTTCTCCGGAACCAAAATGGATTCTGGTGTACAAAAATAACAGGTAACTAATTTGTAGGTTTTATTAAACAGTTTAGAAATGGTTTTGATTTCATAAAAAATATCATTCCAATCTTCTGTTTGGTCTTTGTCTAAACTAAAATACTCAAATGAAACAATGGTTCCATTGTCTACTGATTTAGACATGCAACGCATTTCCTGCTCATCCAATTCTATGATTAGCTGAAAAGCAGATCCACTAATGGGATCCTCGCTATAAAATCCTGCTTTTTTCCTGGCCATTCATCTTAATTACGTTGCAATAATATATAAAAAAGCATTAACGGAGAGCGAAGATATTATGAGCACTCATTTTACTAACTTCGCTGCCCAATATGAGCAATCTTCAGCCACTTAATCTTCAAGTAAATACAGGGAATAAAGCCATCCTTCGTATAGCATTGCCCATATCTGCATCAATTGTTGTTCCTCAAATCAACTTTATTACAAATAATATTTTTTTGGGAGGATTAGGGCAGAAAGAATTAGGGATTGCAGGTATTACAGGAGTTTATTATTTAATGTTTGCAGTAATTGGAAATGGATTGAATAATGGATTACAAGCCTTAATCTCTAGAAGGGCGGGGGAAAATAGAATTGATGAAATTGGAATCCTGTTTTGGCATGGAGTACGAATAGCAATGTTCTTTGCCTTATTTGGTATTTTAACCACTTGGTTTGTTGCACCAATGGTATTGCAATGGTCTTTGCACGATCCCGAAGGAATTGATATGGCTATTCAATTCTTGTCAATTCGTATTTGGGGCTTACCGCTACTCTATATCTACCAAATGCGCAATGCATTATTAGTAGGAATTAATCAAAGCAAATTATTGGTACTAGGTACTGCAACAGAAGCCGTCATCAATATTGTATTCGACTATGGATTGATTTACGGTAAACTGGGAATGCCTAATTTAGGATTTAATGGAGCAGCATATGCATCCATTATTGCTGAAGGGGCTGGCTTGTTGGCTGTATTTTTAGTCATTCGATTTAATGGAATGAGTAAAAAAATCAACTTATTTAATAAAGTTGCTTATCAATTCTCCTATATCAAGCTCATCCTAAATCAATCTTACCCACTTATACTGCAACACGTCATCAGCATTATGAGCTGGGAATATTTTTACATTTTGATTGAGCACCATGGTGCCAGAGACCTTGCTGTATCTAATACCATGCGAAATCTTTTTGGATTTTTTGGTTGTTTTACTTGGGCATTTGCCGCTACCACCAATACCATGGTTAGTAATGTGATTGGACAAGGCAGAAAAGAAGAAGTACTTCCTCTCATTTATAGAATACTAAAATGGAGTATGGGCTTTGCTTTTATTGTATTTATATTCTTAAATGTGTTTCCAAGGGCATTTCTTGGCATTTACGGGCAGGGTGAAGATTTTATTCAAGCAGGTATTCCTGTGCTTAGGGTAGTGTCTATTGCTATGATTATGATGTCTGCAGCAACTGTTTGGGTAAATGCGGTAACCGGTACTGGAAATTCTAAAATGAATTTATTTACAGAAGTTGCAACCATTATTTTTTACTTGGTATACGTGTACATCGTTTTAGAAAAAATGAACATGCCCATCACATGGGGATGGGCAAGCGAATGGCTGTATTGGTCTATTATGTTTATTCCATCGTTTTGGTATATCACCAGCAATCGTTGGAAAAAAATAAATATCTAGCCTTTTAATTGTTTAACTAAATCAATATACTGCTGCATAGCATCATCTTTAGTAATGCCTTGCAATTTAGCCCATGCTTCGTGCTTGAACTTAGCAACAAAGTCGAACATATTTGCTGGACCTTCTTCCTTGTTATCGCCTTCTGTAGCTTGTTTATACAAAGCATACAGCTTTAATAAAGTATCATTATCAGGTTTTTCAGATAGTGTTTTACTGTTGGCAACTGCTTCTAAAAATAAATCTTGTAAGCTCATATAGTGGTTTTATTGTAATGATGCTAATAGTTTGGCTCCCTCTGCTTTTAAAGCAATATCATTAAAAGAGCGGTTAGGCATTTTAACCAATCTTTCTAATACTTCTATAGCTTTTGCAGGCTGCCTATTCTCTTTATAGGCTTTTGCTAAATCTAATTGGTTGGTAACAAAATAGGGCTCCAATATTTTAGACTTTTCCATGTATAAAATGGCTTTATCCAAATCTCCATTAGGTAAGCCACCATAAAACAATTTTACCGCAGCTTTTTTAATTCCAGATAGCGTAACCATTTCATAATGCCATTTACCCAATGTATAGTTGGCTCTTGCATGATTGGCATTAATGCTTAATGCTTTGTCGGCATATTCTTTCACGTCTTTAACATAAGCCACTATCTTTTTATTCTCAATATCCAAGTCGGTCATTTTACCTGAAACAGTAGCCATTGCATAATTGGCATCTGCATTATTGGGATCAATTTTCAAAGCCCTTTGCGCATATGCCATTGCAGATTCAAAAAATAATCGCTTATTGTTTTCGTCTTTTTCTCTACCCCCTATTGCAATTTCCAATTCAGTTGCTTTAACCAAATATTTGATATTGTTGGGTTCTAATACTAAAATCTGTTTGTACTTAGCTAGTGCTTCTGGTTCTTTTAATTGGCGTTCAATATTCTCGGCCTCTTTAGCTAAAATGGCAATGTCTTGTGAAAAGGCAGTTCCAATCCAACTACAAAAAAACAACCCTATAAAAAGAAATTTAATTTTCATAATCTCCTCTATTGACTTTTAAAGAAACCCCTAGGCTGCCCACAAACTGCGCAATAGGTGGTTTTAACTTATTGATTGAAATATGTACATAGTCAGATAGAGAAAACTGTGCCAAAATTTCATTGGCAATATCAGATGCAATGGTTTCTAATAAGGGGGTTGCAATTTGCATGCGCTTTTTTACCAGTTCATATACCAAGGCATAATTAATGGTATCCGCTATATGAATAATAGGAAATTCTGCAGGTGTAAAACCCACTTCAATATTTATAGCAAACTCATTACCCAACACTTGCTCTTCCTTGTACAGTCCATGGAAAGCAAAAAATCGTAAATCAGTTAAATGAATACTGGCTTTGCTCATGGTTTAGTGCCCTATAGAAGTTAAATAGCGCTCTGCATCTAAAGCAGCCATACAGCCACTTCCGGCAGCTGTTACTGCTTGACGATAGTTCTTATCTTGTACATCTCCTGCTGCGAAAACCCCAGCTACATTGGTTTTGGTGGTTCCAGGCACAGTTATGATATACCCGGTTTCGTCCATTTCAACATAGTCTTTAAAGATGGCACTATTGGGCTGATGACCAATAGCCACAAAGAACGCACTTACTGGAATTTCTTGGGTATCACCTGTTTGATTATTCTTAATTCGAACAGCTTCTACTTTTTTATCTCCTAAAATTTCATCTGTTTCTGAATTCCAATACACTTTAATATTGGGCGTACTTAATACACGGTCTTGCATTACTTTACTTGCGCGCATTTGATCTCTTCTAACAATCATATGCACTTGTGTACAAAGTTTACTCAAATAAATGGCTTCTTCTGCAGCCGTATCCCCTGCTCCAATAATTGCCACTTCTTTGCCTTTAAAGAAGAATCCATCACATACTGCACAAGCACTAACACCGTATCCATTCAAACGTTCTTCACTTGGAATACCTAACCATTTTGCAGAAGCACCTGTACTAATGATTACCGTATCTGCATGAATTTCTTTTTCTTCATCAATCCAAACCTTATGTGGAGTGCTACTAAAATCTACTTTGGTTGCCAATCCATACCGAATATCTGCACCCATTCTGCTGGCTTGTTTTTCAAAATGCACCATCATTTCAGGTCCTTGAATGCCCTCTGGGTATCCAGGATAATTCTCTACTTCTGTAGTAATGGTGAGCTGACCACCTGGCTGAATACCTTGGTATAAAACCGGTTTCATATTGGCTCTTGCGGCATAAATTGCTGCTGTGTAACCTGCAGGCCCTGACCCTATAATCAAAACCGATAATTTCTCTATTGTTCCTTGTTCCATAATGTTGAATTAATCTTTACAAATGTAAGTTTTGTATTGAGAACCATATCCACAAAAAGCACCCAATGCACCATTACTGATATTGCCTTTTACCACCCCCGGTGAAGAGAATGGGTTACCAATAGATTGGAATGCAAATTCCCATGTTCTCCAAAATGTATAGGATGCTTTATCAATATTGGCCAGCTTAACAATGACGGTATCTCCCAATTTAAAAAACCCATAATTTTCTCTTTCAAAAGGTTGGTTTTTATCTACTCCTTTGTCTATATCAATATTATAAGTTTTACCATCAATAATGGCATCATCAAAAGCACTATTAAAGCCCGGAAAAAATGGTTGTCTATTCACTTTGGTAAAATAGCGGATATAATTACCCAATCCTGGTGGATCTATAATTCGTGCCATCAATACACGAAAACTATCAGTAGTAGGCCTATTGGCCACTCTTTTAGACCAAAGGCTGTCGATGGTTTTTGTAATAATAGGAATAGTGGTGGTCGATTGATATTGTTGTCCGTTGTGTTCAATGCTTAACTGGTATGTTTTACCGGTTTCTCCCAACATGGGATCGTTGATAGGTGTTGTGTAAAATACATACCTGCCTCCTTGCGGAAATCGCAATTCGTTTACTTGCAGGGTAACTGTTTTAATGCCGTTGTTAATTTGCACTTTTGCGTCCTTGATAAATGATGCAAATAATGTTGCAGTATCAATCGTAGAAAAATAATTGAGGGAAGTAGACAGCACTACAACTGGAGATTGTCCATTTTCAATTTCTGCATCCACCACTATTTTGGCTTGATTTTGTGCAGGCTCAATTTGAATATCCTTTTCACAGGCTATCAAAAACAAGATGCTTAATATAAAAGTTACTCTGCGCATTCAATTATAACAACGTTTAGGAAAAAAAGATTAAAAAAAACGCCCCGATTTTTCGGAGCGCTTTCAATAAAATGGCCTCTCGAATATCCCTATTCGGAGGCTGAAATATTAACCCAAATATGCTTTAAGTGCATTGCTGTAACGCGCTTTCTGTAAACGCTTTATGGCACGCTCTTTAATTTGTCTGATTCTCTCTTTGGTTAGGTCATACTTCATTCCTATTTGTTCAATAGTTACTCCATTCTCCCCGTCCAATCCAAAATAAGCATTCACGATTTCTGCTTCTCTAGGGCTTAATGATTTCAATACCCTGCGAATTTCTTCTCTTAATGAATCTTTCATTACATCTTCGTCGGTATCATCAGAACCTTCCAACAAATCGCCCATGGCTACATCTTCCGCTTCGTGCACTGGAGCATCCAATGAAGTATGTCTGGTATTACTTTGGAAAATATTGTTGATTTCAGTTTCACTCATTTCAAGAATTTCTGCCAACTCTTCCGTAGAAGGCTCACGCTCATGTTCTTGTTCAAATGCCATGTACGCTTTGTTGGCCTTATTGTAAGTACCAATCTTGTTTTGTGGCAAACGAACCAAACGACCTTGTTCAGCTAAAGCTTGTAAGATAGATTGACGAATCCACCATACTGCGTATGAAATGAATTTGAAACCCTTGGTTTCATCAAAACGTTGAGCAGCTTTGATTAAGCCTAAGTTCCCTTCATTAATAAGGTCACTCAATGATAAACCTTGGTGTTGATATTGTTTTGCAACAGAAACAACGAAACGTAAATTGGCTTGCACCAATTTATCCAACGCCCTTTGATCACCCATTTTAATTTTCTGCGCCAAAGTAGTTTCCTCTTCGGGGTTGATCATTGGAATTTTGGAAATCTCTTGTAAATACTTCTCTACTGCTTGCGAATCTCTGTTGGTAATCTGGGTTGCGATCTTGAGTTGCCTCATGTTGTACTGTTGCTTTTTTAGATAACGAGAATTATAGCCAATTTGTTATAAAACCTAGTAAAAAGGTATAATTCTCCAAAACTTACGGAAACTACAAAGATACGATTTTACAATGAAATTCAGTCTTTTAAGTGTAAAAAACTTGGTAATTCAATGAAAATCAAGCTTATTTGTGCAAATTGCTGATTATGATAGATTTTAGATCGGATACCGTTACTAGACCTACTGCCCCTATGTTGGCAGCCATGCACGCAGCCCCAGTTGGAGATGATGTTTTTGGAGAAGACCCTACTATCAACGAGTTAGAGCAGTATAGTGCCGCCTTATTTGGAATGGAATCTGCCTTGTTTTGTCCAAGTGGAACCATGACCAATCAAATAGCCATTCGCTGTCATACCCAACCAGGAGACGAAGTTATTTGCGATGCCCTCTCCCATGTTTACTTGTACGAAGGAGGTGGAATTGCTTCTAATTCAGGCGCTTCGGTTCAATTATTACCAGGCAATTTTGGCAGGTTAACGGCCAGTCAGGTAGAAGCTGCCATCAATAATAAAGACGATGTTCATAGGCCGTTAAGCCGATTGGTTAGTTTAGAAAATACCGCCAATAGAGGGGGTGGTACTTGCTACGATTTCAATGATATTCAATCAATTAAAGCGGTTTGTTTAAATAATAATTTAAGCCTTCACTTAGACGGAGCTCGCTTATTTAATGCGATAGTTGCCAAAAAAGAAAGCCCAGAACAGTACGGCAAAACCTTTGATTCTATTTCGGTTTGCTTGAGCAAAGGTTTGGGAGCCCCTGTTGGAAGTGTGTTATTAGGAACAAAGGATTTCATTAAAAAAGCAAGAAGAATCAGAAAGGTTTTTGGGGGTGGAATGAGGCAGGCTGGTTATTTAGCAGCGGGTGCATTATATGCCCTCCGCCACCAAGTGACCCGATTGGAACAGGACCATGCACATGCCGCCCTGATAGTAGAAGCGTTAAAGAAGAAAGACTTTGTGGGTATGATCCCACCTGTGGAAACCAATATTATTTTATTTGAAGTAAAGGGCAGATTCACCGCCAAAGAATTGGTTGGAATATTAGCAAACAAAGGCATACTAACCATTGCCATGAGTCCTACTCAAGTTAGAATTGTTACACATTTAGACATTACCGAAGAAATGGTGAAGCAAACCATTAGGGAGATTGAATCCCTTTAGGTAACTTTATGCCCCAAAAATTGAACTGCTGATATAAAAATATATGCTACCTAGAATTAATCCGACAACAACACAGGCTTGGTTTTTATTGAAGAAACATCACGAAGACGAAATGAGCAGAAGGCATATGAGAGACCTTTTTGCAGCAGACCCCGAAAGATTTCAAAAATTTTCGCTTTGTTTAGACCAATTGGTTTTTGATTATTCTAAAAACATCGTTAATCCAAGAACCATGCAACTCTTGTTGCAATTGGCTGAAGAATGTAAATTATCAGAAGCCATTCATGATCAATTTGCAGGAATTAAAATTAATGAAACCGAGAATCGTTCTGTATTACATACCGCTCTTCGGAATTTTTCGGACACCCCTATTTTGGTAGATGGAAAAGACATCATGCCAAAAATTAAAAAAGTACAGGCACAAATGGCTGCATTTTGCAAGACCATTCATAGTGGAGATTGGAAAGGTTATACAGGAAAACCTATCAAATATATTGTCAATATTGGGATTGGGGGCAGTGATTTAGGACCTGTGATGGTAACTGAAGCACTAAAGCCTTATTGGGTAGATGGTATTCAAACTTATTTCGTTAGCAATGTAGATGGAACACATATAGCTGAAACCTTAAAAAAGGTAAATGCGGAAGAAACTTTATTCTTAGTTGCATCTAAAACTTTTACCACACAAGAAACCATGACCAATGCACATAGTGCAAGAACTTGGTTTCTTGAATACGCTAAAGAGGAAGCCCATATTGCCAAACATTTTGCAGCATTAAGCACCAATGAAAAAGCAGTCACTGCATTTGGAATAGACAAAGCCAATATGTTTGAATTTTGGGATTGGGTTGGCGGAAGATATTCTTTGTGGAGCGCTATTGGTTTGTCTATAGCGCTAACCATTGGGTATGATCATTTTGAGCAGTTGCTCCAAGGGGCTTATAAAGCAGACGAACATTTTAGAACAGAAAAACACGATAAAAATATTCCAGTGATCATGGCTTTATTGGGCATTTGGTACACCAATTTTTTTGGTGCACAAAGTGAAGCCATTTTGCCTTACGATCAATATATGCATCGCTTTGCAGCTTATTTTCAACAAGGAAATATGGAGAGCAATGGCAAGAGCATTGATAGAAATGGGAACCCTGTTAACTACGCTACCGGTCCTGTAATTTGGGGAGAGCCTGGCACCAATGGGCAACATGCATTTTATCAATTAATTCACCAAGGAACTCCATTGATTCCTTGTGACTTTATTGCCCCTGCCATATCTCAAAATCCCATTGGCGACCATCATGTAAAATTGATGTCGAACTTTTTTGCTCAAACTGAAGCTTTAATGAATGGTAGGAGTGAAAATGAAGTGAAAGTGGAATTAATGAAAGCCGATAAAAAAGAAGAAGAGATTAAAAAGCTGAGCCCTTTCAAAGTCTTTACTGGCAACAAACCAACCAACTCTATCTTAGTAAAACAAATTGATCCAGCTACATTGGGATTATTGATTGCATTGTATGAACATAAAATATTTGTGCAAGGCGTACTTTGGAATATTTTCAGTTATGATCAATGGGGTGTAGAATTAGGCAAAGAGTTGGCCAATAAAATTTTACCCGAATTAACCACTGAAGACGCTGTAAAAGATCATGATGCTTCTACCAATGGTTTAATCAATTGCTTTAAAGAATTTAGAAAATCGGCACAGGCATAATATGGAGCATATAGTTATTAGACCCATAGAACCAGCAGATAATACAGCTATTGCTACCATTATCAGAACTGCTTTAACTGAATTCGGAGCCAATAAACCAGGTACTGTTTTTTACGATGACACCACCGATCATCTGTATGAATTATTTACCGCTGAGCCCCAAAGTGGCTATTTCATTGCATTACAAGACGGTGTAATCGTTGGCGGGGCAGGCTACTACCCCACCGAAGGACTACCAACAGGCACTTGTGAATTGGTAAAAATGTATTTGAATGCAGCGGCACGCGGCATGGGCTTAGGCAGAAAAATGATTGACTTTGTTTTGGCTGCCGCCAAAGAAAAAGGTTATAACCAAGTATATTTAGAAACCATGCCCGAGTTAAAAAAAGCCGTAAAAGTGTATGAACAATTTGGCTTTACTTATCTCAATGGACCAATGGGTAATTCTGGGCACAATGGTTGTGATATCTGGATGATTAGGCCTTTATAGACTACCATAATTTGGTAGGGCACCAATCTCCATAACGATTCCCTAATAAAAATCCAATCAAGATTTCATGAGTACCTCTACTGATGGTATTAATGCGAGAAGTTTGAATATCGTAAGAATAGCCAATATTCAAGGTATTACTCAAATTCAATCCTACCATTGCAGCAAATCCATCTTTGTATCGGAATGAAGTACCTGCCCATAAAAAGTCTTGGTACTGCAGTTTGGCATTAATGTCAAAACCCAGTGGCAACGGACTGATATAACGAATCAACATAGAAGGAAGTAAATTAAAATCGTCTGAAATGGTTAATCGGTAGCCCGCACTTAAAAATAAATGCGGAACCAATTTCCCTTGGGTTAACGAAACGTTATTATCTGAAAATGCCACATTCTGAGGGATGATTTGTTGTGCGGCCAACCCAACAAAATAATCCTTTGAGTACAGCCAAAGTCCAGCACTGATATCTGGCTTTAATCGATTAATAACTCCACTAGAAGCAACTGCAGGATCTACTGTGGTATTACCAAAATTGAGTTTAGAAGCATCTAAACTAAGGTTGGTAAAGCCAACTGAAACGCCCGCTGATAAGTTAGTAGTGGGCGATAATCCTAAATGATATGAATAGGTTCCGTATGCAGCAAATCGATTCAAAGGACCGGTTTTATCATTGAGCATCGTAAAGCCCACTCCATGATGTGGTTCAGCAGCTGTATAATCTCTCCAATAAGCTTCTCCCCTTGGATTCATTCCCTTTGCCCTAAAACCAGTGGCAGTGGAACTTTGATAAGGATCTTTTTTCAATCTACCATGTGCGGTTATATATGTTGTTACTGGGGCATCTTGCAATCCTACCCACTGAACCCGGTGACTGGCTTTAACATCCCAATAATTTTCAATACCAGCAACAGCAGGATTGATAATATAATTGTTCATTATGTATTGGGTATAATAAGGACGTTGTTGTGCTTGGGTCACTACAACCATTCCAATCAACATCACTAAAAAGTATCCCTTGCTCCTCATTTTATTTAATTATAGTAACAGAACCAGTAATTATTTTTCTGCCGTTCTTTGGATTAACAATATAATAATAAGTACCAATAGGCAAAGATTTCCCATTCCTTGTTCCATCCCAATCTACTGCATACTCAATGCTACTAAACACCAACATGCCATATCGATCGTACACATCTACCGTAGCACCTGGATAACTTTCTAAATATTGAATTTTCCAACGGTCATTAATGCCATCTCCATTGGGCGAAAAAGCATTGGGTATGATGGGTGCTAATAATAGTTTTACAAAAACGGTATCAGTAACCATACAACCCCCAATTCCAGTGAGGTTGAGCCTATAAGTAATATCTCCTAGAGGAGTCGTTTTAGGTATTGAATCTATATCACTATTTAAATACAATGGCGGTGTCCACTGATAATTCAAATTAGTTCCATATACAAATTGAGGCTTCAATGCTTTTGTACCACCTTCTAGTACTACAATATTAGGACCTAGTTCTAAAACTGGATATGGATGAACAACCACCGTTTGGCTAACGGTATCACTCACACAACCTTGTGAATTATAGAAATAATAACTAATGGTATAACTTCCAGAATCGGTAAATACTTTGCTCGGATTTTGTAAAGTAGACGTATTACCTCCGCCAAGGTTCCACTCCCATCTTACTGGAGCACTGGTGATTCCATTACCTAAATCGGTAAATTGAATGGGATCACCTTGACATACTTCAGTTGGGGTAGCAGAAAAAGCAGCTCTTGGCCAAGGATAAATGGTGTTCAATGATTGGGTCAAAGAGTCTACGCAACCATCTTTGGTAGTGATTTTTAATTGAACATTGTTAGGACCAACTGCCGTGTATTTGTGGGTAGGCTGTTTTAATGTTGAAGAACTTGGATCATTCGGGTCTCCAAAATTCCATACATAACTAAACAAGGCTTCTGATCCATCTGCAATAGAACTTTGATTAATAAAAGTTCCGCGTCCATCTGGCAAACAAATTTCAGGCAAACTAAATGCAGGTTTAGGCAAATGATTGATGCGAATAATTTGTTGATTCAAACTACTAACGCACCCACTGTCTGTTACAACCTGTAATGCCGTTGTATAATTTTGAGCAGTATCAAATATGTGCGTGAATGCGGTGGCACTGGTTCTACTTTCTGTTTTACCATCACCAAAATTCCAGTTCCATTGTGCAATATTGCTGAAGTTAGCCACTGAACTATCAGTAAATACTATATTGTTTTTTTCGCAAGCGGGATCAGCAATGCCCCATTTAGCTACTGGCGATGGCCAAACCGTTATGGGCTGAAAAGCAGAGTCTTTACAACCTGCATTATTTTGAACAAAATATTTAAGGGTATCATTACCTACACCAGTAGTAATGGGGTTTAATAGACCAACCGTACTTATTCCTTTGCCAGAATAAACAGGAGTGGCTGGTAACGCGGAGATGAACGTTCCCTGAGTGATTAAGCGAGGCGTTGCATCGTAACAAATATCTCTTATATCAGTAAAGGATACAGCCGGTGCGTAAGTTACTGTTACAATTTTGGTAATTGATTTAGAGCAAGACTCAGCTTGTCCGGAGAAGGCTCTTAAAGTAATGGAATAATTTTTTGTTCCAGGAGTTAAAGCGGTTGTAGGAATACCATAACGAATGCTGTATTGTTTGTTTACAGCTGGAATTTGATCAGTAACAATATTATTTGGAGCACCTATTGAATCCCAAATCACCATTAGCTTAGTCACATCCCCAAAATCTACAGTAGATTGGTTAATGATTTTAATGGAATCATTGGTACAGAGTGGAATCCCATTCAATAAATTAGCTACTTCAAATTGGGGAATTGGCGTACTTCCGTTAACCGTAAATGATTTATTATCAGTAGTAATACAACCATTACTTGAAGTAACTTGTAAAGAGACCGTATAGTTTCCAAAAGTTTTATAACTAGTAGGAATTGATTTGGAATTGGTGGGTGCTGTTAGTGGCACCGGTCGTTTGGTAGGATCAACTGTTGAAACCCCATCATCAAATTTCCATAAATAACTAAAACCCGCTTCAGTGCCATCTGCAATACTTGAGGTATCTGTGAATGTAGCAGTGGCATCGTTCAAACAAACTTCTGGCAAAATAAAACCAACCACCGGTAATGGATTTGCTTTAAAACCACCTGGCAACCTAAAAGTATCACTAACACAACCTGTATTAGAAACAGTATTTAAATACACATTTTTGGTTCCCCATGTAGTGTAGGTATTGGTCTGAACTGCATTGGTATTCGCCGTTACAGTACCAGCCCCATTGTCTAAATTCCATTTCCATTGTGCTATGGTATTATTAGCAGTTCCAGGAACAATGGTGGAAGCATCAGTAAAACTGATGGCACTGTTGATACATGTTATTGCTGGAGTTGTAAAAGACGCAATCGGTTTATTAGATAAATTAATAGGAACTGTTTTAGATGCAACACAACCAAAGTCGGTAATGGCAGTGAGCTTTGCATTGTAATCACCAGCTGTTGCATATGTTTTGGCAGGGCTTTGTGTAGTAGAAATAGAGCCATCTCCAAATTCCCAATTCCAACCAACAATGGCCCTACCTGAACCAGTAGACAAATCGGTAAATTGAGTGGGCGCAATAACACAACCAGTATCGATAGAGCTTACTAAAAAATTGGCAATGGGCGCATCATTCACCACAATATTGTCGGTGATTTCTTGCTCATTATTATTGCTACATCCATCCGATTGAGGTAATAATGACGTAGTAGTGAATTTAATAGGATAAGTGCCTGCAAGACCAAAATTATATGTTTGAGGTATATTATAAACATAATAAGATTTACCGTTTGAAGTATACGATGAATCAACTTTGGATGGGTTATAAGTTAGTACTGGTGGTCCAGTTAAATTATTTGCACCTAAAAAATCTAATACAATTTGGGTAGGCTGATAACTTAATGCCAATTTAAGACTGAAACTAGTGTTCACACAAGTGGCCGAATAACTGACAGTTGCTACATTAGGAAATTGGTTTTGAATTGTGACCGGAGGATTAAGGTCTACAATATTAGTTCCCGCGGAATATCCATATGATTCAAAACTACCAAAGCCATAGCATATTGCATTAAAACCACTGTCACTTGTTAATCTTATACTAGAAGAATTTCCATTACTTACAGCAAAAGATTGCTGCAAATAAGAAAAACCAGTAGTGCCTATTGGAACAAATGAACTTGCAGGAATTGAAACCCCATCAATTTTAAAAGAACTAATTGAAGTTCCTTCATTCTTAATAAAGACATTTATATTTTGGTCTGTAATTGCTTGCTTTGCTGATAAAAAAACTGTTATATCACTAATACTCTGTTCAACAGGATTTAAAAAAATCATATCTGCATCACCAACACCAATGTCACATGATTGAGTTAAACTAAATTGTGCCACTGCAACTGGTTTATCAGACTCAATAATTATTGGTGGTTTAAACCCATTACTCAACAAAGCATCAGAAAAACCAGTAAATATTTCACCTTTATTTAAGACGGTTGGAGATCCCCCATTTGTAAGAAAGGTTGTGTTATCCTCTTTTGCAATTACTCTATAATTAAACTTATTCTTGCCCCGAAATGGAGTTAAACCATATTTACGCCCCCATGAATTTGATGGGTAACATTGTTGATATAAAGGATCAATTGACCCTTGATTATTACAACCTGTTTGAGCCAAATTAGTGGAAACTCCAAGAGATGTACTACCTGAAAAAACTGCAATTTTTTTACAACCATTGGCACCTGTACCAATTGATTCAATTAAAGTTCCAGAAATATCTAACATATCCTGAAACTGATAAATATCCCCCGCCTTGGGTAAATCCACTTGAATGGGCGTAGGATCAGAAACTCCATTTCTTTTAAGATTTATTCTAATGCTTGTATTGTCTTCTGTTGCAATCACGCTAAATTGGGATCTAGCTAGTTCGCCAGTTTGTAGAGCAGTTGTAGTTTGGGCCCAAGACATAGCATAATATGATTTACCTAAAACAGCCGTAGGTAATATCAAACTTGCTGCAGATCTAGCCCCTGCAAACATATGCGAATAAGCTACAATTGCAGGCATCCCAGGGTCGACGGTAACTTTTATACCTCTATTAGTTATAACCTTTTGCTGATTTGTGAAACTTGCCGATTCAGCACCTGTTATGTATGAGGTTGACCTATTAAGTACTACTTCTGTAGTAGTATTAGCAGTTACAGTAAAAGTTTGAACTGTACCATTATATTCTATTTTGCCAGATGAATTTTTATCCGAAGTTAAATAGACCGATAAAGAAGCTAAATTATTCCCTGAAGGTTGATGAGGTGGAAATACCATCCAAAACTCTTTCCCTTTATTAGAAAAATCCTGTGCAATCAATAAAGATATTGGAACAAAAAACAGCAATAGCAGCAAACTACATTTCTTCATCAGTTCAGGGGGCTTTCTCAAATCATCAATTGGTTAACAATAATACTTCATAAACCGCAAATTCCCATTAAAGACACGCTAAAATCGGCTACTGCTGTCTTTCAATAGACCAGTAGCTACTGGACCATTACAAAATAACAAATCCAAAATACTCATATTGGGCTGAAACCCAATTCGATCTTCAAAGACCTGTCCATAATTTACTTGGTCTTCAACAGCAATTGCCTGATTAGGCAAGAAACGGTTTCGGCCATCTTGAAATTCAGTTGCCGGCTCTTTTTGGTAACTAGTGGAAAAGGTCATGGTCAAATTCGCTTTCATCATTTTGAGTACCCATTGAATCAGCTTACGATCTAAATCCATTAAATATTCTTCTTGACTGGCTAATAATGCAAAAAGGTTATCTCGGTAAAATTCATAAAAAGGGGCTCGCATATAACAGGCATCCAAAGCTCGGGTATGTTGCAAAATCCAATTGTCCTTATAGGAAATTTTGATGTCTCTAAAAAGGGCACGTTGATCTCTGCCATTTTGCAAAGGAACCGAAAGTGGAATCAATCCATTGGCTCCAGCGATGATGGTGCGGTTGCGAAAACTCCCTTTTTGGTAGCGTTCATATTCTTCAAATTCAATATATTTGAACATAAACAACATTTTATAGTAATTAACTGTTCCAAAATATTGATAATCAATTAATAATTTCATTTTATTTTACCTTGTTGAATCTTTTATCTAAAAGGGATGAATCTTTTATTTTGAGGCTACTAATTTATCAATTTTAATACTAATTAAACTTTTTAAATTATTTATTTTCAATAGTTTAATTAATTTAAATACTACTAAATATTTGAGTATTTAATTTTCACCCCCTTTTGCCCAATATTACTAAATACATTAGCATACAAGATACGAAAAATAATGGCTACTATATGCGACTTCCCACAGCCCGATTCTAAGGTATTTAGTTTTTGATGGTTGATTTTTGGGCTGGTCAGTTACTCTCCTATTTTGTTTTGGTTGGTTTAAATGGGGATAATCTCTAAGATTTTTAGTTGATGATTTAAGGTTACCTAATAACTGATTTTGTATAAATCCTTCCACAATTTTTTAAAACATATTAAATAATTAAGCAATGAAAAGCGATACTAAAATAGAACTTGAAATTTTCATAAACCCATCAAACCCCACAGAATGGGTTTTAGTTGAAAAGGCTAATGTAGTAGCTGGATGGAATTTTGAAGATTATAAGACTAGCGGACAAAGGGTTTTAACGCCTGATACATTTGCTCCTTTAAATCGGGATTCTCGCACTCAATAGTTATAGAAATATTACCTAAATCGTCTTTTATAAAAGCATCAATATGACCGTTTGACTGCTTAAAATCATCTTCAAATATTTCTAAAACTTTTTGGATGTTTTCTATTTGTTGAGTTGAAAATCCAACTTCTACGGCTCTTCCGTCAAATCTAGAATATCTAATGTCTTTTATCATATTACAAGTTTTTCACTAGTTACGAATAATTAATTAATTAATTAAAAATGCAGCAGTTTAAGAATTTAAGGGAAATGATGGCTGCTTACTCCGATGAAAATGTATATAGGGAGTATATGGAGCAAATGAGGTGGGGCGGCAACCCTACTTGCCCCTTTTGTGGTATGAATAAACCTTATAGGCTTAAAAATGGCAGGACTTTTCGTTGTAAGGATAAAGAATGTAAAAAGGATTTTACCGTAACAGTAGGAACAATATTTGAAAACAGCAAGGTTAAACTATCTGTTTGGATGGCTGCTATGTACCTTATTACTGGTCATAAAAAGGAGTTAGCAGCTTACAACTTAGTAGGGATTTAGGGATTACACAGAAAACCGCTTGGTTTGTACTCCATAGAGTTAGGTTGTTGATGAATGACCTCGAACCCGATGTTCCCTTAGATAACATAGTTGAAGTAGATGAAACCTATGTAGGTGGTAAGTTTGAGAATATGAACCGTAAAAGACTAAAACACCATAGAGAAACTGGCAAAGACAACAAGACCGCAGTAATGGGATTATTAGAAAGGGATGGCAAGGCAAGACTAACAGTTATAGGTAATAATACATTTAAAGACGTTATCCGTAACAATGTAGCACCAACAGCCGAGATAATGACCGATTCACACCTTAGCTATACTGGATTAGCTAATGAGTTTAAAGCACATGAAGCAGTAAACCACAATATCAAAGAATTTAAACGTGGTATAGCATATACTAATTCAGTTGAGGGATTCTTTTCACTATTCAAACGAACCATATTCGGAACATACCACCAAGTTAGCCCTAAACACTTACACCGTTATTGTGCTGAATCATCATACCGCTTTAATAGCCGTAAAATATCCGATGCAGACCGCTTCCAGTTTGCAATTTCTAATACCAAAGGGAGATTAACCATAACCAATTAATTAATAAAACAAAATAAACATGAAATACTTAAAAGGAATCTATTTGTATCAATATATAAATACTATTACTTCAATTTGGGCTGTTGCGTTTTCAACAGTAAAATTTTTAGAGAATCAATCTTATTGGCTATATTTTTTTCCGATTCTATTAGCTTCAATCGCTCTTTGTTGTTGTCTATGGACAATATGGTTGCGAATACAGCAAATAAAGCAACAATAACAGATGCAATTAAATTGCCGTTTTTTACAGCCCTATCAAAATTTTCCTTATATACCTTTTTAATCTTTTCACCCTCCTCATAATTTACAAATGCCAAATAAGACCCATACTTTTTTATTATTTCTATTCCTCTACTAGCTAATACCCATGCTTCAAAATCTGACCTTGTTCTAATAAATCCCAAATCCATAGTTTTTAAAATTAACCTTTCTAAATCCCATTGTAAAATTATTCCGTTTGTTTTTTCTTGGATGTACTCAATGGGTATGTATTGAAAATCCCCATCATTATATATAACATTGATAATTAAATCAATAGCTTCATTGTCTGTTATATAACTCATTACCTTAATTTATTCTATAAATTATTACTATTTTTGGGTAATGGCAACAACTTCAAATAAAATAATTAAAAAAGAATCAATAAAAATAAATTTATCATTTGACGAAGCCATGAAAAAGGCTTTAACCACGCCTTTAAAAAAAACAAGCACCAAGTTAAATGACAAAAGAAAACCTAATAAAAACCTTTAGATTTATCATTGGTATTGGGGTTATTTCTCTAATAATCTATTCTCTTACAAAAGAGAAAAATTATTCCAGTTACTCTAGCGATGGGAGTTATATCGAAGCGGAGGAAGATAAAATTGAATACAACCAAAAAATAGAGTTAGAATATAAAAACTCCTTAGAAGATAAATACGACAACAAAGAACAAGACACAACAGTTACAGAAAACGGAGATATGGTCATATTCTATGTAATAACTGACACTATAAAAAAAACAAATAGTAAATGAGATATTTGCTAATAACTATTTTCGTTATCGTTGGTATATTATATCCAGTACCATATTTATATGCACTAGATAATTTTGAAAGATTTGAAGTCGGAATTAAGATATTAGGATTTATAGGATACACAGTGTTAATATGGGAAGTAGCAAAAAAAATATTTAAAAGCGATTTATGGAAAAATAATATTGAGAAGAAAAAAGGCTAAGAAAAAATCTTAGCCTTTATAATTTATTCTGCTTCTCCGTCTTTAATTATTAATTTTTTCATTTTTATGGTAGTTTGATGGTTAAATATAGGATTTCTTTTTAAATAGCTCGATTTTTAGGAATTGCGTCAAATTTTCCACCGAAATTGAATTTATGTTCCTTTTTAATAACGTCTTGATTTGAGTATTGTTGCGTAAATGTGTCAGCTAATCCGGTTAAGCCATGCCTCAATGTTATCCTTAATTCTATATATGTTTCATTTTCAGCTAAATATTTATGAAGATCGTCATTAGTATGCAAAAGAAATGCAAATAATGCAAAGGGGTCTTTTTGATGATGTTTCTTTCTAAATCGTGTAATATGGGTTCTATCGCTAGTTCTTAACTTTAATTTAATCAGCTTTAGATTAGAATTAGCACCAACCAATGGTATAGGGCGTAATGCGTAAAGTTCAATTTTCACATCAAAAGCATGATAAATTGAACAATTTACTACCTTAAATGTGTATTTAGGTATCTCAATTTCTACCCCTTTTTCATTTATAACCAGTTCTGTTGTGCAACATATTTGGTCTGAAATTTTAATTTTAGGTCGAAGCCATCTTAATAAAAACCACAAGAAAACCAGAGAAACAATAATTCCACAAATAAGATTAAGTAAGACAGTTAAAAAAATGTCCTCCCAAGTCATTAATAAAATTATCATTTGCTAAAATTTTCATATCAATTATATGAAATATTTTACATAATATAACAATCTTGTCACTTTTTTTAAATCAATACGAATTCAATCGTATAATTATATTTTTTATATAAAAGGATTAAAAAAGGAAAATGAATACTATAACCAACTGATAACCATTTTTAAACCTATGGAAAGATATATCGTTACCAAAAGTTTAAACAAAATTTTCAAGTTTTATTTAATAATAAATAACACTAATACATCTTTGTTTAACGTAAATTTTTCGGAGATTGATTTGAGCAAAAAGTTCCATTTTGGTAAATTCTAATATTATAAATAACTAACATTTGATAAATAACTAATTACTAATGGCTTATATGTATTAGGTGGTAAGTGGTATATAGTTACCAAAATAATCCCTTCATAGAGCGATTATTTCAACTACTTTTGATAAAAGATAACAACGTGAGAACTCTCCTATTCTTGGCCTTTATTTCGCTAATTATCGCTTCTTGCCAAGCCCCAAAAGATTTAGAATACCGTTCAGCTAAAAATTTTCAATTAAACCAATTGGGCTTTTCGAAATCAAAAATGTCTTTGGATTTGGTCTTTTACAATCCCAATAAATTTGGGCTTGATCTTAAAAAAGTAGACAGTGATGTTTATTTAGACAATGTCTACTTAGGCAAGTTTCAATTGGACACACTAATGCATATTTCCAAATCGAGTGAGTTTATTTTACCCTCTTCGGTGGAAGTAGATATGCAAAACCTCATGAAAAATGCTGTTCAATTAATGTTTAAGAAAGAAATGTTGATTAGGGCAACAGGAAGTGTAAGGGTGGGAAAGGCAGGAATCTATAAAACCCTGCCCTTTAACTATGAGGGAAGACAAGCAATTAATTTATTTAAATAACCCTATTGAATGGGTTTAATATGACAAGGCTTGGGTGGCTTAGGTCCACCACCATCTTCTGCTCTTTTGCAAATAGGGGGCAAAGTTGCATAGGCCTCTGGCTCCGCTTTATCGTCGTCTGCATCAAACCCCGCATTATTTAAAGCGGCTTTTATTGCAGCTGCATCTGCCCTGTCTGGCCAAAATTGTACTTTAATTTCCCCTTGTAACAGATTGATTTTCCATTGAATAAGCCCAGACTCCATGGTAGACTTATTGGCTTGTACTAAGTATTTTTCTAACTTGTCTTTGCATTCCCAGCACTTTAAATTGGCCGATTTAATGGTTACCCATTGTTGCTTAGGTTGTTGCGCAAATGCACTGGAAGCAACTGTTAAACCGAAAATGAATAGTATTTTACGCATATAATTAGACAATTTATTTCCCCCAATTAGACGGATCCTTACTCCAATTTAGCAAAGTTTCTTTGGTATCCGCTGTTACCAATCCCTTTTCAATAGCCAATTCTATCATGGTTGGATAGTTGGTTAAACTGCTGGTTTTTACCCCCGCATTAGCACAAGCATTAGTTGCCGCTTCAAATCCGTAGTTAAATATGGAAATCATTCCTACTATTTCAGCCCCAGCGGCTTTTAAAACATCTACCACTTGCAAACTACTTTTGCCCGTTGAAATGAGATCCTCTATTACCAATACCCGCTGCCCTGGCTCAAGCGCCCCTTCAATTTGATTACCCAATCCATGTTCTTTGGGTTTGGGTCTTACATAAATAAAAGGAAGTTTTAGTTGATCGGCGGCCATTGCTCCCCAAGGGATACCTGCTGTTGCCACACCAGCTAACACCGTTGCTTCAGGATATTGTTCAAATATGACACTGCACAATTCGCTCTTGATAAAATCTCTCACATAGGGAAAAGACAATACTTTTCTATTGTCACAATAAATTGGGCTCTTCCATCCACTAGCCCAAGTAAACGGTTGGTCAGGGCTCAATTTAATGGCCTGAACTTGCAATAATTTTTCTGCAACTGCTTTTTCATTTGTCATAACACAAAAGTAAATCCTATTTTCCAATGGATTATTATGGAGATTTGCACATCAATTATATTATGCAATTAAGAATTATACAAGCTGGGGGTGGATTAGTACTGAACGAACAGAATGAGTTGCTCTTTATTTTCAGAAGGGGTTCTTGGGATTTGCCCAAGGGGAAGGTAGACAGCGGCGAAACCATTGAAGCTTGCGCTTTGCGAGAAGTAGAAGAAGAAACTGGGGTGGGAAATTTAACCTTGGTTGATTTTGTAGGCATCACCCAGCACCAATATTTTGACCCTTATTTGCAAGAAGAAGTCATTAAAGAAAGTCATTGGTATATCATGACCGTGAAGGGAGTTCCTGCACTGATTCCGCAAACAGAAGAAGATATTACTGATATTAAATGGGTTCCATTAGCAGAAGTAAATGCGTTAATAGCCAATGCCTATGCAAGTATTAAAGAAATTATCGGTCTTTTCTTTTTAAAACAGCCACAGTAAGCCTGCTGATACAAACCAAATGATCTCTTTCATCATGTATTTTGATTTCCCAAACCTGGGAACTTGAACCAATATGAATAGGCTTTGCAGTTCCTGTAACAAAGCCAGACCGTACACTTCTTAAATGATTGGCATTAATTTCTTGCCCTACACAAATATACTCTGTATGATCTACCACCATGGCGGCACCTACACTACCCAATGTTTCTGCCAATGCAACAGAAGCACCACCATGCAATAATCCATAAGGTTGTTTGGTACGATGATCTACAGGCATAGTCCCTTTAATATAATCAGGTCCTATCTCGGTAAATTCCATACCTAGATGTTCCCCCAAATTCCCTTTACCCATATCCGCAAAATGAGCTGGGGTAAGGCTTTTATTGAACCAAATCATATTTATTTTTTAAGGGTATTAATCACCGCTTGAGGAAGAAATGGAGAAGCATCTCCCCCATTTTTAATAATATCTCTTACAATAGTAGATGCTACAGAAGTGTATTTGGGTTCCCCTGTTAAAAAAATGGTCTCAATTTGATTATCGAGTGTTCTATTGGCGTCTGCAATAGTTTTCTCGTATTCAAAATCACTCACGTAACGAATGCCTCTCAAAATAAAATGTGCCCCAATTTTTTTGCAGAATTGAACAGTCAATCCATCATACGCAACGCTCTCAACTCTTGGTTCGTCTTTGTAAATATCTCTGAACCATTGCATCCGTTGGTCTGCACTAAACATGGGATTTTTAGAAGAATTGATACCTACTCCTACTACTATTTTATCAAACAAAGGAAGTGCTCTGTTAATAATATCAGTGTGTCCTAAGGTAACAGGATCAAAAGTTCCTGGGAAAAGACAGATTCTTTGCATGATAACTATTTGGTTAATTTTCGTCGGATCTACCAGCGAGTAAATATAAGGCAGCCATTCTAACTGCCACACCATTTTCAACTTGATTTAAAATAATAGAATGTGGTCCATCTGCTACATCACTGTCTAGTTCTACTCCACGATTGATGGGACCAGGATGCATAATCACAATTTCTTTATTTAATTTATCTAGCATTTTTTGCTTAATGCCGTAAGCGAGATTGTATTCTCTTAAAGAAGAGAACAATGGTTGGTTCTGTCTTTCTAATTGTATGCGCAACACATTGGCAACATCACACCATTGCAATGCTTCTTGCACATTATAAGTAACCCTTACCCCTAAAGCCTCTTCCAAGTATTTAGGTATTAAAGTAGGTGGACCAACAACCATAATTTCCGCACCCATTTTTTTCAACAAATACATATTACTGAGTGCAACCCTGCTGTGCATAATATCACCTATGATGGCCACTTTTAATCCCTCAATTCTACCCGTTTTTTCCTGCATGGAAAAAGCATCTAACAAAGCCTGAGTTGGATGTTCGTTTATACCATCTCCTGCATTCACAATCGCTGCAGGTATATGTTTGGCTAGAAAATGCGGTGCACCAGAAGCACTATGACGCATCACCACCAAATCTACTTTCATGCTTAAAATATTGTTGACGGTATCCAACAATGTTTCCCCTTTTGCTGCTGAAGAACTACTTGCTGTAAAGTTGAGTACGTCCGCCGAAAGTCTACGCTCAGCCAATTCAAAAGACATTCTAGTTCGAGTAGAATTTTCATAAAACAAATTCACAATCGTAACATCTCTTAAGGAAGGAACTTTCTTTACTGGCCTTTGTAAAACTTCTTTGAACTGCCCTGCAGTAGATAGAATTAATTGGATATCGGCTGCGTTGAGGTCCTTGATACCAAGTAAGTGTTTGGTAGATAGTTTCATTAAAAAGCAAAATTAATCATTTAGACTAAAACAACTTCGTCTTTTTCATCCTTTTCTTTCCAGTTCACTTTTACCTTATCTGTAAATATGGTATCAATGGCTTTACCTGCGTAATCTGGTTGTATAGGTAATTCACGGCTGAACCTTCGATCAATCAATACACATAAAGAAACTTTAGAAGGCCTTCCAAAATCTAATAATGCATCCAATGCAGCCCGAATGGTTCTTCCAGTATACAATACATCATCTACCAAAATGACCGACTTACCTTCTATGCTGAATGGAATATCGGTTTCATTGGCTATATGCAAGGTTTTTCTAACATCATCCCTATAAAAAGTGATATCTAGCTTTCCATAGTGAAATGGATGATTGGGAATAATTTCTTTTAATGCAGCAACAATACGGTCACTCAGAAAAATCCCTCTTGGTTGCAAGCCAATAATTACCGTATTGGCCATGTCTTTATTGTTCTCCAACATTTGGTGGGCGAGTCTTTGTATACTCAACGCCATTTGCTGTTCTGATAATATTGTTTTCAAAAGCCCAATTTTTATTAAAATTAAATGCTTTCTTCCATACCAAAAGGGAATAATTCAAGTCGTTCTTCTTTACTTTGTACAACATGCTTCAGCTAAAGGAAATAAACCTTGTTCAGTTTAGGAATTACGCAAATCACCACCAAGATTTTAATCAACAAATAGTGGCTATATGTGGGTTAAATGGCACTGGTAAAACCAATTTATTGGATGCAATTTATTATTTAGGATTTTCTAGAAGTTATTTTGCTAGAACCGATGCCCAAAATGTGCAACATGGCAAACAAGGTATGCGATTATCTGGCAATTTTATAAAACAAGTAAAAGAAGAAGAAGTCACTTTTATCTTAAGAGAAAACAAAAAGAAGGAATTATTGGTAAATGCCGAATCCTATAAAAAGATCTCAGACCATATTGGTAAATTTCCTTGTGTGATGATTGCCCCGGATGATGTAGAACTGATTGCTGGCCCCAGCGAAGAGAGAAGAAAACTAATGGATAGTATTCTATCGCAAACCAACAGAGACTACCTTATTCAATTAATTGGCTATAATAAAATATTACAACAACGCAATAGTTTATTGAAACAAATGGCTGAGCAGCCTCAAATGAGCAATGATTTACTGGAGGTATACAACGAACAACTCATTCATAGTGGGAATCTGATACACCAGGAGCGAAAAAAATTTTTACATATTTTTTTGCCGATGGTTGGCGAAAATTATGCAACTATTGCGGGAAAAAATGAGGACATACAATTGGCATATGAAAGTCAATTACTCAGTACTACTTTTAAAGACATTCTTGCTGAAAATCTAATAAAAGATAAAGCCTTGCAAAGAACCACCCGAGGCGTACACAGAGATGATATTGGTATTTACTTAAATGATTGCCCTTTTAAATCAGAAGCTTCGCAAGGGCAAAGAAAAAGTTTGTTATTTGCTATCAAGTTAGCTGAATGGGAATATTTGAAAATGAGCATTGGCATCCCTCCCATTTTATTATTAGATGATGTATTTGAAAAATTAGACGAGAACAGAATGGCTCATTTATTAGATCAAGTATGCAGTAATCATTTTGGTCAAGTATTTATTACTGACACACACGCAGATAGAATCAAGGAAAAATTAGACCAAACGGGTAGTCCATATCAATTAATCCTTTTATAAAATTACGCTTAACTTTAGGGTATGGCAGAGATGAAAATTGGAGACGCACTAAAGAATTTGAAAGGGATGAACCATTTAAAAAAAGGCATCCGAGCTGCACAAATTGAAGATATTTGGGAACAATTGATGGGAAAAACAGTGGCCAAATACACCGACAAGATTCAAATCATTCAGAAAAAATTATTCATCCATACCAATATAGGTCCGCTTAAAAACGAACTCTCTTTTCAAAAGCCACAAATCATTTTAAGAATCAATGAAGCATTTGGAGAAGACTTAATTAATGAAGTAATAATTCAATAATTTATTCCCCCTTAGTAAATAGGCTCAGAAAACTCATCCCCTGCTTCTAAACTATCACGCATTAAATCGTGAATGGTAATAATCCCTCTAAAATTGAACCCCTCACAAACCAATAAATAACGGGTTTTATGTTGGTTCATTAATTTCATACATTCTTCTGAAGTAGTATCTAAAGAAACAGAAGGTAAACCAACAGTCATGATTTCTTGAACGGTGGTATCAGTTGAATTTTTACTTAATAAAACTACTTTTTGAGCATAATCTCGCTCCGTCATAATGCCTTTAAAATCTTCTCCATCTTTTACAATTACATAGCTCAAATTCTCTGCCTTCATTAATGACAACGCCTCTATTACTTTCATTGAAGATGGAACCCCATTGAAGTAAGGACCTTTTTTCTCTAATATATTTTTAACCGTGTTCATGATTGTGTTGTTAGTACACTAAGTTCGTTCAAACAACTGAAATTACAAAATGAGTTTAAAATGTGGCACTGGCATTTAAAACGTCTTTATAACTGCGTTTTTGCTCAATTGTAGCGCCATTCATAAACATAAAAGTAGGCTTTACCCTAGCTGCTGTTTTTAAAACTGTTGCATCACAGTTCAATACAATATAATCTGGGAATGCAGCTTTGATTTTGCTGCCTTCAGCAGATACCATCATAACTGGAATTCCTTTTTGAGAAATGGTTGACAAGATATTTTTGACTTCAGGCTCCCATACTTCCATACCCTCAGAATCTTTGGCCAATACCAAAATATATTTACCCTTGGTTGCTAATACATTTTGTGTGGTGTCTTCCCCATTCAATGTTTTTAATGAAAAATCTACAATGGCCGGTTTAAGACCATTTCCTTTTTTAACCAACTTGTCTTTTCGACTGATGAAAACATAACTGTCGTCAAAGTTTTCCGGAAAATGTTCCTGATCAAATTCAAAGGTTTTTCCATCTTTCTCGTATTCAAAAACAATTTGCATACTATCCAACGTAGCACCAGCAGGCATTTCCATCTTCTGTAAAATATTATTACCCACTTTATACGGCAAGCAATCTACCCAAGGCAAATGCTTTAAAACATACATTTGTGCTCCGGTAGATAATACAAGGGTTAATGCAACCAATATGAAAGCCCAAGCATTAGATAATCCAGATTTGATATGTTTTTGAAAGCCAACTAATATTACTATCAGCACCAACAAAAACAAGTCTTTGTAAAAAGATTGAGCTGCTGTTAAGGGAAGACAATCTCCAAAGCAACCACAGGTTTTAATTTTACCCGAAAAGTGCGCATAGCCGGTCAAAAAAGTAAAGAAGACAATCAATAACAATAACAACCAACTAAATAATTTAATGCGCCATCCAATAATAATAGCCACGCCTGCCAAGACTTCAAAGCTATTCATGGCAATTGAGAAGAACAATGCATAATCATTTAAGAAATGCATATTCCAAACCTCAAAAAACTCCTGCATCTTGTAGCTCAATCCAATTGGATCATTCACTTTTATTAAACCAGAAAAAATGAACAACAAACCCACTATCCAACGAACCACCAGCAACATTTTTTTCATAGTTAGTGTTTTCCTTCTTGTATTAAAATCAATGCAAAAGCCGCGTAGTTAATGATGTCTACATAATTGGCGTCAATGCCTTCGCTTATTAAAGTCTTTCCGTCGTTTTGTAAAATTTGTTTAATGCGGAGTAGTTTAACCAAGATTAAATCGGCGAAACTTTCCTGACTCATTTCTCTCCAAGCTTCCCCATAATCATGATTTTTAGACTGCATGGTATCATGCGCAAACTGAACTTGTTTTTGGTATAGGGTCTCTGTTTGGTCAACGACCAATTCTTCTACCGTTGAATTACCCAATTCCAATTGTATTAAACCAATAATGGCATAATTCAAAATCCCAATGAATTCAGAGCGAATATCATCTCCTACTTTTTGGGTTTTGAGTTCTTGAATCGTTCTGATGCGCAAAGCTTTGATAAAGATTTGATCCACCACAGAAATGGTTCTTAAAACCCGCCATGCAGTTCCATAGTCTTTGGTTTTTTTAATAAAAATTTCTTTACAAGATGCAACCGCTTGGTGGTATTGAGTATTGGTATCCAACATTTTCAGAATATCTTTGAATTGATTGCAATTTAATTGAATCGAAGCTATGTTTACACTAAACTGCAAAGGAACTTTAATTAGTTTGGAACAACCTGTTGTAATGGGTATTATTAATGCTACCCCTGATTCTTTTTATGGGGGGAGCAGAGCCGCTACCCTATCAGCAGCTCTGGAAAAAGCAAGTACCATGATTCAGGAAGGCGCTTTCATTCTAGATATTGGCGGACAAAGCACCCGACCAGGTAGTGTTCAAATTGGGGGTAATGAAGAAATGGATCGTGTGGTGCCCGTCATTGAAGCGGTGAAAAAAGCATTTCCTAAAACATTGGTATCGGTGGACACCTATATTCCATCCGTTGCAATTGCAGCAGTTAATGCAGGTGCAGATATCGTGAATGACATCAGTGGAGGCAGGTTCTTTGAAGACATGTTGTCTACGGTGGCTTCATTAAATGTACCTTATATCTGCATGCATAGTAGAGGGACCATTGAAACCATGCACGAAAAGCCTACAAGCAATAATATCATTACTGAACTATTGGATTATTTTATTGAGCGAGTAGATGCATGTACGCGAGCCGGAATTAAAGACATTATCATTGACCCTGGATTTGGTTTTGGGAAAACGATTCAAGATAATTTTGCATTATTAAAAGAAATGGAAGCTTTGCAAATACTCCAAAATCCTTTACTATTAGGCGTTTCAAGAAAGTCATCCATTTATCAAATACTGAAAATTACGCCAGAAGAATCCTTAAATGGTACTACCGTATTAAATACCGTTGGGCTGATGAATAAAGCAATGATTTTAAGAGTGCACGATGTAAAAGAAGCCGCTCAGGCCATTCAGCTTTATCAAATGATGAAATAAAAAATGCCCCGAATAATCGAGGCATTTTTATAAGTGCTAAACAATTTTATTGTTGTGGCATTTGTTGTGGTTGACCAGGCATTGCTGGTGGCGGTGGAGGCGCAATTTTCACATCCAATACTTCAATATCAAATACCAATGAAGCATATGGAGGAATTACTGGAGCACTTCCGTTTGGACCATAGCCCAACATTGCAGGGATAAATACTTTACCTCTTCCACCCTTGTTAAACATTTTTAATCCATCTTCTAGGCCCTTGATTACTCCACCTTGTCCAATTACGAACTCCAATGGTTGTTTATTAGGAGAATCTGAATCCATATTGCCATCAAACTTTTTGCCATCTAAGAAAGTACCTCTGTACATAACAGAAACTTGTTTTCCAGAGTCTGCTTTTGCAGTAGCATCACCCGCTTCAGTAATTTGAACAAATACACCAGAAGCAATTTCTTGGGCCTTAATATTCTTTTTAGCCAAATGATCTTTTAACTCTTTGGTTTCTCTTTGCTTTTCATTGTCCATTTCCGCTTTGTAGTCTGCCATCATCAACTCTTGCGTTGCAAAAGTTTTAATCACTTCTACTTTACCATTAATTTGATCTTTTTCTTTAAAGATATTATTGTACTCTAACATGCCGAACTTCTTTAAAGAATCAACACTCATTACAAATTCAACCTTATCACCAGGAGCACACTGATTAATAATTTCAATGAAGCTATGTTTTGCTTTTTGAGCAGAGTCTACCATAAAGTAAACGGGTATTCTACCAAAAGAGCTACTCAACAAACTATCCTTTGCAGGTAATTTATACTCCACATGCATTTTTACGAATTGACCTTGCTTTAGCAATTCTTTACTGCTTCCCTTGCTGATTTTGTAAGCAAGACCAGTAGGTGTTTTTTCATATTGATTACAACTTGCAAGCAATACAACCGCTGACATGAGCGGGGCGATGATTCTCCTCATTTTATTGTAGTTGGTTTTTATACTCTTGAATAACTTGTTTAAAATGTTCTACTGTTTTTTCTACCGAATCGCTGCTTCTACCCCCAGATGCATTGGCATGACCACCACCTTCAAAATGGTTTCTAGCAAATTGATTTACATCAAATCCGCCCTTACTTCTAAAACTCCATTTTCTTTCTTCTGTTCTATCAATCACTATGGCGCCAAAACGAATTCCTTTGATGGTTAATAAATAATTGACCAACCCTTCGGTATCGCCTGTTTTAATATGGTATTTCTGCAAATCGGCTTGGTGAATATACATGATGGCGGTATTGTATTCATACAATACTTCCATTCTGTTTAACAAAGCAAACCCGATGAAACGCAATCTGCTTTCTAAGAAATTATCATAAATATGGTTATGCACCTGAGAATGATCAAAACCTGTTTCCTTCAACTCAGCCACCATTCTGTGTACACTTGCTTTGGTAGAGGGAAATCGGAATGACCCTGTATCTGTCATGGTTCCAGTATACAAACAAGTGGCAATATCTTTTGTTAACTCTTCTCTACCGCCAGCTTCTACAATAAAGTCGTACACCATTTCACAGGTAGAACTTTTTCCAGTATCACTAATCCCATAATCGAAATTGGGCTCATCGGGTTGTTCATGGTGATCAATCAAGACTTTAACCGCTTTTGCAGAAGCTAAAAATGGAGCTAAATGTTTGGTGCGATGAAAAATATTGAAGTCTAAACAAAACAGTATATCTGCCTTATCTAAAATGCCCAAACACTTTTCTCTATATCCTTCAAAATTGATGACCCTTTCTATTCCAGGTAACCATTCTAAAAAATCAGCCCAATTGGTGGGTGATATCACTGTAACCTGGTGCCCTCGATTGTGTAAAAAATGATACAAGCCTAATGTAGAGCCCATGGCATCCCCGTCGGGCTTCTGGTGCATGGTAATCACAATTTGCTTAGGCTGAGATAATAATGGATAGAATTGGCTAATCAGTTGCATATAATCGGGCAAAAATGCGTCTTCTTCATTAGTCTGTCAAAAGATTTTGAATAATTTATTGAAATTTTAGCGATTGAATACCACTCAAGCCCTTGCTATTCCTTACTTTTGCGCCGAAATTAAACAAATATGAGCAATAGAACATTTACCATGATTAAGCCCGATGCTACCCAAAAAGGGTACACAGGAGCTATTTTAGACCAGATGATTAAGGCTGGCTTTTCAATCAAAGCAATGAAATGGACTCGCTTAACACCTGAGCAAGCTGGTCTTTTCTATGATATCCACAGAGAGCGTCCTTTTTACCAGGAACTAGTTGATTTCATGAGCAGTGGCCCAATTGTAGCAGCTGTTTTAGAAAAAGAAAATGCAGTAGCCGATTTTAGAACATTGATTGGTGCAACCAACCCAGCACAAGCTGCTGAAGGAACCATCCGTAAATTATTTGCAGCATCTGTTGGCGAAAACGCCGTTCACGGTAGTGATAGCGATGAGAACGCAGCCATTGAAGCAGACTTTTTCTTTTCTAAGTTAGAAAGATTCTAAATTAATTGAAGCTTACTTAAAGCTTTGTTCAAATTGAAATAATGAAGAGCCCGGCCCAATAGGTCGGGCTTTTTATTGCCCTATAGCTAACCGAACAGTTGATCCATTTGATTTGCTTTGTAAAAAAGTCCATTGTATCTTTTAGGTCTCAATCATACCTAAAACTAAAACCATGTATAAACCTTCTACCATTGGAAAAATTTTCCTTTGTTTTTTATTGGGTCTAAGTGCGCAAAACATTTATGCACAAGGAAGTATGTTGCTGAGGCAACCCAATGCCAGCAAAGACCATATTGTATTTGTTCATGCCGATGATTTATGGGTAGTAGATCATAAAGGAGGAGATGCAAGAAGACTTACCAGTGCCATTGGTGCAGAAACTTCACCAAAAATTAGCCCTAATGGAAAATGGGTTGCATTTAGTGGTCAGTATGATGGCAATACCGATGTGTATATCGTACCTATTGATGGTGGTGCTCCTAAAAGATTAACCTGGCATCCTGGCCCTGATATTACACAAGGTTGGTTGCCCGATGGCAATGCTGTTTTCTTTACTTCTAGCAGAGCCGGTTACCCTACCGTGAATACCAAATTCTTTAAAGTTTCTGTAAATGGTGGCACCCCTGATCCTTTACCACTTCCATTTGGATTTGTAGGGAGTATTTCGAATGATGGAGCTACCATGGCTTTTCAACCCTATAGTTTTTGGGATCCTGAGTGGCGCAACTATCGCGGCGGCCAAGCTCAACCTATATGGCTATTTAATTTAAAAACTTTTGAAACCACTAAAACGGTACAAGGCAATAAAGAAAGACATACGGCTCCTACTTGGAACAATGGCATTTTGTATTTTTTATCGGAGCAAGATTTCATTAACAATATCTGGTCTTATGATCCTACAACCAAAACACAAAAACAAATTACTTTCTTCAAAGACTTTGACATTAAAAATGTATCTGCCAGCAACAACAAATTGATTTTTGAACAAGCGGGTTATTTGCATAGTTATGATATTGCTACTCAAAAAACCACTCAATTAAATATCAATGTAAAAGCCGATTTAAATTGGGGAAGACCAAGATGGAATAATTTAACTGCTGGTAATTTAACCAACCCACAATTATCTCCATCTGGCAAACGCGCCCTATTTGAAAGTAGGGGTGAAATTTTTACTGTACCAAAAGAGAATGGTGATTGGAAAAATATCAGCAACTCTACTGGAACAGCAGATCGGGCGCCTATTTGGTCGCCAGATGGACAAAAAATTGCTTGGTTCTCCGATGAAAATGGGGAATACCAATTAACGGTAAAAGACCAATTTGGATTACAAACTGCGCAAACATTTGCGATGCCGAATAAGAAATTTTATTTCACACCAACATGGTCTCCCGATAATAAATACATTGCTTTTGTAGACACTGATTATACCATTTGGTACATCGATTTAAAATCGGGTGCATATAAAAAAGTAGACACCGATAAATATGCACACCCTGATAGAACCATGAAACCTGTTTGGTCTCCAGACAGTAAGTGGATTGCTTATGTACAACAACAGAACAATCAATTTAAAGCAGTCAAAGTTTTTCAAATTGAAACTGGCCAAAGTAAATTAGTGACCGACGGTTTGGCCGATGCCATTGACCCACAATGGGACGAAAGCGGAAAATATTTGTACTTTTTAGCGAGTACCGATTATGGTTTGGCTTCTGGTTGGTTAGACATGAGTAGTTACAATTATCCAGTAAATAGGGCATTATATATTGCCGTATTAAGTAAGGATGCACCTTCTCCTTTTGAACCCAAGAGCGATGACGAACCTGTAAAAAATCCTGCTGATAGTGCTGCTAAACCAGCCAAGCCTGCAAGTGCTTCGGCGGTTACAGTAAAAATTGATTTTGATGGATTAGCACAGCGAATTATTGCAGCCAATTTACCATTGCGTAGTTATTCTTCTTTAGTTGCTGGGCCTGATGGTTCGGTTTTTTATACAGAAGATATTGCCAATCAAGGTACTGCTTTGTACAAGTATACCACCAAAGACCAAAAGAGTATTGAATTTGCCAAATCAGTCAACAATGTGGTAAGCAGTGCAGATAGAAAAAATATTTTATACCGTTCTGGTGCAAACTGGTTTTTGAATGGAACCCTTGCTGCGCCTAGGCCTGGAGATGGAAGATTAGCTACTGAAGGAATGCGCGTTTATGTAGACCCAGCAAAAGAAGCAGAACAAATTTTTAAAGAAGGTTGGCGTTTACAACGTGATTTTTTATACGTGAACAATGTACATGGTGCACCTTGGAATAAAATTTTCGAATGGTATCAACCTTGGGTAAAACACGTAAAGCATCGTTCCGATTTAAACTATATCATCGATATCATTAGCGGTGAAGTATCCGTAGGACATTCCTATGTAAGCGGAGGCGATTATCCCTCCGTACCTTCTATACCAGTTGGCTTATTGGGCGCAGATTATACTGTTGAAAATGGCTTCTTTAAAATCAAGAAAATATACACTGGCGAAAACTGGAATCCAGAATTAAAGTCTCCATTAAGCGGGCCTGGCATAAAAGTAAAAGAAGGCGATTATTTAGTGGAAGTAGAAGGAAAAAAATTAGATGCTTCCATGAATTTGTTCAGTTTGTTTGAAGGCACTGCCAACAAGCAAATCAAGATTAAAGTAAATAGCCAACCTAGTGTAGAAGGTGCACAATTAATTACGGTTGTACCTATTGCCAATGAAGCTGGATTACGCTCGAGGCATTGGGTAGAAAGCAATCGCAAAAAAGTAGATGAATTATCTGGTGGTAAATTAGCCTATGTATATGTACCGAATACGGGTGATCCTGGATACACTTCTTTTAACCGTTATTATTTTTCTCAACAAGACAAAAAAGGAGCCATCATTGATGAGAGAAATAATGGCGGTGGATCTGCTGCGGATTATATGATTGATGTGATGAGCAGAAAATTACAGGGCTATTTTAATAACCGAGTAGAAGGCCATAAAGTATCAACAACGCCAATGGCGGGCATCTGGGGACCTAAAGTGATGATCATTAATGAGAATGCTGGTTCGGGTGGAGACCTACTTCCCTATATGTTTAAGAAAATGAATATTGGGCCATTGGTTGGCACGAGAACTTGGGGTGGATTAGTGGGCACTTGGGATACGCCTCCATTTATTGACGGTGGTAGAATGGTGGCACCACGTGGTGGCTTCTTCGATACCGATGGTAAATGGGCAGTGGAAGCAGAAGGAGTTGCACCAGATATTGAAGTATTTCATGACCCCAAAGCCATCATTGAAGGACGTGATCCACAATTGGAAAAAGCTGTGCAAGAAGCGTTGCGTTTAATGCCTTCTCAAGGGATAGAATTGAAGAAAGAACCAGCGCCTCCGATTCGTTCGTTTAGGCCGAAGAATTAGTTGAAATGAGCTTATAACTCTAACTATTGATTCGAAATAATCAAATTGATTTTAGAAAAGTAAAAGCTCCGATCAAATAAGATCGGAGCTTTTTTAGTCGAGACGACAAGATTCGGAATGACTTACAATATATTAAACATGACACCTTACAAGACTTTTGACATGAACTCAAGCCATGTCTCACAAGTAAATAATGTATGAAAAATTAATAGCATAAAGGGAAAGGGTCGTCTAATTCAAATCAACACAGAAATACATGGTTACGGAATATTAAACATGATGTGCAAAAAAATCTGTGACTATGTAACCCTTTTTATCTTGATTTTACCTAAGGACTGGCCATTCCATTCTAAGAGTACGATAGGACGGTGTCACATTAAAATAACTACATAATTTATCAAAATAATCCTTCCTAATAATAAGATCAGTTCCTTGATATCGAGCAATCTCATCTTCAAGACTTGTTCGATATCCATCGCCTAAATAATTCGTGCTCCATGTCCGCATTTTCATTACTGGTTCTTTTAAATCATTTATTGCAACTAAGCCGGAATCAATATTTTTCCCTTGTAATCCAAGATGTTTAACCAGAACAGGATTGAGCCAAAGCAATTTATATGATTCTAGCGGGTCATCCTGAAGTATAGAAAATACAACTGTCTTGTCTATTTCATATTCAGGAAATTCCCCCCCCCATATAAAAATAGGATATAGGCGGTAGTCTGAATATGGGAAGATCTTCTTGTCAGCCTCTTTATCTGAAAATACGATCCCACCATAGCTTTTAAAAAGTTTACTCCTTAACCCTCCTTCATCTTTGAATTCCTTTTCATAGTGCGCTATTCTCATCCAGTCCGTTTCCACAAAATCATCAATTGTATAGTGATCGGATAATTCATGTGGCTTTAATAGATTTGCCGGGCGTAGCGCTAATGATCGCATTTGCGCCAAGATAGACGAGGTATCTATTGATACTGTATATTTAAATAAATCCTTTTCAACAAACCTCGCCAACGACTTTAATTCATTGTAGTGATCAGTATACAGTGTATCCAACAAGAATTCAGAAGAATAAACATTCGGTACACTGGTTTTATATGCGTTGTTCCAGTAGAGTTTCAGGTAATCTTCATATTTGTGTCTGAACCCACCGAGATATTTACTGAACACATGATCCATGTCAATATCGCAATCCTCTAATATTCCGAATCGTATATTCAAACCGGAAAGCGCATTTCGGTCATTCTCTTTAAGATCCGGGTAAATAAGCCTTTCAACTGTATTGATTCCCGATAAAGGTTCCCCAAGCAACTGTGATAATAAAAAGTCAATCAGAAACTGGTGTTTTGGAAAAATATCCTTCAACTCTCCTTCAAAATGTAAATAGTAATTATTTCCCTTTTCTTTTTGTTTCAATAATAGCTGAAGAATAATTGCAAGCACTGTATCCAGGAATTTTTCCCGCTTTTGGAAGAACCATTGAAGCGGCTTCACCAGTTTATCCTGGGAGTGTTCCATAAAATAACTTAGCCCTGCCGTAGCCCATTGCGATCTCTCTGTCGTGCCAGTTCTGAACCGGCTGAGAATAATAGCGATAAGTATTTCTTCAATGGTCATTTCCAATGAATCATCTAGTACGGTTTCCCAATGAATGGGATCCTGAGAGGGAAGTCGGTAGCTACTTATCTCAAGCAGGTTGTTCCACATAGTAGTAATCGTAGTAGTATCATAGCCAATATTAACTAGGGCCTGTATAAGATTTGCGGAGTAGTCAATATTAAATCCTATATCCAGTACCGGAGGCAAGAGTTCAAAGAGATAAGCTATTGTCTTTTGATTGTCTATTTCGTAGGCTTTATTAAAAGCCTCTTGATTGACAAACCTTTCTGACCATCCTCCAGTATCTAAAACAAAACAGCACACATAGTAGAAACATATAAATTGAGGCTCATGATCAAACAATTTTTCCAATTCCACTTTATCATCATTCCTATTATTTTTCCTTACTAAGGTTTGAATAATATTTTTAACAGGATCTGTTAATTCAGAAAGTGTTTTAAAATACTTCGCGAGCGCCTTAGTATCTGTTTTCCTAATACCCTTTTCTTCTAGGTAATGTAGTAGTTCATCTGGGTTCATTTGGGAAATATTAGCTGAACCTTTTGACAATTTATTATTCATGCGAGACTGACTCACTCCGACAGATGTTTTTTCCATTGGAATCGCGAATTTGTTATCGATTCCACTTTCTTCAATACTTTGATTATAAATTGCTGCCGCAGTATTTGAAATTCTTCTGTTTTGTTTAGGTTGTACAGAGGGAATTATCCTGGACATCAACTTTTCTGCAAAATCAGGATAGGACTTTTGCAGTAAGTTGTATAATTTGAGATTATGTACGACAAAACTCTCTTTATCAACACAGGGCAAGCTAAAGGACAGATAGAATTGAATTACAGGATGAATGTTTTCATTAGATATACAAAGTAAATCAATCAGCGATTTTTCAGCACGCCAGTCAAATCTTGATTCAACCAACTCATGTAACAGGAATAATGCCGCTTTGCGAAAATCATTTTTTAAGAATCGTTCCACCCACATTACGGGAAAATAGTATGTCTCCTTGCCGTCAGTATGATCTACAGCAGAATTCACAAGTACCCGCAACTTCTTAATATCTTCAAATGCCTGTGTCGGGTTTACTTTGGCAAAAAATTCAATTCCATGGATTGCATCCAACAAAGTGAGATCTTTCCGCATTGTGTAACCAAAAGCGTATTCGACAGCTTTTGTAAAATATTGATCAGCTTTGTCATTCTCTCCAGCAGCGTTAAAAAGTGATGAAAGCCTGAAATAATAAGAAGCAATATCACTGTGAAGGTGATGATCTTCTTTATCCTTAGAAAGTTCCTCAAAAACGGTATTGACGTAATTCCGGTTGTTGTCAGATACATAATTACTTAGTAACTTAAATAATGACTCAGTCGGCAATGGACCGCCCTGACTTCCCTGCAAGGTTGTAGTTGTTTCATTTGTTACTTTAACAAGAATATCAATAATCTCTGGCCATTGTTCTGGTGATTTTATCAATGAGAGGCCTTCCTGGAAAGATTGGAACAATATGTGACGGATACCATACAGGTCGCAGGTACGCGGATTACCAAGAAAAGGTTCGGTTGAATATTGTAGGTAGTCGAAAGCTTCTTTTATATTGTAATCCGATACTTTCTCAGCCTTTTGAAGAACAATTATTTTGATATAGTAGATCAGCCAGTTATAGAACCAGTTTTTTGCTTTAAACCGATCTATCAAACCCCCAATAAATTGTTCGTTAGATACATGACCTTCCACAGCAGTAAGAAAATTGGTTAAAACCGGCACTTCATTTGAAAACATATTGTCGAAATCGATAATTTGGTCGGCCATTATCAATATGACCCGTTCATCAAATACTACTGGAACAGATTTCGAATCCATTAACGACTTTACCAAAGGATACTTTTCTTTCAAATAAGTAACGTATTGCTGGTCTTTATACTCTTCAAGTCCCACCTTGAAAATTTCTTTTCCATTTATATCTGAATTTCCATCAAGCTTAATTGCAATTGAATTAATCGTATTTTCTTTCTTAAGAACCAATAATCCCCTTATATAATAAGATAAATAATCACTAGGCACTTTACCTGATTTCAGGTATACATCCATATACAATTCCCAAGGAGCCACCACGTTATTTTCATCGCAAACATAACAAGCCTCTATTCCTTCTTCTGTGGAAAAAACAGGCGTACCTTCAAATACTAAGTATTCACTGACACAATTAAATCCCTTGATCTTACCTAATGCTACAATATAAATGGAGAAAAGCTCATTAAAACTATTTTCAGTAGTTCCCAGTATCTTGTCAATTTCATTGAGCAGAATAACAGCAGGAAAATTTCTTTGATAGCAAGCCGCCTTGACAAATAATTTATAGTTCTTAATAAGCAGATCCCATGGTTGGCCATTCACGATACTCTGGGTTACAAAATTGTGTTTTAGATGGTCTAATACCTTTTCAAATTCACCGCTTTCAAAAAGAAAAGATAAACTGTGCATGTACGCTTTTCGGTAAACAAAAAAATCTTTGGTCGCAAACCAATCCATAACTGGTTGAAAAACCTTCTTTTCAACTGAAACAGCATGTTCTTTTAATTGATCAATGATAAACCTTCGGAAGCTTTCATGGTATATGATATATCCGCTCTGTGATAAGTTAACCTTCAATACAGGAGACAGTATAGCAAGTGCTTGGGCAACATAATGGCCTTCACTTGTAATTTCTTCAAGCTCGGTTTTGGTTAGACTAAAATTCACACCTGATAAAACCTGCGGAACATCTTCCCTAGTATTTAACCGACTGATTAGGTATGAATAGTATTCCTTAAGATTATGGGAATAAGGTGGCAACTGATCAATGCCTACTGGGTTGATTCTAATTTCATCGAGCAGGTATTTTATATATAGTGGATTGCCTGAACTTTTTTGTAGTAAAAAAGAAGACAAATACAAATCCCTTTTGATCAAAATATTGTCAACATCGAGTTTATGCAGAAAAGAAATAATATCTGACTCTGTCCAATCTTTGATTAATAATTTCTTGAAATTGGTAAACTTTTCAAGCTGTGGAATATTTTGGCAAACAACAATAATTTTTACATTGTTTGATGTTAACAACTTTTGAATGTTGTCTATGATAGCAATATCATCGACTGCCATATCGGTAAATTGCCTAAAATGAAAGATACGGTCAATATGATCCAATCCATCCACTATTAACCATGTTGGCTCCTGTATACTTTGCAAAAGGATATTTAATTCTCTTAAATTACTAGCAAGTTTTTCTTGCTTATTATTTCTTAACGCTGGAAAAGCTCGGATGATATCATAGATAAGATTCCCGTAAAACGTATTTAGTTTGATTCTTTCATGCTGAAGAAAATCATCAAGCCGCGTATAGCAATAATGCCTAATAACTTTAACCCCTTTGGTAACTAATTCTTTTTGGAGATTTTCAATAAACCAGGATTTGCCGCTACCAGGTTCTCCGGTGAGTATGATCCTTTCATGCGGAGTACTTTCCTTTATAAAAGATTCAATGATTTCTTTTTGGTGCAGATTCTCACTTTCTATTACAGGGAAAAACTGTTCAATCTTTCCATAATCTGTTTTAATATTAAGCGTATGAAATACACTGGCTACGCTTATTTGCGTTCCTTTGCTGCGAGATCTTTTAATCATAGCAAGCAATTGTAAACTAAAGGACTCTGGTGTTAAGTGATTATTAGGGAAAACACCGATACCCAATTTTTTTGCCTGTCCTATTACAAGCCTTTCCAGATCACCTGGATTATTCAGATCAATACTGAATTTTGGTAGCTCAACTTCAATGAGTAATTGATTGCAAAACGTTAGAAACAAATTACGATCAATGGAAGCCGATTCTTTTCTGAACCTTCGCCATGAACTAAGTGGCTTTTTCCCAGCTGGCCATATAAACTCACCATTTATCTTGAAAACTTTGGTTGGAAAATCTATAAAAAAATTGCCTCCAATCACAGGTACTAAGCAATTTTGTAATTGATCAACTGGCTCATTCCATGCAAGGCAAATCCTGAATTCCGTAGTATCCCTCTCTGGGTGGTTTAGCCAGCTTTTATACAAACTATCAATTGAAAGATTATAACTGTTATCGGTGGCAAGGTTAGCTTTTGTAAACGTGTGATCTATCTGGTCATTACTATATTTTATCTGTACTTTACGTTTTGCATCCTTTCTACTGATTAACAAATCATCCAATTTATCGTCTCCATACTCCTTCCTGTCGATTGTAAATTGACTTTCGGTTTCATTATGTATTTCTGTCAGGATAAAATATGCGGTCAACAAATCCTGATATTCATACCCTTCATGAGCATTTTCTAATCCCATTTTAATAATATGTAATTTTATTTAAATATAAATCTTTTATTTTCAATATTAATATACCAGATATTTTGTCATCTGTGAAACTGGTTTAAAGTTAACAATTACTGATTCCTTAACCTTCTCCGTAATTTTCTTTGTACTTTCCTGAAAGGTTATCAATAATTTTTTAGTAGTTTAAAATTGAAAAAAGAAGTTTGGGTTAAGTTGAGATCCCCATAAAAATTAGTATCATGACACTTATCGCTTCCACGCTGAACAATAAGATGCCCATAATAATTAGTGATCTTTTATGGTCAGGGGAATCCACCCAAAAGCCGATTTTATTACCAACGAATAATTTTAATCTCACTGAGTATTAACCTGATGACCAGGAAGCTAAGCCAGTTAATTTGGGTCAGAAAATGTACTTCATTAATGATAAAACATTTCTTGTTTTTGCAGTACAGTGAAAGGTAATTCTAGAAAGAGTTATCTATTTATCTAAACTCAAATCAAAACTTTCCATTTCCTTTTGTGGATTTTCACAGAAAATAACTAATAAAAAAAATTCATATTGGGTATTCCATTTGAAATTGGTTGACAATATAAAAGCGATAAAGCTATCCTAAATTAAGCATGTACTTCATACTCCGGGTTAATTATTTGATGAAAGTTGAGAAAACCAGAAGCAGTGTAATAAACTATTTCATACCCATAATTTTGTTGATTAATTTGTCTCAACAAAACTACCTCGTGGCAAATGCGCACTAATTGATGTTCGTCAATGTGCTTGAAAATTTAAATTGATATTTGTCAATAAAATAAACTTGCCAAGTTAATTTTTCTGTTTGAATTTTTTTTGTATATTATAGTATAAGCATAATATTATGAAAACCATTTTTTTACATGACACAAATGCCCTAAGGATATTGGCTGAAGGGCTTGATTTTTCCCAGCTTATTCCAAAAGCTACTGAACTAGGTAATGAAGCAGCTAAAAAGAATGCAGTTAGCCACTTCAACGTATTAACATCTATGGAACTACTAAGACATATGGACGAGGCAGACCCAGCCTATACCCGATGCTTAAAAGCCCTAATACTTCAGGCTCATCTTACGGTAAACATTGGGCGAGATGGTCGACAAACAATTGATTTTATTCCTCCATTAAATCCTCTTCTTACCCAGCATTATTTTGGCAATAATTCGGGGTATATGAAATACTATTATCGTATCATGGAGATTGTAACTACTGCAACAAGAGAAGCAAATCCTGATGATTGGAAAAAAGTAGAATCTGATGTAAAGGATATTCAAATCATTAAAGCCCAATTAATGTTTGAGAAAAAAGAAATGAGAGACAATTTCGAGTCCCTCTCTAAGTATATAAATAATGGAGAGGTAGAATGGAATTTTACACATAAAAGACTTCCTAAACAAATTGAGCTGAAAGAAGATATAAAAAGAGGAAAGATGACTGAGATTATGGCACTTAGTTTATTACGAAGAGCACATGCCATTTTGGGTTTAGAATTTATACAACCAGGTTTAGATGAGAAATTTGCGTCATTTAAAAATTTCTATGAACCAATGCTAAAAATGTGCACCTTGTTAATCCAAAAATTTTTGGGTGGATTCCCTTCATTACAAGAGGCTGATCATGTTGCCTGGAATACTTATAATGACATGCAATTTATAGCTGGCGCTTGCTTTGTTGCTCATCGTGAAAGGAATAATAATATACGAGTAGTTTTAGTAACTAATGATAAAGGGATTCACCTAGCATGTAAAGGAACTTACATGGAAGGCAATGTGTTTACGGTAGATGATTACAACGCATTTATTTATTCTTAAGCAGAAGCATTAAATTGCTTTATTCGATTTTGTAATTCTGTCAACCGTTCTATTACTACTTTAAAACTTGTTGCTTCTCCTCTAAACATATTTGCCTTCATCAGCTCATAGTCCTCACCATACTGTTGTAGCAAATCGCCAACTGGTAAAAACTGTAAAGTCTCTCTACCGTGAAGGTCATAGCTTACATTTTGCTGCCTAATGAAATGTCTACGATGTGCAATAAGTTGGTCATACAATTGCTGATCTGAAATAGCCGCTCGTCCAAAATCAGTATCCATAGTCTTCTCTAAATCATGCAAGTGCCTAGACATGCGTACTGTTCTAATTTTATCTCTAGGTTTTGTAAACTCTTCATGCAGAAGAAATACTTTCTCTAGGAAAGTGATACGAGGATCGATTGCTTGCACAGTGAATGGATCACCAGCATACCCATTCCCTGGAATAGCTTCATCAATCAATGAGCTAACCTCTCGTTCATGTGCTGGCTCAATCAGTGAACGCACACTAATTTCTATTTTAACAGGTGGTAATAGATACTCATTCGCTTCTAACACAGTTGGATAATCAATGTATATAGCTTGGGGGTCTGTATCGGGCCTATTAGCTAAAATTGGCTCTGCATAAATTTTAATTGTACCTTTCTCTACACCAAGATTATACATTTCTTGCTCTACAGCTTCCATAAATTCTGTACTAGTAAACTTTGCCCCTTTCTTCTTAAGCTGTTTGATTTTAAAGTTGGAGATTTCTCCTCCAAATCCGAGAGCTTCGCGATTAATTGCAAGGTCAATATCTTCTGAAAACCTTTGGATAAGTTTCCAACTTTTACTTAAGGATGTGCCTCCCTTAAAAACAATATCTTTTGCAAATGCTGTATTGAATATTGCTTTTAATGCTACTGTTACCCACAAATCCTTTTCAACAGCATTATTAAGTGCCTTCAATCTTGCAGATGCTTCATCCAATATTATTCGCTTTCTCTCATTAGTTTGTTCTATCCATTTCATGGTGTTGTTCTTTGATAATTGTCAGCAAATAATCGTGAATCTTTGCAGGTGCCAGTTTTAAATCGTGTTCTAATAATTCATTATCCTCCTTTTGAACTAACTTCCGTATACGCCTATACATATCACTATCGATATCTTTAAGGTTTATATCTTCAAGTGCTCTGATAAGCAACCCGCTATATTTTCCTTTGTAGGCAAACTTTTTAGGGGTAGTCGGCTTGAAAACAATTGTCCCTTTGCCAATATGTATCGTTCTTCGCGCACCATCAGTCAAGTAAACTGCGTTCATTGGAATTTGTGTAGAGAGACCTAACTGATTGAGAGCAGTAGATCCTGTTGGTAGAATCCTGACTTGTTCTCTTGCTGCAATTGCTTTTGCAATTTTTTCCATCGAAGGTGTCAATTTCCCTAATTCATCATCGTATTGAGGGAAATAATAAATTCCATGACCTAGGCGTTCAATTATTCCTTCCTGAGCTAGCCGCGATAAAACAAGCTTAATTGCATTCTCAGACCCAGCTCCACGAAAGTCTGAAGGGAACAAAATTGTCCCAGGATTGAGCTCCTTAATATGGTTTTCTATGTATTTACTTGCAGAAATCATGACACAAATATACGCAAAAAGGTGTCAAATTAAAAATTCATGACACAATTCTTTGTAAAAAGGTGTCAAATTTTGTTAGGAAAATAGCTAGAATCCTAACAAAATATTTAACCCTACTCGTAAAATCTGTGGGCAAACTGTCTTCTGAAAACAAAAAAAAGACCAATCTTTCGATTGATCTTCTCCTTTAGTCGGGACGACAAGATTTGAACTTGCGACCCCACGCCCCCCAGACGTGTGCGCTACCGGGCTGCGCTACGTCCCGAACTTTATCCCATTTATTGAATGGGGTGCAAATATAGGGTGAAAAGAAATTTTCAGGCTATATTGCATAAAATTTTCAACTACTGCATGAACATTCTACTGAAGCAGGTGCTGATTAACGACCCCCAATCCCCTCACAACGGACAAGTACTGGATCTATTAATTGAGAACAACCGCATTAAACAAATAGGAACCAATTTATCGCATGAAAATGCTACTGTAATAAACCAAGAAGGATTGCAAGTATCCATTGGTTGGGTAGATTGCTTTGCACATTTTGGTGACCCCGGTTTTGAATTCAATGAAAGCTTTACTTCTGGTGCTGCTGCGGCGGCTGCGGGTGGATTCACCAGGGTATTTACCTTACCCAATACCAAACCTGTTACCGATAATAAATCCTTAGTAGAATATGCTGCTGGTCAGTCTAAACACTTACCAGTTCATATTCATCCTTTGGGTGCCATTACACAAAAAACAGATGGCAAAGAATTGGCCGAAATGTATGATATGCGAAACAGCGGTGCCATTGCATTTTCGGATGGATTATTGCCGGTTCAATCGGCAGGCTTGTTTGTAAAAGCATTACAGTATGTGAAAGCATTTGATGGGGTACTTATTCAACTCCCCATCGATAGAAGCATTGGTAGTGCTGGCTTAATGAATGAGGGAGTTATCTCTACCCAATTGGGCCTGCCTGGTTTACCATCGATAGCTGAAATCAGCATTTTAAAAAGAGACTTAGATTTATTAAAATACAGTGGTTCTAAAATTCATTTTACAGGTATCACAACTAAGGAATCGCTAGAATTAATTGCAGCTGCAAAAGCAGCTGGATTAAACGTTACTTGCAGCGTTACCCCCTATCATTTATTCTTTTGCGACGAAGATTTACAAGACTACAATACTTATTTGAAAGTAAATCCTCCTTTAAGATCTAGAGCCGACATGTTGGCGCTGCGTGAGGGTGTTATCAATGGAACAGTTGACTGTATTGCATCCCATCATTTTCCACAAGATTGGGACCACAAAATTTGCGAATTTGAATATGCTTCTTTTGGTATGAATGCTTTAGAAAGTTCCTTTAGTGTAGTGAACCATTTATTAGGTCAATTAAGCAATCAACGGTTGGTTGAATTATTTTCTTTGAATGCACGTAATATTTTTGGACTTCCTTCTACTCATATTGTTGAAAATGAAGTGGCAGAATTAACCATTTATCATCGTAATCAGGTAGCACAATTAAAAAAAGAAAGTATAAAAAGCAAGTCCTTTAATAATGCGTTTACCAATATTGAATTAAATGGTAAAGTGTATGCCACTATTAACAACGGTCAATTAACCATTAACTAAACAAACATGAAAGCAAATTTAATCAACGAAGGAATTAAGTACGGGGTAATCTGCGGATTAACCGCGGTTTTATTAATGTATGGAAGCTGGGCTGTAGATATCAGCACTTTTACAAGTGTAATGTTTACCACCACTTTTGTTCCTTACATGATTGCCATTTTATTAATTGGTGGATTTGCAGTTAGAAAACAAAATGGGGGTTACTTGACATTTCAGGAAGGTTTGAAATTTAATTTTCTGTCTTATGCAATTGCAGCAGTAATTATTGCGATTGCTACTTATGTGTTATATAATATTATTGATGAAACTTTAACGGAGAAATCTGCTCAAATTGGTTTAGAAAAAACCAGGGCAATGATGGAAAAATTTGGTGCTTCTGAAGAAGACATTGAAAAAACAATGGCCTCGTCTGCCGAGAGTATGAAGAAGACTGGTTTGAAAGAAATTTTGATGGGCACTGGTTTAGGACTTATTTGGGATTTTGTAAAATCATTGTTGCTTACCTTAGTGATTCGTAAAGAAGAAAAATTTGAAGATCAATAATATTGCATGAATTTATCTATAGTAGTACCCTTATATAACGAAGAAGAATCACTGCCTGAATTATGTAGTTGGATTAAATCGGTTGTTGATCAACACGGATATACCTATGAGGTATTACTAATAGACGATGGAAGCCGCGACGATAGTTGGAAAGTGATTCAAACCATTGCAGCTTCAAACCCAAATATCAAGGGCATTAAATTCCAAAGAAATTATGGAAAATCTGCAGCATTAAACGAAGGATTTAAAGCCGCGCAAGGTGATGTAGTTATTACTATGGATGCAGATATGCAAGACTCTCCAGATGAAATTCCTGAATTATATCAAATGATTATTGAAGGTGGATTTGATATGGTGAGTGGATGGAAAAAGAAACGCTACGATAATACTTTGACTAAAAATATTCCTTCAAAATTATTTAACGCAGTAGCTAGGAAAAGTTCTGGAATCAAACTGCACGATTTCAATTGTGGATTAAAAGCATATAAAAGAAAAGTGGTCAAATGCATTGAAGTATTTGGTGAAATGCACCGCTATATTCCAGTGTTGGCTAAATGGAGTGGATTTAGAAAAATTGGCGAAAAAATAGTGGAGCATAGACCTAGAAAATACGGGACTACTAAATTTGGCTGGGACCGATTCATCAATGGCTTCCTCGATTTAGGCACTATTATGTTCTTAGGAAAATTTGGGAAGAAGCCCATGCAATTTTTTGGCTTATACGGAACATTGGCTTTCTTGATTGGTTTCCTGACCAGCGGCTATTTAATGGTTGCAAAAATATTGGACCCTGAAGTAGGCATCACCAATAAACCTGCATTTTATATAGCATTGGCTGTCATGATTATTGGTATGCAATTGTTCTTAACCGGATTTGTGGCTGAGTTAGTGGCAAGAAATGCATCAGAAAGAAATGTCTATTTAATTGAAGAGAAATTAGGACTGGAAGAAGCTTAATAGTTTAGCATGGAAAAAGAGCTGATCTTAATTGGAACCACTTGGCCTTTTAGAAGTGGGGGCATCGCTTCATTCAATGAAAGATTAGCCAGACAATTTCAGCAACAAGGTTTTAAAGTAACCATCTATACTTTTTCGCTCCAATATCCTTCCTTCTTGTTCCCCGGCAAATCGCAGTACAGCACTGAGCCCACCCCTTCCGACTTAACCATTCATGTGAGCATCAACTCTATTAATCCATTTAACTGGATTTGGATGGGATTCAAAATTGCTCAATTAAAAGCCCCAATAATATTGGTTCGTTTTTGGTTGCCTTTTATGGGACCCTGTTTGGGAACCATTTTACGAATCATTAAATGGAATAGGGTATCTAAAGTGATTTGCATTGCAGACAATATTATTCCACACGAAAAAAGATTCGGAGATTATTGGTTTACTAAATATTTTATTGGTGCAGTGGACGGGTTCATCACCATGAGTGAAAAAGTGCACCAAGATTTAAGAAGCTTCACACATAAAAAAGGCCTTACTTGTTCGCATCCATTGTACGATAGTTTTGGGAACATCATGCCAAAAGAAGCTGCTAGAAAGCATTTGGGCCTGCCAGCTGATGAGCATATCATTTTATTTTTTGGCTTTATTAGAAAGTATAAAGGATTAGATCTTTTATTGGAAGCCTTGAAAATAGTAGCAACAAAAAATATAGCGTCTCAAAAAGCTCCCATTAAATTATTGATTGCGGGTGAATATTATGAAGGAAAAGAAAACTATCAATCGCTAATTGAATCACTCGGAATTCAAGATTTGATTTATGCTTTTACCGAGTTTATACCTCAAGATGAGGTACAATACTATTTAAATGCTTGTGATTTTGTGATTCAACCTTACAGAAATGCCACACAAAGTGGTGTTACCCCACTAGCCTATCATTTTGAGAAGCCCATGTTGGTGACGAATGTAGGTGCATTGCCCGATATGATTGAAGCAGACCAAAGTGGATTGGTGGCCAACCCCACACCAGAAAGCATTGCAGCCCAAATTGAACAATTATATTTGTTAGGTGAGGATTATTTTTTACCCCACCTTCGTAGAGAAAAGAAGAAATACCAATGGGATCAATTGGCGAATGCCATCATTGATCTTTCAAAATAAATAACCGATTATGATGAATCGAATCCGGTCAATTATCGAAGAGTCCATTCAGGTAAAACAAGATTTACTCAATAACCCTACCATTATGGAACAGTTAGGGTTAATTGTGGATGCCGTTACGATTGCTTTTAAAAATGGGCATAAAGTGCAGTTTTGTGGCAATGGGGGGAGCGCAGCTGATGCACAACATTTGGCTGCGGAGTTCTCAGGCAGATTCTATAAAAACAGACAAGCATTGCCTTCGGATGCATTGCATTGCAATAGTTCTTACTTAACTGCTGTAGCCAATGATTATGGCTACGATGAAGTATACAGTAGATTGGTTGAAGGCACTATGCAAACGGGTGATATTTTAATTGGATTGAGTACTTCGGGTAATTCACCCAATATTGTAAAAGCATTTGAAACAGCAAAAGCCAAGAATATTACTACCATTGGGTTTACTGGTAACGATGGCGGAAAACTAAGTGCCTTGTCTCAATACTTACTCAATGTCCCTTCAACAAATACTCCCCGCATTCAAGAGAGTCATATTATGTTAGGTCATATTATTTGTGAACTGGTAGAAGCCAATTTATTTCCTTAGTATGTTTTCATTAGCACCGATTGATACCAGCTGGACACTTTTCTTAGACCGAGATGGTGTATTGAATTACGAAAAAAAAGAAGACTATATCCGCAATTGGACTGAGTTTCGTTTTTATGAAGGAGTGCCCGAAGCAATCGCATCATTAAATGAAATTTTTAGACGGATTGTGATTGTTACCAACCAAAAAGGAATTGGCAAGGGACTAATGACTGCCGAAGATTTGAACAATATACACAACCCCATGTTGCAAGCCATTGAAAAAGAAGGCGGAAAGATTGATCATATTTATTATTGTCCAGATTTGGCAGACGATTCTCCCAATCGAAAACCCCAAGCTGGGATGGCTTTTCAGGCAAAATCAGATTTCCCAGAAATTGATTTAAGCAAATCCATCATGGTGGGTAATAGAATGAGTGATATGAAATTTGGTAGAAATGCAGGTATGCATACCGTTTTCTTAGCTACTACGCATCCAGACACCCCCTATCCAGACCCAATGATTGATTTACGCTTTAACCATTTAATGGCTTTTGCAGAAGCTTGCATACATGCAAAAAAATGATAAAATTATACGAAGCAGTTCGTGTAGGTTTAATTACTTGTAATTTGCTGTATGTTTCCGCGCAAAATAATTATAGTGGTATTACTGGCTTTGTTTTTTTATGAAAGCAATACCGTACAAGCCCAAACTCCAGCCAATAAAAGCCTATTAGCCGAAGCAGAAAAAATATTGGCAGCATCTGCATTTACTATTTTAAATGGAGACGACACAGAAGACCGATTAAGAGCAGACAGTTTTTTTACTAGACAATTGGTACAAGCATTAAGAACCCCCTACTCTTTTCACTATGGTTTTGATTCTTTAAAAACCATTTCTAGATTGTATGCCCCCGACAGTAGTTTTAGAATTATTACCTGGCAATTAATGAAAGACTTTAGCTATTATCGCTACAAAGGAGCCATACAAATGAATACCAAGGATGGTAGTTTAAAATTAATTCCTTTGTACGACGGTGCAGATTTTACAGAGAACCCATATGATTCTATAAGAACCAATCAAAACTGGATTGGCGCAGTCTATTATAATATTATTCAAAAAGAATACAACAATAAGAAATACTATACCTTATTGGGCTATGATGAAAACGATGCAAGGAGCACCAAAAAATGGATTGAAGTATTGCACTTTGATTTAGAAGGGAAGCCCTTATTTGGCGGAAAATTTTTCAATTACCCCAACGATATTAATAAACCAAAACAACCAGTAAGCAGATTTTGCTTGGAGTTTAAAAAGCAAGCCAATGCCAAATTAAACTACGATGCAAAGCTCGATCGTATTGTATTTGTGAAGTTGATGAGCGAGTCGAATGAACCCAATAAAAAGCATACCCTAGTACCATATGGCACTGTGGAGGGCTTTAAATGGGAATATGGACGTTGGGTATATATCCCGGAATACGAAGCGGTTGAGCCCGATTAATCGAGCTTCAAAACTGCTAAGAAAGCTTCCTGAGGAATTTCTACGTTACCAATTTGGCGCATACGTTTCTTTCCTTCTTTCTGCTTTTCTAATAGCTTTCTTTTACGGCTGATATCACCCCCATAACATTTTGCAGTTACATCTTTACGGATAGCACTAATATTTTCTCTTGCTACTACTTTAGCTCCAATGGCAGCTTGAATAGCAATTTGGAATTGTTGACGAGGCAATAATTCTTTCAATTTTTCGCAGAGTTTTCTGCCAAAATCGGTGGCCCTTCCTCTATGAATTAATGCACTCAATGCATCTACTTTTTCATTGTTCAACAGGATGTCCATTTTAACAATATCCGCTTCACGATGATCAATGGGGGTATAATCAAAAGAAGCATATCCCCTAGTAGAACTCTTTAATTTGTCGTAGAAATCAAATACGATCTCCGTTAAAGGCATTTCAAAAATCAACTCAACCCTGGTTGGCGTTAAATAACTTTGATTCAGCAAAATACCACGCTTGCCTAAGCAAAGGGTCATGATATTTCCAATATAATCGGGCAATGTAATGATCTGTGCTTTAATAAAAGGTTCTTCAATGCGATCAATTTTAACTTGATCAGGCATTTCAACCGGATTGTTGACTAAAATCTTTTCGCCCCTAGTTGTAAATGCATTAAAGCTTACATTGGGTACTGTGGTGATTACGGTTTGATTGAACTCACGCTCTAATCTTTCCTGAATAATTTCCATATGCAATAGACCTAAGAATCCGCAACGGAAACCAAAGCCCAATGCTTGTGAAGTTTCTAATTCAAAAGTTAATGAAGCATCATTCAATTGCAGTTTGTCCATGCAATCTCTTAATTCTTCAAACTCATCGGTGTTTACTGGGAAAATTCCTGCGAAAACCATTGGTTTTACTTCCTCAAAACCATGAATCATTTCGCCTGGATTATTGGCCAATGTAAGGGTATCTCCCACTTTCACTTCTTTGGCATTTTTAATACCTGTGATAATATACCCCACATCGCCTGCACTTACTTGGTCTTTGGGCGTCATCGTAAATTTAAGCACCCCCACTTCATCGGCTATATAATCATTTCCAGTTGCAACAAATCGAATTTTATCTCCCTTCTTTAAGGTGCCATTTACGATTCTATAGTAAATGATGATTCCTCTGAAACTATTGTAAACACTGTCAAAAATCAAAGCTTGCAATGGAGCATCCACACTTCCAGCTGGTGCAGGAATACGTTCTACAATGGCTTGTAAAATTTCATCAATTCCAATACCAGATTTTCCACTGGCCAATAAAATGTCTTCCTGCTTACAGCCAATTAAATCAATGATTTGATCGGTTACTTCTGGAATTTTTGCTCCATCCATATCAATCTTATTGATCACTGGAATAATTTCCAAGTCGTTGTCGATGGCTAAGTACAAATTACTGATGGTTTGAGCTTGAATACCCTGAGAAGCATCTACCAATAATAATGCCCCTTCGCAAGCAGCCAAAGCACGGCTTACTTCATAACTAAAATCTACGTGACCCGGAGTATCAATCAAATTTAGAGTGTATACTTCCCCTTTATGCGTATAATTAATTTGAATCGCGTGGCTCTTGATAGTAATGCCTTTCTCTCGCTCCAAGTCCATATCATCTAGTACCTGGTTCATCATATCTCTTTCCCCAACCGATTTAGTATGTTCTAATAAACGATCGGCCAATGTGCTCTTACCATGGTCTATATGTGCGATGATACAAAAATTCCTAATATGTTTCATAAGGCTGCAAAGATAGGTCTGTATGAGTTATCTTCAACTAAGAATACCCACAAGATGTTACTGAAAAAGTTAAACAAACAAGCAAAAACAAATGAGGAAACAGGCCTTGGCACCAATACCTCCCTTATAGGGGGGCGATTTTTCAGAAAAAATGGAATGCCTAATATTGAAATAAAGGGGCTACCCATCTGGCGGAGGCTGAATATTTATCATAGTTTATTATCGATGCCCATTTGGAAATTTTTGGCATCTATTCTCTTATTCTTTGTACTAATCAATTTGATTTTTGCCAGCTTGTATATCTGGATTGGCATTGACCACTTAGGAGGAATGGTTGTTGAAACAGAATCAGATAAGTGGGGAGAAGCTTTTTTCTTTAGTGCCCAAACTTTTACCACAGTGGGCTATGGCAGAATCAATCCTATAGGATTTGCTGCAAGTTTAACTGCATCACTAGAAGCATTAATTGGATTAATGAGTTTTGCACTAGTAACTGGTTTGCTATATGGAAGGTTTGCAAGACCACGAGCATTTATCAAGTACAGTAAGAACGCTTTATTTGTTCCGTTTAAAGAAGGCGTTGCATTAATGTATCGTATGGTGCCGTTTACCAAAAATTATTTGGTGAATGTTGAAGTAAAAATCACTTTGGCATTACGGGTTGAAGAAGAGGGTCAATTAAAAAACAAGTTTTTCGATTTACCATTAGAAATAGCCAAAGCCAATACCTTAACAGCTAATTGGACATTGGTTCATGTTATTAATGAGAAAAGTCCTCTTTTCAATTTTACTAAAGCAGATATTGATGCAGCCCAAGCAGAAATGTTGGTATTCGTTCAAGGTTTTGATGAAAGCTTTTCTAACACAGTCATCTCACGCGCTTCCTATAGTTTTGAGGAATTTATTTATGGGGCTAAATTTGTACCCATGTTTCATCCGAATGAAGACAATAGCAGTACTGTTTTACATATTGAAAAATTAGACGATTATATTGCAGCCGATTTGCCAATCAAAATGTAAAAAATGAAAACCCAAATTGGAGAAGATGTGCATATTGCTGCTGCATTTTTAAAAGCAGGAGAACTAGTGGCTATACCTACAGAAACGGTTTATGGGTTAGCCGGAAATGCTCTGTCAGAAGAGAGTGTAGCCAAAATTTATGCTGCTAAAAACAGACCCAGCTTTAATCCCCTCATACTACATTTAGCCAACATAGCTCAAATAAACTACTATGCATTTGTTGATGAAATCAGCTTGAAATTGGCCAAACATTTTATGCCCGGGCCACTCACTTTATTGTTACCTAAAAAAACTACAGTTCCAGATATTACCACAGCAGGAAGTAAAAAAGTGGCTATTAGAATTCCTAATCAACCACTAACCTTAGCATTATTAGAACAACTTTATTTTCCATTGGCGGCTCCAAGTGCGAATCCTTCGGGGTATATAAGTCCTACCAATGCGCAGCATGTAATGGAAGGTTTACATGGAAAAATCCCCTACATATTAGATGGTGGTAACACCACGGTGGGATTAGAATCGACTATTTGCGAAGTGGCCAACAATAACATTATTTTACATAGGGCGGGCAGTGTAACTGCAACTGAACTTTCAGCAGTTAGCGGCATGGAAGTTATAGATGCAGCAGCCTATCATGCACCCGTTATATCAGATCATAGCACAGATGGTCCCGCTACACCAGGTCAATTGAAAAGCCATTACGCTCCCCATACCCCTTTGTATATGGGCAATATTGAAGAATTGATTCTATCATATGTTGGCAAAAAAATAGCGGTTATTAGTTTTTATAACCGCTATGAAAATGTTGACAATTTTATATTAGCACCCGACCATCAATTATCTACTGCAGCCAGTAAACTTTTTGCCATCCTAAGAGAAATTGATCAAAGCGATTACGATGTAATCTTATCAGAACAATTTCCCAATGAAGGTATCGGCATTGCCATCAACGACCGAATTAGTAGGGCTCAGTTTATTTTAAAGCATTAATAATTGCAACAAACTCATCTGCAATTAATGATGCGCCTCCTACTAATCCACCGTCTACATCGGGTTGAGAAAAAAGCTCAACTGCATTGTTTGCTTTTACACTGCCTCCGTATAAAATAGAAATTTGATCAGCCGTTTCTTTTCCATAAACATGTGCTAATTCGGCACGAATAAATCCATGCATTTCCTGTGCTTGATCGCTACTGGCTGTTTTGCCGGTTCCGATTGCCCAGATTGGCTCGTAAGCAATCACGACATTTACCAATTGTGCGGAGGTTAAATGAAATAAAGATTCTTTCAATTGTGCTGCTACATAAGCATTCTGTGTGCCTTCCTCTCTTATTTGTAAAGGCTCCCCACAACAAAAAATTGGCGTGATTTGATGGCTTAAACAGATATCAATTTTTTCTGCTAAAAACTGATTGGTTTCATTGAAATATTCTCTTCTTTCGGAGTGACCTAATACCACATATTTTACACCAATAGAATTCAGCATTTCTACAGAAATTTCACCAGTATACGCACCGCTTTTTTTGCTATAACAGTTTTGAGCCGAAACTGCTACCCTATTTTTAGCACCCAATTTTTCTTGCGCCATCATCAAATAAGGAGCTGGCACTGCAAATATGGCTAATTGATTTTCTTTTAATTCGTGAGGATTACTTAATAAATCATTGATTAATTGTTCTCCTTGTTGTACAGTCAAATTCATTTTCCAATTCGCTGCGGCTATTTGTTTTCTCATAATTACTTGTTATTAGTGAATATATATTGAAGTATGTTTATTTCTGTTGTTGAAAGTTCCATCCCTTTTAAGCCCTTCCAGTTATTGATGTCTTTGATGGCTGTATTTAATTCGTACCGTTTACCTTTTACGCCAAAACTAAAATGCGGAATATTATTGTGTAATAACCCCTCTCCAAACACATTGCAACTCACCCCAATCATTGATCCTGTATTTAAACTAGAATTAATGGCCACTCTAGAATAATCACCCATTATTACACCGCATTTTTGCCCAACTGCCACATAATCATTCAACCCCATGCTGAATATTTTAATAGTACCTGCAGAGTTCTTTAAATTACTATTACTTGTGCCAGCGCCTAAATTACACCACTCCCCAATTACCGCATCTCCTAAATAGCCATCATGGGCTTTGTTTGTATAGCCCATCATTACTGCGTTTTTTATTTCCCCTCCCCCCATGCAATATGGGCCCAAAGAAGTACCGCCATAAATTCTACTATTCATTTTTACCACCGAATTATATCTAATCGCAAATGGTCCTCTGATAGAAGACCCTTCCATAATTTCTGCTTTTCGGCCAATATATATGGGGCCTGTGGATGCATTTAGTGTACAAAAATTAAGCTTGGCACCCTCCTCAATAAAAATTTCATTAGCACCAATAATATTAACTGTAGATGGAATTGGCTGAGAGATTCTGTTAGCGGTAACTAATGCATAATCGCTTCTAATGATGGCTTCATTTATTTGCATGATTTCCCATGGAAAGCGAATTCTTAAAGTGTTTTCAATTTTATTGGCTTGCGTAAAATAATCAGCCGTATTAGATGGATCAAATTCACTAAATGCCAAATTTGATTTACCGGCCACCAATCCAAATTCATCCATTAAACAATCTCCTAATTTCAAGGCTTTTATTTGATTAACCAACGATTCATTTGGCAAAACAGATGCATCAATCCATAAAAATTCTTCATACAAACTTGAAGCATGACTATTATTGGGGGTCAAATATAAATTCTGCAAATAGGGTGCTGTATGGATATAGGAAAGCTCATTGAGCAACAGCTCCCATCGCTCCTTAACACTTAATAAACCAAAATGAAACTGTGCCACTGCTTTTGTAGTAGATAGTGGGGCTAATAAGTTTCTATATGGTGGATCAAATAAAATAACAGCCATACACAAATGTAGCCGAAAACCTGATACGGTTTTCTTCGTAACTTGCGGCCTCAAACTTTATAAAAAATTTCCTATGAGTATTGGTACATTTTCATACCCCATGCCGGTAAATGAGCCGGTTCTTCAATTTGCACCAGGAAGTGCTGAAAAAGCCGCGCTAAAAAAAGCTTTGGCCGAAGCAAAGAAAAAGCAATTGGATATCCCCATGTATATCGGAGGAAAAGCTGTTAAGACCGATAAAAAAACAGCCATTCATCCCCCACATGAATTGGCGCATACGCTTGGCCATTTTAATGCAGGGGAAGAAAAGCATGCGCACCTCGCTATTGCTGCTGCATTACAAGCCAAAGAAAAATGGGCTGCAATGAGTTGGGAAAATAGGGCACATATCTTTTTAAAAGCAGCCGATTTGTTGGCTACTAAATACCGTTTTCAAATGTTGGCTGCAACCATGTTGGGCCAAAGCAAAAATGCTTTTCAAGCAGAAATTGATAGTACCTGTGAATTGATTGATTTCTTGCGTTTTAATGTTCACTTCTTAAGTGAAATTTATAAGCAACAGCCTATTTCTGCGCCAGGTATGCACAATCGTTTAGAGTGGAGACCTTTAGAAGGATTTGTATTGGCTGTAACTCCATTCAACTTCACTGCAATTGGCGGTAACCTACCAACTTCAGCTGCAATGTGTGGTAATGTGGTAGTTTGGAAACCTGCTAATACCCAAATTTATTCTGCGCAACTATTCATGCGCATTTTAAAAGAAGCTGGTTTACCTGATGGTGTAATCAATTTAATTTATGTAGATGGACCTACCATTGGTAAAGTATGTTTTTCGCATAGAGATTTTGCTGGCGTTCATTTCACCGGTTCTACTGGTGTGTTCAACAATATGTGGAAAGTGATTGGTGAAAATATGGGTATGTACAAATCTTACCCAAGAATTGTAGGAGAAACAGGCGGTAAAGATTTTGTTGTAGCGCATAAGTCTGCAGATGTAGATGCTGTAGTAACTGCATTAGCAAGAGGCGCTTTTGAATTCCAAGGCCAAAAATGTTCTGCTGCTTCAAGAGCCTATATCCCAAGCAATTTAGCCGACGAAATTTTAAAGAAATTAGTAGCTGCCATCAATACCATGAAAATGGGAACGGTAGAAGACTTTACCAATTTTGTGAATGCGGTAATTGATGAAAAATCATATACAAGCATTACCAAATACATAACCAACGCTAAGAAAAATAAGAAGGTTAAAATTATTGCTGGAGGTAATTTCAGTAAAACAAAGGGGTATTTTATTGAACCTACGGTGATTGTAACTAAGGATCCAAAATCGGTTACCATGTGCGAAGAAATTTTTGGACCAGTTTTAACCATTTATGTTTACCCAGCAGAGCAGTTTGAGAAAACACTTAAACTGGTAGACAGTACTTCTCCTTATGCTTTAACCGGTGCAATTCTTTCTCAGGATAGAGCTGCTGTTGAATTAGCTACCAATGAGCTTAGAAATGCCGCAGGTAATTTCTATATCAATGATAAGCCAACAGGCGCAGTAGTTGGTCAACAACCATTTGGTGGAGCAAGGGCTTCTGGTACCAATGACAAAGCAGGAAGTGCATTAAACCTTTATAGATGGTTAAGTGCAAGAACGATTAAGGAGACTTATAATCCCCCTGTACATTATGGTTATCCATTTTTGCAAGAGGCATAAATAACAAAAAAAGTCCCGAATAATTTCGGGACTTTTTTATACTTACCATTTGAGTCAAATTACTTAGGTAATACAACAGTGTCAATTACGTGAACCACGCCATTGCCTGCTTTTAAGTCTGCAGCTACTACAGTTGCTACACCACCATTTTCGTCGGTTAATGTTACTTTACCGTCTTTTAATGTTACAGTCAAAGAATTTCCTGCAACTGTTTTTACCACTACTTTACCTTTACCGTCAGTAATAGCTTTTACCACTGCTGCTGCATCTAAATTCCCTGCAACTACGTGATAGGTTAATACTTTGGTTAATGTTGCTTTGTTTTCAGGCTTTAATAAATTTGCAACAGTTCCTGCAGGCAATTTATCGAATGCCGCATTAATTGGAGCAAACACTGTGAAAGGTCCAGCACTTTGTAGGGTGGCAACTAAATCAGCCGCATTTACTGCAGCAACTAAAGTTGAATGGTCTTTAGAACCAACTGCAATATCTACTACTGTTTTCTGTGCAGAAACGGTACCCAATAATCCCATTACTGCAACCATTGTCAAAGTTAAAATGCGCATTTTCATAAAAATTTTGTTTAATTTTTTATAACTAACTCCTAAACAAGAAAAAGGTTTAGCTAACCAATCTTTTTAAGGATGAACGGTAGCAATGTTGAGTCATTTATGTAATAAAATTGGTTTTGATTGTACAAACAAAATGGAGGGAAAAATTGGTTAATAAATTAGCCCTCCAATCAACTTTTTGATATTAAGTCTTGTTAAATAAAAAAACTTAAATATGGCGTATCCAAACCTGGTCCTTGTAGATGTATTAAGACAAACTGCCAAAAATTTAAATGAAGGAGCGCACTATGCTTGGGGAAATCATGGTGCTTGTAATTGTGGAAATTTATTACAAGTGGTTGCTAATGTTAGTAAGGAAGAAATTTTAACCTATGCGCATACGGGTATTGGGGAATGGACCGAATTGGCTGAGGAATATTGTCCAGTAAGCAATACGCCTGTAAATTTGATGATTAAAAAACTAACCGATATCGGTCTTACACCAACAGATATTCATCATTTAGAATATTTAGATGACAAATCGGTTCTAGAAAAATTACCCGGTGGATTTAAGTGGCTTAAAAGAAATGTAAGAGAAGACGTGGTACTCTATTTTTCCACTTTCGCTGACATTTTAGAAGAAACATACTTGAATAATATAAGCATTCCTTACCCACCTAAAGAAGTATTAGAACAGGAATACGCTGGGTAGGGAACTATCAAGGATAACCCCTATATTTGCCTTCAAATTTTTGAAAAGTGGCTACAAAGTTTTCTAAAGAAACCTACCTCTATTGGTACGAATTAATGCAGCTGATTCGTCAGTTTGAGTTAAAATCAGAAGAAATGTATAAAATGGCTGGGAAAATCCGTGGATTTTTTCACGCTTACATTGGTCAAGAAGCAATTGCTGCTGGCTGTATGACTGCTACTCAATCTGATGATCCTTTTATTACAGCATATCGTGATCATGGTTTAGCATTGGCAAAAGGAGTTTCTGCTAATGCATGTATGGCTGAATTATATGGTAAAGCAACCGGTTGTGCAAAGGGTAAAGGTGGAAGTATGCACTTCTTTAGTGTTGAACATAAATTTTTTGGCGGTCACGGTATTGTGGGTGCACAAATTGGTACAGGAGCGGGCTTGGCATTTGCAGAGAAATACAAGGGTACTCAAAATGTTGTCCTTTGTTATTTTGGCGATGGAGCAGCGCGTCAAGGGATGTTGCATGAAACATTTAACCTTGCCATGTTATGGAAACTTCCAGTAATTTTTATTTGTGAGAACAACAATTATGCGATGGGCACTTCTATTGAAAGAACCAGCAACGTAATTGATATCTATAAATTGGCAGATGCATATGAAATGCCTGCAGATAAAATTGATGGCATGACACCTGAAGCGGTGCACGATGCTGTTGCTAGAGCCGTAAAAAGAGCAAGAGAAGGAGATGGTCCTACCCTGCTTGAAATGAAAACCTATCGCTATAAAGGTCACTCCGTATCTGACCCTCAGAAATACAGATCCAAAGAAGAAGTAGAAGAATACAAAGACCAAGACCCTATTAATAAAGTGGCTTCCACCATTTTAGATAATGGTTTTGCAACACAAAGCGAGCTTGATGCTATTAATGCACGTGTGAATGCAATAGTAGATGAATCCGTTAAGTTTGCAGAAGAAAGTCCTTGGCCAGATGATAGCGAAGTATTGAAAGATGTTTACATCGACCAGAATTATCCTTTTATTGTAGATTAATTTATCAAACAGCATAATCAATTATAATGAGCGAAAAACAAGCGCCTGAAGTTGTATCTCAAGAGGCAGCACATAAAGTAGAATCTAGTTTTGCAAAAATCCAAAAGCCCCTTTTAGGAGCTATTGTTGCCGCCTTAGTTATTGGTGGTGGTTGGTTTGCTTATCAACAATACGTAGTTAAACCCAAAGAAGAAAAAGCTGCTGAAGCCATATTTAAAGCAGAGCAATATTTTGCAATGGACTCTTCAAGATTGGTATTGAACGGTGATGGTCAATACAAAGGGGTTTTAAATGTAATTAGCAATTTTGGTGGAACAAAAGCCGCTAATTTGGCTCATTACTATGCGGGTATCAGTTACCTAAAAATGAGCGAGTTTGAGAATGCAGTTAAACACTTAAAAGATTTCTCAACTGATGCAAAACAAGTTCAACTATTGGCATCTGGATGTTTAGGTGATGCATACGCTGAATTAAATAAAAAAGACGAAGCAATAGAAGCTTACAAAAAAGCTGCAAATACTTTCATTGAAGATGAAACCAATTCTTCTGAGTATTTATTCCGCGCAGCCTTACTATTAGAAACAACTGGTAAGAATGCTGAAGCGCTTGACCTATATAAAGAATTAAAAACAAAATTCCCTAAAACAGACAAAGGTTTTCAAGCAGATAAATATATTTATCGTTTGAGTATCGAAAAAAATGACCTTGCTGAATAATGGCTACAAAAGGAAATACAACATTAAACAAAGGCATCCCCACTCTGGAGGATGCCTTTGTTGTTATCATTAAAACTGAATGGAACAGTACCATCATCAATGCTTTAGAAAAAGGAGCAAAAAAGGTATTAAAAGAAGCATCAGTTGCTGTTAAAACATTAGTGGTGCCCGGCGCATTTGAATTACCCTTTGGTGTTAAACAACACTATGCATACAGTAAACGAACACCAGATGCTTATATAGTTCTAGGAGCAGTTATACAAGGTGATACGCCCCATTTTGATTATGTATGCAAGGGTGTTACAGATGGTATTATGCAATTAAATCTACAAATTGACGTGCCAGTGATATTTGGGGTATTAACTGTTTTAAATGAGCAACAAGCCATTGAAAGAATTGGTGGAATACATGGTCATAAAGGCGAAGAAGCTGCAATCACTGCGCTAAAAATGATTCAATTGAATCGTGCAATCAAATAATTTCAATAGATGAACGTACAAATCTTTGTTCCTTGCTTTATAGATCAACTCTACCCGGATGTGGCATTTAATATGGTAAAAGTTTTGAAGAAAGCTGGATGTACTGTTCATTATAATACTGCACAAACTTGCTGTGGACAGCCTGCTTTTAATGCCGGATTTCATGGAGAGGCAAAAGAAGTATGCACCAAGTTTTTACAAGATTTTGAAGGAGCTGATTTTATTGTTGCACCCAGTGCAAGCTGTGTGGGCTTTGTAAAAAATTACTATAAACAATTATTTGAAAACTCAGCATATAAAACACAGGCAGCTAAAACTGCTGAGCGAATTTTTGAATTTTCTGATTTCTTAGTAAACGTATTGAAAGAAACAAATTTTGGTGCAGTGTTGAATGAAAAAGCTACTTATCACGATAGTTGCGCAGCGTTAAGAGAATGTAAAATCAAAAATGAGCCAAGGTTATTATTAAATCAAGTAGCAGGTTTAGAACTGGTAGAAATGAATGATGTAGAAACCTGCTGTGGCTTTGGTGGAACTTTTGCAGTAAAATTTGAACCCATCAGTATTGCAATGGGCAATCAAAAAATAAACAATGCTTCCGATACCGGCGCAACAGTACTGATTAGTACAGATATGAGCTGTTTAATGCATATTGATGGCTGCGCTAAACACGAAGGAAAGAATATGCGAATGATGCACTTAGCAGATGTATTAGCCAGTGGTTGGTAAGCGCTAGCCTAACTCCCACTCAAAATCTAACTGGCGTTTTTCTAAATTAGCTGCTACCAACGTAACAGTTACTTTATCACCCATCTTAAATATTCGCCCACTTCTTCTTCCCACTAAACTGTATTCAGATTCAACTAATCGAAAATCATCAAAATCACTTAGGCTAACAATACTTACTAATCCTTCGCACTTGTGTTCTACCGTTTCTACAAAGAAGCCGAAACTGGTAACCCCACTCACCACTCCTTCAAAAGTTTCGCCTACATGAGATTGTAAAAATTCTACTTGTTTGTATTTATTACCAGCCCTTTCACACTCCATTGCAGCCCGCTCCCTTTCACTGGTGTGTTTGCATTTCTCAGTCATCTTTTTATCAATCATTGGAGCCCCATCTAATACAGATTGTAAAACTCGATGTACCAATACATCTGGGTATCTTCTAATGGGTGAAGTGAAATGACAATAATGCTCGAATGCTAAACCATAATGACCAATATTTTCTGGTGTATAAATGGCTTTGGCCATGGTTCTGATACCTAATTGCTCAAGTACATGTTGTTCTGGCTTACCATGTGCATCGGCCAACATGCCATTAAAACTATGTGCAATGGCTTGAGGTGTTGATATATCAAAACTATGACCATATCGCTTTGCATATTGTATAAATGGGGCTAGTTTCTCTTCATCGGGTTGATCATGCACACGATAAGGAAAAGGAATCGGCTTTTTATTTACATGCTGTTTAGCAATATTTTCTGCAACCGTTCTATTGGCCAATAACATGAATTCTTCAATTAATTGATGCGATTCTTTGCTTTCTTTCACGATAATGCCAATTGGTACACCTTTTTCATCTAATTGAAATCTTACTTCCTGAGAAGAAAAATTAATCGCTCCTTTACTGAATCTTTTCTTTCTTAATTTTTGTGCAATATCATTTAACAATAATATTTCATCCTTATGCAACCCTTCTTTAGTCTCTATAATTTGTTGTACATCTTCGTAAGTGTACCTGTGATCAGAATGAATCACCGTTCTTCCTAACCAATATTGCTTTACATCCCCATTCTCATTGGTCTGAAAAATAGCAGAGAAAGTGAGCTTGTCTTCATGAGGTCTTAAAGAGCACAACTCATTAGAAATATGTTCAGGCAACATTGGGTTTACTCTATCGGGCAAGTATACAGATGTAGCCCTTCTGTAAGCTTCTGCATCTAATGCAGATTCTGGTAGAACATAATGGCTCACGTCGGCAATATGAACGCCTATTTCATACTTATTATCTCCCAATTTTCTGATAGAAATAGCATCGTCAAAATCTTTTGCGTCCACAGGGTCAATAGTGAAAGTAAGTAACCCTCTACAATCTCTTCTCTTTGATACTTCTGCTTCGTCAATAATATCTACTAATCTTCCTGATTCTTCAATCACTTCATCAGAAAAACTAAGTGGGAATCCTGCTTCAGCTAAAATTTCCTTCATCGCTGCATCATTCACATCATCTGGAGCCATCACACTAATGACTTCTCCTACTGGCTTTTTATCTTCTTTTTCCCAACGTACCAATTTTACTAATACCTTATCTCTATGTTGTGCCCCATTGATAGACTGCATAGGAATGTATAAGTCTGGCATGGGTTTGTCTGAATCAGGCACAAAAAATGCATGATGCGCTGAAACTTGCAATCTACCAATGAATTCAGTTTGTTTGCGTTCTACCACTTCAGTAATCTTTCCTTCTTTTTTACCTGTTCTTACATTCTCTCTTATCACTTTAACTCTTACGGTATCGCCATTTAATGCAGTGCCAAAATCATTTGGCCTAACCAATACATCTCCTGATTGATCATCTATCAGCACATACCCCATTCCTGAACGAGTAACTTCTAGTTTTCCTTTCAAGGTTTGAACAGTGATGGTTTTTGCTTTCTGCTTTTGCTTAGACTTTGGTTTCTTGGTACTCATGCGGTTGGATTGAAATTAAAATCTTGAATGAATTTAATCAGCAATTCATTAAAATGCCAAGATTCATCAAAAAGGATTTGGTGTCTTATTGGAATAACAAAGAAGGGTAAACTGGTTAATTCGTCTTTGAATTTAATCAGCCTAACTGCATCTTTTTCCGTAGTAATAAATAATTTTCTTTCTGCCGAAATATCATCAAATTTCTGCTTCATTTCTTTTAAGTCGTCAATTGAAAAAATATGATGATCCGGATAGTCTTGCTGGTAATACGTTGTAGCTTTTTGTAATAAATAATCTTTCAATGGTTTAGGATTAGCTATACCACAAACTAACATTACTTCATCAATTGAATTAATGGGATATTGAATGCTACTGTCGCAAATATGATATGGTATACCATATTCAATACAAGAAAAAAAGACTTTTTGTGATGGCAAAGGCTTTAGCTCTCTTAATATAGTAGATTTCATTTTCTCATCCATATTAGGAGGACATTTAGTTACAATAATTACTTGTGCACGATTAGCCGAAGCCCATTCGTCTCTCAAGTCTCCTGTAGGTAAAAAAAAGTCGCTTGTATATAAATTACTGTACTCAGTTAGTAAGATATTAAAGCCAGCTCTAACCGTTCTATGTTGAAATGCATCGTCTAAAATTATTGCCTGTAATTCAGGATGGTCTTGCAATAAATGAGGGATGGCAACAATCCGCTCCTCACCAACGGCCACTGCCACATTCGGAAATTTCAGCGCAAATTGCATGGGTTCGTCTCCAATTTCTAATGCAGTTGTTTGTGAATTAGCCAATGCATAACCCTTGGTTCTTCTTTTATACCCCCTACTTAAAGTTGCCATTTTGAATCTAGGGCTTAATAGTTCTAATAAGTACTCTACCATTGGAGACTTACCAGTTCCGCCAACAGCCAAATTGCCTACACAAATAATAGGAAAATTAAAAGCAGCAGACTTGAGTATATTCTTGTTAAACAACCGATTTCGAATCATGATAACTAAACCATATATTGCCGCCAATGGCAGCAATAGTACTCGAAATGATTTAAGAAAAATGGTATTAAAATTCATAAATACGCTTAGGGGTAATACCTAGATGTAAAGGTATATCAAATTCGTGGGTGTCACTGATTAAGGGTATTGGATCAAAGTAAGAAAATCCAATTAAAGCAGTATGCTCCCCTTTTTCAGCCAAAAATCGATCGTAATACCCTTTCCCAAATCCTACTCTAAAACCCGCTTCATCAAAAACCAATAAGGGAACCAAAACCAAATCAATATTAATTAATTCGATTGTTTCACCCGTCTTTGGTTCTGTAATGCCCCACTGATTTGTTTGGTACACGGTATCTTCATCTACCAAGATAGCTTTCATTTTTTCTTGACCTTGTACCACAGGATAACACAATTGTAGTTGTGGTATCATATGTCTCAAATAGCCATTGAACAAATGGGTATTGGGCTCTGACTTATTAGCCATTGGCCAATAACTTAAAACAGTTTGTATGTTTTCAAAATTGATTTGTTGAAATTGAATCAATAAGAGATCGTCCAATTTCAATCGGTCTGACCCTACTAATGCATTTCTTTTATTAATATAAATCTCTCTTAAATCTGCTTTAAGCATAACAATTTGCTGAACGGTGGTAAATACTACCCTGCAATTTACCAAATAGCCAATCATTTTGATATTTTTATACCCATCCAATTATTCCAATAGTCATGAGAAGATTATTTTTTATCTACTGTTTATTATTCACCAGCTTTTATTGTATCGCACAAAATGCAAATAATATCATACCTAAGCCAGCGTTTATTAGTTATCCACACAGCCCTGAACCTTTTGTTTTAGACAATAATCAGAACATATTTTATGAAGATCCATATGAAGCTCAAGCTCTTTACCTTAAAGAAAATATTGCAAAACAAACTGGTTTATTACTAAGTGTAAAAAAAAGAATAGATCAATATAACATTTCCACAAATGGGATCTACCTTGTCCAGAACAGATCGCTGAATCATACAGCAGAGAAATATGAGTTAAACATAAATAAACAAATCATCCAAATTGACTATCACGATTTAAGAGGGCTAATCAATGGCATTCAAAGTCTTTTACAGATAATTCCCATTGGCCAATTTAATTCAATAAAAATTTCACCGGTACATATTGAAGATCATCCAAGATTTGCATATAGAGGTATGCATTTAGATGTAGTAAGACATATTTTTCCAGTAAGCTATATCAAAAAATACATTGACTATTTAGCTTTTCATAAATTCAATACTTTTCATTGGCATTTAACAGACGACCAAGGTTGGAGAATTGAAATGGAGGCTTACCCCAAACTGAACACCATAGGATCTTATAGAAATGAAACTTTGATTGGCCATTTTAAAGATAGCCCTGCTCAATACGATGGAACCCGTTACGGCGGATTCTATACAAAAGCAGAAATAAAAGAAATTGTGCAATACGCTGCTATTAGGGCCATAACAGTAATACCTGAAATTGATATACCCGGACACAGTCGTGCTGCAATTGCAGCTTATCCAGAACTGAGTACTAAACCAGATACGAACTGGAAAGTTGCCACTACTTGGGGTATGTACAATAGACAAAATAATGTACTGGCACCCAAACCAGCCACATTTCGTTTTTTAGAAAAAGTATTTGATGAAGTAATGGCGCTTTTCCCTTCACCTTATATTCATGTTGGGGGCGATGAGTGCAGTAAAATTTGGTGGAAACAAGACCCTGCAACACAAGCTTTCATGAAAGAAAAAGGGTTAAAAAACGAAACTGAATTACAAACCTATTTTATTGAGTTTATTGCCAAACACCTTAAATCGAAAGGGAAACAAACGATTGGTTGGCATGAAATAAACGAAGGCGATTTAGATACTTCAACCATTGTAATGAATTGGGGAACAGAAAAGCAAGCAATTGAAGCGGCAAGTAAAGGATTCAAAGTAATCAACACCCCTGGCAAACCCTTTTATTTCGACCACTATCAGTCACAGGATCCAAAAGACAGCTTAGCCATTCATGGATATAATCCATTGGAAGCAGTGTACAATTACAATCCTATTCCAATAGCCATAATTCAAAGAGGATTAGGCAACAAAATTATTGGAGGACAAGCCAATGTTTGGACAGAATACATGGGTAATGAAAAAAAGGTAGACTATATGATATTTCCAAGAATGACTGCATTAAGTGAAACACTTTGGAGCATGCCTGAAAAAAAGAATTACTCAGACTTTTTAAAAAGACTAGAACTAAACGCCATACCAAGATACCTGTACTGGAACAGTAGTTGGTTTAAAGACTTTACCAAATGGGATATTAGTAAATCTCCAAAATAAAAAATCCGCTACAAATATGATATCTGCAGCGGATATTAACAAGTTAACAGCAACTAGAACTGTGATTTAAAATTTCTATTTGCAGACTTCATTTCTCTGTGAATCTTCCAAAGATCAACTGCACGAAATGCTTTCTTTTTTTCTTCTCTGTTTTGTACAAACATGTCTGTTGCCAATGTTTCTCTTACTTCTTGTACTAATTCGCTTAAATGCGCCTTGTCTATCTGTACGATAGAAGGCATAACTTCACCTTTCATTGTATTATTATTTTATTTTTTACAAATGTTGTTGAGCAGGGTAGGAAATTTTTTGTTACCGTTAGAATAGAATGGCCTTCTATTTGTCTACCTGAGAAATACTCTTAAATAATTGCTCAATTCCGCCGCAAATGTACGACGAGTTGGCACAGTAAAAAAATTAAACTGTAAAATAAAAGTTAATATATCATATGCCCTTTCACAAAATCACTCACTAAATAACTGATTAGTTTACCAGTACCTGGGTCTTTGTCTCCGTTAGACAATTGCACGGCTCCTTCAGAAATATGTAAGTATGCAGCTTTGGTATCAGCAGCTGCATATTGCATATATTGTCTTGCTTGAACAGGAGTAATTCCAACCTTGGATTGTGCGCTAGACAAAGTATCGGCAATAGCATCCATGTCTAATTCAATACCACATAAAGTATCATCTGTAAATGATGTTGCATGTGCTACAGCTTGAATAAATGTTCTTTTTTCATGCACAAAAATGTCTTCGTAAGTAATGCAGTCTATAAAAGGATTATTCACCATATCCATCCATACATTTTGTGGAATATAATTTTCATGCAAGCCAATAACACAGTATTTTTCTAAATAACCATCTTCTTCTGCATAAGAAAAACCATTCCCACTATGCCTTCCTTCCATAGGCCTAAAATCGGCATGTGCATCTAAATTAATGGCATTAATTTGAGCAATAGGAATAACACCAGCTTTATAGAATCCTTTTGCTGCACCTTTGATACAGGGATATGCATTATTATGCCCACCACCAATAACAATTGGTATTTTTTTGTTTTGGGTAATGATATGTATCAATTGTTCAACCGAATCATCAATCGTATTAACCGCATGCCTATATGCAGCCATTTTTTCTTCCTCATTAAAAGCATTTTGATCTATCAGTTCTGCAATAGATGCAAAATCAAAATGCCCCAACACCATCATATTACTACCTTCTAAAAAGTCATTGCTTTGAATATTCAAAAATGCTTTTAAAAAAGCCAACCAAGCACTATCGGTACCACCTATTCCCCCATTTGCTTTTACGCCAATATCTTCAGGAATTCCTAGAATAATATAATTGGCAGAACTCTCTTGCAAGCTCGCTTCTATATTTGCTGGATTGGCAAGCACTTGTACCCGCTCACCCAACTTAGTTTCGAACCGACGAATTTTAGTTACAGAAAGTACATCCTGTTTATGATAAAATTTAAAATGGTGCATGGTCAAGTAATTTAAGTGAACAATTCAGTTACTTAAATATAATTAAATAAACCGACCATTAATCATAACCTTATCAATCAAATTAGTTCCAAATGAATAAGGCATGTATGCCAATGAAGGAATGGGATATGTAAATATTAAATTAGCTCGCTTACCGATCGTGATGCTTCCTACTTCCTTTTCTAATTCCATTGCAAATGCCCCATTAATAGTGGCTGCATTAATAGCTTCTTCGGGCAATAACTTCATTTGTATACAACTTAAAGCAACTACAAAATTCATATTCCCACTAGGGCTTGAGCCTGGGTTGTAGTCTGAAGCAATTGCTAATGCTGCATTTGCACGAATGAGTTCTCTTGCCGGCTGGTAAGGCATTCTTAGAAAAAAGGCTGCTGTGGGTAGCATGGTGCCAATGGTAGTTGAATTACTTAATGCTTGAATAGCAGCCGCATTCATGGTTTCTAAATGATCTACTGAAATGGCTCCTAATTGAACCCCTAGCTCTACTCCTCCTGAGGCATGTAATTGATTGGCATGTATTTTCGGTTTTAATCCATGCGCTATTCCAGCTTCGCAAATGCGCTGGGTTTCTGCAACACTAAAAAAACCTTCCTCACAAAAAACATCAATATAGTCGGCTAATTGCTCCTGGGATATTGCAGGCAACATCTCCTGTATTATTTGATTTATATATCCATCATGGTTTTCTTTGAATTCCAATGGAAAGGTATGTGCTCCTAAAAAACTCGCTTTTACAGGAATGGGAGCCGTTTCTTTAATACGTTTAATTACCCGCAACATTTTCAACTCGTTGGCCGTATTAAGCCCATAGCCACTTTTTATTTCAATAGCACCTGTACCTAGTTTCATTAATTCTTGCAAACGAGTCATTGCTTGTACATACAGTTCTTCTTCGTTAGCTAAAGCTATTTTACGGGCAGAATTGAGTATCCCCCCCCCTTTTGCTGCTATTTCAGCATAGGTTAATCCATTGATTTTATGTACAAACTCATCTTCTCTACTTGCTGCAAAAACCAAATGAGTATGGCTATCGCACCAACAAGGCAGTACCGAAGCACCGGCGGCATCAATCACCCCAGCCCCATCTAAATGTTCTGCTGATAATTCATGCATAGCACCATATGCTTGAATAATTCCATTTTCAACTATTAGAAATGCATTATCAATAATTGGAAGTTTCGAAAGTTCTGCACCTCTTAGAACTATTGAATTGGTTCTAGTGTTAACCAATTGTTTGATATGTTGAATCACCCATTTCATTGCCGAAAATTAGTTTAATTTAATGTATGATTGCTACTTTAAGTATAGTTAGGTACCCCCATTTTTTAGGTTGGGCTGGTTTTTTGTCCATGGCTTTTTTTAGACTTCCGCTTTGGATGAGCAAAAAAACTAAATTCTATAAATTGATGGGATGTGGAAGAAATGGCACTTTCGATAAAACACCAGATTGGAGACAATGGGCTTTATTAACCATTAGTACAAAAGACAATGCTGGTTTTAGACCTTCGTTCATTAGCACTTGGTGGAAGTTTTTCGGCGTAGAAATTTGGGAGCTTCAACTTGACCCCATTGAAGGTCATGGAACTTGGGATGGGAAAACTGTTTTTGGAGACTTACCCAAACAATCCAGCTATGAAGGAGCAATTGGAATACTCACTAGAGCAACGATTCGACCATCGCAACTAGGCCGATTCTGGTCGCATGTTGATGCCATTGCACAACAAATGGCTGGTGCAGATGGATTTATTACCTCTGTTGGTATTGGCGAAGTACCTTGGATAAAACAAGCCACATTCAGCATTTGGGAAAGTAAAGAACAAATGCGTCAGTTCGCTTATAAAATGAAAGAGCATGCAGAAGTAGTAAAGAAAACCCACCAAGAAAAATGGTATAGTGAAGATATGTTTGTGCGTTTCAAACCCTTGAAATCGACTGGTAGCCTTAATGGTAAATTGCCATTTGAAATAAAATAGTAATTTGCGTTAAGTGAACCATTGTTCTACCATATCTTTTTTGACATCACATTTTGCTTGGATGTACAGGGGCTTGAACCCAATGCCCGATCATTGAAGGGAGTATAAATAAAGTTGATACTAGAAAAATTTATTGATTAATAGGTAGTAAACTACCTACTTCTTCTTACACGCATTTTATAAAATATTTTATATGAAGGTTTCCGTTACATCCGAAATTGGCACTTTAAAACGATTATTGGTACATAGCCCAGATAGTGGTTTAGGAAAAGTAGTACCGTCTAAAGCTCAAGACTGGCTTTTTGAAGATATTGTTCACCTAGATACCATTAGAAAAGACGAATACGATTATTACACTAAAATCTTATTGTATTTTTTAGACCCAGAAAAAATAAAAGGAAAATTAACTGAGATTGATAGCAATCAAAACAATCGTGAATTTTATAAACCAGAACACGAGCACTTTTATAAATCTGATAAAGTAATTGAATTGCAATGGCTCTTATCTGAATTATTAAAAAATAGTGATATCAAAACCAAATTGGTATCCTCTGTTTGTGCAATTGAAGGTTGCACTTATCGAATACAAAATGAGCTACTGAATTACGAACCTACTGAATTGGCCAAAACCCTGATCTCAGGTACATCTCAAGAAAGACAGCTCTTATTTGCACCCATTCCCAACTTTATTTTCACCAGAGATATTGGTATCACCATTAAAGACCATGTATTGCTAAATAAGCCAGCAAAAAAAGCAAGAACAAGAGAGGCTTTGTTGGCAAAATATATTTTCTTCAATCATCCCCTATTTGCAGATTACACCAATAAGATTATTGAATTATCCGATTCGCACCATAGTTTTTTACTACCCAAAGAAGACGATGAAAGAAAAATTACATTGGAAGGTGGAGATATTATGGTAGTAAGTGAGAATCATATTTTAGTGGGAGTTAGTGAAAGAACTTCTTCAGAAGCTGCAGTCAAAATAACGCAAACCCTTTTTGAAATGGGATTGATGGACAAAGTAACCATCGTAAAGATTCCCAAGAAAAGAGATTATATGCATATTGACACGGTATTTACTCAAGTTAAAAGAGATGTATGGGTCATGTTGGGAAATTTTTCTAGGAAAGCGGTGAAGCATGAAGATGAATCTGCTGTTGAAAGAATACTAGAAATAAAGAAAGAGGAAAAAATTAAAATTCTTCAATTTCATAGGAACAATCCAGAAAATCCAATTTCATTTGAAAGCTTAGAAGATTTGTTGGTTGATATTAGTAAAACAGATTTACAATGTAAAACTGAAGTACGTTTTATTTTTTCAGGGAACAACGAATTCCCTTACAGTGCAAGGGAGCAATGGACAGATTCATGTAATTTATTGGCATTAAAAGAAGGCGTGGTATTAGGTTACGACAGAAATGACAAAACCACCGAAGCATTTAGAAATGCAGGGTTTACTATTATTGGAGTGAAAGAACTATTACAACAATTAGAAAACAACAGTATTACAATTGATCAAATTAAGGACACTTTTATTTTAATGCCTTCTGCAGAATTATCGAGAGCAAGAGGAGGATTTCATTGTATGAGTATGCCTTTATGGAGAGAACCAATCAATTAATCAACTATGCAACATACCAGTCACTTATTAATGATACAACCTGTCCATTTTAGCTTTAATGCTGAAACGGCCGTGAACAATAGTTTTCAAAACAAATCGGATCAGTCTAATGTGCAAGAAAAAGCTAGGCAAGAATTTGAACAATTCATTTCAATTTTAAGAGCACATGACATAGACGTTACTGTAGTAGAAGATACTCCAGACCCGCATACACCAGATTCTATTTTCCCTAATAACTGGATTTCTTTCCATGAAGATGGAAGCATTTGCCTCTATCCGATGTTTGCAACAAATAGAAGATTAGAAAGAAAACCTTCTGTATTAAATAGCATTCAAGAAAAATTTCTCATTGTCCATACCAATGATTTTACTTCTAATGAAAAGAATGAACTTTTTCTGGAAGGCACAGGAAGTATGGTTTTAGACAGAGAAAAGAAAATTGCATATGCATGTCTTTCTCCTAGAACCAACACACAAGTATTCAATGAATTTTGCAATACCATGCAATATAAGGGCGTATCATTTGTAGCTGTAGATGCAGCTGGCGCGCCTATTTACCATACCAATGTGATGATGTGTGTTGCAGATGATTATGTAGTCATTTGTTTAGATTCAATAAAAGATTCAAATGAACAACAATTGGTTAAACAATCTATCATCAACTCAGGAAAAATTATTGTAGAAATTGATTTTAATCAAATGAATCATTTTGCTGGAAATATGTTACAAGTGCACAATACCAGGGGTGAAAAATTCTTAGTAATGTCTAGCCAAGCATTTCATGCATTAACGCCAAAGCAAATTGAAACCATTACCGCTTTCAATAAAATTATACACAGCGATATTACCACTATTGAAACAAATGGAGGTGGCAGTGCACGTTGTATGATGGCGGAAATTTTTTTACCCCTAAAATAGTAGGACTATTTATTTATGAATTGATCTGCTAAAAAACTTTTACGAACCCCCTCTGAAAATGAGTGGGGTTTATAATTTAGTATTGAACTAGCCCGATCAATTTTAAGTCCAGACTGTTTGGCTCTTTTTACAGGTTCTGGGAAAGTTGTGCTGTCTACTGCTTCTATTAAATCAACATTTAATGATAAACAATTGGCTACTTCTATAGCCATTTCGTATGGAGTAATAATTTCGGCTCCAGCCAAATGAAAAACACCAGAATGATTGTTTACAATAATTGTTTCTAACCCTTGGCAAATATCGAACACATAAGTTGGTGTTCTTTTTTGATCATTCACTACTTTGATAGGTTTTTCTTGAATGAGTTGCTTTTGAACCCATTGTATAAAACTAGGGCGAGAACCAGGTAATTCAGGACCGTATATAAAAACTGGCCTCACAATAACTGCATTAGGGATATGTTGCTTTACCCAATTTTCTGCTAGTAATTTGCTTTCTCCATAGAAGTTAAGTGGCCCAGTAATATCGTCTTCTCCATGTGGGCCATTTTCACCAAAAATGAAATCAGTAGAAAAATAAATAAATTGAGAATGGTGCTTGATAGCAGCTTCTCCAAGATGTATGGTCGCCTGTACATTATGCAACAAACAATTTTCCCGATCATCATTACATTCATCAGGTTTACTCATTGCTGCAATATGTATAATCCAATCTGGCTCAATTTGCATGATCAAGCTATTAACTGAACTAACATTCGTTAGTTCGCAGTCATGATAATGAATCAGCTTATGTGCGGCTAATCGAGCATTCCCTCTAGAAAGAGCAAATACTTGAAACCCTTTACTAGCAAGGTATTGAGCTACATGCTGACCAGTAAAACCATTGGCACCTGTTACGACTATTTTCATACAGCAATGCTACGAAAAATCAGATAAGAACACTACAAGGCTATGTCCTTTCAAATTCGTATTTTTGGAATTCCGTGTATACAGTACACATTAAGATTGTCTTATTATTAAAGAGATTGAAAAACATGGGCAGTAAAAAAGTTAGCAAAATTGGGGTATTAACTTCTGGCGGAGATGCTCCGGGAATGAATGCTGCCATTAGAGCTGTAGTTAGAACTGGAATTTACAATGGACTAGAAGTATTTGGAATAATGAGAGGATACAGTGGTATGATAGATGATGATATTCATCCCATGAACTCCAGATCAGTAGCCAATATTATACAAAGAGGAGGAACTGTATTAAAAACAGCAAGATCCACCATATTCATGGAAGCCGAGGGCAGAAAGATTGCCTACGAAAATCTAAAGAAAAGGGGAATAGACGGATTAGTCATCATTGGAGGAGATGGTAGTTTTAAGGGGGCACAAAAATTCAGTAACGAATTTGACATTCCTTGTATTGGCCTTCCAGGAACCATAGATAAAGATATTGCTGGTAGCGACTTTACCATTGGCTTTGACACAGCAGTAAATACAGCAGTAGAAGCGATAGATAAAATTAGGGATACCGCAGATGCACACGACCGACTATTCATTGTAGAAGTAATGGGCCGAGATGCAGGATATATTGCTTTACACAGCGGAATTGCAACTGGTGCAGAAAACATTTTAATTCCAGAAACAGAAACAGATATTGAAGAACTAATACAGTCTTTATCTGAGCAAGAAAAGAGAAAAAAATTGGTGAATATCATTGTTGTGGCAGAAGGTGATAAATATGGAGCCAATGAAATTTCTAGTATTGTTAAAAAAAGGCTCCCAAATGCAGATACCAGGGTTTGTATTTTAGGCCATATTCAAAGAGGCGGCTCCCCTACTTGTTTAGATAGATTAATTGCAAGTAGAATGGGATTTGCGGCTGTTGAATGTTTACTAAATGGTACCAATAATGTAATGGTGGGTATTCTGAACAATCAATTACATTACACTCCTTTAGATCATGCAATAAAAGCCAAACAAAAAATTTCAGAAGATTGGCTTAGAATCGTAAAAATATTAGCTAGTTAACCCCCAACCAAAAAAACTAAAACAAAACAATGTCAAAGAATTTAGAGAAGTACTTACACAAAGAGATGGACAGAGAAGCGGGCGTTAAACACGTGATGCACAAAACAAAAATTGTTGCAACCGTAGGACCTGCTTGTGACTCTTACGACCAATTATTAAATTTGGTGAAAGCAGGTGTAAACGTATTTAGGTTAAACTTTTCGCATGGTAGCCACGAAGATAAATTGGCTATTATTGAACATATCAGAAATATCAACAAAACGCAGCCATATAATATTGCCATTCTTGCCGATTTACAAGGACCTAAGCTTAGAGTTGGTGAGATTGAAAACAATGCATTAGACCTACAAGTGGGTGATATTCTCACTTTTACCAACGAAAAATGTATTGGCACAAAAGAAAAAATTTATGTTTCCTACCCTAACCTAGCTGGGGACGTGGTATTAGGCAACTTAATCATGATTGACGATGGTAAAATTGAGGTTAAAGTTACCGGGATTGAAAAGAATGGCGACGTTAAAGTGGTTGTGACATTAGGGGGGATTTTATCTTCTAAAAAAGGATTAAACTTACCCGACACCAAAATTTCTTTACCTGCACTTACCGAAAAAGATTTAATAGACTTAGAGTTTATTATAGAACAACAATGTGATTGGGTTGCTTTAAGCTTTGTAAGAAGCGTTAAAGACATTGTAATTTTAAGAAGCAAACTAGACGAGAAAAAAAGCAAAACTAAAATTATTGCGAAGATTGAGAAACCGGAAGCATTAGTTAATATTCGTGATATTATTTTAGAAAGTGATGCAATCATGGTAGCTCGTGGAGATTTGGGTGTTGAGCTTCCAGTAGAACAAATTCCATTGATTCAAAAAGAATTAATACGCAAATGTATTCACCGCGCGAAACCTGTAATTGTAGCTACCCAAATGATGGAAAGCATGATAGACAGAGTTAAGCCCAACAGAAGTGAAATTACCGACGTTGCAAATGCGGTATTAGAAGGTGCTGACGCAGTTATGCTAAGTGGTGAAACTGCTGCAGGACAACATCCTGCATTGGTAGTTGAAACCATGCGTAAAATTATAGCAGAAGTAGAAAAGAAAGAATATCGTTACAATCGCTCTGAAGACTTAAAACCTCAGCCACACTCTCCTTCTTTCTACAGTGATGCAGTTTGTTATAATGCAGCTAAAATGGCCGAAGATGTTTCTGCAAACGCCTTAATAGGTATGACACAAAGTGGTTATACGGCATTTATGCTTAGCAGTTACCGCCCTTCTTCTCCACTATTTATTTTTACAAAAGAAAAATCATTAGTAAATCAATTGAGCTTAAGTTGGGGTGTAAGGGCATTCCATTATTCTGAAGAAGAAAGCTTAGATGATATTGTTGCAGATCAAATTGATATCTTAAAACAAAGAGGATTTGTTAAATCAGGAGATGCGGTAATCAATACCGGAAGTACACCTATTGATCAACACTTACCTACCAATTTGATAAAGCTTACTAGGGTAGTTTAATAAAATTACCATTTAAAGTTATTTGTATACTTTACAATAAAAGATTCCTTGTTCAGGGGAATCTTTTTTATTTTTACTAACTAACGAATAAAACCAATATGAAAAATCTGTTTTTAGCTTTATGCTTTTTTACTTCGATTATTAGCACAGCTCAAGAAAGCCCGATTATTCCTCAACCAGCATCCTTAAAAATGGGTAATGGTAATTTTGTAGTAAACAATAAAACCAATATTGTTACTAAAGGAAGCGGTTTAGATAAATCTGCAAAATTTTTGCAAGCTTATTTAAAGAAAATGTATGGATTGGTTTTACCGATTTCTACTTCTTCAAAAAACGAAGGAAATATCATTTTATCTTATGCTAGACTTGACTACCCAATTGCAGGGGCGTATCAATTAGAAGTAAAAAATAACGGAGTAATGATTGAAGGAGACAATGAAACAGGTGTTTTCTACGGAGTTCAATCATTAATTCAATTATTCCCTTTTACAAAATCAACGAGTTTAAATATCCCTCAACTATCGGTTAAAGATCAACCTCGTTTTGCCTATAGAGGAATGCATTTAGATGTTGCTCGACATTTTTTTCCAGTTGACTTTTTAAAAAAATACATTGATTTTATTGCCATGCACAAGATGAATACTTTTCATTGGCATTTAACAGAAGACCAAGGTTGGAGAATTGAAATTAAAAAATATCCAAGATTAACTGAAATTGGTGGATTTAGAAATGGAACCACTATTGGAAGGTATCCAGGTACAGGAAACACCAATACTCGTTATGGCGGATTCTATACCCAAGCTCAAATAAAAGAAATAGTACAATATGCTGCAGATAGATATGTTGAAGTGATTCCAGAGATTGAATTACCTGGTCATTCTTCTGCTGCTATTGCAGCTTATCCTGAATTAAGTTGCTTTCCCGATTCAAGCACCAAAGTGCCAGCAAAAATTGCTTGGAACGGTTCAACTGCTGGGAAACAAGTACAACAAACTTGGGGTGTATTTGAAGACGTATTTGCTCCAACTGAAACTACATTTAAATTTCTAGAGAATGTATTTGATGAAGTAATACAATTATTCCCTTCAAAATATATTCATATAGGTGGCGATGAGTGCCCTAAAGAAGCTTGGAAAAAATCGGCTTTTTGTCAACAGTTAATAAAAGAAAAGGGTTTAAAAGACGAGCATGGATTACAGAGCTATTTTATTCAGCGAGTAGAGAAATACTTAAACAGCAAAGGAAAACAGATCATTGGATGGGATGAAATATTGGAAGGTGGATTAGCTCCTAATGCAACGGTAATGAGTTGGAGAGGCGAACAAGGTGGAATAGAAGCAGCCAAACAAAAACACAATGTAATTATGACTCCAGGAGGTTGGATGTATTTTGATCATAAACAAACGAAGAATGAAGACTCGGTGACAATTGGTGGTTATACGACCGTTCAAAAAGTCTACAGCTATGATCCAATCCCTAAAGCACTCTCAGCGGAAGATGCAAAATATGTTCTAGGTGCACAAGCCAATGTTTGGACAGAATACATGACCAATACTTCAAAAGTAGAGTATCAAATATTTCCAAGAATGAGTGCTTTAAGCGAAGTACTTTGGACACCTAAAGAACAAAAAAGTTGGCCTGATTTCGAGAAACGTTTATTGAATCAATTCAAGCGCTTTGATTGGTTAGGGTTCAACTACAGCAAAGCATATTTTGATCCTGCCAATAATACTCCAATTACAACCAAAAAGCCTTAAATACCCGCAAAAAGCAGCGAATTTAATGCAGATTTATGATGCTTTAACGTATATTAGCCATGCAAAACAAGTTAAATATGGTAGACTCATTTGAGAAGATTGAGGTGAAAATTTATCCAACGGCATTAGAGGGTTCTATTTATGCAGCCCAACAAATTGCCAATTTAATTAAGCAAAAAGCTTCCAAAGGAGAAATGGTGGTATTGGGCATGGCTACCGGGTCTACTCCTATTAAGATGTATGCAGAGTTAGTTAGAATGCATCGTGAAGAAGGATTGAGCTTTAAAAATGTAATCACTTTTAATTTAGATGAGTACTATCCAATAGATAAAGATGCCTACCAAAGCTATTGGAGCTTTATGCATCGTAACTTATTTAACCATATTGATATTGATCCAAAAAACATTCATTTGCCTAATGGAAATGCCCCAAAAGCAGAAATGAAAAATTACTGTGCCTCTTATGAACAAGCCATTGAAGCTGCAGGCGGCATAGATTTACAAATTTTGGGAATTGGACAGAATGGGCATATTGGGTTCAATGAGCCTGGATCAAGCATTTTGTCTAAAACAAGATTAGTTAATTTAGAGAACAGTACTCGATTGGCTAATTCTTACGAGTTTGAAACGATTACCAAAGTTCCCAGATTGGCCGTTACTATGGGTATCAGTAGTATTTTAAAAGCAAAGAAAATTATTTTATTGGCTTGGGGAAACAAAGCAAGTATTGTAGCAAAGTCAGTAGAAGGAAACGTTACAGAAAGCATTCCTGCAAGTATTTTACAGCAACACAACGACTGTACATTTATAATTGACCAAGCGGCTTCTACAGAACTTACGAGAATAAAATCGCCATGGTTAACTGGGGATTGTGTTTGGACCGATGCCATGATTAAAAGAGCAGTGGTTAACCTGGCACTTAAGCTCAATAAATCGGTACTTAGCTTAACCAGCCTAGATTATACCGAAAATGGTTTATCAGATTTACTAGTAGAACAAGATGATGCGTATGAAATAAACCTTCAAGTGTTTTATATGCTTAGGGATACCATTACTGGATGGCCAGGTGGAAAGCCAAATGCAGTTATTCCGGCACACCCTGAACGCTCTGAACCTCATCCTAAACGTTGTTTAATATTTTCACCACATCCAGACGATGATATCATTAGTATGGGTGGAACGTTTATGCGCTTACACGACCAAGGTCATGAAGTACATGTAGCTTATCAAACCAGCGGGAATATTGCGGTTACCGACGAATTTGTGACCCGTTTTATTGATTTTGCAGTGGGATTTGAAGAGATGTTTGGAATGGACAATAGTAAGAGTATTGAGCAACTTTCTTCTGCTGAACAATTTATTTCTTCAAAGAAGAAAGACCAAATGGATACTAGAGAAATCAGGGCTGTTAAAGGTTTAATCAGAAGAGGTGAAGCCAAAGCTACTTGCAGATATGTAGGATTACCTGAAGGTCGTTGGCATTTTATGAATATGCCTTTCTATGAAACTGGGACCATTGAAAAAAAGCCATTGGGCGAAGAAGATATTTTGATCACCATGGAATTGCTGCGGAAACTAAAACCACATCAGGTTTACTGTGCGGGAGATTTAGCAGATCCACATGGCACTCATAGGGTCTGTTTAGAAGCGGTTTTTGAGGCGCTTAGGCGGATCAAAGCTGCAGGTGATGACTGGATTAAAGACTGTTGGGTTTGGTTGTACAAAGGTGCATGGCAAGAATGGGATATTGCTGAAATTGAAATGGCCATTCCAATGAGTCCAGATCAAGTAAAGAAAAAACGCTTTGGCATATTTATCCATCAATCACAAAAAGACATGGTTCCATTTCAAGGTGCTGACAATAGAGAATTTTGGCAAAGAGCGGAAGATAGAAACGCCAATACGGCCAATTTATATGCTGCACTTGGAATGACTAAATATGCCGCAATGGAAGCATTTGTTCGTTGGCATTACTAGCCATACTTTTGCCGAATGACTAAGATGCTTTGGAGCCAATATTTACGAAATAAACTGTTCCGTAATAAATTGGCAGGTGGATTATTGTTGTTGGTTTTATTAATTGCTTTTCTACCCTACTATTTTGCTTTTATTGAAGCAAGAAAAGGTATTGTATTAAACGACCTTGTTTTAGACTTCATTAAAAGTGCTAACGTATCTATCCCTACATTTATCATTATTTGGTCTTTATGCTTATGGTATTTATTTAAAGGTTTTAAAGACCCTACCTTGATACTGCTAATCATTTGGGGGTTTAACCTATTATCTATTTCAAGAATTATCAGTATTTATTTGGTTCCTTTAGAACCACCCAAGGACTTAATAGAATTAATAGACCCCATCACCAATAGTTTTTATGGAGCAAAATTTATTACCAAAGATTTATTCTTTTCGGGCCATACAGCAACATTAGTTTGTTTAGCGTTGTGCTTAAAAACTAAAAGAGATCAACTAATTGTTTTTACAGGGGCAATTACTGTAGGAATTTTGGTATTGATTCAACATGTGCATTATACCATAGATGTCATTGCAGCTTTTGTTTTTCCTTTTCTTATTGTTCCAGTTGCAAAAAGAATTTGTGCACCTTTTAACTAAGTGCTCGCACGGCTTTTTCAATAGCATTATGCACCCAACCTTTTGTATGCAATAACTTTTGAAATAACCAAATTCCAGTTAACGCACAAGCGATACCAGCAAGCACATCTAAAACATAGTGGTGACTACTGTACACAGCGGCAAACCAAATTCCTACTGTTACAACCGCCAGTATAATATTAATCCAGCCCAACTTATTACGTATTCCATAATACAAAACAATGAGTGGATAAGAGGAATGCAGAGAAGGCATTGCAGCAAAAACATTGGAGCTTTTTTCGTAAAGCCCTTTAAATATCTCTACACCAAAATACGCATCGAACCTAGAAAGCCCAGCAGTATTACCCTTTGTATTTGCAATGAAATCGAATCCATATTGCTGCACATACCATGGAGGTGCTGCAGGATAAATATAGTAAATACAGAACCCTATTAAATTAACCAGCAAGAAAGTTAAGGAGAAATAAAAAAATTCCCTTTTTCTATAAAAAAATAATACCCCTGCAAATATGAGTGGAACAGGTATCCAACTTAAATAAAAAATACCCGACACAATATCTAATGCATTGGTATGCTGAAGCAACCAAAATTCATTTGGGGTTACTACTCCCCCATTAAATTTAAATCCAAAAATGCTTTTTTCTAATTCATATAATTCGTTAATACTAACAGTATTAAATTCATAATTAGGGAATGCTTTCATGTAATCGAAAATGATCCAGAAAACAATAAAAACGATAAAGCCTAATATGAATTTTCTAGTTACTTCAGATAAATAATACATGAAATTAAATAGCCCCACTAAAATCAATTGGTCCGATTTAAATCCGATTAAAAAATAAGACACAAGCAAATACGCTACTGAGAAAAATAGTACTAATAAAGAAGCTTTTATCTTTTTCTTATTGATGGGCATAATGGCGTTTCAATTAAGGTTTGAATCTTTCCATGATTGGCTTGCTATTAACAGCTTCCTTTCCTTTCATTTCTACATAAGCAATATTGGGGTTAAACAAAGTACCACCTGGATCTATCTTAATAAATATTCGCTTTATTTCTGATTCTTTATTATTGATTAGGGTATATAATTTATAAGTATTGTCGGTGGTCGATTTCTTTAAAATAAATTCCTTTTTCTTGTATGCCACTAGTTGAATAGTAAAGCTACCGTCTTTGTTCTTTTTTGAAATGGTACCATATGCAAAAGCCTTCTGAATAAAGTTCAACTCTTTTTGGATTCCACCTTCCGGATAACGAATCCAAAATACTTTTACAGGGGTAGATTCATCTAATACCCCCTTAGCATTGATATTTAAAGCATAAACTACCGTATTTGTGTTGGTAGTTCGTTGCAAATAAAACAACTGATTCTTAATATTTGCAGGTACAGGAAAAGTATCCTGTGGCTCAATATTAGTAGGAATATTAGTATACCCATTTATCTGAAGAAATACCAACCCACATAAAATAAAAAACGTTCTCATTCTTCCCAAAATCATTTTCAATTTATCTTTTAATCAACACACAGTTAAGCATCTTGTTTATTCTTATCTTTTAAATCTAATGCAGCTTTTGCATCAACTAATCTTTTAAATGCAGTATAATTAGTGAGCACAGCCATAATTGCCAAGGGAATAGTAAAAACAGAAATAGTTTCAAAAACTTGTACTGTAGTACCGGGCAGATAAACTTTATAATCTCCTCCAACAAAATATGCAGTAATTCCACAAGCAATTGCCGTAACACCAATTGTTATAACCCTTTCAGGCCTTTGCATTAATCCTTCTTTACATTCTACACCTAAGCCCTCTGCTCTTGCCCTTGTATAACTGACCATCAAAGAACCAATCATTGCAATAAAAGCAAATAAGGAACTATAGAAATAATGGTGCGAAATTAAATAGTAACAAATACCTAAAAATAAAACCAATTCACTATATCGGTCTAAAACAGAATCGAACATTGCTCCAAACGAAGACGACATTTTTCCTAATCTTGCTACTTGTCCATCGAGCATATCAAAAATACCCGCAAACAAAACCATTGCCCCTGCCCAACCTACATAACTTAATTCACCTCTATGCCCTTTCTCTGCCCCTTCAATAAAAATAGCAGTAACTAAAATATTCAATACCAATCCAATTAATGTAACTGCATTAGGCGTTAACCCTAATTTGATTAAAAACTTAACCAATGGATTAATTACCACATAAATCGCTTGTTGTACTTTATCTCTGAATTTGGGGGCGGGTTGGTTCATTAAAAATTGTTTACTTCTTTTTTACAAAAAAAATCATTCAAATTAAAAATCAAACCTAAATCTTGTTCTAATTCCATAAGGAGATATACCTGGATTATCTAAATAGCTTAGTCGCTTTACAAAGTCTACTCGTAAAATATTCAATATATTTTCTACCCCAACACTTGCTTCCATATATGGTTTTGCTGGATCCAATGCAAAAGTGGAAGTAACACCATTGATGGCAGGATAAGCAAATAAAGATGGATTCAGAACTGGATCATTTTCTGTTCTAACACCACCATATAATATTTTAAAAGAAGCTACTTCTCTAAATTTCAATTTTTTTAATAGTGGGATTCTATTGAATACGATACCCATAAAATGATGTACCCAAGTGAAAGATGCATAACGATCACTTACAAACTCTAAAAAGTTCATCATATTATAGGAGTTCAACTGGTAAGCAAAAGTTTGGTTAGCTCTATGCACAGTTAGCAAAGGAAAAGGTACTTGACCAAATGTATATCCAGCTTCAAAAGTGGCATCAGCATAACCCAATCTTCCCAAGTAATTCCTTTTTTCAATTCGCAGATCAAGTTTTTGATAATTGTATTGGCCACCTAAAAATCCTTTAACACCAGCAGCAGCACTTAAGGTGAAAATGGGGTATTTGGTAAAAATGGGTATACGATAAATTTTACCTTGATAGAATTTTTCATTGGGCGCCCATCTAACTTGAGCATTTAGCTCTGTAGTAATTACATTTTGGATGTTTTCTGGAATACCATTATTGCTTTTAGTGTAAGTCAAAATTCCTGCAGGTTGTTGATGCCAATTTTTAAATCCGATACTATACGAAAACCTACTCTTGAATTCTTTTACAAACTCAGCCTGATATATATTATTGTACAACCAACGCTCGTTGTTACCTCTTTTAAAAGACAATAAAAAGTTGTCTTCCTGCACAAACTCTAAATCTTGCCCTGGAATTTTTGTATCACTTTGAGCACTTATCCGTATATAATTCATAGGAAAAGTGTAAATGGACTTATTATTTAATGAATATGTTGCGCTTAAAAAACCCTTCCATTGCTGGTCTTTAAATCCATAAGCCCCATAGGTTTCAAAATACAAACGCTTACTCATTATTGGAGTGGTTCTTCCACCAAAGCGCAAGCGGAATCCTTCTACTGGATTGAAACTATAGAAAGTATTTACAGGTCCTATTTCAACAGGTCCTAAATTTCCATACCCAGCAAACAATAAAGTAATCAATGCCATAGTTCTTCTAAACGAGGGCATTTTTTCTAAGCTGTCAATATTGCTGTACACTTTAGATTCAGGAACAGTTAATGGGTTATGCCGTTTAGCAGTCCAAAAACTATCTGGCATTTTAGTAATTATTTCGTCATTTCTAACAATGGCTGGGCCCTGAAATAGACTATCGGGTCTTTTAATATTGGTCGTAAAACCTTTATATGAAACAGTACGTTCTCCGAAAAAACCACCGCTGGTACTGCTTTTACTTAAACCCATATCTGCCATCAGATTACTCTTAATTAAATGATAGCGCTTGTCTTCTCCCCTCTCAAAATCTAAATCAGCATACAATTCTTTAATCCAATTGATATTGGCATTTCTACTGATAAACATATTGATTTTTTGTACAGCATAATTACCATCTAAAGTAATATACATAGTACCCCTAAAAAGTAAGTCATTGGTATTACGTGGAGTGAAATACATTTTCACCAACTTGGTACCATAAACATCTGTGATGGTGTCCCTGATATAATACATGTAAAATGCAGGAGCTGAATTTGCAATGGGGCTCAAAAATTGATAAGCAAAAATGGGGATATTGTTTTCATAGATATCAATATTCTCATACAAACGATTTAATAAAGAACTTAATCCCTCATTATCAATATAACTTCCAAAGTTTACTTTTTTCTCTCCTAGAATAAATGATTTACTAGTTTCAGGATTCTTTCTCAAATATTGCTTTGAAAGTCTTTCCTCCATATAAATAGGCATTAAAATTTTGCCATTTAATTTTGAACTATCTCTATTCTCAAATAAAAAATTATACTTTTTAAGTAATTTAGAATTAGTGATTTTATCATTTGAATTACTTAATGCAGCTTGTATTTTTTCATATTGTTCATACTCTACATAATCATAGCTGGCTGTACGATTGTTTTCCCTATTCTCAATTACATTTCGAATCAATTCTACTGCTGGATTGTCCTTGTTTCTGTATTTAGCTCTTTTCTTAGTATTAACTGTTACATTAGTTAATAGTGCTGGATCAGGACCTAATTCAACATTAATTTCCTGTATTTTATACCTCGAAACAGTAAATTGTACTTGTCTAAAACCTACAGATGATACTACTACTTTATTGATGGAAGTATTGGTTATAATCATATAACGACCTAAACTATCCGTAACAACACCTCTTCCCTTTAGAAAAAATACACTCACCCCTTGTAAAGGACGTTTGGTAAGTGAGTCAATTACAATCCCCTTAACTACTGTCTCCTGTGCACTGATTGTAGTTATGAAAAGCATCATTAAAAATGATACAAATATTTTCAACCCTAATTTGTCTTTCATAGACCCTATTATTTAAAAACGTATTTACCTTGTAATAAGTAATTATAGAAAACACCTACTAAAAGGGATATTAATATTTTAGAAAAAATATAGTTGGCCTGCATCAAGTTTACCATAAATGCCATACCTGCTATATTCAAAAAAAAGTTACCAATCCAAACCAATAAATAGCGAAATGCTTGTTTAGGAATTGGAGATGATCCTGCTTTAAATACCCAATTCCTACCCAACAAAAAATTTACTACCCCACCAGTAATTGTGCCAATAGCCGCAGCAACAATTGCAAGTAGCTGAACAACTTCAACCAAAAATATAGTCAAAGCAAAATCAGTTGCAGTTGCAATAAGTGATGAAGCCTGGGCTTTAAAAAAAATGGGTTTTACCATAAATTAAAATATATCAACAGTTGTAAAACAACATTACTATATATCCCTGCTAAAATATCATCTCCCATTACTCCCCACCCCTTTGGCAAACTTTCTAACTTTCTAATCAACAATGGCTTCACTATATCAAAAAATCTAAACAACACTAAAGCAAGAATTATATTTATTTCAGTAATTGGTATAAACAATAGCGAAATCATCATCCCTGCTACTTCATCAATTACTACTTTGCTACTGTCTTTACCCCAAATTGTTTCTACTTGATTTGCCCCCCATACACCATAAATTGTCACCAGTATGGTTAATAAAACGGCTATAAGAGAGCTAGGCTCTGCTATTGCAACAAACCATATAAAGGATGTTGCAATAGCTGCCACTGTTCCGCCACCTTTTGAGATTAATCCAATCCCAAAAAAGCTGGTCAGTATTTGGTGTAATTTTATCATAGCGCTTCCACTACATCTTGGTAATAATCTAATCCAAGATGTGTGATTAAATCTTCACCCATAATATGACGCAAGGTGTTTTGCAACTTAATAAGTTGTTTGAAAATATCATGCTCTGGTCTTAACCCTGGTAATGTTTGTGGAGATTTAAAATAGAACGATAACCACTCTTGTATTCCACTCATATTTGAACGCTTAGCTAAGTCCATAAACAAAGCAAGATCTAATACAATAGGAGCAGCTAAAATAGAATCACGACACAAGAAGTTGATTTTGATTTGCATTGAATAACCCAACCAACCAAAAATATCAATATTGTCCCAGCTTTCTTTATTGTCTCCGTGTGGAGGATAATAGTTAATTCTTACTTTATGATATAAGTCTCCGTATAATGCAGGATTAATTTCAGGTTGAAGTATATCTTCTAATACACTTAGTTTAGATACCTCTTTCGTTTTGAAATTATCTGGATCATCTAAAACCAAACCATCTCTATTTCCTAAAATATTAGTGGAAAACCAACCTTTAATACCTAATGCCCTAGCATGTAAACCAGGAGCTAAAACAGTCTTCATTAAAGTTTGACCAGTTTTAAAATCTTTTCCCGCAATTGGGGTTTGCGTTTTCTTCGCCAATGCTTCTAATGCAGGAATATCAACAGTCAGGTTAGGTGCCCCATTTGCAAATGGAATTCCTAATTTAAGCGCAGCGTATGCATAAATCATACTTGGTGCAATTGCAGTGTCGCTATTATGTAAACCAGCCTCAAATGCTTCAAGTGTTTCATGAACAGCAGATGTTTCAATGTACTTTTCAGTTGAACCACACCAAACAATCACCACCCTTGAACATCCGTTGTCTTTTTTAAATTGTTCAATATCATTAATCACTTGTTCAGCAAGATCGTATTTAGATTTGCCTTCTTTAATATGGGTGCCATCTAAATTCTTAACATATTCATGATCAAAAACCGCTTTCATTGGCTTAATTGCTTCCAATTCTGGTTTAACCGCATGTAATAACATTGGCTCTAACACTTTTGCATTAGCAGCTGCTTCAAAAACATTGTCTGCATATACATCCCATCCACCAAAAACGATGTCCGTTAAATTTGCCAAAGGCACAAAGTCTTTAATTAACGGATAACGATTTTCCGTCCTTTTTCCAATACGTATATTTCCCATTTGGGTTAAAGCACCAACAGGCTGAGATAAGCCTTTATTTACTGCAATTACACCTGCAATCATGGTAGTACCTACTGCACCTAAACCAGGAATCAAGATGCCCAATTTCCCTTCCGCGGGGGCGATGTTTTGTTTCATATTCTGTGTCCTTTTATATTATCTATTTATTTTTTAGTCCATTTACCATCAGATTAGAAATTGCACCTATTCGATGCTCCAATCCAATCAATTTATCATTAAAAAAGTCGCGCTCTATGCCTCTGATACTGCTTACCACGACTGAAGGCAATAAATCCATTTCTTGAGTAAGTGCTTTACTAAACTCCCCTGAGTTAATTCCAAATTCTAGAATGGACTTAATCAAATTAATTTCCTTTTGAGAGTATTCATTAAATAAGCCTTTAGCACAAGACGCATGTTCAACAAAATCACCACAAACCAAGCGGTACAAGTTCAACATATTGCTAAGAACTTTAATTCTGGTGACAGCGAAAATCTTTAATTTTTCTTCGGCAGAATCAACTGTTTCAACGGCAAATTGGGTTTGAATGAACACTTCTTGAAGTTCCTTTTGGAGTACTTCTTCAAAAATTTGTTCCTTGCTTTGATAATAATAGTAAAGCGTGCTTTTACCCTTCCCTAAAGCTTTGGCAATATCTTCCATGGTGGTTTTCTTAAGACCATAGGTTTGGAAGAGCTTTTGCGCTTCCCTTATAATGTCTTCTTTGAAAATCTCTTCTTTTACCATAAACTTTTAGACCAAAATGGTTTTATGGTCCAAAATTACAACAAATAAGGCGTATCAAATACTTAATAAAACCTTAATATTAACTTTTACAGTAAAATGACAAACAAAAAAGCCACCATAACAATTGTTACAGTGGCTCTGAGTGACCGCGTTAGGATTCAAACCTAAAACCTTCTGATCCGTAGTCAGATGCTCTATTCAGTTGAGCTACGCAGCCATACCCCTAAGGGGCTGCAAATATAATCCAAACATTAATATTCTCAAAATAAGTTGCCGACTTTTACTCAACTATCCACTCTTTTCTAATTAATTCACCATTTTGTTTAACTCCTTCTATAATAATTCGATGCCTTTTGCTTCTATCATTATTATAATAAATAATCCCTTGATTAGGATTATCATGGTTTAAATGTATGGTTGGAACCCATAATAAGGTTTTACGCTTATCTATTACTGCTTTCTTTTTTTCTGAAGAATAATCGGGCGATAAAAATGAAAATGGACTAGTGTAACCATATACCATAAACCCAGTTAGTTTAGATTTTTTAGGAATATAATCAGCTTCGTCACCTTGCTTAGTATATACTGCAATTGCTCCATTAGGGGCACCCATTCCCGCTCCAAGGAATGGAGGTCGAAATACTTTAATGTATGCAATGTCTGCCATAGGCAACTGCAATAACGCATCTACAGAAACCGGAACTTGATTTAAGAAAAACTTAATTTGATCTTGACTAGACCTCCATGAAAATTTAGGCGTGCCGAATATTCCCGATTCTTCTTCTTTTCGTCCTGCTGTAACGGCAGAGTCCATAGCTTGTGTGGATGTAGCACTTTGAAAAAATATTTGTAATCCAGGAACTTTGCCCTGCAAAAAATGAAACAAAGTTGGAAATGAACGAACATTCGGTAACATCATATTAAAATCAACTGCATCGCCCCCTTTAAAAAGTCCCGTGGCATACTTATCTTCTAGCAATTCAAGTACTGTTTTTGTTTTCGCATAAACCACTACTTCATTTTCATCCTGCTTTTGATAATTCATCCAAGGGGTATTTTTAAACCGAGAATGATAAACAGGCAAAGAATCCGAAAAATTAAATGCATATAATGGAGCATTTTTAAACAATCCCAACTGCTGATATGACAATTCAAATTTTTGATTTCGTTTTCCTTTATAATCCAGTTGTAAAGACAATTGTGCTGAATCAGTAAAAATTAATCGATCAATAGAGAAACTGCCATCAGCTAATAATGGAACTTGATCAATTATGGGCATTTGTCCTCTTTTAAACAATGAAAAAACTAAACTCGCATTTGATGGATTTAAATCGGCCAACTTGAGCTTACCGTTTACTTGAACAAAAGCATCGTAGTAGTCATTATTGAGACTTTGTTTTACTAAACTAGGATCCTTAAAATGTTGGAGAATTGTATAACGGGGTAGTTCAAAACTTTCCTCTTCGGTAATAGATAGCGATAAATTCATGAAATCATTCCCATTATTCTTGATAATCCATTCATTTTTCCCTTTTGCATCAAATGATGAGGCTACTTTTTTTATACTGATTGATTGATCAGATTGCGAGTTTACTGTACTCCATATAATACTATCTGGTAAATGCTTAGCATTATTCCTTGTCTGTTGATTTACAAAAACGACTTGATCTGAGAACTGAAATTCAGGCAATTGCTTTAAAGACTGAGCTGTATACATTCGCATTCGCAAAAATGCAAATGGATAATCTTCAGGTACTTGAAAATTTGCTTCTGCCCCACCAAATTTAGTCAGGTAAATTTGATGGATTAGTAAACTACCTTCTGCGGAATACCAATCAACATAAATGTTTAAAGGCTGCATATGTAAGCCTTTAATAGAGCGGGCATAAATTTTACTATAGATTCGCTCGCCAGAATTGAAGACAGTTTGATTATTATGCGCATATAAAGTAATAGGCAAATTTAATTGGGCGTTGGAATTTACAATTATTATCAAAAAAACTGAGGTGTAAAATAATTTAACGAACATATTAAAATTTAAGATGGGTAAACCCGAATACTCGTTTTGTTCCCATTATTATCAAATCCATAAAATAAAACATATTCCAATTTGGGATTAAAATCACTTCTCCCTTCTTTCATTTTAAGAAACATTCGAGTTAATATAATAGTTTGATTGTTTACCGTTGTTTCAACAAATGCCTTGCCATCCTGTCCTATTTTCATTACTAATTGAAAACCTGAGTAAGCAACCAGCTTTAACTTATAAATATTTGGAGAAATTTTAGAGGACTCAATCCCATACGCAAGTTTGCGCTGAAATGTTGTTAAAGGTTTTTTGATCCCCCCTTCAGTATAAACAATTCGATATACTTGAACAGGCTCTTTCTCATTTAAATATTTTGGAATTAAAAAATTAGCATCATATACATAGGTATTAAAATTCTTGCTGTGCTGTATATAAAACAATCTATTTTCAGTTAATAGAGGTACAGGATAATTATCTTGAGCAAATAAGTCAACTATAAAAAAAAAGCAGAAAACAGTAAAGAAAAATCTCATCAATGTTTATTGTGTTGTTAAGTTACAAAAAACAAACTTTATATCACCACAAATATTCAACATAACCATTGATTAATGTTTGTAGTACAAATTCCTTTTCAAGACTAGCTCTTTACTATTGGGCCCAATCATTATTCTAAAACTGCCTGCTTCTGCAATACGATTTCCCGCTTCATATATTAACGAAAGCATAGAAGCATTTATATCAAATTCAATAGTTTTTGTTTGCCCAGGATTTAATTGCACTCTATTAAATGCTTTCAAGGAAAGTACTGGTGTTGAAAGGGAAGACAATTCATCTCTTATATACATTTGAACAACTTCATCCCCTAATTTATTCCCAGTATTAGTAATGTCTACTCGCACTTTTATTGAATCAGTTCCCTGCAAAGTATCTTTTGTGAACAATAAATTGCTATACTTAAATTGGGTGTAACTTAACCCATAACCAAATGGAAATAAAGGCTCTCCACTTAAATCATGGTAATCATCTCCTCTGCCAGTAGGTTTATGATTATAAACCATTGGTAGTTGTCCTTCCGTTTGAGGGAAAGTTATGGGCAATCTTCCGGCAGGATTTTCATCACCATAAAGCAGAGCTGCAATTGCATTACCCCCTTCCTCTCCAGGATACCATACCATCATAATTCCATTTACTTTATCAATCCATTTCTGCATGGTAATAGCGCTCCCTCCTACTAATAATACAACGATAGGTTTTCCAGTTGCTGCAATAGCTCTAATTAGCGCCTCTTGATTTCCTGGTAAACTAAGTGAAGATCGATCCTGAAACTCTCCTTCATGAATACCTGCTACAACAATATTGATATCTACTTTTTTTGCTATTTCAACAGCTTGTTTCATTTTTATTTCTGCACTATCCAATTCAGATTCTTTCCATAGAAATTTAATTTTCCCATTACCCTTTGATTCATAAAATTCAATTTTCAATTGATAGCTTTTTCCCTTTTCTAAATAAATTTTTGCTATTGATCTGCGATAAGAAATTTTAGCCCATTGATTAATCAATAATTTATTATTTAAATAGAGACGAAAACCATCATTTCCTTCTAAAGCAATTTCGAAGTTGCCTGTTTTATTGGGTTTTAAAAAGCCTGAATACCTAATTGAATAATGATCCAAAGCAATGCTACTATCTGGTGACATAAATGTGTATGACTCGTTTATGTCATTGACTTTTCTTGTTTTTTTTAATGACTCACCTGGTACTAAAGAACTAAAATATTCTGCAATAAGGCCATTATTTTTTAGTGTACCATCGCTGAATAAATTAGTGGAAGAAACAAGTTTAAATGTTTCGTTTGTTATCCCAGCACCTTCAGCATAAAATACTTCCTGTCCTTGAATGGCTCGCTTTTTAATCCCATCCAAAATATTCACAATCCCATTCCCTGGGCCACTATAACCACCTAAGCGAGCATCTACTGCGTCTTTTCCAAACACGCCTATCTTCTTGAAACTGCTATTTAGTGGCAATACATTATTTGAATTCTTTAAAAGTACAGCTCCTTTTATAGCTGCTTCTTTTGCTATAGGTTTGTGCAAAGTATTATTCACCCATTTAGCTGCAATTGTTTCATCTACATAAGGATGATCAAAAAGTCCTAACTGAAATTTCACTTTTAATACTCTTGATACAGCATCATCTATTCTTTCTTGAGGAATAGTACCATCCAAAAAAGGAGCAATAAATAAATGATGGTGATCATAATTCGTTTGAAAAATCACGTCTAACCCATTAATTAATGCAGCTGCACCTGATTCAGGATAATCTTTTGTTGTATGATGTAATACAGTCGTGCCACCAACAGCTCCTGCATCTGAAATAACAAAACCCTTAAAGCCCCACTCTTGTTTTAATTTCTTATTCAATAACCAATTATTAGCTGAACTAGCAGATCCATTAACTGAATTGTATGAAGTCATAATAGACCTTGCTCCAATTTGTTGAACCGCATGTTTAAATGGGGGAAAATGCAATTCATCTAAAAAAGATTCACTTAAATGAATGGGATAACTATCTCTACCACCGTCCCCTACATTTGCAATAAAATGTTTAGGAGTTGTTACTATTCCTTTAGATTCAAAACTACTTAAATAGGCAGCTGCCATTTGCGTAACTAAAAAAGGATCTTCTCCATATGTTTCTTCTGTTCTTCCCCACCTTGCATCGGTTGCAATATTTAATACAGGAGAAAGAATATCACGTATTCCTCTTGCTTTGGTTTCAATGGCAATTGCAGTAGAAACAGCACGCATTAATGAAGTATCAAAACTAGCTGCTAGAGCAATAGATTGTGGGAATGAAGTTGCCCCATTTCTAACTAAACCATGCAACGCTTCATCAAAGGGTATAAAGGGAATACCAAGTCTTGTTTCATTGAGGAAATATTGTTGTATTTGATTTATTTTTTTGGCAAGCAATAAAGCATTTTCCTTTGTATTGTAACTCACTAATTGAGCCCCTACACCAGTTTGAGAAGAAGCTGCACTCACTTGAAAACCGAAAATTCCATTCTTATATAATTCAGGGTTATTGCCTAAATCTCCTGGAATCATGAACAATTGCCAGAATTTTTCTGTGGGGGTCATTCGTTTAATTAAATCGGCAACTCTTTGTTCAGTTGTATACGAAGCACTCTTGTAAATGGGCAATTGCTGGGCGTTGACTAACTCAACTAAGCTTAAGAAAAATAATGCAAATGATACTAGAACTCTCATTGGATGAAATTAAGGAAAACATGAATGCACAATGATTTATAATCTTAACTTCAATATTCATACATATAAGCTCATGCAGAAAAGAACTTTTTTAAAAAGCATCACGCTTGGCGGTTTAGGTTTGCCTCAGTTAGCAAAATCAATGAATACTAAACTAGCTTTGAAACCAATTGGCACAGCATCAACTATTGCCAAAGACGAGCACTTTTGGAAGTCAGTACGCGGCTTATATAAAATAAAACCCGATTATATTAATTTGGAGAGTGGCTACTACAATATGCTTCCAGAGGAAACATTGAATCACTATTTATCAATAATAAAAGAAGTTAATTACCATGCTTCTTTTTACATGCGTACTAGACAATTTAAAGAACGTGCAGCTCAAAATAAATTAATTGCACAATTTCTCGGAGGTTCCGAGGATGAAATAGTTTTAACAAGAAATACCACTGAATCTTTAGATATAATCATTAGTGGTTATCCTTGGAAATCAGGCGATGAAGCCATCTTTGCACAACAAGATTATGGTGCAATGATTGACATGTTTAAACAAGTAGCTAAAAGGCATGGAGTAATTAACAAAATGGTATCTGTTCCTAATATTCCAAAGTCGGATGAAGAAATTATAAGTATCTATGAAAAAGCAATTACTAAGAATACAAAGTTGATAATGCTTTGCCATATAATCAATATTACAGGTCAAATTTTACCTATAAAAAAGATTTGCGAAATGGCACACAAATACGGTGTAGAAGTGATGGTAGATGGCGCACATGCTGTTGCTCAAATTCAATTTAATATTACAGAACTAGGATGTGATTATTATGGCGCAAGCTTACATAAATGGTTAGCTATGCCATTGGGTGTTGGAGTTCTTTATGTAAAAAAAGAACATCAATCTAAAATATGGCCATTGATTGCAGAAAATGAAACTGTTCAAGGAATTAATCGTTTAAATCACTTTGGAACAAACCCAGTTCATACTTATTTAGCATTACAATTTGCCATAGATTTTCATAACAAAATAGGCCCTGCAAATAAAGAAGAACGATTGAGATATTTACAACAATATTGGACATCAAAACTTACAACAACACCTAATATTATTTTAAATACACCTACTGATGCACAGCGCTCTTGCGCCATTGCGAATGTTGGCATAAAGGGATTAAAGCCGGCTGATATGGCAGAAACCCTGCTAAAGAAATACAATATCTATACAGTTGCTATTGATGGTGCAGGTGTACATGGTTGCAGAATCACTCCTAATGTATTTACGAGTTTAGAAGAGCTTGACAAGTTTGTAAATGCATTAAAAGAAATGGCTGCTTAATTAAAAGTAAATCTTGCTCCAACTTGCAACCATCTACCTGGTAAAGGAGCACCAATAAAATCATTGATGGTACTGTTAAATAAATTATCAGCTTGAATAAAAACCAACTGTTTTGATTGGTTAAATCGGAAATTAATTTTAGTGTTCATCACAAAATAATTATTACTCATTGGTAATAATATCGGATTTGCCGTTTGCACATTCCTGCTTTTATACAATCCTGTAAAATTAAAGTCTACCCATTTAGTTGAAAAGGTAGTAGCAAAATTTGCTAAGAATTTAGGTGCAGAAGAGAGATAAAAACTTAAAGGACCAATTGTATTTTTTGTATTAATCCAAATTAATCCAGACTTGAATTTTAATGAATGGTTTTCATCAATTTTTTTATCTAATAAATAGTCTAACTCAATCCCTTCCACTTGAATACTACTTTGATTTTTCGCTAACAAATAATTTCCTGTTGCTACTAGATTTTCTTTTCTCGGCATATCCGAATATGGAGTAAGTGTCCAATCAATTAAATCCCTACTATTTCTGCTAAATGCACTTAGAGAAACCTTACTATCGGAGGCTATAATCCAATCGAAACCAAACTCATAATTAAAACTTTTTTCAGGATTTAAATTAGGATTACCAATTGAACCACTTCGAATACCAGTTCGATTATAGTTATTGTATAATTCTGTAAAATCAGCATTCCTATAAGCATAACCTGCACTGGCTCGTAGTTGCAGTTGTTTTAATTGATAAGACAAATTAATTTGAGGCACTAATACCCATCCACCATTAGTAGCATATTCTTTTCTCAAAGAAGTATTCGAAATAAAATTTTTACTAAAATATTGTTGCCAAATTCCATACAATGCAAACTGTTGAACTGTATGATTTCCTCTATCATTAGAACGAATATTTCTTCCTATATACTGTGCTCCTATTGTGAATTTTGTTTGATCACTTTGACTTCTTAAATATAAACTGTTCAATTGAAATAAATTAGAGAAGCTAGAGTTGGCAGCAGATACAGAACTGAAACGATAATTGTCTTCTGTATTTTTAAAGCCCGCGTAAATAATTACTTGGTCTTTATTTTTTTGATATTGTGCATTGAATTGATTCCAGAATATTTTTACTCGTTCCACTGCAGTGTCAGATGCAAATGAAGTATAAAAATTTTGAGCAGCAAATTCACGATCATTGTAAGCTGTTCTAAAAGCGGTTTCCCAATTATTTTTTTTCTTACTAAATGCAAAAGAAAAAGCATGTTCTTTCATAAAGCCTGTAATACCTCTTTGCTGTGGGCCATCTGCACTATTTCTTAAAGCCGAAACTTGAAATTGTTGATTGTTTTTATTGGCACTAAAATATCCTGATGTACTTAACAACCCTAAATCACCCGCTGCTAATTGCAGTATTCCATTATTGCCTGCTTGCTTTTTTTGTGAAAAGGTTTTTGTAGTAATATAAATAACACCACCCACCGCATCTGAACCAAAAATTCCGGATGATGCCCCTTTTAAAATTTCGATCTTTTCAATTTCATCTAGTACAACAGGAATATACCCACTAAAATGTCCTGTATTGGGATCATTTAACCTGAGTCCATCTAAAATCACCAACACTTGTTGGAAAGTACCACCCCGCATACTGATATCACTTTGTGCGCCCAAAGCACCCCTAGTTTGTACATCTATCCCTGGTAAAAATCGTAATAGCTCGTCTGTAGTTCTTACGGGAAGTTGAGAAATGTCTTTAGAAGTAATAACCGTAATATTTCTACCTGTCTTAGATGCACGGGTTTCATAAAATGAGCTAGTCACGGTTACAGGGTCTAGATTAGTGCCTAAATCTTGGGCTATTGATTGCTTACAAAATAATGCCGCTGCTATAATAAATGATATTTTCCTCAAGGGGGTTGGTTTAGGAGGGCAAATCTAAGAGCAATATGTATTCAAAATTTTAATCCCTAATTCCTGACGAAATTTTGACATTTGCCGAAAATTTAAAAATTACTTAAAAAAGTTATCCACATTTTTTGTAGGGCTCCTATGAGGTACTTGAATTCTTAAATTCTTATTTCTGCCTTGCTTTTTGAAAACGACAAAGGGACTATAAAATATTAATTGCCTGATAATGAATATTTTATATTAATTATAACATTACTGTACCAACATTGACTATTAATAAATTGTCATTTTTTACACTATGATAAGCTCAGTCTTATTTTAAACAAGAATTCCCAAAATTGGAAATGTTGATTTTTTGATACCAAATGAGGAATTGATTACAATTTTTAGAAATGTTTGTCTACTTTTATGTTCATATCTGTGTTCATTTTATACCAGCAATCCGTATCCCCTAACTATTTTCTGGTTTTTTTGAACATACTAATTATATGATATGATTATTTTAAACAAAAACTAGGCTCATGAAATCAAAAATTTTACTCAAAATTTTGATGCCCTTTTTTCTCTTGTTTGCAAGTAATGTTTTGATTGCTCAAAGTATTACCCCTTCAGGTTCAATCACTGCATTCACTGCAACGTATGGATCTGCTTCTAGCGAACAAACTTTTACCTTCACTGCAACAGGATTAACAGCTTCTTCTCCTGTTACAATTACTGCTCCAACTAACTTCCAAGTTTCTTTGACTTCTGGAAGTGGTTTTGGTTCTTCAGTTGTTGTAAATACAGATGGATCAGGAGACGTAACGCCTGCCGTAACAATTTACGTTTTAATGCCAAGTGGTATTAATGCAGGAAGCGTTACTGGAGGTAATATTACCTTGGCAGAAGGTGCAACAAATAATACAGTTGCAATTCCAACAAGTACAGTTAATACCAAAATTTTAACCATCTCTGGTTTAACTGCAAGTAACAAAGTATATAACGCAACTACTGCTGCCTCTTTAACTGGAACCGCTGCCTTAGTTGGTGTTGAAGCTGGTGATGTGGCTAACGTTACACTGGGTGGCTCTGCTTCTGCTTCTTTCGCCTCAGCTAGTGTTGGAACAGGTATTGCAGTAACCGTTACTGGATATTCTATTTCTGGTACTGCTGCTGGTAACTACTCTCTTACTCAACCTGCAGGCTTAACTGCTGATATTACTGCAAAGGGTTTAACCATTTCTGGTTTAACTGCTGATAATAAAGTTTATAACGCTACTACTGCGGCTTCCTTAACCGGTACTGCTGCTCTTGTTGGTGTTGAAGCTGGTGATGTGGCTAACGTTACACTGGGTGGTTCTGCTTCTGCTTCTTTTGCTTCTGCTGGTGTTGGAACTGGTATCGCTGTAACTGTTACTGGATATTCTATTTCTGGTACTGCTTCTGCTAACTATACCCTTGCTCAACCAACTGGTTTAACTGCCGATATCACTGCTAAAGGTTTAACTATCTCTGGTTTAACTGCTGATAATAAAGTTTATAACGCTACTACTGCGGCTTCCTTAACCGGTACTGCTGCTCTAGTGGGTGTTGAAGCTGGTGATGTGGCGAACGTTACACTGGGTGGTTCTGCTTCTGCTTCTTTTGCTTCTGCTGGTGTTGGAACTGGTATCGCTGTAACTGTTACTGGATATTCTATTTCTGGTACTGCTGCTACTAACTATACCCTTGCTCAACCAACTGGTTTAACTGCTGATATAACTGCAAAAGGTTTAACTATTTCTGGTTTAACTGCTGATAATAAAGTTTACAACGCTACTACTGCTGCTACCTTAACAGGAACAGCTGCTCTAGTGGGTGTTGAAGCTGGTGATGTTGCTAATGTAACCTTAGGTGGAACTGCTGCTGCTTCTTTTGCTTCTGCTGGTGTTGGAACAGGTATTGCTGTAACTGTTACTGGATATTCTATTTCTGGTACTGCTGCTGCTAACTATACCGTTGCTCAACCAACTGGTTTAACTGCCGATATTACTGCTAAAGGTTTGACCATTTCTGGTTTAACTGCTGATAATAAAGTTTATGACGCAACTACTGCTGCTACCTTAACTGGAACTGCTGCTTTAGTGGGTGTTGAAGCTGGTGATGTTGCTAATGTAACCTTAGGTGGAACTGCTGCTGCTTCTTTTGCAACTGCAACTGTTGGCGCTGCTAAACCTGTTACTGTAACTGGATATACTTTATCTGGTACTGCAGCTGGTAACTATACCTTAGCTCAACCTACTGGCTTAACTGCCGATATAACTGCAAAAAGTTTAACCATTTCTGGTGTAACTGCTGACAATAAAGTTTATAACGGTCTTACTCCTACTACTTTAATTGGAACCGCTGCTTTAGTGGGTGTTGAAGCCGGTGATGTTGCTAATGTAACATTGGGTGGTACTGCTGTTGCTTCTTTTGCAACTGCAACTGTTGGTGTTGCTAAACCTGTTACTGTTACTGGATATACTATATCTGGTTCTGCTGCTGGTAACTATACGGTTGCTCAGCCTACTGGTTTAACTGCTGATATTACTGTTGCTCCATTAACTATAACTGCTAATGCAGTTCAAAAATACCATGGTGAAGTTTTAACTACACCTGCAACTGGTATAACTGCTTTCACTTCTACTGGTTTACAAAACAGTGAAACCATTGGATCAGTTACAATGACTTATGGAACTGGTGCTGCTGCACCGGATCCAATTGCAGTTAACGTAGGTGCTGTTGTTCCAAGTGCTGCAACTGGTGGTACTTTTGACCCAGCTAACTATACCATTACTTATACCGCTAATGATTTAAGTGTAATTCCAAATATCAATGCGTTCTTAAGCAACTTAGTTGCTTCAACAGGTGCATTGAATACAGCATTTAACAAATACGATTTGGATTATGATACGTATGTTTTAACTGCTGTTAATAGCTTTACAGTTACTCCAACAGTGGAAAATCAGTTTGCTACTATTCAAGCTAGAATTGATAACACAGGAACTGGTCCTGGTGCTTATGTACCTTTAACAAGTGGTGTGGCTAGTGCTCCATTTACTATTAGAGAAGGTGACAATATCATTGAAATCCTTGTAACTGCTGAAGATGGTGTAACTCAATTAAACTACAGAATCTTATATCGTCGTGAGTCTACTTTTGTAAGTGGTGGCGGTGGCGGTGGCCTTGAAAGCAAGAGCTTGGGCGATGCAATTGCTCAACGTATTCTTAGCAATGCCATCAACGATATGAATGGTGCAGTGGATTACAATAAATTACCTGTTGTTGAAACTGCTCAAGGTACTATCCGCTCTACTAGCACTAATAGCCTATTTAGCTTGCAATTGTCTAGCATCATGCCTGACCTTGCTACTAGAGGTTACAAAGCTTACAATAGCTCTCCTGTTGACATCGTTAGCTTTACCAATGCTAAAGAAGTGTATGCAGTTGACTATGTAAATACCAATAAAGAAACCAAAGCAGTAGCTTTCACTACTAAAACTTTGGGTGAATTATACGACCACACTAAACCAATTTGTGATCGCTTAAAAGGTGCTACCCTACTAGATGTTGAATCAGTGAAAATTGATGGTTACAACTTTATTAACTACACCATCCTTAACGAAAAAGGAACACGCGAATACGCTACCGCATTTACGGTGGGTGCTAAAGCTGGAAGAAACAGCTTTAACCTTCAAAGTGCTTTCTTAACTACTAGTTATGTAAACGAAGACCAGATGTACAACTTCCAAATCTGGGCCGCTTCTCCTAGCATCGTTAATGAAATGGTTAAAGACGTATTAGCTAAACTTAAAGATGTTGCTGAAGTAAATCAAGCGGTTATCGGTACAAAGCCTGCTTCTTACATCGAGTCTGGTAAGCGTGAAGGAACCAACCTAAACTTGGTAATCAAAAATGCTTCTGCTGCAACTACTGGCTTCTTCAAGTTCGAAGACAGATCTACTGAATCTTCTACTGGTATCGTTACTCGTAACGTTCCGTTCACTGTAAAAGCCAATGGCACTTCTACTGTAGTTGTTCCAGTGGGCGACAAATACGAAAGCACTGTCTCTATGTATTTGAATGGTGAAGTAAAAGACTTAGTGTACATGTCTGATGGTACTTGGGCAGTTGATTACAACAGAAACACTACCAACGTAAGTGCGTTCAATGTAACCAACGATGCGAAGCGTACTATCTCTGCTAACGAATACCCTGTATTAAGAAATGTTGAAGTAAAAGCCAATAGTGCTGATTTCGTATCGCTCTTCAAATTATTGAAAGCAGGTGGTATGGAAGCTGACTTAAGCGGATACAACGGTATTAAGTTTACTGCTGCCGGTGGGTACAACTTAAGAGTAACCATGGTTAAAAATGGCGTTGCTGAGTGGAAAAACCAATACACTACTGATATCAGATTAGGTTCTGGTCAGCAAGAATACTATATCCCTTTCAGCCAATTTAAATCTGCAGGTTCTACTAAAGAACTTGATCCAACTGATGTTACTACACTTGTATTGACTATTGAAGTAGGTACTGGACGTAATAGCCCAATCGCTTCTACCTTTAGCAATATCAGCTTCACCAAAGAAAAACCAGTAATCAATGCTGCTGATCAGGAAGAGAAAACCATCCAGGTATTCCCTAACCCTATAACAGACAATGTGTTTACTGCTAGCTTTGTAAGCCCTGTGGCTGGTGAGTTTACCATGAAGATTAATGATGGAACAGGACGTTCTATCTACTCTAAACAAGTAAACGTAGTCAAAGGTCCTAACGCTGTTCCGGTAAGATTGAACAACGGTGTGATTGGAACACACTTCCTAACGCTAGAAGGTAAAGGTGTTAAGTTCGCTCCTACTACTGTAGTGATTGTAAAATAACATAACTACTATAATCTTAAAGCCCCGTTCCAATTAATTGGAACGGGGCTTTTTTATGCTCATAATTGAAATAGATAAATGAATTACTAATTTGAAAAAATCAGAACAAACGAAGAAGCAAAGAATTTATTATAAATTAATACGAAAACTTGCTATTCTCACTTATTTTATATTAATTTTACACTATATGTAGTATTTATACTACAAGTTGTTGCGTGAAAATACCTACAACCTTGTAGTAACGCTACCCGTACCTCGCGATATATATCGTATAAATTAATGCTTATGAGATTTAGAATTTTACGCAACTTTTTATTGTCAGCTGCTTTGTCCTTGCTAGCTTTTGCTGGGTTTGCGCAGCCCGGAGTAGGAACAATAGTTTCGAGTGGTCCTATTCCAACTTTTACAACTACTTATGGCATTCAAGGAGCAGCTGTTTCTTTTGATTTTACTGGTAGTGGTTTTGCAGCTAGCTCTAATGTAACACTTCAAGCTAGTACAGAGTTTGAAATTTCTGAATCACAACTAGGAACATATACTCAATCTTTAATTCTGGTTACTAATGGAAGTGGAAGTATACCCACAACAACAATTTGGGTTCGTATTAAAGAGGGGACCATACCTGGAGTGTATCCTGGAAGGTCAGTACAATTTTTCAATGCAGGAGGAAATCTTCGTTTTACAAAAGGTATTGAGGAAAGTACAGTAAATGTTAGAAATGTCAATGTAATTAATATTGAAATCCCAAACAAAGTTTATGATGGGAGTAATTCGGCTACTTTAAATAATAATGGAAGCCCAATTACAATTAATAATATTAGAACAGCAGATCTACCAAATGTAAGTTTAGTAACACTATCTGCAGCTGCTGTATTTAGTAATTTAAATTATACAGGATCTCCAGTAAGTATATCAATAACTGGTTACAGCTTAACAGGTCCAGCAAGCATTTATTACAATTTAGTTCAACCTAGTGGTTACTCCGCTGAAATCACTCCCAAACCCTTAACCGTTTCAGGATTATCTGCGAATAACAGAGACTATGACGGTACAACTGTTTTTAATTTATCAGGTACTCCAGCATTAGTTGGTGTTGAAGGAGTTGATGCTGGTAATGTAAGTTTGAATGGAACTTTAGTAGGCTCTGTTGTTAGTGCTGCAGTTGGTACTGGTAAAACAGTTACCACATCTGGTGCAAGTTTAACGGGTTCTGCCGCAGGGAACTATACGCTTACAAACCCTAGTTTTACTGCGGATATTAATGCAAAAACTTTAACCATTACCGCAACCCAGGTAAATAAAACATATGGTACAGCTTTAACAAGTGGTGCTGGTTATACGGGCTTTAATGCAGTGGGTTTAGTTAGTGGAGAAAATGCTGGTACAGTAACTGTAACTTATGGTGCTGGTGCTGCTGCTAATGCAAACGTAGGGACATATAATAATTCTGTTGTTTTGAGTGCATTAACCGGCGGTTCAGGTGGATTCAATCCTAGTAACTATACGATAGGTTATGCAGATGGAAATATTGTAGTGGGTGCTAAAGCACTTACTCTTTCTGGTGCTGGGGTTAGCAATAAAGTATATGATGGAAATACTTCTACTACTTTAAATACACCAAGTTTAGTGGGTGTAGAAGCACTTGACTTAGCTAATTGTACTTTAGATGCTACATTGGCTAGTGGAACTTTTGCTTCTGCAAATGCAGCGAATGGAATTGGTGTAACCATTACTGGTTATGCTTTAGCTGGCACTGCTGCTGGAAATTATACCCTAACTCAACCATCTGGAATTACTGCAAATATTACCCCTAAAGCATTAACCATTACCGCTAATACCATAAATAAAACTTATGGTGATGTATTAACAACTGGAGCGGGTGCAACTGCATTTACTTCATCTGGTTTAGTGTCAGGTGAAACCATTGCTAGTGTTACTCTAACATACGGTACCGGTGCTGCGGGAACGGATCCCGTTGCTGCTACGAATGTTGGCGGAATTGTCGCAAGTGCGCCAGTTGCAGGTGTTGGATTTGTTGCTTCTAACTATGCCATTGGCTATGTTGCAGGTGACTTATCAGTAACTCCTCGTTCACTATCGGTTAATGCAACTGCAGTAAACAAACCTTATGGTGATGTACTTACAAGTGGTGCAGGATATACTGGCTTTAATACTGTTGGTTTACAAAATGGAGAAACTGCTGGTTCCGTAACTGCTACTTTTGGAGCAGGCGCTTCAGCTACTGACCCAGTAGGAACTACGGTTGGAGGTGTTACACTAAGTACACTTACTGGTGGTACCATCAACCCATCTAACTATACTATTACCTATAACGGTACCGATTTAAATGTTGTTGCTCGCACATTAAATATAACTGCGAACAACGTTTCTAAAACAATAGGAGCCGTTCTAACTGGCGGCACTGGATCTGCTGATTTTGTTGCAACAGGTTTACAAAATGGAGAAACTGCTGGAACTGTTACGATCACTTATACAGGAGTTGGACCTACTGCTCCTGCTACTGCTGGTGTGTATTCTGGATCAGTTGTGCCTAGCGCATTAACTGGAGGCAGCATTACTCCTTCCAACTATGCTATTAATTATATTGCTGGAGATATAACGGTAAGTGCAGGTTCTATTACCATCACTGCTACAAATGAAAACAAACCTTACGGTACTACTTTAACTAGTGGCGCTGGCAAAACTACATTTACTGTAACTGGTACATTACAACCAGGTGAATCTATTACTTCTGTAACATTAAATTATGGTGCTGGTGGTGCTGCTGCTGATGCGGTGGGAGCTAATGTTGGAACGATTATCCCTAGCTTACCTGTTGGTGCTGGTGGTTTTGTTGCAAGCAATTATATTATTACTTATGTAAGTGGAGATATAACTGTCACCACTGCTCCATTAACCATTACTGCAACTAATGAGACTAAACCTTACGGTACTGCTTTAACAAGTGGTGCTGGTAAAACTACATTCTCTTCAACTGGTTTAGCTAGTGGTGAAACGATTGCTTCTGTTACTTTAACATATGGCACTGGTGCTTTAGCAACCGCTGCTGTTGGAACCAATACTGGTACTATTGTAGCAAGCGCTCCTGTGGCGGGCGTTGGCTTTAATGCTGCTAACTATACCATTACTTATGTTGATGGCGACATCCTTGTAACTCCGGCTGCATTAAATATTACTGCAAATGCCGTTCAGAAAAACAGAGGTGACGCAATTGCATCACCTGCTACTGGTGTAACTACTTTCACTTCTACTGGTTTACAAAACAGTGAAACAATTGGATCTGTTACCATGACTTATGGAACTGGTGCTGCTGCACTTGATCCAGTTGGTGTTAACATTGGTTCAGTAATGCCTAGTGCTGCAACTGGTGGCATTTTTAATGCTGCTAACTATATAATTACTTATACTGCTAATGATTTAACAGTTGTTCCTAGTAATAATGCTTTCCTAAGCAACTTGGTTTCTAATACTGGTCCTTTAAACACTCCTTTCAATAAGTTTGACTTAGATTATGATACATATGTATTAACAGCAATTAATAGTTTCATTGTAACTGCTACAACTGAAAATCAATTTGCTACTATTCAAGCTAGAATTGATAACACAGGATTTGGTCCTGGTGCTTATGTACCTTTAACAAGTGGTGTGGCTAGTGCTCCATTTACTATTAGAGAAGGTGACAATATCATTGAAATCCTTGTAACTGCTGAAGATGGTGTAACTCAATTAAACTACAGAATCTTATATCGTCGTGAGTCTACTTTTGTAAGTGGTGGCGGTGGCGGTGGCCTTGAAAGCAAGAGCTTGGGCGATGCAATTGCTCAACGTATTCTTAGCAATGCCATCAACGATATGAATGGTGCAGTGGATTACAATAAATTACCTGTTGTTGAAACTGCTCAAGGTACTATCCGCTCTACTAGCACTAATAGCCTATTTAGCTTGCAATTGTCTAGCATCATGCCTGACCTTGCTACTAGAGGTTACAAAGCTTACAATAGCTCTCCTGTTGACATCGTTAGCTTTACCAATGCTAAAGAAGTGTATGCAGTTGACTATGTAAATACCAATAAAGAAACCAAAGCAGTAGCTTTCACTACTAAAACTTTGGGTGAATTATACGACCACACTAAACCAATTTGTGATCGCTTAAAAGGTGCTACCCTACTAGATGTTGAATCAGTGAAAATTGATGGTTACAACTTTATTAACTACACCATCCTTAACGAAAAAGGAACACGCGAATACGCTACCGCATTTACGGTGGGTGCTAAAGCTGGAAGAAACAGCTTTAACCTTCAAAGTGCTTTCTTAACTACTAGTTATGTAAACGAAGACCAGATGTACAACTTCCAAATCTGGGCCGCTTCTCCTAGCATCGTTAATGAAATGGTTAAAGACGTATTAGCTAAACTTAAAGATGTTGCTGAAGTAAATCAAGCGGTTATCGGTACAAAGCCTGCTTCTTACATCGAGTCTGGTAAGCGTGAAGGAACCAACCTAAACTTGGTAATCAAAAATGCTTCTGCTGCAACTACTGGCTTCTTCAAGTTCGAAGACAGATCTACTGAATCTTCTACTGGTATCGTTACTCGTAACGTTCCGTTCACTGTAAAAGCCAATGGCACTTCTACTGTAGTTGTTCCAGTGGGCGACAAATACGAAAGCACTGTCTCTATGTATTTGAATGGTGAAGTAAAAGACTTAGTGTACATGTCTGATGGTACTTGGGCAGTTGATTACAACAGAAACACTACCAACGTAAGTGCGTTCAATGTAACCAACGATGCGAAGCGTACTATCTCTGCTAACGAATACCCTGTATTAAGAAATGTTGAAGTAAAAGCCAATAGTGCTGATTTCGTATCGCTCTTCAAATTATTGAAAGCAGGTGGTATGGAAGCTGACTTAAGCGGATACAACGGTATTAAGTTTACTGCTGCCGGTGGGTACAACTTAAGAGTAACCATGGTTAAAAATGGCGTTGCTGAGTGGAAAAACCAATACACTACTGATATCAGATTAGGTTCTGGTCAGCAAGAATACTATATCCCTTTCAGCCAATTTAAATCTGCAGGTTCTACTAAAGAACTTGATCCAACTGATGTTACTACACTTGTATTGACTATTGAAGTAGGTACTGGACGTAATAGCCCAATCGCTTCTACCTTTAGCAATATCAGCTTCACCAAAGAAAAACCAGTAATCAATGCTGCTGATCAGGAAGAGAAAACCATCCAGGTATTCCCTAACCCTATAACAGACAATGTGTTTACTGCTAGCTTTGTAAGCCCTGTGGCTGGTGAGTTTACCATGAAGATTAATGATGGAACAGGACGTTCTATCTACTCTAAACAAGTAAACGTAGTCAAAGGTCCTAACGCTGTTCCGGTAAGATTGAACAACGGTGTGATTGGAACACACTTCCTAACATTAGAAGGTAAAGGTGTTAAGTTCGCTCCTACTACTGTAGTGATAGTGAAATAATACAACTACTATAATCTTAAAGCCCCGTTCCAATTAATTGGAACGGGGCTTTTTTTATGCAAAATGACTGATAATTAATACTAGATTTTGATATAAGGGATCATATTCCAAATTGAATAAACAGAAATTTACCCATATTTTCTGAACCCTATTTTAATTTACAAATGCTATTACTATCATCTGGATTTGTTGGTTTGGCCAGCATTTTATTGGTCTATTTAATCAAAAGATACAAATTGGTAAGAACTACTTGTATTAGCATTTATTTGTTCATTTTTTTGGCGATAGTTGGTTCGCATTACTACCAATTTTATGGAACAAGTGAAAAAATATTAACCTATACTCTTTTTACTTCAAGTACTTTATTCTTTTTGCTTGGCCCTATTTTATATTTCTATGTTAGGATATTATTGAATCACAAGGAAATCAATCTTAAAAAAGACTGGGTTCATTTTATACCATTCATCATCTTTATCTTTTGCATTTTTCCTTGGATTACTAGTAGCACAGAAAATAAAATCATTTTTGCAAGAGCAGTATTAAACAATCGCTCATTGCTAATGGTAAACCCAGATAACATTCTTTTAATTGAACCCCAAATTCTACTACTGATTATTCCTGTACATATATTAACCTACTTAATCGTGTGCTTGTATAAAATCATTAAAGATGATGCGGTTAACCCTGGAATTGTGCACACAAATGCAACTGTAAACACTTTAATCTATTTGTTTCTGCTCTTTCAATGTTATGTTGCTATCATGTATAGCCTTGGTTCATTGAGTATTTTTTATCAGAGCAATCTATCTCCAATTTTAGTGACCAATTTCCCACCAGAAAGTTTTAATGGGACTGAGCATGGTGTGGCAGCACTTATGATTTTGGTTATACTAACAACAGTTCTAGTGTACATCACCGATGCAAAATCAATAGACAAGAGCAATATATCTAACAACTCTGCTCTTAGATAATTATTCTAATATTTTTACTACCCTGGTCATTTTACCTTGCGCATTTATACCCTCTAAAACGATTTTTAATTTAGTAGAAACATCATTGTTATAAAAATCTACAGGATACCTTGGCGACCTTTTATTTGTCATAATATAAGGATTCCAGTAAAGGGTGTTTCTTGTATCTGGATTGAATGAAGCGGCAGATTTATCGTATACTGGATTATAGAACTCTTTAAATCTAGAATACCCCGCTAAAATAGTACTCTCCATTCCCTTCACATTTTGAGAACCCTTAGAAGAACTTCCACCCTTCTTTGTATAAATTACAATTGCGCCACTTGCACCACCTCCGCCTGTACCAAAAAATGGAGGTCTGAATACTTTAAGATAGGCAATATCGGCAAGGGGAATATTTGCAACCATTGGAACATCTGCTCTTAGTTCATTCAAATAAACATCAGGAGCTCCCCCTCTCCAAGTTAATGTTGCACTTGGTCCATTACCTGTAACCTGTAATCCTGCAACTCGTCCTTGAAGAAAAGTAAATATGTCTAATGCTGCTACTGTTCCATCAGTTAAATCAAAACTATACCCATTCATTCCTGAAAATAATCCTGAAGAATAGGTTTCATCCAATATTTCAATTTTACTTTTTGTTCTAGTTTTTACAACAACTTCAGACAAAGTAGCTGACTCCATTAGTTTTCGAACTCGTTCTTGTTCTTTTAAAAAATAATTCATTCTAGCTATAGCCATTGAGTCTACCCCTCCCCATACAGGAGGAATGGTGCCTAAATTAACTTTTGCTCCATTTTCTTTTCGAAGTAAGCCATTTTCAATTTTTACTTGGGTAGCACTACTTAGTTTTGAATTATTGTTGAACCCATAATATACTTTAACGGTATCATAAAAGAACAAACCCGGCTGTTCAAAACTCCCATTGGCATCAATAGGCGCAAATAAAAGGTTTTTACTACTGTCTTTTGCAGCCAATACAAAATTGAGTTGCTGGTCTTTAACCATACCAGGTTTAATTCCAAACACACTGCCTTTTAAAGACATGAAATCATTCTCTGGCATATATTTTAATTGAGGACCAACCCCTGCTTTTAATTGTTCCCAATTAATTTTTCTCCATCCATTGGTCATCATTACTAAATCTAATTTGCTGGTGATACTGTCTGCGTCACTTTGGAAATAATAAGAAGGATTGTGCACATACCCTTTAATTTCGCTAGCCAACAAAAAATTGGAATATATAGAATGAGGATCTGTCTCATTTGCATTTGCATCAATTACGGCAACCGACATATTGGTCATTGTAGTATCTGAAACAATAATTTCAAATCGATTTAATCCTCTTTTATTCAGATTAGTCGTAAGTGAATTTATTTTAGCACTAAAATCATGTGTATGATTGTTGATGAATGCAATTCTCTCTGCTACTGGAATCCAATCAGAAGTAAATAATGTAAACTGAACAATACCTGTAGGCAACTCTTCTATTGGTATTTCGGCCCGTTGATAGTTCTTGTCGACCATTTTAAGCCCTACTTTGTACATTAAGGACTGATTCATATGAACCAATAAATTCATTTGCTTAAAACTTGGACCAGCATTTAGGGATCGTTCAAATTGAAGAAAAGCTTTTTCATTATTGGTTCTAACCGTTAATACTGCTCCTTCAGGTTTGATATCTGTGATTTTAGTAACACCGCTTCTTCCAAATTCATCGGTCCAGTTTAATTGATATTGTTGACCTGCAATAGGTTTTAACACAAATACCCCCATCCCATCGTGTTGAACTTTAATACTATCAAGTACTTTCTTTTGGGCATCAATCAAAACACCTTTAATCTTTACTGGAAGGCCAGAATTATGGTATGCTTTAAATGCAACTCGAGAATTTAGTCCTTCAACTAACATTCCACTTTCGGGGAATACATCAACTTTGGTAGGTGCAGGTAATTTTGCACTAACCAGGTTCCCTCCATTAACTGGGATATTTTTTTGAAACAAAAAAGCAATATCATCATTCAACATCCACCTTGTAAATGCTTTTACGTGTAAAAATCCTCCATTATAATTGGATGGAATTTCAAAACTCCCTTTGGCAGTTGACTGATACAAAGGCGAAACGGTTTGTTTTACTAAAACACCGGCTGTGTCGTACCATTCTACATATAAATTCTTGCTTAAAATACTGGGCTCGTTTACCGCTAATAAATAGGCTTTATAAAACAGCGTATCACCGGTATTATACCGCGGTCTATCAAAATGGAGATGTATTTTTTCTTTGGGAGCCCCTTCTGCATATACATTCATCATTGAGTCTAGTTGTTGGCTAAATGCAACTTGCTTGGAGGCCAACAATATTAAACACCCAATTAAGACCTTAAGATACTTCATGCTTTGTACAATTTTAACTGTAAGATACTTTGTCTGTTGCAACTTACAAAGCAGCACAAATTGGCTACCATTGTTTTGTTGACTATTTTTAACCAATGAAACTAAGTTTGATTTCTGTTGGAAAACCCCATGAGCCCTATGTAAAAGAGGGAATCAACGATTTCACTCAAAGGATAAACAAATATTTCAAAGCAGATTGGTTGATAATACCCACTCCAAAAACTGCGCCAAGTTTATCTGAAACGGAACTTAAAAAGGCAGAAGCAAGTTTAATACTGAACAAAATTGAAAAAGACGACTATTTGATTTTATTGGATGAAAGAGGAAAATCATTTAGCTCTCCTCAACTGGCTCAATTTATACAACAAAGAGCCAATGAAAGCAATAAGCAATTGGTATTTTTGATAGGAGGTGCTTTTGGAGTTGACCCAATTGTAACAAATAGAGCGCAATTAGTTTGGAGTTTATCACCGCTTGTATTTCCACATATGTTAGCCAGGTTAATTTTATCAGAACAATTATACCGAGCTTGCACCATCATTAGAAACGAAAAATACCACCATATTTAACCCATGATTACCTTAACCATCAGCATAATACTCTTAACAAGTCTTATTTCGTTTACAGCTTTTTCAAACCAAAAAGTGTTGGATGATTTAATTTTTTATCCGCCTGCCATTACCAATAGAAACCAATGGTACCGTTTTATTACGAGTGGTTTAATTCATGCAGATATCATGCACTTGGTATTCAATATGTATTCCTTTTATTTATTTGGAGACCTAGTTGAAAAAACATTCGTTCAAATTTTTGGTGAATCAGGTAAAGTCATCTACATCGTTTTATATGTTGTTTCGTTGATTGTTTGTTTATTACCCACTTATTTGAACAATCAAAACAACTATCATTATAGAAGTTTAGGTGCTTCTGGAGCAGTATCTGCAGTCATATTTGCTGGTATATTTTTATATCCTACAATGGGAATGGGAATTTTCCCGATTCCATTTCATATTCCAGGATTTGTATTTGGCCCTTTGTATTTAATCTTATCTGCGTATTTAGCAAAAAAAGGGCATGGAAATATTAATCACTCGGCGCATATTTGGGGGGCTATATTTGGGATTGTATTTGTAATAATCACCACTAGTTTTATGACCAAGTTTAATGCAATAGAAAACTTCTTAAACGCTATTCAATTATACCTCGGATCATTTTAGATACGGGCATACTGAATTTTCAATAATTGTTTGGTAGCCGCGGTATACCTAAATCTATTATCAATGCGTAAGCCAATAATGGCAATAATTTTTTTATTAGATTCAAGTACCCAAATTTTTTCTTTATCTGTTTTACTTAATCTGGAGTCAATTAAAAACTTAGCCACTTTTTTCTTCTTAGACATCCCTAATGGATAAAAATAATCACCCAACGCCCATTGCCTTAACAGCAAGGGAAACTGTATTGCATGGGCATCCAACCACTCAATATTGAATTGTTTGCTTTTCAAACTAGTCTTGGTTAATTCATTTGAAACATCAGCAATATCGTGTGAAGAAATAGTAAGTTCCCCTTCTATAAATAAGGTCTTCCCTACCCCTACTATTACAATATGATTAGATTCATTTTGTGCGATTGGGGCAATAATCATCCATTGCCTATTCTTTATGATTCGATGACTAGGAGACTGGATAAAACTACTATTTGTTCCATCCAGTAATTTGATTACTTCAGAAATTTGAGTTGCCGAAAATCCAAAAGGCTCTATCATTTCCCAAGTAATGGTTTGTATGGGATTCACTTTCTTCCATTTAAGAACAGGTATATGCCATTCATTTCCCTTTTGCTCAAGCATTTTTTTTAGTTGTTGATGCACTGCTTGCTTATACAAAATGGTTACTTCAGAGAATCGTTGTGTATTTTGAAAAATATTTTCTTGAACAGATGGAATTACTTTTTCTAATTCAGGAATGATTGAATTTCTTAAAAAATTCCTGGTATACTGGTTTGTTAAATTTGAAGAATCTACAATAAAAGAAATCCCATTATCTTCAGCATATAATTCAATTTGGCTCCTAAAAAAAGGCAGCAAGGGTCTCAATATTTTTTTTGATTGATGAAGGGCTGAAATCCCTTTTAGTCCTTCAATACCAGTCCCTCTAAAAAAATGCATCATACTGGTTTCCACAGAATCATTCGCATGATGTGCAGTAGCTACCCAAGCATTTTTAAGTGTAATATCATTTAAACGAATTTCATCAAACCAATCATACCTGATTTCTCTGGCAGCTACTTGAACAGACAATTGCTTCTCCAACATATACTTTTTGGTGTCGATTCTTTTAATCAATAAAGGGACGCCAAGGCTTTCGCATAGAGAAACAACAAATTTTTCATCTCGATTACTCTCCTCGCCTCTCAATTGATAATTTACATGAGCAGCAATAAATTCAATCTTTGATTGATGTAATAAATGTGCTAATACAGTACTATCTATTCCACCACTCAATGCCAACAAAATTTTTTGTCCTGACAATATCAATGAAGCAAAATAGGTTTGCCAATTCTGTTGGAATTGATTCAATAAGTTCATACCTATTTCTTTACAAAAGACCCTGTTAATGCAGCTAAACCACTGATTAATCCACCTATAATACCGGTAATCAATATCAACATCATATATGAGCCCCCCAATGGAAGTATCAAAGCCACTTTTGCGGAAAGGATATGTTCATTGGCTGCATCTTTAATAAAAGCTAAGACTACCCATAATAAGAATAACCCTAGAAACCCACTTAAAAAAGATTTACCGGGAGTCTGATGCAATAGTGCAGCAACAACAAAAGAAGTAACCACAAAAACCCACCAAGGCAATTGAGTAAAAAGTCCTGCTACAAAAGCCAATAACGCCGTTAAAAATAAGGATACTATAAATTTCATAAAATGTTTTTAAGCTTGGGTAAATGTCATTAACCACTTGATGCGTTTATTACTTGGTGCATCTTTAAGGTGCATAAATAGAATTGGATAATACTTTCCAGTTGCCCAATGTTTCATAAAAGTATCGTAGTACTTGCTTCCTGGATTACCATTTTGGCCACCAGGATATACCCCATAGGCTTCTATTTCATCGGTCATATGTACAATCATTCTCCAACTTGGGCCATGTGTTTCTGTGGTGGCATTAATAATATGCTTCCCGCCACCAATTGGCAAATGCAATGAGCTCAAAGCATTAATTTTTAGTAAATGAGAAACCCGAGTATCTTTAAACAACGACCATTCTAATTTACCCTCTTTTTCTGCTTTTACCAATACAGCAGTGGCTTTTTTAACTGCTTCCATGACTGCATCAGCGATGGTTTCTTTTTTATTTGGTGTTTTTATGTTATCTGCAAAAGAGTAAAGGCTATCTCTTTTAATACTTTCTAACAAAGTAATTTCATCTGGCCAACCCAAGCTAGTGGTAGCCCCTGAAAATTCATCGGACCAAATGGTTGTTTCTAAACTATCCCAAATCACATTAAATACTGTTGCTCCTTTTTCATTCACATCGCTTATTAAATTCCAAGTGCTTAATATATTAATGTACTTTTTCTCATCAGCAGTTAATGCAGATTGATCAATGTATTTTAATAATATTGGACGAGCCATTTCAGCGAAAACATTGTAATTATCCATTTGAAGACGCTGAATATCTTGCGGGGTAGCTTTAGTTAATTCAGTCAACTTTCTATTGATGATTACTCCTCGGTAAACCGGGAAATTACTGGCTGCCCCTAAATAATAAGGATACGTTTGGTCTGTCGATTTTTGATTGGCACTGCTTACAAAACCACGCTCCGGATTTTTTATCATTGGATTTTCTTCCGTTGGAATAAAACCTTGCCAAGCATAAGCACTATCCTGTCCTGGTAAAATAAAGTCGCCTTGTCTATACCATCTTGCTACAAAATTGGCCTGTTGTTTTAATGCGATATCGCCTGTTTTAGAGGCAAAAGCAAAATTCTGACCAGTACTATTCCAGTGTGAAATAGCTTCTAAATAATCATCATAATTTTTCGCATGGTTCAGTTTATAAAATGCTAATAAACCACTTCCACCATCATGAGCAGTCCATCTTAAAGCAAGATTTTTACCACCTGAACCACTATTCTTATAATTATGGTCGTACATAGTAGGTCCAAACACCGTTATTGCAATGTTTTCTTGAATAGTAGCGCTGTCTTTTACTTTAATGGTTTCGATTCTTTTTTCTGCTTTCACCCATTGACCTTTAAACCAATATTCATTTAAAGTAGTGTCTTTAAATTTCATATCGTAATAGTCTAACACATCTCTTCCAGCATTAGTAACTCCCCAAGCAATACTATCATTAAATCCAATGATAACAGCTGGTGAACCTGGGAAACTAGCCCCATAAGTACGATGGGTAGGGGTTGATATTTGAACTTCGTACCAAAGAGATGGTAAATTCAACCCTAAGTGTGGATCATTGGCAAGTATGGGTCTACCGGATTTTGTTTTTGTTCCACCTACTACCCAGTTATTACTTCCATTGCTTTTATTTGGAATAAAAGGAGCCAATGCTGTTGAGCTTCCTGCAGTATCACCTAAGTAAGCAGTTTGAACATCCGCAGGAGCAACGGGTTTGATAGCAGGATTTGCATAAACAGTACCTCGAGGAATAATTGGATCCAAAGAATCTTGTACATCGGTAAACAACAAATCAAAATCTTTATAGCTGAAATAGTTTCGAGCATTGCTCATTTGCAAATCGGTTACTGCGCCTCTTCCTGTTAAGTCATAAGACATAAACATCTGGAACAAATAAGTTTTTAAAGAAGTCCAAGCTTCAGGTTTATAATCGAGTAATTTGTACTCAAATGGAATTTCTTCTGGCTTCAATTGAGCAATATATGCATTCACTCCCTTTGCATAAGCGTCAATGGCAGATTGCATTTCAGGATTATTTTTCTCTACATACGCCTTGGTTCTTTCAGCCCCATAAACCATTCCAAGTCTTCTAAAAAATTTATCGGTACCAATTCTTTCTTTCCCTACAATTTCACTTAAACGACCTGCCGCAACATGGGTCTGAAATTCCATCTGCCAGAGTCTAAACTTAGCATGCAAGTATCCCTGAACGTAGTATGCGTCATTATCTTCATCTGCATAAATATGTGGAACCAATCGATCGTCTATATATACATCAACTTTCCCAGCTAGCCCCTCTAGTTGTATATTATCGTTGTAATTAACATCAGTGGCTTCTGCGTTTTGCCAAAAACCATGTTGTGGAGATAAAAAATAACCCAGCCTCGGGGTTTTACTTCCCCCAACAGCTAATTGGGTATTAAATAAGTGAACAGCACCCCAAGTTAATAGGGCCGATACAAGCAATGGTACAATCCTCATAGCAAATATTTAAAGACTCAAAATAAGCAAATTAGTTCAGAAGCATCCATGTTAACGAGCTTCCATAATCAGGAATTTTTTCCCTTTAATTTTTTCGTCACGCACCCCTTTCAACAATGATGATATCTTTGTTTTTTTAACCGCCACAAAACTATTATGGTCTTTCACAATAATTAAACCCAATTCTTCTTTTGTTATCTTGCCTTTTTGAATAAACAAACCCACAATATCCACTTTATTGAGTTTGTCTTTTTTACCTCCGTTTAAATACACAGTACCCCATTCTGAAGCAGCAGGAGGCGGTGCATGTAATTTTAAAGAAAAAGTAGGAGGCGTTTCGGGTAAATAATTCGGCAGGGTTTCATCTTCGTGCAAAATGAGATATACATTCCCTTTGTTGTTCATTCTAGAAGTACGACCATTGCGATGAGTAAATTCTGCATTGGTAGAGGGTAAATGATAATGAACAATATGATCAATATCAGGAATATCCAACCCTCTTGCTGCTAAATCAGTAGCAATTAAATATTGAGCTGTTCCATTTCTAAATTTGATTAATGCTTGTTCTCTTTGCATCTGTTCCATTCCTCCATGAAAAATGGTATTAGCTATACCTAATTCGGCTAATAAACTGCCAGTTCTTTCCACAGCTTCTCGATGATTGCAAAAAATAATGACAGGAACCTTTCCTAAAGTACAAATCAAATCATACAGCGTATTCACTTTGTCTTTTTCAGGAGACCATACTGTATGCATTTCAAAAGAAGGTGCTTCATCCCGACCTTTTAAAAAGTTTAATACCACCAACTGCTTTGGTTCAGCAAATGCAGGAATGGCAATAGATGCAGTAGCAGAAACAAATACTTTTTGCACTTCAGGTTTTAAGGCTTTAGTGATGTATTCCATATCTTCTTCAAACCCCAGCGCCAATGATTTATCAAACTCATCAAAAATATACAATCGAATTCCCTTTGGATCGAAAGTTCTTCTTTTAAGATGATCGGCAATCCTACCAGGTGTACCTACCAATAATGCAGGTGGCTCAACCATACTATTAATTTCTGTTGGCATATCATGACCACCATAGGAACAAATGATTTTATATCCAGTTTGCATGGCTTTCCAAACCTGTTCAATTTGAATGGCTAATTCTCTAGATGGAGTTAATACCAAAGCTTGTACCAATTTCCCTTTAGGATTCAAATGCTCTAACAACGGAATTAAAAAAGCAAGGGTTTTTCCTGATCCTGTAGGAGATAGTAACAACACATTCTTATGGTGTATAATATTACTTACCGCAGATTCCTGCATTTCATTTAATGCAGCTATACCCAAATTTTGAAGTGTTTGCTTACTATCGTTTAGTTTAGTCATAATTAAAATTTCAACACGGTATACCCTTTTGCGTTATAGGTAGTAATAGTAGTAATTGCAGAAAGTACAGCTTGAAATTCGGGAGCAAGCGTTGAAGGATCAACTTTTCTTTTAAACAGCGTTTGACCACAAACGTATAACGGAATGCCCGCCTCTTTTAAAGCTTTAAACAAAGGAAGATTTGGATTATCAACTCCAAATTTTTGCTTATAGGTTTCATTATTTAAAATAAATGGTACTGCAGGACCATGTACAACAGCAATCATCTTTAAATTTTTAGGATTAACTCCCCCGGCAACATGCAAATTGGCAATGCGAGCTATGTTTTCAAAATACTCACTTACTTCTTTTGGATTAGGAGCTGCACTAACAATATCAACCAATATTTTGTAGTCTGCTTTTTTGTCAATTACATCAACTGCAAATGGCACTTCTGTAACATCTCCATATTGGGAAATAAATGGACGCACCACTTTTTGTGCATTAACCATTGATGTGCTGAATAGTAGAGCGAAAACTAAAAAAAAGTATTTCATACAATTGATTTATTCTAAGGTACGTTATTTGCCAAACTTCTTCTTCAAAGCTTGTAAAGCATCCGTCACATTTAAGTTGCTCAAATCTTCTTCTTTTTTTACAGGTTGATTAGAGCGCTTGTGTTGATTGAAGTCTTTCCTGCCCCCCACACCCGCAGCAGGTGCGGCCTCTGTTTGTTTGATAGAGAGCGCAATTCGCTTGCGGCTCAAATCTACCTCTAATACTTTTACCTGTACTTTTTGCCCAAGTTTTAATGCCTCACTAGGGTCGGATATGTATCGATTGGCTATTTCGCTCACATGCACCAAGCCATCTTGCTTAACGCCAATATCTATGAATGCTCCAAATCTGGTTAAATTGGTTACTACCCCCGGCAATACCAACCCAACAGTAACTTCTTCCATAGAATAAATATTGGCAAATTCAAATTGCTCTAATTCTGATCTTGGATCTAACCCAGGCTTTTGTAATTCCTTAATAATATCATTCAATGCTAAAACCCCAATTTGATCAGTCACATATTTTTGCGTATTGATCGTTTTTAACATGGATTCGTTCCCAACAAGAGACGCTACATTGGTTCCTAAATCAGTAGCCATTTTTTCAACAATCGGATATGCTTCAGGGTGAACAGCACTTGCATCTAATGGATGTTTTGCTTTAGGAATGCGCAAAAATCCTGCACATTGTTCAAAAGCCTTTGCACCTAATCGAGGGACTTTTAACAATTCTTCTCTGCTAGAAAAAGAACCCAAAGTTTTTCTTTGTTTAATAATATTTTCTGCAACTGATTCATTAATACCACTCACATAACTCAAGAGTTGTTTACTAGCGGTATTTAAATTTACGCCTACGGTATTTACACAACTCACTACCGTTTGGTCTAACTTTTCTTTTAGTCTAAACTGATTCACATCATGCTGGTACTGCCCTACCCCAATACTTTTAGGGTCAATTTTTACCAATTCTGCTAAGGGATCCATGAGTCTTCGGCCTATGCTTACTGAGCCTCTTACCGTAATATCATAATCAGGAAACTCTTCTCTTGCAATTTCAGAAGCAGAGTATACAGAAGCTCCGTCTTCATTCACTAAAAACACGGGTAAACCAAGATTTAATTTTTTAATAAACTGTTCTGTTTCTCTACCGGCAGTTCCATCCCCAATAGCGAATACTTGTATGTCAAATTGCTTTACAAGTTGTTTTATTTTGTACTCGCTATCGTATATTTTATTGGCTTCATGAACATAAATTAAATCTGTAGTAAGCAATTCACCTGATTCATCTAAACAAACCACTTTGCAGCCCGTTCTATAACCGGGGTCAATCGCCAATACCCGCTTGCTTCCTAAAGGAGCACTCAATAATAATTGACGCAAATTTTCTGCAAAAACATTGATGGCTTCTTCATCTGCTTTTTGTTTCAAAGCAGTTCTACACTCCGTTTCTAAACTGGGTTGCAGTAGTCTTCTGTAAGCGTCTTTGATGGCTTTTTTAATATGGTTACTCGAAGGGCTCATTCCTTTTATAAAAAAGGCTTCAATAGATTCAATTGCATCTTCTTCAACTGGTGCAATAGTCATTCGTAAAAATCCTTCTAAGAATCCTCTTAAAATAGCCAGAATACGGTGAGAAGGTATTTTATGAATGGGCTCGGAGAAATCGAAATAATCCTTGTATTTGATGGCTTCTGCTTCTTTATCGGAAAGTACTTTACTCTGTAGCGTAGCTGTATCTTCAAATAGTTTTCTTAATTGGGCTCTAATTTCAGCTTGCTCATTTACTTGCTCTGCTATAATATCTCTTGCACCTTGAAGTGCTTCTTCTATAGTGGTAATTTTTTCATTAAAAAATTTAGTTGCTTCTTTTTCAGGATCTTCCTGGCCCTGTTCCAATAAAAAATTAGCTAATGGTTCTAGTCCATTTTCTCTTGCAACTACAGCTTTTGTTTTTCGCTTTACTTTGTATGGCAAATAAATATCTTCTAATTCAACTATTGTAGTAGCAGCATTTATTTTAGCTTGTAAACCCTCCGTCATTTTACCTTGATCGGTAATGGTTTTTTCTATAAAGGTTTTACGTTCGGTAAAAGCAAGAATGGTTTTTTGTTCATCTTGAATTTGTTGAATTTGCACTTCGTCTAAATTACCCGTACTATCTTTTCTATAACGGGCAATAAAAGGAATGGTAGCACTTTCAGCTAATAAATCTAAAACGGTTTCAACTTGAGTAACGCGCAAACCAAGTTTTGCGGCAATAATTGGAGCAAACGACATATATAAAATTCAATTTTTAGGGAGGCGAAAGTAGATTATTCCATTATACGCACCACACGATGAGGATATCTTTCTAAATACTTACGAAGCATAGATTTAATGACTTCATTTTCGGCATAAGGTATTACTGCCTCTTTTATTGCAGCAATATAAGCGGGAGCCGAAGGTTCAGCCATTTCTAAATGATCAATAGGGCCCATTCCTATAAATTTTCCCTTTTCAATTAGTATGGCTGTATTGCTTTCTTTAATAATATAAGATGCTTTTTCAGCTGTTATATAATTGAGGGCTTTTTTTACTTGTTCATTATGAATAATTGGATCGGGCCATTCATTTGGAATGGTTTTGTCTAAAAAACACAATGCTGGATGCAGTTCAAATTCTCTTACCAATTTCCAAAGTTCACGGTGGGCATCTGCCAATAATGAAAATGATTGCACAGGTTGTGCATTTTTATGCTTTTTATCTATAGCTAATCGTAAATATCCCCGATTGTCTTCAAACTGATAGATGGCCCAAAGCTGTTCAAACTTTTTCTGACTTTTATTGAATGCCGGCCATAGTCTTTTAATTTCTATGCTTTCAAATAGAATGGCAATAAATTCAGTGGGGCATTCCGTATAGGAAATTTCATATATCTCTCTCAAGAAGTCCTGTCTTTTTTTACTTAAGTCTAACCCAGTAAAATGGCTAACTACCCTTTTTTTTATATTTTTTGCCTTACCTACATAGATGACTTTACCCAGTTTATTATGAAAATAATATACCCCAGGAGAATCGGGTAAAGATTGAATAAAATGTCCAGGTAAATTAGGAGGCATTAATTGTTCCCTGTTTTCTTTCTGCAACATCTCTTTTACTAATCTTTCCCCATTATTTTGTAAAACCAAGTCTAATACTTTGGCAGTAGCTTTAGCATCTCCCCCAGCACGATGCCTGTTTTCAATTTCAATATTGAGTTGTCTGCATAAATGACCCAACCCATATTTAGGAAACCCTGGAAAAACTTTTCGGCTTAATCTTATGGTACAAAGCTTTGGAGTTTGCAAGTCAAACCCAGCTTCTTTTAAATGATGCTTCACAAAGCTGAAATCAAAATTGACATTGTGCGCTACAAATACTCTATTTTTCAATAGGTTATAAATTTGTGGAGCCACTTCATGAAAGGAAGGAGCTGCTTCCACCATTGCATTGGTAATGCCCGTCATTCCAATCACAAAGGGAGGTATAGGTTGATGTGGGTTTACTAAAGTTTCATAAACCCCTTCTACTTCGGAACCATTGTACAACACGATAGCTATCTCTGTTATACCATGCTGACTAGGGAATCCCCCTGTTGTTTCAATATCCACTACCGCAAATCGCATGGCTGCAAGATAAGATTTGTAATATTCTTATTGAAATTACAACTAATGATAAAAAATAAGCTCTTAGTTGTAACAAATAAGTCAACCAACCGTTTATATACTTGTTATGAGATACTGCAAAACTGAAACCCCCAAACTAATTGTAAGCCCCATCATTATGGCTGGACTAGTATTCGGCCTATTTGCTTGTAGTTCTCCAGAGCGGGCTGCAAAAATAATTGGCAAAAAAGCTACCCAGAAAGTAACCCAGCTTTGTTTACCCAGCCAACTTGATTCTGAAGCTTGTTTATCGGAATTGGAACAATTTTTACGTCCGCCCTCGTTTTCTGAGTCAATTTCTGACAAAACAGAAATCATTTCTACTTGGTAAATAGCCCCTAATCATCTAGAAGATTACAACAAGCTCCTACAGTTTCCTTAAATTTGCAGCCAATCGATTTTATGGAGCTGAGCAAGAATTATATCCCTACGGAAATAGAAGCTAAATGGTACAAACATTGGATCAATAAGAATTATTTTTCCAGTAAACCAGATGATAGAGAACCTTATACCGTTGTAATACCTCCCCCCAATGTTACGGGCGTGTTACATATGGGTCATTGCCTTAATAATACCATACAAGATATTTTAGTTAGAAGAGCAAGAATGCAAGGTAAAAATGCATGTTGGGTTCCTGGAACCGACCATGCTTCTATTGCTACTGAAGCAAAAGTGGTAGCCATGTTGCGCGAAAAAGGCATTGCTAAATCTTCCTTAAGCAGGTCGGAGTTTTTAGATTATGCATGGGAATGGAAAGAAAAATATGGTGGCATTATTTTGCAACAACTGCGTAAAATGGGCTGTAGTTTAGATTGGGATAGAACCAGTTTTACCATGGACCCCGATTATTACGATTCGGTTATTAATGTATTCTTAGATCTCTATAAAAAGGGCTATATATACAGAGGGAAGCGAATGATTAACTGGGATGTAAAAGCAAAAACAGCCCTAAGTGATGAAGAAGTTATTTACAAAGAAGTACAAAGCAAATTGTACCATGTAAAATACCATCTCGAAAATGGGGGTACTATAACTATTGCTACTGTAAGACCTGAAACTATTTTGGGCGATGCAGCAATATGCGTGAACCCTGCAGATGAGCGGTACAAATCCCTTCATGGACAATATGCATTTGTTCCATTGATTAATAGAAAAATCAAAATCATTCCAGATGAATATGTTACCCTAGATTTTGGAACAGGTGCATTAAAAGTGACTCCTGCACATGATATGAACGACTATCAGCTGGGGCAGAAATACAATTTGGAAATCATTGATACCATGAACGATGATGGCACAATGAGTGATGCTGCACAAATGTATATTGGGCTTGATCGTTTTGAAGTAAGAAAAAAGATTGTTGCCGATTTAGAAGCGGCTGGCCATATTGATAAAATTGAAGAGTACACCAATCAGGTAGGATTTAGTGAAAGAACAGACGCAGTGGTAGAACCGCGTTTAAGTTTACAATGGTGGGTGAGCATGAAAGAGTTAGCAGCACCAGCATTAACTGCTGTAATGGATGATGAAATTCATTTTCATCCCGCAAAGTTTAAAAATTTGTATCGCCACTGGATGGAAAATGTAAAAGACTGGTGCATCAGCAGACAATTATGGTGGGGACATCGCATACCAGCTTGGTATACACAAGACGGTTCTTTTACAGTTGCTAAAACCGCAGAAGAAGCATTAACAGAATTAAAAACTGTTACAGGCAACGCCACTTTAACCATTGCAGATATTTACCAAGACCAGGATTGCTTAGATACATGGTTCAGTAGTTGGCTTTGGCCTTTTGAAGTGTTTAATGGTTTAAGCAAACCCAATAATGAAGAAGTAAATTATTATTACCCTACTAGCACTTTAGTAACTGCTCCTGAAATTATTTTCTTTTGGGTTGCTAGGATGATCATGGCTGGCTATGAATACAAAGGCGCTAAACCTTTTAATGACGTCTATTTTACCGGCATTGTAAGAGATAAACTAGGGCGTAAAATGAGTAAGAGCCTAGGAAATTCTCCGGACTTACTTGGTTTGATTGATCAATATGGAGCCGATGCAGTAAGGTTTGGAATCTTAATAGCCTCTCCAGCAGGAAACGATATTTTATTTGATGAGTCTTCATTAGAACAAGGCAGAAACTTTAATAATAAGCTCTGGAATGCGTTGAAGTTGGTAAAAATGTGGGAAGCCCGTTTAGCCAGCTCTTCAACAGGTGCCGACTCGGAAGAAGCAACATTTGCTATTAATTGGTTTGAAAATAGGTTAAACCAAGTAAGTGCTGAAGTGGATGAATTGATGACTCAATTTAAATTGAGCGAAACACTGAAAACCATTTACTCATTAATTTGGGACGATTTCTGCAGTTGGTACTTAGAGTGGGCAAAGCCAGGATTTGAGCAACCAGTAGACCCAAAAGTTTACAATAAAACCATTGAATTCTTCGAAAAATTAATGGAATTATTACACCCTATTATGCCTTTTATAACGGAAGAAATATTCCATTTATTAAAAGAGCAAAATGAAGATCTCACCGTAAAATTACAAGGAAAACCCATCCCTGCTGATGAGACTATTTTAGCAGCAGGAAGTTTATTAAAAGACGTAATTACTAAACTAAGAGACGCTAGAAATAAAAACCAACTAAAGCCAAAAGACCCTGTAGTATTGCATATCATGGCAGAAAACACCAACGGGTATAAAGCCATTGAACCCATTTTGATGAAACAGGTTAATGCCAGCAGCGTAATGTATACTTCAACTGCTGTAGCAAATACCATTGTGGTTAATATGGAGAAAGACAAATTCTTTATAGAAGCAGAACAACAATTGGATACTGCTGCCATTAAAGATCGTCTTTTAAAAGACCTTGATTACGAACAAAATTTTCTTGCCTCAGTAATGAAAAAGTTGAGCAATGAAAAATTTGTACAAAATGCAAAGCCAGAAATCATTGCTTTAGAAAGAAAAAAACAAGCTGACGCGGAAGCAAGAATTAAAACAATTGAAGAAAGTTTGAAATCATTGTAATGATTAGAATTGCAACACTAGACGATATACCCGCTATTCAGCAAATTGCTTATAATACCTGGCCTTCTACTTATGGAGCCATTATATCTGAGGAGCAGATTAATTATATGTTAGACTTAATGTATAGCACAGAATCTTTAGTACAACAAATGACTAAAGGGCACCAATTTTATTTATTTGCAAAAAGCGATTCAGCAGCCACTAAGGAAAACGAAATAATGGGATTTGCCTCTGTTTCAACTGAATTGGATGGCATTTTTAAATTAAATAAACTCTATATAGTTCCTGAAGCCCAAAAAACTGGTGCAGGTAAAGCCCTTTTAACTGCAGTAAAAGATTACGCAGTACAAAACGGAGGCAAAAAATTGATCCTACAAGTAAATAAGCAAAACCCTGCAATTGAATTTTACAAAAGACAAGGGCTAAGCATACTATCTGAAAATATTTTTGAGTTAGAAAAAGGGTTTGTGATGGATGACTTCATCATGGGGATTGATTTATAATCAAGTTCCGCAATAAGTAGCATAAAAACCATCCCCATTTTCAGGAGGTGCCTGATAATTTTCAATATTTTGCGTTGATACATAAGGCGTCTGCAATACTTTTAGAAAAGCATTAAAGGAAGTTAAATCTCCTGTAAACGCTACAGAATCCAATACTTTTTCTACCCAATGATTTCTTGGAATCACTAACGGATTTTGCGACTGCATTAATTCTTTAGCATGGGCAACACTACTCCCCTGCTTATTCAATAAAGCCTCTCGCTTTTTTAGCCAATCTGTAAAAAATGAACCGGCATAAATCCCTTCAGGAAAAAGAACAGATTGAATTTGTAAAAAAGAATTGGTATAATCCGCTTGATTTTCTTTCATCCAGTTTAATAATTCTTTTATTAACTCAACTACTTCATCAGACAATTGATTTTTTTGGAACCCAATCTTGGCGCCCATCATGGCAGTATACGCTTGTGTATATAAATCGGGGAATAAATTCAATATTTCTTTTGCCAATTCAACCGCTTCTTCTTGATTGTCGTGAATGATGGGTAACAAAGCATTAGCAAGGCAACTTAAGTTCCAATGTGCAATTCCTGGTTGATTGGCAAATGCATACCTAGCATTGGTATCAATAGAACTAAATACTTTTGATGGGTCGTATGCATTCATAAATGCACATGGGCCATAATCAAATGTTTCACCTGCTATAGACATATTATCGGTGTTCATTACCCCATGAATAAATCCTACCCGCATCCAATTCACTATTAAATGTACTTGTTGAATTAAAACTTCTTTTAATAAGGATAAAGCAGGATTTTCTACTGCAGCTGATGGATAATGTCTTGCGAGCGTATAATTGGTGTAGGCTATTAAATCATCTTTGGTCAAATAATGATTGACATATTCGAAGCTACCTACTCTTATATGACTTTGCATGACCCTTGTTAAAACTGCACCATCTTGAATTTCTTCTCTATACACTTTTTCACCAGTTGTTACTATAGCCAAACTTCTTGAGGTTGGAATACCCAATCCATGCATTGCTTCGCTGATGAGATATTCTCTCAACATTGCCTTAAGCGTTGCCCTCCCATCTCCCCTTCTTGAATAAGGTGTAGGACCTGATCCCTTCAATTGAATATCAAATCGTTGATGAGCAGGGGTTATATGTTCCCCTAATAAAATGGCTCTCCCATCTCCCAGCATGGTAAAATAGCCAAACTGATGACCAGCGTATGCTTGTGCCATAGGGGTCGACCCTTCCGCTAATTGATTTCCACTGAAGATCTGAGCAAAAGCACCTCCGCTTTCTTCCGTTTGTTCAAGTTGAAGTCCTAATTCTTTTGCCAAAGCTTGATTGAACAGCAATAAATTAGGGGACTGAACTGTTGTGGGATTGACTAATTCAAAAAATGAATCCCCTAATGATTGGTACGATGTATTAAAATTGAAAATAGCGCTAGTCAATGGAACTTATTTTAGTGCAAATTAGTTAATCAATGAACCAATACATGGGTTTGTTTAATCACGCCCATTACAAATACCGACTGCACATGTCCTATATTTTCTGCTTGAGACAATTTGTTTACATGAAAATCATAATAAGCATCCATACTTTCTGCTACCACTTTTAACATGAAATCGAATTCACCTGAAATATTGTAACACTCTATTACTTCATTTAATTCGTGCATTCGTTTAATAAATTTTCCACCTGCGGTTTTATCATGTTGCTTTAAAGAGACATAACAAATAACCATTAATCCCTTTTTTACCTTAGTGTGATCAACTAATGTGGCATATTGTTTTATTACACCCGATTCTTCCATTCTCTTAATACGCTCGTGAACAGGGGTTGTACTCAAATGAACTTGATCAGCAATTTCCTTAACGGTAGCTCTGGCATTTTGCTGTAATAATTTTAAAATGGCAATGTCTTTTGAATCTAAAGAAAGAGAAACAGTGGATTCGGCTTTTTTAATTGGTCTGGGCATGGCATTATCCTATTATATTCTTTAATATTGACACAAAATAGACATTTATTCTTTATTTATAAATAATTATGCGCTTTTATTCTTTAAAATTAGCTTTGCGCTACAATAAAATACTATTATGTCTACATTAACATCTACAATTGATTTCAGCTTGCCTTACAAAGTGGCTGATATTAGCTTGGCCGATTGGGGTCGTAAAGAAATTCGTTTAGCGGAAGCGGAAATGCCAGGATTGATGGCTTTACGTGCTGAATATGGTGCTTCTCAACCTTTGAAAGGTGCAAGAGTAGCAGGTTGCTTACATATGACCATTCAAACAGCGGTTTTAATTGAAACATTAGTTGCATTAGGTGCCGAAGTTAAATGGAGCTCTTGTAATATATTTTCTACACAAGATCAAGCTGCTGCTGCTATTGCTGCTGCTGGAATTGGTGTATTTGCTTGGAAAGGTCAAACTCAAGAAGAAGCTGATTGGTGCATTGAGCAAACTTTGTTTTTCGGCGGTGCTGATCGTCCATTAAATATGATATTAGATGATGGTGGAGATTTAACCAATATGGTTTTTGATAAATATCCTGAGTTAATTGCTCATATTAAGGGATTATCTGAAGAAACCACTACTGGTGTTCACCGTTTATATGAGCGCATGGCTAAAGGTACTTTACCAATTCCTGCAATCAATGTGAACGACTCTGTTACTAAATCTAAGTTCGATAACAAATATGGTTGTCAAGAATCTTTAGTTGATGCAATCCGCAGAGCTACCGACGTAATGATGGCTGGTAAAGTTGCCGTTGTTGGTGGATATGGAGATGTAGGTAAAGGATCTGCACTTTCTCTTCGTGGAGCAGGTTGTAGAGTAATTGTTACGGAGATTGACCCTATTTGTGCTTTGCAAGCTGCAATGGACGGATTTGAAGTTAAACCTATGGCAGTAGCAGTTGCAGAAGCTGATATAGTGGTAACTGCATCAGGTTGTAGAGACTTGATTACTGAAAAGCATTTCCGTTTGATGAAAGACAAAGCAATCGTATGTAATATCGGTCACTTTGATATTGAAATTGACATGGCTTGGTTGAACTCAAATTATGGCAATACAAAAGATACCATTAAGCCTCAAGTAGATTTATACAATATTGACGGTAAAGACGTTATTGTTCTTGCTGAAGGCAGATTGGTAAACTTAGGTTGTGCTACTGGTCACCCATCATTTGTGATGAGTAACTCTTTCAGTAACCAAACTTTAGCACAAATTGAATTGTGGTTAAACCACAAGAACTACGAAAACAAAGTGTACGTTTTACCTAAGCATTTAGATGAGAAAGTAGCACGTTTACACCTTGCAAAAGTGGGTGCTCAATTAGATGAATTAACCGATGAGCAGGCTGCCTATTTAGGTATCAGCAAAAACGGTCCTTTCAAATCTGATATGTATCGTTACTAGTATTTTTATTTTAGAATAATATGGCGCCCCGAGCTTACTCGGGGCGTTTTTATTTGTGTGAGCTTTTTATATCATTTATGATTACAATCATTTTTATAATTAGCATATACTTTAATATATTTAGAAAAATTTACAATTCCCCCTCGGCTTAATGAAGTGTAATTTTAACACAATGAAAAATAATGCAAACCTTCTTGGTTTATTTTTATCAATATTTATATGGGGCTGTTCAACCAATCAAGACATTAAAGACTGGGACAACAATGAAAGCTTTGTAGATTCTGTATTGAATCAAATAAGTAAACAAAAGAACACAACAAAAAGGAGCGAGATTATGTTTCTCGACTCTGCAATAAAGAAAAAATCATTAAGTCTAAAACAACAGTTACAAGTATACGCCTATAAATCTGGCCTTTTTTGCTACTATTTACAAAAACTTGACTCCGCAAAGTTGTATGCAGATTCTATGAATTATCTTTTAAAAGATAAAGATCCTAATGACTATCCAAATGCATTTACCTACACCTATTATACCATAGGTGATGCAATGTATGCAAACAACCAGTTTAATGAAGCATATACCTACTACTTTAAAGCAAGGCAATTCAACACGCTAAAAAAAGACTATTGTGCATTAAAAGAGTATAGCTATCGAATTGGGATGATTTTATACAACCAGGGTGAATTTAAAAATGCAGCCGACAACTTTAAACAAAGTTTTTCGGAAGCTTTATTGTGCGAAAAAAATAATGAATATTCTAATTATTACAGAAAACAGGAATTACTCAATAATATCGCATTATGTTTTTACAAATTAGACCATATCGATAGCGCTTTAACTTATTATAATAAAGCGCTTGAATACATTAGTACTCACCAAAAGGCAGATACCACTACTTTTTTTTATGATGAAATGGCTAAAGGAGTAGTGTATGGGAATATTGGGGACATACATAAAAAATCAGGAAATATTCAAGAAGCTGAGCGCAACTTTAAGAAGAGCATAGATATCAATTTACATTCTGGAAGAGAAACGATTGATGCACAACTCAGTTATTTAAAACTAGCCGAGTTATACGCAGAAAAAAAAGAATTTACAAAACTTGGAAATGCTCTAGCAGAGATTAGAATTTCAATGAACGAGACCCCTAATACAAAAGGTGAAATCAAATGGAATAAGCTATCTTGGAAATATTTTGAGCAAAACAATGAAAAAGCAAAAGCCCATGATTACCTTGTTAAATTTCTTGAACTTCAAGATGCAGATGAAAAAATAAACAAAAAAATTTATGAAGTAGATATCAATAAGCAGTTAGAATTATTAGAACAACAAAACCAACTTCATATTGCTCAACACGAAAATGAAGTATCCAGAACTTACCTAATTTCAATTGCTGTAATACTTTTCCTTATTATTCTATTAAGTATAATCCTTGGAAGAAATTGGCTTCATTCAAGAAAACATATTAGCACACTTAAAGAGCTCAACGAAACAGTTAGTACTCAAAATGAACAGTTAGAAATAGCCATGAGTGCTTTGCAAAAAACCATTTCAGAAAAAGACAGTATATTAAAATTAGTTGCACACGATTTACGAACTCCAGTTGCTTCCATACCAACAATGGTTGAAATTATTATTGCTGAAGAAGATGAAGCACAAAAATTAGAATACCTTGAAATGATCAAATCTGCATGCAATAGTTCTTTAACATTGATTGCAGAAATTATGGCTACAGCAGATATTAGTAATAAAAATATTGAAAAAGAACCCACCTTACTCAATGAGTTTATTAATGATTGTGCCGCAATATTAGAGTTAAAAGTAAAAGAGAAAAATCAACAACTCATTGTACAACTACCAGATTTAGACACAACGGTCATGTTGAACCCTGAGAAAATGAAAAGAGTTATTTTTAACCTTGTAACCAATTCGGTTAAGTTTAGTAAAAAAGACACTACAATTATACTTTCAGCAAAAACCGTTGGCAATAAAGTCTTTATTGAAGTAGCCGATAATGGTATTGGCATACCTGAAAAATTAATTCCAGAAATATTTAATATTTCAAAATCAGGGAAACGGAAAGGAACAGATGGAGAAAAGTCTTATGGATTAGGCTTAAATATTTGCAAACGCATTGTTGAAGCACATGATGGATCCATTAATGTACAAAGCCAAGAAGGAAAGGGCAGCACTTTTACAGTAGAACTACCCTTATCCTAATGCTATTGGGTTAATAAAGCGTACAACTCATCTTTCAAATGCAGTCGTTTTTTTCTCAATTCTGTTAATACTTCATCAGCTGGAGTCTCTACTCCTGATTCAATTCTATGCACTGCATGGTTCACTTCATCATACTCGTCTGAAAGTTTTTTAAAATGCGCATTAGCCACTTTAAATTCAGAAATTCTCGAATCAAATTCAGGGAATTCATGGTGTAAGTCGTGTTTTTCCATTATGTTGTAGTTTTATAACTTAAAGTTATTCAAGTTAAAGTTTAAAATAAATGACAATAATCAGGTCTTTACTTAAATGGGGCATTTTATGTATTCTGATTTCATTATTTGCGGGTTCTGCTTCGGCGTTATTTTTAGTTTTATTGGATTCTGTAACAACATTAAGAACAAAATATACCGGCCTGATTGCTTTGCTGCCTATGGCAGCATTAATTTCTGTAATACTCTATCAAACAATTGGGAAAAAATCTGCTAAAGGGAACCAACTAATTGTGGCAACCATAGAACACCCATCTAAGCCCTTAATTGAGTGGATAATGGCCCCTTTCATTTTATTCACCACATTAATTGCCCATCTATGTGGTGCTTCCGTAGGTAGAGAAGGAACTGCACTTCAACTATCTGCCTCACTTTCCGATCAACTAACCAGACCATTCAAACTAAGTGACTATGAAAGAGCAATTCTGCTTAAAGCAGCTGTGGCTGCTGGATTTGGCTCTGTTTTTGGCACTCCCTTAGCTGGTGCATTATTTGCCTTAGAGTTTGCGGATAAGAAAATTCATTTCACCAAAAATATAGCCCCAATTTTTATTTGCGGCTTTTTAGCAGACCAAGTTACACTCTGGTGGGGTATTCAACATACTGTATATTCTATTACTCATTTACCCGCCTTTAATTTGCTTTCTGGCTTACAAATTTTATTAGCCTCAATCCTATTTGGCGTTATTGCATTTGTTTTTAAAGCTGGTTTAACATTTACTAAATATTCAACGGCAAAATTGATTCCAAATGAATCATGGAGAGCGGTATCAGGAGGAATATTAATTGCAGTGGTTATTTATTCTACAGCTATTGATGATTTTATAGGTTTGGGTATTCCATATATCTTAAATGCTTATTCAGCACCAGCAATTCCATTTGCTTTTTTAATAAAATTATTGCTTACTATTTTTTCTCTATCTATAGGATTTAAAGGAGGTGAAGTAACTCCATTGTTTTTTATTGGTGCCACCCTGGGGAGTGCACTTTCGTTAATCATCCCCTTACCCATTTCATTCTTAGCCGGAATGGGCATGGTGGCTGTTTTTGGGGCCGCTTCAAAAACCCCTTTGGCAACAGCACTATTAGCTTATGAGCTATTTGGGAAAGAATATATATTTTATGCTTTTGTTATTGCCTTTATAGCTAGTTTTATTGCTGGCAAAAAATCAATTTATCAACCCCAATAAAATGAACTGGCAACCAGAGTATTTAGAAAATGATTTAGTAAAGTTGGTACCACTTGCTGAAACCCATTTTGAACAATTGTATGCTGTTGCATCAGATCCACTCATTTGGGAGCAGCATCCAAATAAGAATAGATACCAACTAACGGTTTTTAAAAACTTTTTTGAGGGAGCCATTCTTTCTAAAGGAGCATTTCTAATAACGGATGCTCAAACCAATGAAGCAATTGGTAGTAGTCGGTTTTGCAATTTCAACGCAGAAAAAAAATCGATTGAAATTGGTTATACTTTTTATGCAAGAAAATACTGGGGCAAGGGATATAACAGATCTACCAAACAACTAATGATCAATTATGCCCTTGAAAAAGTAAACACTATTCATTTCTTTGTGGGTGCTGAAAATATTCGCTCCCAAAAAGCGATGGAAAAGCTTGGGGCGGTCAAATTAGGTGAAGTACTAATGCCTTACTACGGCGAACCTGATCGGTTAAATTTTCAATACCAAATTGACCAAAATTTATGGGATGCTACTAATTCAAAAGATGAATAAAAAATCATGAGAGAATCTAACAATAGGCCAGCACAAGCCAAAATATTAAGAAACTTTAGAAAGTTGCACAGAATTACTGGGGCTTTGTTATTTGTATTCTTTTTTATTGTAGCCATCACAGGTTCATTATTAGGATGGAAAAAAAATAGTGGAGGCATGATTATGGCCAAATCATACAAGGGAAGTTCAACACAATTAAAAGATTGGCTTTCAATTGATAGTTTATATCGAAATGCCTGCAATTATTTAAGAGACTCTGTTTCAGCGGACCTGTCAACAGAAGTTGATAGAATAGATATAAGAAAAGATAAGGGAATGGTTAAATTTATTTTCACCAATCACTTTACAGGATTACAACTTGATGGCGCTACAGGACAAATATTACATATTGAAAAAAGAAGAGCAGACTACATAGAAAAAATTCATGATGGCTCTATTATTGATTTTTATTTTGGTTGGGATGGATATTTTAAACTAATCTATACCAGCATTATGGGACTCGCATTAATACTATTTACTGTTACTGGGTTTTGGCTTTGGTATGGGCCCAAACGCATGAGAAAGCATGCTTAAATTTACATTATGAGCGCGACAGATATTTGGATGCTTATAGCCGGACTGGGATTATTCCTTTATGGTATGTTTCATTTAGAAGACTCCATGAAGCAAATGGAAGGCCGTTCATTTAAGTTATTTCTACAAAAAAATACTAAAAATAAATTTAAGGCAATACTGAGTGGAACAATCGTTACAGGTGTTTTGCAGAGCAGTTCTATTGTAAACTTAATGGTATTATCTTTTGTGGGAGCTGGCATTTTGTCTATGCGAAATGCGATAGCAGTGGTTTTAGGAGCTAATATTGGAGGAACATTTAATAGTTGGCTAGTTGCATTATTAGGATTTAAAGTAGAGTTAAATAATGTCACTTTGCCATTAATTGGAATTGGTGGCATTTGCTTAATCGTTTTTAAACAAAAAAAAACAATCTATCAAATAGCCCTTTTTTGTATGGGTTTGGGTATGCTCTTTTTAGGCCTTCAATTGATGAAGCAGAGTATGGATGCCATGATGACCCAATTTGATTTTACTCCTTACCTATCCTATCCACGCATTATTTTTCTTTTATTAGGATTTATCATTACTTCCATTGTTCAAACAAGTTCTGCAACGGTTGTTGTGGTATTAACTGCTTTATATGCCCATGTTATACCTATTGAAACCGCTATTTCGGTTGTTTTAGGTGCAGAACTAGGTACTACTGTTAAATTAATTTTAGGTGCAATTGGTGGCAATTCTGCTAAAAAAAGAGTGGCATTGGGTAATAGTTTATTCAACGTACTTACTTCTGCTGCAGGCTTTATTTTTATTGACCCGATTATACAGTTGATTACCCAAACATTCTTAATTAAAGATCCTATTTTGGTTCTAGTAGCATTTCAAACATTTATTAATTTGGCTGGGGTTATATTGATTTATTTTTTCTTGAATAAATATGGCAACTTTTTAGAGAACCAATTTAAAGAAGACAAAAAAACGGTACTTCAGTTTCTACAAAATGCAAGTGTAGAAGTGCCTTCTACTATCACAGATATGTTGAATAAAGAAGTAGGCCTATACATTGAAAGAGTAATACGTTTTAATTTAACCAGCTTCCATATTAAGCCTAATTGGCTTATCAATAGCGAATTTGAGTTCATTTATCAAAGCCAATATGCTAAAAACGACTCGATAGAATTGCCTGAACAATACCAACAACTAAAAGAGTCTGAAGGAGAAATTTTAACCTATTATTCAAAAGTGATGTCTCAAATGAAACAGTCTGATGAAATAGTTAGAATAAACAAATTAATAGAAGCCCTTAGAAATGCAATGTATTCAGCCAAGGGAATGAAAGATGTTTACCAAGATAAAACAGAATTTAGTAATTCAATTAACGAAGTGAAATACGAAATGTACCACCAGTTTCAGTCTGAGTTAAGTGAATTCTACAAACTGCTGTATGTATCGTTTACAAACAAAGAAATGAATAATGGATTAGAAAGCATATCGTCTTTGTTAGAAAAAAATAAGACCGATTTTGACGAAAGAATTAATCATATTTATTTTCATGCAGGTCAAAACATGCTTAAAGAAAAAGATATTGCTACCTTATTTAACTTGAACAGAGAATTGTACTCTTCTTGCAAAGCAATAGCGCTTGCCGTAAAAGATTATAAAGACAAATCAATATAAAAGCGCCTCAATTAGTATACTAACTGAGACGCTTTGCTAAATAATTATTTTTATAAATTTCCTCTTAAATCTTGTTCTCTTTCTAATGCTTCAAACAAAGCCTTGAAATTTCCTTTACCAAAGCTTTTAGCTCCTTTTCTTTGTATAATTTCAAAGAAAAGTGTTGGTCTATCTTCAACTGGCTTACTAAATATTTGCAGTAAATAACCTTCATCGTCTCTATCTACTAATATGCCTAATTCTTTCAATGGTTCAAGGTCTTCATCAATTTTACCCACTCTGCTAATTAAATCATCATAATACGAGTTTGGTACTTTTAAAAACTCAATGCCACGTTGTTGTAATTGGGTAACAGTAGCAACAATATCATTAGTAGCCAATGCTACGTGTTGACAGCCTTCCCCATCATAAAAATCAAGGTACTCCTCTACTTGAGACTTCTTCTTTCCTTCTGCAGGTTCATTAATTGGGAATTTTACAAAGCCATTTCCATTACTCATGACTTTGCTCATTAGAGCTGAATACTCCGTAGAAATATCATTATCATCAAAGCTTAAGATATTTTTAAACCCAAGTACATTTTCATAAAATGCAACCCACTTATTCATTTGATTCCAACCTACATTTCCAACACAATGGTCTACATACAATAATCCTGTACTAGTAGGATTATAAGAAGACTCCCATTTTTTGAACCCTGGCAAAAAAACACCTTGATAATTTTTCCTTTCTATAAAGAGATGAACTGTATCGCCATAAGTTTTAATTCCGCTGATAACAGCTTCTCCATTTTCATCTGTTAGTTTGATGGGTTCCAAATCTGATATTGCTCCACGACTGGTTGTTTGAAACCATGCGTCAGCAGCGTCTTCTACCATTAATGCTAGATGCCTTACTCCATCCCCATGTTTATAAATATGATCAGCAATAGGGTTATTCGCCCTAAGTGGAGTTGTAAATACAAAAGTGAGCTTATTCTGTCTTACGACATAGCTTACCTTGTCTTTGATACCTGTTTCTGGACCAGCATAAGCCAAACTTTGAAAACCAAATGCAGTTTTATAAAAATGTGCTGCTTGTTTAGCATTCCCCACATAAAATTCTACGTAGTCGGTCCCTTGTAAAGGTAAAAAATCGCCCTGCTTTAAAGCAGCATTTAAAGGCAATGCAGAAGATATATTCATAATTAATGAAAATTTAAATTGAAAAATAAAGTAGACATAGATTAAACAACCAATAGTCAATGACTGATGGTAAGTGCTTCAATCAATAGATAATATTCAATTCTATTATCACTAAATCGTTTATGAGGATAATCGGGTAGCATCGTTGCAAATTTAGTTATCTTTGGGCTTATGAAAATTGGAATTCTTGGTGGCGGACAATTAGGTAGAATGTTGCTTCAAGCAGCAGCTAATTATACAGTAGAAACCTATGTTTTAGAAAATGACCCCAATTGTCCATCGGCGCATTTATGTCATTCTTTTACCAAAGGAGATATTACTGATTTTGATGCAGTATACCAGTTTGGTAAAAATTTAGATGCTATAACTATTGAGATTGAGTCGGTTAATGTAGATGCACTAGAAAAATTACAGGCAGAAGGAGTTAAAGTGTACCCCCATCCTTCCGCTATTCGCATTATCAAAAACAAGATCACCCAAAAACAATTTTACAAAGACAACGGCATTCCAAGTTCAGCGTTTGTAATAACAGAAACCAAGGAAGATGTATTAAATCATCTTTCACTCTTACCCGCAGTACACAAAATTGGTGAGGGAGGGTATGATGGCAAGGGCGTACAAATTATTAACAATAAATTTGATGTAGACAAAGCCTTCAGTGCTGCAAGTGTTTTAGAAAAAAAAGTGTCCATTAAAAAAGAAATAGCGCTCATTGTTGCAATGAATGATACAGGAGAAACTGCACTATTTCCTGCATCTGAAATGATGGTTAACCCTGCATTGAATTTATTAGACTACCAAATTAGTCCGGCACTTATCCCAGAAAAAGTACTTTGGGTGGTTGAAGCAGTTGCCATTAAATTAGTTAAAGCGCTAAATAGCCCAGGATTGTTTGCTGTAGAAATGTTTATTGACCAAAATGATGAAGTATGGGTAAACGAAACGGCACCGCGTGTGCACAATAGTGGTCACCATACTATTGAAGCCAATTACTGCAGTCAATATGATATGCTTTGGAGAATCATGTTGCAATATCCATTGGGCAATACAGACCCCATTCTTCCTGCTGCAATAGTAAATATTATTGGGGAAGATGGTTATAGTGGCAATGCGGTTTATGAAGGATTAGAAGATGTACTTAAAACAGACAATGCTTTCGTTCATTTATATGGCAAACAAACCACAAAGCCAGGCAGAAAAATGGGACATGTTACCATTATGCACAAAGATTATCAAGACTTAACACATAAAGCAAATAAGATAAAGAATACGCTTAGAGTTAAAGCCAATTAGCTTCTTTTGGTATTTAATGGCTTTAAAAAACCTATCCCAATTAAACTTTTGGTTTGCAGCCCTGGGGAATTTTTTGAAGGGCCAAATAATCTTACATCATCATCGTATATAAGATCTAAACTATAGGTTGCTGAGAAGAATTTATTGATTTTAAAAGAGAATAAATTCGTCATAAATAAGTCTACATTTTGGGGTCTACTTTGGTAATTGGAAAACAAATCCATTTTGCCTTTATAGGTAACATTCTTAGCAATGGTATTGCTGTAATTTAAAGTGATAAAAGCTCCTATTTGATTAAAATTTCCTGCACCTGCGGGCACCCCATATCCTCCCTTATCTGATAATGATTTATTTGCCAACACAATCCACCTTGATGTGAGTGGTGAAATGAAAATGGATAGATATTGGTCTGGTTTATAATCAAATCCTGCTGATAAGATGATATAAGCTGGTGATAATAAAGAAGAGGTAAAAGTGGGTTGGTTATTATTGAAAGTATACCCATCAAAAAATTGCGATCGGAAATTTATAAGGGTAGAAACATACCATTTACCTAAAGAATCCATTTTATAACCATACTTGCTCAAATAATCTAAACGGTCATCATTTTTACGACTTCCTAAACTGGTACTTTGAATATACCCTAAATTGACATCTATGGAATTATCCCAAAAATGTCTCTTATACTTGTACAAAATAAAATAGTTCATATATCCATTGGCGGTTAGAGAAAAATTATCTCCCCCAGACGCCCAGTTACTTAACGAACCTTGCGCTAGATTGAAACTAAATAACCCTCCTCGTTTCCAGTTCCAGCCTGTTGTATCATTGTCCTTTTTTATTGTTCGGTTGATCTCTCGTTTCAATGCCTGAACCACATTGTCTTGCCCTTTCACAATAAATCCGGTTGTTAACAGTATAGCTAACCACAGGAAAATTCTACTCATGTGTACATTTTTCAATTCAAATATAGGAAACCCACGCAATTATTCTTGTATTATCGCTGACAAACTGGCATAGATTGAGGATATTCAGTACATTTGTAGCTTAATTAACAAAGGATGGAACTGGCTGAATTATTGAATAAAAAACACGACGAAGCAAGACAGGGTGAAGCGTTTAAAGCGATTGGTACACCTTTATTGGATGGCAAGAAATTCTATATAGAAAGTTATGGCTGTGCAATGAATTTTTCTGACAGTGAAGTGGTGGCGTCTATATTGCAAGAAAATGAGTTTAGTGCCACCCCTGATTTTGAGGCAGCAGATTTAATCTTAATCAACACCTGCTCTATAAGAGAAAAAGCAGAACAAACAATCAGGAAACGATTAACTGAATTCAGAAAAATTAAAAGAACTCGGCCCGGAATGCTCATAGGCGTACTCGGTTGTATGGCCGAAAGATTAAAAGCGCAATTATTAGAACAAGAAAAATTAGTTGATTTAGTAATAGGGCCAGATGCTTATCGATCTCTTCCTGATTTAATTAAAGAAGCTTCTGGTGGACAAAGAGGGGTGAATGTATTATTGAGTAGAGATGAAACATACGGCGATATTGCTCCCGTTAGATTAAACAGCAATGGAATTACCGCATTTGTATCTATCACAAGAGGATGCAATAATATGTGCAGCTTTTGTGTAGTTCCGTTTACCAGAGGCCGCGAAAGAAGTAGGTCAGCCAATTCCATTATTGAAGAAATTAAATCATTGGTTACTGAAGGTTATAAAGAAATTACTTTGTTAGGCCAAAATGTAGACAGTTATCATTGGGTAAATGAGACGGGTAACGAAACCGTAACGTTTGCGAATTTATTAGAACAAGCGGCATTGGTTAGCCCTGATTTAAGGGTTCGATTTAGCACTTCGCACCCAAAAGATATAACAGATGATGTGTTATATACGATGGCCAAATACGAAAATATTTGTAAGTGCATTCATCTTCCAGTTCAAAGTGGCAATACAAGGGTATTACAATTAATGAATAGAACCTATTCTAGAGAATGGTACCTAGCTAAAGTGGATCGCATTAGAGAAATCTTACCCAATTGTGGATTAACATCTGATATGATTGCAGGATTTTGCACTGAAACAGAAGAAGAACACCAAGACACTTTAACCCTTATGGATTATTGTTGTTTCGATATGAGCTATATGTATTTTTATAGTGAACGTCCGGGTACTTTAGCTGCTAGAAGATTTAAGGATGATATTTCATTAGAAGATAAAAAACGTCGCTTACAAGAAATTGTAGACAAACAAGGAGAACTCTCTACCAAAAGTAACTTAAACGATATTGGCAAGACTTTTAAAATATTAATTGAGACTCGTTCAAAAAGAAATGCCAATGATTGGACAGGCAGAACCAGTCAAAATAAAATAACCGTATTCCCCAAATCAAATGAAAACCAACAACCGGGTGATTATGTTTGGGTAAAAATTCACGATTGCACCAGAGCTACTCTTTTAGGAACAATTGTGGATCATCCTTAAACCATTTATTATGGATTTACAAAGTATTAAAAATAGATTTGGGATCATTGGAAACTCCCCTGCTTTAAACCATGCGCTTAACACCGCAGTGCAAGTTGCTGCTACCGATTTAACAGTTTTGATTGTGGGCGAAAGTGGTGTGGGTAAGGAAGTGTTTTCACAAATCATTCATGCATTATCATCTAGAAAGCACAATCCATTTATTGCTGTAAACTGCGGCGCTATCCCCGAAGGCACTATTGACTCTGAATTATTTGGTCACGAGAAAGGAGCATTCACTGGTGCAGTAGATAGCAGAAAAGGATATTTTGAAACAGTGAATGGAGGTACCCTTTTTATGGATGAAATTGGGGAAATGCCTTTAGGCACTCAAGCAAGATTATTAAGGGTTCTTGAGACTGGAGAATTCATTCGGGTAGGTAGTTCCAAAGTGCAGAAAACAGATGTGAGGGTTATTGCTGCAACCAATAGGGAGTTATTGGAATTTACACAGAAAGGTAGATTTAGAGAAGACTTGTATTACCGCTTAAGCACTGTTCCAATAAGGGTTTCTTCATTAAGAGATCGAAAAGACGATATTCTTTTGTTGTTCAGGAAGTTTGTAGTTGATTTTGCAGAACGCTACAAAACAACACCAGTTCAATTAGATGAAGAAGCAAAAGAAATGCTGATTCAATATCCTTGGCCTGGTAATATTAGAGAGTTGAAAAATATAGCTGAACAAATTTCTGTACTAAGCCCTACCAATCAAGTTAGCGGCAAAGAAATGCGGATATTTCTTCCTGAAAAGAAAGACAATAGAATGCCCATGTTGGCTGGTAATGGAGCTAGTACTGGGGAATTTGCCAACGAAAGAGAAATACTGTACAAACTCTTTTTTGACATGAAAAAAGATGTTACAGAATTAAAAAAGATGTTTGTAGAAATTTTACAAAATCCGTCATTAGCTGGGGCAGCAGCAAATTTTACTAAGGAATCTATCTTAAATGACTATGCAGGAAATGTAAATGAAATGCCTGTAATGAATTCGAACAATAATGTAAATTCATTAAACAATGGGCAAAACAATTTACTCCCTGCGAACAATAACAACGGATCTTTACCTGTGATTTTAAACAATGAAGACATTCAAGTGCATGAAGAAGTGGAAGAGTCTTTAAATATAATGGACAAGGAAAAAGAACTCATCATTAAAGCACTTAAAAAGCACAGAGGTAAAAGAAAAGATGCTTCTTTGGATCTTGGCATTAGTGAGAGAACTTTATATCGCAAATTGAAAGAATATGATATTGATGAATAATTGGATGACGAAAAGAATTACCACACTACTATTATTAGTTACGTTTTCAATAAGTGGTTGTTTTGTCTATAAATTTAATGACGCTGTAATTCCTACGAATGTAAAAACTGTTAAGATTGGTTTTATTGAAAATAGGGCGAGGTATGTTAACCCACAATTGAGCCCTAAATTAACCGATAAGATACAATCAAAAATTACAGGACAGACCAAACTGACTAGAACCAATAATGATGATGCAGATTATGTAATTAATGGGGCCATTACCAACTATGATCCAAGTCAAACGGTGGGGGTTTCTGCGCAACAAGCCAGTACCAATCGATTAACTGTTACTGTTCATATAATACTTCGCAAAACTTTAGAAAACAAAGTAGAGGAATTTGATGTTTCTAGAAGTTTTGACTTCTCTGCAAATCTTACCCTGCAGCAAGCAGAAGGGCAATTATTAGATGAAGTTGTTAGGAACTTAACAGACGAAATATTCAACCGCATATTTAATAACTGGTAAGAGAGTTGTATCTTTATTCTTTATGAAATTTACGCAGGAAAAAGCTTTAGTTCATTTAACAGGCAGTGCCGACCTCTCTTCCATCAAAATGGAAGCAATAGAAAAATTGGTACATGACTATCCCTTCTTTTCTCCAGGACAATACTTATTTGCTGCTAAATTAAAAAAAGAAGATCACCCATTGGTTGGTTCACAAGCAATGAAAACGGCTTTGTATTTCACCAACCCACATTGGCTTCAGTTTCAATTAGAGGCATTAAAGGATCCAGGAATTGATCAGGCACCGAAGCAAGAATTAGATACTGCATTACTTCGTTCTATTCGTCAAAAAGACATTGAGTGGGATGAAATGATCAGCTTGCCAAAAATTGAAGAAACACTTGAATCTGCTGAAAAAAGTTTTGAAGCACCTGAACTGCCAAACCCCGATATCTCCATTCCAACAATTGAGAGCGTGAGAGAATTAATGAAAGGCATTGATCCAATAGATAAACCTGGAACTATTATTCCAGTTATCAGGGAAAATATGCCTTCGGAGCCGGTAGACTATACCCTACCAGAAGTACCTACTAGCGAACCATTTGACCCCGTTTTTAGTGCTTTAAACAACCCCGAGCCACTAAATACCCCTGCCCCCATTGAAGCCAAGAAATCTAACCTTGAGCCCCTCTTGCCAGAGCAGGATTACAGTGAAGAAGAAACAAGCAGTACCATCACCCACCCAGATCAAGACAAGAGTGATGCCAAAATAGCCAGTATTTTATCTAACCAGTTGGCCGAATTTAGAAAACCAATTGAAAAAGAGACTGAATTGACCATTGAGCCAGTGCAAGATAAATTACATACCATTGATTATTTTGCCTCACAGGGTATACAAATTGATTTGAGTAAGATTCCTCAGGACAAACTAACAACCAAACTGAGAAGGTTTACCGATTGGTTAAAGGACATGAAAAATCATAGTCCAAACCCCGAAGACCTTGGTACTAGCCCAGAACAAGAGAAAAAAGTAGCTGAAACAGCCTTGGTTTCAAATGAGTCTAAAGAAATTTTGACCGAGACCATGGCCGAAGTTCTAGCTAAACAAGGCCAAATTGATAAAGCAATTCAGCTTTATATCAAATTAAGTTTCTCTAATCCTGAAAAAACCGCTTATTTTGCAGACAAAATTCAACAATTAAAAGGTATTTAAAATGATTTATCTGTTTTTGGTTCTGATTGTTATTGCAGCTGTTGGCTTGGCTTTTATGGTATTGATTCAAAATCCCAAAGGCGGTGGATTAGCCGGTAATGTGGGGGGAATCAGCAACCAATTAATGGGTGTTAAGCAAACAACCGATGTTTTAGAGAAAGGCACATGGATTTTTGCCGCTATCATAGCACTTTTGGCATTATTCTCTACGTTGTTTTTAAAAGGAGGTTCAACAGATGTTGATACTGAAGTTCTTCAGAAGATCAATACCACCACAACTACTCCTGCTCCTGCCGCTACTGGTGTTCAACAAACACCGGCCGCTACAGTACCTGCAAAAACTGATACTTCTAAGAAATAAATATATTTCCACTTATTTTAAACCCTGCCTTATAAAAAAGACAGGGTTTTTTATTTATTTTACCTTATGGCTCGAAAAAAACAACCTGCTCCAAAATCGACGAACAAGGCTAAAAAACCTTTGTTCATTATTGCTATTGCAATTGTATTAATTGCTTTTGTTCTGTATTGGCTATTTGCTACATCAGCAACTGCTTTTGATGAAAAAAGCAGAATGATTACTATAGAAAAAGACAATACCCAAAAATCTGCTGTTTTAAAAGTTTTTGAAGAGGCCGGAATTCTACAATTTCCTAGTCTTTTAGGCATTGCGGGCGCGCCTTTGAATATTTGGGATAAAATGAAACCGGGCAGGTATGAAATAAAGAAAGGGCAAAGTATTTTTGATATTGTTAGAATGCTTAAGAATGGAAGATTGGCAGAAGTGAAATTAGTGATCAATCGGGTTAGAACCAAAGCAGAGTTAGCGAAGTTAATCAGCAAACAATTCATGACCGATTCTAGCAAAGTGATGGAATACCTGAGCTCAAATGATTCATTAGCAATTATTGGGTCAGATACAACCTTATTATTTACCAAAATTATACCAGACACCTATAACTACTTTGCTGATGCGTCTATGCAAACCATTCTGCAAAAACTAAGCAATGGTTCAAAAAATTTTTGGGAGAAAAATAATCGACTCCAAAAAGCGGCTGCGATTAATATGACACCGGAACAAGTCTATATACTTGCTTCTATTGTAGATGAAGAAACCAATTACGATTCTGATAAATATAAAATTGCTAGTGTATATATTAATCGACTAAAGAAACAAATGCCTTTGCAGGCATGTCCTACCATTAAATATGCAATGAATGATTTTACTATTACACGTATTTATGAAAAGTATTTAACCAACCCTTCCCCATATAATACCTACAAAGTTAAAGGTTTGCCGCCTGGCCCTATTTGCACCCCTTCTCCTAAAACCATTGATATTGTTCTAGATGCGCCTCAAACAGACTATATTTATTTTGTGGCAAAGAGTGATTTTAGTGGGTATCATCATTTTAGCAATAATTACGAAGAGCACAATAGCAGAGCAAAAGAATACCAGAAAAAATTAGATGAATACATGATGAAGAAAAGGGCTGAAAAACCATAGCATGACTAAACTCGAAAGAATTATACTGAATTGGCCTCCTATTGCTTTTGTTATTCGAAAGAGCAAAGCTTTATATATACCAGGTTTTCAGGGTATTCCTTTGTATGATGTAGTAGTGTTCTTCATTAAACAAGTAAACAAAATAGGGTTGAACGAACGTGCTGCAGCTATTTCATTCAATTTAATTATGGCGCTGCCAGCAACCATATTATTCTTATTTTCAATTCTCCCTTATTTCCCCGAATTCCTGAACATTAAGCAACAAATGCTTGCGCTATTTGAAGACATCAGTCCTAATTCAAATACATATAAAATCATTGCCAATTTGATGGACGACCTTATGCAGAGAAGTTTGGGAGTATTTTCTTTTGGATTTTTATTGGTGGTGTATTACGCTTCAAATGCAATGATGTCGCTCATTATTACTTTTGATCGCTCCATAATGGAGCACAAACGATTTTTCCTTCATCAGCGTTGGAAAGCGATACAACTAACTACAATAATTATATTACTATTAATTGCCTCAACATTAATTTTATTAGGACAAGAGCAACTTACTTATTTGTTAAGCAAATTATTGGGGTTAAAAAAATCAAATCTAGCATGGCTCAATGGCATTAGATGGGTGGTGATTATTGGTTTATTTTTTTATGGAATTGCATTTATTTACAAATATGCTCCATCAGTAAAAATCAGGTGGAAACTGATTTCTCCTGGTTCCCTATTAGCCACAGCACTTATTTTAAGTACTACTTTGTTGTTTTCGTATTGGGTTAATAATTTTGGAAATTACAATAAGGTATATGGATCAATTGGTACCATCATGATACTAATGATTTTGGCGTACATCAATTCACTGATTCTATTAATTGGTTTTGAATTAAACGTGAGTATTACTTATTTAACCCAACATGCTGCTCAAAGGAAAAAATTACAAGAATCAACTAGCTGAGAAACTTGCCCATAAAGTTTTTATCTGTTCTGCTTCAGGATGAGGCTGTGCATTATGATCATACAATCCAGCTGCTTTTCTTTGCCTAAACGCTTCATATATAGCAACCGCACAAGCAACAGAAATATTTAAACTTGGAATCATTCCAACTTGAGGTATAATAAAATTTCCATCTGCCAAGTCTCTTGCTTCTTTAGTTACTCCTTTGTGTTCATTGCCAAAAACCAACGCAATACTGTTGGTGAAATTAATATCATATACCGATTTACTTGACTCACCTAAATAGGTAGTGTATATGGATTGATATTTTGTTCGCAATTCGGCAAAGCAATCACTAACATTATCAAAAGAATGAATGGTCAACCATTTATTTGCACTACTACTGCTTTTAATTCCAAAATAACCTTCCTTAGGTAATTGGGTATTCAACACATAAATATCTTGTATCCCCACTGCATCGCAGGTTCTCATAACAGCGTAAATATTATGAGGATCATGTACATTTTCCATTACCACGGTAAGGCCATGCTGGCGTTTAGTAATTACTTCTTCTAATTTCTTGGCTCTTTCTGGTGTCATAATGGTACAAACAGGTTGGTATTTTGCGGCAAATAGCTAGGTATTGGAGCAAAATTGCAATTTAGTCTTGATTTATTAATATATTTTTGTACAGTACCCGTTCGTCAACCCTATGACAGCAAGACTCATCCGTGCAGAGAACTTACTCTGGGCGGTACCTATACTATTTGGCCTATTGGCCAACTACGCTGCATACAGCGATGTGGCTTTGCTATACATAGACGAAAACTATTACATTTTAACATTCCCTACCCTTATTGGTATTTGTTTATTAACAATGCTTATTCCTTTTATGATGCATTCTGTTTTAAGGGATTTAGGACAAAGAAGTTTTTTTGCATCATGGGCACATGTTTTCTTCTCTTGTTTATTAATTGCTACCATTCTCTTTATTTATACCTATGCGTTACCTATAAATATTAAGTGGCGATATTATGTGGGTGAATTGCCTGCTTATAAAAAATGGTCCTATTACAATACACTTGCTTTGGGTATATTTCAATTATTGGTTTATATACAAGCAGCCTACTTGATTTACGGCGTAGGGGTTTTAGTAAAACATAGAGTAGACCAAAAAAGACTAGAAAGAGAACATTATGATTACATTATTGATCATTTAGATCAAAGCAATAATGGCGGTCTTTCTAAAAGTGCAGTAGCATAAGTTTCGTTATTCGTTGGCTAACCCCATTGCTTCCCTTTTCATTTTTTGAGCCGTTTCTTTCCCAACGTAGTTTTCGATTTTTTGCTCAATGAAATAAATTAAAGGTGTCAATATTATGGCCATCGTAAACTTATACATATAATTCACCACCCCAATTGCCAATACCAATTGCCAACTCCATCCATTTCCAATTTTGAAGGCGATAAACAATACTACAAAGCTATCTACCATTTGGGAAACCATTGTTGACCCAGTGGCCCTTAACCAAACCCATTTTTCACCGGTTGCTTTTTTAATCTTATGGAAAACAGTCACATCTACTATTTGACTTACCAAAAAAGCTGTTAAGCTCCCTACAATAATCCACATACCCTGACCAAATATGCCCCCAAAAGCCAATTGCATATTAGGTATACCCTTCTCTACTCCAGAACCTATCCAAAAATCAGCAGGAGGAATTTCCATAGCAGCATAAAACATTATAAACGCATAAAGAATTAATACAACGGCTGTATAACTAATTCTTTTGACCGATTTGGGGCCATAATATTCATTTACAATATCTGTTATTACAAATTCAAGTGGCCATAAAAGTACTCCACAGGTGAGATTAAATGCCAAACCGGATTGTCCAAAAAAGCTAAAACTAAACGGATTTATTCCCAATAGCTTTTCCAGTGAAAAGATTTTACCACCAATACATTCGGCAATTAATGCATTGGCAACAAAGAAGGCGGTGATTCCCAAAAAAAGTTTAGTTGGGCGATCATTTAATATTTTACTTATCACTAAGGAAGAATTATAAATACTATAAATTGGATAATTAGTAATACCATATTGGTCACAGCAATCCATAGTGGTAAACGTATGGATGACTTGCTGACTAACACCAATCCATACCAAATGTTCGCAATCAAATTCTGGATAGGGGCTACAATCCAACCCAATAATACTACCATAGAACTTAGGTCTTTACTGGGTATAAAATCATAGGTCCTTTGTATGATTAAACATAAAATAAATAGCATATTACAGATAAAAGCCATTCTTGTGGCAAATAAAAGTGGTCTCATACCATAAAGTTATTAGGTTTGCTGCATATTTTAAATTCTATGAACAGGATCAATTGGAAAGCTTTAATGCCACATGCACTTGCGGTGGTGATTTTCTTATTAGTTGCCCTTATTTATTGCAAGCCAGCTTTGGAAGGTAAAGTATTGCAACAACACGATGTAACCCAATGGAAAGGGATGGCACAAAATTCTTTTCAAGCAAAAGAACGTACTGGTCATTTTCCACTTTGGACCAATGGGATGTTTGGGGGTATGCCCGCTTATCAAATCACAGGCATCAGTGAAAACCCAGTATCTGTTGGATATTTAGGGGATATTATTTTGTTAGGATTCCCCAAGCCTGTGGGTGTTTTCTTTTTAGCCTGCTTGTGTTTTTACTTTTTAACGCAGGTTTTGAGCATCAATGCATATATTGGAATATTTAGCGCTTTGGCATATACCTATGCAACTTATAACCCAATAATATTGGCAGCAGGCCACGACACTAAAATGAATGCGATTGCTTATTTACCTGCAGTAATTGGCGCATTAATCTTAATCTATAATAAAAAATATATTGCAGGTACTGCATTAACAGCACTATTCACTGCACTTCTTTTAGGAGCCAACCATTTACAAATTACTTATTATGGTTTTTTAATCATCCTATTTATGAGTGTTGCTTTTGCTATTACCTGTATTAAAGCAAAAGACTGGAAACATTTAGGCAAATCTGCTGGCTTAGCCATCATGGCCGCTCTTTTAGGGATTTTAGTTAATGCAGTCACTTTATTTACAACTTATGAATATGCTAAAAAAACCATTAGAGGTGGAAGTGTTTTAGCAGACAGTACTACGAATGTAACTAAAACAGGACTGAGTAAAGATTATGCTTTAAGCTATAGTGTATACAAAACAGAGCCATTGGTAATGATGTTCCCTCGTTTTTATGGAGGAAGCAGTGGTCAGCTTGAGGTAGCACAAGAAAAGTCTCAGGCCATAGCTGCATTGCAACAAATGCCACAAGAATTGGCACAGCAGGTACAAAGGTACATGCAATTTTATTGGGGGGGGATTGACGGTGTTGGTACATCAGGCCCTCCTTATGCAGGTGCCATCGTATGTTTCCTGGCGTTAATTGGAATGGTGATTGTAGATAAAAAATATACTTATTGGATGGGAGCAGCCATTGTGTTCACTTTAATGTTGAGTTGGGGTAAATACTTGGAGGGCTTTAATGTTGCCATGTTAAAATACTTGCCTGTTTACGATAAGTTTAGAGCACCCAGTATGATTTTGGTTGTGCCTACTTTTTTACTTTGTATGTTGGCGGCTTTGTCTTTGAATACCATCATAAACACTGAAAACAAAACCCTTCTTTGGGAAAAGTACAAGAAAGGATTAATAGTGGTTGCTGCAGTTTTTGGAATTGCAGTATTGGTTTATTTAACCGCTGACTTTAGTAATTCCAGTGATAAAACTTTGTTAGGGCTAATCAGTAATATTTCAGACGCTACCCAACGCGCTCAAATTGAAGCACCTGTAAAATCATTTGTAGATGGTTTAAGAGAAGATAGAAAAAGTTTGGTATTAGGAGACTTATTAAGAACACTCCTTTTCTGTGCAGTAGCTGGAGTTGCTGTATTTGCGGCCATCAAACAAAAAATAAATTCGCTAATCATCATTGCGGTAATTGGATTATTTGCAATGATTGATGTATTTGGTATTAATGCCAAATACCTGAATGCAGACAATTACCAAGATGCAACAGAGTACGCAAATAATTTTGCGCCTTCAGCAGCAGATCAGGAAATTTTAAAAGACACTGGTTATTACAGAGTTTTGAATCTTACTCAAGGCATATCTGATGCATTTAATGGCGGTGCACTTACCGCTTATTTCCATAAATCAGTTGGAGGATATCATCCTGCAAAACTGAGTATCTACCAAGATTTAATAGAGAATCAGCTGTATAAGTTCCCTAATTGTATGCCTTCCTTAAATATGCTGAATACCAAATACTTGATTATGCCAGATCCACAAACTGGTCAAGCAACCGTTCAGCAAAACCCCAACGCATTGGGAGCGGCATGGCTAGTAAAATCAGTTGAATTTAAGGATGGCCCAGCAGCAATCATGCAATCCTTATCCAGTTTTAATCCTGCTGAAACGGCATTATTAGATCAAAAAGACAAAACTAGAATAGGCCCGATTCAATTTGATAGTACTGCAAGCATTCAATTATTAAATAACGAAAATGATGCTGCTAGATATCAATACAAATCTAGTTCCAATCAATTTGCTGTATTTAGTGAAGTATTTTATGACGCGGGTTGGAAAGCTTATATTGATGGAAAAGAATCCGCTATTTTACAAACTAACTATGTATTAAGAGGGATGGAAATTCCTGCTGGTAATCATACGATTGAGTTCAAATTTGAACCTGCTTCTTATGCTATTGGCTCTAAAGCAGCAGTAGGATCATCTATCATTATCTGGTTGCTTTTATTAGGAGCTATTATTAACGGTTTCAAAAAAACGAAAACCGTTTAATGTATTCCAAAAAGCCCAATGTATTGGGAATTGTTTCATTTAAAGTTTTCCCTGCTTTAATGGGAGGACAAAAATATATTGTTGATTACTATAGAGAACTAGCTAAACAAACTAAAGTTGTTTTAGCAGTCTCAAAAGATAATAAGGAAGCCGCTTCAACCGAAACATCGTTGAACCTGCTTCCTTTTTTATTTAATCATTGGTATGGATTCTTGAATATTTTTTATTGCTTAAAATTGATTCAACTAATCAAGAAAGAAAAAATAGATGTCATCATCATTGATCATAGCTATTATGGTTGGTTAGGTATTTTGCTTCGTTTTTTAACTGGTAAAAAATTAATTATTAAATCTGCCAACTTAGAAGCATACCGTTTCAGAGATATGGGGAGATGGGGATGGAAATTCTATGAAATGTATGAAAAATGGGTACTCAAACATGCTGATAGAAATTTTTTTATCTCCGATGAAGAAAGACTATTTGCTATTGAACACTGGAACGTTAATGCAACCATTTCTTTTACGGTACCTTATGGAACATATATAGAAGAACCCTATAGCCAATTAGAAAAAAGTGAAAGCAGAGAAACAATTTTGAATGGCCATTCACTTTCAGCAGATACCAAATTATTTTTATTTAACGGAACCCTTGATTATATCCCTAATGAAGACGCTCTATATATTATTTTAAATGAATTAATACCAAGGCTTAATCAAACAAAATTAAATTATCGAATATTGATTTGTGGAGTACAAATCAAACCCAATTGGGAAGCACAGCTATTGGCTTGTCCAACTATTATTTTTAAAGGCTTTGTTGAGCATATTGATTTACATTATAAAGGGGCACATTGTTTTATTTGTCCAGTAACTTTAGGTACTGGTGTCAAAACCAAAATTACGGATGCACTTGCCTCAGGCTTACCAGTAATTGCATGTAAAAAAAGTTGTGATGGATTCAGTGGAACTTTATTAAAAGAACAACTTATTTCAATTGAAGACTATAATTGGGATGCTTTTGCAAACGCAATGATTCAATTACCCCTAAACAAGTTATATGATACTTCAAACGCGTTTTATAAAGCATTTAACTGGGCTACTATAGTTCGAGAATCCATTTTATATTTGCCTAAATGAATCATAGCAAGCTGGAAATATCAGTCGTTATCTGTACGTATAATAGAGCGCTCTATTTACCAGCGGCATTAGATAGTCTGTATAATCAGCAAATCAATAAAGACTGCTATGAAGTAATAGTAGTCAACAACAACTCTTCAGATAACACAGAAAGCGTTTGCACCCATTTTATAGCAACGCATACAGATGCCCATTTTATTTATCTAAATGAACCCAATCAAGGAGCTTCTTTTGCCAGAAATACTGGAGCAGGAATTGCACAATCTCCCCTACTCTGTTTTATGGATGATGATGCAATTGCGCATCCCAATTACTTGTCACTAATTATTGATTTTTTTAAATCGCATGCAGATGCTGGAGGTTTAGGGGGGAGAATTATTCCAAAGTATATACCTGCTGAACCTGTTTGGATGAGCCATTTTGTTTCGTCATTGGTAGGGAATTTCGACTATAGTAAAGAGATTTGTGTATTTAGTCCTAATAAATATCCCTTAGAGTCTAATATGATTATCAAACGGGATGATTTTAATTTAGTAAACGGATTTAATACCGCACTACCTGGCGTTAAGGGTACATTAAGAATTGGCGGAGAAGGAAAAGAATTTTTCTTAAAATTGAAAGCTTTAGGGAAAACCATTTATTACCACCCTTACATTATTGTTGACCATGTAGTGGAAGTCCAAAAGCTTACCCCTGAATACATGTATAGAGTAGCCAGTGGAATTGGCAGAGGCGAAAAAGTAAGAACACAATCCATCAGTCAGATAACCTATTTCAAAAAAATTGCAGAGTACCTTTTTAAATTTGCGGCTTCTATCATCTTAGCCCTTGGTTATTTGTTTCAAGGGTCACCTGCTAAAATGAAACCAGTTATTCAATTTAGAATTGATGCACTAAAGGGATTATTAGGCCATTGAATGCGGCATGAAGTAACCCACCGTAAAGGCTAACTAGGTTTTTGCATTCTTTTAAAATGCTTGCTAAAGTATAAAACTTGGTAATCAATGGCATTAGACCAGTATTTCCAATCATGATTTCCTGGTCGCTCTGTGTATTCATGTGCTATATTCAGCTTTTGCATTTTCTCATGAACCGCCCTATTCATAGGCAATACACGATCTTCCACTCCACATTCAATAATTATTGACAACGAGTCTGTGGGCTTTTGTTCAATGGCATTTAACACACTCCAGTCATTCCAATATTTTCGATTTACAGCAGTATCCCCTAATATTTTCTCTACGCCATATCCTTGCCTAATGACGGTTACATGTAATGCACCACTCATGCTTCCTGCAGCACTAAAAGTATTGGAATGTCTAAATCCTAAAAATAGTGCACCATGCCCACCCATACTCAATCCAGTAATTACCCTACCATTTCTATTTGAAATTGTTTTATACTGTTGGTCAATATATGCAGGCAACTCTTTTGCCACAAATGTTTCATATCTAACTGAGCTATCAATTGGACTATCAAAATACCAACTGGTTACTGCTCCATCAGGGCAAACAATAATTACTTGGTTTTGGTCGGCTAATTGTTGAATATGTGGTACACGAGTTATCCAATTTCGATAACTTCCCCCAGCACCGTGTAACAAATAAATAACAGGAAATGATTGCTTAGAAGAAGTATATCCCTCTGGTAAAATGATAACAGTGGGAATTTTTTTCTTCATAGAGGCACTTGGCACAGCCAAGGTATCTGTTTGAGCAGCAAATGCGCTTCCACTAAAAATTAATCCTACTATTATGACTGTCCAAAATTTCATAGATTAAGATTACTGATTAAAAAATTTACTAAAATATAAAAGGTGCCCATCAATACTACTCCCCCAATAGGCTGAATTATGTGCCCCTGGTCTTTCAGTGTAATCATGAGGAATTTTCTTCTGCAATAACTTCTGGTGCAAATCCCTATTTACTTTTAGGAAAAAATCTCCATACCCACAATCAAAAATGAGTTGCAAATCTCCAGGTTGCAAATTCTCCGCAATATTAATGACTGTATTAGCATCCCAATTTGATGGTTGTTCAGCAATATCTCCTAATAACTGGCTGAGTTCCCAGTTCTTTGGAAAAGGGCGTATATCTACACCACCACATATACTTCCAGCTGCACCAAATACTCCTTTATTTCTAAAAGACAAATAAAAAGCCCCATGTCCGCCCATACTCAATCCAGTGATGGCCCTTTTAAAATTAGTGGAATAAGCTGAATCAATATAAGGCACCAATTCTTTAACCATAAAGGTTTCGTATTGTACTGCAGGATTGATTGGGCTATTCATATACCAGCTATTTCTGCTACCATCTGGCATCACCAGTAGCATATTCATTTGGTTTGCCTTGGCTTCCAATTGAGGTGCCGACTGTAACCAAGCTCGATGATTACCTCCATGCCCATGTAATAAATAAACAACTGGAAGTTTCTTACCCTTTATTAAATTATCAGGCTGAATAACCACTACTTTAATCAGCTTATTCATGCTTTTGCTGTAGACAGATATGGTATCTGTTTTTGCATAAATGATGCAACTGACCAATCCTAATAAAAAACTCAAACAAACTTTCTTCATTTTTACTGCCCTTTTTGCATTGCGTGTTGCATTGGATTAACGCCTGAAGATTGGCCTCTACCTCTACCCGCCCCTGCTTTGAAAATATTAAATTTAGAAGGCTCAGATACTGTTCCATTAGGCCACTTATTGTTCGACTCATTAATATCTGCTGTCTCCTTTAATGGGTCTAATTGAATGGACACCGCTTTTTTTGTAGTCATGAAAAGTTTAGTGACTTTATTTTCATTCTTTCTCCATACTTGTGCTGGAATTTTTTCTGTTTCTTTTGTGCCATCTTCAAATGTAAATTCTACAATCAAAGGCATAACCAATCCACCTTTATTGGCAAAAGTTATTTCATACAAATGGGTGTTTTGGTATTTGGCTAAATCTTCTGATGATAATGGTGATGCTGGAGAATTTGCTTGTACTTGAAATTTAAAGGTTGAATCATACCCTTCCAATCCTCTTGTATATCTCCAATAAAAGTCTCTTAAACTAGTATCCGCATCTGTTTGGAAAATAATACTTTTATCATTTCTATTTCTTTGTTTAGAAATATCATCAAAAGCAGCTGCTCCACTAAATAAGGGTTTGTCTAATCCGCGTGTCATTGGGTTAGTAGCCCTTGGCGCATCCGTATTAGGGGTAGTATTTACAACCGCATGCTTTATATTTTCAATAGCAATATCACAAGGTTCTATACTGTAAAACCAACCCCTCCAAAACCAATCTAAATCTTCCGCACTTGCATCTTCCATCGTTCTAAATAAATCTGCAGGAGTTGGATGTTTAAATGCCCATCTTCTTGCGTATTCTTTAAAAGCATAATCAAATAATTCGCGTCCCATAATAGTCTCACGTAAAATATTCAATCCGGTGGCAGGCTTTGCATATGCATTTGGACCAAACTGAATAATATTGTCACTATTAGTCATAATTGGTTCTAACTGATCTTTAGGCAAACGCATATAATCGGTAATTAATCTAGCTGGACCTCTTCTTGTAGGATACTTATTATCCCATAATTCCTCTGTTAAGAATTGAACAAAAGTATTTAACCCCTCGTCCATCCAGCTCCACTGGCGTTCATCACTGTTTACAATCATCGGAAAGAAATTGTGTCCAACTTCGTGAATGATAACACCAATCATACCATACTTAGTTGCTTCTGCATAAGAGCCATCTTTATTGGTTCTACCATTGTTAAAACAAATCATTGGGTATTCCATTCCGTTGGATGCCTCAATGCTTTGTGCTACAGGATATGGGTATGGGATTGAGAATTTAGAATAGGTTTTAATGGTATGTGCTACTGCTTTAGTAGAATATTTACGATACAAACCATACGCTTCTTTTGGATAGCCACTCATGCACATTACTTTTTTGCCTTCAATATAAACAGGCATTGCATCCCAAATATATCTTCGGCTAGAAGTCCATGCAAAGTCGCGAACATTCTCTGCTTTATACAACCAAGTTTTAGATGAAGTAGCTTTTCCTTCTGTTCTTTTATTGGCTTCTTCTAGCGTTGCAATTTCAATAGGTTCTTTTGCTGTTTGTGCTTGATTCCAGCGAGTCATTTGTGCTGGGCTTAATACTTGACTATAATTTTGACAAACGCCTGTACTCAACACAATATGATCAGAAGGAACAGTTATTGTAACATCGTAGTTACCAAATGTTAGGGCGAATTCACCTCTACCAGAGAACTGTTGATTCTGCCATCCTTGGAAATCGCTATACACACATAAACGAGGAAACCACTGGGCCATGGTAAATAAATGGTTGCCGTCTTCTAACATCTCATAACCACCTCTTCCAGCAAATGTCATTCGATCAGCAATTTTATAACTCCATGCAACATTGAAAACAAATTTTTGACCAGGCTTTAAAGGAGCTGGCAAGTCAATACGCATCATGGTTTTATTAATAATGTACTTCAATGGCTTACCCAAAGCATCGGTTAGCTTAGCAATTTTATGACCATACCCATTGTCTGATTTTGCAGCCGCCAATTTTTCCAATTGATTGGTAGCAATTGCATTCTCAAGGGTTGATGCATCTTGATAATTGGCATTATTCACTGTACTATGTTGATTCTCGTCTAACTGCAACCATATATACGTTAGTACATCAGGAGCATTGTTATAATAAGTAATGGTTTCTGTTCCTTTTAATAGCAATTTAGCTTCATCTAATTCTGCCTTAATAATATAATCAGCTCTTTGTTGCCAGTATTTTGGACCTGGGGCTCCGCTAGCTGTTCTATATTCATTTGGAGTAGGCAAAATGGTTCCAAGTTGTTCAAACTTGTTGCCATGATTAGAGGTAGGATTATTCATGATATTTTGTGCATGTGCAATCACAGATATCATTAAAACAAAGAGAACAAAAACAATTTTTTTCATAATGGTTTATTTAGTCAGAAGCATAAGGATGGCTAAAATACAAAATGCCACCCGTATTTAAACAGGTGGCATTCAATTATCTATTTAATCAATTACTTATTGGCTTTCTGCATAGCATTTTGCATAGGATTTACGCCAAATGATACTCCACGAGCTCTACCTGCAGCACCCTTGAATAAGCTGAATTTGCTTGGTTCAGGTGCAACGCCATTTTTAGGCCAGCTATTATTCCCTTCATTAATATCTGCTGTCTCTCTCATTGGATCTACTTTAATGCCTTTTGCTTTTTTAGTAGTCATAAAGAGTTTGGTTACTTTTTGTTCATTCTTTCTCCAAATTTGAGCAGGGATTTTTTGAGTTTCGGTGGTTCCGTCTTCAAAAGTGAACTCTACAATAATCGGCATTACTAATCCACCCTTATTAGAAAAAGTAACTTCATACAAATTTACATTCTTGTATTTGTTTTTCTCTTCTTCTGTTAATGCAGTTGGTGCTGTTGGTGCAGGAAAAGAGAATTTAACAGTTGAATCATAAGGCTCTATGCCTCTTGTATATCTCCAATAAAAATCTCTTAAACTGGTATCTACATCTGTTTGGAAAACAATGCTCTTATCGTTTCTATTTCTTTGCTTAGAAATATCGTCAAAAGCAGCAGGTCCACTAAACAAAGGTCTTGCTAAAGACATCGTTTGAGTAGGAGCTTGTGGTGTAGTTGGAACTGCATCTGGATTCATCACTGCATGTTTAACCGTATCAATGGCAATATCTACTGGATCAATTCCATAGAACCATCCTCTCCAGAACCAATCCAAATCTTCTGCACTGGCATCTTCCATAGTTCTGAATAGGTCTGCTGGTGTAGGATGTTTGAATGCCCATCTTCTAGCATACTCTTTAAAAGCGTAATCAAATAATTCACGTCCCATAATGGTTTCGCGAAGTATATTCAACCCTGTTGCTGGCTTAGTATACGCATTAGGTCCAAAGAGAACAATGTTTTCACTATTGGTCATAATAGGCTCTAACTGCTCTTTTGGCAAACGCATATAACCTGCGATTCCCCAAGCTGGGCCACCTCTTGATGGATATTTATTATCGAATAATTCTTCTGTTAAATATTGAACAAAGCTGTTGATACCCTCATCCATCCAACTCCATTGACGCTCATCGCTGTTCACAATCATAGGGAAAAAATTATGCCCTACTTCGTGAACAATTACGCCAATCATACCTACTTTGGTTTGCTCACTGTAAGACCCATCTTTATTGGTTCTACCATTGTTAAAACAAATCATTGGGTATTCCATACCATTAGAAGCTTCAATACTTTGAGCTACTGGGTAAGGATATGGAATAGAAAACTTAGAATAAGATTTGATAGTGTGTGCAACTACCTTAGTAGAATATTTTCTATATAAGCCATATGCTTCTTTAGGATAGCCACTCATACACATAATCTTCTTTCCTTCTACATATACTGGCATTGCATCCCAGATATACCTGCGGCTCGTTGTCCAAGCGAAATCACGAACGTTTTCTGCTTTGTACACCCAAGTTTTTTTCTGCGTGCTCTTTGTTTTCTCTTTGCTATTGGCTTCAGCTAGAGTAGCAATTTCAACAGGCTCTTTTGCAGTTTGGGCTTGATTCCATCTAGCCATTTGAGCTGGTGTTAACACCTGAGCATAGTTTTGACAAACACCTGTACTTAATACGATATGGTCAGCTGGTACTGTTAGTGTTACATCGTAGTTACCAAATGCTAAAGCAAATTCTCCTCTGCCTGTAAACTGCTGATTTTGCCATCCTTGAAAATCACTATATACACATAAACGTGGGAACCACTGTGCCATAGTGAATAAATTATTCCCGTCTTCTAAGGTTTCATATCCACCTCTTCCTCCAACAGTCATACGATTGGTTACCTTATAACTCCATGCAACATTAAATACGAATTTTTGGCCAGGCTTTAAAGGACTTGGCAAATCAATTCGCATCATTGTTCTGTTGATGGTATACTTTAAAGATTTACCAGCAGCATCTGTTAATGATGAAATGATATGACCATTGCCATTGTCTGTTTTTGCTGCAGCCATATTGTCTAAAGCAGCAGTTGTTAATTGGCGTGGCATAAAAGATGCATCTTGATAGTTCGCATTATTCTTACTGCTGTGCTCATTCTCGTCTAACTGTAACCATAAATAGGTTAACACATCAGGGGAATTATTAAAATAAGTGACTGTTTCTGTTCCCTTTAATTTAAGATTGGCTTCGTCTAACTCTGCTTTGATAACATAGTCGGCTCTTTGTTGCCAATACTTAGGACCAGGAGCACCACTTGCAGTTCGGTATTCATTGGGCGTAGGCAAAATAGTACCTAATTGCTCAAATTTGTTACCGTGATTAGAAGTGGGGTTGTTCATGATGTTCTGCGCCAGACTGCTTAAAGCGAGTACAGAAGCAAAAAATAACACCGTAATTTTCTTCATAATAGTGCTGATTTATTAAAATGGAATTCTTTCCAAAGTCATTTGAAGTGCAATTGCAAAAACACCCCCTGTAATAAACAGAATGTATTCTCTTCTATTAACTTTAAAAAGGTTTACGAATATAAGTGAAATAAACAGAATGGATAATACAATCAAGAGTTGCCCCGCTTCTAATCCTAAATTAAATGCCAAGAGTTCTGGAATAATATTTTCCCCTTTACTCAATAAGCTTTTGAGGTAATTGCTAAACCCCAATCCATGAATAAGGCCAAAAAAGAGGGCAAAGAAATAGATTAAGGGGAATTTTGCTTTGTATACAAACTTCTTAACAAACACATTACTAATTGCAGTTATAAGAATTGTTACTGGAATCAAAAACTCAATCCAACTGGTAGAATAATTTAAGATATTGAAAACACTTAATGCTAGGGTTATAGAATGACCAATGGTAAAAGCGGTAATTAACCAAAGCAACTTTTTCCAGTCTGCAAACTGGTAGCGTATACATAATACTAGTACAAATAAAATATGGTCGATTCCTTTTAAGTCAGCAATATGCTGGTAACCCATTTCAAAAAAGAGACCAAAATCATTCATTGGAGCAATTTAAATTAAAACCGACATTTGCAGTAAATAAATTGTTTTAATGGCAACAATATTCGCTCAATGGTTAATAAGTGCAAGTATAGCAATTTTGCACCCTTTTTTTGTTTCTGTAATCGAAATTGAGCATAATCCAAAAGACGCAACAGCAGAAATAAGTGTTAGAATATTCACAGATGATTTGGAGAAAACCCTACAGAAACAAAGTACCGGCACCATTGATATCATTAAGCCAACAAACAAAGCCCTTATTGACCAAAAAATTAGTCAGTATATCGGTCAGAAGCTACAACTGAAGATTAATGGGAAAGCCGTTAAATTCAATTATATAGGCTACGAGATCATTAAGGAGAGTACTTGGTCTTATTTTGAAGTAACCGATATAAAAGAAATGAATGCCGTAGATATTAATTGTTCCATTTTACATGATTTCGAGACCAGCCAGATCAACTTATTTCATGTGAAAAGTAAAGGGAATCAAAAGAGCTATAAATTGGATTACCCCAATAAAACAACCAGTTTTAGTTTTTAATCCTCGCTTGATAAAGCTTCTGTTGTTGTAACCAACACTTTGTCAATACGATGGTTGTCCATGTCTACTATTTCGAAAGTAAACGATTCCCATTCTAAAGTCTCTCCAGTTTTAGGTATTCTTTCTAAATGATGAATGATAAAACCAGCTAGCGTATTAAAGTCTTGCTCCCACTTCTCCATCCACTCTGTTTTATCAAATTTGCTTAGGAAATCATAAAATGGAATCTGCGCATCAATTAAATAAGAGCCATCAGCGCGTTCAATAATTTCATAATCTTCGTCCTCTTCTTGAGGTATATCTCCTACTATAGCTTCTAAAATATCATTTAAAGTCATTAGTCCTTGAACACTACCATATTCATCCACAATAAAACATTGGTGTATTTTGGTCTGCTTAAATTTTTCTAAAACCTGGTATGCAGAGTTGTTTTCAGGCACATACATAGCTGACCGCATGATGGAGAAAATGGTTGCATTTTCATCTGCAGTAAACAAGTCTTTTATTGAAACCACCCCTTTAATATGATCAATATCGTCTTCGCAAACTGGATAGACAGAGTGGATCATGTCTTGCAACTGAGCCCTTATTTCTCCTACTTTCTTTTCTCCATCTAACCATTCAATATCACTTCTATGCGTCATTAAAGAAGTAATATTGCGATCACTTAAATGAAAAACCCTTTCAATAATTTCTTGTTCTGCTTCTTCAATGGTTCCCTGTTCTGTTCCTTCACTTATAATTGCTTTAATTTCTTCCTCGGTAACTTGATTATCATTGGCTTTAATTCGAAGCATCTTGACTATTAAATGCGAAGACTTAGACAATAACCAAATAAACGGGAAAGTAATCCAGCCAGCAACACGCATTGGCCCCGCAACCGATTTGGCAATACCTTCAGGATTACTTAACCCAATCCTTTTAGGAACTAATTCACCTAAAACCAACGATAAATAAGTAACGATAATCACAATAATAGTAGTAGAGATTGTTGTACTGTACTCAGCCAAACCGCTAAAACCCGACAACCAAGCCGCTAAAGGTTCCTTAAACTTATCTCCCGAGAAAATACCTGTTAAAATTCCTATTAAAGTAATGCCAATTTGAACAGTAGACAAAAAAGTATCTGGGTGATTGGCCAATTTGAGTGCTTTTGCCGCATCTTCATCTCCTTTTGCTGCTTGCGCTTCAAGGCGTGCTTTTCTGGCAGACACTAAGGCAATTTCAGCCATGGAAAAAAGCCCATTGACAATTATTAAAAAGAGTATCAGAAAAAATTCCATCATTTTGGTAAAAATAAGCAAAAATAAGCAGTCTAAGGCTTACCATCTAAATCTAAAATGACATACTTGGGAGTCTCCGTTCCCCTAGTTGCTGGGTTTAAAAATTGAATGGTTAATAATGAAACAGCAAATTGATTTCCTTCATGAACTAAAGTAGCGGAAGGAAATAGGTATTTGAAAACGGCAACACTGTCTTTACTTGTCAATACTTTATCTTGGGGTTTGAACAATAATTTATTGGATTTATAGGGGAATATATGCTTTGAATAAAAATGAAGTGCATTGCTATTGTGGATCCCGTATAAATTAATCTCTTTTACATTTAGCCGCTTTTCTTTAATGGCTTTTGCAGCATCATTACCCATTTGAAATTTGAGTAAGTTCGGATAAAAGGTAGTGCTCAAAAAAATATTTACTCCAATACTTGTCATTAAAGCCATGACCAACTGCGTTGGGATTAAAGCCGTTTTTTTAGCAGCAACCCAAATAAATATACCCAGCCCAACTATTGCCATTACTGGAACTATTTTGGAGACTTCCTCAAATACTAAACTAGTGATAGCAATAATAGCGATCCATAGTAGGCCCCAAATAAATAAATGAAAATAGTAAAGTCCTTTTTCCCATTTCACCCACTTTTTCAAGTAAAATAAGTCATATAAAAATTTAGCAGTGATAACAGAAGCCAAAGGATAAACTACAAATATGTAATGAGGCAATTGGGCCTGGCTTCTTGCTAGTATTAAATAGGTTAATATAAAACCGCCTGTAGTAATAAATTCTTGTTCATTCGTTATGCGCAATTGTTGTTTTATTAGTGCTTTGATTGCAAAAAATAGTGCAGGCAAAAAGAAAAAAATCCAAGGCAGAAAACTCCAAAACATATTCTCTAACAAGAATGTAAAATGGCTCATTTCATGATAAAAATTTTCTCCTGTATACCTGCCGAAACTTTGTGTCCAAAAATAAAAACGAAGACCAGACTCAATCGGTCTTCCATTTATTAATTTACCTGGCTGTAAATCGTACTGCTGATAAAGCCCCATACACATGGGTAATAGGATGATTCCAATTATTAAGATTCCAACTATATACTCCCACCTAAAAAACTGTTTCCAGTTTCTTTGTATTAAAAAATGACTAGCAAAAGCTAGACCCGGAACCATCAATGCAATAGGCCCTTTGGTCATCAATCCACAACCTATAAAAATAAATGCCAAAACAAAATTTGCCCAGCGCTGGTGTTTAAACCAAACCGCTAGTTGCCAAATAGAAAGCATTACCCAACCCATCAGCATGGTATCTGTTCTTACGTCGTGGCTAATTAAAAATACTGCTTGAGAAGAAGCCAATACCATTGCGCTCAGTTTACCAATCGCATCTCCATAATACATTTTCGCAAATTGATAAGTGGCATAAATACCCCCCAACAGCACAAATAAAGAAGGCAGTCTATATGCCCAATCATAAACGCCTAATATATGCATGCTGAATGCAGACAACCAAAATAGTAAAGGTGGTTTATCTAAATAATTTTGCCCTTGGTCAAAAATTTGCAAGAAACTATCCCGCTCTAGCATTTCTCTACTTATTGAAGCATATTGAGAAGCATCAATATCCATTAGAGGAATTGCAAATATTCCAATTATATAAATAACAATACAACTTCCAATAACAGCATAAAAGAATTTATTGGATACCATGTGTTAGTTTATTTTGAATGTCATCTGAAGTAATTTTTCCAGCAGTTTTATTGTTCAAATATGCCGTTACGAATCCAATTAAAGACCCGAGAATTGCGCCAAAAAAAATATCTAATGGATAGTGCACCCCAACATATACTTGACCATAGGCAATTGTTGCTGCCCAAATTAAAAAAGCATATTTCCACTTGCCAATGATATTTCCCATCGTTAAACATATATAAATAGCAAAACCAAAATGATTAGTAGCATGTGAGGAAGTAAAACTATATCCTCCAGAACAACCGTTTAGTAATAGTCGAATTTGATTCATCAAAATAGGATCTCTGCAAGGTCTAGGTCTTTCAAAAAAAGGCTTTATTATACTGCTACTTATTTGATCGGTTAATACAACTGTTACTACTGCAAATAAAATAAAAGCAAAAGCCTTATGTTTAAAATTCACCAAGGACAACACAATGATAAATAAATACAAAGGCATCCAAGTATTTCCTTCTCTAAACCAAGGATAAACAGCATCAAGTAATGGATGAATATAAACAGTATTGATTTTTAAAAACAATTCCTGATCTGCTTTTAAAAGCGAATCTAACCAAGTAACTGAAGTACTTAATATAATAAAAATTGCGGACATAAAAAAAAATATTGAGTGCAAGCTATATTATAGTTTTGAAATATGACCATAATCATAAAATAGGATATTTGGTCTACCTAAATTTGTGCTAAATATTTATGTTATGAATAAAAAACCTATCGTATTCTTATTAATGACTTCATTCTGCTTAGCTGTAATTGCTTGCGGTGGTGGAGGTCCTAAAGCCGAAGCAACTGCAACAGAGACTGATGCAGCTGCAACAACTACAACTGCCACTCCCTCTGATTATGACCCTAAGAGAGGTGAAGGTAAATTCAATGAGTCAAATGTTACACTTGGCGCTTTAGATAATGCAATGGCAACAAAAGGAGAAGCCATTTCAGCAACAAAATGTACCTCTTGTCATAAACTTACTGAAGAGCGATTAGTAGGACCAGGATGGAAAGGTGTAACTACCCGCAATACTCCTTATTGGATTATGAACTTTATTTCAAACCCAGATCCAATGATTGAAAAAGATCCTAAAGTACAAGCACAATTAGAATTGTGTTTGGTTAGAATGCCTAATCAAGGTTTGGTAGACAATGAGGCTAGAGAAATCCTTGAATTTATGCGTAAAAATGATGGCGCTAAATAAATAATAAACCAATTAAATCAACATGAAACTAATACAATCAACTTCGATTGCTGCAGTGATATCTGCTGCTGCATTGTTCTCGTGTAAACCCAAAAGCACAGGTAGTGCAGTAAGTGGAGACGCTGCTGCAAAAGCTTATGTTGCACCTGGCAAATACGATGAATTCTATAATTTCGTATCTGGTGGATTCAGCGGACAAATGAGTGTATACGGATTACCTAGTGGCCGTTTGCTTAGGGTAATTCCTGTATTCTCTGTTGATCCTGAAAAAGGATGGGGATATAGCGAAGAAACAAAACCAATGCTAAATACTTCTCATGGTTTTGTTCCTTGGGACGATTTACACCACACCGAAATGAGCCAGACCAATGGTGAAATCGACGGTAAATGGGTTTTTGCAAATGGTAACAATACGCCACGTTTAGCAAGAATTGATTTGAAAACTTTCAAAACTGCTGAGATAATAGAACTTCCCAATAGTGCTGGAAACCACAGTTCTCCTTTTGGAACTGAAAACTCTGAATACATTGTAGCAGGAACACGTTTTAGCGTTCCTTCTGATGAAGACAACGGTGATGTTCCTATCAATTCTTACAAGAAAAACTTTAAAGGCCATATCTCTTTTGTGAGCGTTGCAAAAGAAACAGGGGAAATGAAAGTTGCATTCCAATTAAAAACACCTGGCGTAAACTTTGACTTGGCTAGAGCCGGCAAAGGCAAATCACATGGTTGGTTTTTCTTTAGCTGCTACAATACTGAACAAGCAAGTACTTTATTAGAAGTCAATGCTTCTCAAAAAGATAAAGACTTTATAATGGCAGTAAACTGGAAAAAAGCAGAGGAATACATCAAAGCAGGTAAAGGCAAAAAAGTAAAAACTAAATATGCCCATAACACTTGGAATGAAGCTACTCACACTGCAACTTCTAAAATGGAAGAAGAAGTATTGGTATTAGATGTAAAAGAATTTAAAGACATCGTTTACTTTATTCCTTGTCCTAAATCTCCACATGGTTGTGACGTAGATCCAACTGGTGAATACATTGTTGGTTCTGGTAAACTAGCTGCCTTAATCCCTGTATTTAGCTTTGATAAAATTCAACAATCTATCGCTGCTAAATCTTATGATGGAGATTACGAAGGTATTCCTGTAATTAAATACGAGTCTGCATTATTCGGTGAAGTAAAAAAACCAGGTTTAGGACCTTTGCATACCGAATTTGATGGTAGAGGAAATGCCTACACTTCTTTCTTTGTATCTTCTGAAGTTGTTAAATGGAATATTAAAGATTTAAAAGTGCTTGACCGTGTTCCAACTTATTATTCTGTTGGTCACTTAAGCATCCCTGGTGGTAACACTAAAAAGCCAAATGGTAAATACCTTGTTGCGTACAATAAGATCACTAAAGATCGTTATTTACCAACTGGTCCTGAATTAGCACAAAGTGCTCAACTATATGATATTAGTGGAGATAAAATGCAGCTGATTCTAGACTACCCTACTATTGGTGAACCACACTATGCTCAGTCTGCACCAGCGGATATCATTAGAAATAATGGACAATTGAAATTATATAAATTGTCTGATAACAAGCACCCTTATGTAACACAAGGTGAAGCAAACGCTAAAGTAACCAGAGAAGGAAATAAAGTGCATGTTTATATGACCTCTATCCGTTCACACTTTGCGCCTGATAATATTGAAGGAATCAAAGTTGGAGATGAAGTGTATTTCCACGTAACTAACTTAGAACAAGATTGGGATGTTCCGCATGGTTTTGCTATCAAAGGAGCTGACAATGCAGAATTATTGATTATGCCAGGTGAAACGACTACTTTAAAGTGGTTACCTAAAAAACCTGGTATGTTCCCAATGTATTGTACAGACTTCTGTAGTGCATTACACCAAGAAATGCAAGGATATATCAGAGTTTCTCCTGCTGGAAGCAATGTGCCGCTTAGCTTTAGTTTAGGAAAACCTGTTCCAGAAACTAAGTAAATAGTTTATACAAAAAGGAGCAGTAAATCATAACTGCTCCTTTTTTATTTTAAAAATAGAAAGATGAAAATAGAAATATCAAAATTATCAAAATGGTTACTAATCATTAGTGGTATTTTTTTAGCTGTATCAATTGTGTTACCAATATGGAGAATTGAACTAGATGCGCCGCAATATCCAGAGGGATTAGGCTTAAAAATATTTTCTTACAAATTAGGAGGTGATGTTGCTATAATTAATGGTTTGAATCACTATATAGGGATGCAAACTTTACATGAAGAAAACTTTATTGAATTCACCCTTCTTCCCTATATTATTGGCTTCTATGCTATTTTAATGTTCATCACAGGAATTAAGGGTGGTAGAAAAATGCTTTACACCACTTTTATTGCTTTTGTAGTATTTGGCATTGTTGCAATGGTTGATTTTTGGAGATGGGAATATAACTATGGCCATAACTTAGACCCGAATGCTGCCATTATTGTTCCAGGCATGGCTTACCAACCACCACTCATTGGATTTAAACAATTACTCAACTTTGGAGCTTATTCTATACCAGATATGGGCGGATGGCTATTTATTGGTGCTGGACTTTTATGTTTACTTGCTGTAGCAATCGAGGCAGGGTGGTTAAAAAAAATAATAAAACCCAAAGTAGTTACCACCGTTTTATTGCTGTTTTTATTTAGTGCATGTGGAAATACACAACCTGAAAAATTGGTTTTAAATAAAGACCAATGCGAGTTTTGCAAGATGACTGTTGCAGATGCAAGATTTGGTGCAGAAGCAATCAGCGATAAAGGAAGAATTTACAAATTTGATGATTTAAACTGCATGATTTCATTTAATAAATCCAATCAGAAAATTGTCCTAAAACAATATTTTGTAAATGACTACAATGCCGATAATCATTTGATTGATGCCACCAAAGCATGGTATGTAAAGCATGAAACCATTAAAAGTCCTATGGGTAGCAATACAGCCGCATTTGCGCAAAAAGAAGCAGCTGAGAATTTGGCAAAGTCTGCTGTTGTTTCAATTATTTCCTGGGAGAATATAATTCAATAAAATGAAGTGTTTTTTTATTGTTCTACTCCTATTTAAAGGATTATCAGCTTCAGGAAAAGTATTCCACGTTGGTGCGCAGCATCCATATAAAACCATTAAATCTGCTTTGGCAGTAACCAATGAAGGTGACACTGTTTATATCCATAAAGGTCTATATAAGGAAGGAAATATAATTGTTCAAAAAGCCATAACGATCATAGGTATTGATCGACCAATATTAGATGGCGACAAAAAATATGAAGTATTATCAATCAAATCGAGCTATGTTACAATAAAAGGATTGAGGGTTCAGCACTCTGGTTATGCAAGCTTAGACGACCCAGGAGGGATAAAAGTATACGAAGCAACGAAAGTTACCATTATCGATAATGAATTATTCGACAATTTTTTTGGCATATACATTCAATTCAGTACCAATTGCCTCATTAAAAACAACTCCATCATTGCATTTGGCAAAGAAGAACAAACAATTGGGAATGGAGTGCATTGTTGGAAAAGTGATAGCCTACAAATTATAGGTAACAATATCAATGGTTGTAGAGATGGGGTCTATTTTGAATTTGTAAATAATTCAGTGATATGGAGAAATATTGTTACTGATAATATTCGTTATGGATTACATTTTATGAATTCAAATAATGATTCATACTTCACCAATATTTTTAGTAGAAATGGCGCTGGAGTGGCCGTTATGTTCTCTAAAAAAATTACCATGATGAACAATACTTTCAATGAAAATTGGGGAGACGCAGCATACGGATTATTATTCAAAGAAATATCTGACTGTCATTTATCGGGAAATCATTTTAACAAAAATACGGCCGCCATTTTCATGGATGGCAGCAATAGAACGATTGTAGAAAATAATGTTTTTAGTAATAATGGATGGGGATTGAAAATACAAGCGAATTGCATGGACAATATTATCCAAAAAAATAATTTTATTAAAAACACTTTTGATGTTAGTACCAATGGCACTTTGCTATTAAATATTTTTTCACAAAACTATTGGGATAAATACAGTGGCTACGATTTAAATAAAGACAAAATTGGAGATGTTCCATATAGACCACTAAGTCTGTACTCTGTTATTGTGGAGAGCAACCCCACTGCTATGATTTTGTTCAGAAGCTTTTTTGTGTCGCTTTTAGATCAATCAGAAAAAAAGATTCCAAGTTTAACACCTGAAAATTTTATTGACAATAAACCACTTATGAGTGCTTTAAGATTATGATTACTGTAGAAAATATAAAAAAGAAATTCGGAAAACTTGTTGTGCTAAATGGGATTGATCTTACACTTAAAAAAGGTGAGTGCATTGCATTGATAGGTCCTAACGGCTGCGGCAAAACCACTTTAATGAAAATCATTTTAGGTATGGTAATGGCTGACAGTGGCAGTATTTTAGTAAATAATGAGTCTATTACTAAGAGCGAATTATACAAACAGCATATAGGCTACATGCCACAAATTGGAAGATACCCTCAAAATATGACCATCGGTCAAATTATTGATATGGTGAAAGGTATTCGAAACGAAAAAAAACCATTAGACGAAGAATTATATAAAGCTTACGAGCTTGACAAGTTATTAGACAAGAAAATGAGTACCCTCAGTGGTGGAACAATGCAAAAAGTAAGCGCAGTACTTTCCTTCTTATTCAATCCTAGTATACTTATTCTAGATGAGCCAACGGCTGGCTTGGATCCAATTGCAGCAGAAATTTTGAAACAAAAAATCATTAAAGAAAAAGGAAATGGAAAACTAATCATTATAACATCTCATTTATTAAGTGAATTAGATGATATGGTTAGTGAAATCATTTTTATGCAAGAGGGGAATATTATTTTTCATCGAGCAGTAACAGCACTTAAAGAATCAACTCAAACAGCGAAAATTTCAAGTGCTATTTTACAAATTTTAAAAAATAAATAGATGGGTAGAATTTTTAAATATGTAATGCTTGATATTTTAAAAAACAAGTTTGTAATTGCTTATATGGTAATGATGTCACTCGTTGCCTGGTCAGCATTTACCCTAGAAGACAATAGTGCTAAAGGAATGCTCACCTTATTGAATCTGATTTTACTAACCGTTCCGCTAGTTTCTGTTCTTTTTTCAGCCATTTATATTTACAATAGTAGTGAGTTCATTGAACTATTGGTTAGTCATCCAATAAAAAGAAGTAAGATATGGTTAAGCCTCTATTGGGGGTTATGTGGAAGCTTAGTAACAGCATTTATAATTGGTGCAGGAATTCCATTATTATTATTCGCAGAATTCACCATCAGTTTACTAATGCTTGTTGTTGGAATTTTAATTACGGTTATTTTCGTTTCATTGGCATTATTGAGTACCATTATTTACCGAGATAAGGCAAAAGGAATTGGATTAACTATATTAATCTGGATATATTTTGCGTTGTTGTTTGATGGCCTTTTGTTGTTTTTAATGTTCCAATTTGCCGACTACCCTATTGAGAAACCAATGGTATTAATGACTGCATTAAGCCCTCTAGACCTATCTAGAATCTTATTATTGCTGCAACTAGATTCTACAGCAATCATGGGATATACTGGCGCCATCTTTAGAAACTTTTTTGGCAATACCGTTGGCATGAGTATTTCGTTTACCCTCTTAATATTATGGTCAACTATCCCTTTTCTAGTCTCTTTAAAGAAATTCAAGAAAAAGGATTTATAATAAACATTTTTATTTGTTAAAATCATCCAATGAAAAAAGATATAAGCAACAGAGCCGATGTGGAATTATTGGTCAATAGCTTTTATAATAAAGTCAGAGAAGATGAACTGATTTCATTTTTCTTTTCTGAAATAGTAGCTGTTGATTGGGAAAAACACTTACCTGTCATGTATGACTTTTGGGATAATATCTTATTCTACGCAGGAAAGTATGAAGGAAATCCCATGGCCAAGCATAGGGATATACATCAAAAATGCCCCATGAAGATGGAGCATTTTCAAAGATGGATTCATTTATTTACAGAAACAGTAGATGAATTATTTGAAGGAAATACTAGTGAACTTGCAAAGCAAAGGGCAACAAGCATTGCTACTGTAATGCAAATAAAAATGTTCAGTTAATCTATTTAGGCAATAGAACATCATTAATTACATGGATGATTCCATTAGAAGTAACTATTGAGGCTACCACTTCAGAACCATTTACAAAAACCTTATCATCTTTCTTGGTAATTTTTACTTTACCGCCGTTTACTTGTTCAAATTCTTGACCATCTTGCATGTATTCAGCTTTTAAAACACCTACATAAGTATGGTATTCTAATATATTTTTTAAATCTGCCTTTTTTTCAGGCTTTAATAAATCATCTACTGTTCCAGCTGGTAATTTTTCAAAAGCAGCATTTGTTGGAGCAAATACAGTAAATGGACCGGCATTACTCAATGCATCCACCAATTCTGCGGCTTTAACTGCTGCAACTAACGTGCTATGGTCCTTGCTGCCAACAGCAACTTGAACAATATTAGGATTAGATGTTTCATCCTGTACCGCAGATTGACCTGCGCCAGTTTCAGTAACGGTTGCAGGGCTTGCATTTTCCGTTTCAGTTGTATTTCCGTTTGAGCATCCGGTAGCAAAAAGTAGAACTAGTCCAGATAAAAGGATTGCATTTTTTTTCATAAAATATGTTTATTGTTTAAGCGAAGTTCTAAAATAGCATTAAATAGTTATATGATTTCAATCACATTTTAAGATAATTTTTATCCTATTTTTTGAGAACTAGGCATCATAACTACTGAAGCAATAAGCATACCTCCAGCTATTATTAGCAATGCTTCGTTTACAAAAGGGATTACCTGATAACTAAGAGAAGCTATTCCCTGAACACCTAATACCATTTCATTTAAAATTACAAAAATAGCAAATACTTTAGTCGCTAAAATAGCAGCCTTACTAAAATTAAGCCCAGCAGTCAGATGTGTATAGGCAATTAGAAATAATGCGGTAAAAGCCAAGAGCACTAGGTGTAAATAGGCAATTACAATTGGCCTAAAACCAAATGCTAATTTGCTTAAGAACGGGATCGTAGAACCCATTTGTAGTAATATTTTTACTAGCAAGGCGCCAAAAGAAAAAATAAATAATAGCTTAACAACCGGGTTCTGATGAATAGCATTAACCACTCTTTTGTTGAATACTATGGAGAAGAATTTTATAACACCTATACATTGTAGAATAGCCGAAATAACGACTAATAAATACATCCAAACGGGTAAATTCAACCATAGTGCAGACAAGCCATACGCAGGAATACAACTAATGGCGAAATATAAAAAAGTAGTTCTATTAAGCTTCGTATCAATATTCATTTGATCTAACCACTGAAAAAACATACCAATACAAGCAAAAAAGAACCAACCGTTGTACTGAAAATGTAAAAACCAATAAGTTGCTCCTAGATAAGAATGCTGGGTTTTATTCCCAGAAAACAGCATATAAATCAACCAAAAGCTTGCAAATACAGAAATGAAAAAGAATATACCAGCAGCTTTGTACCAGTTTGCAGTATCCTTATTCGGATGTTGATGCAGCGTCTTTATGAAGGCTATAATATAAAGCATATTAAAAAGTAAACCCGCTACCTGAAAAACAACAGAATAAACTCCATAGCCCCAAAATATCAACGCGATACAAGCAATATATGCTGAAAACAAGCTCAGGGAAATTTGGCTTTCTAAAAACTTAACTTGCGAAGCTGATAACCATTTTAGGTTCGTTTTTACCATCAGACTCATAATCACAATTGATATAAAGCCTGAAAACGCAAAGCCAGAATGGGCCAATTGAAGGTTTTTTTGGTTAACAATGGGGAGTTCGAACCCAATTTTGTAACGCATTAAAACCCCTAAAATGGCCACTATTACCAAATTGTACAATCCAACCTTTAATAACTGATTAATCTTCATAAATAAAATACTTTATGGTTAATAATTACTACTTGCCTCTTTTCTACCAGTTTAGCAAGCGTTCTTATCACAGTTTCTACTCTTAATCCTGTAAAATCAGCGATTTGCTGTCGTGTATATGGAACCAATCCTTGTTCGTTCAGCTTCTTCTCTATTTTTAGTTTCTCCAATAACCCAATAATTTTTTCTTCAGGAGAATTATTCATTAAAATATTTGCTGTAAGGGTCTTACAGTAAAGCCGCTCGGCGAAAATTAAAAATAAATTTTTATAGTAAGATGGGTGATCCTCCAGAAGTATTAAAAATTTCTCTTTCGATAACCGATAAATGAGTGAGTCGGTTTCTGCATATGCACTTGCTGGATAAGGTTTCCCAATCATTAATGCAGGCTCCCCAAAACTATTACCCTTAAAAAAAAGGCCCTGGATAAACTCTTTAGATAAATTAGCAGAAGTTATCATTTTCACAGATCCTTCCGCAATCTGATGATAATACCTAGCTTCATTTCCTTGCGTAAAAATCTGTTCTCCCTTTATCCATTTTTTGGACGTGGCACCATAAGCTAGTAACGTGTCGACTTCAATGTTCATGCTACACTTTAGAAGTAAAAATATTGCATAAAGTTAAACAAAAACAGTTATGCAATGCTCCTATTTGATTAAAAAGTGCGTAATTGCCTCTTTCCAAATAGCATAGCCTTTTGCATTCATATGCAAATTATCAGATAAAAATAAGTCTTTCATTGGTTCCCCATTTTCTGCCAACATATGTGTCCAAACATCTACATAATTTGTTCTTCGTTGAGACTTTAAGTATGTTTTAATCCCTTCATTAGCTGCCATCATTTGGTCTTTCATTTTCCATCTTGAAGGGCTTGGCTTCATGCTCACATAAGTAATATTAGTTTTTTTAAAACGTTCTCTAATCATTTTAAAAAGGGTTTTAAACCTTTCCACTACTGAATCACTTGGCAATTTTGGGTCAATGGCAAAATCATTTTCACCGCAATAAATCACTACTTGCTTTGGATGATATGGAAATAAAATTTCCTCCCTATAACGAATAACATCAGGCAAGGCAGAACCACCAAAGCCCCTATTGACTATAGTATACCCTTGAAAATCTTCTTGAATATTTTTCCAAAGTCGGAAAGAAGAACTGCCTGCAAATAAAATTGCATTTTGGGGAGGCATTAACGTACTGTCGGCTGATTGAAAAGCTTTTATCTCTTTAATAAAAGGTTGTGCTTTAACAAAATTAGCAAAGCCAAATTGTAAAAAAACAAAAAAGGTACAAACACACTTAATTATAAATTTCATTTACTATTATTTTAACAAAGTGATGGTAGCCATTACTGGGAAATGATCGCTTGGATATTTTAAATCATATGAATCTGTAATAGTTGCAAATTTCTCAACCACTAATTTCTGGTGCTTATTCACAAATATATAATCAATTCCGCCGTTCGGCTTTTCCTTAAACTTAAAAGCATTCCAAGTATCTATATTGCCATAAACCATTTTACTAATATCCCTTGCATTATTCATTTCACTCGCAATATTTTGGATAGGCTCCTCGGTTGGTCTCAAATTAAAATCTCCCAATAAAATCACTGGGTCATTTTTAACATTCAGTTCTTTTATTTTTTTCAATATCAATTTTGATGATTCAATTCGGGCTGTTTTGCCAACATGATCGAAATGTGTATTGAATACCCATACGACTTGATTGGTTTTTTTGTTTTTAAATAACCCATATGTACAAACGCGATTGCATACAGCATCCCAACCCATACAAACAGAGTCTGATTTAGGTGCTAACCAAAATGTAGATTGCTTTATTGGGATATATTTTTCTTGATTGTAAAAAATACAAGAATATTCTCCAAGTGTTTTACCATCATCTCTACCTACGCCAATAAAGCTGTATTGAACCAGCATACTGTCTATATAAGTTAACTGATGATGTAATACTTCTTGCGCACCAATAAAATCTGGTTCATAATACTGCATAAGGCCCGCTACCCTATTTTTTCTCAAATCCCATCTGTTTTCTCCGTCAGATGCAGCATCTAAACGAATATTAAATGACATGGCTTTGATGGTTGTTTGTGCACTACCATTAGTGACAAATAAAACTGTAGCAACCCAAATCAAATACTTTTTCATACTTACTTTTTTATATAAGGGCTTGTAAATCCCAACTTAGATAATCCTTGTTGTATTTCAGGGCTACTCATGAATAATTTCCACAATAAGCCGGTTCGATAATTTTCCATCATTACCACTATTGGACCTTGGTCAATTGCAAGATACCTAGGCTCAAACCAATTGTGATGAATGCTAAATGCATCATAAAAACCATAATTCCCCCAAACTTTATTACCCAATTCATTATACCAAAATTTCATGGCTTGCATAGACTCTTTTGGCGTATATGGAAAGGAAGAAAGTGCCGCTGTAGGAGAAATAACCCCTTTATCTCTCTCTTTACTTGGGGCATGACCAGCATACCCCTTTATAGAATAACTGGCAGTTAATCCCCAGTTATTGGGGCCGTAGCCTTTATACCCTTCACTATTTTGTACACACCACTCATAATTGATTTTAGCTTGATTTACTGTTTCATTCCAATAATCGGCATATTGATCTTTTAATCCTCTTGGGTCAAGACCTAAATAAGAATAATGCGCCCAAAACAAAGGACCACCATTGGGTGGATTACCTTGGTGCTTTAAGTCAAGTGGTAAATTATAGGATCTTTTAGTTTCCTTAATCTTGCCATTCATTGCCCAACCTTCATGGTAAACTTCAGCAGGCACTGCATGGGTGGGTGAAGATGCAGCCAAAACATACATGATTAAACATTCATTATATCCTCTTACTGGAAAATTCATTTTCCATTCATGGTTAGGACTCCAATGCCAATACAATACATTCTGGTTATTGCGATAGAAATTAAAATCAACTTCTTTCCAAAGTTTATCTGCTCTTTCTGCTAATGCTTTTTCTTGTTTATTCCCATTTTTAAAATATTGCCTAACACATAATAAACCTTGTAACATAAACGAGCTCTCTACTAAATCACCTCCATCGTCATATCTACTAAATGGTTTTACTTTTCCTGTTTTACCATTCCACCAATGTGGCCATGCTCCATGAAAACGATCTGCTGTTTCTAAAAAATGTAAAATGGTTTCTAACCGTTTTATTCCCTCTGCCTTTGTTATAAATTTTCTTTCTATTCCTACAAGAATGGCCATTACACCAAAACCACCTCCACCGCTTGTTACTACATCTTGGTCGTTTTGCGGATAAATATTGTCCATATGAACCCTTTCCCTAGCTAATCCACTAGTAGGTTCTGCCCCAGACCAAAAATATTGAAAAGTGGCAGCTTGTACTTTTCTAAACAAAGCGGTATCACTAGGCGAAATCGGATCTACACTTATTCGTTTTTTTTGTGCGAATAAAGTAGTTCCCAAAAGGCAAGCAATCAGCAGTAAATATTTTTTCATGTTAAAATTTAATCAATTTAAAATACCCGCCCTTGGGCGGGTATTAGTCAATAATAAACCCAGTATTCAACCCTAAAAAACTATTGTTTATTTGCCTGCCTTACCCAAATTATATAATGCGCGTATATGTGCATCGGGTAGTGCAATATTATAAATCCGCATTTCATCTATCACTCCAGTCATTGCAGCAAAACTCACATCGGAGCTTACTGATTTACCTGGGATAACATTATAATTGCCACCAATTATTACTTCACTGGGCTCATAGGCTTTAAAATTATTATTTCCAGTTCCTCTACTTGGGAAAGCGCCTGCTCTTGTACCATTAATCCAAATATCAAAGAACCCATTGCTCGCATTATAATTCAAGGCTAAATGAACCCATTTATCTGGGCCAATTGGGGGTGTGATATATGGCATATAATTAGGAGCCCCAGGAGCGTCTCTTAGTGTATTTATATTGTCTTGCGTTCCTCCTCCAATCGTAATAAAAGTAGGTTGCACTTTAAGATCAGTTACATTTGAAGCTGGAAAGGATTGAGTGTTTAAAGCAAAGTTTAAACTACCATTAAATACACCTGGTCTAGTTAACTGAAAAAGCATCGTCCGCTTAGACCCATTATTGGAAATCTGAATCCATGTACTAATGGCAAAACTTTTAAACGCATCTGTTTTAAATGCATTAAACTGAGTAGGATAATATAAGAAGCCTGCATTTAATCTTAATGCCTGCCCTTTAACACCTGTTGCAATATAACTATCGTTCAATGAAGTACCAGGTGCTGTATTAGACTTGACCTCATTCTTTGAATTATCAAAAGGCCAGTAGGCAACCAAGCTTTCAGGGAACACTTCATCAGAAGAATTAAAGCCATCAATTTTTCCAACATAGTCTGCAGTGGAAACAGATGGAAGATTATTGGGATTCCCATCTTTTTTACAAGAAATCATCAAACTACTGATAGCAAAAGCAGTGATGAGGGAAAACTTAATATGATTATTCATCATTTGCATATAATAAAGTTTAAAAGTCAATTAATATCCTGGATTTTGTTTTAATACCCCTCCAGTTAAATCAATCTGCGCTTGTGGTATTGGTAACAATACATCTCGAGCAGCATTAAAATTAGATTTACCAGCAGCATTCATTACATTTTGAGCAATACCCCATCTAACAATATCAAAGAAACGATCGTGTTCCATAGCCAACTCAATTCTTCTTTCATGTCTAATTGCATCTCTTAATAACGCTTGATCGTTGGTAGTTACATCAGGAAGAATAGCATTGTTTCCAGCTCTTGCTCTAAAACGAACACTATTAAGTGCCGCTTTAGCAGCGGTAATATTATTTGCTCCTCCTAATTCATTGGCGGCTTCTGCATACATCAATACTACATCTGCATAACGAAGAATACGCACATTATTCCACCATCCAAATCGATTACCTACTGCAGCTCTTGTTGCTGGGTTTGTATGTACTTTATGATTGTAGCGAGGATTAGGCAACCCAATAGGAGTAACTTCTCCGTAAATAGTTACACCTGGTGTTGTGGGAGTACTTGTAAATAATATAGTTCTTGCTCTTCTTGGATCATTGGGCTCATATGCTGCTGCAAGGTTTGCACTTGGCGAATTCCAACCCCAACCTAAATCCCAAGGACCTGCACCTCTAACTCCTTGCAAGTTGGTATACTGTATCCCCTGAGAAGTTGGATTGATAGCGTCTGCTCTTGCTTGCACTTCAAAAATAGACTCTTTGCTATTTTCACCTTCTTCACCAAAAATTGTGTTATAAGGTGTACTTAAATTATACTGACCAGAATTCATAACCATGTTTGCAGTATTCATAGCTTGTGCCCATTTCTGTTGTGTCAAGTATACTTTAGTCAACAATCCGTTTGCAGCACCACTAGTTATTCTTCCAGGGAATTTAACGGCATCCCAAAATGCGGGCAAATACGCGGCTGCAAAATTGAGGTCACGCTCTATAAATGCATAAACTTGGTCAACAGAGCTTTGAGGAACATTATTTTGTGCTGCAGGATCTGAAAATAAAGTATCGATGATTGGAACTTTACCAAACAATCTAGTCAACATGAAATAAGAGTAGCCACGAATAAATCTTACTTCTGCTTGTGATTGTAACTTAACAGCATCAGTTGCAACTATCTGTTTGTTTGATCCTATTTGAAATAAAGTATTATTACACCTATTAATTAATCCATAATATCCTGTCCAAAGTGCATTGGCTCTACCACTATTTGGAAGTACAGGGAAATTATCCATACTAATTACATCTGCGCCTCCATCATTTGGGGTACTGCCTTTATCTGCATCATCACTTCTAATACTAGTAGCATTAATAAAACCATCTACATGGACGCTATAGTCTCTTAAACTATTGTATGCACCAAAAATATATTGATCATATGGACCAGAACCACCAGGGTAAGGGTAGTTTTCTTCATCATATCCCCCTTGTCTTGCAGTATCTAAAAAATTCTTTTTACATGCTGTAAAAACCGATACGGTTAAAAGCAGTAGCATCCATTTACCAAAGCTTTTTTTATTAATTAAATTATTCATTTTTGAATATTTTTATTAGTTCAATTAAAATGTAACATTAATACCCATAGAATAAACTGCAGGTACAGGGAAAGTTCCATTGTCGGCTCCCCCACCTAAGATGCTGCCAATCTGGGCCTCAGGAGAATACCCAGTAACTTGACTCCAGCTCTTAATATTTTGTCCATTTACAAAAACACGAGCTTTAGAAATACCCACACGTCTTAATAATCCTTCAGAAAAAGTATATCCAATTTGCAATGTTCTTAATCTGAAATAATCGCCTGGCTCTAAATAATAGCTACTGAACAAGAAATTATTACCTCTTGTATTATCAAGAATGGGTTCAACATTTGTTGTACCACCGCCAGTCCATGCATTCAATCTATTGGCTTCATAATTCAATGTTGCAAAATTGGCAATTCTTCTTTGCGTATAAATCTTATTACCTGCTACTCCTTGTCCTTCAATGGTAAAATCAAATCCTTTATACGCCACATTAATATTTAATCCGTAACTATATGGAGGGAATGGGGTTCCTAAATAGGTTCTATCAGCTGGCGTTAATAAACCGTCTCCATTGATGTCTGCATATGCAATATCTCCTGGCAAAGAGTTATTAAAACGTGCCATTTTTCCCAATTCAGCAGTTGATTGATAAATGCCTATTTGTCTGTATCCAAAGAAGTAACCAATTGACTGGCCAGTTTCAGTTAAGTTAGCACCACCATTTCCAAAAAGTTGGAAATTGATTTTGTCTCCAATAGAGTTAACCGTATTCTTATTGTAACTAAAATTGGGGGCAATAGAGTAAGTGATATCCTTACCAATTTTATCTGTCCAGTTTAAGCTCAATTCTATCCCTTGGTTGGTTATTTTACCCAAATTGGTAAAATAACTTCTGGTTTCATTAGGCAATGTAACCGCTGTTAAAATATCGGATGTGGTTCTATTATAATAAGTAAACTCTACATTCAATCGATTGCGTAAAGTTTTCAAATCGAAACCTATGTCAAGACCTCTTACTACTTCCCAACGCAAGTTGGGGTCAGGTATATAAGCTGCCTGAATAGCCGTGTAGACATTATTACCAAAAATAGCCGTTGATGCATTTGAAATACCAGGTCTAAATAAGTTATCTGCAAATCCATTAGCATTTCCTGTTTCACCCCAAGCAGCCCTTAATTTTAAGAAATTAATAAAGTTGAACTTTCTTACAAATGATTCTTCAGATGCAATCCAACCTAAACCGACTGATCCAAAAGTACCCCAACGATTCTGTGGTGCAAACTTTGAACTACCATCTCTTCTTAATGTAGCGTTTACCAAATATTTATTTTGATAAGCATAACTTAATCTACCAAACATACCCATGATGGCACTCTCTCCACCACCACCACCATACAATCCTGGATTGTTTGCATTAATAGTACTGATGTACCAGAAATCTGGGTTATTAGGTACGTTTACAGAAGTATCTCTTCTATTACCATTTATATTAGTACTAACACTGTAAATAGAGGTAAAACCAACCAATGCAGTTAATTTATGACCATCCCCTAATTTTTTGTCATAAGTAAGTGTATGATCTTGTTGATAACGCTTAAACTCAGCCATTTCTTGACTAACCCCTGTTCTTACTGTGTTGTCGAAAAAGCTTGTAGTTGGCGCTGTTCCTTCACCCTGGTTAATAAAAGTGAACGGAAGTGGAGTATAAGACCTAGAATTATTAAATCCTAAATCTGCAAATACTGATGACTTAAAAGTAAAATCATTTAAGAATTTAACTTCAGCGTATAATGATCCAATAAAGCGGAAACCTTTATTGATATTAGTTCCATTATTTCTATTCAGTGCTGCAATTGGATTACCTACCTGTGCCCGTTGGAAAGAAGGCATACTGTAGTAGGTTGTTGCATTCTGTTGAATTGGCACAATTGGAGCTGCCCATAATGCATTCGTTAAACTAACCCCTGCAGGATTTTGTATCCAATGTGAAGCATTGATTTCTCCACCAACTTTAATATTACTATTGAAACGAATTTCTTGATTCAAACGAATCATGAATTTTTCATAGCTATTATACTTAACTACCCCATCTTGTTTATTATAACCAATGTTTAAATAAGTACTGCTTTTTTCAGAATTATTAGAAACACTCAAGTTATTTGTTGTAAGCAATGCATTTTGCAAAATTTCATTTTGCCAGTTTGTATTAGCAGTATAATTACTGTAATCAAATGGAGCAGCATTGATATTGGCTAATTGTGCATCATACAGTTTTTTAAACCCAGCAGCATCTGTTACTTTAATTTTATCTGTCACTTTTTGAAATCCAACAGTGCTTTGAAAATTAATTCTTGTTTGACCTCTTGCAGCTTTTTTTGATGTAATAGCAATTACACCATTCGCACCCCTTAAACCATAAATAGCTATTGATGAAGGATCTCTTAAAATATCGATTGTTTCAATATCCGCTGGATTTAAGAAATCGATATTGTCTTGCAAAATTCCATCTACTACATAAACAGGGCTCGCACTATTGGTACTATTGACACCTCTTATTCTAACTACTGGGCTAGCACCTGCTACTCCAGAATTAGCAACTGTTAAACCTGCAACTCTTCCCTGTAATGAACTAATAGGATTGGTATTGGGCATTTTTGCCAATTCTTCCCCTTTAATAGTTGTAACAGAGCCAGTAAGATCTCTTTTACGTTGTGTACCATAACCAGTTACAACAACTTGTTCTAAATTATTAACAGCCGTGGTTAATATGATACTCAAATCTCGTTTACCGGCAACTGAAATTTCTTGTGGTTCGTATCCAATATAAGAGATCAATAATTTTGCGTTTTCATCTGCAACAGTTATCGCAAATGCACCAGTATTATCTGAAGTTGTACCAACTTGGGTGCCTTTTACTTGTATGGACACACCAGATAAAGACTCTCCAGAAGCAGAAGTTATTCTTCCTTTTACAACAATCTCCGCAAGATCTTTGGTAGCACTATTGGTTTCCTTTAGAACCACTAAGTTTGTTCCCAGTATTTTGTAGTTGATACCTGTATTTACCAATAGCTTACCCATGATTTCATCTAAAGTAGCATCTACCATGTTAATAGTAACTTTTGGTTTGCCTTTTACTACTTCTTCAGCAAATAAGAACCGATAATCGGTTTTTTTCTCCACTTCAAATAATGCTTTTTTTAAATCTAGCGAAGCCATCTTTATTGTAATACGGCTTTGAGAAAAGCCAATTGCTGAAACTTGCATACATACAAGTAGCAGTAACGCAGTAGTGATTTTCATAATTCGGGCAAGCTTTTGTATAAAAAGATCTTTGTGTGAAACATCAGGTGTTTCATTATTTTTCATATTTTCAAATTGAAAGGGTTATGAATTACATTCAGATTGTACAGTTTGTATTTTTCTAAACCTGGCGGGGTTCCGCGCCAACGGAACTTCGCCCATTTTTAAGTTGAATTCAATCTTAATCTCATAAGGCAGCAATTTTATTGGTAAATAATAATCGTATTCCCTTTTTGGTAAGTTTTAAATGGTATTATTAACTTCAAAGCCTCTATAGCCTGATCAATGGTTTCTTTTTCAAAATTTCCATTCATTCTTGTAGACTTCAATGAAGTCGATTGAATTTCTAATTTGATATTATACCATCGCTCCATCATCAATGCCAACTCTTCAAAAGTTTGATCTCTAAAAACTAATTTATTTTCTACCCATTGATTTTCTGCAACAGAACTGTCTGGTGAAATGAATTTTAATTTGTTAATAGAAACCGCAGGAATTAGTTCAATGGATTTACGCTTGTTTTGCGCTTCAATCAGTTCATTTTCTACAATCAACTTTTCATTAGGAGATAAAATAATTTTATTATCAGGTCTATTTTTGATGGTCACTTCAATCTTGCCCTTAATAAGACTGGTTTCTGTCTGCTTATCTTCAGGGTATGCTTTCACATTAAAAATGGTGCCTAAAACTTTTATTTTTATACTCTTAGTATTGATAATAAATGGGACTTCTTTATTTTTTACCACATCAAAATAACCTTCCCCTATTAAACTAACTTCTCGCAAGATTTTGCCGTATTCTTTTTGATACACAAGCTTACTTCCTCCATTCAACCAAACAATAGACCCATCTGGTAACTTTACTTGCGTTTTTGAACCCAATCGAGTAGAAACCTCATTAGATTCAAGTTGAACTTTTACCAATGCAGGAGAAAAAGATGGTTTAAAAAGGGAATACGTGAATCCTACAACAATTACTAGAGAAGCTGCTGCATAATAAACCCATTTAGGAATAATTCGTATTGAATTTTTAGGAGTGTTTTGTTCTTCTAAAAAATCATTTGTATTGTTTCCTGCAATTTTATTGAGGTGAAGCATGAATGCATCTTCTGCTTCTGCTTTATTATTGGGGAGTGGAATTTCCCAGATATTTTCTAGGTTTTGAATGGCAAATTGCCATTCAGGATGATCCTGAATATATTGGTTAAGCTCAATGAGTTCTTGCTCATTGGCTTCCTTTGCAATCTTTTTAGCAATTAATACCCAAAATCTTTCCTGACTCATCGTTATAGTTGATTCCACTTCTATAACAACTGAGAGATACATTTACCCCTAAGAAAATAAATTATTTTTTGACCCTTTTTTCTAAAATAGGTTTTGATTGAAGATCAACCTGCATACTTTGGGCCATTCTCCGCATTGCTATGGCCATTTGGGCTTCCACCGTTTTAATGGAAATATCCAATAGTTCAGCTACTTCTTTGTACTTTAAACCATCCTCTTTAATCAGCTTAAAAATTAGCCTACATCGGTTAGGAAGGCTATTAACGGCCATTTTTATTTTCAATACCATTTCTTCTGTAATCATCAATAAATCTGGCCTAAAATAAATACTATTTAGTTGAACCTGCCATTGATCCATAGAAAGGCCAGCTCTTCTCTTTTGCTTTTTCAGTAAATTCAACGACATATTTCGAACAGTGGTATAAAAATAATACAGCGGAGATTCCAACTGACAAAGTTGTTCTTTCCGCTGTACTATCAATACAAATAATTCTGAAACGATGTCTTCTGCTTCTTCCTCTGACCTCACAATAGAAAAAGAAAATTGTTTTAATTTCCCATGCAATTGAATAAATAGGGAGCGAAACGCCGATTGATCATTGTTATAAGCAATGGCAACCAGCAAATCTTTAATTTCCTCATTTCCCCCTACTGAATTCGAAGAATGCATCTACGTCTTTTTTAAATTGCACTAGTGATGGTTTGTGAATATAGTACATATGACCTGATTCATAAAAATAGAATTGCACATTTTTTCTTTGTTCTGGTCGTAAAAACATATGTTCAATATCATACTTCGCAGTAAAATAAGGAGTAGCAAAATCATAATAACCAGCACCCATATATACTTTTAAATCTGGATTCTTACTCATTGCATCTCTTAAACTTTCAGCAACATTTAAGAACTGATTTTGAACATTACTGTAATTCCAAGGATAAACATCTCCAAAAATATTATACCCGTTTTCTTCCTTAAAGTTTAATTCTCTTTGGAAATAATCATTAATCGTAGCAGTAAATGGTCCATCAATATTGGCAAAGGATGGATCAAAGCTGTTCACTTCTCCAGCATCGTCAATATCTCTACCAGTAAATCTGGCGTCTAACCGGCCAATACTTAACCCATCTTTTCTTCTAAGTTCTTTATAAAAACGATTCTCTTCTACTCGTAAGTTTGCTTGCAAACAATACTCTTTAGACAAACCAGTATAGTAACTCATTTTTTCGGCAATGGCATTCTTCTCTGATTCTGATAACCAACCACCTTTAATTAAGGCAGATGCATATGGTCCAATGGCAAATGCTTCAGCCTCTTTCAATGCATTTTGCAAATTCGCTTGTAATGCAGGAGCTAGTTTCTTATGGTACCAAGCAGCCGCTGTATAAGAAGGAATATATAAAGCCCTTGGTAAATCATTCCCAACATAGTAATCATTGGTCCCAAAATTCAACACGGCTGATATCATAAAAATGCCATTCAAGTAAATGCGATGTCTATCTTGTAAATATTTAGATAACCCAGCAGCTCTTGTAGTACCATAACTTTCACCAGCTAAATATTTTGGAGATCCCCATCTTTCATACCTCGATAAAAAATGTCTAATAAATGATGCCATTGATGCAACATCTTCATTAAACCCATGAAACTGTTTAGGACTCTCCCCAGGAGCAGGTCTACTAAAACCAGTAGAAACTGGGTCAATAAAAACCAAGTCAGTTTTATCTAACCAACTATATTCATTACTAATAAAACTGTAAGGAGGACCTTCAGAAAATCCTTCGTCGTTGAACTGCACTCTTTTAGGACCTAATCCACCCATATGTAACCAAACAGATGATGACCCAGGGCCTCCATTAAAAGTAAATGTAACAGGACGCTTTGCTGCATCCTCCCCGTCTTTTTTGTAATAAGTAAAAAACATTTTTGCAATCAACTTACCTGTATCATTTTTCAAATGCAGATATCCTGTGAAAGCGGTATAATCTACTTTTTTCCCAGCAATGGTAACACTGTTCTTTGTAGTTACTACTGTAACCCCTGCAGGTGTTGGTTCAGTAATAGGTGCAGTCTTTTGTGCGAATAGATATGAAATAGGCACAAATAAAATAAAGATGAAAATATACTTTCTCATATTACTTATTATATTGGATTTGAATTCAAGTTAAGTTAAATAATTTATTGCCGAGCATCCAAGACTTCAATATCGAAAACCAGTACACTATTGGCAGGTATGTCTTTACTTCTGCTTCTAATGCCATACGCTAACCCAGATGGAATAATTACTTTGATACTGCCGCCTACATTAATTTTTGGAACAGCCAACTGCCAACCTTTAATTAATCTATTTAATGGGAAAGTAGCAGGTTTCTCTTTGGTTTGATCAAAAATACTACCATCGGAAAGCAGGGAACCCTTGTAATAAACTGTTACAGTATCTGTTACTTTGATTGGCTTTCCATCCCCTTGCTTAACTATATGATAATAAACAGATGACTCATTTCCTGTTGTATCAATTATCCCTTTACTTACAGCAGCTTTAATTGTTTCCTCATCTACTTTAGCTTGAACCAATGAATCTGAATTTCTGTTTAAATCTACATTGGGTCTTTGACCAGTTGGTTGCCTAAATAAGCTTTGACCAAATAGAATATTAGCCGGCTTAAATCCGCCATGGCTCAAATAAAACTGTTTCCCTTCTACCCCCGCACCATAATCAATTCTATGACCCGCTTTTCCTGTTGCATCGTAAGAAAATTTACTGGTTAGCAATTCTTCCCAACGGCCATTTGACTTTTGTATCCACTGGTTACCAAAATAGGCTTTGCGTTCTAACTGACCATTTATTCCCCAAAAATTCTCGCTAAATGAATACAGGTTTTGCAAATAATTGCCATCCTTGGGTGCGCGAAAACTTGCAATTAGTTTCCATTTACCTGTTTCCGGTATAAAAAAATATCCAGAATAAATGGTACTTGCTTTTGCACTATCCGTTAATGCGAAAACCATGAATTGGTATTTTTCTTCAGTTTTCCAAGGATATACAAAATGACTATGACCTCCTGTACCCTCGTTGCCAAAATCATTCGCTACCACATTGTATCCCTTTGCTAATAATTTAACTTTATTTGAATCTGGTACTTTGCTTCGATCAATTGCTTCATTGCCTGCATCCCAAACTGAAAAAATAACTCTTCGTTCAGTTGGACTATTGACTTGTATACCAAAATACCCTCGCTTGAATCCACAAGCCATATAATAGCTGTATAAATGGTCTGCCCCTGCAGGAACCATGATTTCATTGTAAAAAGCCATGGCTTTTGTTGAGTCGGCAAGAGGGTATTTTAAATGAACAGAAGCAGCATTTCTTCTTTCAACGGGGTTAAAATGTATGCCTTCTGTTGCAGGACCTTTTAGCTCAAGCGATTGAATGTTCGCAATCAGTTTACCTACTTTATTAATGCATGAAATAGTAATTGAATAGAAGCCAGTATCAGCAATAACGACCTTCCCCACTGCAGTTTTTTTGAGTGCAGCACTTGAAGCCATTTTAATCTTAAAAGTTTTTCCAGCTAAAGCAATTTCAATAGTAGAACCTGTATTTATTTTATTTGACAATAGATTTAATTGTAGCTCTCCAGGATTCTTAACATAAAAAAACCAGCTTATTTTCTGTTGTGGATCTACCCAATTTTGCAATCCTGTTTTACTTGAAAAGAGCTGAATATTTTCTTTTTCAGCAGGCAAAGCATACCCTGTATAGGCAGGTATTAAGACTGTTTGAGCAGAAAGTGTAAATACAAAAAAACAACAAGTACAAATTAGAAGAAAACGAGTCATAATGCATGAATTATTCCTAAACTTAGGAAAATCAATGCAGACTTTTATAAAAGCAATCCCTCTAAAAAAAGATAAGCAAAACTAAAATAGATGATCAGCCCAGTTACATCCACTAATGTTGCTACAAAAGGGGCGGATGATACGGCTGGGTCGGCTCCTAGTTTCTTTAATAAAATGGGTAACATAGATCCAGTTAAAGTACCCCATAATACCACTCCTATAAGTGAAAAGCCTACAGTTGCACCAATCATAGCCCAATGAGGTCCATACACATTAGGGATAATAGAATGCCAAATAGCTACTCTAAAAAAGCCCAATAATCCCAATACGGATCCCAATAGTATTCCACTTATAATTTCTCTTTTCAATACCCGCCACCAATCGGAAATATAAATTTCTCCAACTGCCATCGCTTGGATAATTAAGGTGGATGCTTGAGACCCACTATTGCCTCCACTTGAAATAATTAAGGGAACAAATAAGGCCAATATTAAAGCTTTGGCAATTTCATCTTCAAAATGTCCCATTGCAGTGGCTGTTAATAATTCACCAATAAATAGTATGATTAACCAGCCTACTCTTTTTCTAAACAATTTTAATAAGGGAATATCTAAATAGGGTTCATTCAGCGCTTCAGTACCTCCCATTTTTTGCATGTCTTCACTAAACTCTTCATTAGCTACCCATAACATATCATCAATGGTCACGATTCCCAATAAGATATTATTTTCATCTACTACGGGCAAAGCTACCCGGTTATTCATCTTAAAGACTTGGCTGGCATTTTCTTGGTCATCATTTACTTGTAGAGATACTACTCTCCCATCAATTATTTCATCAATCCTTTTTTCTGGAGCCGCCAAAATAATATCTCTTATTCGAACGTCATCAATTAATAACCCATTTTCATCAATTACATAAATGACGTCAATGGTTTCACTGTTTCTGGCATACTTACGAATGGTTTCGAATACTTCAGACATGGTATTGTGTAAATACACATATACATAATCTGGTGTCATTAATCGGCCTACACTATCTTCTGGATATCCCAATAAAGAAAGGGTGATTTTTCTTTCTTCTGGATCTAATAATTTGATTAAATCTCTAATAGCTGCTTTGGGTAATTCTTCTAAAAAATCTGTTCGATCATCTGCCGGCAACTCATTTAATAATTCTGCTGTTTTTGCAGAAGGCAATTCTTTTACAATGTCTTTTTGCTGTGCAATATCTAAAATTTTAAATACGCTGGCTGCCCTGTGAATGGCCATATTCGCCACAATTCTTGCTTCGTATTCTGGATATTCATTAATCAAATCTGCAACATCACTAATATTTTGATCGTTCAAAAATTCCCTTATTTCTAAGGGATCATCGTTTTGAATTAATAATTCAAATTGTTCAAATAAATTAGGTTGTTCCAGTTCCAAAGACATAATTATAATTTAATTATTTTCTTGTTGCATCATGAGATAAGCCTTAATAAAACCATCAATTTCCCCATCCATTACAGGCCCTATATTGCCCACTTCATAATCGGTTCTATGATCTTTTATCATTTTATAAGGATGAAACACATAGGACCTTATTTGACTTCCCCACTCAATTTTTTTCTTTCCGGCATTGGTGGCATCAATGGCTTCTTGTCTTTTTCTCAACTCTTCTTCATATAGTCTGCTCTTCAACATTTTCATTGCCAACTCTCTATTTTCTCCTTGTGTTCTTGCTTGTTGACATTCAACAATTATACCACTAGGTATATGTTTAAGCCGAACAGCCGTTTCTACTTTGTTTACATTCTGGCCACCACTTCCTCCACTTCTATAGAAAGCCCATTCCAAATCACCAGGGTTTACATTTATTTCTATACTCTCGTCTATAAGAGGATACACAAATACAGATGCAAATGAAGTATGTCTTCTTGCATTGCTGTCGAATGGAGAAATACGCACTAAGCGATGTACGCCACTTTCAGCTTTTAAAAACCCATAAGCAAAGTCTCCATCAAATTGTAATGTTGCACTTTTAATACCAGCACCATCCCCTTCTTGAAAATCAAGTTCAGTCACTTTCCATCCTTGCTTCTCTCCATACATGCGATACATTCTGAGCAACATCTCTGCCCAGTCTTGGCTTTCTGTACCACCTGCTCCAGGATTAATTTGTAGCACTGCAGGCAACTCATCCTCCGGTTTATTGAGTGTACTTTTAAATTCAGCTTCTTCAATTTGAGAAAGTGCAGATTGAAATGCTTCTTTAGTTTCTTCTTCTGAAGCATCACCAGTTTTCCAATAGTCGAATAAAAGAACAAAGTCTTCCACTGCATTCTCTAACTGTTTATACAGCTTCAGCCAGTATTCATTTACCTTAATTTCTTTCATGACCGAAGTTGCTCGGGCATTGTCGTCCCAAAAACCAGGTGAAAGGGAAAGTTGTCTATCGGTTTCTACTTTGTATAATCTATTATCGACGTCAAAGAAACCTCCTCAGGACCATTACGCGGTCCCTCATATATTTAACTTGCTCTATTGTCATGTATCAAAAGTACAAAAGATGTTGCAGGATTTGTGTTAGAGTTTCACAAACCTATTTCGAGCAATAATCCTTCCTGCCCCTGTAACTAATTCAAGATTGTAAATTCCTTTAGGCAATTGAGCCAACTCTAAATCGTAAACAAAGTTACCTGTTGTTGTACCAGTGATGATTCGTTTATTTACCATAATCACCCCATTATTAGATATGACTTTGAGATAAGTACTACTATTGGTTAAAGGAGTAAAAATAATTTTGGCAGAATTGATTACTGGATTAGGGAAAAAATAAATTTGTTGCTCTGTGGTTAAATCGGCCCTAATATCAATGGTATCAGAAATAGAGGTACAAAGATTGGTATCCGTTACCGCAATATTGTATCGGCCAATGGTTGAATAAAAAACAAATAATTTATCGGTTGTATCTGGTATAGCATTCAATTGTGTTCCATTTCTATACCATAAAATTTTACTAATCACTTTTCCTGAATCTGCAGATGCAATTAATCTAGTTGTATCTCCAGGTAAAATATTTTGTTTCCCAAGAATGGCAAGAGCTGCGCCAGGTAATGGCTTGGTGTTTACTGTAATTTTCTGTCTAACACTCTCGCAACCTGCTAAAGTATTTGTGCGAGAAACCCAATAAGTTGCAGTACCAACAGTACTTGTTATTGGAGTAGGTGCAGTTGTTGCACCAATTCCACCATTCGCCCTTGTATACCATAGCAAACTATCACCTAAAGCTCCCAAAGGTCTTGCTGTTTCATTTAGGCAATATTGTATATCAAATACCACAGGTTTAGCTGGAGTATAGCCGCTGTCTAATCTAAAGTCATCTGAATTAGCCGAACACCCGCTAAAGCTAGTGGCCAATGCATTATAAACGCCTTTTGTTTTAGGTTGAATGGAGAAAATGGTATCAGTTATACTATATTGTTGAATTCGAAAATTATTCATCTCAGCAACAAATAAATTGCCGTCTAAATCAACAAAGCTACTTCCGGGTAAATCCAATTGATCAGCCCCAGTTCCTTTTTCAATTCCGCCTGCAATAACTTGCCCTGAGTCTGCTCCAACTCTCCAACTCTTGACTCTGTTGGCAGTTCCTCCCTCAGTTATGATTAATTGATTATTGGCATCCAAAAAAACATTTAAAGGAGACACAATTTGATTGGCATTATTCCCTTTGCCTTTTCCACCAGCAACAGTAGTTCCTCTAATATCGCCTAATTTCCATCTTTGAATTCGGTCATTTTGAGAATCGGCTATATAAATATTTTCTCTTTGATCTACAAAAACACCCAAGGGATTACTCAATTGATTTGCCCCGGCACCGGCAAAATTACCTCCAGCAACCGTTTTACCTGCAATGCTTCCTTTAATCCAAAGTTGAATTCTAGCATTTAACGCATCAGCAATATAAACGGATCCATATGCATCTACAAACACACTTGTTGGATAAGACAATTGATTGGGCTTGATACCTCTACCATTTCCGCCAGCAACAACAGTTCCTGTTGTATCACCTTCTTTCCAAACCAATATTCGATCATTGTCTGTATCAGCGATGTATAAAAGTCCGTCGGCTGTTACAAAAATACCCGTAGGATTATTTAATTGGCTCAATCTTTTACCTGCACCCCTTCCGCCCGCAACAGTTATTCCTGCTTTAGCGCCAGGAACCCATTTTTGTATTCGATGATTCCATTGATCACATACAAAAATATTTTTCTTTTCATCTACAAAAACAAAACTGGGTCTACCAAATTGAGTAGAGTCTGTTCCACCAACCAGCTTACCAGCAACCGTTTCAGCAGTTTTACTAAAGCCAGTGGTCATATTAATTAATGTGTCGTTATTTAGCGTCCATAGAACATTTCTTACTCTTGGGTTACTAGACAATTTCATTGGTTCATTTGAAACACAAGTAGGACTGATAATATTCAGCACTGGTTTTTTATATACAGTAATCGTTACATCCGCAGTAGAGTTACAACCATTACCAATTGATGAAACAACCGTATACTTAGTTGTTACAGAAGGCCTTGCAATAATGGTATCTCTGTTGGTTGCACTTAACCCTGCTGCAGGCGACCACCTATAATTATTAGATCCAGTTACAATAAGATTGGCCTGACCGCCCTCGCAAATTGCGGTGGTATCATTTTTGATTTTCAAATTGGGCGCTACAACTACAAACGCGTTGCCCGATCCAGTAACACAACCAGAGAAAGATGCAGATAAAGCAGTATAAGTTCCTGAAATTCCTGTTTGTAATACGGTATCTGCTCCTGCTGTTATGGTATATTTTTGTATCCGATAATTCCTGCTATCTGCCACATACATATTTCCTTCTAAGTCAATTCCAACAGCATTGGGTAATTGCAATTGATCTAATGCAGAACCAGAACTTCCGTTTGCTAATCCTGCTACAGTAGTTCCTACAGTATCATATAAGGCCCAGCGATGAATCCTATTGTTACCTCTGTCTGCAATAAACATATTGCTATTTCCATCTACAAAAATTCCAGCTGGAAAGTTTAATTGATTGGGTAATGTACCAGGGCCTCGATTACCGGCAGCAACTGCTCCTACCAAACTTGTTTGGTCATAAAACATGATTCGATGGTTTTCTGCATCAGCCACAAATAAATTATTCCGCTGATCTACATAAACAGCTTGTGGATTATTTAATCTAACCCCATCACCTCCAGGTATGCCAGTTCCTGCAACTGTTTTAACTTGCGAACCAGAATTGCTCCACTTTTGTACCCGATGATTACCCGCATCGGCTATATAAATATTTCCATAACTATCTACAAAAACACTGGCAGGGAAATTTAATTGATAAGTGCTATTACCAGCACCTAATCCACCAGCTACTGTAGTTCCAATAGTTGCTCCTTTCGCAAAATATTGAATACGATGATTGTTTTGATCTGCTACATATATATTACCTGCAACATCCACAAATACGCCTGTGGGATAATTAAGTTGATCGTTTGCACTACCTTCTCCTTTTCCACCTACAACAGTGGTGCCCACCAAATCGCCTGGCTTCCAAAGTTGAATTCTGTGATTGACTGCATCTGCTATATAAACATTTCCTTTAGGGTCAACAAAAGCTCCCATGGGTAAGCCAAATTGACTGGCACCATTTCCAATACCATTGCCTCCTGCAAAAGCAGTTCCAATTTTACTCCATTCTGGGAAAAAACTACCTGCTTTAATTCCATTGTTCCTAAAGTAATTTAAACTAGCTGGTCGCTCACCTAAAATGGTGGTAGTAATTTTTGTAGCATCAGGAGATAAACAAATAGTAGGAGTTACCACTGGAATTGATCTTGAACCAACATTAATTGTTAAAGCTCTAAATGAAACACAACCGCTATCGGTTAAAGAATTAATTCCATAAAAAGTAGTTGAATCAGGTTTAAGTAAATAAGTACTATCATTTATTTTATTAACTCCAGTATTAGGGAACCAAGTATAATTGGTACTTCCAGTTAATTTTATTTCAGCCACATCACCAGTACAAATGGCTGTTTTACCAGTAATATTTATATCTGGCTTAGGGTTTACATATATGATATTTGATTGTTGAACACAACCTGAAAAAGAATTAACCCTTGCCATATAAACACCCCCTTGGTAAGGTCTTAATTCGGTATTGATTGGAACCACCCCATATTGCTGCACTCTTGCATTTTGTTGATCTAATACAAATAAATTACCTGATGCATCAAATGCAATACCGGTAGGGTAATTAAATTGATTGTTGTCTGAGCCATTGCTACCATTATCGCTCCCAGCAATGGTAACCATACCTACACCATTGTTAAATAATTTTTGAACACGATTATTGCCAGCTTCAATAACATATACATCTCCAAAAGCATCCACTAAAACATCTACTGGTTGAAATAAATATCCGTAACCTGTACCTTTTCCTAATTGACCCATTACGGTAGTTCCAACAGAATTTCCCAACCGAAATCGTTGTACTCTGTTATTTGCAGAGTCTGCTACATAAATATTCAAATTGCGATCTACCGCAACACCTTGTGGGCTATTTAAACGCAGAGAGTCTGATCCAGCACCGAAGCCACCTGCAACAGTTAACCCTGAAGCTCCACCTTGTGCCCATCTTTGTATACGATGATTTCCAGCATCAGCTATATACACAAAACCCTGTGCATCTACATAAACGTCTCTTGGATCACTTAGCTGATTAGCCCCAGCACCTTTCCCATTACCCCCAGCTACCAAAAATCCATTGCTAGATCCTGGTGCAAAACGAAGTACTCGATTATTATACTGATCGGTTACAAATAAATTTCCAAAGCCATCAATAAATAATCCCGCAGGCTTGTTTAATTGATTAGGCATATTGCCTCCACCATTTCCCCCTGCAACTGTTACTCCATCAGGTGTATTCTTGTTATAAGCAACAACTCTATTATTAATGGTGTCGGAAACATAAATATTTCCGCTATTGTCAATTGCTATACCGTGGGTTCCGGAAACCTTAGGTTTACCGGCAATATTACCACTTACTACAGGAGTAGCAACCGTACTTAAAGAAGCTTTTGTTTTTTGAATTACAGAGTCATTGAGAATCCACTCTATTTGGTAAGGACTTCGACTAAATGTACCCGTTATGGTTCCTTCTCCAGCGCATTTAGGACCCGAGATACTTACAAATACGCATTGCGCAGTTAATAGCTGTGTTGCAAAAATTAGCAACATGGCCATAAACCCTTTTACACAATATATACTTGTCTTAGACATCAACTTCATTTCTGGTTATGACAAAATAATTGTTCCAATGCTGTATTACAGCAATTGATAGGGTGCGGTTAAAAATACCATAAACCTCGTAAGCCGGATTCTGTTTCAACTCCATCATTTATCTAGCCACAACATTACTGCTGTGATCTTGCTGCCTACCCTGGATTGCGCTCCAATAAATTGGAAACGAGAGCGAGCAACTCTACAACAATCCTTTACATGGCATTACAGTACCCAAGGTTTACCCTCAACAAATGTTACCATTTGTCATCGTGAGCTCTTACCTCACATTTTCACCTTTTCCATGTTTTACCATGGTAGTTATTTTCTGTGGCACTCTCTCTTTCCCAATAAATTGAGAAGCCGGCGCTTAACCGGTGGGTTGCTCTATACTGTCCGGACTTTCCTCCCCAATAAATTGGAGCGATGGTTCGGGTTTATAGTACTTACGAAGATACGTATTGAGTGGCCAATGTGGTCTATAGGACGATTGAATAAGCAGATAGGCATAAAAAATACCCAATACTTGGTATAATTTATACATCAATTAATGCCGAAAAACTAATATTGAAAGAATACTTGTGTTGCCCCATATCCAAAACGGGCATCATATTGATTGTAAAAATGCTTTACTTCTCTTCGAGTTTTAAGTAATTCGTGTACTTCTTCACGGAGTTTCCCAGTTCCTACCCCATGAATAATGACAAGTTCCGCTTGTTTGTGTGCTACTGCCAAATCCACCCATTTTTCTAATTCAGCTAATTGTAACGTTAACATTTCAAAATTGCTCATTTGAGCATGCTCATTGGTCAATTTTTCAATATGCAAATCAATTACAGATCTTGCAGGAGGTAAGAATTCTTTTACTCGGCCAGCATCATATACTTTATACCCTTTAGCACGTAAACTATCTAATGGCAATGCTTCTAATGCTTTATCGGGATAGTCATTAAAAAGGGAATAAGAAAAAGTGGGCTCATTATTTTCTTTTAATGTTTCAATTTTTTGAAATACATGTTTAGGTTTCAATTTTAATTGAACTTCAAAATGTTCTGCTTTTCCTTTTTGTGGATTTTGTAAACTAAAATCAATAGAAAAAGAAGGGGTATCATTCACCGCTTCAAATTTGATATCGTGCAAATAAAAATCATGGAAAGGTTGAACCTCATTTTTCAATGAAAAAAATTCCTCCCCATTAAAATATTGCCGATAAATAAATTGATAACCCTGATTGGTTTTGTTAACCAAATGTATTTTTAGTAGTTCTACTACTTCGTCATTAAAATCATCTAAAGCAAATTTTGGGATAAAAGACAGCCATACTCCATCAGATACTTTGATTTGATTGGGTTGTGGCTTTTCTTTTGGAACCTGATCTACATAAGTTTTGGGTTCAATTTTTTTGGAAGGAATATTTTTTTTCTCTGTAAATCTTTTAAAATACGGAAAATCAATCTGATCCATATAAGCAGGAAACTTCACTCCTCTAACTTCAATCATCACCATTTTGTCGTTGATAATTTCAATTACCTTACCTTCTTCATTGCTGTGCAACACTAAAATATCATCTCCGATTTGGTACTTCATGATTGAGCCAGTTTGCTTTTGTTTTTGCCGTAAAAGAAATAAATAATTAATCCCAATGCCATCCATCCAAAAAACCAAAGCCAACTAATAGCTGGAATTTCAATCATCAGGTATAAACAACAAAGCGCACCTGCTACAGGTATAAATGAATAAGAACGAATAAAACTATAAAATGCGGTTACTAAAGCAATAACCATAAAAATCAAAAACAATATCTCTTGTGATCCCTCATTTCCAATGTTTAAGAAAGCATCATTTATTCTACTCCTAAACAAAAAAGTAATGAGTAATACAATTGCAGGAATAATAAACTTGCCGTTTATATAAGGAAGTTTAAATCCTTTTCTTCCAGCGCCTTCCGCTATTTTAGGTAACACTAAAACCCCAAAACAAACCAATACAAAAGCAAATAAAGTGCCGATACTGGTAAGGTCGGTCATAAAGCCACTACTGATAAACAAAGAAGGAATACCGACTAATAAACCGGTTACAATAGTAGAAAAAGATGGGGTCTGGTATTTAGGATGCACTTGTGCAAATTTCTTAGGCAATAATCCATCCCTACTCATGCTCATCCAGATACGAGGCTGCCCCATTTGGAAAACCAATAATACACTAGTTGTAGCTACTACCGCACTCACAGAAATCAAGTACCCAATTTTATTCATGTTTAGTTTATCAAAAACATAAGCCAAAGGATCATCCACTTTCAATTCACTATAATGCACCATTCCTGTTAAAACAAGTGCCACGAGAATATATAATACCGTACAGATTAATAAGGAATACATCATCCCTTTTGGTAAATCTCTTTGTGGATCCTTGCATTCTTCTGCAGTTGTTGAAATAGCGTCAAAACCAATATAGGCATAGAATACAGCAGAAACCCCAGCCAAGACTCCTCCAAATCCATTGGGTAGAAATGGGGTCCAGTTAGTGGTATCTACATAAAAAAATCCAACAATAATAATTCCTACAATTACCGCTAATTTAAAAATCACCATGATATTGGTACTACGCTTACTTTCCTTTATTCCGATATATGCTAACCAGGTAATTAACATCACAATAAAAAATGCAGGTACGTTCAAAATAACCTTCCATGTTCCAATCATTGGTGCATTCATGATTGCGTCATAACCCAATTTTGCATGTTTGGTCATGGTTTCTGGAGCTTCTCCTGCAGCCAATGCTTTTACTGCTTCTTCATACCCTAGCTGGGCATTACTGGCATTGGTTGCTAACCAACCTGGCAAATGAATATGAAAGCCCTCTAATAAATTATTAAAATAGCCGCTCCAACTAATCGCTACTACAATATTTCCGATGGCATATTCCAAAATTAAAGCCCATCCAATAATCCATGCAACAACTTCACCAAATGAAACATACGCATAAGTATATGCACTACCCGAAATTGGAATTCTACTGGCAAACTCAGCGTAACATAATGCACTGAATCCACAAGTGATCGCTGTTATAACAAATAAGATGGCAATTCCTGGCCCACCATTATAAGCGGCAGATCCAATAGTAGAAAAAATACCTGCTCCAATAACAGCTGCAATTCCCATGAAAGTGAGGTCTTTAACACCTAAAACTTTTTTAAGCCCACTTGAATGAGAATCGCTAATACCAGCAGCTGCATCTGCAGTAATTTTATCCAATGATTTCTTTCTAAATAAAGAAGAAGACATGTATGATTATTTAGGTAGGAAGATAAGCAAATTAAACATCTCGTTGAATCAAGAAGTTAGCCAATTCTTTCAATGGTAATTTTCTTGAAGAGACCACCGCAATATCATCAAGGTGTTTTAGTGCGGTATTTAAGTAATGTTCTTTTAAAGTATTGGCCCATGCATCTACTCCACAAGCTTTGTAAATAGCTAATACCTTCTGCACTTTGTCTGAAGATTGGTCTTTCATTAGTTGAAACAATTGCGCTCTTTGCTCTTCAGGAGCAACTTCTAAAGTATGTAACAATAAAAAGGTTTTCTTATTTTGACGAATATCGCCCCCTACTTCTTTACCAAATTTTTCGGGGTCACCAAAAGCATCTAGATAATCGTCTTGTATTTGAAAAGCAATACCTAAATTTTTACCGAACTCATATAAATGCCTACAATTCCCTTCGCTTGCACCTCCAATAATGGCCCCCATTTCTAAACTCGCTGCTAATAGAACTGAAGTTTTTAAAGTGATCATTTGTATGTACTGATCTAAAGTAACAACCTCTTTTTGTTCAAAATCCATATCAAGTTGTTGTCCTTCGCATACTTCTTTAGCAGTGGTATTAAAAATGCGTAAGATCTTTTGTAAGTAAGGTCCATTCATCTTGTTGATGTACTCATAAGATTTAATCATCATTACGTCACCAGCAAGAATTGCAGTGCTGTTATTATACTTGGTATGAATTGTTTCCATGCCACGCCTTAAAGCAGCCGCATCCATAATATCATCGTGAATCAATGTGAAATTATGAAAGAGCTCAATAGCAGTAGCTAAATGAAAAGCATCCTTATCAATTTCATTAAATAATTCATTTCCCATTAAACATAAAATGGGTCTGATTCTTTTACCACCAATCGTTAAAAAATAATTACAGGGATCATACAATGATGCTGGCTCACTGTCAAAATGAGCAGAAGCAAAACGTTCACTAAACTGTACAACTAAATCTTTAAATGAATACATGCTACAAACCTAATTATAAAAAAATGGAACTCTTCAGGAGCTTAACATTTTTTTTACTACTTAGGTTGATGATTGGCATGATTTTATAAGCATAACGTAAAACAAAGAACATGAGAAGAGCATTTGCACTTTTAGCTGCCCTATTTATTGGCGGTACAATCTATGCCCAAAATAATGGCACCAATTATCAAACAGCACTAGGGGTTAAAATGTACCCGGGAGCAGTTTCTGTAAAACATTTTGTAGCAAAAGGTAGGGCCATTGAAGGTTTGGGATATATTTCTTCAGATGGATTTAGACTAACTGGATTATATGAACTCCATTTTCCCATTGCAGGAGCCGAAGGTTTACAGTGGTATGTAGGCGGAGGTGGCCATATTGGGGTTTGGAGTGATAGCTGGAAAAGCAGGTACCCAACAAGAGCCGACGGATTGGCCATAGGTGTAGATGGCGTATTAGGATTGGACTATAAAATTAAAGGAGCACCGCTCAATCTCAGTTTTGATTGGCAGCCCTCCTTTAATATTATTGGGTACAATTATTTTGAAGGTGGTTGGGGCGGATTAGCGATTCGCTATACTTTTTAAAAACCGCTGAACTATTTAAAAAAATAATTGAGACAGTACGTTGGCCGGATCATTGGTTGCGGGCTTTAATCCAAGGAATTTATTCATTTGATTCTTGACCAATATTCCGGCCAACTTTGATTTTAATCCTTGAAAAATACCCATTTGACGCTGCTTATACTCTGCAGGATTGGTTTGTTGCTTGGCAATAAACTGTGCTTTCTGACTTAAATACTCGGTGATGGCATTGGTTACTTTGGGTTTTTGTGCAGCAGATAATGTTAATGCTGGAGAAAGTTTTCCCATAATTCCAGTAGTTAATGTATTCACATCAAAACCAGCATTAGTTGCCACCGATTTAGCTTTGTCTAAAACATTTCCTAATTGAGCGTTGGTTTCCGTTGAAACAATAGCCAAAATGGCCAATAGAATGATCCCTTTTTTCATTTTGATTATTTTTGAATGGAAAATAAAGTGTCTACAAAAGCTTCTTTATTAAAAATTAATAAGTCTTCTACTTTTTCGCCTACACCAATATATTTTACTGGAATACTAAATTGATCAGCAATGGCTAAAACAACTCCTCCCTTTGCAGTACCATCTAATTTAGTAATTGCTAAAGCAGTTACATTGGTAGTGGCAGTAAAATGGCGTGCTTGTTCTACTGCATTTTGTCCAGTAGACCCATCTAATACCAGTAATACTTCATGAGGTCCTTCTGGGACTACTTTCTGTATTACCCGTTTAATTTTATTAAGCTCATCCATTAAATGCGCTTTATTGTGTAAACGACCAGCCGTATCAATAATGACAATATCTGCATTTTTAGCAACCGCGCTGGCCACCGTATCATAAGCAACTGCGCTGGGATCTGAACCCATGGCTTGCTTTACAATTGGAACACCTACCCGTTCGCTCCAGATGGTTAATTGATCCACTGCTGCAGCTCTAAAAGTATCAGCAGCACCTAAGATAACGGAGTTACCAGCCGCTTTAAATCGGGAAGCTAACTTTCCAATGGTGGTTGTTTTTCCTACTCCATTTACGCCAACGACTAATATAATATAAGGCTTCTTGTTAGCAGGAATCGAAAACCCTTGTAAGGAATCTGCTGGGGCGTCTACTAAAACAGATGCAATTTCTTCTTGAAGTATCGTGTTTAACTCACTAGTATTGAGGTATTTATCATTTTTAGCCCTCAATTCAATTTGCTTGATAATTTTTAAAGTGGTTTCAACACCTACATCTGCGCCAATTAATGCTTCTTCTAAATTATCCAGCACTTCATCGTCAATAGTGGTTTTGCCGGCAATTGCTTTGGTGAGTTTAGACAAGAAACCTTCCTTGGTTTTTTGCAATCCCTGATCAAGGCTCTCTTTCTCTTTTTTACCAAATAATTTATCGAAAAAACCCATTGTAGAGGTATTTATGGTTTAATACAAAAAAGCCTCCGACTGTAATGAAGGAAGCTTTAAGATTATTGACAACAAAAGACTATTTCGCTGAGATGAACTCGTTTACTTTGTCTTTGTGTATGATTTGCTCTTTGAAAGTGTATGCACCAGACTTAGGGCTACGAACGGCCTTAATTACTTTAGTCCAGTTCTTTGCTTCAGCTGCTGCTTTTAAGTCTTTTACTTTCGCGTTTTTGGAAGCTACTTTAGCCATGATTATTTGATTTCTTTATGAACGGTTACTTTTTTCAAAATTGGGTTGAATTTCTTCAATTCAATACGCTCAGGCGTATTCTTCTTGTTCTTGGTAGTAATATAACGACTTGTACCGGCCTGACCGCTGGTCTTATGCTCAGTGCATTCTAATATTACTTGAACCCTGTTACCTTTCTTTGCCATTTTATAGGTAGTTTACTGTGTTTAGTTAGATTTTAGCGCCGTTGGCCCTCATTTCTTTGATTACTGTACTAAGACCATTTTTATTAATGGTTCTGAGAGCATCCGTAGACACTTTCATTGTTACCCAACGATCTTCTTCTGCAAAGAAGAAACGCTTTTTTTGCAAATTAGGTAAGAAACGACGCTTGGTTTTAATGTTCGAGTGAGAAACACTGTTACCAACTATTGGCTTTTTACCGGTTATCTGACATACTCTTGCCATGACTCAAATGTTTTTTTCCGATTTTTTCGGACGGCAAAGGTAAGTAAATCCACCAAAATAACAAGAGTAAAAAAGGTTTTTTTCCATTTTTTTCAAAATTAACCCTAAAACAGGCTATTTACCAACCTTTTATCAAGTGTGAAAGATCCTTTAACAATTCTCATCACAGCCCGAAGCGCCTTAACATTTCTTGAACAAATGTTACCAAAACCGCTACTGTAGCCTGTTTTAGCAAGTCTAACACAATCTTGCTCACCGCATGCCTTACCGTTCATCTAAATGCCCCCTATTGCCATGTAACCTATCACAATCGGCTTCGTCTGATATAGGCAAGCAAGTAGTTTTGACTTGTAAAAATTAAACAACTAACAAAAAATAAAACACCATGAAAAAGATTTTAATTGCATCAGCTATCTTAGTAAGTACCAGTAGCTTCGCAACTACAACAACCAGTTCAAACGACAAAGGCAATTTGAAAAGCTTATTGGGTAAAGTTTCCAATGTTCAATGGAAATCTGCAGCCAATTTTGAAAAAGCAAGTGTGGTTATTGAAGAACAAAAAGTAGAAGTATTCTACAACCAAGAAGGAGATTTAATTGGAAGTACACGTTACCAAGATTTCGATAAGCTTCCCAAGAATGCAATTAAAACCATCACAAGTAAGTATACATTCCCAGAATACAATCTACAAGAATGTATTGTATTTACGAATGGATACAATGAGGCAACCTATTATGTTTCTATGACAACTGAAACCGACTATTTGGTTTTAGCCATTACAGAATATGGTGAAGTAAGCATTTTTTCTAATACAAGGAAGTAGTACTCAGAGCAATATGGTTTAAGATGAAAGGCCGCCCCCAAAAGGGGTGGCTTTTTATTTGGGGAAACTGATCTTCCCCATCGTAACGGCAGGTATGCCTGCTTTGCCTCCACCAATTTCAAGTGCACCACCTGCTACATGCTCATTTGCTAGAACAGCAAACAATACTGCTTCTTTTGCATCTGGATGAATATGCAATGCATCGGTTGTAAAAAAGCTTGAATCTGGCAGGCAAGATTGAATATGTTGCATAATCATTGGATTATGCATTCCCCCACCACTACTGTAAATGGACAATTGCTTATGACCAATCATTTCTTGTCCTTTTTGAATGGCTGCTACAATTGTTACTGCAGTCAATCTATTCAGCGTTGCCATTATATCATATAGAGAAATACCAATTTGCCCAGCAGCAACAATGCATTTTTCTACATAAGCTAGATTAAACAATTCAGGCCCAGTAGTTTTGGGAAAAGGTTTTGCAAAAAAATCATCTTCTAACAAAACCGTCAATAAAGCCTCATTCACTTTACCTTGTTTTGCAATGGCAGCATCTTTATCATAAGGCAAATCAAAATGTTTTTGTACAAACTGATCCATTAAAGTATTACCAGGACCTGTATCAGTACTGAAAATTTTAGAAGCATCTAAACTCCCTGGTAAAAATGTATAATTAGCAATACCGCCAATATTCAACATGATTCGGTCTTCTCCCTTTTTGCTAAAAATAAAATAGTCTCCATATACAGCTAATGGTGCACCTTCTCCCCCAGCTGCAATATGTTTTTGCCTGAAATCACTGATAGTAATAATGCCGGTTTTTACAGCAATATGATCCCCATCTCCTATTTGCAAAGTACCATTTCCAAATACTGGATTTCCGTGCAAAATTTTTGGTGCATGGTATACCGTTTGCCCATGACTAGCAATTAAATCGATTTTGGAGGGATCAATCCCCCAACCCTTTAAAGTGGCTAAAATAATGGATGCATGTTTTTCTCCAACCCAAGGATTTAATAAACACAACTGTTCAAAGTCAACCATTTTCTTGGAAAAAATAGAACGGATGGCTGTTTTAAAATCTTCTTCAAATGGAACTGTGGTAAACTTTTTCAATACCACTTCTGTCTCCATACCACTTCCAGCAATTTCGCATAAAGCAATATCCAATCCATCTAAGGATGTACCACTCATTAAGCCAATAATGGTCCTTTTTTCAGTAGCCCCCATTCGAGCTAATTGAGCAATATATTGGTTCATGCTTGATAATTTTACCTAAAATACGCAAACAACCGCAAACAGAAGTGTTGATTACGCAATATTCTGCAAGCTCCCTCCCTTGGCAAAAATTCGATCTATTCGTTTTTCAACAGAGGGGTCTTTCTCAACGGGCGGTGCATGATGGGGTTTAATTCTAGCATCAATGACCAAGGGTCCTTCACAACCCCAATGTTTGTTCACAAAACTTTCTTTAATACCATGCATATCATGCGATGGATTGCAACGGGTATAAGTGACCCATAAATAATTTCGCATATTAGCAGCAACAAAGGCTGAGTCATCGCAAACTACCAGTATAGCCACTCCTTTTAACTGTTCAACCGAATCATATAATTGGTAGTTAAGCATTTTCATTTCTTCCTTTACCGTTTCATAGTTTGTAAAAGGCTTGGTCTTTATTGCAACCACACCTGGCATGACAACTTTAGCTTGCTCAAATGAAGTTAAATCGTTTAATACTTTAGGAACTTCTGTGGCGAGTGTTCGAATAGGTTCTCCGTAAGCAGCCAATACCACTTTACTACCTGTATTTAAACCTGTTCCTGAATAATCGAGTGTATCAATAGTGGTGTTGGTATAAAAATGAATATCCCTTTGCAAATTGATTCTTTCTAAAATGTATTTCATGAAATCGAACACGTGGTGTGCCCTTAATTGATTGGTATCATCTGCTGCAATAAATAAAAACTTAGCCAAACTTAATTGACCAGTTCCCAACACATGATTGGCAATAGTTAAAAGTTCTGCGGGTTGCTTGGTGGGTGTATAGGGAGTATAGCGCTCGCTTCCCACAGCTAATAACAAAGGGTGAACACCCGCTGCATCCACAGCATGTACTTCTTTTAATCCAGGCACTTCTTGCGGAATAGCAGCACCAGTAATTTCATGAATCAATTCTCCAAAACTGGTGTCTTCTTGTGGAGGTCTTCCCACTACTGTAAAAGACCAGATTGCATCTTTTTTAGCATATACTTTGTGCACTTTCATCAATGGGAAATCGTGCTTCAAACTATAATATCCTAAGTGATCGCCAAATGGTCCTTCTGGCTTGTTCTCTCCAGGATAAACTTCTCCAGTAATAACAAAATCGGCATCGGTGCTGATACAATAACCATCATCATAAGTGTACCTGAATCTTCTTCCACCTAATACACCAGCAAAAGTCATTTCACTAATTCCTTCAGGCAATGGCATTACAGCCGATAAAGTATGTGATGGCGGACCTCCTACAAAGCAGCTCACTTTTAACGGCTGCCCTTTTGCATTGGCCTTGGTTTGATGTACCCCAATGCCTCTATGCAATTGATAATGTAAGCCTATTTCTTTATCCTTTATATAATCATTCCCATTCAGCTGTATTCGATACATGCCAAGGTTAGATTTCATTATACCTGGCTGGTCAATATCTTCTGTGTAAACTTGAGGTAAAGTCACAAATGCGCCCCCATCCATAGGCCAGTGTTGAATCAACGGCAGGTCACTGATCTTGATTTCTTCATACATCACTGGCTTAGACCATGGATTTTTTAATGGCAATGCTTTTAAAGCAGCCAAAGCAGCAGATGCATTTTGCAATGGAGATTTAATGGCTTTGATGGGATCATTCTTTAATTCAATCAATTGTTGAACCGAAGCAATCGTATCCCTAAAAATGAACTTAGACCTTTCTAGGGTGCCGAAAATATTGGATGCTGCTCTGAATTTGCTTCCTTTCACATTCTCAAATAATAAAGCCGGTCCCTTGGCTTCATATACCCTTAAATGGATTGCGGCCATTTCTAAAAAAGGATCAACTTCTTCTTTAATTCTAATTAATTGACCATTTTTTTCCAGATCAATTAAACAGGCTTCGAGTGATGGATAGTTCATATTATACTAACAAAGCTAAACAGCAAAAGTTGATATGCGAATAGTTTAAGTAAATTTGTGCCATGACAAAGCTCAGTGTCAATATCAATAAATTAGCAACACTCCGAAACAGTAGAGGAGGCAATAATCCCAACCTGGTAAAATCTGCTTTAGATATAGAGCAATTTGGTGCCGATGGAATCACGGTTCACCCCAGACCAGACGAGCGTCATATTCGTTATGCCGATGTGTACGATTTGAAAAAAGTATTGAATACTGAATTCAATATTGAAGGGAATCCTACAGAACAAAAATTTGTAGACTTAGTGTTGGCTTCAAAGCCAGCCCAAGTTACATTGGTACCAGATGCATTAGGACAATTAACGAGTAACCATGGGTGGAATACCATTGAACACCAAGCATATTTAAAAACCATCATTGCTGTTTTTAAAAATGCTGGTATTCGGGTTTCTATTTTTGTAGACGCAGATGTTTCAATGGTAGAAGCCGCAGCAACAACCGGCACAGATCGAATTGAATTGTACACAGAATCTTATGCAGTTGAGTTTGCCAATGGTCAAAAAGAAAAAGCGATTGCTCCATTTAAAGAAGCCGCAGAAGCAGCCAAATCATTGGGTTTAGGATTGAATGCAGGTCATGATTTAGATAGGTTTAATTTGGGTTATTTTAGTAAAGAAATTCCTTGGCTAAACGAAGTGAGTATTGGGCATGCATTAATATGTGATGCCATTTATTTAGGATTAGAAAACACCGTACAATTATATAAAAGACAATTAACGCATTAATTACCACAATATGAATAATCAACCTCAGGTAGGCATCATCATGGGAAGCGATAGCGATTTAAAAGTGATGGAAGCTGCAGCATTGGTTTTGCAAGAAATGGGAATTTCTTTTGAGCTAACTGTTGTGTCTGCACATAGAACGCCGCAAAGAATGATCAACTATGCATCTTCAGCTGCACATAGAGGATTAAAAGTGATTATTGCTGGTGCTGGTGGAGCTGCACATTTACCTGGCATGGTTGCTTCAGTAACTACATTGCCCGTAATTGGTGTTCCTATTAAATCTTCTAATTCAATTGACGGATGGGATTCAGTTTTGTCCATTTTACAAATGCCTAATGGTGTTCCAGTTGCAACAGTGGCACTAAATGCAGCAAAAAATGCGGGGCTCTTGGCAGCACAAATTATTGGTGCTTTTGATGCAAGCATTGCAACTAAAATGGCCAACTATAAAACAGATATGAAACATGCGGTTGAAGAAAAAGCTGCAGGCATGAAGTCTAAGTGGCCGAATCAATTTGATCAGTAAATTTTTGTTGAATTACCGGAACGGATTAGAAAAATAACGGAACGGATTAGAAAAATACCGGAACGGATTAGAAAAATACCGGAGCGGATTAGAAAAATACCGGAACGGATTAGCTCGCTTCGCTCGCTGATTACCGAATAGTGGGTCTTACCCAAAGCCTCCTCATCGCCTTCGGCGATGAAGGCTTTTTTATTTGTTCACTTCCGAAAGCAAGCTTTCGTCGCTCACAAATAAAAAAGCCTCTCTAAATTCTCAGAGAGGCTTTGTGCCCCGGAACGGAGTTGAACCGTTACTCGCGTTGCGGCGAACAGGATTTTAAGTCCTGCGTGTCTACCAATTCCACCACCGGGGCTGCCATGAAAAAATCCCGACCCAATAAGAGCGGGATTTTTTTGGAGCGGAAGACCGGGCTCGAACCGGCCACCCCGACCTTGGCAAGGTCGTGCTCTACCAAATGAGCTACTTCCGCGGTTTGTAAGAACTAAATTGGGAGTGCAAAAATAGCAATCTCTAGTTCATAACAAAATTTTTTTTGGACTATTTATACTCAGGCTTGTATTTAGAGCTACTTTGTACTTCTACTTTAGGTTTTCCCTTGTAGCGCTGGTTGTACATACGGTAGCAACCGCCTAATACAAATGCAAGAATGCAAAATACTTGTAGGTAAAATAAGAATCTAGATGAATTCACCCAGTTTGTCTTAATGTCTTTTTCTTTGTGTTCTATTATTTCCTGTGACATAGTAGATTATTGCATTGCAAAAATAGGGTAAGCAACTAAAATTATCATCCCTTTGTGGATATAATTTCTAGAAAACGTTTTTTATTCCGAATAAAATAGTTCCAAACCACCGATCCCCCAAACACTCCATTCAATTCAAGCATGGGGATACTTACTTTGGGGGCACTCCAATAACGAGTTAAAAACCACCAGCTAAAAGCCATATGTGCTTTCATTATAGCGGTAAAAAAATAAATATCGCCTGTTAATAACCCTTTCCAAGCAGAGATTGCATCTAAGAAAAACCGAAAAGGTAATTTCCAAACCAATTCAGTAAATGGCAAATTTTTGGCCAACATGATCAAGTTGTTCCTAAAATTCAAAAAAACTTTTCTTCCCCCTCTTGGTAATGTTCCCCCTCCTACATGAAATACTTCCGATGAAGGACAAGCCATTATTTTATATCCAGCTAGTTGCATTCTCCAACACAAATCAATTTCCTCTTGGTGCGCAAAAAAATAAGGATCAAACCCTTTCATTTCGTGGAAAACAGAAGCTCGTACAAACATAGCTGCACCCGAAGCCCAAAATATATTTTCACTTTGATTGAACTGCTCCTCATCTGTTTCGCATACATCAAAAACCCTGCCCCTAGAAAAAGGATAACCTAAATAATCAATCCATCCTCCTGCCGCTCCAGCATATTCAAATAAACTGGGTTCATGAAAAGAACGCATTTTAGGTTGAGCTGCAGCAATTGTTTTGTCCTTCTCCATTAAATCAATCACTGGATTAATCCAATCATTGCTAACCTGAACATCCGAATTAAGCAACACATAATAGTCTGCTTCTACCCTTTGTAAAGCCCAATTATATCCACCAGCAAATCCTTCATTGGTATGATGATCTAGAATTTGAATATGCGGATAGGTGTCAGTTACAAATGAGATTGAATTGTCTGTAGACCCATTGTCTGCAACAATAATTTTTAAATTAAGGTAATTACTTGCCATTACCGAGGGCAAAAATTGCTCAAGGTGTTTTTTACCATTATAATTTAATATTACTACTGCAACAGATGGGGTCAAAATCAGTATTTTGGCGAAAGTACAATCAAAATGGTTAACTATTCAGTCCCCAATTAATTAATGCCCTCACTTCTCTCGGAACAGTTTGTACCCGTTCTTTAGAAGCTTTATGCGCTAATCTTACTATGACAATTTTCTTAGAAGGAATTACAATAATGTACTGGCCCAATATTCCTCTTGCATAAAAAATTTCGGAATGCTGTGGATCAAGCCACCATTGAAATCCATAATAATTACAGGCTAGTCCTTTTTCATCTTTGATCTTACAAGCGGTGATAGATTGCTTCCAATAGGTACTGTCTATTACTGGCACCCCATTTATTTTTCCAGAATCGAGCATGAACTTACCAATTCGTGCAAAGTCTCTGGCATTGGTATTAAAACAGCAAAATGCTTTGGTATTTCCATTAGAACCATCTGTACTCCACAATGCATCATGTGTTGCTCCAAGAGGCTGCCATAATTTTTCTGCAGCATATTCACTCAATTTTTTACCAGTTACTTTCTCTAAAATAAGGCCTAATAGTTGTGTATCTCCACTTTTATATTTGTGTAAAGTACCAGGCTGATTAATCATTTTCAATGCTGTTGCAGTCTTATTTAAATCTGCACCATAATAGGCTTCAGCAGTTACAGCCAAAGGATTCCAATAACTTTCATTCCAATCGGTACCACTACTCATTGTTAGTAGATCTTTGATTTTAACAGCTGCTTTATCCCCCACTGCAAATGCAGGAATAAAATCCCCAACCGATTGTTCTATAGATTGAATTTTACCTTCCTTAATAGCTGCCCCAATTAAAATGCTCGTAATGCTTTTTGCAACAGAAAAGGAACCCGACAATGAACTGTCACTATAGCCATCCCAATATTTTTCAAATAAAATCGAATCGTTTTTAATCATTAATACCCCCACTGTTCTCAAGTCTTCTAATAAATTATTCAAGCTATCTGGGTAAGCTTGTTTATTGTATTCACTAGCCAAGGGCCATGTTTTTACCTCTTTGGCTTTGGCCACTGTATTGTTTTCAAAAATGGTATAATCGTCAATGGCTGAAAAATTATAATAGGCAGCCTTGAATAAATAGGTCTTATCAAATAAAACTGCGTAAGCCGACAATGCCCCAAGTATGATTACCAAGAAAATAAATATCAATTTTATCAATCTCATATTGTACAATTTGAGATTGAATATAATTAATTATCTTGCATCTATGCTAAACATGCATTTTCTACACTTCAACTTAGATTTTCTAGACCATCCTGCGGGTACTAGATAAATAACCCTGTCCATTTTGTTGTTGTATAAACAGTTGCATGCTCATTGTTTTATGACCATAGCACACTGAACAACTTATTCTTTTATTCATAAATTTTTATCAATGGAAACTGCGTTACTGTCGCCAGTTACTGCTGCATACTTGCAACTAGAAGATCAATATGGTGCACATAATTATCATCCCCTACCTGTGGTTCTAGAAAAAGGAGAAGGCGTTTTTTTATGGGATGTTGAAGGAAAACGATACTATGATTTTTTAAGTGGCTATTCAGCGGTAAACCAAGGCCACTGCCATCCTCGTATTATTGAGAGTTTGGTTAATCAAGCAAAAAAACTCACCCTCACTTCTCGTGCATTTCATAATAACTTATTAGGCCAATACGAGCAGTTTATTGCAACCTATTTTGGTTACGATAAAGTGTTGCCCATGAATACGGGTGTAGAAGGTGGAGAAACTGCCATCAAACTAGCTCGCAGATGGGCTTATACTAAAAAAGGTGTTGAAGAAAATAAAGCCAAAATCATTTTTGCTGAAGGTAATTTTTGGGGAAGAACACTAGCTGCTATTTCTTCGTCAACCGACCCTAGTAGTTACCACCAATTTGGTCCATTCATGCCAGGTTTTGAATTGGTTCCATACAACGATTTAATTACACTAGAAAAAGCATTGCAAGATCCTAATGTGGCAGCATTTATGGTAGAGCCTATTCAAGGAGAAGCAGGAGTAGTTATTCCAGACGAAGGATACCTCACTAAAGTTCGAGCATTATGCACCCAATACAATGTATTATTTATTGCGGATGAAATTCAAACAGGATTAGCAAGAACTGGTAAAATGCTTGCATGCGACCATGAAGGCGTTAGACCAGATATCTTAATTCTTGGGAAAGCCCTAAGTGGCGGGGTTTTACCTGTATCAGCAGTACTTGCAGACGACTTTATCATGATGAATATTAAGCCAGGAGAACATGGTTCAACTTATGGCGGAAACCCGTTGGCTTGTTCAGTTGCTATGAGTGCATTAACTGTAATCAAAGAAGAAAAGTTGGTAGAGAATGCAGAAGCAATGGGCCAACTATTACGCAATGAATTGAGTAAGCTCAACTCACCATATATCAAAACCATCAGGGGAAAAGGATTATTAAACGCAATCGTAATTAATCATCCCAATCCAGAAGCAGCTTGGGACCTTTGTTTAATTTTAAAAGACAAAGGTTTATTAGCAAAACCAACGCATGGAGATAAAATTCGTTTTGCCCCTCCTTTGGTGATTAATCAAGAACAGATTTTAGAATGCGTCGCTATTATTGCTGCTTCTTTGAAAGATCTATCTTAGGTAAGAAAGACATGACCATCGTAATAGCCGAGAAAGCAAGTAGGAGAAATAATCCTATTTGTTTTTTCGGACATTCACCTGCAGAACAAGTAGTAAGAAGTAAATAATTTCTTACTGCCCATGCAAAAACCATGGCAGTCAAAAAAACATTTACCCTTTTAGCCCAAATTTTGGGAATCAAAAATAGAAGGGCGGCTATACTCCCCATATAAACAATAAACATTCCTGGCCTTCCAAATCGAGTTCCTTCTGCTTTAAAACCAGTGATGGTTAAACTTTTACTTTCAATGTAAACCAACGGCATAAAACATACCAAAATGGCCAATATAACAGCTATAAATCCAATGGTTTGAGAATATTTCATTTTTTCAATTGTACTGCAAAGTTAACTTAAAAGTCTTTCAGCAATTTAATCTCATTTCTGTACAATAAGATGCGACCATCATTCTCTAATTGCTTTAACAATCTCGAAATAACCACTCTAGATGTAGCCAATTCATCGGCAATTAAATAATGGGAGGCTTTGATAACACTGGAACCTGTCACTTGCTTTTTATCGCGCAAATAAGCAATCAAGCGCTCATCTAATTTGTGAAACGCAATTGATTCAATATTCTTCAGCAATTCTAAGAACCGTTCATTAAAACTGCGCATGATATAATTTTTCCAGCTTGGATATTTACACAACCACTCTTCTAACTTAATATGAGGAATGGCCAGCAACTCAACGTCTTCCTCAGCAATGGCTTTTACCTCGCTTTTTTTTGCTTCTACACAGCAACTGTAGGCCATGGAACAGCTTTCATTACTAGACAAATAGTACAACAATAGTTCTTTGCCATTTTCATCTTTTCGCAAAACTTTGATAGTACCTTTTAAAATCAATGGCATATATCGGATATACTTTCCGTAATCCATGATTAAATCCCCCTCCTTAAACTGCCTTACTTCACCAAACTGGTACATTTCTGTAACCAAAGCTGGTTCAAATATGGCATCAAATGGCGTGACATTTTTATTCATCCTTAAAAGTGATAGTTCAGTACAAAGTTATATAGAACCATGTTCACTTTATTTATTTCATATTTTGTTTGTTGATAGGTTTCTCCTTGATTGATTTTACCAACTATCAATATTTGTGCATCCATCCCTTGTAAAAATCCAGCAAATGAGTAGCGAATATCTGCATTGATTTGTACAAATGAAGGCATCCCGAATTTGTTTAAGAGGGTATTATTTACATCGGGCAATTTAAAGTACCCTCCTGCTAAATTAAACTTTAATCTTTTCTGGGGGATCGCATACGCCGCTTTAGCAACCACCGCGTGAACATCTCCAAATCCCTCATTTCTTTCGCGAGGCATAAAAGTAAAAAATGGATCACGCCCCCACTCTCTTGGCATTAAATAACGACCTTCTTTAGTGATACGATTGTAGTTTAAAGAGAAATCCCAAACAGGAGTTTTATAACCCACTCTTGCACCAAAACTAAATGAGCCATTGTCTTTCTCTATAAATCTTTTTGCTGGATCTTCGTTTCCACCATCCTTTAAAGCATGTTGCTTAACTGCTTGCAATGAACCATAATATTCATAGCCTTTTTGATGTGCAGGGATGGTGTAATCTAATTGCAATAAAGCCGCATTAAAAACGGTTGGTACCGTTAAGTTCCAAGCATGTAAAGTAGTCTTTTTAGAAAGTTCTCTATGAATACCTATCTGTACCAAGTTACTGGCTTCTACATGTCCTGGATAACCAGACCTTGTACCATCCGTATTAACCCCTGAAGGGTAAATTCCGAATGATTCACCTACACCATACCATTTTACGGTTCCTCTAGGTGAAATGGCGTACAATAACCCCCCTTCAATTTTTGTTTTAGGAACATCATTAATAACTGCCCAAATACCTTCAACTCCAGTAGGCCTCATACGACCATCTTGCAAATTGATAAAAGGGGTATTAATCAACTGTCGTCCAAGCGTTACAGATGATTTTTTAAAATTGTATTTTAAATAAAACTCTTCAAGTCTATCTAAATCCATTGTATTATGTGGATCTTCTATATCAAATAACGTGGTTTCATACCTACTTCCCTGCCCAGATAAAGGATCTTTTTTTGCTAAGTCTGAAGAACCAATATTAAAAATATAAAATCCACTTACTGCAAATTGAAAGCCTTTAAACTTAGCTGTTTCAAAACGAATTCCGCCTCCAGCTGCATTCGCATGAAAATCAGTTAATCCTTTAGCATTATCAGTTGCCATAAAAAAATAACGAAAATGCCCATTCACTGTTCCAGATTTAAACGCATACAACAATGAACTGGTATCTACCGTATTTTCCTGTTTCCCCTTCCACATATCTGGCTTAGCAGTTATTTCTTGGTGTTGGGCAAAAGTATTAGCTGTCCATAGCATTATTGCTATAGCTGTATATATAAGACGCATACAAATTTATTTAGTCATTAACGAAACACATAGTCTACACCAGTTACTTGGGTTAACAAGTCTTGTGGACCATCAAGAATAATTGCATTCCTTTCAGGTGTTGGCGTAACTGGTGAATTATTTTTCAAATAATCTAACATTGTACTATGTAAAGTGTAAGGTGTGTTTTTTGGCTGCTGAACATTTCGAATTCTGCACAACATATCTTCAGGGTCACCATCTCTTTCACAAGCGCAAATGGTATAGGTTTTATTGAGGTCTAAAAGCTGGTTACCTACTTTAACTTCTTTAACACGCTTTCCCTTTTCTGCAAATGCCTCAAATTTTACGGTCATCCCCTTAAACTTGATAACCCAACCTCCAAACCTTTCTACAGCATCTTTTGCAAATACATTATTCATTTCTTTTTCTAACCAATCGAATAATTGCTTTCCGGTTACTGCGCCTGTTCTAACAGTGCTATCTACAGGGAGCATATCAAAAATAAATCCTTCCGTAATTGGAATATTGCCTGTTGAATCGGGGGTTGTTCTTGGTGGGCAAAAACGGAATCCATTTGACAATACAATATCCGTTTCAGGTAATTTCCATTTCAATGCATTTAGGATCATTGTATCAATGGGATTCTCTACTACAAAATATCGATACAAAGGAATGGTACTATACCCAGCTACTTTATAAATTTGATTGGCAAATGGTTGCTCATATTGACTAATTAATGCAGCCAAATTTTTATCGGCTTTGTAAACAGAAGCATTTACTTCATCCAAATGATATTCATCATTTACTAATTTTCCATCTTTAAAACTCAATTGTAACTTTCCAACAAAAGAACCAAATGCCCCTGGTTCTACCACTTTTGCGTATTTACATACAATAGGTTTTCTAACACGTTCATGTGTATCACCACCTAAAATATAATCAACCCCTTCACATTCAGGTTGATTGGCTAAATGCAATTGTTGAGATAATCCTAAATGGGCAATCACCATAACCGCCGCACATTGCTCCTGGTTTCTTAGTACATCCACGTAATGCGCTAAATTTTCCTCTGGCTTTGTATAGATGATTCCCTTACTGTAATTGGGTGATTGTCTCAATGGTACCAATGGATCTGTGTAACCAATAAAACCAATTTTGATTCCATTAGAATGCCAAATATGATAAGGAGGGAATATTAATTCGCCTTTTTTACCCTGGCCCAAATCGTGGTACATATTAGCACAAACTTTGGGAGCATGTAAAGCTCCTAATAAAGTTTGCATCGCTTTTTTATAATAAATTACTTCCCAATTACCCGGCAAATACAAGTCGTAGTTTAAAGCATTTAAAATGGGAACCATCGCTTTGCCTAATGTTTTAACCGACAACTCACTGCCCTGAAACATATCTCCTGTATCAATTAAAAAACTGTTTGGATGGTGTTTTTTTTCTTTCGCTAAGTAAGTAGCTAAATGTGCGTACCCGCCCGTCTTTCTAAATACCGCTTTCCCATTCTCCCAAAATAATTCATCATGTGGATGAACCTGACAATGAACATCAGTAGTTTGTAATATTGTCAACGTAGTTACTCCGTCTGCATCAATAAAATCAGTATTTTTTTGATGGCCCACTGATGCAGCTACTTCATTAATCCCAGCTGCTGAAACCAATCCAACTCCACCCAAAGCACTTATTTGTTGTATGAATTTTCTTCTATTATTAGACATAGGAATTATTTTTTTGCTTTTTCAGCAATAGGTTTAAAAGGACCGTATTTATGTTGTTTTTCTGAAAAGGGATCTGCGTATGGAGCAAATGGATGGTCAATTGGTTTTTTAGATATATCGGGCCAGTCTTTGGGTACTGCAATATGAGGACGTGATTGCGCTAACACATAAGCCGATACATCCCAAGCCTCTTCGTCTGTTAACTGCGGATTTTCATGCGTTACACCCAATGGCATATTGTATTTAATATACTTTGCGAAGTTGGTAATTCGATAAAGCCCTGCTCCGTCATTGAAGCTATGTTTACCCCAAAGCGGCGGAAAACTGTATTCAATTTTATCGGGATTTAATACTCCTTCTCCATTGGCTTGATGACAACTCTGACATTTTGTTTCATAAACGGTTTTACCTTTTATTGGGTCTGCAGCCCTATCTAAAAAAGCCAGGTCTTTTAACCCAGATCCTACTGCTTTCTCGCCTTTTGGAACATTCGATCCAATATGGTTGATATAAGCCACAATAGCTTGCATTTCTTTACTAGATGTATCTAATGCTTTACCGTTTAAACTCCTTTCAAAACAATCGTTCACCCTTTTATAAATATTTTCTTCAGTACCACTTCTTGCTCTAAACTTAGGATAGGTAGAAGCAACTGATCCATAATTATTTCCAAATGCGATTGTTCCTGCTTGTAAATGACAGTTTTGACAATTTTGCCCATTGGTAATTTGCAAAACAGATCCGTTAGGGCCTAAATACTTTGCAGTATGTGCAATTAATTCTCTTCCATAATAAACTTGTTCTTTTAATGTAGGGTCTGCTATCGCATCCATTGCTTTTGGTTGCCAATATGCCACTGTTGTTGCAACCGCATTTCCCTTCTCCGGCTTTGCCTCTGGGAATGCAGGTGTTATTGCTTTTTCATTAGAAGATTTGAACCAACCTGAAATAGTATCAGCATTATAAATAAGCAATGGCAATATGATTATAAAAGCAACTAATACTATAATCAGATTCAGCATTCGCTGAATCATTTTGATTAGACTTTGCTCTTTAAAACTGGGCTTTTCAGATTCCATTTTATTATAATTATCTTATTGATTAATGAGGTAGTTTTTTCATGAAAACGCCATATAAATAAGTACCTACAATGGCAAAAAAGAATACTACTACCATTGATAAAAATCCATACCCTATATTCACTACCATTGGCCCTGGACATGCACCACTTAAAGCCCATCCCAATCCAAAAATGGTTCCTCCAATTAAATATCTTGCAACAGACTTGTCTTTGGGTAAAAACAAGATTGGGTTACCATGAAAATCTCTAATATTAAATTTCTTAATTAAAGCAACCCCAATTACACCAAGGGTTACAGCAGTCCCAATAATTCCATACATATGAAAAGCTTGGAATCGAAACATTTCTTGAATTCTAAACCAAGAAATGGCTTCAGATTTTGCCATTACAATCCCGAACACAATCCCTAACAATAAAAATTTGATGAATTTCATTATTTAAAAAATTAAAGGCATGATTAAATAAGTCATTGCTAATCCTCCAATGAAGAATCCAATAACTGCAATTAAAGAGGGTAATTGTAAATTGGATAAACCACTTATGGCATGTCCAGATGTGCATCCTCCTGCATATCTAGAACCGAATCCAACCATTAATCCACCAAACGCTAAGATTAAAAAGCCTTTTAAACTGAATACAGCGTCCCATCCAAACAACTCTTGAGGCTGCAGAGATGCTGGTGCAGCTATACCCATCTTACTTAAGTCGTTAATGGTAGCAGCCGATATTTCTACAGGTTGACCACTAGATAAAAATTGGGAAGCAATATAACCACCAATAATTGACCCAATTAAAAAAACAATATTCCATATTTGTGCCTTCCAGTTAAAATCAAAGAATTTAGTTTTCTTTCCCAATCCTGCTGCTGCGCAAATAGTGCGCAAATTAGATGAGAATCCAAAGGACTGTCCAAAATACAATAGGAAAAACATGATGCTGGCAATCATGGCCCCAGAGAACCACCAAGCCCAAGTTTGGGTAATTATTTCACGCATATAAAATGGTTATTATTTAAGATGAAAAGAAATGATTGGTTTAAATAAATGGTTGATTAATTTTTCAGTTGCACTTTGGTGAAGTATACCACCTTTTCCATGAGTGCCAATACAGATCATATCCATATTATTCATCTGATTAAAATGAATCACTCCATTCTCAACATCTTTATCGTTAATGATATGACATTCAAATTTGTTAATTGAATTTAAATTAGCAAACTGCTGCATGTTTAATTCAATTTCAGCTTTAACTGAAACAACTTCACCAGAAACAATTTGCAATAGATGTAATGTTGGATTAAATGCTTTCAAAATCTTGTGCATCAAGGTTAAATTCTCTGCAGCAGGCTTTGAAAAATCGTGTACTAATAATAAATGATTAATGGTCAAATCAGATCGGTCACACATTAATGACAATACAGGAATAGTAGATTTTCGAGCGACCATTTGGGTAGATGTACCAGATATCTTCTCCTTTAAACCCCATGCCCCTTTTGTCCCCATTACCACTAAATCCATTCTTGCAGATTGAGCATAATCAACAATAGCATCAGTGGTTTTACCCAATAACAAGTGGGTATTGATAGCTGATCCATAAAGGGTTTTCAAATTGGCCAATTTCCTTTCGGCTATTTCTTTTTGCTTTTCAACATACGTTACGTCAATTTCTCCACAAGTACTTATATTACCAACTGAGTCCATGGTAACCGTATCTGGCACAGACAAAACATGTAAAAAATGTATTTCTGTATTTATTTTCTCTTCTAATTTTTTTACCATCAAATAGGCAAATTCAGATTGAACAGAAAAATCAGTAGGTATTAATATTTTCAAGGTTTCCATTTTCATTTTTTTGGTTAGTGAACAAATTGGGCTACATTTTGCCAAGTACCGCCATTAATTACATTCTTAAATCCTTGTTGCTCTAACAATGATTTGGCCATACCACTTCTGTTTCCACTTCTACAAAAAACAATAATATTTTTCTTGTCTTGGAATCGTGCAATTTCCTTTGTTAGGTTGTCTAGCGGAATATTGACTGATCCTTTAACACTTCCATCCGCAAACTCTCCAGGAGTTCTTACGTCTACTAAAAAAGCGCCTTCAGCTATTACAGACTTTAAATCTACAGAAGGCCCACCTCCAAAAATTTGACTAAATATACTCATGACTTTATTATTTAAATTGTTGTAAAATATTTACTAATCCTGCTTTTGGAACCACCCCACTTTGTCTCCAAACTGCTTCTCCTTTTTTAAAAACAATCAAGGTAGGAACTCCTTGAACTTGATAAGCAGCTGCTGCTTGTGGATTCTTGTCTACATCCACTTTTATAATAGTTACTTCGTCTCCTAAACTGTCTTTCACTTCTTTCAAAATAGGCGACATCATTTTACAAGGGCCGCACCATTCTGCAAAAAAATCTACCAAAACAGGTTTATCCGATTGTATCATTTCATTAAATGTCATAACACTTTATTTTATTGATTAGCCGTTTTTGTTTTTTCTTCTTTTTTAAACATCCCTAGTAGTAAAGCTCCCATCAATGCACCATATAGTGTACTATTTAGTGGCTTCGATGTAATTGCACATGTTCCTGAATCGCACCCAATTTGTTGCCAATAAATATATCCTCCAATAGCGCCTAATAATGACCCTATCAAGTAAAGCTTATTATTATTTAACCACTTCTTCATAACTGATTTCCTCTGTTGTTTTAGTTGTCTTTTTTACTGGTGTATAACACCCTCCTGTTCCGCAACAACCCGTATTAAAAAGGGCCATAATAGTGAATAAAAAACCTGCCACTCCAAATACCGCATCCTTATTAGCAATTGCTTGAATAATAATGGCCATTCCTGCTAATAAGCGTACAATGCGCATAAAACTCCAATTGTTAAACAATACTTCCTTCATAATGGATCTTATATAATTGAATACAAATGTAGAATAGCTAAACGGGCAAATTGGTAACAAAGGTTACACAGCTGGCATACACTCCTGTGAGCGCCAAAATAGCTTTAGCGTGCAGCACATTCGAATATTTGCAACTAAACCTGCCCCAGCTGTTACAGCTGCAACAGCATACAAAGCCCAATTCAATCCCATCCAATCTGCCAAAAAACCACTTAATAATGCCCCAATAACATAGCCCCCATCTCTCCAAAATCTAAACACGCCCATTATTTCAGCCCTTTGAGTGGGGTGTGCATTTTCAGCAACTACTGTTAAAAAATTGGGGTAAACCAATCCTGTTCCTAATCCCAGTAAAACGGCGGCTATAATCGCGCCAGCAAAAGATGAAAAAAGCACTAATAAAACAATCGCCAAAGCTTGCAATAGCATACCGAACGTTATCAATTGCTTTTTACAAAAAAGATCTCCCATTTTTCCTGTAAATAATTGAGAAATGCCCCAAACGATTGGATAAAGACCAGCTACAATGCCTACTTCTGCAATGCTAAAAGACCTTTGTACTAAAAGCAAAGGAACCAACCCCCACATTACTCCATCATTTAAATTATTCACCAACCCATTTAAAGTTACCGAACCTAAATTCCGGTGCTTCCAACTTGTGGAAGCCCAAATATTTTTAAGTAATGGAATACTACTTTGCGCGGTCTCCTTTTGAATAAATGAAGCTGTATCATTTACCCAAAAAAGTGAAATCACTAATCCAGCTAGAACAAAAAATAAGCCTGGAATGAAAGGATAAAATGCATATCCAAATTGCGAAGCTATTTGTGCAGAAAGATAAGCAGCCAAGCCTACAGATAGGTAACCTGCAAATTCATTAATTCCCATGGCTAATCCCCTATTCTTACTGCCGACTAAATCTATTTTCATTACTACAGTAGTGCTCCAAGTAAGCCCTTGGGTTATCCCTAAAAAAATATTTGCAACTATAATCCAATTCCAATGATTGGCGTACATTAAAATAAATGGCACAGGAGATGCCAATAACCAACCAGTCACTAATATTTGTTTACGAGTGAATTTTCGAGATAAAATTCCAACTGCATAATTGCTTATTGCCTTACTGATTCCAAAAGCTACAATGAAACTAGTTAATGCAGATGCTGCTGATAAAGAGAATACCGTTTTGCCAAATTCAGGCAAAATAGACCGCTCCATACCAACCATTGCTCCTACAAAAGCATTGACTAATACCAATAATAGAAATTGTGTTTTATTTTCTTTTAATCCTTGCATATTGGGCTAATAGGTAGCAAGGTAGAATTAAAATATGCTCTTTTTGGTAACAAAAGTTACCTAGATAGGCTAATAAATAAAGGGGATCAACTTATATGAATGCTGCTGGTAATCTTGGTATTGGGGAAACCGCTGACTGAGCATTCGCTCTTCCCAATGAAGTTTAATTAGTAAAACGAGTAATAATAACAGCCAAATAAACAAATTATACCATTGAAAATAGGTAATACTAATGCCAGCAGTAAATAACAATACAGCCGTGTACATTGGATGCCTCAATAAACGGTACGGACCACTAGTTATTAACTGTGCTTCTAAATGTGGCATGGGTAAAATTCGAATTTTACTAATGCGCATTACCCATAATGACCATGCAACAAGCACTATAGCAAATGTAGAAAGGATAAGACCAATTATATTTAAGTTAAATGGATAAGCCGATTGCACTAACCAACCAATTGAAGAAAATTGGATTAGAACCAGTATATAAGCAAAGGACTTATCCATCACTACAGCATTGATTAATTGTGTGAAACTTTTACAACTGCATCTAATTTTACGGTTGCTTTGATTGAATTAGATATCAAACAGGCTTTTTCTGTTTTTTCTAATACACGCATTGCCTTTTCTGCATTGTGCTCATCATTTATTACCAAAACTGGCTTTAAAAGCACTGTGGTTATTAGGTACTTACCTTCAGGCTGCTCTAATAATCCTACTGCTTTACAATCAAGCGATTCAAACGCTAATTTAAAATTCTCAGCTATGGCTAAAAAAGTAGTCATATAACAAGAATTGACTGCGGCTACCAATAAATGCTCTGGTGACCATATTCCTGGAATTCCTTTTGGAAACTCTGGTGGAGTAGCCACTTCAATTGAACTATTTAATACGGGTGAACTAATTGTTCCTTTTCTATCACTTGTCCAAACCAAATCAACTTCGTAATGATGTGCGTTATTCATAATGATTAAATTTTCATAAGTTTTGAAGGACAAACAAAATCAGTTCTCGGAATAGCTGTTTCGAGAATTGACTTGTACCCGCCCGCTATTTCTGTGAAGTTTCTATACCCTCTTGCTTGTAGTATACTTGCGGCAATCATACTTCTATATCCACCTGCGCAATGCATAAAAAAATGTTGTTTAGGATCAATATCTTTTATCCAATCGTTAATATAAGACAATGGTTTATTATATGCATTTTCAATATGCTCAGCAGCAAATTCTGATTCTCTTCTTATGTCAATAACCTGGTCTGTTGTTGGGTCATAATTTTCTTCAAACAACTTTGCATCAATTCGTTCTATTGTATCTACCGGTTTACCTGCATTTAACCAGGCTTCATATCCGCCTGATAAAAATCCAATCACATGATCAAATCCAATTCTACTCAATCTAGTAATTGCTTCCTCTTGCTTGTCTTCATTGCAAACTAACAATATGGGTTGATTAACATTGACTATTAACGCACCCACCCAAGGTGCAAAGTCACCATTCAATCCAATATTTACCGACTGAGGAATATAGCCTCTGAAAAAAAGGTCTGGATCTCTAGTATCTAAAATAAGGGCCCCTGTTTCTTCTGCTGCTGCTTCAAATGCATTAACAGATAAAGGTTTAGTTCCTTCAGTTAATACTTTATCAAATGAAGCATACCCTTGCTTATTCATTGCAACATTCATTCCAAAATATCCGGGTGGAGGCAATAACCCATCAGTAACTGATTTAATAAAGCTTTCTTTATTTGGCTGATTTAAAGCGTAGTTTACTTTTTTCTGATTCCCTAAAGTGTCAACCGTTTCAGTCATCATATTTTTACCACAAGCACTGCCAGCGCCATGAGCTGGATAAACAATAAGATCATCCGCTAAAGGCATTATTTTATTCATTAAACTTTCGTACAACATTCCAGCCAATTCTTCTTTTGTCATATTTGCCGCCTTCTGCGCTAAATCAGGACGACCAACGTCTCCAAGGAACAAAGTATCTCCGCTAAAAATGCAATACTCTTTTCCCGATTCATCAATTAACAAAAAAGTGCTGCTCTCCATGGTATGACCTGGTGTATGCAATACTTTAATAGTAATATCTCCCACTTTAAATAAATCGCCATCGTTTGCTGTAATGCATTCAAATGCAGCTTTTGCTGTAGGGCCATAAACAATTTGAGCTCCAGTCTTGTTACTTAAATCTACATGACCACTCACAAAATCTGCATGAAAATGTGTTTCAAAAATATACTTGAGTTGTACATTGTCTTTTGATAATCGATCCAAGTAGGGTTTGGTTTCCCTTAATGGATCAACTATTGCAGCTTCTCCATTTGAAACTATATAATAAGCACCTTGGGCTAAACATCCAGTATATATTTGCTCAATTTTCATAACCAATATTTTGTATTATTTATATAGTAAATTTCTGAAACAATCGGTTAACACACCGTATCAAAAGTTACATATATACTTTAGCTGAATTATTTTTTTGCAGTGTAGGCTTCGGGGGATTTCAGAAATTCATCTTTGCATTCTGTTGCACAAAAACCATACACTTTACCCTTGTACTGTGCGGTGTCCGCTATTCCTGCTATCACTGGCATTCCACAAATAAAATCTCTTTTATTGCTAACCATATCTGGGGTGAATTTTGGGGCAGAATCTGAATGAACAACCTGCATAGTTGAGCCATGTTTTACAGGTGTTAATGTGGATGTTGAATCAGTTTCATTATTCTTGCATGATGCAAATAAAAATGAAATAAATAAGACTAATAAAGTTAACTTTAATTGCATTTTACTATTTTAATATTACAAAATTACAAGACAAGAAGTAGCTAAAAAATGAGTATAATCATAAAAAAAGCTGCCTGGGGGAGGCAGCTCTAATTAAACTTTGGTATGCACTAATCTACAACCGGTTCACCGGCATTCAACCACTCATTCATACCTCCGGAATAATTAACAATATTTTTGAACCCATTTTTTACAAGGATTGAATAAGCTATTGCAGCTCTATCTCCACCTTGACAATGAATCATTACTTTTTTGTCTTTACTAATTTTGTCTAAATTATTAGGCAGTGTTCCCACAAATACATTGTCTGCTCCTTTAAGGTGACCTGCATTAAATTCGGCTACTCCACGTAAATCAACAACCTGAACAGTAGCATCATTTGCTAATGCTTTTGCTTCTGCTAGTTCAACTAAATTAACCTTTTCTAATGTTCCACCTGCATTGCTATATTCAGCTACAGAAGGTAAATAACCTGCAATATTATCTAAACCAATACGCATTAATTTTCTAGTTAAATCATCTAACATCGACTCGTCAGCTAAGATCATGAAAGGCTCATCATAAGTTAAAAACCAACCTGCCCAAGTAGCAAATGAATTATTACCTTGAATATTTAAACTACCTGGAATGAAGCCAGCTGCAAATTCTGTTTTAGGTCTTGCATCTAACAGCTTTACTCCTTTAGCCATATTCGAATTCACTTCATCAATAGATAATTTTTTAAGCTTTGGAACTTCGGTTAATAAAGGACGATCCACTTTATTTAACTTCTTCATCATTGCAAAATATTTTGGCGGCTCTGGTTGATCAGCCAATAAATACTTTGTAAATCCATTCTCATCAGTTGGATATTGAAATGCCCAGTTACGAGCTTTCTCATAACCTACCGTTGTACTTGGCACAGCACCCAATGCCTTACCACAAGCAGATCCCGCACCATGACCAGGCCATACTTGAATATAATCTGCTAATGCATTAAACTTCTTGATGCTCTGGTACATTTGTTTTGCACCTTTATCTTGAGTACCTACCATACCAGCAGCTTTTTCTAATAAATCTGGTCTACCAATATCGCCTACAAAAACAAAGTCGCCTGTGAACAACATTACTGGCTCGTTGCTAGCTGGGTGATCGGTTAATAAGAAACTGATACTTTCTGGAGTATGACCAGGTGTGTGTAAAACCTTAAAACTAAGATTTCCCAATTTTACAATATCGTTGTCTTTTAACCCAACATGAGGAAATTCATATTCCCAGCCTTCTCCACCTTCATCAGATAAGTATAATTGAGCTCCAGTTAATTGAGCCAATTCTCTTGAACCTGCTAAAAAATCTGCATGGATATGTGTTTCGAAAATATGCGTAATAGTCATATTATTGGCCTTCGCAATTTCCAAATAGGTATCCACATCTCTTTTAGGGTCAATAACTGCAGCAACACCTGCTTTTTGACACCCAATAAAATAACTTGCTTGTGCTAAACTCTTGTCGTAAACGTGTTGAAAAAACATATGGTTTCGTATTTAAGTTTGATTAAAATTATATTGCAAATATCTGTTCGTTAAAATAGTAGTTTGGTAACATTTGTTGCATTTAATGCCCACTTCCTGAAGGAAAAAACAATTCCTTAACAATGATGTAAATTCCCATTACTAAAACAAACCAACCAAAGGCTTTCTTTAATTTTTCACCAGGAATTTTCTTAGATAATATTATGCCCCCAAAAATTCCTATTACCGCAAAAGCAGTAAAAGTTAATAATAATTTCCAGTCGATTACTTGAGATCCTTGTAAGTCTCCAGTAAAACCAATTAAAGACTTTGCGGCTATAATAAAAAGAGAAGTCCCTACTGCTAATTTCATAGGCATTTTAGCCAGTAATACGAGTGCTGGTATTATTAAAAATCCACCACCCGCTCCCACCAATCCAGTAAGCACTCCTACGATTGCTCCTTCTAATAAAATCATAGGATAGTTATATACCATTGGAGCAGATTCATCCGCATCCGATTTTTTCCCAGGTCTAATCATGCTAACAGAAGCGAGTATCATCACTACCGCAAATAATAACATTAATGCAATTGGTTTAGTAATCACCAATCCACTAATTGACACTATTTCAGCAGGTATTAATGGTACCAACCATAAACGAGTTGCATAAACTGCTGCAATAGATGGAATACCAAAAATCAATACTGTTTTAAAGTCAACTCTTTTTTGGAGTGCACTTTGTACTCCACCTACTAAAGCCGTTGACCCAACTATAAACAAAGAATAAGCAGTGGCCAAAACAGGATCGACGCCCATCACATACACCAAAATAGGAACAGTCAATATTGATCCTCCACTTCCAATTAAGCCAAGTGAAATACCTACTAATGCTGCTAGTAAAAATCCAATAATTACCATAGAATAAATTTAGAATACAAAGTTGCACAAACAATTAGGGAGAAATGGTTACAAAAGTTACACTTTATTGTAAAGAAAAAACCCCCGATTACTCGAGGGTTTCATTTTTGTGCTTCGGAGGTCCCGAGCGGATTCGAACCGCTGTGGAAGCTTTTGCAGAGCTCTGCCTAGCCACTCGGCCACAGGACCTTTAAATGGGATGCAAAAATAGCGGAAACAAACTAATTTTAAAATTCTAAATAAGAAATACCGAATTTTACTTCATAAATAATGGATTATGAACCAGATTGGCGCTAGCGAATTAATAATTAATGATAGAGGTGCAGTTTATCACTTGAATCTTAGACCAGAAGAGTTAGCGAATACGATTATTACCGTTGGAGACCCTGGCAGGGTTGCAGAAGTAAGCAAGTATTTTGATAAGATAGAGGGCAAATACGAACATAGAGAATTCATTACTCACACTGGATTAGTAGGCAATAAACGAATTTCCGTTGTCTCCACAGGCATTGGGCCTGACAATATTGATATTGTTTTAAATGAATTAGATGCATTAGTCAATATTGATTTTGAAACAAGAACTCTAAAGCCCAATCAAACAAAGTTAACCATCGTAAGAATGGGTACTTCTGGTTCATTACAGGCTTCAATACCGGTAGATAGTTTTGTTGCAAGTACGCATGGACTAGGTATTGACAACCTTCTCAATTTTTATAAATTGTTGAACAATGAAGAAGAATTGCAAATTTTACAAGCATTCAATGTTCATACCCAAATAGGGCAAAATGGGCTTCAACCTTATATAGCTGCAGCTTCTACTCATATTTTAAAAGAGTTTGTTAGTGGATTTCACCAAGGAATTACAGTTACTTGCCCCGGGTTTTATGGACCTCAAGGAAGAATTTTGCGTTTACCGCTACAATTTCCCGACCTTATTAACCAATTGACCCATTTTCAATTTGGACAACATCGAATCAGCAATTTTGAGATGGAAACCAGTGCAATTTATGGATTAGGAAAATTATTAAATCATAACTGCTTAAGCCTAAGTGCAATAGTTGCAAATAGAGTGGAACAAACCTTTAGCAAAGATGGTGGGAAAGCAGTAGAAAGCCTTATCGTAAAAAGCCTGGAAATATTGTCTAGTATCAAATAATTATTTTTTTATCAGAAGGATAGATAGTAAATTTGATTAATGTCTGATATTATAAGACCCGACATATCTCTTTATCAACAAACAATATTGGTAGCAAAAGAAGTGTACGAACTTACTTGCAAGCTGCCCATACAACAACAGTTTGTGCTCACTTCACAATTGAGAAGGTCAATCATTAATGTTTGTAACAGACTATCTGCATTCACTGAAAGTAATTCCAAATTAACACTCAAAAGGAACAGCGAATTTTTTATTAAAGTGTATGCGGAAATCAAAACCCAAATGAAAATCTCTATCACTTTAGGGCATTTCACTTCAGCAGACCTAATTACACTAGAGAATTCCTTAGATCAAATCCTCATTTTCTGCGAAAGCAATATACAATCGAGCTACCGCAATTAATCCTCTTGTTCTTCCGCATTTCAACCTAAATTGCAATATGCAATCGGATTTTTATAAATACCAGGGTACAGGTAATGACTTTATTGTAATAGACAATAGGAATAAGCAAGTACATCTTTCGCAAGAACAGATTGCCCATTTATGTCATAGAAGATTTGGAATTGGTGCCGATGGATTAATGCTGTTGAATTTGCAAGAAGGCTATGACTTTGAAATGAAGTACTATAATTCAGATGGCGCCGAAGGGAGCATGTGTGGAAATGGAGGCAGGTGCTTAACTCAGTTTGCCCAAGATTGTGGAATCTTACAAAGTCACTTCAATTTTATTGCATCTGATGGAACACATGAAGCAATCATTGAAAAAGCAGGATGGGTTAAATTAAAAATGAATAATATTCAAACAATTGATGAGCAAGATGGGGCTTTCATTTTAAATACAGGTTCACCACATTATATCAAACCTGTTACGCAATTAAATGAATTAGATGTTTTTTCGGAAGGGCAAAAAATTAGGTACAATACCCAGTTTAAGAAAGAGGGCATCAATGTGAATTTTGTAGAAGAGCAACCGGACGGGAAATTAATGGTTAGAACTTATGAACGTGGAGTTGAAGACGAAACTTATAGTTGCGGAACTGGGGTAACTGCTGCTGCCTTGTGTAATAAAAATGCATTAATTGGATTCAATGTTGTTTCAATAATTACAAAAGGGGGAGAATTAAGCGTTGAGTTTGAAAAAACAGATAACCAACATTTTCAAAACGTATGGCTTTGTGGGCCAGCAACATTTGTATTTAAAGGAACTATTGCATTGTAAATAAACACCAAAGGCTTTAAAGGATGATTCAGTATTTCAAAAACATAAACGGTCAAACGATTGAAATTCCAAAAGCCGATCAAGGGGTTTGGGTAAACTTAGTTCCGCCCTTTAAAGAGGAAGAGTTTATAGAACTAAGTAATGAATTAGAAATTCCCATTGAGTTTTTAAGAGACTCATTAGATATTGACGAGCGCCCTCGTTATGAAATGGAGGATAATGTAAAAATTATTATCATAAAAACCCCTACAGAAAACAATTCATTTAATGACTCGGATGCATTTTATATTACCATTCCAATTTGCATAATTCTTACCCATAATCAAATCATTACTGTAAACTCTTTCGATAATGGCGCCATCAAAAAGTTCTTAAATACTTTTCAGAAAAGACATCCAGACAAACGAAATATGATGGTATTAAAAGTGTTTGAGAAAGTTGTTCAAACATTTTTAGATTACTTAAAAGAAATCAACCACAATAGAAATCAATACGAACAAAGCTTATACGATAGCAACAGTAATGTAGACTTATTAAAATTGATGAGGGTACAAAAAAGCTTAGTTTACTTTGTAACAGCCCTAAGGAGTAATGAAATGCTCATGATGAAAATGGAGCGTACTAATTTTCTAGGATTAAACGAAGACGAAAGAGAATTTCTCCAAGATTTAATAGTAGACACCAGCCAAGCATTGGAAATGGCTAATATATATACCAATATCTTAAGTAGTACAATGGATGCATTCGCCAGTATCATCAGCAATAACTTAAACAATGTAATGAAGCGGCTTACATCAATTACAATTATATTGTCTTTACCTATTTTAGTCACTAGTATATATGGGATGAATGTAGACCTCCCCTACCAGCATTCAAATCATGCGTTTTATATACCCGTAATAATTTCGCTTTTCATATCAATTGTTATTGGTGGTTATTTTTACAAGAAAAAATGGTTTTAAATGCCCTTATTTAATGTGCGTGTTTACGGTTTGTTAGTTGATCAATACCAACGATTATTGGTGACAGATGAATTTATTAGAGGAAGCTATATTACTAAATTACCAGGTGGAGGATTGGAATTTGGAGAAGGTACTAGAGATTGCTTACAAAGAGAATTTATGGAAGAAACTGGGATTGAAGTAAAAGTAGGGGCTCATTTCTACACGACTGATTTTTTTCAGATTTCAGCTTTCAATAACAAAGATCAAATCATCTCCATTTATTATTTAGTTCATGCTGCAGATACTACTAAAATTAAAACATCTGAGATCCCATTTAATTTTAGTAAAGAACAAGTGGCTGATCCTAACGGGGAGTCTGAAGTATTTAGGTGGATCCCCTTAAACCAATTAACCACAGAATCGGTAACCTTACCTATTGACAAAGTGGTAATTCAACAATTAAAAGAAAACTCCTAATCCAGGTTTATTAGATAATATTACTTTCCCTTTTTTGTATTCAACGCCTTTGGCATTTGCTTCTGCAAGCAAAAGGGGCCCGTCCATATCAACATAATCCAATTGAGGCAAGAAATGTCCGATGGCTGCAGAACCAATTACTGATTCATTCATACTTCCCATCATCACTTTTAAATTAAGCGAACGAGCTTCTTGAATCATTCTTCTTGCAGGAGTTATGCCACTGCACTTGGTCAATTTAATATTAATCCCATGAAAAAAACCTACACATTTTGCCACATCCTGTTCACTCACACAAGACTCATCTGCAATCAATGGCAAAGTAGATTCATTAAATAAAATTTTCATTCCCTCCCAATTATCTTTGGCTAATGGTTGCTCAATAAATTCAACACCCAACTGTGCTAACTCGGGAATAAGCTTTAATGCCTGCTCAGTTGTCCAACCAGCATTGGCATCCACCCTAAAAATGGCGTCAGTATATTTACGGAGGGCTTGAATAATTCCGATATCGTCTGGCGTCCCTAATTTTATTTTATATATAGGCCATGGCTTAGCCTTCATTTTTTCAACCATTTTTTCAATGGAATCAATTCCAATTGTATAATCACATTTAGGCAATTCTTCTTTCCATTCGGTATTCCATAATTGGTACAAAGGCTTGGCTTTCATTTGTCCAAATAAATCCCAGCCAGCCATATCTAAAGCAGATACTAAAAATGGATTTTGCGGAAATAAGTGGTGCAAATAATGCCAATAACGTTCAGGATCAGTTAATGCAAATTTTTCGACCAACTTTTGCTTCTTAGTCAAGTCCTCCACCATTTGATCTACCGTGATATTGTAATATGCAATTGCAGGGGCTTCACCGTAACCTATAAAAGGACCCACAGACAATGCTACCAACAATGCAGTTTGATGTGTTTTTGTTCTTCCATTAGAGATGGTAAATGCGTCTACAAATGGAAGATTGGTTTGTGTAAATTGAAGTACCACTATTTATATTTATCTCCCTGATTTTTTAATAAATGCCAATAGCTCCTGATTAAAATCATCAGCTAAGATTAACTCCTCAATGGTTGTATGCATTCGATAACACCAATAATGGTTTGGATTTGCAGGTACATTAATTTGTTCTTCTAATGGGTCTTCCCTTCTTATTTTTTCATTCATCCCCATTAAGTCTTGTATTTGAAAAACACTCCACATGGCGGGAGAATATAAGTGCTGCAAAACAATTGCTTTATTAATCCATGCTTCACAATAATATGGCGCATCACCCCATTGTCCTAATTGGTGATTATAAAAATGTTGAATCTTGTTTTTATCCTCTTCCCACCACCCGCGTATTGTACTCATATCATGCGTAGAAGGAGTTACTACGCTTAAGTAAGGGGCATCATTGGGATGGAAAAATTCAGTTTCAGGATTTTTGGGCATACGTTGGATTTCTAAACTCAACAATCCCAACTGTTGCATAACTTCAGGTACGCAGCCTGGCACCATTCCTAGGTCTTCCCCACAAACCAGCATATTGGTGACCCGCTTTAATGCAGGCAATTTGTTATTCGCTTCTTTTTTCCAAAACTCATCTTGCTGTTTAAAGAAATAATTGAGATACAAACTACGCAATTGCTGTTGCGTACTGTATTCCAAATTTTTAAATGTTGAAGTATTTTCTATCCCATACCTAAAATGAAAATATTCACGGGTGCCATCTGCATCAAATAGAATAATATTACTTATTAAACTAAATAGTCCTTTTTTTATTTTTTCATGATAAACATCTTGATCTAATGTAGCAAAATGTTGCTCTACTTGCCTTTGTGTTTCAAACCCATGTTTTAAACTGTAGGTTCCATCTTTAAGATTGATTAAGAACATACTTTTAACCAACTCATTATCGTAACCAAACACTTCCCAAAGTACCGAGTCGGTTATAAATGGTTTCGTATATCTATCATAATCAAACCATATTCCTAGTTGAGCGAAAGTTGAAAGTGTAATAGGAATTGCTGGCACAAAATGACCCATAATGCCTTCTACTGCATGTAAAGGAATGCTCCATATTCTAAAAAATCCAAGAATATGGTCAATTCTAAATGCATCAAAATAATGACTCATTTGCTCAAATCGCTGTTTCCACCAAGCAAACCCGTCTTCTTGCATTCGTTGCCAATTATAAGTAGGGAAGCCCCAATTTTGACCTGTCACTGCAAAATCATCAGGTGGTGCACCTGCTTGAAAATCCATATGAAACAAATCTGGATGCTGCCAAGTATCTGCGCCATGTCTAAACACCCCTATTGCTATATCACCCTTTATGATGACCCCTTTTCCATGCGCATAGGCAGTTGCTTCCTTTAATTGTAGATGCAAATGGTATTGTAAAAAATAGTAGAAAGCAATGTCAAGGTATGCAGCAGATTGAGGATTAGTCAATTCAGCAATATCTTTTTCTTTATAATTTTTATAAGCAGGCCACTTCCCAAAATCGACTGTACCGTATTCATCTCGCAAATAACAAAATGCAGCATAAGAAACCAACCAATGTTTATTCTGTTCAAAAAAAACTTGAAAGGACTTATCTTCTGGCAAATCCTTACCTACTTTTTGAAAAACTTTTTTAGCGAAACCTAATTTTAAATTAATAACAGAAGCATAGTCTACACTAGGCAATGAATTTAGTTGCAATCGTTCTTTTTCTAATTGCTGCAATTGTTTTGAATGCCCTTTTCCCGCAATCTTAGATAAATTAAGATATAGAGGATGTAAGGCAAATGCAGAAATAGCTGCATATGGATAGGAATCTTTATTGGTATTAGTTGCTGTAGTATCATTTACTGGCAATAGTTGAATCATTTTTAATCCAACCATTGAAGCCCAATCCGCCATTTTAATTAAATCGGTGAATTCACCCACTCCAAAACTAGATTGAGTGCGCAAACTAAATACTGGGATAGCTACACCAGCCCCTTTCCAGGTTTGGTTCGGCAAATATGTAAACCCATCATTTACAAGTGTAATTTGATTTTTTACTACTGGATGATGTAACACTCGATTATCACCAGATTCAAATTGTATTAGCTTTTTAAGCTCCAGATCGTACACTCCATATTTATAGGCGATGGGAAATTGTTCTTTACCAAGGTTTAAGCTGATTTCAAAAAATGGACTTTCTGATTTTTTCTGCATCAGCACCAAATTTTCTTCAGACCAATTATTGGCTTTACTGAATGTACCTGAAATACAAACAACTTGGTTTTTGGAAAGTAAGGGGCTTTTAACTCTAAATATATGTGTGGAAGATTTTTCTGCTTTTGTTTTATTTTCTGTTTGTGCCTCCTTCAATAATACACTTTGAAAAGCTTCTGTATAAAAAGCATTTTCAAAGTAACCTGCATGATTCCAGGTATCTATGATTTGTATTTGATTTGCCTTATATGATTTAATATCAATGACTCTGTCAGTGCCCCAGTCTACTACTGTTGAACCGTCTGCATTCATCAAAACATAATTGTATTGTACTGGTTCTTTTGATGCATCTTCTAACCAATCGAGAGTAACAGTCCATGCCTGTTCATTAAGGTATTGCATGGGTATTGCATTGGCTATATCACCATTACCCAGTGATACATGATTTCCAGTTAAAAAAAGATTCTGCCCGAACTCAGTATGATAGCGTAACTGAAAATGCAATTTTGTTGAAACAGCTTTTTTTGCCGTTGTTTCCCCAGCTTGTTTAACCACTGTTTTTTTTACAGCAGCTTTTTTGGGAGCAGCCTTTTTATCTGTACTTTTTTTTACTGTAGCTTTTTTTTCTATCGTTGTATGATCAGCAACAATAGCTTTTGCTTTTTTTTCTACAACAGGAAGTTCCCCTTTTGCAGCAATCGTTTTTTTTGAAGTAGCCAATGTAAAAAATTTATTGACGCTAAAATAGTAAACAATGTGTAACTAAGACACTTTAATTACCTGAAAGTATCATATCGGCAGCTTTTTCAGCTATCATGATGGTTGCTGCATTGGTATTGCCTGAGACAATGGTAGGCATAACAGATGCATCTACCACTCTTAATCCTTTTACTTTCTTAACTTTCAAAGTATGATCTACCACTGCTAATGCATCATTACCCATCTTGCAGGTTCCAACAGGATGATACAAAGTTTCCAGTGTTTTTTGGATATGCTCTTTTATTTGCTCATCAGATGCGTCTGCAGCAGGAATAGAACTCGTTCCATTGGCATAGGCTTCCAAAGCAGGAGATTGCATAATATTGATTGATTTCCTGATGGCTTTCAACAATAATAATTGGTCATTTTCACTACTCAGTGCTTGATGATTAATAATTACGCTATCAGTTGGATTAGCAGACTTTAAGCCTACCGTTCCTCTGCTTTCTGGGTGCAACAAAATGGACATAATTGAAATGCTATCCGTAGTAGGAAATGTTTTTAAATTATAAATATCAGTAGAATAATCTGGCGAAATACCAATTGGGGCAAAATGAAATTGTATATCTGGCCTAATTTGATTCGATTGCAATTGTATAAAAGCATTTGCTTCTAATGGACTATTTCCCAATGGTCCTTTCTTAAACAAAAGATGTTGTAAAATGGCTTTTCGTTTGTTCCAAGGTTTTAATAATGAATTGGCCGATGGTGTATTGGTTTCTATTGTTACCCCACTCCAAAAATGATCTTGCAAGTTTTTTCCAACACCTGGCAAAGCAACCAATACGTCAATTCCTACTCTTTTTAATTCAGTTGAATCACCAACACCTGAAAGCATCAATAATTGGGGAGATTGAATGGCTCCAGCCGATAACAAAACTTCTTTATTACAATTGATTCTTTCAGATTGGGTATAGGCAGACGAAACTTCAACCCCTACTGCTCTTCCATTTTCAATAATTACCCGCTTAACTCTGGTATTGGTTTTTACAACAAGATTCTTTCTTTTCATGGCAGGCTTTAAAAATGCATCAGCCGCACTAAATCGCTTATTGTTTTTTATATTAAATTGTAGCAAATGAGCACCTTCTTGAACTGCACCATTGTAGTCTTCATTTTTAGATATCCCATTTTGTTCACAAGCTTCTACAAATGCTTCTGCAAAAACACTGGGTTGCTTGGCATAACTGATATACATTGGGCCATCTTGACCATGAAAAGCAGATTCAATATTTTCATTGAATTCAGACTTAATAAAATACGGCAATACCTTTTCGTAAGACCAACCAGGATTTCCAAGTTCAGCCCACTCATCAAAGTCGGCCTTATTTCCTCTTACGTATGCCATAGCATTAGTAGAACTGCTACCACCAAGTGTTTTCCCTCTCGGGATATATAATTTTCGATTGTTTAAAGAAGGCTGAGGTGTACCCCAAAACTGCCAGTCAACTTCAGATCGATGAAGTTCTCCATAAGCCCCTGGAATATGAATTTCCCTTTTCTTATCAGGACCACCTGCTTCTATCAGCAATACTTTGTTTTCGGGATTTTCTGATAACCGATATGCCAACACAGAACCTGCTGAACCTGCCCCAATTATGATAAAGTCGTACGTCATATCTTAAATATACTTAAAGTACACTTATATTTGTAAACTAACAATTGTTCGTATATGAATTTGAATGAAAACCGCAATGAAGATTGGATGAAACTCATGTTAAGCGAAATGAGACAGCGCATGGAAAAAATTGCATTAGGAGGAGGTAAAAAGGCAATTGAAAAACAAAAAGAAAGAAATAAACTAACGGCAAGGGAACGAATTGAATATTTGTGTGATTCAGCTCAACCATTCACAGAAATTGGCGGCTTCGCCGGATATGGCATGTATGAAGATGAAGGAGGATGTCCTGCAGGAGGAACAGTAGCAGGAATTGGATATATCAGTGGTAGGCAATGTGTAATTGTAGCAAATGACCAAACAGTTAAAGCAGGAGCTTGGTTTCCTATCACAGGAAAGAAGAATTTAAGGATGCAAGAAATTGCAATGGAAAACAGGCTTCCAATTATTTATTTAGTAGATAGTGCAGGTGTTTTTCTACCTATGCAAGATGAAATATTTCCAGACAAAGAACATTTTGGTAGAGTTTTTAGAAATAATGCAAGAATGAGTGCAATGGGCATCACTCAAATTGCAGCGGTCATGGGCGCATGTGTTGCAGGGGGTGCTTATTTGCCTATTATGAGTGATGAAACTTTAATGGTAGAAGGCAATGGTAGTATCTTTTTAGCAGGATCTTATTTAGTAAAAGCCGCAATAGGTGAAGATATTGACAATGAAACCTTAGGGGGAGCAATAACTCATACAGAAATAAGTGGTATAGCAGATTATAAATTCAAAACTGAACATGATTGTTTAGACCATATAAAAAAAATAATTAGTAAAATTGGGGCTCCAGAAAAAGCAGGATTTGATCGTGTTAGTCCTGTAGCACCTGTTAAAAATCCAGCAGAGATTTACAGTATTATACCTGAAGGAAATTTGAAGCCATATGATATGTTAGAAATAATTGAACGAATGGTAGATAACAGTGAGTTCAATCAATTTAAACAAGATTATGGTAAAACCATTTTGTGTGGATATGCGCGAATTGAAGGATGGGCTGTTGGCATTGTGGCCAATCAACGATTAGTATGTAAGAGTAAAAAAGGGGAAATGCAAATTGGGGGGGTAATATATAACGACAGTGCAGATAAAGCCGCTCGATTTATCATGAACTGCAATCAAAAAAAGATTCCCTTAGTTTTCTTACAAGATGTAACAGGATTCATGGTTGGCAGTAGAAGCGAACACAGTGGTATTATAAAAGATGGAGCAAAACTAGTAAATGCAGTGGCCAATTCCATCGTTCCAAAGATTACGATTGTAATAGGCAATAGCTATGGTGCAGGCAATTATGCAATGTGCGGAAAAGCTTATGATCCAAGATTTATTTTTGCATGGCCTTCAGCAAAAATTGCAGTAATGGGTGGAGACCAAGCAGCTAAAACCCTTGCCCAAATTCAAGTTGCAACTATGAAATCAAAAGGAAGAGAAGTAACTCCTGAAGAAGAAAAAACATTGCTTGATACCATTAAAGACAGATACTATCAACAAACCACTCCTTACTATGCTGCTGCTAGATTATGGGTAGATGAAATTATTGATCCAATTAATACCAGACAATTAATAGCTGAAAGCATTGCAGCTTCGAACCACAATCCATATTTGGAGAAATTCAATACGGGTGTGTTTCAGGTATAATGCACAAAATGTATTTATTTCGTGCAATGTCTCATCATTTAATGATTTATACTGACGGAGCAGCAAGAGGAAATCCAGGACCAGGAGGATATGGTATTGTTTTAATGTGGGGGCAAAAGAGAAAAGAAATTGCTGCAGGATACAGATTAACAACCAACAACAGAATGGAATTAATGGCTGTGATTGTTGCTTTACAATCATTAACCAAAACAGCTATTCCGGTTACCATTTATACTGATAGTAAATATATTGTTGATAGTGTACAAAAAGGCTGGCTTCAAAATTGGATAAAAACCGATTTCAAAGGTGGCAAAAAGAATAAAGACCTTTGGTTACAATACCATGAATTAGCGAAGCTATACCATGTTCGGTTTGTTTGGGTAAAAGGTCATGCCGATAACGCCATGAACAATCGATGCGATGAGTTAGCCACTCAAGCAGCCGATGGAAAGCATTTATTGATTGATGAAGTATACGAAGCTGAAAAAGCTTAAGCTATATTCAATTTCGCTGCATTTCGTTTGATTAAATACCAAGCTCCAAAAAATACTGCGCTAAAAAATATGGTAGAATAGATACTATTAGGATAAAATGGTAAACCATCCGCGTAAGTCATCATTAATCCTTCAAAAGTTTTAGGTCTATGCCATCCACCACCACCTAACCAAACTAGCCCGTTTGATAAGATAAAATAAATAGTAGGTGCTGCAACTGAAGCACTTGCAATTGAAGCTATTTTTTCTTGTTTTACCAAGAATCCAATACTAGTTAATCCAATAATCAACAAGTAGTTTTTCCATTGCCCACCATAAAATCCAGAAATCTCTGTTAAGCCATTCATGTAAAGTATTTGGTACAAACCATCTGATATGAACATTGAAAGCAATGGCAATAAGAAAGCTAATTTTTTGTTCTTAACAAAAAGAGAACCAGCAAAAAGCGCTATGGCCATTTGAGGTGCAAAACCCATTGGGCGATTTGGAAACACTCGGTAAATTGCAGATGCAAGAACCATTAATACTAGAGAAAATATAAATTGTTTATTCAGTTTCATTTCATTCTATTTCGGAAACAAAAATAAGCCTATTCATGAAAGAAAGGGTTTCATTTTTACCCATTATGTGAATAATCATCAAATTGATGGAACAAAAGCCTTAAAAATGGTACAGTTTCCTGTTGCGGTTAAAGAATATTGGGTATCAGCAAAAATTGCTGCAGCTTCTCCTTTTTTAAGAACCATACTTTGGTTTACCAAAACAGAGCCTTCCGTTACTATAATAATTTCCAATGAAAAACTTTTCGCCTGATAGGCTGCTCCAGTACTCATTGCAATTTTACTCAACCCAAAATCTGGAACAGGACATGGGTAAACCAGTTCACCCCCTTCTCCAGGGTTGCCTTTCATAATATCAGGAACAACTGATTCAAATAATGTATGTTTCATCAACTCCGGAACATCTACATGCTTAGGTGTTAAGCCTCCTCTAAGAACATTGTCGCTATTAGCCATTAATTCTATGTTCTGTCCCTCCAAATAAGCGTGCGGCACCCCTGCTTTTTGAAAAACAGCTTCCCCCCTATTTACGCTGACAATGTTGAAAAAATAAATAGAAAAAATACCTCTATCAATGTTTTCAGTTATCCCATTTGCTTCATATAATTTGGCTGCCCACCAACCTGGATTGGTTTTATCAATACTACCCTCCTTTTTAAGTCGAATAGCCCTTTTAACCAACGGTTCAAGCATATTATTTACATCTGCTTGTGTCATTTCCATCACAAACTGATATAAAGCTTTAATTCCCCCTTGTTTAAATAAGGGCAATAATATTTTTAATTCAGGTGTATTAATTAAAACTTCCTCTAATGCTGCTTTACTTTTAAATCCATGCAGTAACCAAAATTCACTTAATGCAACCATTACTTCTGGTTTATGATTTTGGTCTTTATAATTTCTATGAGGTGCGTTTAAAGGGATACCTGCGTTATTTTCTTCCTCAAATCCAATTTCTGCTGACGCTTTTGTAGGATGAACTTGAATAGAAAGCATGTCTTTTACATCCAGCACTTTAAATAAATAGGGTAATTCGCCAAACTTACTCATTACCGAAGTCGTTAAAGTATTTGCTGGATCTTCTTTAATCAGTTGGGTTAAATTGACCCAATCACTACCAACCAATATCATGGATGGAGCAGATGGATGAGCCCCCATCCAATACTCTGCAGATGGTTGATCTGAATTAGCACCAGTGTTTAACAATTCGGGGATAAATGAGTGACCTCCCCAAGCATAATGTTGTACTACTCCCTTTAATTTAAAAATCCGTTCGTTCAGCTGCATATACAGGTATTTATTCTTGTTATTAACGAGTATTTGACCATTATCTTGTTTAAAATGAAAAAGAATCACTTAGAAACTGGTGCAGCAGGTGAAGAATTCGCAGTTGCCTACTTAGATAAAAGAGATTATATAGTACTAGAAAGAAATTGGCGTTGTAAACATTTTGAGATTGATATCATTGCTACCCATCAAGATTTACTGGTTTTTATTGAAGTGAAAACCAGAAATTCACTTGCATTTGGATATCCAGAGGAAAGTATTAACAAAATAAAAATGAAAAGGCTTAAACTAGCGGCCACCGTATATCATTTTAATCACCCACAATACAAAAGAATTCAATTCAATGTGATATCCATTTTGCTACAACACAATCAACCAGTTTCCATCGAAATGTTTGAAGATGTTTATTTTTGAAGACAAATTGCCATTTTTGGTTGATAGGCACAAAACTTGTGAAGAGTTTGATTGTAATATTATTTTATGAAGAAGTTCCAAGCAATTATTCACTTTAAAATGGATGACCAGTTCATGACACTGGTTCCTGCTCATCGCACTTATATTAATTTTTTAATGAATAAAGGTATAATCGACAGCTATGCGGTTAGTATGGAAACTCAAACTTGTTGGATTACTATGAACACAGATACCAAAGAAGCCGCCGACCAGTATTTGGTTAAAACGCCTTTATACAAATATTGGACCTATTCAATTGAAGAGCTATTTGTTTATGATAGCCAACACTATCGTTTACCAGCACTTCAATTCAATTAGAACAACCTACTTTTGTCTACCAATTTTATAGACCATTATGCGTCAAGCAATCTTTTTATCGCTTTTACTATTATTTAGCTCATCAATTAAAGCTCAAAATTCATTTAACCCATTAGGTGAATGGAGAGGAACCTTCCCATTATACAATGGGGAAGAAATTCCATTTAATTTTTCCGTTAGAACCGATAGCTTAGGAAAATATGTGGTTTATTTTATAAACGGCCCTGAAGAATATTATGGTGGCCAATTAATACAGGTAAAAGATAGTTTACAAATATGGATCAATCAGTTTGATAGGCTCATGACCATTGGGATAAAGAACAACAAAATATTAAAGGGAATCTGGAGAAGGCAAACAAATGGAGAAGATGCTTATCCTATTTTAGTTGAACAAAACAACACAGCGCGTTTCATATGGGATAAACAAACAACTCCACAAAATATTGCTGGAAAATATGATGTTGTTTTTACCAATGACTCAGGTAAACAAATAAAAGCTATTGGCCTTTTTAACCAAGATAACAATAAAGGTGGCGTAACCTTTTTAAGACCAAGTGGAGATTCTAGGTACTCATTTGGTTCTATTCAAGGAAATGAATTTAAATTCTCTTTATTTATTGGCTATTCGCCATTGTTATTTACGGGAAGCATAGAAGTAGATGGTTCATTAAAAGGCATTCAGCAAGGATTAAAATCGGTTCAATTAATCAGGGCTTACAAAAACGAAGCAGCATCCCTACCCAATCCTGCAACCTTAACTCAATTGAAGAATAATCAACAACCTTTTCAATTTAGTTTGCCAAATATAGCAGGTAAAAAAATTAGTCTTGATGATTCAATGTATTTCAATAAACCGGTAATCCTAACTATTGGAGGAACATGGTGTCCGAATTGTGCTGATGAAGCCAAATATTTATCTGGATGGTATAAGGCCAATAAAGCAAGAGGGATTGAAGTAATTACAGCGCAGTTTGAAGTAAAAGATGAATTAGGATATGCGCAAAAAACAATGACCCGCTTCAAAGAAAAATTTGGTATTGAATACCAGCAGGTTTTTGGAGGAATTTCTAATGGGGAATCTGTGATGAAAACATTTCCGCTATTAAAGAATTTTACAGGGTTTCCCACTACTATTTTTATACGTTCCGACAGAACCATTCAAAATATTCACGCTGGATTTGCTGGCCCTGCAACTGGTTCCTACTATCAAGCATTTATAGATAGCTTTAATATACATGCCAATGATTTATTACATCAAACTTATGCAGAGCAAATTGAAGATTGGAAAAGGGCTCGTGTAAGGGCTTTAAAAGCAGAAGACGGCTGGCTTAATTTAGAAGGTTTGCTTTGGTTAGATGAAGGTGCAAATAAATTTGGATCTGGAGCCCAAAATAAATTAGTATTTCCTTCCGGAACAATGGTATCAAATGGTGGCGAGCTAATTAGAAAATCAGACAGTGTATGGTTAAAACCTGCCAATGGAATTAGTTTCGAAATAAATGGTAAAATCAATAAAAATAAAACCCTTTTGTTCAGCGAATCTAATCCTTCCGCAGTAGTTAATCATCGAAACTTACGCTTCACCATTATCCAACGCGGAGAAAAAATTGGGGTTAGACTAAGAAATCTTCAATCACCCCAATTGAAAAAATTTGCAGGTATTGATTATTTTGAAACCGATAGTAGTTGGCGCTTTAAAGCCAATTTAATTAAGCCTGCATTTAAACAGAATATAATAATAAAGAACGCTTTAGGTCAAGAAAATCCTACAGAATTAATAGGTAAAATTAGGTTTGAATATAATGGACAGTTTTACACATTAGATGCTATATCTGAAGGGGACTATTTATTAATTGTAATGGGTGATGCCACATCTGGACAATCTACTTATGCTGCAGGCAGATTTTTGTATATTCTAAAAACAGAAGCAGAATCTCCCAATTTCATGATCGACTTTAATAAAGCGTATAATCCTCCTTGTGTCTTTACTCCATATGCAACTTGCCCTATTCCACCACCACAAAATATTTTGCCATTTGCGGTTACGGCAGGCGAAAAAATGTACGGCATTCACTAATTTTAATACATGACAGAATCCTTTTACAGCTGGGAGAATGATGTATTAAATTTGAATGTATTGGTTAGTGCAGGAGCAAGAACCAATTTATGGGGGAAAGTAAAAGGTAATCAAATAAAGATTAGTATTATGACTGCACCAGAAAATGGGAAGGCCACTGCTTTTTTAATTGATTTCTTGGCCAAGAGTTTTAAAGTATCAAAAAAGTCTGTTGAATTGGTTACTGGGGAATTTATTCCACATAAGCAATTTCGAATTCATCAACCTAAACAACTTCCAGCAATCATTAAACCAAACAATGCCTAAATGAAAAAGATAATATTATTGATAAGCATCTTATTTGTCAAAACAACAATAGCACAAACACCAGAAGAAAAATTGGCAGCAGCAGGCATACTATTACCCAATTTATCAGCCCCAGTAGCCAACTATGTAAATGTTGTTAAGACCGGTAATTTATTATTTCTTTCTGGTAAAGGGCCATCTGATCAATCAGGCAAATACATCACTGGAAAGCTAGGAACGAACTTAACGATTGAGGAAGGATATGCAGCTGCAAGGCTTACAGCTATTAATCAATTAGCGGTGTTGAAAAAAGAACTCGGTGAACTTTCTAAAATAAAAAGAATAGTAAAAGTATTGGGGCTAGTTAACAGCAGTTCAGATTTTTATGAACAACCTAAAGTTATGAATGGATTTTCTGACTTAATGGTCTTTGCTTTAGGTGATAAAGGAAAGCATGCTCGTTCTGCAATTGGAACCAACACACTTCCCTTTAATATGGCTGTTGAAGTTGAACTAATTGTTGAAATTGAAAACTAAAGCGTTTTCATGTCAATCACAAAACGATATTTTACATCCGATTTAATAACTCTTTCGTATGCTGTATTAATATCTTTTACCCCTATTAATTCTATATCTGAAAAGATATTATGTTCTGCGCAGTAATTCAACATTTCTTGGGTTTCTGCTATTCCCCCAATCATTGAACCAATAATGCTTCTTCTTTTTGAAATCAATTTAGCAGCATTGTAGGCACTATCTTCTGGAGGAATTCCTACTATAATCATCTTCCCTTCTAATGTAAGTAAATCTAAGAATTTGTTCATATCGTGAACTGCTGCAACAGTATTCAAAATAAAATCAAACTTTCCTTTTAGTGCCTTCATTTGAGCGGCATCGGTGGATAAAGCAAAATGATGTGCTCCTAATTTTTTTGCATCTGCTTCTTTGGAAGGTGAAGTACTCAACATAGTTACTTCAGCTCCAAAAGATGCAGCAAACTTTACTGCCATATGACCCAAGCCACCCAAACCTAAAACGGCCACTTTATGCCCCTTACCTACTCCGGCAAATTTGAGGGGAGAATAAGTGGTAATACCTGCACAAAGCAATGGAGCAACTCCTGCTAAATTTTCTTTTTGAGGTATATGCAAAGTATACTTCTCGTCTATAACATAACAGTTGGAATAGCCTCCATAAGTAGGTGTTTTCTTGTCTCGATAATACCCATTATAAGTAGGAACCATCCCCTCTTCACAATATTGCTCTAATCCTTTTTTGCATGGCGCACAAGATCTGCAAGAATCTACAAATACGCCAACTCCTGCAATATCGCCCACTTTAAATCGGGTTACTTGATCGCCCACTTTAACCACTTTACCCACTATTTCATGTCCGGGCACTACAGGATAAATAGCTGGCCCCCATTCCCCTCTAGCAGTATGAATATCTGAATGGCATATTCCACAATAAAGAATATCAATTAAGACATCGGTGGCTCCTACTTCGTTTCTATCAAAAGACAAGGGGACAATTTCACTTTCCTTACTTGTAGCGCCATATCCTTTAGCTTGTATCATAGTATTTTGTTTTTGCTAAGATACAAAGTTTAATTTCGACTGCTACGCTTGTTTATGAATGATATCTTTTATAATTAAGATATGATGTGCAGTATGTATTGTAAGCATTTTTATAGTAGCTTTTTTATTCAGTTTCCCAAAAAAAGGATGCGTAAAAAACTGATTAGGAGCTAAATTTTCAAGTACAGATAAACGATGTTTTATATTATCAAAACTGGTAATTGTATTGGCTTCATTAAATACTTCTGTTGGTTTAACTTGCTTTGGAGCTTTAGCGATTCCTCTTGGAAATCGATTCATACTAAAAGCTAAAAATCGTTTTAAATTAAATTGAAACCGATAATTATTTGGATCAGAAACTTCCATTGCGGCTATAATTTGTGAAATAACCAATAAAGAATGATCAATATGCCAACCTACATTGGATGAAGACACTTTTTCATTGAGTACATTTGCGCTAGGCAAATAGGTTTTCAGCTCATTAATATATTGAACTAATTTTTGCATACTAAAAAATTTAAGCGCATTACTTGATTAAAATGAATTCTTACTGATTTTCTCTGCAAATGGAAGGTACTCAGATAACGCAGCTGATCCATACCATTTATACAATTCTGCGGCGAGTAATCCTGAACTTATTGCGGGGTCTGTTTGAAGCAATTTTTCCGCTTCTTCAATACTGGTTAAATTCAAGATAAAAATACCTCTATATGTTTTATCATTCTTTCCAAGTGGGCCCGCTACCACTAATTTTTCAGCCTTAACCATTACCCCCATATTTTGCATATGGCCTGCGAAACAACTATCAATGAATGGTTGGTTGGTTGTTTTATTAGGGCCTGTTTTTAGAAGGACTAGAATATACCCCTTCATCCCATATTCATCGGCACCCAACTTTTTCGCAAGTACAGAATCATACGTATTGTTTTGGGCATTAGCCTTACTCACAAACAAAAAGAGCAGTAAAATAACAAATGGTCTCATTGGTATAATTTTAAATCACGGGCTTTCTTTTCAAAAATGAATTTATTCGAAATATACAATTTATAAAAATCCATGAATGATGGATCTCTTCCTACAGGAATAAAATGATCTTGTGAAGGAGCAAACCGATATTTTCCCGTACCATTTACCAATCCTCCATCTCGCCATAAATGCACATAGGAAATTTGATGATTGCCGATTCCGTTCATTAATTTTTTAGTAAACCATTCTGGATAAGGAATATTCATAAATCCGGTTTCAGCAAATGCAGGAAGTTTTTTATGTTTTCTAGCTACTTCTGTTAATATGCTTAACCGCTTATCTAAAGTGTTTTCAAAATCATTATTGTTGGAAGGATCCCCATATTGATAAAAATCAAAACTCATGATATCTACATACTCATCTCCTGGATAATATTGCATATATCCTGATTCTGTTTCAAATTTTTCTGGGTTATATGCATATAACAAATGATGGACTTGTTTAACATTGGTTAAATAGTCAAAAGTAAACTTCCATAATGCCTTATATTCTTCAGGACTACAAACATTTTGACACCACCAAAACCAGTTTCCAGTAAACTCATGAAATGGCCTAAAAATGACAGGTATATATTCGCCATTTGCATTTTTTAAGTCAAGCATAAAATTGGCTACTTTATCGAGCCAAGATTTATACAATGCATGTTTTTCTCCCCCGGGAATAATTGCCCCCACTGCATTACCTCCAATATCCCATGCATTTTTCCCCGTAACAGGATTATTAGCATGCCAACTAATGGTAATGACCCCTCCTTTTTCATACCCTTCCTTAATAAATTCTTTCATTTTATTAAATGGCACACTATCTAAATTAAAAACAGCATCCAATTCCAAATCGCCTAATTCCCAACCATACATAGCAGGGTATTCCCCAACAGCATCCTGAACAACACTTTTCCCTGGAATATACTCCCATCCTAAACCATAAGCCAAATCGTCTTGATGTCCAAAAAGTATTCCTTCCGGTAAGGCTTTAAATAGATTATTAAACAGCTTAACTGTTTTTGAACTGGCTTTTTTATTGGCTGTTTGAAAAACCTGACACATCATTTGATTTATCTGAAGAAAAAAAATACCTATTAACAGCAATCGTTTCATTTTCACCTTTTGAATTAATTACAATTTACCCAATTAATGGTTACCGTGCATTTATGGTGTAATCAATGATTTTTATGGACTGAGTTTAAGGTAAGGTCGAGGAGAAATAAAAAAGGCCTCGAAAAATCGAGACCTTTGTGGGAGCACACGGGTTCGAACCGCGGACCCTCTGCTTGTAAGGCAGATGCTCTAAACCAACTGAGCTATGCTCCCTTATTGTTTGGGAGTGCAAAAATAGGGTCTCGAATTAAACTACCCAAAAAAATTATGTTTTTTTAGCAACAAAATTTCATTTTTTTTGAAATAAGCGCCTATTCCATAATTTTACATCATGTCCAATTTCTATTTCGCTACTAATCCTCAAACTTGGGAATCCGCCGATTCCGAGACTGACACCGCCATTGCTGATACATATAGTTTGGTTGTTTGGAACGATGAGGTTAATACATTTGAATGGGTGATTGAAACTCTAATGGAAGTATGTGGGCATAGTTTAGAACAAGCAGAACAATGTGCTTTGTTTGTTCATCATAAGGGGAAATATGCAGTTAAAAAAGGGGACTACGATACTTTAAAACCCATGTGTAATAGCATCACAGACAGAGGCATAGGTGCTACTGTAGAACAAAACAATTAATGCATATACTTTCCTCTACTATTTGGTTCCCTCCTATTGAAGATGCATTAGAAGATGGATTACTTGCTATTGGAGGTGATTTATCTAGTGAACGGCTTATTCTAGCATATCAAAAAGGTATATTCCCTTGGTATGAAGGAGAAACCCCATTATGGTGGAGTCCTGATCCTCGGTTTGTTTTATTCCCGGAACATTTAGTAATTAGCAAAAGCATGCATCAAGTTATTAAAAAGAATTTATTTGAGTACAGAACCAATACCGCATTTGCCAAAGTAATTAAACAATGTAAAAATCAACCGAGAATTGGACAAGACGGCACTTGGATTACCGATGCAGTAGAATCAGCATATAATGAATTGCACTTAAAAGGAATTGCCCATTCTGCAGAAGCTTGGCAAAATAATCAATTGGTGGGTGGATTATATGGGATCAAAATGGGCAAATTATTTTTTGGAGAAAGCATGTTTAGCAAAGTATCAAATGCAAGTAAGTTTGCTTTTATACAGTTGGTGAACCAATTAAAAATGGAAGGAATTGTATTGATTGACTGCCAAGTTTATACAAGCCATTTAGAAAGCCTTGGAGCAACGATGATATCAAGAGATAATTTTAAAAATTTTCTAACCAAATATGGTTAACTCGGATATCCATACATTCGGGCAACATCTTTTACTATCTTTTCTATATCTGCATCTTTGCTAGAAGGGTCATAAGCCTGTTTTAAATTACTTCCAAAAAGAACAGCCACTGTTTGCCAAAAGGCCGCCGTCATGAAACCCTTATATTCATCAATTATTTCGTAGCAATTATTTCCTGTTTCTCTATTGATCAACTTCATCAATACCCTTCCCTGGTATACAGACAACTTCGTTAATTGATCAGTAAACTGTTTTTTCATTTCTTTTTCTCTGGATCGGATGATTTGTCTTCGAATCTTCTTATCCTTTACATTAACTAATTGAATATTAATCTCATTAATAATTCTGGCTGCGGCTTTTGCATAAGGATAAGTTACATACACTGCATTTCTTAATCGAGTCCAATCTGCCCAATAATTTTTTTGAGCAGCTGTTAACCTTTTGATAACCAATACACTTGGCAGCCATGATTCTCCTATAGTGTCTCCTTCAGGAGTTATATAAGCATAAACTTTTACTGTGTCAAATTGACCCTTCTCTTGACTGTACAATCGACAAAAGCTTAAGCTTAAGAAAATCAATAAAATAATATAATTGTGTTTGGGCTTCAATGTTATTCAATTTAGTCAAATTAGACTAATATTAATACCATGACACCAAAAAAGTAACCTACGCTGCCGTACCTACAAAACAGACTTTTGAATTTGTTTAACACGCTGAATAATCGACATTACAAATCCAACCACCATGATGACAATTCCTAACCATAAGAAATTAATCATTGGGAATTGATATACTTTAAGGGTGATCAGGTCGGTAATATTACCACTTTCTTTTACCCCAATCTCTAATTTACCTGCATCTTGATCAATCACTTTATTAAACTTCAAAACAAGGCTTTGAGATATCACACTATCAGGCAAGGATCTTAATTCTTGCCCCTTTAAGGCAATCCCTGGATAGGCTCTGTATTGCTTTCCTTCTTTTGAAATGATAGTCATATCTAAGAACAATGCAGTTTCATCATCAGCATATTTTGCTTTTAATTCAGTTGGATTAACTGCTACTTTATTCAATATCATCATACCATTTCCATAGAACAAAGTATCATTTACTTTTACTGTTTTGTTTTTAAAACTAACTGTATCAGCAGCCCTATTTTCTTGAAAAGAAGTGATGTAAACAAAAATGTCTTTATACCAATAATGTTTTGCAGCAGGATTAGCCGCAAACCCTTCCATACCTTTATTATTCTTTATCACATCTGGATACAACTTAAACTGCTCAGAACCGTCTTTAGCTTTAAAATCAATTTCAAAATACCTTTTACGATCCCTAGGATTGGTAGTGTCCATTGAGTAAGTGACCATATACTTACCCATATCTGTTGCAACTGCTTTAAATAAGGTAAGGTTCTCTGCAGGATCTCCTGCTGGATTTCCCTTTTCATCTTTACTTTCAATACTTAAAGGTGTTACACCAGTTGTATTCCAACTCAGCACCGTTTTCTTTCCTGATGAAATCAAGATACCCAATAATGCCAATCCAAATCCTATATGTGCAACAGAAGGACCTGCCGCTTTTATTTTACCTTTTATCCCCAACCACAAATAAGCCGTATTTGCAACAACTGCATAAACAGCAGCAAAAATGCCTAAATGTATTGCAGCCAAAAATCCAGGTCCTTTTTTAGTATATGAAATATCACCCCAAATACTAATTGCAGCCGAAATGGTGATTGCAATAATAGTAGGGATTAGGATTTTTTTCCAAAACATTCCCTTAGGGGTATCCTTGTATTTTAAGTACTGGGTTGTTGCAGTAAGCATCCCTAAAATGATTGCAACAAAAATTTGAATTTGATTGTGTGCAAACTCAGGGTCTTGCGGTGGCGCAATATTGGTTCCAAAAACTTTATTCCAAACTGGCGTAGATGTTTTTGCAATAATAACCATACCAGATAAAAACAAAACCAATGATCCAATAAACATCCAAAATTCTCTACTATAAGTGCTTTCTTCTTTTTGAATGGAAGGGATGCTTTTGTATCGTACAAAATATAATACCATGGCTGGTATAAAAAAGATCAATACAAACAATAATAGTTGCGCATTCAATCCCATATCGGTAAAAGAGTGAACAGATGTATCACCTAAGATTCCACTTTTCGTTAAGAAGGAAGAGTACAAAATCAAGACAAAACTGATGATATAGAAAAAATAAGTTGGCCTTAAAGAGTATCCACTGTTTTTGTATATCAAGTTAGTGTGCAAACCAGCAATCAATGTTAACCAAGGAACCAATGAAGCGTTCTCTACTGGATCCCAAGCCCAATAACCTCCAAAAGAAAGGCTTTCATAAGCCCATGCACCACCCATCATAATTCCAGTACCTAGAATAGCACCAGAAAAGGACCCCCAAGGTAAAGCTGCTTTAATCCAATCATGGTCTTTCTTTGCTAACCCTGCTATGGCATATGCAAATGGAACAATTGTAGAGGCAAATCCAAGAAAAAGAATTGGTGGATGTATTACCATCCAGTAATTCTGAAGTAATGTATTTAATCCTGTACCATCCTTTATGAATTCAAGGTAATTAGGCTGACTAAAAATGGGTGCATCCATTTCATTACGCAACAATGCAAACGGGCTAATTCCTACTCTTGATCCAAAGAAATACATTCCCAACAACATAGTAGCCATGAAGAATTGAGCAAAGCTAATAACGGTCATTACCGGGGCTTCCCACTTACCTGCTTTCCAAATGAGTATCCAACCTAATACACAATGCCAAAAACTCCATAACATAAAGCTGCCTTCTTGGCCCTCCCAAAAACAACTCAATAGATACTCAAATTGCAAACTCAAATCACTATGCGTATAAGCATACTTATACTCAAACAAATGATTAGAAATGATATAATACAAACAGCCAAATAATACAATGATGCTAATGGTTTCGGCCAAAAAAGCCCATCTGGCCAATAAAAGCCAAGGACGCTTATCTTCATTTAAAGGTGTACTTGCCGATTTAAAAAATGCAAAAGTTGCCAACAAAGAGGCAACTAAACTTAGAATGGCAAAAAAATGACCTATTTGACCGGGCAGTAAATGTTCACCAATATAATTCATGAATCAGTTCTTAAGTATAAAACAGTTAGTTAGAAGTTTGCAGTTGTTTCTTCATAGCATTTGGATCATCCTTGTACTTAGAAGGACATTTGAGTAAGATATGTTCGCACTCAAATTGATTATTTGTTACTTTACCTTTTAGTACAATACGCTCACTTTTTTCCATATCAGTGGGCTTAGTGTCATGGTATACTACTTTAATAGAATTGCCCAAGGTATCAATTGCAGTAAAACTTAAATAATTGGGATTTTTAACTGCATCGTATTCAATTGCTTGAGTAGTGTCTAATTTGGCTATTAAATTGACAAATTTTCCCTCTTTCTCTTTTGCAGATGCTATAGTTTCGTATGTAGTAAGGTCTCCACTGTATTGAACCAAAACCGCTATAGCCGCGGCAATTAAAACAAGAATGATAATATGAGTAGTTTTCATAGCTAATTTTATTGTGCAAAGGTAATTTAAAAACAATAGGTAAACAGATTTGTTGTTTATTGAAGCCTGTTAAAATTTTCAACTTTCCACAAATAACAAAAATGCCTACATCAACCAATCAAAACGCCCCAAACAATGAAGACTTTAGACTATTTGTGGCAAGAATTGTATTTGGTGTAGTTTTTTTAATAATGGTTGTACAAATGGGATTACATCAAATGCCTTATCAATTACCCTTAGAAAAATCAAGCTGGTACATCAATAGCTGGTTTAGACCCACTGTAAGCATTTTGGCATCTACTGCTGTTTTGGTAGGTTTTTTTATCCCAACTAAGGCATGGAGCATATTAACTGCATTATTAATGCTCCTTTTCAATTTTAGTTATTTTGAACTCGCTAATAATGCATTTTACAACTTTATTTGGTGGGCTTTATTAATCCCCTTTTGCTTGAACCCAGCTTTAGTATTTACCCTCTTCAATAGAAATAAATGGTTGGTTATACTTTTTGCGGCTGCCAACTGGCTCAATTATGGATTAAATATAGCCGCTACTCCAGTTTATTTGCTGTATTTCATCCCCTTTTTACCCTTTAAAGCATTATTTGATTCATTTAACAGGTATTATGAGCCCAGATAAGCCATAAAATAGTAAAGTAGTATCAATTAAGGAACTAACTTGCACCCCGTTTTCAATACAGTATATCATGAACGATTTAACTGGCTTTAATCCCAATGCGGTTGCCAATCCCAACAACAATATTTTTGGACTTCCTTTTACAGAAGAAGAATCAAAAGTGATTATACTTCCTGTTCCTTGGGAAGTAACTGTAAGTTATGGAGCAGGAACAGCAAGAGCTGCTGAGCATGTATTTAAAAGCAGCATGCAAGTAGACTTATTAGACATGGATGGAAATGCTGGATGGAAGCAAGGTTTTTTCATGAAAGAAATTGATAAAAAACTATTGCTAAAAAGTGATTATTTAAGAAAAGAAGCGGAACTCTATATTGACTATATTTCTCAAGGAGCCGAATTGTTGAAAAACAAGTTCATGTGCAAAAGTGTGAAGGAAATTAATGAGGGAAGCAACTACCTGAATAATTGGGTGTACGAACAAAGCAAAGCGATTTTAGATAAGCAAAAGATAGTAGGACTTTTAGGGGGGGATCATAGCACGCCACTAGGTTTAATGAAAGCACTAGCTGAAAAGCATGGCAGTTTTGGTGTTTTACAAATTGATGCGCATTGTGACCTTCGTATAAAGTATGAAGATTTTACTTACTCGCATGCGTCCATCATGTACAATGCCTTAAATGAAATTCCAGAACTAACTAAATTGGTTCAAGTAGGTGTAAGAGATTACTGTGAGCAAGAATGGGAGTACATCTGTAATAGTAATTTCAGGGTCATAACCTATTTTGATAAAAATATTAAGGAAAGGCTTTTCGAAGGCCATCTTTGGAAAAATATTACCGAGGAAATTATTCAACACCTTCCTCAGAAAGTATATATTAGTTTTGATATAGACGGCTTAGACAGAAAACTCTGCCCCAACACTGGCACACCCGTTCCTGGTGGATTTGAAAGTGAAGAAATGATTTACTTATTTAAAAAAATCAAGGAGAGTGGAAGAGAATTAATAGGCTTTGATTTGGTTGAAATTGGAGTAGGTGAAACAGATTGGGACAGCAATGTAGGTGCAAGAATATTATGGAGACTTTGTAACTTAATGGTATAATGAAAACATTTGACTATATCATCGTTTTAAAAAAACGAAACTATACAACGGTAGATAATGTAAGCCAAATAATGCTTTTAATAGCAATAATAGCTTTTATAGGAAACGCAGCCAACGGTGCAACCAATTGGGTGTCTTCAATAGCATTTGCAATCTTAACTGCTGGATGGGGCATATTTTGTATTTGGCAGAAGAAAAGAGGCACCCCACCATTCTTTAGATTTGGTTTATTATTAGGCGCAATGGGTTGGTATAGCATGGAGGATGGCTTATGGATTGCTTTGATTTATTTATTAGCTGCAATGCTAGAAAAGCAAGTAAAATTTCCTGAAGAAATTGCATTTGATGAAAATGAAATTGTGTTCAATAGTTTTCCAAAAAAGAGATATGAGTGGGGTGCATTAAATAACGTAGTACTAAAAGATGGGCTATTAACTTTAGATTTCAAAAACGATAAACTTATTCAAAAGGAATTGGAGTCGGAAACTACAAAAAATACCGAGGAAGAATTTAATGCATTTGCAAAAGCACTCATAGAAAAAACAGCATATGTTAGTTAAACCATTTTTATTGTACTCCGATGGAGAGGGGAATATTTACGAAGATGAAACCCTTTATGCGGTAGGACGTGCGGGATGGGACGCCTTTCCAGTAGAATCGGATCAATGGATAGAATTGCCGCAGGGCGGGAACTTATATGAGCTACCAGGAAGAAGAGGGATAGGAATTGATGTTGAAACGGGCGAAATGAGACTTTGCGAAAAAGGATGGGCTGTTGCAGCATTTATTCCGCCTGCCTATACTGGTTTATTTATTGCGGCATATGAGACCATGCCAGACGCGCCAACCCTTCCATTGTTTTGCTATACAGCCGTAGGTTGGATGGATGAAAAAAATTATGTGCCAGCGGTTAGAATAGAGAAAGATATTCGACAAGAAGCGGCTGGATTTGATGATACAAAAGTTAAGGAAGGAACTGCCCACTTGTTACAAGCATATCCCGAGAATAGATTGGTTAAACATTTGATGGAAAATTGCTGCATGACTTATCATTGTCCAGCAGCAAGAAATTTTTCCTTAGGTAGATGGGAATGCCCTGTTCCAACTTCACCTGCATGCAATGCCAATTGCATTGGGTGTATTTCATTTCAACCGGAAGAAGAAACCATCGTTAGCACCCAAGACAGGCTTACATTCAAGCCAATGGCAGAGGAAATTGTGGAATTTACAGTTCCTCATTTAATCAATGCTCCATTCCCCATCATTAGTTTTGGACAAGGTTGTGAAGGCGAACCCTTGTTAATGTGGGAAACCATTAAAGAATCAATTATCGAAATCAGAAAGCATACCAGTAGAGGCAGTATCAATATCAATACCAATGGATCCAAGCCTGCAGCAGTTGATGCACTTTGTAAAGCTGGATTAAATAGCATGCGTGTAAGTACCAACTCAGCGCAGAAACATATTTATGAAGCTTATTACAGACCCAATAATTATGCATTTGAAGACATCATTGAAAGCTTAAAAGTGATGCGTAGTTATGGTGGATGGACCAGCATCAATTATTTTGTATTCCCAGGAATTACAGATAGTGAGGCTGAATATGAAGCGTTGAGGAAACTGATTAGCGATACCAATTTAAATATGATTCAGTGGAGAAATTTCAATATTGACCCTGATTGGTATATGGGCAAAATTGGAATGACCGATACAGGTGAAATGTTAGGTGTTAAGCAAATGATGGATTTAATTCAAGATGAATTCCCCAATGTAAAATTTGGCTATTTCAATCCACCCATGGAGAGAATTAAAGGGGATTATAACCACCAATTTGCGGGAGCTACTTTACAATAATGCAGTCTAAAGTAAGCAATCATATTGTCCAAGGTTTTTTACTCGCTATTATTGCAACACTTCTTTGGTCTGGTAATTTTATTATCGCAAGAAAAGTTAGTAATACCATTAGTCCAATTAGTTTGGCCTTCTATCGTTGGGCTTGTGCTTCATTGGTATTGTTTCCATTTGCTTATAAAAAAGCTACCGCTGAACTAAACCATTTTAAAGCAAATTGGAAAATAATAAGTTTGATTGCACTCACCGGAATTGCCTTATTTAACACATTTGTTTATGTAGCTGGCCACAATACCACCGCAATCAATATGGCCTTAATAGGAACTACCTCCTCCCCCATTTTTGCAACTATAATGGCTGTTATTTTTTTAAAAGAACGTCTCGGTTTTTATAGAATTATCGGAATGATTATTTGCATTTTGGGCATCGTACTGCTGATATCTAAAGGAAGTTGGCAAGTATTATTTTCTTTTAAATTTTCGAGTGGTGATGCATGGATATTAGGAGGCGCTTTTTCGTTTGCAGTATACAATATTTTAGTGCGAAAAAAACCAGTACAACTCAGTTCCTTATCGTTCTTGCTCATCATTTTCATATTAGGCACCATAATGCTATTTCCATTTTTTATACTAGAACAAATCATTGTGAAAGATACTGTTCAATGGTCTAGTGCATTAATTAGTTCAATTCTATATCTTGGAGTAGGAACATCTGTCTTAGCGTTTTGGTGTTGGAATTTGGCTATATCAAAATTGGGAGCTGGCAGAACAGTCTTATTTGGGAACTTAATACCGATTTTCAGTACAATAGAAGCAATTTTAATTTTAGGTGAAACCATTACTCCTATTCATTTTTATAGTGGTATTTTAGTTATAGGGGGATTAATCATTGCTAATTTAAAATTTAAAAATAAATAAGCTTTAGATGGACATAAACACCTTGATATTATTATGCATTTTTGCTTTTTTAGCAGGATTTGTAGATGCTATTGTAGGTGGCGGTGGATTAATTCAATTGCCTGCAGGGATTATGCTCTTGCCTCAATTTCCGGTTGCAACTGTAATGGGATCTTTAAAGATTCCTGCATTCACAGGTACTGCATTTGCAGCAAAACAATACCTAAAAAAAGTTACAGTTAACTGGAGACAGGTTGGCTTAATGTGCATAATTGCTTTTAGTGCAGCATTTGCAGGATCACAATTGCTTTCTGTAGTTAGCAATCAATACATGAAACCAGTTATTTTTATTGTCTTAATAGTTGTTGCAGTTTACACATATTCTAAGAAAAATTTTGGACAAACCGTTCACAAAGAATTATCCAATAAAACTCAATTAAAATATGCAGTAGGAATTAGTTTAGTGATTGGATTTTATGATGGTTTTATAGGGCCAGGGGCAGGCAGTTTTTTTATCATGGCTTTTATTGGCATACTAGGGTTTGATTTTTTAAAAGCAGGAACTTATGCCAAATTAATCAACCTTTCCACCAATCTAGGGTCCATCTCTTTATTTATGTTAAAAGGCACTATACTTTGGTCAGTTGCTATTCCGATGGCAGTGTGTAATGCAATTGGGGGGATATTAGGAGCAAAGTTGGCCATCTATAAAGGCAACCAGTTCATCCGAATTTTCTTTTTATTGGTTGTGATGGCTACTTTACTAAGATTTGGATATGATATCTTTTTAAAGGATTAACGTTCTATTCCAATATTACTTAGGGTATTATTGTAATTTTAATGTGTATGAATCAAGAACAGGTTTTAGAAAAACAGGATCAACTTAAAGCCACCATCATAACATTAGTTATAACTGTAATTCTATTTTCTTTATTTTTTTATGTGCGTTATCAACAGCCAGTCATTCAAGTGCCAAATGGTGGTGAAGGAATTGAAGTGAATTTAGGCGACGCTGAAACTGGATATGGTGCAATCCCGCCCACTTCAGTTGGAGCTGCTAGTCAAGAACAAACAAATACTTCAGCAAATCTTTCTGAAGAAACCATTTCAATTTCTCCAAACAACTCATCGGAGGAAGATGTTCCTCTAACAAATAATACCACCAAAATAATTAGTAAGCCTAGCAGTTCTAGCAGCATTGCTCCACCTAATCCCAAACCAAAAGCTGTATTTACAGGAAATAAAAGTAAAGGAACTGGAGGAAATTTAGCAGATAGTTACAATGGAGTTACCAATCAAGGTATTGCTGGTGGAAAAGGAGATCAAGGAAAACCAACAGGAAACATTAATTCTGATAGTTACCAAGGAAATGCATCAAGTGGAAATGCCGGTTTGGGCGGAGCTGGTGGTGTAGCAATTAGAAGCGGTTTAGATGGTAGAAGAATTACCAAATTGCCTTCTTTTGAAGACGACTTTAATGAGAATGCAAAAGTGGCTGTTGATATTACTGTAAATAAATCAGGCGGAGTTATTGCTGCTGTCATTAATCCTAAAGGCACCACTACAACCAATCAACGAATCAGAAATATTGCTATTCAAAAAGCAAAAACACTGAAATTAAATGCAGGCAATGCCGATGAACAAACAGGCACTTTGGTGTTTAATTTTAAACTTAGGAATTAATAATTTTGCATCTTTGCAGCAGTATGAATTACGCTGAAACCGTCTCCTATTTATTTAATCAACTTCCCATGTTTAGTAAAATTGGGGAAGCTGCCTACAAAAAAGACCTAACCAACACCATTGCACTTTGTGAAGCATTGGATAACCCACATAAAAAATTTAAATCAATTCATATTGCAGGTACCAATGGAAAAGGTTCTACTAGTCATATGCTGGCGGCAATTATGCAAGCGGCTGGTTTTAAAACAGGGCTGTATACTTCTCCGCACTTATATGATTTTAGGGAACGGATAAAAATCAATGGGGTTTGTTGCTCAGAAGAATTTGTAATCAACTTTACACAAAGAATTCAACATCAAATTGAAACTATTGCACCCTCTTTTTTTGAAATTACTGTTGCAATGGCGTTTGACTATTTTGCCGAGAATGAGGTTGATATTGCTATTATTGAAACAGGCTTAGGTGGAAGATTAGACAGTACCAATATTATTTTACCTGAATTAAGTATCATTACCAATATTGGGATGGATCATATGAATTTATTGGGGAATACGCTAACAGCTATTGCAGGAGAGAAAGCAGGAATTATTAAACCCTTCGTGCCTGTGGTAATTGGTGAATCTAATAAGGAAACCTTACCAGTTTTTATTGCAGCTGCTCAATCAAGTCCTATATCGTTTGCAGAGAATGAATGGTATATAAGTGACTGGTTGTATCAACAGCCGCTATTGAATGTAACAGTAGTAGATAAAAGCAAAAATGAATACCAGCATTATGCACTTGACTTAACTGGGTTTTATCAAACTAAAAATCTCTTAACAGTTTTAGAGGCTTGTAAAGTGTTACAAAAAAATGGGTGGAACATTCAATCACATGATATTAAAGAAGGATTAAGCAATGTTAAGAAATTGACCGGACTGCAAGGGAGATGGGAAATCATTCAAACAAATCCAACGCTGGTATTAGATGTTGGTCATAATGTAGATGGCATCAAAGCAATTCTAACTCAATTAGATCTAAGCAATTTTAAACAATTGCATTGGGTAATGGGCATGGTCAAAGACAAAGACATTCAAGCAGTTTTGCAATTACTTCCAAGTACTGCAAAATATTATTTTACAAAAGCAAGTATTCCCAGAGCACTAGATGAGCAAGAATTATTAATCCAAGCAAAGGAATTTGGATTATCAGGTACTGCATTTAACGATGTTAATAGTGCAATAGATGCAGCCAAAGAAAACGCCGACTTTTCCGATTTAATATTAGTATGCGGCAGCGTTTTTGTAATTGCCGAAGTAAATCGTCATCAGAATTAACTTTATGGCTTCAACCAACCTAATTTAACTGCCGCAGCAAACATTGCTCCTACTTGTGCTCCATGTGTGAAGGAGTTTTGTAAAAGTTTATTCATGAAGTCATGCTTATTTACTAAAACCAATTTGATGTCTTCATATTGATCAAATGAAGTATTACCAGTGAGAGTAAGTTGAGTAGCTAAATAAAAATGAGCCCGATTATTTTCTAATGGGGGATTAGGATAAATTGAATATAATAATTCAAAATGATTGGATTGATAGCCTGTTTCTTCTTCCATTTCTCTTTTTGCAGCAAGCATTGGATCTTCTCCTGGCTCTATCATTCCTCCAGGTAATTCAAGCGATATAATACCCGCAGCATGTCTATATTGTTCTACCATTACAATTTCATCCTGAGCAGTCACCATTACTACATTACAAAAATCGGGCACTTCAATTACGAAGTATGGATTGATGATTTGCCCATCTGGCAATTGACAAATTTCTTCCTTTATTTGCATCCATTTTTTCGCATACACAACAGTAGATTGCTGAACTGTCCAGGGTTTTATTGGATTTTGCATTTAATAAACGATTAATTTATTTAGCCGCATCAATGCGTATAAAATAGTACAAGTTTGCATTGATTGTATAAACTTTTGTTCTTTAAACTGGGTAATAAAATCGTCCCATTCCATTTCTATTACTTCTACCTCTTCCTCTGTATCTCTTATAGCCGAAGGGTCTTCCTCCCCTCCTGTTGCTAAAAACATATGCATTACATTGGTATTTGTAGTTGGATTAGGAGAAACTTTCCCCAGGTAGATAATTTCTTCAAATTGATATCCTGTTTCTTCTAATAGCTCTCTTTCAATTGCATTTTCTAGCATTGTATCAGTTGAATCAACACAACCTCCTGGCAATTCTAATGCAACAGTATCTAAACCTGGTCTATAAATTTTTTCAACAATAACTGTTCCCTTTTTAGTTATAGCTACTGCAGTTGCATAATCAGGAAAACCATAAACATAAAACGGCTCAATAACTGAACCGTCATTTTTCTGATAACTATTCTTTCTAACATCTGCCCATTGGTCTTTCACTAATTGTTCAGACTGCAGAAGTTTCCATTTGTTGATTGAAGACATTACCAATTGTTTTTTTCTCTTAACATTTTTATATGAGCAGTATGGTGCTTACCATGCCATGCATACATTCCTAGCAGATACCATAAACTCATTTCTTTTTTGCTACCAGGATGATAAATCGTTCTCTCCCATTGGGTGGTTGTTAGGTCTTTGATTGCAAAATACCACCTGGTATGTAATGCATGTAATAAGGTAACAGAAATATTAACAGGAAGATGAGAAACATCATTGAGCAATGTCCATGCATTTTCATCGTATGGCTTAATGATTGGGGCGTCTTCTGTTAAGCCTAACTTAAACCTGCAATAGGCATTCATATGACTATCAGCTAAGTGATGAACTACCTGGTGCAAAGTCCAACCTTCGTTTCTATAAGGTATATGCAATTGTGCCTCATCTAAATTCAATAAAGCTCGTTCTACCTCTTCTGGTAAAAATTGAATGTCTGCCAACCATTTATTTTTTTGGTTTTCAGAAAAGGGCAATGCTTCATAATGTCCTATCGGATATCGTTCATTTATCATAGCGTTAGTTTTCGGCTCTTAATTCATGACCAGTAAGTTGAATAAATACGTCTTCTAAATTGGCATTCTTCACCTGCTTTGGCCTTTCAAAACCACTTGCAACCAAATCATCTATCAATTTATCTGGTGAAGCCATTGCAATCACTTTACCGCTATCAATTATGGCAACTCTATCACAAAGTACTTCCGCTTCATCCATATAATGTGTGGTTATAATTACAGTTGTGCCCTGCAATCGGATGGCTTTAATCAAATCCCATAAATTCCTACGTGCCTGTGGGTCTAGACCTGTAGTAGGTTCATCTAAAAAAATAATTTTAGGTTGATTAATCAATGTGGTTGCAATAGAAAATCGTTGTTTTTGCCCTCCACTTAATTCTTTGTATTTGGCTTTGGCTTTGTCGGTCAAATTAACCATTTCTAATAATTCAATTGGATCTGTTGGTTGATTATACAAGCCAGCAAATAATCGAATTAATTCTGTTAAGTTGAGATTTGGATAATATCCAGATGTTTGTAACTGTACCCCAATTATTTTTTTTATCTCATTGGGCTCTTTATCTAAATTGAACCCTGCAACATGAATGGTTCCACTTGTTTTATCTCTTAAAGTTTCAATAATTTCTAATGTGGTTGACTTGCCTGCCCCATTAGGCCCCAACAATCCAAAAATCTCGCCTTCAAACACTTCAAAATTGATTCCTTTTACTGCATGAAAACTCCCGTATTTTTTATGAAGGTCTTTAACACTGATGATTACATTGCTCATAATTAAAATTTATAAATCAAGCCAGCAGATTGCGCCCCTAAGCCTAATGAAACAGTTGATTTCTTATATTGTTGGTTAAACAAGTCAACAGCTGTAAGTAGGTGATTTTGGCCTACCAATGTAAAATACCCCCCAGCAATGGATGCTGCGAAGCCGCTGCCAATCAAAGTCCACCCCATGCTTTTATTTGATCCCGACAAATTGTTGATCCCAATTAATAATACAATAGCTCCTGAAAAACTGAGTACTTGACCCGTTATTTTATTTGATTGATGTTTTTGAAAGGACTGAATTATTTCTGGATTACCAGTTCTATAAAATAACTGTTTAAATTGAGTACTCCCTTTATAGATGCTATCATTATAAATTATATTATTAGGCTTTGTCATAGCAGTAAAACTCATCTTGCCCTTTAGCAATGCTTGCTGTGCAACCACAGATTGCCCTAATAAAATACCCATAAAAATAATCACCATTTTTTTTATCATAGTAGTTCCTATTTTACGCCAGCAATCGCAGCCAGCTCTTCCATCATTAATTTACTACCAATAAAAAGAGGAGTACGTTGGTGCAATGAAGTGGGCACTATGTCTAAAATTCTTCCTACTCCATCGGTAGCAACACCACCTGCCACTTCCAAAATAAAAGCAAATGGATTGGCTTCGTATAAAAGTCGCAATTTGCCGCCAGGTTTTTCAATGGTTCCAGGATACATAAATATCCCTCCTTTTATAAGATTTCTATGAACATCAGCAACCATGCTGCCGATATATCGTTGAGTATATGGCCCACCATTTTCCTTGGTTTTTCTTTGGCAACCATCAATATATTTTCTTACCCCTTCATTGTATTGAAAGAAATTACCATGGTTAACAGAATAAAATTTTCCCGAAGGTGGGCAAGTGATATTTGGATGACTCATGGTGAATTCGCCGATTGATGGGTCTAAAGTAAAGCCATTTACGCCTCTGCGAGTGGCATAAACAAACATGGTACTTGATCCATATACCACATAACCTGCGGCAACTTGGTTTTTACCTGGTTGCAAAAAGTCCTCTTTTGTACAAGGCTTACCCAATGGGCTTACTCTTTTATACACCCCAAATATGGTACCTATAGACACGTTTACATCAATATTTCCGCTTCCATCTAAAGGATCAAATAGCACAACATATTTACTGTTGTTACTTATTTCATCGTCAAAAACTACAAAATCATCCATTTCCTCACTTCCAATACCGGCACAACTAATGCCGTGTTGAAGTACCCCCATAAACTGGTTGTTGGCAAAAATATCTAGTTTCTTTACATCTTCCCCTTGCACATTAATACTACCAGCATCACCCAATATATCTACTAATCCGGCTTTATTTACTTCCACATTTACCCTTTTTGCAGCCAGAGCCATATCCCTAAGCAATCTGCTTAATTCTCCCGTTGCAGTTGGGAACTGACGTAACTGTTGTAAAGTAAATTCGTCTAGTGTTAATACGTTTCTATTAATACTCATATGGTGCAATTCGTTTACATAAAGATACTAATTGGGCGTGTACGCAGCGTATATTTGTAAGTATATTGATTTGTATAATAAGCTTTAGATTATGAAAATCTTCAAATTTGGCGGCGCAAGCGTAAATAGTGTTGAAAGAATAAAAAACTTAAAAAATATTGTTCAGGAATTCAGTAATGAACCATTGGTAATTATTGTTTCTGCAATGGGTAAAACAACCAATGGATTAGAAAAAGTAGTCAATGCCTTTTACAGAGGAAACAAAGACGAATCTTTAGAATTATTCAACATAGTTAAAAATCAGCACTTAACAACTGCAAAATACTTGTTGGTATTCAAGTATAATGATTGTGTTGCGCAGTTAAACGACTTCTTTACTGAAGTAGAATGGCTGCTTCACGACAAACCTGTAAGGTCTTATGACTATTATTACGATCAAATTGTTTGCATTGGTGAGCTATTTAGCACTTGCATTATTAGCCATTATTTAAATGAAGAAAAATTAACTAATCAATGGTTAGACGTAAGAGACTTACTAAGAACCGACAATAACTTCAGAGATGCGGGAGTTCAATTTGAATATTCAGCAGAAAGAATAAAACAGGCAATTAAACAATATCAAGGTAATATTACCATTACGCAAGGATTTATTGGCGCAACAGACGACAATGAAAGTACTACACTTGGCAGAGAAGGCAGTGATTATACGGCAGCTATCTTCGCCAATATCTTAGATGCCGAGAGTCTTACCATTTGGAAAGATGTAGAAGGTGTAATGAACGCTGACCCTAAAGCATTTAGCGATGCTCAACTCATTCACGAATTGAATTTTAACGAAGTAATTGAGATGGCGTATTATGGGGCACAAGTTATTCACCCAAAAACAATCAAGCCGCTTCAAAATAAAAGCATCCCATTATTAGTAAAATGTTTTTTAGATCCCCAATTAGAAGGCACCATTATTCATAATAAGTTGGTCAAAAATCTTCCTCCAATTATTGTGATAAAAGCGCATCAGGTTATGATGCATTTAAAAACCAAAGACTTTTCGTTTATTGGAGAAGCGCCAATGAGCCAATTGTATGAAATCTTTAGCGTGTTAAAAGTGAAGCCTAACTTAATTCAAACTGGAGCAATCAGTTTACAGTTGTGTTTAGACGATCACGAAGAAAAAATAAATCAGCTAGCGAATGAATGCAGTATACTATTTGATGTACAATTAGAAAAACAACTAAATCTCTTAACGATCAGACATTACAACGTTGAAATAATGAATGAGTTAATGGCTAATAAAGACCTACTATTAGAACAAAAAACCAAAGAAACGCTACAATGTATTTATAGAACTACTTAACAACTAATAAAGATATTTTTCAATTGTTGCATATAATTCATCTTGTTTGAATGGCTTAACCAAAACCTCGTTAATTCCAGAAGCAATGTATTCATCTAAATCGTCTTGAACAATTGTTGCCGTTAAGCCAATGATGGGTATATTCCTTTTGGCTTCATCAGTATATTGTCTTACTATAATAGCAATTTCATCCCCAGTTAATTTGGGCACATTGATATCTGTTAAAATAATATCGTAATTATTATCTTTAAATAATTGCAATCCAATTTCACCATCTTTTGCTATATCATATACAATACCCACTTTCTTTAATAACATGGTAAGTAACATGATATTTACATCATTGTCTTCAATTACTAATACACGCTTATCTTTCAAGGAAGAAGAAATAGGATTCATTGCTGTTAACTCTTTTTCATTCGCAACTTTGTCGTTTGCAACTTCGTATGGAATGGCAAAGGTAAACACAGATCCTTGATTTAACTTGCTTTCTACACCAATGGTACCACCCTGTAATTCAACCAGCATTTTACAGATAGAAAGCCCTAGACCAGTTCCTTTGATTGCTCTACGGGTATCTTTACTAGTGCTATTATTGGTTACTTGGGTAAACTCTTCAAATACCGTTTTAATTTGATCATTGGGTATGCCAATACCAGTGTCGGCAACTGCAATTTTAACCATTACTTGCTTCTCAGTAGTTCCTGAAATATTGGCAATAATGGTAACATTCCCTTTTTCGGTAAACTTAATGGCATTACTCAATAAGTTATATAGAATTTGTTTTAACCTGAATAAATCCCCTTTTACTGCTAAATTTTTGTCTAATTCTATAATGGAATCTACTTTAATCCCTTTATTAGCAGCACTAGTTGAAGAAAGTGCAAATGCAACTTCTTCTATAGCAGACGCAATATAAAAAGGCTGTTTCTCCAATTTCAATTTACCTGCATCTAATTTTGAAAAGTCTAATACATCATTTACAGTAGATAACAAATGTTCCGATGAAGTTTTGATAGCATGTAGATAGTTTTTCTTTTCAGTGTCTACCTCAATTTTATCAATTATTTCAGTGAACCCCATAATTGCGGTGAGAGGGGAACGAATTTCATGACTCATATTGCTCAAGAATCTACTTTTAACCTGCGCCAACTTTAGTGCCCTTTCCCTTGCTTCTAATATTTCATTTTCATAGTTCACCATTTTATAAATATTATAAACCAGAACTCCTACAATGAATAAAATAATAAGTAATGAAACCCAGAAGAATTTTTGAATAACATCTGTACCTGTCACGGCATTTTTAAAGATAGTAGCATTTAAGTTTTCTCTAAAAGCATCTTCTTTTACTAAAACCCCTTTTAGTTGCTGATTGTATTTAGCGAGTATACTACTTAAAGAATCTACTTCTCTCCTATTCGTTGGGTCCACTTGATTTTCCTTTAACCCTTTTGAAAACAACTCAAATTCTGCAATCATTTTTGGTAAAGATTGCTCCTTGTTTAGCTGAAGAGTAATTTGGGCTGCTCTGCCACTATCACTTTCCATTTTTAACACTTTCAAATGTTCAATTGCTTTATCAATTGAAGTTGCAGATAGTTTACTCAATGAAACTTCACCCGTTTGTGTAAATCGAGTAAACATCAATTCCCCCTCTAATAAGACATCACTTGCAGTTCTGAGAATACTGATATTTTTGTTTTCAATACTCAGCGTATCTATCGAGTTTTTTAAAGTGATGATATTACGCGTGTTAATCACATTCAAAAAGAGAATGGAAACTACCACTACTAAGCACGCTATAATTAAAATGATATTTGAAAAAGAAAGTTTTGCCCGCTTCATGAATGCAATAATTGAACATTAAACCAATGGTCTCCAGCGGCTAAAAGGATAATAAAACAAGCACAAAATACAAAAAAATCGGATATAAATTTATCTGGAAATCACTTTGTACACCCCTTTTTCGTTAATCCCAACAATTGGTAATTGTTTGTATTGTTCAAAATAATCAAAAACTTCTTTCAGTTGATTGGTAAAGTCTTGGTATATACTGTTTTGTGCAATATGAGATTGTAATACTTTAAATGAGTTTTCATTGGTAAACCGAACTGGGAAAATATGCACTGGAATAAAGTCCTGCCCTTGTTTACGCACAATATTAGCCAGCACATACAATTCCTCAATTGGGTTATTTAAAATAGGAATACAACCAACTGTTGCACATTTACCATGAATATAAATTTCTCCACCTGGGGCTTTGCTGTCAGTAAAATATAAATCACTTTGATTAGGATAATTGATTCCAAGCGAAAAATGATAATCGCTATTTGGGTTAAACTCATTAATATAATAAAATCCTTCTGGTACTTGCAAATCGCCTTCTCTTCTCTTTGGTCCTAATTTGCCAGAAAGTGCACAAACATTATACGTTTTAAATAATGTAAATGGTTCTGTCATTGTATTTCTTACCCATATTTCTAACTGCCCATCTTGTTTAAAGCTTCTGATATACAATTGCTTGGCAGGCCAATTAAGTGATGCCTGTTCAAACTGTTTTTTTAGTTGCTTTTCTCTTTTATCAAATGCCAATTGTTCTTTTTTGGTCAACCCAGATTGAGCCAATACATTTTTCTCAATACCAAAAAACAGTACCAATGAAAATAAATGCTTGAAAAATGTTTGCATAGTATGCTATCTAATTAAATTTCCGAAGTAAATCGCATTCATGAACATCTTAGAAGTTCCCAACCAAAAAGCCCTGAAATTAAGGTTGTCAACCATTGAAATAACCCTACCTCTTCCCATATTATCAACATTAATTGCCGCAGTATTTTTTACAACGTTCTTATACCCTCTATATAAATACCCGCTTTGCAAAGGTTGATCCGTATACATAACGGGAGAATCATATGCCCCATTGTTTTTATCCATAAATAAAGTATTCGATTTAAAAATGGTCACAGATGGATTGGTATAACCATAGCCCAGTGGGTGCGTTAAATCTACTTTTGCTTCAAACAGAGAACCAGCCATATCTTTTGCCCTGGTTTCATCAGAACGTAAATAATAAGGCAACTGTAAAGTCGTATCCCTTTTATCATCCCCAGATTTGAATAAGGTTTTGGTAAACCCATTGATTGACAGCCATTTGGTTGCATCTTCGGTAGCAATCAATGTGCCACCAGCTCCTATCCAATCTTTTAATTTATCCTGTGCATTTTTGTTCAAGTTATTATAAGAACCCGAAGGCATAATAATTACATTGTATCGATCTGCATTGATTGAACCAAAACGATCTACATCAACAATACTTACTGGAACATTAAATCTAGTATCCATCAAATGCCAAATCTCCCCAACATCTGTAGCACTAGTTCCAACACCGCCAAACATCATTACAGAAGGCTTTTTCAAATGAACAAAACTATTACTCCCTATATCAATTCCATCAGTTGCAAAACCAGAAGGCAATGCATAAGCATCTACGCCAGTTTCAGCAATGGCATCCTTAATAACTGCTTCAAGTGCATCAGCTCCCATTGATTGAATGCTTGTTGGTATAACAATTGTTCCATAATCAAAAGATTCCTCTTTGTTATTTACAAGCATCTTAAATAATTTGGTAGCAACTTTTGTTTTCACCCCTTTTTGTTGAAGCCTATACAATACTTTAGGACTATAATATTCATTCCATTTAATAGCGAAGGCATAGGCATTTTTTGAACCATAAAAATTTGATTTCAAAGGTTCAATTGATACAAGCTTTGCATTGCTATATGAAACGGGAGTTTTTATTTCAGCATAAGGTAGCCCAAATGCCAAGGGCATTGTCCAAGCTGTAACATCGTAAAATAAACTGTCCTTATAATTAAATGTTTTTTCAAAAACGGTCTTAATGATTTTGAATTGTTTTTGTGCTGTTGGGATTATAAACGCCGAACCTGGTTTAAACGACTTTCCATCAATAGCCATTTCTGATTGAAGCGGATAAATATCTACCTCGTGTCTTAAAAGCATTTCAATGAAAATATTGGTCTTCGCTTTATCCTTTGCATCCCCAAATACAAATGCTTTTACAGGGAAACTCTCTGCCTCTTTTATTGTTTCTTTAAAGAAACTTCGTTGATAATTCAACATCTGTTTTCTTAAACCATTTGCAGCTGCCAAAGTAGATAAAGTAGTAGTAAACTGATTTCGAATAGTAAATGGAAAACTTAATAAGCCATTCTCTGTCTCTTGAAGATGTCCACGGCTACTTGCTTGTTCAAATAAAATACCCACTGCTCCATTAATATCAGGATAAGTAGAACCCTTCCCATAATAAAAATCATCATAGCCTTCTTTTGTAAAATACATGGAACCAATACTGTCTAAGAATTTGGCATGGTAATTACCGATTGCAGCAGTTAATTCCTGATTTTTAAGTGGGGTATTCGGGTTTACTCTTGAAGGAACGCCTGGTTGAAAAAAGAAAGAAGAATTGCTACCCATTTCATGGTGATCCGTCAAAATATTGGGTTTCCACTGATGGTATAAAGCCAATCGATTTCTACTTTCTTTGTGTTGGGCTGGTAACCAGTCGCGGTTTAAATCGAACCAATAATGATTGAATCTTCCGCCTGGCCAAACTTCATTAAATTCTCTTGCACTTGGATCGGCAACTGGAGTAAAACTCTTGTGCATATTTACCCAACTTGCAAAACGGTTTAATCCATCTGGATTAAAAGAAGGATCTAAAATAATAACGGTGTTTTTTAATAACGCATCCACAGCACTACCTTGTGCGGCAGCCAAATAATACATGGCTAATAGAGAAGCATTAGCACCACTGCTTTCATTGCCATGAATACTATAACCCATCCAAACCACCACAGGCATATCATCGGTATTCATTGAACTAGAATTATCTGGATTAGACAAAGCAAGATGTTGTAAGCGAATCTGCTCTAGTTTTTGGTGGTTCTCGGGAGATGTAATAATTAAAGCCAGTTGTTGACGTCCTTCATTGGTTAAACCCATCGGCTTCAACACCATTCTGTCTGAAGCTTGATCTACTGTTTTTGCATATTGGACCAATCGGTCATGTGTAACATGCCATTCCCCCACTTCATGACCAATTATATTTGCAGGAGTAGGTATAGCATTATTGTATACCACGTTTTTAGGCAAATAATAAGAAAGGTCTTGAGACTGTGCAAAGTACCCAATCAATAAGAGGGCAAAAAATAGATTAAATTTCTTCATTACTAAGGATTTCTGCCGGTAAGTTACTGAAGAAAAATATTATCTACGAATACATTTCACTCCTTAATTCTTTAACCCTTGCGTCTTCCATATATTCATCAAAAGTCATGAGTCTATCAATGATTCCTTTAGGTGTTAGCTCAATAATTCTATTGGCTACCGTTTGCATAAAAGTATGGTCATGAGAAGTGATAAATACAATGCCTGGAAAGGTTTGGCAGCCTTCATTAAAACTTTGGATACTCTCTAGGTCTAAGTGGTTAGTGGGCTGGTCAAGAATCACTACGTTCGGATTTTGCAACATCATTCTGCTCACCATACAACGCACTTTTTCTCCTCCACTTAAAACATTTGTTTTCTTTTGAATATCGTCTCCACTGAACAACATTTTCCCTAAAAACCCGCGAATAAAAGGCTCGTCTGCATCAGTAACATGAGCTGGAACAAATTGGCGTAACCAATCCATCAAACTTAATCCTTCTTTAAAAAACTCATTGTTTTCCTGCGGTAAATATGCTTTGGTGATGGTTGTACCCCATTCATATTTTCCACCTTCAACTGGAGCATTTTCAGTAATAATATCGAAGAATGAAGTAATAGCAAGTGGATCTTTACTTAAGAATGCTATTTTTTCTCCTTTGTTTGCGCTAAAAGAAACCTTATCAAATAATTTTCTACCATCAACTGTTTTACTCAGATTCTCTACATTCAAAATTTGATTCCCTACTTCTCTTAATGGTTGGAAAATAATTCCAGGATACTTTCGATTTGAAGGTTCAATTTCTTCAATAGTTAATTTTTCTAAAGCTTTCTTTCTAGAAGTTGCTTGTTTACTTTTTGAAGCATTAGCAGAGAATCGAGCAATGAAATCTAATAGTGCCTGACGTTTTTCTTCGTTCTTTTTGTTCTTGTCGTTTATTTGGCGACTCATCAACTGACTACTCTCATACCAGAAAGTATAGTTTCCTGTAAACACTTTAATCTTTGAACGGTCTACGTCTGCAACATGGGTACAAACCGTATCTAAAAAGTGACGATCGTGACTTACTACTAAAACGATGTTTTCGTAATCTGCTAAAAAGTTTTCTAACCATCCAATTGTTTCAATATCTAATCCGTTGGTAGGCTCATCTAATAATAAAATATCAGGATTCCCAAATAATGCCTGTGCCAAAAGCACCCTCACTTTAAAATTACTCGGTATTTCACTCATTAAACTTTGGTGCATATCGTCGTGTACACCCAAACTATTTAAGAAACTCGCGGCATTACTTTCAGCTTCGTATCCACCCATTTCGCCAAATTCTGCTTCCAGTTCTCCTGCTTTCATTCCATCTTCCTCAGAAAAGTCTTCTTTAGCATACAATGCATCTTTCTCATGCATCACATCCCAAAGTCTTTTATGCCCCATCAATACCGTATTCAATACAGTACAATTATCAAATTCAAATTGGTTTTGCTTTAAAACAGCCATTCTTTCGCCAGGAGTAATTTCAACCGTTCCTTTATTTGGTTCAATCTCCCCACTTAATATTTTTAAAAAAGTAGACTTGCCGGCGCCATTGGCACCTATTACACCATAGCAATTGCCCTTGGTAAAATTGATATTTACTTCGTCAAAAAGAACCCTTTTGCCATAAGCGAGGGTGATATTCCGTGCACTAATCATTGAATTTGCTGTTTTTCGGCTGCAAAATTACAAAATTAAAGGGTTACCTGCCGATGAACTTTAAATTATTACCATTCCGCTCTGGCTGAGGGATTTACCGATAAAGGAACAAATTGATTGCTTAAATATTTATGATAGCCTGTTATAGCAATCATAGCAGCATTGTCTGTACAAAAACTGAAGTCTGGAATAAATACTTGCCAGCCCTTTTTTTGACCCAATGAAATTAAACCTGTCCTTAACCCACTATTTGCGCTAACTCCACCTGCAATACATACCTGCTTTACATTGGTTTGGTTAACGGCTTTCACCAACTTCTTTAATAAAATTTGCACAATAGTGTATTGTATGGAAGCACATAGGTCATTTCGATTCTCTAAAATAAACTCAGGAGTTTGCTTTTGCAAAAAATATAAGACAGAAGTTTTTAATCCGCTAAAAGAGAAATTCAATTCAGGAATTTGAGGCTCTGCAAATTTAAATTTAAGTGGATCGCCTAATTGTGCATATTGATCAATTAAAGGTCCTCCAGGGTAAGGCAGCCCCAATAATTTTGCCGTTTTATCAAATGCTTCACCAGCTGCATCATCAATTGTTTCTCCAATTACTTCTAGCTCTAAAGCAGACTTGGCCAACACAATTTGCGTATGTCCACCACTAACGGTTAAACACAAAAAGGGGAAACTGGGCTTTTCATCAGGAATTAAATTGGCCAATACATGCGCTTGCATATGGTGCACACCAATCAAAGGAACTCCCAATGATAAAGACAATGATTTTGCAAACTGTGTACCTACTAATAAACTTCCTATTAATCCTGGAGCTTGAGTAAATGCAATTGCGTTTAAATCAGTTAAAGTTATCCCTGCGTTTTTGATTGCTTGATCTACAACAGGAACAATATTTTGCATATGTGCCCTACTAGCTAGTTCTGGAACTACTCCCCCGTATTTTTCATGAACAGACTGAGAAGCGATGATATTGCTTAGTATCATTCCATCCTTACATACTGCTGCGGCTGTTTCATCACAGGAAGATTCTATTGCCAGAATAGTTACGCTCATTTAGCAAAAATACTATTTAGTTCTGATGGCTACCACTGGATCCATTTTTGCAGCAATAGATGCTGGAATAATTCCCGCCAATACCCCTAAAACAATACAAATACTTAATCCTAAAATCACAATATTGGGTGCAATATAAATAGGAAAAGGAAGTACAGAACTCAACACCAACGACAAGAGCCAAACCAGTGTTAGCCCTACTAATCCCCCAATAATACATAGAAATGCACTTTCTAAAAGAAACTCTGTTAGTATGGTACTTTTTTTGGCCCCAATCGCTTTTTTAAGACCTATCTGACTGGTTCTTTCTCTTACTGTAACAAACATAATATTGGCAACTCCAAAAGCCCCAACAATTAAACTTAAACCCGCAATAGCCCAACCACCCGCAGTTACCTGTCCAAAGAATCCATTTACTTGTTCACTAAACATGGCTACATCATTGCAAGTGAAATTATCTTCTTGAGTAGGACTCAATTTTCTTAACTGACGCATTACTCCATTTAATTCATCTTGTAAAGCTGAAGAAGCAATCTTAGGTTTACCTTGAACAATAATATTTGGATTGCTCGTTTCAGGGCTATATACACTTGCAAAATATCGGTAAGGTACAATGGTACATTCATCGTAATTGAAACCCCCAATTAAACTTTGTCCTTGCTTTTTAATTACTCCAACAATATATATTTTTCTGCCACCATAAGAAATTTCCTTACCCACTGCTTTTTCTGCTTTCCCATATAACTCTTCGGCAACTTTATACCCTACAATACCTACTGCGGCCCCACGTAAAAAATCTGACTCAATTAAATATCGACCTTGTTCAATGTCAATCGTTTGAATGCTATTGAATTCTGGTGTAACCCCATATAAACTGGTATTACTTAATATATTGTCTTCGTAACTGAAGTTCACATTTCTACTAACAAAGAATGCTGCAAAAGATGCCAATTCGCTTTTTTGTTTTATTACATCTAACTCTTCAATTTTTACATTGGGTCTCTTCATATATTTCCACCAAGGATAATCAGGACCACCACCATAATTCCATTTATCTATATAAATAGTATTACTACCTAAAGTTTTAATGTCATTTTGAACTTTTCTTTCTAAGCTGTCAACTGTAGCCAACACCCCAATGATGCAAAAAATGCCAATGGTTATGCCAAACAATGACAAGAAAGTTCTTAGCTTATTTACTCTCAGTTCCTGTAAAGCCATACGGAAGCTGTTCCATAAAATACTCAGTAATTTAACCATACTCAAATGTACGGTTTATCAATACTCCCATACAGCTGTTTTTATGTAAACGGTTGAAAGCAATGTTCAAGTAGTCTGCAAAAATGACCATATCAAATTCAACAGCTGAATAAAAGCCAATTTTCTCACAACCAAAGTCTTACCGTATTGTATATATAAATGAGTTAAATTTGCGGAGATTTAACCAAATATAATCTTGCTATATGACCTGGAAACAAGTCTTTACATCGTCTGTCGGAAAAAAACTGGTTATGGGACTAACCGGTATCTCGTTGGTTTTGTTTTTAATTGTACATGCTGGAATCAATGCCTGCATCTTTGCAGATCTAGTTGACCCAGACGAAAATGGGGCCATGTTTAATAAGGCAGCCCATTTTATGGGTTCCACCGTTTTAATCCGCATCATGGAAATCGGTTTGTTTGCAGGCATCCTATTACATATTTTCCAGGGCTACTTGTTAACCCTAGAGAATAAGCAAAAAAGAGCTGTAGGATATGCAGTTACTTATAAAGATGGTAGTAAGTGGTATAGTAGAAGCATGGGGCTTTTGGGCACATTGATTTTGATATTTTTAATCTTACACCTTTACCATTTTTGGGTTTCTGCTCGCTTCACCCATCAGGGATTAGATCCAGTTACTTACAATGGAATTGAAATGCACAATATGTTTGCTTTAATGAAGGCAACATTTAGTGAATGGTGGATCATAGCTGTCTACAGTGCAGGCTGTATTTCATTGGCTTATCACCTAGCACATGGATTTCAAAGTGCATTCAGAACATTAGGAGTCTACAATAATAGATACACCCTTATGCTTACCAGCATAGGATATGCCTATTCAATCATTATTGCATTGGTATTTATTTTAATGCCAGTTAGTTTTAAAATGGGCTGGATAGGATAATACAAGTACATGATCATTCAAGTATATTCAAATCATCATAAACCTTCGGATCTATGTTAAATGCTAAAATTCCCTCTGGACCATTAGAGAATAAGTGGGCTGATTACAAGGGACATTGCAAACTGGTAAACCCGGCCAATAAGCGGAAATTGGAAGTGATTGTTGTAGGTACAGGATTAGCCGGTGCTTCTGCAGCAGCTTCTTTGGGTGAATTGGGATATAAAGTAAAAGCATTTTGTTTTCAAGATTCTCCTCGTCGTGCACATTCAATTGCAGCTCAAGGAGGAATCAATGCAGCAAAGAATTATCAAAACGATGGAGACAGTGTATTCCGTCTATTTTATGATACTATTAAAGGAGGTGATTATCGTGCAAGAGAAGCCAATGTGCATCGCTTAGCTGAAGTGAGTACCAATATTATTGACCAGTGCGTTGCACAAGGGGTTCCATTTGCAAGAGAATATGGTGGCTTATTAAGCAATCGTTCTTTTGGAGGAACACAGGTGCAAAGAACATTTTACGCTGCGGGTCAAACTGGTCAGCAATTATTGATTGGTGCTTATCAAGCATTGGAGCGTCAGGTAGCATTAGGCAATGTAACCATGTACAGCAGACACGAAATGTTGGAAGTGGTTACCATAGAAGGAAAAGCAAGAGGAATTATTGCACGTGATTTAGTGAGCGGACAACTGGAAAGACATTTTGGACACGCAGTATTGTTGTGTTCTGGAGGTTATGGAAACGTATTCTATTTATCAACCAACGCAATGGGTAGTAATGTAACCGCTGCTTGGAAAGCGCACAAAAAAGGAGCTGCTTTTGCTAATCCTTGTTTCACTCAAATTCACCCGACTTGTATACCAGTTAGTGGAGACCACCAAAGTAAATTAACCTTGATGTCTGAATCATTGAGAAATGATGGTAGAATTTGGGTTCCGAAAAAACAAAACGATACAAGAAAAGCAACTGATATACCAGAGGAAGAAAGAGATTATTATTTAGAAAGAAGGTATCCTGCTTTCGGTAACCTTGTACCAAGAGACGTTGCGTCTAGAGCTGCTAAAGAGCGTTGTGATGCGGGTTACGGGGTTGGTAGCAGCAAACAAGCTGTTTACTTAGACTATGCAGATGCCATTTTGAGATATGGTAAAATTGAAGCTGGAAAGCAAGGTAGATCCAATGTATCGGAGGAAGAGATTATTGCAATGGGTAAAGAAGTGGTGAAGGCTAAATATGGTAACCTTTTCGATATGTATGAAAAGATTACAGGAGAGAATCCTTACGAAGTTCCCATGCGTATTTACCCTGCAGTACACTATACCATGGGTGGTTTGTGGGTAGACTATGAATTGCAAACAACTGTTCCAGGATTATATGCATTGGGAGAAGCTAATTTTAGTGATCATGGAGCCAACCGTTTAGGGGCATCTGCATTAATGCAAGGTTTGGCAGATGGATACTTTGTAATCCCTTATACACTAGGGAATAACTTAGCCGACGAAATTTACAGTAAAGCCATAGAAACAACCCACCCTGCGTTTGAAGAAGCCGAAAAAGCGGTTAGTGATAGAATCAATCATTTGATGAATATCAAAGGAAAACAAACAGTAGAAAGTTTTCACAAGCGTTTGGGAAAAATCATGTGGGACAAATGTGGAATGGCTAGGAACAAAGAAGGCTTAGAACAAGCTATCAGAGAAATCCAGGCACTAAAGAAAGAATTTTGGAGCGATGTTAGAATTCCTGGGGAAGTAAATGAAATGAATACGGAATTAGACAAAGCAAACCGTGTAGCAGACTTTATTGAACTGGGTGAATTAATGTGTGTTGATGCATTAACTAGAGACGAAAGTTGTGGTGGACATTTCAGAGAAGAATTCCAAACACCTGAAGGAGAAGCTTTAAGAGACGACGCAGGTCATATGTATGTTTCTGCTTGGGAATTAAAAGGCGAACACCAATGGGAATTACATAAAGAGCCATTGAACTACGAAGTAATTAAACCAACCCAGCGTAACTACAAATAATCGTTTAAAAAGCATTGTTTAACTGAATTAATTTTACAATAATGGAACATTATCATATGAATCTAAACCTAAAAGTTTGGAGACAAAAAAACAGCAATACCAAAGGAGATTTTAAAACCTATCAAGTAAAAAATATTTCCTCTGAAATGAGTTTCTTGGAAATGTTCGATGTGTTAAACGAACAGCTCATCACCGAAGGTGAGGAACCTGTTGCATTTGACCATGATTGTAGAGAAGGTATCTGCGGAATGTGTTCTATGTATATCAATGGTAAACCACATGGACCTTGGCAAGCCAACACAACTTGTCAATTGCATATGCGTGCTTTTAAAGATGGAGATACTATTGTGGTAGAACCATGGAGAGCCAATGCATTCCCTGTAATTAAAGACCTAACAGTTAATAGAAGTGCATTTGACAGAATTATTCAAGCTGGTGGTTATATCAGTGTTAATACTGGTAATGCCGTAGATGGTAATGCATTACCAATTAATAAAGACAATGCAGACAATAGCTTTGCAGCTGCCATGTGTATTGGATGTGGCGCTTGTGTTGCAGCATGTAAAAACAGTTCTGCAATGCTTTTCTTAAGTGCGAAAGTGAGCCATTTAGCATTGTTACCTCAAGGAGAGCCAGAGCGAAAGTCACGCGTTATGAATATGGTGGCACAAATGGATAAAGAAGGATTTGGTGCTTGTACCAATACTGGCGCTTGTGAAGCAACTTGCCCTAAAGAAATTTCATTAACCAATATCGCACGTTTAAATTCAGAATACTTAGGTGCTAGTTTAAGTGCAGACAAATAAAAGAGCTTACTTATTCGTACAGTTCATTAAAAAAAATTGGTCCCGGTTGCGAATGCAAGCCGGGACTTTTTTGCTATAACAATCCCCTATTATCGCCTAATTAAATTACCTGTTTTAGACACCATATGGTGTATGGCATTGTCCAAATCTTTTGCTGAATTTTGTATGCCGTCCATTACCAATGAATGTGTATCTGGATCATTTGGAACATCTCTCATTAAAGCAGCTAACCCTAAAATATTACTCAATGGAGCACGTACTGTATGAGAACTCATGAATGCAATTTCTCTTAAATATCCATTTTGTTCTCTAATCATTTGCTCTTGGTGCTTTGCTTTATTTCGCTCATTCACTAAACTCTCATAAACTTGTCTTTCAAAATAAATACCGATATACGCAAATACAGCACATAAAACAACAACCGCTATAGCATTGGTTGTAAACATTTTTGAATAAATATCAGCTGTGATATTTTGCCAGTTACTTTTTTCGGGTATAAACAAAATTGACAATGAAAAACTTAATACACTAATTACAAAATATCCAATTACTTCCCCTTTGTATTCTCTGGTGTTTCCCAGCATAAAAACCAACGCAAAAATAGTAGGGATGATAAACAGATAACCTCCAGCATCTAGTCCTTCCACCATTGTAATGCAACTCAAAAAGAAATTAATGGTAACCACCAAACTTGCATTCTTATATTTACTATATCCGAGATAGTCTAAAAACATAATCACACCAATAGCGGCCGCAAAACTATAGAGTATATATGCAGACAACCATAATCCCCTAGAATGGTTTATTACCCCTGTACCTAGAATTACCGTTAATGCTACGGCACCAAAATAAATCAACCTGCGTGATGCTGCTCTTTGTTTAGAAATAATTGCTACCATAAATCTTGTTTAACAGCTTATATACGATAAATAATTTCTTTCGGTTTTATATGGCGGTTTTTAATTATTTTTCATTTGAAATCGAACAAATCATGAAAAAAATATTCCCTTTTTATGCTGTTATCCTGTTGATAATCAGTTGTTCAGAAAACACTAATATGAAAAAAGATACATATAATTGGCCAGGAGAAAAAGCACCTATAGCTGCACAAAAAGAACATATCAGAATACTACATGGAGACACAGTACCAGACCCCTATTATTGGATGATTGACTATTTTAAAAAAGGACCAGATAGCACCCAAGTGTTGAACTATCTCAAAGATGAGAATGCTTATACCGAAAAAATGATGGCAGGTACTAAAGACCTACAAATCAAACTTTTCAATGAAATGAAGGCCAGAATTAAAGAGAAGGATGAATCTGTACCTATATTTAAAAATGGCTATTTCTACTACACTAGGGTTGAGGAGGGAAAACAATATTATAAATATTGTAGAAAGAAAGGAAGTTTAACTGCTAAAGAAGAAATATTATTAGATGTTGATAAGATGGCGGAGGGCAAACCCTATTATAATGTTACCGGCATGAGTGTAAGTCCAAACAACAATCTCCTGGTATTCGGAATAGATGAAGTTTCAAGAAGACAATATACATTGAAAGTTAAAAATATCACTACAGGAGAAATATTGCCAGACCATATCGAAGGAACAAGCGGTTATGGAGTTTGGGCAAACGATAACAATACTATTTTTTATACATTGAATCACCCAGTCACATTACTTTCTGAAAAAATAATGCGCCACCAAATAAATGGCAATAAAAAGGATGTAATGGTATATCAAGAAAAAGACAATAGTAACTATATAGGTGTAAGCAAATCTAAAAACGGACAGTATATTTTTATCAGTTCGCAAGCAACACTGTCTTCAGAACAATTTTATATTAAAGCCGATGAGCCTGAAGCTAAATTTCAATCCTTTCAGCCTAGACTCAAAAATGTATTGTATGATGTAGTTGCATTAAATGATAAATTCCTTATCAGAACCAATGAAAATGCGCTAAACTTTAAAGTGATGGAATGCCCATTAGACAAAACAAACCATACATTCTGGAAAGAACTTGTTCCACATCGGTCAGATGTATTGGTGCAAAATGTAGAAGCATTTAAAGACTATACAGTTATAACTGAAAGAAAAAACGGACTAATTCAACTTAGGATTAAACAAAACAGTGGTTCTTCAGAACATTATATTCAATTTGATGAACCTGCTTATTCTGCGAATCTAGGTTCCAACCCAGAATTTAATAGTACTTCCCTTAGGTATACTTACACATCATTAACCACCCCATTCTCCGTTTTTGATTATGAGCTGTCTACAAAAACTAAAACGCTTAAAAAGCAACAAGAAGTAGTTGGAGGGTATAATCCATCAGACTATACCAGCGAACGGATATATGCAACTGCTAATGATGGCACTAAAATTCCTATTTCGCTAGTGTACAAAAAGGGCTTTAAAAAAGACGGGAATGCCCCCCTATTATTATACGCGTATGGGTCATATGGATATAGTATTGACGCCGATTTTAGTAGCACAACGCTAAGCTTATTAAATAGAGGATTTGTATATGCAATTGCCCATATTAGAGGCGGAGAAGATTTAGGTAGACAATGGTATGAAGATGGAAAATTATTAAAGAAGAAAAACTCGTTTACCGACTTTATTAATTGCGGAGAATTTTTGGTAAATAATAAATATACCAGTAAAGATCATTTATATGCCAATGGAGGAAGTGCCGGTGGTTTACTAATGGGTGCCGTAACCAATATGGCACCTGAATTATGGAAAGGGGTAATAGCAGAAGTTCCCTTTGTAGATGTTGTAAATACCATGCTTGATGAAAGTATCCCTTTAACAACGAATGAATTTGACGAATGGGGGAATCCAAAAGATAAAGTTTATTATGACTATCAAAAAAGTTATTCACCTTATGAGAATGTAGAAAAGAAAAACTATCCTCACCTTTTAGTTACCACGGGATTACACGACAGTCAGGTTCAATATTTTGAACCAGCTAAATGGGTAGCAAGGCTTAGAACAATGAAAACAGATCAAAATCTACTACTACTCAAGACCAATATGGATTATGGACATGGCGGTGCCTCGGGTAGATTTGATTACTTAAAAGAAACAGCACTCAATTTTGCTTTCTTGCTTGCTTTAGAAGGAATATCAGAATAAAAGCAAGTAAATGAGTAATCAATTTTTTAGATTTAAGGAATTTACTGTTCATCAAGATAAAACAGCAATGAAAGTATGCACCGATGCATGTTTATTTGGAGCTTGGGTGGTAGATAATATAGATATGCCTAGCCTAAAAAATATACTTGATATTGGAACTGGCACCGGGTTACTTTCATTAATGTTGGCACAGTATAGCAAAGCTAGCATTGATGCGGTAGAAATTAATCCATTGGCGGTAGAGCAAGCAAGGTCAAATTTCAAAGAAAGCAAATGGGAAGATCAATTGCAGGTGCATGCAACCTCAATAATTGAATATGCACAATCAAATGAAAAGCAATTTGACTTAATTATTTCAAACCCGCCTTTCTTTGAACAACAATTAAAAAGCAAGGATTCACAAAGAAATATTGCGATGCATAGCGCCAAATTAACTTTAACTGAATTGGCCCGCTGTATCTTACAACTATTAACTGATTCTGGAAGAGCTGCCATATTATTACCATGGAATAGATTGGAAGAATGGAGGGGTATTGCTGAAAAAATAGGCCTATTTGTTATCAAAGAAACTTTGGTAAAACAAAGTACTACCCACGATTATTTCAGGGTTATGATTTTACTGCAAAAAAAAGCTTCAACAACTAGCAATGATACCATAGTCATCAAAGATGGTAATGGATACAGCAAAGAATTCAGCAAATTATTGGCTCCTTATTATTTGGCTTTATAAGTCATATATATTCTAACCCGCATTATTAACTAACTTAGCGTTATGAAAATGTCTACTGTTCTGATAGGAGTATTGTATATGCTAATTTTAGCATGCGGTAATCCTGATAAAAATTTCACTCCAGCCGAAAATGGATTAGATGCTGGAAGAGAGTTTATTGATGCTTGCTTAAAAGGGGATTTTAGTAAAGCTTCGTTTTATATGGTTGAGGATGAAAAGAATAAACAACTACTTTTAACGGTAGAAGCTGCCTATAGAGAAAGGGATAAAGAAGGTAGACAAGAATTAAGACTCGCTTCTATCAATATTAAAGAAGTTGTTGAACCTAATGATTCTACTGTACTATTATATTATAGTAACTCTTTAGATACTAGTGCTAAAAAAGCAGTCATTATTAAAAGAAACAATATTTGGCAAGTCGATTTTAAACAAACAAATTAATAAACAATATTAAAATTTATGAATCAACAAACAGTTCTTCATCCTTGGCATGGTGTTCATTTTGGTGAAAATGCTCCTCGAATTGTGAATGCGGTTATTGAAATTCCACAAGGATCCAGATGTAAATATGAAATAGACAAACCAAGTGGACTATTAAAATTAGACAGGGTCATCTTCTCTTCCTTCTACTATCCCATTAATTATGGTTTTATTCCACAAACTTATGGTGGAGACAAAGACCCGCTAGATATATTGGTCATTACTTCATTGCCTGTTCAGCCATTAACACTGATGGAAGCAAAAGTAATTGGGGTAATGCAAATGATTGACGGAGGTGAACCAGACGACAAAATTATTGCTGTTGCAGCAACTGATCCTGGTGTAAACCATTACAATAATATTGAAGAATTGCCTAGACATTTCTTTGATGAATTAAGGCATTTCTTTCAAGAATATAAAAGGTTAGAAAAGAAAGAAGTTTTAGTAGAAGACTTTGGTGACAAAGCGAAAGCCTTAACCATTGTTGAAGAAGCAATCGCATTTTATAAAGAAACTTTTATAAACAAATAAAATGAGTGTTACTACCCTACTTTTGCTACTATGCATTGGCCTAGCTGCCGGATTTTTAAGTGGTTTAGTAGGTATTGGTGGTGGCATCATTATGGTACCCGCCTTGGTGTTTTTCCTTGGGCTTACTCAAAAACAGGCCCAAGGAACTTCATTGGGGGTTCTAGTGCTTCCAGTAGTTGCCCTTGCTGTTTGGCAATACCATAAACAGGGGCAAATCAATTTTAATCATGTCTTTCTAATAGCTATAGCATTTATTACTGGGGGATTCTTAGGGAGCAAATTAGCTTTGAGCTTAAGCGACGATAAAATGAAGAAAATATTTGCTGTTGTTCTATTGTTATTGAGCATCAAAATGTTGTTTTTCGATAAGAAAAAAATTAGCACCACTGTTGAACCAACAAAAATTCAACAAAGCACCTCTCATTAGCGGGTGAATTGATTCCGCCCCCTTATCTTTGCATAAAATACTATAAAATGGAAGCAAAACAATCCACTGGTAAATATTGGGCGTTATTCTTTTTCTGGCTTGCAGCTTTAATTGTACTCCTATTTGTCTACCGTGAATTCTTTTGGTTAGCGCTTCCTGGAACTGTTACCTATTTTGCTAAAGGGATGGATTTAATGTAGTTTTCTCCTAAACAAGGCGCTTAACTATTCTTAACTGGTGTGTTCGTTCACCCGTTTCCCTATTTAGAATGCCAGCTTGATCAATATGGTCAATGCGAACCCTTCCCGACGCGTGAATGATTGTATGGGTATCCAATAGAATACCTACATGAGTTATCTTTCCTTCTTTGTTGTCAAAATAAGCAAGGTCACCGCATTGGGTCTCAGCGAGGAACCCAATATCTGTTCCTAACTCGGCTTGTTGGTATGCGTCTCTGGGTAATTGTATATTAAAATATTTATACACTTGTTGCACAAAACCACTGCAATCAATACCAAAAATGGACCTCCCTCCCCACAAATAAGGGGTATTCATAAAAAGTTGAGAAATATGCTTTACTGATTCTGGCGAAAATGAAATTTTACCTGGTTTAAAAGTTTCTCCTTCATATTTAAATACCAAATTGGGAAGACAGAGTTGCTGTTCTTGAAAAAGTTCCAACGAAGCACCAAATGGAAGTTTCATTTCAGTCCCATTTAACAGCATCAAATTTGAATACGCAGGCATTATTGCACTGGATCTTCTCATAACCATCTCATCAGATATCAGCGTTAATTGGGCACTTTGACACCATCCTTCATACCCATCGTTCAGGCACTTAATTTTTGTAAATGTGCCAGTTTGTAAAAGCTGGCCACCATCAACTATTTCGGCAGTTTCTCCAAACAAGATTTGGCTAACCATTTCACTTTGATGTGCCGCGTCTGCTCTTAAAGGGGCAACAGCAACAATTGCTACAACAAATGCCATTCAATATTTTTAATGAAAGATATGGAAATTTACGAAGCTTGCATCTTAAGAAAAATGAGTTAATTTAACAAGTGATTCAACAAACATTTAAACATATCACTGATATAGAACTTTTAAAGAAGTTTCAAACCGACCAAAATAAGGAGTGGTTAGGTATTTTGCTTCAACGTTATACGATGTTATTGCTTGGAGTATGCATGAAGTACCTCAAAAACGAGGAAGAAGCCAAAGACGCGGTTCAACAAATATTTCTAAAAGCACTTAGTGAGTTAGAAAAATACCAAGTAGATTATCCGAAAAGCTGGCTATATAAAATTGCTTGTAATTACTGTTTAATGAAGCTTAGAGACCAAAAAACATATCTATCAATAGATAATGAAACAATTTTAGCAGAAACAATAGAACAAGACAATACTTCAATTATTGAAAAGGAAATAAACTTAAACTTATTAGAAGCTGCAATTAAAGAACTCAATAAAGAGCAAAAAACTTGTATAACTTTATTTTATCTTCAAAAGAAAAGTTATCAGCAAATAAGCTCAATTACCGGATTAAGTTTATTGCAAGTAAAAAGCAGTATTCAGAATGGAAAAAGAAATTTGAAAATTTTAATGGAGAAAAAACAATCTTTTTAATGACTAATTGGAAAGACATATTTAAAAAAGAAACTGATATAACCAACGAGGAATTATTGAAATACCTTGATAAGGATATATCAGAGGATGAAATGAATGCCATTGAACAAAAAATGGCCATATCCGATTTTGAAAATGATGCAATAGAAGGATTAGCACAACTAAAATCGAAAGAAAATATAATTGCAATAACAAATACACTCAATCAACAACTTAAAAAACAAATTTCCAGATCTCACAAAAGAAATAAAAAGAGAAAAATTCAAGACCAACAATGGCTTATAGTGGCAGTACTTGCTGTTTTACTTTTGAGCGTTGTGGGCTACTTCTTGATTCATTATTATCGCTAGGCCCTACAAAAATGTTGAATTAATGCAAATTGATCAGGAAACTGAGCAGCTAATTCTGCAGCTTTTGCCAATTCAAAATCAGCAAAATCAAACCCTGGAGAAACAGTACAACCAACTAATGAAAAACTTCCACTAGTTTTTGATGCAAACCAAGCACCGGCAGGAACCATGGCTTGAAATTGCTCTCCCATTTCAATATTACTTCCTAATTTAATGAGTTCATATTTTCCATTATCATGCAAAACATGAATATCAACTGCGTCACCAGAATAAAAATGCCAACATTCATCCGATTGAATTCGATGAAAGGCAGAAAAAGAATTCTCCTCCAATAAAAAATAAATGGCAGTTGAAAAATTACGCTTCCCAATAAATCTTTCAGGCAAACTATTTGCTGGTATACACTCCAATGATCGATAGGTTTCCTTATAATAACCCCCTTCTGGGTGTGGTAACAATTGATAAAACTCAATAATTTGTTGAACTTTTTTATTCATTGATAAATTTTTAACTGCCACTATATCTTACTAATAATACCCCGTGATAAATCATTCTATTCAAATTTGATCCAGTAGCTATAACTATAGTTTTTAAATGGCACCCGATACTTTTCTAAAGGCCAAGCACCCCAACTATCCATTCCTTGCAATCCTGTTTGATTCAAATCCATATGCAAATAAATTTCTGGTCTTTTAATCAATTCACCACTGTGGTATTGCTTTTTATTCATCTCTGGATCTAAATCATTTAAATGATAAGGTAATGCTGAAAAACTCAACAAACGATCATTGTAAATAAACTTTATTTTTCTGCCCTTTGAATTACTGAAACTGACCCATCGAACTTCAGTATGGTTTCCACTTTCCTGCGGTCTAGCATAAGGATAGTATTGCTCGTCAATTGTTTGAGCATATTGCCCAATAAATGTATTCGTTTTCCTATCCCAATAATTTTCACCAGGGCCTCTACCATACCAATTGATATTGTAAAAGTCTCCAGTTAAGGTCAAATCATTTCCTGCTCTTAGCAAAAGCGAATATTTCCCTTTAATCGCTTCAAACTTATTTTCAACTTTAATTGAACCGTCACCATAAATAGAATACACTTGGCTGTGTTTGGCATCTCCATTTAGTAAGGTTTTAGCTAAAACTACTTGAATGAGCCCTTTATTAATCTCTATAATAGAATGTTCCGTATTGTTTGAGCTATCATAAATATTGCGCCATACACGTAAGCTTTTATTAAATCCAGCCCCGATATCGTTGTCGGTAGGTGCTCTCCAAAAGGAGGGCACAGGACCTGATTGAATAATTTCATCTCCATTCTTTATATAGCTTTTTAATACCCCTTTTTCAATATCAAACTTAACGGAGAAAGAACGTCCTTTGATTTGCAAGAATTGATTTGATTGGCTAACTGATAATCCATTCTTGAATGATGGAATACTATTATTTGCTTGCAATTCATTTAATAAAAACTGTTCAGAAGCAATGATATAGTCTTGACTTAAAAAGGGTTCCTCCGTTTTTAAAGCGTAGTAAATATTTAATTGGTACTCTTTATTTGCATTTCGTTTAAAATTTGTTGCAATTAAGAAAGAGTGCTCTTCTTGTGGCTCTATATGAATTGCTTCTATTTTACCCGTTTCTTTAACTAGTCCATTTTCTTGTAAAGCCCATCTCAAATAAACATTGTTTAACGACTTGAAGAAAAAACCATTTTTAATTAGTATTTGATTGTTCCCTTGATAACTGGTTTTGATATTTTGATAAACCTGCTTCACTTCTAACGCCATTGGGGTGAGGTTTCTATATGCATCTACTACCCCTTTAACACAAAAATTATTGTCACTTAAATTTTCATCAACTGGACCCTCCAATGGAAAATCTCCACCATAAGCTTTGATTCTTTTCCCATTTTTTACCGTGTCGATACTTTGATCAATCCATTCCCAAATAAAGCCGCCCTGCAGCTTAGGATTATTTTCAATTATCTTCCAATAGTCTTTAAAATTACCCAGACTGTTGCCCATTATATGTGCATATTCACTTTGAATATGAGGCAACTCAGCATTGGACTTAGCGTATTTTAACATACCATCCGGTGAAATATATTGTGGGCAAAAAATTTCAGAAAATGGCGTGTTATTGGGTTTCCCATAATCAATATCTCTTTCATATTGAATGGGTAAACTGGTTTGCATTTTAAGCCAGTCAAAGGCAGTATAAAAATTACTTCCATCACCTGCTTCATTACCCAAAGACCAAGTAATTACAGAAGTATGATTTTTATCCCTTTCATACATACGCTGCACCCTTTGCATATGAGCTTCTTTCCAAATTGATTTGTTACCTAGCGTTACACTTAAATCATATCCTAAACCATGACTTTCAATATTTGCTTCATCCACCACATATAATCCGTATTTATCACAAAGCTCCATCCAATAAGGGTCAGGAGGATAATGAGAATGCCTTACTGCATTAATATTTAGTTTTTTCATCATTTCCATATCCTTCAACATATCTTCTTTGCTTAATACATGACCATTTCGTGGATGATGCTCATGTCTATTAACACCCTTTAAAAAAATGCGTTTCCCGTTTACTAGGAAATTAGAGCCAATAATTTCAATCTTTTTAAACCCAACTCTTTGTGGAATTATTTCTAGTACATCGCCATCTTTGTTTTTTAATATCAGATACAATGTATACAAGTATGGAGATTCAGCCGACCAAGCTTTTACATTTGGAATGCTGGTTTTAAATGATATAAAAGAATGGTAATTACCAAGAACTGTAGCAAAATCTTTAGTCCGTTCTTGAAAGATTGTTTTCCCTGAAATATCTTTTAGTAGAACCTCAATATTAAAGCTGTCTTTTTTACTTAAATACCCTTTTTCCAATTTGTAATTGTCTACTTCAACTTTAATATCTAACAGACCATTTTCGTATTGTTGATCTAGCTCAGCTTTAATTTTAAAATCCCGAATATTCAATTTATTCGTTGCAAATAAATACACCTCTCTCTCAATACCCGAGAACCTAAACATATCTTGACATTCCAAATAGCTGGCATCACTCCAGCGAAATACTTGAAAAGCAATGAGATTTTCCCCTTCTTTTAAATAACCAGTAATATCAAATTCAGCTGCGAGTTTACTGTCTTCGCTATAACCCACTTTTTTGCCATTTACCCAAACAAATAAGCAACTTTTAGCATTCCCAACATGCAAAAAAACCTGTTTCCCTTTAAACCCCTTGGGTAAAAATATTTTCTTCCGATATGAACCAACTGGATTATTGTTTGCTGGAATATCATAAGGAGGATTCATTTTACCATATCGAAGATTATGACCAGCAAAATCATAGGGCTGGTTTACATAAATAGGTAATCCATATCCATTTACTTCCCAACTTGCTGGAATTTTAAAGACCCCCCACATTGAATCATCAAAACTACTTTCATAAAAACCAATTGGGCGTTTATTGGGGTCTTGTACCCAATTGAATTTCCACTCCCCATTTAAGGACAAGAAATTCGCCGATTTTTCCTTGTCAAAACCATTTGCGCTTGCCCAATTTTCAAATGCAAATGCATTGGCCCTCATAGGCATTCGATTGATAGAAACCAATTCGGGATTTTGTAATTCAGGAGGCAATTGTCCAAAACAAATGTTGGACAATAATACAAATACCAACATCAATGACCCATATTTAAACCTCTTAGTACCTGAAATTGTCTCACTCAAATTTGAATTCATACGAATAGCATTATACTAGCTCAATTTAAAGATTGTTTGGCAGGATAATGAAGCAAGCATTATTTGATATTTATAAATTATATTATTTATTAATATCTTTTATTTAACCCTCTTCACGCATATTTAAATTAAGAAAACATTAAAAAATTATATTTACATTTTTTTAATGTTTAAATCTAATTTTCGTAAACTTTAAAGTATTCCCTTGATTTTAAAGGTTTTAATCATTTAATATAATGTTATTTTGAAAATTGTCAATTGAATTTATAAACATTACTATATTTTATATGTTTAATAAACTGACATTTTTTATAAAATTTTAACTATTTTGAACTCAGTAAATGAATATTATAAATAAAAGTTATTTAATTATGTACCAGAAAAAACTCAACTTTTACAACGTCACACCATTTCTCGTTTTACTGATTGTGGCTCTTCTTGCCATTTTTGCTCCACCAGAATTAAGCTTCGAAGATAAAGAAGGTGTTTACAATGGAGCAGACATTGCATGGATTTTAGTTGCGACTGCTCTGGTCTTCCTAATGACTCCCGGTTTAGCCTTTTTTTATGGTGGAATGGTGCATAGAAAAAATGTAATCTCTACTATGATTAAAAGTGTAGTAGCCACTGGAGTGGTAACCATTATCTGGGTAACGGTTGGTTATAGCCTTTGTTTTGGCGAATCATTAGGAGGGTTTATCGGGAATCCTACTACCTACTTATTTATGAAAGGAATAAATAGCAGTGCCCCATGGAGCTTAGCCCCAACAATTCCTTTGGGCTTGTTTGCATTATTCCAACTAATGTTTGCTATTATCACCCCAGGGTTAGTAGTTGGTGCTGTTGCAGAAAGAGTAAAATTCACTTCCTATATTTTATTCATCGCATTATTTAGTCTTTTAGTTTACGCCCCTATCGCACACTGGACTTGGCATCCAGAAGGATTTTTATTTAAAATGGGGGCATTGGATTTTGCAGGTGGAACAGTTGTTCATATATCTGCTGGATGTGCAGCATTAGCCGGTGCATTGGTATTAAAAAGAAGAAAAGCACATTTAGACCAAATTGAAATCCCTCCTGCCAATATCCCATATGTGTTAATAGGAACTGGTTTATTATGGTTTGGATGGTTTGGTTTTAATGCAGGATCTGCTTTAGGAGCAAACGCATTAGCTGTTTCTGCATTTGCAACTACTAACACAGCTGCCGCATCTGCAGGCTTATCTTGGATGTTTTTTGATGTAATGAGAGGCAAAAAACCTTCTGTGTTAGGCTTTTGTATAGGGGCAGTTGTTGGCTTAGTAGCCATTACGCCTGCCGCTGGTTTTGTTGCAGTTCCACAAAGTATATTTATTGGATTTATTGCCGCAATACTTTCAAACTTAGCTGTTTATTATAAATCTAAATCTTCTTTAGATGATACACTTGACGTGTTCCCTTGTCATGGTGTAGGTGGAATGGTGGGCATGCTGATGACAGGAATTTTCGCAACTAAATCTGTAAATGGAGCAGGTGCAGAAGGCTTATTATATGGGAATACTGAATTCTTTATTACCCAAGTAAAAGCACTATTAATAGTGGTAACATTCAGCTTTACAGTTTCACTAGGCATTTTTAAATTAATCAGCGTTATGCTCCCTTTAAGGGTTAGTTCAGAAGAAGAAGAACTAGGATTAGACGCTACTCAGCATGATGAAAAATATGTACAAGGCACTTTACTCGTAAGAGAAAACGCATAAAAAAACAAGGTACAGTCTTTACCAAATTCTCTGATCAGAATTCGAGACTGTACCCCTTTATTAACTAAAAAGTCATCACAATGTTAAAGAAAATTCTAGTTTCTTGCGCATCTTTATGTGCAATGCTAAACGGTTTTGGTCAAAAAGCAGAACCAATCAAGTCAACAACAACTATTACAGGGTATATAGATGGTTATTTCAGAGCCCTTACAAAAGATGGAGGGGGAACCCATAATAATTTCACCAGTTTTACCAATTCGTATAATTCTTTTAATTTGGGAATGGCCAGTATCAAGGTAGATCAAACCTATGGCAAATTTTCTTCTGCACTTGATATTGGCGTTGGCAAAAGAGTAGACGAATTCTCTTATAACGACAAAGATTTATTGACTAATATTAAACAGGTTACGCTGTCTTACGCTTTTTCAAAGAATTTAAAACTAACAGCTGGGAAATTCTCAACACATATTGGTTACGAATTACTAGATGCAACAAGTAATAGGAATTACAGTATGTCGTATGGATTTTCATATGGACCATTCTTTCATACTGGTTTAAAAGCAGACATTTCATTGGGTGGAAAGTCTGCAATGATGGTTGGGGTAGTTGATCCCACAGATTATTCTACATTTAATAGCAATCCCAAATACCTTATAGCACAATTTAGTTCCGCATCCAGCAATGATAAAATAAAAGGATTTTTTAATTTCTTGCATGGCGATATCACCACTCAATATAATCTTGTATTAAGTGCATCATTATCGAGTAAGATAAGTGCTGTTTTTGATGGCAGTATTAACCAACAAAAGAACCCACTAGGAAAAAGTAACTGGAGTTCTCAAGCATTTTATTTGAACTATGATTTTTCAGAAAAAATAGGGCTTACTTTAAGAGAAGATTTTTTTAACGACAGACAAAATAATCCAATCGGTATTGGAAATTTAAATGCAACCACCCTATCTGGGAAATTTAAGTTGAATAAGCTTACCCTTATTCCTGAATTCAGAATAGATAATAGCACTGCCCCTGTATTTAATACTAAAACTGGGACAGTTTCTAGCGCTTCCAATTTCTTAGTCGCGGCTGTGTACACTTTTTAAACAGAATACAACCACCGGTTATAAATAGAAAATCAAACATCAAACAAGCAAAAAGTAGGAAAGGTATATTTGTTGTTTACGATATACAAATCATACAAAATGCAATATTACTTATTAGCTTGTTTGATGTTATTTTCTGTTCATGTAAATGCACAGATTGACAGTACAGATAATTATGATTACAGTAAATTCGGTGATGCAGAAGGGGTAAAAAGATATGCCACTCAAAAAGTATTGAATCAAACACCTCAACGTATTCTAAGTATTGGTTATGAATACCAAGGAGGATTTGCACTTCCAAGTGTTCCACTCGGTGCATTATTACCAGCCTTTCAAAATTTTCAGGTGAATCAGATTTCTGCAATTCGTGCACAAGCAAATATCCCAGTTGTATCAACCAACAAACTCATTTGGCAAATGGGGGCAAATTATTGGTCTAGTAAATATTCAATTGAGAATACAGGAACCAACTCCTTTGCAAGCAGGCTAGATAATCAATCAATGATAACAGCAGGAATTAACACAACTATCTTTAAACCATTAAATGAGAAAAAATTTTTAATCCTCCAAGCAAGTGCAGACTTTAATGGGATATTTAAAAACTTTAGTGATATTAATGGGAAAGCACTAACTATTAGTGGTACAGCAATATATGGTTGGAAAACTTCCGACAAAAATATGATTGGTGCAGGCTTGTCAAGAACGTATCGCGCAGGACAAATTTTACATATCCCAGTATTACTTTGGAATAAAACCTTTAATGATCGATGGGGCATGGAATTGTTACTTCCTGCACGTGGTCATTTAAGATATAATTTTTCAACGACCAATATTTTGCAATTGGGTTTTGAATTGGAAGGCAATCAATTCTGGATGAACTTACCCAACAGTTCAAACGGAGAAGTATTTATTCAAAGAGGAGAATTAAAACCAAGAATAATTTGGGATAAGAAAATCAGTGGTTTTATTTGGTTCAGCGCGCAAGCCGGGCTAAGATACAACTGGAGATTTGATGTAATGAATGAATACAATGCAAAACAAAGTAGTCAGCGCTATTTCACAAGCAACTTGGGAAACCCATTGTATTTCAATATTAGTATCAATCTTGTTTCGCCTTAGAAATCAGGTATTGTTAAACCCTATTTTGCCACTTGTCTAGTCCAAGTATCGGTTCTACCAATTAAAGACACCCCAATAAAACCTCTTACTTCAAGTGTATTGGCATTGATTAATTTCATGGTACAAGAATAAGTATTACCATTTTTAGGATCATAGATATTTCCTTCGTCCCAAATATTTTTCTCCTTAAAAGAAAAGCCCCAAATATTCACTAGGCCAAGAATAGGTCTAGTCCGATTGGCTTCCTCAGAATGGTTCTTATCTAATTTTGGTTTTCCCGTTTCTGGATCATTCGGTTCTTTTAACCAAACTATTTTCCCTTGGAACTTTTCACCATTCTTATAAATGCGAACCATTGCATTTCCATCACCTGTTTTCCAAACGCCAATAATTGCACTAGAATCATCTTGAATCAATAAAAAACTTTGCAACACCACCAATGAAAAAATAACCATTAAACTCTTAATAAGCCGAATCATTCTGTCTAATTAATTTATGATGATTTAAATTTATTACAGACCATAAATATCCTTAAGTTTCTTGCTACTTATAGTGCAGATTTAAACAACAGGGTTGTAAGATAACTATAAGAAAACCCAATCAAAATTGATTGGGTTTTCTTGTCTTAGTGGAGCCGACCGGACTCGAACCGGTGTCCAAACATCGTGACCATTAGCTTTCTACATGCTTATTTCTTTATTAGTTGTAGGCGACGAACCGGAAAAGAACAAACCAATTCATCACTTAGCTGGATAATCTTAAGCAATAGGCACAGCCTACTATTGCAGCATCTCCTTTTGTTTTGAGTCGGCGGCGGCACATGGAAAGAAGCGAACCTGTGCGGCGGCCCAAATGGTTACTTAATCACTGATTAAGCAGCCATGGCATACTGAGTATTGCCAATTAATGGTTGAATATTCAGATTAAAGTGCTAATTATCCAACGCACTGCATGCTTACACCAACCGTAACCTATGCTGTCAAAACCAAAACGGCCCCGTAAGTCTATTTAAATAATCTCCAAAAGTCTAACCCCAAAGCGTATGCCATTAATCCCATAAGGAGGATCATTCCTGCCATTTGGGCATATTCCATGAATTTATCGCCAGGTTTTCTTCCAGAAACCATTTCATACAATGTAAATAAAGCATGACCTCCATCTAATGCAGGAATTGGCAGAATATTCATAAATGCCAAAACAATGGAGAAAATACCTGTCAAAGTCCAAAAACGTTCCCAATCCCAAACTCCCGGGAAAGTGTTTCCAATACTAATTACACTACCTAAAGAATCACTGGCATTTACTTTACCAGTAAATAATTGTTTTAGACCAGTTACATAACGATCTAAAGTTTCCCAACAACGGGTAAAACCAATTGGAATAGAAGCCATTAAATCATATTGAATATGCTCTGTACCTAATATAGTAAGAGGGCTAACTTGGAAAAAACCAATTGCACCTTTATCATTCACCAATGCCTTTATTTGAACCGTATCCTTACCTCTAATTGCAGTTAATTGTGCAACCGTATTTGCAGCCGATTTTTTTAATTGATCAAACTCTTGATAATAGGTAAATGGTTTCCCATTCATAGCAATCAAAGTATCCCCTTTTCTTAATTCCCCAGAATTGAAAACTGCAGTACTACTAACAGAATCAACAATTACCGGGTATTGTGGAACAAGCATCCCACTAAACTTTTTTTGTTCTACAATTTTTTGCATGAAACTTTCGGGAACCTCAATTTCAATAGATTGGCCATCTCTAATAACTGTTAATTTTTTAGCTTCAGTCAAAACCAATTCAGATTCGATTGATCCAAAATTTTCAATGGTTTTACCATCCATTGCAACAACATTATCGCCGTCTTTTAATCCTATAGACTTACCCAGTGAATCTACATGAACACCATATTTTAAATTCTTTACAGGCAACTGTTCATCTCCCCAGTACCAAGTGATTCCAATAAATATTACTATAGCTAAGAGTATATTTACAACAACACCACCCACCATAATAATTAATCTTTGCCAAGCTGGCTTAGACCTGAATTCCCAAGGTTCAGCAGGTTTTTTCATTTGCTCTTTATCCATGCTTTCATCTATCATCCCGGCAATTTTTACATAGCCTCCAAATGGAATCCATCCCAACCCATATTCAGTATCACCCTTTTTCTTTTTAAATAAACTAAACCATGGATCAAAGAATAAATAGAATTTATCTACCCTACAACCAAACCATTTTGCAGGCAAAAAATGTCCTAGTTCGTGTAAAACAACCAATATGGAGAATGATAAAATAAACTGGCCAGCTTTTACTCCAACACTTGCCCAATCAATAGCTAATAACATCATATAAAACCCCTTCTTTTTTGCTCAATTAATAATTACATATGTAATAGAGAAGCCGCAAAGTTACGTGCCTCAGCGTCGCTGTCAAAATAGTCCTGTAAAGTTGGCTTTTCAATAAAAGCAATTTTATTCATGGTTTGTTCAACTACTTCGGTCATATCTAAAAACCCAATTCTGTTTCTAAGAAATGCAAATACTGCCATTTCATTGGCCGCATTCATAACACAAGCCATATTCCCACCCTTATATAAAGCCTCAGTTGCTAAAGCAAGATTTCTAAACGTTTTCATATCTGGTTCTTCAAAAGTTAAAGTGCCAGGTTTTTTAAAATCATACCGAGGAAAGTTATTAGCAATCCGTTGAGGAAAAGCCAACGCATATTGAATAGGCAATTTCATATCAGGTAAGCCCATTTGTGCTTTGATACTTCCATCTTCAAATTGAACCATACTATGAATAATACTTTGAGGATGAATGACCACTTGAATTTGATGGGCCTCTAAATTAAACAACCACTTTGCTTCAATCATTTCAAGACCCTTATTCATCAATGTTGCAGAATCAATGGTGATTTTTGCTCCCATACTCCAATTTGGATGTTGCAAAGCATGGTCTCTTTTTACGTTAACTAAGAAATTTGGCTTTTTCCCTAAAAAAGGTCCGCCACTTGCAGTTAAAATAATTTTCTCAATTTTATTTCTACCCTCTCCCACCAAACATTGAAAAATAGCAGAATGCTCGCTATCCACAGGTATTACTGCCACTCGCTTTTCTGCCGCTTTTTGCATAACCAAATCTCCAGCAACCACCAAAGTTTCTTTATTAGCCAGCGCAATAGGCTTCCCCAATTCAATTGCATTTAAAGTAGGTTTCAATCCTGCATAACCTACAATAGCAGCCAACATCATATCGTAACAATCAATGGAAGCTGCTTCTGCTAACGCATCTTCTCCGGCAAATACTTTAATACTTGTTTGAGCAAGAGCTGCTTTTACAGTTTGGTATTTTTTTTCATCCCCAATTACTACAATATTTGGATTAAAAAGCATTGCTTGTTTTATTAACAACTCATCATTACTTTGAGCAGTAAGAATTTCTGCACTAAACAATTCAGGATTGGCTTTTATGACATCCAGGGCTTGAGTTCCAATAGATCCAGTGGAACCAAATATGGCAATGCGTTTTTGACTCATAGGTATATTATCCTTTATAATTGGAATTGGGCATAGATACACAATATATGCCAAAATTTTCCTTACTCATTCTCAGGTTGTACAAATTGCACCAACTGATTGGCAATTTTTCTGTCGTTGCTTAATCTAGGGACTTTATTTTGCCCTCCCAGTTTTCCAATTGATTTCATATAATCAATAAATCCATTTTTATGCACCACCCTTATTTTTAGAGGCAACAAAATATTCCCTTTCATCAAATCTTGGTAATACACATTCTTATTACTTAATGAATCATTCAGATATTGGGCAAATTCATTCATATCATTAGGCAGAGATTCAAATTCAATAAACCATTCATGATAGCTCTTTCCTTCACCTTGTTGAATCATGGGTGCCACAGTAAATTCAGTCACTTTCGCAGGATGTACCTCTAGCGTAGATTTTAGAGCAGCTTCAACTTCTTCTCCAATTACATGTTCGCCAAAAGCAGAAATAAAATGCTTTGTTCTACCTGTAACGATTATCCTAAAGGGATTTAAACTGACGAATTTGATAGTGTCTCCAATATTATAGCCCCACAGTCCTGCATTACTATTAATGATCAATGCGTAATTCTCGCCTAGCTTTACATCTTTCAAGCTGAGTCTAGTAGGAAATTCATTGAAAATTTCACCAGCAGGAATAAACTCAAAATAAATACCACTATTGGTATTTAATAGCATACCCTCTTGGTCTTGGGTATCTTGAAACGCAAAGAAACCCTCACTGGCAGGAAACAATTCAATTGAATCAATTTTTTTCCCAATGCTTTCAAAAAGCCTGGCCTTATAAGGTTCAAAATTAACACCCCCTTGAACCATTATACTGAAATGAGGAAATAAAGTCGCAATATTTTTACCCGTTTTTTCTATCAACCTGTCAAAATACATTTGCATCCATGGGGGAATACCACTAATTAAAGTCATGTCTTTATTAATGGTCTCCGCTACAATTTTATCGAGCTTGGTTTCCCAATCCTCAATACAATTGGTTTCAAAACTGGGTAATTGATTAGACCTTAAATAAGCAGGAATATGATGATTCACGATTCCACTTAATCTTCCAGTAGGAATTGTACCAGTTCTTTCCAAAACAGGGGATCCGCTCAAAAAAATCATTTTCCCATTTGCAAAAGCGGTATTACCAGTTTCAGCCATATAACAAAAAAGCGCATTTCTAGCGGTTTGAATATGATTAGGTATAGACTCTTTGGTAATTGGTATATACTTTACTCCACTTGTGGTTCCGCTGGTTTTAGCAAAATAGATGGGCTTCCCTTTCCAAAGCACATTTGCTTTACCCTGCTTAATCTGTTCAATATAAGGCTTGATTAATTCATAATCTCTTATAGGGACTGCTTGTGTAAAAGCTGCATGGTCTGCAACTTGGTCTAATAAATGGTCTTTCCCAAATTGGGTACCTGCACCATGTTTTAATAAGGACCTAAAGATGATTTCCTGGTGTTGAACAGCCTGCATCATCGATTTTCGGGTCTTATTATATATTACATTGGCAAAGGGTTTTGCCAGCAAAGATTTAAAGTTCATAGGCTAAAATTGATACCAGAATAACAAAAATAGGCTTATCATCGCCGGTTTAGGCTGCTTTGTCCCTAAATTTGCAATAATTTATTTCGAAATTCTTTGTGATATATCCCTTGAAAACCTTACCTTTGCCGTCCTAATTTTGGACAGCTATGTTAGCAATAGTAAAAATCGCAGGTCAACAATTTAAAGTACAAGAAGGTCAAAATTTGTACGTTCCCCACCTGCAGGGTAAAACCGGAGACAAAGTAGAGTTTAACGATGTACTGTTCGTAGACAACGGCGGTAACATTTCAACAGGAGCTGCTGTTAAAGCAACTGTGAAAGCGGAAATCGTTAGCGACCTGGTACAAGGCGAAAAAGTGATCGCCTTTAAAATGAAAAGAAGAAAGGGCTTTCGTAAGAAGCACGGACACAGAACTCATTATACCAGAATTAAAATCGAAAGCATCGCTTAGTAATTAACACTTTATCGGAGTAATCCGATAATTTAAAATCATACAATTATGGCACACAAAAAAGGGGAAGGTAGTGTTAAGAACGGTCGTGATTCTCAGAGCAAACGCTTAGGTGTAAAAATCTATGGTGGACAGCCTGCATTATCTGGCAACATTATCATTCGTCAAAGAGGAACCCAATACCACCCTGGCAAGAACGTTGGAGTTGGTACAGACTTCACATTATTCGCATTAACTGATGGTGTTGTTGAATTCAAAAAAGGAAAATCAGATAGAACAACAGTATCTGTTTTACCTGCAGAAGCTACTGCATAAAAAATATTTTTTGTAGTTCCAAATAAGATTTTTATTTTTAATGTATTATTTACTAACCATTAAATCTAAAAAACATGGCAACTGCAAAAAAAGCCGCTCCTAAAAAAGCTGCAAAAAAAGCTGCACCAAAAAAAGCCGCTGCTCCTAAGAAAGCTGCTGCAAAAAAAGCCGCTCCTAAAAAAGCTGCTAAGAAAGCTGCTCCTAAAAAGGCTGCTGCAAAAAAAGCTGCTCCTAAAAAAGCCGCTAAGAAAGCTGCTCCTAAAAAAGCTGCTAAGAAAGCCGCTCCTAAGAAAGCTGCAAAGAAGAAGTAATTCTCTTCTTATTTCTCAAGCAGAAATAGATTTAATGCCCGTTCCAATTTTGGAACGGGTTTTTTATTTGACTAAACGCATTCAAGTTCATAATTTTCCAGTATGATAAGCAATGATGAAATATCCAATAATTTTTCTTTGTTAGCCAAACTAATGGATATTCATGGAGAAAACTCATTTAAGGCCAAATCCTATGCTGCTGCGGCTTTTAGCGTTGATAAAGTTTTAACCCCTCTTTCAGAAATGCCACAAAATGCTATTTTTAGTATAAAAGGAATTGGAGAAAGTGCAGGTAATAGAATTATTGAAATGCTGCAAACAGGCAAGCTGCAAATTCTAGAAGATATTATTCAAAATACCCCTCCTGGTATTTTAGAAATGCTTAAGATAAAAGGAATTGGACCTAAGAAAATTGCAACCATTTGGAAGGAATTAGAAATTGAAACACTAGGAGAATTGCTCTATGCCTGCAATGAAAATAGATTGACTTTATACAAAGGATTTGGTGAAAAAACCCAACAAAACATTAAAGAGTCCATTGAATTTTATATGGGCACCATGGGTAGATATTTATACCAACAAGTGGAAAGCTTTTCAAAAGAATTAGAAAAAATTTTAACCACTTCTCTCCCATTTACTTTTCAATTAACGGGAGAAATGAGAAGACAAATGGAAATTATTGACTCTATAGATTGGGTCACCAATGCTAATTCAGAGAGTTTAAAAGCTTTTATGAACTCCATTTCTTTCCAACTAAAAGAAGAGAATGAATCAAAACTTAGCTTTAAAAACGAACAAAATATTACCGTTCAATTTTGGTTAGCAAACCAAGATAATTTTCAATCGGTATTATTTGAAACAAGTTGCAGTGAAGAATTTTTAAATGAATGGAGTCATTCCACACAATGGGATAAATCAGCGGTATATCCGATGGAAGATGCAATCTTTTCAACTTATAATTGTTGTCCTATTCCACCATGCCAAAGAGAATCTGCATCAATAATTAATCTAGCTAAACAAAATATTATACCTAGTACAATTAACGTAGAGGATATTGCAGGAATAATACATTCGCATAGTACTTGGAGCGACGGAGGGAATAGTTTAGCCGAAATGGCTAAATCTGCAATAGAAAAAGGAATGCAGTATTTAGTAATTAGTGATCACTCAAAATCTGCTTTTTATGCAAATGGACTTAGCATTGAAAGAGTGGCTGATCAACACAAAGAAATAGATCAACTAAACCAGCAATTGGCACCCTTTAAAATTTTTAAAAGTATAGAAAGTGATATTTTAAATGATGGCAGTTTAGATTATCCAGATGAAATATTGTCCAGTTTCGACTTAATCATTGCTTCTGTTCATTCTAATTTAAAGATGAATGCAGAAAAAGCCAATGCAAGGCTTTTAAAAGCTATAGAGAATAAGTATACGAGTATTTTAGGTCATATGACGGGAAGACTTTTACTCAGTAGGGCTGGATACCCCATCAATCATGAACTTATTATTGATGCATGTGTAGCCAATAACGTTGTAATAGAGCTAAATGCACATCCTAGAAGATTAGACATAGACTGGAGATGGATAAAGAAAGCCCTAGATAAAAATGTATTGATTTCCATTAATCCTGATGCACATACCATTGATGGATATGAAGATTGCAAATACGGGGTATTGGTAGCACAGAAAGCTGGCCTAAGCAAAAATCAAAATCTAAGTAGCTTTAATGTAACCCAATTTGAACAGTTTGTTCAAATTCAACAAAATAAACGAAGTTAATTAATATTAGTAGTTGGCAATTGAACAGTAAATGTTGTTCCAACCCCATCTACTGTTTGGTAATGAATAGTACCATTGGCCTGCTCCACTATACCTTTACAAATAGCTAACCCCAACCCTGTACCAGCTGACTTTGTTGTGAAATTTGGCCTGAACATATTTTCTTTCATAGCTGCAGGAATTCCGCCAGAATAATCTTTAATAGTAATTTCAATAAACCCGTTTAAATTATTAAGTTGAATCTCAATTTTAGCTTTCCCATTCAATTCCTTACCAGCTTCCACTCCATTTTGAATAAGGTTCATGAATAATCTATTGATTTGAACTTTATCCGATTCAATATTGGAATTAGTAGAGTCATCAATTACTTGAAAATTGACTAGAGAATCACCAGCGTAAAGATTTTGCAGGGATTCAATTGTATTGGCTACAGAAAATTTTTCCAACTTAACTATACCAATATTTGCAAATTGAGAAAAGTCTCCAGCAATTTTAGCCAACTGATCAATTTGCTCTATTAATGTTTTAGCTAGATTGGCACTGAGCGTATTCACATTTGGTGCTCCCTGCTGTATGGCATGTTGCAAATATTGTATACTCAATTTCATCGGGGTAAGCGGGTTTTTAATTTCATGAGCAACCTGTCTGGCCATTTCTCTCCACGCCCCTTCCCTTTCTGTTTTTGCTAAAGAAGCAGCACTCAATTCAAGTTTACGAACCATATTATTGTATTCATTTACCAATACCCCAATTTCATCATCTCTATTCCAATCAATTTGCTGATTTTTAACCCCTAAATTCATTTTCTTCATAGTGGCACCAATAAGGCTTAATGAAGCGGTAATTTGATTGGTAATAAAAAATGCAATAGCCCCAGCAAGTAAGAATATAAAGGCATTTAAATTAATTAAAGTAGCTAAGAACCCAGATATCTCCTGATTTAAATCAATTTGAGAATTTAGGTACGGAATATTTAAATACCCATAAGTTTCACCTGTATCAGTCATGAGAGGAATATAGATACTTAAATAACCAAAACTACCAATGGTTTCAGATTGAATAAACCTTATTCGATTTTCCCGATGCATTTCTATATAAGCAACGGGATCCATTTTTTTACTTAAAAGATTCTTATTGTAAATATATGGTTGAGTAGAAATAATTAAGTCTCCTTGTGCATTGTAATAATTAATATCAACATTATGTAAATCTGAAATTTCAGCAATAACTTGTTCTAATTCATTTTTGACACCTGAATTATTAGGTTCATCATCTAAAGCCAAAATACTAACAACTTTGGCATTCAACTCATTTGCCATTACTTGAATAGACTTAGACAATCTCTCTTCATTTGAACGATTATATCTGTATATAAAAAATGAGATGGTTGCAATTCCAATTACCAAAAAAGAAAAAACACTAACAAAAATGATGGTGGCCTGAATTTGAGTGCGAATATTAAACCTTAATAATTTTTTTAACTCATCTAATTTAAACTTAGCTTTTATAATTAGTGCACCAATATGAAAAATGAATATGATAAACAAAAAGGAACAAAATAAATATGCAAATAAAGTAACGGCTTCTATAACCCAGGTGTTTCTTTTAACAACAACAACTTGTCTATCATTACCGGCATTAAACCATAATTCAGAAAAATCCCCTTCCATTTTATATACAAACTCAAATTGTGGCAATGCAGAAGAACTAAGCTGAGTAGGGAAATTATAATTATTAAAATGATTGATTATCCTCCCTTTATTATAGATAGCATAAGCGTAATTATTATTTAAGTCTGCTATCACATCTTGCGATTGGTTAAATAATTCTGGATAAAGCGCTTCGCTTTTATACCTTTTAGCATTCATTATAATAAATAAATACCCAATAGGATAATTATTCCTTTCAACAGTTACTTGATAGATATAATTAAATCCTTCAAAATTATTCTCATAAGTAAATAAATTAGGTACGTCTGTACTAACAGATTGATTAAGGACAATTGTTTTTATAGATGAATAATTAAGTGAGTCCTCATTAAATAATGGATGAAAAAGACTATCAAAAGTGTAAATTCTTGTATCATATTTATTAAGATAACCAGAAAAGTTTTGGTTAATTAAGCTGTCTTTTATGAACTTATTAGCATATTCACTTTCATGAAATCTATCAAAGTTTTCACTCAAAAAATTATTATTAAAATTAGTTGCCGCAATTTTCAATAAGTTTTCCCCTGAAGGATCCGACTGAATAGCTAATTTTTCTGCAATTCTTTTACGTTGTTCAAATTCAACTAATCTGTTCTGATGAATCACCAATGCAGCAATAGACATTGCAAAAAGCATTACCCAGAAAATAAAGAAAGAAGACTTAATAATTTGAATTTTTAAATCAGAAGCTCTTCTCCTAAGTAATAGCATAAATAAGAGTAACCAACCAATAACAATAAATTGAAATCCTATTTGTGATGCATTATATTGAAATAAAATATTGATAAATCCACTCAATATTACTATAACAATTGGCAATCCAAGGGATTGTTTTTGGCTTAAAATTGGGACAAGAATCAGTTGAGATAAGTAAAAAAAGCCTAATGCTAAAAAGCATAAGATGACGATACTTATAGTACTGTAAATTGTTAAACTAAAAAAAATGGTTACATCAAATGATATTTTAGCATCCCGAATTAAACTTTGAATTATTCCTACTATAAAAAAAGCAGTACAAGTATAAATAAAGATTCCAACAGCTTTTACTTGGAAGGACGAATTAGTAGTAGGTATATTTATATTGATTGAATAATTGTTTTTTACAAACCGCATTATCCAATAGAACAGGACTGCATTTAAAAACAAATCACCTAACGAAGGATGTAAAAAATTGGAGGCATAAATAGATGGATCAAAAAGCGAAAGCTTAGAATAATCAAAAGGAAATGGAAATAAATATGAAATCAGTCTTAGCAAAATGACCGAAACAATAAGAAATAGGAATCCCTTTTTAAAACCAAGCTCATCTATTAAATCCTTTGAAATAGCATGAATAAAGAGTAGTAATAAAAGAATTGCTGCAATCCTAAAAAAAATGGTAATGATATCATACGATACAAACTGTTTCCCGTCTTTTAAATCAATACTAAAAAGAAATAACCCGTCTTGGTTATATATAGGAGAATGAGTTAAATTATTGGTAATTGCGTATTGTTCATCAAGTCCAGGAAAATCAACAAAATCTGTACTAAAATATTTGTTCTCTATAAAATACGACCACTTAATGGGCAATACATTTACAATTAAGAAATCTTTATTTCTTAAACGAACATTTTTCTTTGAAAGTAAAAACTGACCATTTGAACTATTAACAAATTGAACCGTAGATTTCGTGTAAAGGAATGAGTTTGGCACAGTCATTTTATTGGTACTCCAATACAATTCCTCAAACTTTGATTGAGCCAATTTTTTGTATACAAATACACCAGATTTCCCTTTTTCGAGAGCCAGTTCAACTACAGTACTTGCTGAATCAAAAATTAAACTTGATAGTCTATTGGTATCATTTGCAAACAAATTAAAGCGCTCTTCTTCAGTATGAATTCTGTTCTCTAGATTCTGTTTAACTTTATCTGGACCTGAGTTATAACTAAAATAATTAGAAAAAATGAACGAGATGGTATACAGCCAAGCCGCAGTTATAATTAAATAACCGTGCTTAAAAGTTGCATTTCTAATATTAGTTAACAAATGATTAGTTTTTTCGTTTTACCGAATTCCATAACTCGTCCATCTGAACAAGACTTAAATCGGTCAATTGTAATCCTTTACTTAAAGCAATATTTTCCATCGATTTAAATCGTTGAATAAATTTCTGATTGGTCTTTTCTAAAGCCGCTTCAGGATCTACCTGCAAAAACCGTGCGTAATTGATTAAACTAAATAAAATATCGCCAAATTCAGCTTCTATTTCCTCCTGGCTTTCGTTTATTTCTGCATGATGAAGTTCCCCAATCTCTTCATCTACCTTTTTCCAAACATCGGCTTTATTTTCCCATTCAAATCCTACTTGCTTTGCCTTTTCTTGTATTCTGGCTGCTTTTACTATTGCAGGTAGCGACTTTGGTACGCCTTCAAGAATTGACTTATCTATCTTCCCTTCATTGGACTTTATTTTTTGCCAGTTTCGTTTTACTTCTTCTTCGTCTTTCACTTTAACATCTCCATAAATATGTGGATGCCTTCTAATCAGTTTCGCAGCTATTCCATTTAACACTTCCTCTAACTTAAATTGATTTTGTTCAGATCCAATTTTGCTATAAAAAAGTAAGTGCAAAAACAGATCTCCTAGCTCTTCTTTAATGCCTTGCCAATCATTCGCATCAATCGCATCTACCAATTCATACAACTCTTCAATGGTCATTGATCTTAGTGTATGTATTGTTTGCTTTTGGTCCCATGGACATTGCGCTCTAAGCTCGTCCATAATATTTACTAATCGTAAAAAAGCATCTGCAGTCTTATTCATTATATTATACTATCAGGAATGAGAAAAATATAAAAATCAAAAATAGAATACCGAAAACAATAGAGTTAGTAACTAACAATATGAAAAACTTAAGAATGGTTTTACCCCTCGATTGATTATAAAATTTACGCAAAGATTTGTACCAGTAAAACATCAAAAACCATGCGGCCAATGTTGAAGAAATTAGGCCATTTAAATAATTAACACCCTTATCAGCATTATATGTATATAATCCAGTTGCTGTAAATAGCATATTTAAGCAAATAATTAAGAATAGAATGATAAAAAAAGCGGAGTATAAATGGAGGGTATAAACTACATGATCTGCATAATAATATTTATTCTTTCGGGAATACAATAGAAATAGAATGAATGCAAAAATGGGTAAGGAAATAAAGAGCAATTTGGGAAATTGATGGGTAAATACATCAAATAATTTTGATTTCATTTCTTTACCATCTGGGTACTTCTCTTTTAATTCCAAATTTCTCCTTGTCAATTTCTTTATGATATAACCATCCCGTTTGTCTTTGGGTAAACCAGCCTGAAGAGAATCATACTCGCGAATTCCTGAATAACTCTGTTTAAAATTAACTACATCATTATTACTGATTGAATCTGCAGAATTAACTGGTTTTTTATCCTCTACCTTTTCAGTTTTGACCGCAAAAAAGAACAAAAAGAAAAAAGCAGAAGTAAAAATATACAAACGTATAGGATGCAAGTAGTCTGCCCGTCTTCCTCTTAAGTGTTCCTGAGACAAAAGGCCTGGTTTTAACAAAAGCGATTTCATGGTACTAAAAAACTTCCCATCAAAATGAAAAAGGTCAAATATAAAATGAGCCAACATATGTCTAAACTTCTCCCTTGGTTCAACATTTTCTTGACCACAGATATGGCAAAACCTGCCATGAATAACTGCATTGCAGTTTAAACATGACTTTTCTTGGCGTTCTTTTATATGAGACAAAGCTTATTTTTTGACTAAAATACGCAATTAGCTGCTTGTATGGATTACCCATTTTAGATTGTATTTTTGAATAAATAGATAATATGAAGTGGCTCTTACTTTTTTGTATATTAATGCATGGAAATTCCCTTTGGGGGCAATTCTATTTAAATGATATTATTGGATTAAAAGTATCGCAGGAAAAGTACCAAATGATGAGAAAAAGCAAAATTAACAAAATCATTGGTAACAGCATAGAAGCAGATGGGTCAAATACAAAAGGATTTATATTAAACCAAGAATTGCAAATAGATGGGAAAAAAATGACTACCACTATTGCTAATTCGTCTAGCTCGCCTGAAAAAATTACGAATATTTATGAATTAAGCAAACTAAAAAGAACAATAGTTAACAAATCGAGTATTGAAACCAAAACAGAATATGGCTACAACGAAAACGGTGCCTTAAACAAAATAACTTCGACCACTATAGATTCAGTACAAAAAAAACCCGTTACAGAAACCCATATTTGGTATTATCAACCCAATGGCTCACCCTCTAAAATGATTAAATTTGGGAATGGAATGGACACCCTTACTGTGGAATTGGTATCAGATAGTTCGGGGCTAATTATTGAAGAATACTGGTTTAAAAAAGGAAAGAAAATTGAAACCTATTATTATTACTATTCAAATAATCAATTAACAGACGTAGTAAGATTTAACATAAAAGCCAATCGCTTAATTCCTGACTTTGTTTACGAATACAACCAACAAAATCAATTGACCAGTATGATACAAATAAGTTTTAATGGAAGCGCAGTAGTTCATTGGACCTACACATATCATTCAAATGGCCTGAGAGAAACAGAAACCGCCAGAGATAAAGCTAAAAACATCATCGCAAAAATAACATATAGTTTTGAAAGACAATAATTACACAATCCTGCCAATAAAAACAGCCATACTTTCATTTGGCATGTCTGGAAAAGTTTTTCATGCTCCGTTTATTCATCATCACAAATGCTTTGAATTATCAGGCATAGTAGAAAGAACTAAAAATGTTTCTGCTGAAATATATCCCAATACAAAAATTTACCGAAGTATTGATGCTGTTTTAAATGATGATAGCATAGACCTTGTAGTTGTAAACACTCCAACATATACCCATTTTGATTTTGCTAAAAGGGCATTAGAAAAAGGGAAGCATATTGTGGTTGAAAAAGCATTTACTACAACAGCTGCTGAAGCGAAAATATTAACTGAATTAGCTAAAGAAAAAGGTTTGGTACTTTCCGTTTATCAAAACAGACGATGGGATAGCGACTTTAGTACAGTAAAGCAAATTGTAGATACACAAAAAATTGGATCAATTATTTCAGCTGAATTTCATTTTGATCGATATAAAGAAGCCCTTAGCATAAAATCACATAAAGAAACACCTAATGCTGGTGCTGGGTTACTATTAGACTTAGGCCCTCACTTAATTGATCAGGCTGTTTATTTGTTTGGAATGCCTCAAGCCGTAATGGCAGATATTAGAACGGTTAGACCGAACTCCTTAGTAGACGATGATTTTACAATTGTTCTGTACTATGAACAATTACGTGTTACACTTAAAAGTAGCTTAATGGTAAGGGAGCCAATACCTTCATATATAATTCATGGAAGTAAAGGGTCATTTATAAAAACCAGGGCTGATATACAAGAATCGGCTCTTATTAATAGTGTAATACCATATACCCCAAATTGGGGACAAGAACCGAATGAGGAAATGGGCTATTTGCATACCCAATTAAATGAAGAAATCATAAAAGAGAAAATACCAACATTACAAGGTAACTATGGGGCCTTTTATGATGGTATTTATGAATCCATCATAAATAAAAAACCTTGTTTAGTTAGTGGTATAGATGGCTGGAATGTGATGAAAATTATTGAAGCTGCCCAGTTTAGCAATAATCTGAAAAAAGTTATTACAATTAACGCCTAATCATTTGCTGCAATTTTAGACTTATCCCAAGCATTATCAGGTTTATGTTCCATAAATTGTTTGTCTTCTGCCAACAACCTTTCTTGCTGGGCAATTTCTTCTTTTACATTTTGAACATAACTATCAGAATTGTGCCGATGTTTTGACAACTTGTGTAAAGCTTTGTCATCATACAATATAAAATCGTTTGCTTTTCTTAAAGAAGTGTATTTTCTAAAACCTAATTCACTCAATATATCAACTCCCATATACACTGATGCATGAATAGACTCTCTGTAAATTTTCTCAACGCCATTATCAATTAGTTCATACGCATCTGTTCTATTCTTAGCCCTAAAAAATAATTTTAAATGCGGATAGTGCTTTGCAACCAATTCCGACAATTGTACATTTTTTTCAGGAATATCTAAAGCCGAAACAAGAATTTTGGCATGTGATGCTCCAGCAGCTTCCAATATATTGATTCTAGTCACATCTCCATAAAAAACAGTAAAACCCATTTTTCTAAGAAGTAAAACCTGATCACTATTATTATCTAAAATGGTGGCTTCAATTCCATTTGCGCGTAAAAATCTACCCAATGTACTGCCAAAATGCCCAAATCCTGCTATGATGATATCATTATGTTCTTTGGGATCAACTTTGTACTCATTATCCATTTTATCAGATTTAAACAATTTACCTGATAGAAACTTTTCATCAATGAATAATAAAATGGGAGAAATAATCATACTCACTGTTATTACCGCCATATAAAAATCCAATATTGGTTTACTAATCATATTGAGTTCGCCAATTGACCCTAGAAGAATAAAAGCGAATTCTCCAACTTGAGAAAGAAGTAAAGTGAAAAGAATTTTTTGTTGAATGACCAATTTAAAAAGTATTGCAACAGTATATAAAACAACAGATTTTAAAACCATAAAAAGCAATACTGCGAGCAATATTTTTACTGGTTGATCTATGATTAATCCAAAGTTGATTGTAGACCCTACTGCAGTGAAAAACAGTCCTAATAAAATCCCCTTAAATGGTTCTAGATTGCTTTCCAACTCGTGCCTGAATTCACTATTAGCCATCAATACTCCCGCCAAAAACGCACCCAATGCTGCACTTATTCCCGCTAAATCCATGAGCCAAGAAACAGCAATAACCAAAAACAATGCAGAAGCTGTGAATAGCTCACGCATATGTGCTTTTGCAATCCAATGAAGTAATGGACTAAATACAAATTTCCCTAGAAATATAATTACAGTAACAGCAACTATGATGGTAATTGTTGGATATTGATCAATTATACCTAAAAATCCGTCTCGTATATTTTTAACTTCGTTGCCGGTACTTGCTAATAATGGAATAATGGCAAGGATTGGAATCACCGCAATATCTTGAAATAATAAAACAGCAAAAGAAGATTTACCTGCATGTGTTTTATCCAAATTTTTCTCCTTCAAGGTTTGAAGCACAATTGCGGTAGAAGACATGGCAAATGTAAGTGATAGCGCTATAGATGTATTGATATTAACCTCTTTTACAAAAAAGAAGAACAAAAAAAATAAAATTCCAGTCAATAACATTTGTAATCCGCCCATACCAATAATTCTCCTACGCATTCTCCAAAAGGATTGGGGATTCAATTCTAGTCCAATTAAGAATAACATCATAACAACCCCAAATTCTGCAGCATGCATAATATCTTCACCCTCTGTACCTATAAAGCCTAGTACAAACGGACCAATTACAATTCCAGCAATGATATAACCCAATACACTACCAATACCCAGTTTTTTTGCAATAGGTACAAATAGCAATGCAGCTCCTAAAAAAATCATTGCATTTTGTAAAACTGATGCTCCCATTGGTCTGCGTTTAATATATTAAAGTTCTCTACTAGCTTTAGCTTGTTTACATCTATTTGCTCATTCATTAAGAAATGAACAATTTGAGTATATCGAATCATATAGTCTTCAATTTCAGCGGCACTGAGCTTATTTGCACCAGGGACAATAAATGGAGGTAAATATTCCATTTGGCATAAATGAGCAGTTTGATCAAAAGAATTCAAAAACTCTCGATGTGTGAATCTATTTCTTCCTTCTTTTTGATAAACATTGAAATTACCTCCAGAAGATATGACATTCATTGCCCACTTTCCTGCTAACTTTTTTCCATTTGTACCATAAGCCCACCCATATTCTAATACTAAATCAAGCCATTGTTTCATTAAAGGCGGACAATTATACCAATAAAAAGGGTGGTGCCAAATGATTATATCGTGTGCGATTAATTGAGCCTGTTCAAATTCTACATTTATATTAAAATCTGGATATAACTCATACATATCCCTGAAAGTAATATCGCGTAATTGTTTTACTCCTTCTACCAATCTAGCGTTTACTCTGCTATCCTCAAAACGAGGATGAAAAAACAAAATCAATAATTTTTTATTAGGCATAGACTCAATACAAATAGATTATTACAATTTAAGTTTATTTGACCGATTAACCAATTGTAGCACTGCAAATGCAGGCCCTATAGAAAGAATAGTCCAGACAAAATAGAAAGGAAGATAGTTTAGCAACTGCCCTATCATTTGAATACTCAAAATGGTTATTAAAAAGCCAATACTATTAACCAATGTTAAAGTGCTACCCCTTAATTCAGGGGGTGCATTGGCTGCAACTAAACTAGAGAACATTGGAGAGTCTGCTACAACAAATAATCCCCAAAAAATTAAATACGCAATGTATAATCCTTCAGAAGCATAATAATAAAACAAAGGGAACAACAAACAACAAACACTTGAAACCGATACAGCCACTAAAGCTATTTTGTGGATACTAAATTGCGTAGATAATAGACCACTTAAAAAACAGGAAAGAGCTCCTGATCCAATAATAATAAATGTTAAAAATGGATAATTATAATGGGGGCTGTTTAGTTTGTGAGATAACAATAATGGCACAAAAGTCCAAAAAGTGTATAACTCCCACATATGACCAAAATAGCCAAATGCAGATTTTCTCAAATCTCGAATTCGAAAAACTTTTCCAACTGCTGCAAACTGGATAACTCCTAACTTCTTTCGGTAAGGACCATCCTTAATTCCTACATACAAGATAAGTCCTCCTAAAATAGATAAGACAGAAGTTGCATATAAAACAAATTCCCAAGATTTTTTTATAGATAACCCGTTTATCAAGTGAGGAAACGCTGTTCCCAATACCAAGGCTCCTACCAAAAATCCTAGAGATTTCCCCAAACCTTTTTCAAAATAGTCTGCAGCTATTTTCATACCAACGGGATAAATTCCTGCCAGAAAAAAGCCAGTTAAAAATCTACAAATTAATATATTATAACCAGTTATCCAGTTAAATGTAATTAAACCATTAAATAGGGCTGCAAATAAGGCTGAAAAAAGAAATACTAAAGAGGGTGAATACCGATCTGCAATAGCAAATGATGCAAAAACCAGGGTGCCAATAATAAATCCAAATTGTACCGCGCTAATCAGATAAACTAAATATAACTCATCAAGGTCCTTAGCAATGGCCATTTCAGTCATAACCGCATTACCAGCAAACCATACCGAAGTACAAAAAAACTGTGCGAGAATGATGATCAATAAAATTCGCTTCATGGGGCAAAATATTCAATTATATTAGTTGACGTGCAAAAACACTAGTATAGCCTAAAACTTTTTTATAACTTGTTACAAAATATTCAACTATGCACAAACAATTGAGGGTTATTATTTGCCTACTATTTTTAGGCTTTTCTGCTCAAGCACAAAAAAAACAGCTCAGTCCTGAAGATTATGGCAAATGGCAAAGTCTAGGACAAACTGAAATATCCCCTAATGGTACATGGATTGCCTACCAAATAATTGTGCAGGAAAACAACGACAGTTTGTATGTAATAAATCGCTCTTCTAATAAATCCTATAAATTGGCTTTTGCCAGCACTCCTGAATTTTCTAAAGACAACCAATGGCTTGCTTATAGAATTGGATTACCTTTTAAAGAAGCGGAGAAATTAAGAGATCAAAGCAAACCCATTGAATATAAAATGGGATTACTAAATCTTTCTACAGGAAAAATTGAAATAATTTCCAATATTAACAGATTTGGTTTCTCCAAAAATGGAAAAATGTTGGCTGCATACTTAACTCCCCCCAAAGAAAATAAAGATAAAGGAAGTGTTCTTTTACTGAAAAATTTGATAGATGGTAGTACCAGAACTATTGGAAATGTAACAGAATATGCATTCAATAAAAAAAGTGATCACCTATCTTATATAGTGGAATCAGCTAATACAGCAGGTAATTCAGTGGAACTTTTTAATTTAAACACCTACACTTTAAAAATAATAGCTAGCGACACATTAAAGTTTTCTAAATTAAATTGGTCAAAAGAAGGCGATGGTTTCTCTTTTTTCAAAACCTTTAAAAAAGAAGATTATGAAGAAGAAAATGCTCAGGTTTATAGTTGTACAAATTTGAGTAACCCAACTATAAAAGTACTCAATCCAGCTACAATGAGTGGTTTCCCTGTTGGAATGCGCATACACAATGGATCATCGCTTAGAATGAGCGATGATTTATCATCAGTATTTTTTGGGTTAAAAGCTTGGACTTATAAACCTAAAAAAGAAGATAAAAAATCAACCGATAGTTCAAAAACAAAAGCGGATAGTTTAAAAATGGCTGCTGCAAAATTGTCGTTAAAATCGGATAATAAATTAGCAGATGTATGGCATTGGAAAGACGCTGAGATTCAACCGCGTCAAAAAGTAACTTACATTCAAGATAAAAATGCCAGCTATTTATCAGTTTGGAATACAGATAACAACAGTTTTTATCAATTAGCTACAGAAACGTTTCCAATTGCTACATTAAATGGTAATCAAAAAATGGCTGTGATTGCAACTGATAAAAAATATAAGCCAGCATTCAAAGAAGATTATGCAGATTATAGTTTAGTCAATATCAAAACTGGTGAAAGCAAGTTATTATATACTCGATTACAAGCCGGATTTTATACAGCACCTCAATCTTCACCAGATGGCAAATACCTAATTTATTTTAAAGACAAAAATTGGCAGACCTATAATATTGCTACTGGTCAGAATACCAATATTACCCGAACAATAAAAAGCAATTTTTGGAATACAAGGGACGACCATCCCGCCACAAAGCCACCATTTGGATTAGGCGGATGGATAAATGGTGATAAAGAGGTTTTATTATATGATGAATACAATATATGGGCAGTAAGTCCTGATGGATCAAGCGCACGTAAAATTGCAGATGGAGACAAAGAAGAAATTGTATTTCGCGTTACTAGAGTTGAATTTGAAGAACCTTATTTAGACGATTCAAAGCCAATTTATTTTTCTGCTTATGGAGATAAAACAAAAAAGTTTGGATATTACCAATATGAAAATGGCAAAACAGCTAAACTTATTTTTGAAGACTTACAAATAAATCGTTTAGCAAAAGCAAAAGACGCTAATGTGTTTAGTTATATTAAACAAGACTACGATTTATCTCCAGAGTTGTATATTTCCGAGAATTTTACCAAAGAGCAAAAAGCAGCTACAACTAATCTTCAACAACAAAATTATTATTGGGGAAAGAGTAAATTGGTTTCGTTTACCAATAAGTTGGGTAAAAAAATGCAAGGAGCTTTGTACTACCCAGCAAACTATGAACCTGGCAAACAATATCCAATGATTGTTTACATGTATGAGATACTATCTAATAATGTACATAACTATGTAGCTCCAAGTATTAGAAGAGCTTATAACACAACTAACTACACAACAAACGGCTATTTTGTATTCCAACCAGATATTGTTTATGAAACCAACGACCCAGGAATGAGTGCAGTAAATTGTATTGTTCCAGGCGTAAAAGAAGTTATGAAAACAGGTATGATAGACGCCAATAAAGTAGGCATTATGGGTCATAGTTGGGGAGCTTATCAAACTTCTTTCTTAATTACCCAAACTGATATTTTTAAAGCAGCTATTGCTGGCGCACCTTTAACCGATTTAATTAGTATGTCGTTATCCATTTATTGGAATAGTGGAACTCCTGATCAGAAAATTTTTGAAACCAGTCAGGGTAGATTCGATGGACCATGGTATGAAAGAACAGAAGCCCATATTCGCAACTCCCCTATGTTTAATGCTAGTAAAATAAAATCCCCATTATTAGTAACTTTTGGGGATAAAGATGGTGCAGTAGATTGGCATCAGGGTATAGAAATGTATGGTACCATGCGTAGAATGGAAAAACCTTTTGTGATGTTGGTGTATGCAGACGAGAACCACAATTTTACTAAAAAAGAAAATCAAATTGATTATCAAAAAAGACAAAGAGAGTGGTTTGATCATTATCTATTGGGGAAGCCTGCTGAGAAATGGATTACTGATGGGGTTAGTTATGTAGATCGTATGAAAGAAAAAGAGGCACCTAAGAACTAAACATCGTACTAAGCAATTCCATTTAATGAAAAAAGATTCTTTTGAAGCTTGCATTTATTTGAAGCCGCTGATACTAGCGTTTGAAAAAGCTGCAAATGAAAAAGAGGCTAAAGGAATGAAAGCCTATATGCTGAACCAATTTGAGTTTTATGGAATTAAAACCCCTCAGAGAGACTCAATAGTAAAAGCATTTCTTAAAATCAACCGAATTCAAAAGTATACTGAATTAGAGAAAGTAGTTAAATATATGTGGAGCCAAAGAGAACGAGAATGGCAATATGCCGCTATTGATTTATTGGCTTCACATATTATTTTATGGAGAGCTAATGTTATTAACTTAATTGAATACTGTTTAGTCCATAAAAGTTGGTGGGATGCTGTAGATGGAATTGGAAGTGATTGGTTCCCAAAATATTTTTCTTTATTCCCAGAAAAACAAAATTCAATTACACAAAAATGGAATAAGTCGAATAATATGTGGTTACAAAGGAGTAGCATATTATTTCAACGATCTTATAAGAAAAACACCAACACCCAGTTACTCTCTAATTATATTCTACAACATAAATCATCAAAAGAGTTTTTTATTCAGAAAGCCATTGGATGGGCTTTAAGGGAATACAGCAAAACCAATTCAGAGTGGGTTGTATCATTCGTTGAGCAAAATAAATTGGCCCCTCTTAGTAAAAGAGAGGCCTTGAAAAGAATTAAAACTCAATAATAGTAATCAAATTGAATTCGATCATTTAACGTAAGATTAGTATTGCCATTATTAGCAGGGATATAAGTAAGTGTTGTACCAACTACACTATATGCAGTATTGCTTATTCTAACTCCATTGATAAACATTTTCACTTTACTATTAGCTGCCTTTGTTTGTGTAAGGGTAAAACTAGTTTGATTAGCAGTTGCACTGAATTCATCTGCCACTTCTCTAACTAAAGTAGGAGCAATAAAAGAAACAACACCCGAACCATTAGTTGTTAATAAATCTCCGCTATTCCCATCTACGTTAGGATATGTAACTGCACCTGCGGTTATTGTACCACTAGTTTTTACATTGGTGATATTAGTATTACCTAATTGTATCGTGTTGCTACCATTGCCTATTGCGTTATGACCAATTACTATTTGATTACTCTGCCCTACACCATTTACTCGAATATTTGCACCAAGTAAAACAGAATTTGATGTTGTTGTATTATAAGTAGATCCATCAGCAATATATCTACCTGCAAAAGCCCCCAAAATAGCATTTTCATTTCCACCAGTATTCCGATCTAATGTCCCAACACCTATTGCCGTATTATTATTTCCAGTAGTATTACTTTCTAAAGCTTGAACGCCAAGTGCAACATTATATCTTCCAGTTGTATTACCATGCAATGAAGTATAGCCTAAAGCCGTATTCACGTCGCCAGTTGTATTATTGACCATAGATTGATGGCCTACAGCAACATTATAATTGCCTGTAGTTCCTGAATTCAAAGAATTACTTCCAATTGCAATATTTCCTATAGCGGAAACATTATTAAGCATAGCATTATAACCAACAGAGATATTATCTGATCCTGTAGTATTTGATAATAGTGCGTGGGAACCTAAGGCAACATTGTTACTACCGCTTAGGTTGCTTCTCATTGCATTAAAACCAAGAACAGTATTATTGGTAGCACTTGTTACTGATTTAAATGCTTCTAAACCAAGTACTGTGTTTTGTGAAGCATTACTTAGAGTACCCGTTTGTTTATGTCCAACAATAATACTATTAGAAAAGTTTTCACCCCCAGACTTTACGTCTGTTAATTTATCTAAATTCCCAACAGAACCCGTTGTGGCATAACCAGCTAATAACCCAGTAACATTTGCTTTGGTACTAATTGCAGATGTATCCACTTTCCAATCTGTAATATCTGCTGAACCATTAAATCCAGTTCCACTCAATCCATAAGAAGTACTTAAACTTTTTAAATTATCTCCTAATGAAACCCCACTGATGGTGCTCTTTGATAAATCTGTATTTTCAATCTTAGTGGTCGTTCTGCGATAATTCGACACAAAATTTGCAGTATCACTAATCTTCAATCGATTAGACAACATGCTGGCTGTATCACTGATATTCAACTTTGTAGCAATAGAACCAGTTGTTGTGTAACCCTCCAACAATGCTGTTACATTGGCTTTAGTACTGATTGCAGCCGTGTCTACTTTCCAATTAGATATATCTGCAGAACCATTAAACCCAGTTCCACTTAATCCATAAGAAGTACTTAAACTTTTTAAATTATCTCCTAATGAAACCCCACTGATGGTGCTCTTTGATAAATCAGCATTTTCAATCTTAGTGGTCGTTCTGCGATAATTTGACACAAAACTTGCAGTGTCACTATTCTTGAACCTATTCGCTAACATTGAGGCTGTATCACTGATATTCAACTTTGTAGCAATAGAACCAGTTGTTGTGTAACCCTCCAACAATGCTGTTACATTGGCTTTAGTACTGATTGCAGCCGTGTCTACTTTCCAATCTGTAATAACTGCTGAACCATTAAACCCAGTTCCACTCAATCCATAAGAAGCACTTAAACTCTTTAAATTATCTCCTAATGAAACTCCACTGATGGTGCTCTTTGATAAATCTATATTTTCAATCTTAGTGGTCGTTCTGCGATAGTTCGACACAAAATTTGCAGTATCACTAATCTTTAACCTATTCGCTAACATTGATGCTGTGTCGCTAATCTTCAATCGATTAGACAACATGCTGGCTGTATCACTGATATTCAACTTTGTAGCAATAGAACCAGTTGTTGTGTAACCCTCCAACAATGCTGTTACATTGGCCTTAGTACTGATTGCAGCCGTGTCTACTTTCCAATTAGATATATCTGCAGAACCATTAAAACCAGTTCCACTTAATCCATAAGAAGCACTTAAACTCTTTAAATTATCTCCTAATGAAACCCCACTGATGGTGCTCTTTGATAAATCTGTATTTTCAATCTTAGTGGTCGTTCTGCGAAAGTTCGACACAAAATTTGCAGTATCACTAATCTTTAACCTGTTCGATAGCATTGATGCTGTGTCACTAATCTTTAACCTATTCGATAGCATTGCAGCTGTATCACTCATCTTAAGTCGATTAGAAAAAGTACCTAATGTATCGCTAATATTTAACTTCAGATTCAATGCGTTTTGTGTTGCTATACTAATTGGCTTTCTTAAATCAGTGGTATTATCAACTGAATCAATTAAAAGATTTTTCTTAGCATCAGATGTATTTGATGCTCCAGTACCGCCATTAGCAATTGCAACTATACCATTTACATTTTTTGCATTTCCGATTATATCACCAATAATTTTTGAGCCACTAACTGATTCTATTTTTATATCTGTTATACTATAGTTGGCAACTTTAGAGGTAACAACTGAACTATCAGCTAATTTTAAACTAGTGATTTTATTATTTGCAATAGTAGGATTAGGATAGCTGCCCGACAAATCACCCCCTGCCCCTCCTATTGGACTTGCTGTGCCAGCAGAAACTGCATTAAGCGCATAGGGCACACTTAATAATTGCGTAGAACCTAAGTTTATATAATTATTACTAGCGGTGGGGTCAATCTCTACTTCCATAAACTTATCCCCTTGCATCCAAGTAACTCCTGCTAAAGTTCCTATTGAACTCATAAATCCAGGACTTCCAATTTGTACTGCAAAAAGCCCCCAGGCATTGGTTTTTACCGATCTGGTTTCAGAAAATTGTATCACACCCTGTGAAGATCCTGTTCGGATATTTACACGTAAATAAATAGTTTGATTTTGAAGTGGGTTACCTGCAGCATTTCTTGCAACACCTTGGTAATTGATTAAATTAGGTGCTTGAGAAAAAACATTATCTGACTTTAAAATTGAAAAGAATAAAATCAGGTTGAATAACCATAGTGTTTTTGCCATAGTACTTGATTATTAATGGTTACTTAATTTTTATTACTTTAAATATGCCTCTCCTTATTACCAATTTTCCAGTTCCGTCTAATTGATTAATTGCAATCATATACGCTCCTTGTGGAAATTTGCTTAAATCCCAGCGTTCTGTTCTTCCAACACCAAAATGAAAAAACAATAACTCTTTCATTTTTTTACCTTGAACATCAAATAATTCAATTTTTATTTTTCCGGAATTGGTATGCAGCAAATTGATCTCCAAAATATCCTTAAATGGATTGGGATAAATTTTAATTTCATCGGGTAAAAAAGTAGGGAATGCATTATAAACAGATGCAAATGAAGTAAATGATTGTAGTACTCCACTAGTTACAACTAGTGTACTGGTTGTTTGAGTTACTATTGATGCAGACTCTCCAAAACTTAATTCAAATTGATAATTTCCTTGACTACCATAATTCCCTGTAATATTTATAGTGGAAGGATAAATAGACTGTGCATCCCCATTGGAGTATATCAGGAAACATAGCAAACAAATTATAATTCCTTTTTTCAATACCATAGAGGTTTGCAAAATGTAAAAGAATTGTAAAACGAAGCTAAACTATTCGAAACAAAAATTGCCCGCAAAGCGGGCAATTAAACTTTATTTATTTTGTAGTGAAATAACTACATTTTTTTTGCGTCCTCTAAAAACTTAGCAAGTCCAATATCAGTTAATGGATGTTTCAACAACCCAACAATTGAATCTAATGGACAGGTACAAATATCTGCACCCAATTCGGCTGCTTTAATAATATGTAAAGGACTTCTGATTGAAGCTGCTAAAATTTCTGTTTTGTATTGTTGTACATCAAAAATATGACGCAATTGACCAATCAAATCCATACCATCCCAACCACTATCATCTACACGTCCAATAAATGGAGATACATAAGATGCACCCGCTTTAGCGGCCAAGATAGCTTGACCCGCAGAAAAAATTAAAGTGCAGTTGGTTCTGATTCCGTTATCGGTAAACCATTTGATAGCTTTTATACCATCTTTTATAACTGGAACCTTCACAACAATATTTGGATGAATAGCAGCCAACTTCTTTCCTTCTTCAACCATAGTTGCAAAGTCTGTAGATAGTACTTCAGCACTAACATCTCCATCAACTAGCTCACAAATGGTTTTATAATGTTGGGCAATGGCTTCTTCGCCTTTGATACCTTCTTTAGCCATCAAAGAAGGATTGGTTGTTACACCATCTAAAATACCTAAGTCGTTTGCTTCTTTAATTTGGGCTAAGTTGCCAGTGTCAATGAAAAACTTCATATATGTATAATTAAAAAAATATGGCAGGCTACTCACATCGCACCGCTACAACCGCTTATCCTTGCTGCATTCCTGCCCTGGGGAGGTTCAGCAGGAGCTGGTCGTGCAAGACCTGCCACACCGCAAAAGTAAGGATTGAATGCTTACCTTTGAAAAAAAAATATTTATGGGTGTAGCAGATCAATTAGCACAATTAAAAGCAGAGAAAGCAGCTGCCAATTTAAAAGAAGGGCAAGATTTTTTAGCAAGTAATAAGCAGAAAGAGGGCATTGTAGAATTGCCAAGTGGATTACAATATGAAATAATTACGGAGGGCACAGGTCCTAAACCAGCAGCACATAACGAAGTAACTTGTCATTACCACGGCACTCTTATTAACGGAACAATTTTTGATAGTTCTGTACAAAGAGGTAGACCAGCTTCATTCCCTTTAAACATGGTTATTAAAGGTTGGACAGAGGGATTACAGCTAATGCCTACTGGAAGTAAATGGCGCTTTTTTATCCCACCGCATTTAGGTTATGGTGATAGACAAGTGAATGCTCAAATAGGGCCAAACAGTACACTGGTATTTGAAGTTGAACTAATTAGTTTTACTTAAATAACTTATTGAAACTCGCTGAGTTCTAACCAGCGAGTTTCTTTTTCTTCCAAAGCCTTTTCTATTTGCACCAGTCTTTCACTTATTTTTTGAATTATTTCAAAAGATGCAGTGCCAGTGCTCAATTCATTGGTCAAGTCGTGCTTTTCTTTTTCTAAAAGGGGCATTTCCTTTTCTAGTTGCTCAAACTCTCTTTTTTCTTTAAAGCTCATTACCTTTTTTACAGGAGCTTTAGGAGTTTCTAATTTTGCAGTTACAATATCTTCAGTGCTTGCGCCCTTTCTTTTCCCTGCTTCTAAAGCGTCCCATTTATTGTCTTTCTTTTCATTCTCCTTCTGCCAAATTCTATACTGTGAATAGTTCCCAGGAAAATCCCTCACTTCTGCATTGCCCTCAAAAACAAATAAGTGATCTACCAAACGATCCATAAAATAACGGTCGTGCGATACTATTAAAACACAACCTGGATAATCAACCAAGAAATTTTCTAACACAGCCAATGTAGGTAGGTCAAGATCATTGGTTGGTTCATCCAATATTAAAAAATTGGGATTGGTAAATAAAACCACCAATAATTGCAATCGCTTTTTCTCTCCTCCACTTAATGAATTCAAATAAGTGTACTGTTTATCTGGCGTAAACAAAAAGAGTTCTAAGAACTGCGCAGCACTTAAAGTGGTACCATCTGCTAAAGGAAAATTCTCCGCAAACCCTTTTACATATTCAATTACACGAACATTTTCTTTGAAAACCAATCCCTGTTGAGAAAAATTTCCAAATACGACCGTGTCACCAATATTAATTTTACCACTGTCGGCCGACTCTAATCCTTGTAAAATATTTAAAAAAGTAGACTTCCCTACTCCATTCTTTCCAATGATACCAATACGTTCCCCTTTACTGAAGTTGTAATCAAAACCTTTTAATATGGGCAAGTCTCCATAGCTCTTATATACTTTTTTCATCTCCACCACTTTGCCCCCCAATCTGCTCATTTTTACTTGCAGTTGTAACTGTGCATCTTCTATTTTTTGCTTGGCCCTTGCCTCTACTTCATAAAAATTATCTTGACGGCTTTTACTTTTGGTAGTTCTAGCTTTAGGTTGCTTTCGCATCCACTCCAGCTCTTTGCGATAGGTATTTTTAGCTTTGTCTATACTAGCTTGTTCACTTTCCAAACGGGCAGCTTTCTGCTCCATGTATTGTTCATAATCCCCCCGATACACATATAAATTTTCTCTCTCCAACTCCCAAATTTCATCGCAGGTAGCATCCAAGAAATATCGATCGTGGCTCACTAATAAAAGAGTTACTTTTTCTTGGTTTAAATAATGCTCTAGCCACTCAATCATTTCCACATCTAAATGGTTGGTTGGCTCATCCATCATTAATAAGGTATGCTGGTGTGCAAAGCCAATATCAATAAGGGTTTTAGCCAATGCCACCCTCTTTCTTTGGCCACCACTCAATTCTTTAACCGGATTGGTTAAATGGTGAATATTCAATTTATCTAGAATCTGCTTAACCTTGGCCTCAAAATCCCAAGCACTTAAGTCATCCATGGCTTCAATCCCTTCTGTAATGCCAATGGCGTCTTCAGCCTCTATGGCCGCTTCGTACTTTTTAATGGCAGTGATTACTGGATGATTCAGGTGAAATATATTTTCTAGAACCGACCAAGACTCTTCAAACTGGGGATCTTGCTCAAAAAGCGCCACTGTAACGTCTTTGTGGATCCAATATTTACCAGCATCTGGGGTCTCTAAACCCGCTAGAATCCTTAACATGGTTGACTTCCCAATACCATTTCTGGCAATTAGGGCTATTTTATCACCTTCGTTTATATGAAAGGAAATATTACTGAAAAGTGGATTAATACCATAGCTTTTGGTTAATCCTTCTACCGAAACATAATGCATGCTGCAAAACTAAGTATCTTAGACGCTAATTCCGAGAAACAAAGAACCTAGTTGTAAAAGAAATGATCAAAACACCACTTAGGAACCTTAGCATACGCAATAAGTTGTTCCTTTCGCATTTCCTGATTTTATTGATCACCCTTATTATCATTGTAATATCGGTAAAAGTGAATGACAAGCGATTGCTCATGCATCAAATGATGACTCACTTAGACGATATCAGAAACAATATTGGTAAACAAAGTGAGGCAAGGCAATCGTTTTTATTAAAAGACCGATTTACAGAAAGTTTTTATACAACTGGTACAACCGAGTCTATTATAGACTATGACAAACTCATTAAAAAAATTGATAGCAGCCTATTAAGTATAAATCAAAACAAATTATCTCGAAACTCCCCTATTTCTGAAAAAATAGTAACTATAACCAGAAATATTCATGCGCAGGAAGTCTTTTTTAATAGAATGGTAGATTCTGTTAAACAATTAGGCATGGGAAACCAAGGGCTAATTGGGGCATTAAATCAACATAAGAATGAACTAATAACTAGCAACCTAATTTCTTCAACCGATTTAAAAAAATTAGATGAATTAGCAACCACTTATTTACTAGATAAAAACGAAAAAGCGGCCATTCAATTTGACTCTTTAGCTAGAAAGTTGCTTTTTGCATACAGCAATAATTCAATTGCAGAAACCATTTTAGAAGAATATAGAAAAACATTTGTAAGAATAGTAAAACTAGAAAGGAGTATTGGCAATAGTAATCAAGACGGCTTACAAAATGAACTAATTAAACAGAGCAAAAGCAATGATGAGCAACTTCAAGCAACATTAACTTCAATTAATGCGCTTTACGAAGAAGACATTAAGAGATTAGAATGGATTTTTTATGGATTAATAGGAGTAACCTTAATTGCAGGCCTTTTGTTTAGTTATCTAATTTCAATTGAAATAACCCGTCCACTTATTGAACTAAACAGGGCAACCAAAGAAGTGGTTGCTACAAAATTCAAAGACGATATTAGCTCCGACTTTATAGACGAAGGACGAATGGATGAAATTGGGCAACTTGCCATCAATTTTAACTTAGCAATTAGAAAAATAAGAAGAAGTATTAAAATTATTCAGGATAAATCGGAAAGCTTACAAACCAAAAATAAACAGCTTTTAGAGAACGAAGAAACACTGAAAATGATTAGTGCACAGAAGGATAAATTTCTTTCTATTATCTCTCATGATATGCGTGCCCCTTTAAGTAGTATTATTAGTTTCTTAGATTACTATAAAGACAACTTTAAGAATTTTACTGAAGCTGAAATTGAATTTGTATCTAGCAATTTAAATACACACGTAAAAAAAGTGGTTGAAATGTTAGATGGATTATTGATGTGGTCTAGATCTCAAACAGGTGAAATTCAGATGAATTTACAACCAATAGATTTAGCACAAATTATTGAAGACACAGTTACCGTACTAAACCAAAGCGCGGTCAATAAAAATATCAGGATAAGAACTTATTTGCATAGTCAACTAATTTGGGCCGATAAGAATATGACTGCATTTATTATCAGAAATATCTTAAGCAACGCCATAAAATTCACCAGTGAAAATGGACTTATAGACATCAACACAAAGCGTAATAAATACAATGCTTTTGTAATCATTAAAGACACAGGAGTTGGCATAACCGCAGATTCTCTCTCTAAGCTTTTTCAAGACAATGTTAGTTATTCAACCTTTGGTACGGCTAATGAAAAAGGCATAGGATTAGGCTTGGTTCTTTGTAAAGATTTCATGAATAAGATGAATGGTAATATTGAAATAGAAAGTATTCATGGTGAAGGAACCACTGTAAACCTTCTTTTCCCATTAGTAAGCAGAGGAGATTAATGCAACACCAATATTTTTTATTGAATAAGCCTTACAACATGGTTTCACAGTTTAAAAGCAGCCATGCTGTTCGTTTATTGGGCGATTTACATTATCCTTTTCCAGAAGGCACGCATGCTATTGGCCGGCTTGATCATCATTCGGAAGGATTACTACTACTTACCACAAATAAAAAAGTAACCCGATTACTTTTTCAAGGAGCAATACCACATAAAAGGGGTTACCATGTATTAGTAAATAATCATGTATCAAATGAACAACTGACACTACTCAGCAATGGGGTCCAATTTAAAATAGGTCTCAACGTATACCATACAACTTCCCCCTGTGAGGTTGCGATTGTAAACCCACCTATTGTTCAGTTCCCAGGTGCATATATAGAATCTGAAAGAGTGGCTCATACTTGGCTGAGTATTGAATTAACCGAGGGAAAATACCACCAGGTCAGAAAAATGCTGACAGCAGTTCAACTCAAATGTAAGAGACTGGTTAGGGTGAGTATAGAAAACCTTCAACTAGGCAATTTGGCTCCTGGACAAGTAAAAGAAATTCAAGAAATGGATTTTTTTGATTCACTAAAAATCACCAATTATTGAAACTGTTGAAGGGGAGCTTAAAATTGCAATTAAAGCTATCCACGAACTATTTCTTAACTTTGTGGTTTATATACCATGAAGCAATTCACCATTCCCAATATTTACAGAAGCAACCTAATCAGCGAGATTAAGGAAACCAGAAAAGCGGCCGATAAACTCAAAAAAGATTTTACGCCAACCCTTTTAAATTTGGGTCCTGTACATATTTATTTGGCTAGGCATTTTGGGTTTTGTTATGGGGTAGAAAACGCCATTGAAATTGCTTTTAACACCATTGAGCAAAACCAGGGCAAGCGCATTTTTTTGTTAAGTGAAATGATTCACAACCCGCAAGTGAATGCCGATTTAATTGCCAGAGGGGTGCAATTTTTACAAGACACTTATGGCAAACAATTAATTCCGTTTGATGCTTTAACTGCAGAAGATGTGGTGATTATTCCAGCATTTGGTACAACACTAGAAATTGAATCCATGCTGAAAGCCAAGGGAATTGCAGTGGAGAAATACAATACCACCTGCCCTTTTGTAGAAAAGGTTTGGAACAGAAGTGAACAAATAGCTGGCAAAGGGTACAGTATTGTTGTGCATGGAAAACCTAAACACGAAGAAACCAGAGCCACTTTTTCGCATGCGTCGGCCAACACACCCACAGTTGTGGTAAATGATATGCAGGAAACCATAGAACTGGCCAAATACATTACTGGCGAAAAACCAGCAGCCGATTTTTATATTGAATTCAAAGGCCGTTTCTCGGAGGGATTTGATATTACCAAAGACCTTCAAAAAATTGGCGTGGTTAATCAAACCACCCAACTCGCTACCGATACACAGGCCATTTCTGATTATTTAAAAGAAGTGATTCTTCAACACTTTCAGTTAGACCAAACCAGCGTTGCATCTCGGTTTGCAGATACCCGCGACACCCTATGTTATGCCACCAACGACAACCAATCAGCTGTGAAAGGCATGCTAGAAACAGAAGCCGATATTGCCATGGTAATTGGTGGACACAATAGCAGTAATAGTTCACATCTGGTTGAATTATGTGAAGCCAAATTCCCTACTTATTTTATTGATGGACCAGATAAATTAATAAGCAAGGAAAATATTATTCATTGTAATTGGCATACCAAGGAAATGAGTACCATTCATGGCTATTTACCCAATGCAAATCCTTTAAGAATAGTTATGACAAGTGGAGCTAGCTGCCCCGATGCCGTGGTAGAAAAAGTCATTAGAAAAATAGCTTCTTTTTATGGAGTAGAAGACCAATTGGTTAATTAACGAAATTCCACCATATACCCACTCTATTCCAAAGCCCTTGACCAGGATAATTATTGGCTTGCATATTCATTTTTGAGAAAAGGGTATTGATATTTTCAAAGCGGATAAACCCTTTAAAACTTTTAATTCTAAAGTGCAAAAATGCATGCAAGTCTGGTCTATTAGAAATGCTTATATTATTCTGATAAAAGAATTGTCCTAATAACGGACTATACCCATCGGCTTTATATGCAGTATTATAACGAACTTCAACACCAGTAGATAAAAATAAATTGGTGTAAAAATTACCTTCAAACGCAAATCGATTTCTAGTTATAATAGAAGGTATATTCACAGGGGCACCACCAATAACTTGTTGCATATTGAGTTCTGCGTACCAATTAAAATGCTTTGCCAATTTAATTTTCTTAGCAACACCCAATTGTAGCACATTGAACAAAGTAGCTTCTTGTTTTGCGGTAAAGAAACTATCGAAGTACAAATAATTGCTTACCACATTGTATTCACCAGTTATGGTTAAATTTTTTGAAGGGTTCTCATAAACACCAAAAACACGAATGATATTTTCTTTGTTATATCCTACTCTATTGGCAACAGGGAACGTACTTAAGCTATTGAATATATAAGAGGGTGATCTATTCACATTATGGAACCCTACATTTAAAAATCCAATCTTTTTCCCCAACAATCTTTTCATACTTATATAAGCACTGTAATCGCCAGAATTAAATCCATTTAAATAAAACTCGCCTTTTGCTTCTAAATCCCAGACCTGGTTTTTGGTTCTATTTCTATACTCACCAGTAACAAAAATATTATTGAGAGAAACCGTATTAAAAGTATCAAGGGTTCCTTTAATATTTTGCAAACCAATACCCGCTTTTAAAAATTGACTTTGGTTATTCTTATCAGGAAAAGTGATTAAACTAAATTCATTGGTAAGCAAATTCCAACTGTCTTTAAACTGAAATGCTTGTGCATTCCGTGTGGTGTAATTGAAATAAGTTTTATATCGATTAGAATCTACATTATTATCAAAAAAATTCGACAACTGCTGTTGCAATTTAAATACATGTTCAATCCTAAATCTTGGATAAAATATTTTATAAGTGATAGAATCGGTAACAATTGAATCTTTTTTACCAATATCAAAATGATGCTTAATCAAGAGCATATTGTCTTTTTGCAAATTACCCGTACTTACATTGGTATTAAATGGATTTCGAATTGCAGCACCCGACCTACCCATTCTTGTTTCTAATTCAAATGGATCATTTAAAGCAAGACTGTCTAATTTGTTTACATCTACCAATCCCCCATTTTCTGAAACGGATGCTTTATTGGCCAAGTAAACAAAGAACACTTCATATTGTCTATTATTGGTTTGATAATGACTGGTAAACCTAAAATTATTGTGACTGGCATTTTGATTCTTCAAACTACCCGGTGAGTTGCTAAACCGATATTCAAAACCAAAATTGAAATTACTTTTTCTATTTTGGGTATGCTTTAAATCTATTAACTGTTCTGCTTTAGCACCCAACAAATATCCCAACTCGGTATAAGGTCTGGTGGTTTGATAAAATCGAGTATTCTCTAAAGTGAACTTGTACATATCGTACTGATGAAATCCTGCATCAAATCCTGCTTTCATTAATGGATGAAAGCGCATTGATTGTGCTGCTGTGCCAAAATTTCCTAAATGATAGTTTTGGAAAGGCATAGGGAATCGTGTAGTAAAATCATTGATAGAAGAATCTAGTACCCTATTTCTTGTAGAATCAAAAAAGCGATAAAATATAGTGATAGAATCTGCAAACTGATCCCTTTTCTGTAAAGAGTCGTTCTTCCCTTTGCCAGTTCTAGACTGTTGCATATTATTAGCCCCAGAAAAAGAATTCAATTGACCTGGTCTAAATGATTGAGCCCAGCTATTATTAGCAACAATGCATAGCAGCAGCGCAACAACTAAATAAAATTTATTTTTTGAAGGATGCATCCAATTTTTTTTACAATCCTTTTATCAACTCTTTAAATAGCAAAGTCAGCTTTGGTTCTGCGTCTTTTGCTGCTTGTAGTACTTCTTCATGGGTAATTACATTTTCTTCCTCACGAATGCCTAAATCGGTAATTACGCTGGTAGCAAATACTTTCATACCACAATGAACGGCTACGATATTTTCTTGAACCGTGCTCATCCCTACTGCATCTCCACCCAATGCATGAATCATTTTATATTCAGCCCTAGTTTCAAATGTAGGACCAGTAACTCCTGTATATACACCTTGTTTTAAATGAATGGCATTTGTTGCAGCAATCTCTAAAGCTTTTGAAACCAATGCCTTGCTATATGGCTCACTCATATCTGGGAATCTGGTACCTAATGCTTCTTCATTTTTACCCAACAATGGATTCAATACAAATAAGCTAATATGATCGGTAATGACCATTAAATCACCCACGTTAAACGCGGGATTTACACCCCCGGCAGCATTAGACAACAGCAAGGTTTTAACACCCAATAAATGCATGGCTCTAACTGGATAAGTTACTTGTTGCGGAGTATAGCCTTCATAAAAATGGAAACGACCACTCATAACCCATACTTTTTTTCCGCTTAACTCACCTAGAATTAAACTTCCACCATGACCTTCTACTGTACTAACTGGGAAATAGGGGATTTCGCTATAAGGTATGCTTACTTCAACTTTAATTTCACTCGATAAATTACCCAAACCACTACCTAAAATGATGCCTATCTCGGCTTTTGAATTTACTTTACTTTGTATAAATGCAGTGGTTTCCGCCAACTGGCTCATTAAATTGGACATATTCAAAAATTAGAGGACAAATATACTTCAAATAAAAAATAAGGCCATCAACTAGAAGCTGATGGCCTTAGGTAAGGTATGTAATTTAAGACTAGCTTAAACGTTTTACATTTACTGCATTCAAACCTTTTCTTCCTTCTTGTACGTCAAAGATAACTTTATCGTTAGCTTCAATTTGGTCAATAAGACCGTTCGCATGTACAAAAGTTTCTTTGTTGGAATCATCATGCTTAATAAAACCAAAACCTTTTTCTTCGTTAAAGAACTTTACAGTTCCTTGAATTTGTGTGTCCATTGTAAAAATTGTATATTAATAAGGGTGCAAAGATACAATTAATATGCTCCCCTCCCTAAAGTTAATTGTTAAAGTCTCGAATATGGCTGCAAACTGCTGATTTGTCTCAATCCTACTAATTCATCATGCCTACCGCCAAATGGTCTATAATAAACCAAAATAGTGTAGTTGTTCTCCGTTTCCCAATAGTTTCCTTCGGTTAATGCAGGATTGGCTGGTAGCGCTGCATTGTTGATGTCTTTGGTAGAATAAGTATAGCTGTAATATCCTTGTTTTAAGGTTAAACGCTTATAATAAACGCCTTTGCGTTCATCAAATTCCATTAAAGAAGAATCACTTATTTGATTACCAGTTAATTCTCCCACCAAGTAAACTTCTTTACCTACAATAGGTTGTCTGTTTTCTGGAGCTAAAGTAAATTCTACTTCAGCGTAATCCGATTGCCACCATGGATTAATAGATTCTGTAGTAGCAATTTCACTAAAACCATTTAAATCTCTGTACCACAAATACCTGAGTCCTGTTCTAATAGCATCTGGTTTTACATACACTAGAACAGGAATATTTAATCTAGTAATTTTTTCAACGCGATCACTTTCAAAACGCAAACTTCGTAAGTCTACCCATCTGTATTCTTTGCCAGCAGGAAACAAACAATCCTGTTCAGAATTATATTCAAGCATATTGCCCCTGATAAAGCTTGGTTGCAATTTTTGTGCAGCATTATCCCATCGCCCATTTTGCAAAATAACTGTTTGTATTTGTTGTGGATTAATTGAGTTTAAGGGCAATGTATTAACACCCAATTGAATTTTTTGGTGTGTTTGAATCAACTGCGAATTATATGGCTGCTGAATTTGAGCCGCAATACCCACTTTATTATCTACCACATAAAACCGCTTGGTAAATAATAGCTTGGAAGTATCTGCATCTTGAAAAACTTTTAGAATATAGTTACCGCTTCTTGTTGGAACAGCAGAACGATCGGGCAGTATAGTTTGATAATGCACATATTGAACTTGGGCAATAGAAGAAATTCTGTACTGACTAATTCTATTTTGTTGAAACCCCTTTATATAATCAAATGGACTCCGCTGGGCTACGGACCAATCTGCATTGCATAATTGAAAAGTATAAAAATAATTTTTAGGATATGCACCCAAATCGTCAAAATGTAATTCAAGTTGATCGGTAGAATTTAATCCAATAATGGGTAAAGCCAATTGATTGTTTTGCGGAAATAATTTAACTGTTCTTATAGAAGGCTTAAAAACATGATCGGGCTTTAGTTGGCTAAATCCATAAAATGAGCTAAGTAGGCAACAAATAAGCAGGATGTATTTCATAAAGGATAAACTTACTGAAACTATTGTATTATTAGTAGCTTTGATATAGTCAAAAACCGTACCGTTTGAATTTTTCTCTTTTCATAGCCAAAAGGCTTGCTTTCAGCAAACAGCAGTCTTTTTCACGATTTATTATTCGGCTTTCAGTAGGTGCCACCACTGTTGGCATAGCGGCAATGATAATAACCCTCTGTTTTGTAAATGGATTTCAACAAACAGTAGCAGATAAAGTATATAGTTTTTGGGGACATATTCGGGTACAACATTTTGAGCCAGATAAATCTATGATGGCTGAAGAAGTTTCCATTAATAGGGATACCAGCGTAGAAAAATTGATTGCATCTCAAAAAGAAGTATCCAAAATTCAGGCATTTGCCACAAAGTCGGCCGTTTTAGAATTTCATAAAAATATTGAAGGGGTATTGTTAAAGGGGATTGAAGCCAACTACGACAGTAGCAGAATTAAACCATTTATTACCCACGGCAGATGGATTCATTTCTCGGATAGCAGTTATAGCAAGGAAATAATAGTGTCTGAACAAATAGCCAGCTTATTGAATATTCAATTAAAAGACACAGTCACTGTTTATTTTGTTGGATCCAATGAAACCAATACGAGTTATAGAAAATTAATTGTTTCGGGCTTGTATAAAACAGGTATTGAAGAATACGACAAAGTTTTTTTGCTAGCCGATTTAAAATTAATTGCAAGAATTAATAATTGGTCCGAGGATCAGATTGGGGGTTACGAAATTTTTATTGACCAACAATTCAATAAAGATTCGGTTAATCAACAACTAATGAGCAACCTACCTACTGAATGGATGAGTAGAACAGTAGCTTCTATTTACCCCAATATTTTTGATTGGCTAGATATTCAAAATATGAATAGAAATGTAATATTCATCATTATGGCAGTAGTGGCCATAATTAATATGATATCCTGTTTGCTCATTTTAATTTTAGAAAGAACAAGAATGATTGGTGTTTTTAAAGCATTGGGGGCAAATGACAAGAGCATCATACAAATTTTTCTATACTATGCAGCAGTTATTGCTTTAAGGGGAATTATAGGAGGATTTATTATTGGTATGGGCTTAGTGCTATTACAACAGTATACAGGATTTATTAGCTTAGACGAAAGCTCCTATTATGTAAAAACAGCACCAGTTCAAATTATTTGGTGGCAAATCATTACCGTTTGTATTACCACATTTATGGTATCATTTGTAGTAATGTTGATACCCGCATTATTGGTTAAAAAAGTGAATCCTATTAAAGCAATTCAATTTAGGTAAGCGGTTATTTTTTAATCAAATGAGAAAGTAGTATTCCCGCAGCAACTGCAGCATTTAGTGATTCAGCTCCACCAATTCTTGGAATATGAATAGGCGCTGTAATGTAAGGGAGAAGCTCACTATGGATGCCTTTAGACTCATTCCCAATAATTAATACCCCTTCTTCTATTGCCGATTGCCGATAAACTGATTCCCCAGCCAACAAAGCCCCAAACACCTGCAAATCAGTATCCAGCAATAATTGGGCTAAATTACCGTACCCCACTTTTACTCGAATAAAACTACCCATGGTACTTTGAATAACTTTGGGATTATACACTTCTACTGAATCATCAGAAGCCAAAATAGTATCAATACCAAACCAGTCTGCTATTCTAATCAGCGTTCCCATATTTCCTGGGTCTTGAATTCCATCTAGTACCAATGTTAATTTTCCTTTTTGGGGCTTTTGTGCAATGAATTCTTGTTGTTGGGCTACCGCCAACACTTTATTGGCAGTTTGCAAACCACTTATTTTTTGCAACTCATCGGCTGAAACCCTTATGAGTGTTGATTTACCCATTAAAGGATGTTCCCATTCATTCAACGCAAAAATTTTTTGCACCACAAAAGAACTGTTCAATAGTTCATCTACCCCTTTTACGCCTTCCACAATAAATAGTCTTAAAGCATCCCTTTGTTTTTTGTGGTATAAACTTTGAATATATTTGGCCTCAATCTTGCTTAACATTGTGTATGCATTTTATGGTAAAAAGGAGTTTTATTGGTTTTTTCGGCTTGTTTGCAGCAATGATAATGCTGTATTCCTGCTCTGAACAAAAGAGAACCTGGGTAAGAAACTATCCCAAAAACACTCCATTTGTTTACAATAACCAAATTAGCCTTCATGGTAATTTTACCAAAGATGAGAAAAAACGTTTATTATCAGATTTGCAAAATTATTGGGACGATAGCCTTAAAGTTCCTAAACAACAACAATTTGGTCTTTTTTATAAAATAAAGAACCCAGCCGTTTTTGATAGCACCAATATCAATAGGTCTGCCCTCTTTATGAATTCCTATTTGAATGCTCAGGGGTATTATTATTCTATATTAACCAATCGATTTACGATTGATACGGTGAAAGATCAAATTAGGGCCAGTGTTTATATGGATATTGATGCAGGAAAAAATATTACCATTGATCTGGTTTCCTTTGAAATGAACGATTCAACCCTTCAACATTTGGCTGTAGCAGAATCAGAAAAAAGTTATTTGAAAAAAAATAAACCCTATTCAAAACAAGTTATCAGCAATGAGTTAGATAGAATGGTAGGCATTTACAGAAAAAATGGGTATTATAAAATCACCAGAGAAGATGTTTATGCTTATGTAGATTCAAATAATACCAAGTTATTCGCTTTAACAATTGATCCATTTGAACAAGCAAAACTATTATCAGAAGTAGCAAAAGCAAAAAAAGAAAATCCCAATTGGGATATAGCCATCAGACAAAGAGAAGTGGAAGATAGTTCTAGGTTATACAAATACCATATTGGCAATTTGTACTATTATCCTGAAACAAAAATTACAGATGTTCCCGATAGCTTAATGACCGATAAAACCTTTTTAGAAAAGAAAAGTGAATCTACTTTTATGCGATACAAAAAAGGATTATTCAACTTTAGGCCATTAAAAGAAGATACGTATTTTAAAAAAGGGGATGTTTACAATGAAGAAAAATATTTTAAAACGGCTAATGCATTAGGACAATTATCCGCTTGGCAAAATATTGATATCAGGCCAGAAATAAGAAACAGAGATACATTAGATATGTATTTTTTCATGACACCGGCAGTTAAACAAAGCTTTACAGTTGACTTAGAAGCCAGTAGAAATATTGCAGACATTGGCGTTACCAACCTTTTAGGTATTACTACCAATTTATCTTATAATAATAGGAATGTTTGGAAAAATGCCATTCAATCTATTGCCACTTTTAGAACGGGAGTTGAATTAAACATTTTAAGCAGCAGTAATCAGCCCGATCAGTTGCTACAAACATTTTTGATTAACGTAGGGCATACTTATATTTTTCCAGGAATTATTCAACCATTCAAAAGATGGAAAGGTTTAGACAAAATTGACAATAGAAGAACACTGTGGTCGGTGAACGGGGGCTATGTGGATAGAAGAAATTTTTATAGGGTAAGAAATTTGACCACTAGTTTTGGATACGAATGGAAAAAAGGAAATAACTCCTTTTTATATAAGCCTATTAACGTTGAATTGTATTCAATTGATAAGCTCGATTCACTAGATCAATTAATCATCAAAAATCCTTTCTTAAAAGCCTCATTTAACGAAGGTAGTATTGTAAGTCAAAGTCTTTCTTTTGTAAGAACCACCAATGGTATTAAGAATCCCAATAAAAATAAATTTTATCGTTTAGCAATAGAAGAAGCGGGAGGATTATTTGGTTTTATTCCTGGCTTGCAAGGAAATATTTATAGATACATTAAAGTAGAAACTGAATATAAACAATCGGTAAAGTTTGCAAAATCAGAATTGGCTTATAGGGCTTTTGCAGGTATCGGTTACAATTATGGAGGCGATACCATTATTGGTCCTACCCTACCTTTCTACAAACAATTTTCTGCAGGTGGACCCAATAGTATGCGTGCATGGAGATTGAGACAATTAGGGCTAGGCAGTTCTAATCAAAGTGAATTAGATACAGCAGCAAATGCATTTCGAGATAGATTTGGAGACATGCAATTGGAGTTCAATGTAGAATATCGTTTTCAATTGGCAACAATAGGTAGTTTTAAAATAGGTTCTGCGTTGTATGCGGATATTGGCAACGTCTGGAATATAAAAAGAGCCGCTTCTACCGATTCAGATACCCGTTTTTCATTAAATAGTTTTACCAGAGATATGGCTATAGGGATTGGAACTGGACTTAGATTCGACATGTCCTATTTTTTAATCAGACTTGATTTTGCTTATAAGCTAAAAGATCCATTAAGGGCTGCAAATAATGGATGGATGAGCATTAAAGATTTTACTTGGAACGATATAAGACCGAATGGAATTAAAGTACCCAACTTTGCACTACAATTAGGAATTGGATTACCCTTCTAATGATTTAAGTGCTTCAATTTCTTTTTCAAATGCATCCATTGAAAGGGCTTGATCTACGTTAAAATGTCCTATTCGGGTTCTTCTTAAACTGCTCATATATCCTCCTACCCCCAGTGCTTTTCCGAAGTCATTGGCTAAGCTTCTGATATAAGTTCCTGTTGAACAAACCACCCTAAAATGAACGATAGGCAATTCAATTTTCTCTATATCAAATGAGTAAATGGTTATAGGTCTAGGCTCTAATACAACATCAATTCCTTTTCTTGCTGCTAAGTATACGGGTTTCCCCTCTTGTTTAATAGCAGAATGAATAGGAGGTATTTGCATGATCAAACCTTTAAATTCATTGGTTGCTGCTACAATTTGTTCGGCTGTTAAATGGTCTATTGAACAAAACTGGGTTGGCTCAGATTCCAAATCATAAGTTGGCGTAATGGCACCCAAAGTAAAAGTACCAGTGTACTCTTTCTCCATACCCATGTACTCATTAATCTTCTTAGTAAATTTTCCCGTACATACAATGAGCAAACCGGAAGCCAAGGGGTCTAATGTTCCAGCATGACCTACTTTTACAATTCTCGTGATATTTCTAATTTTTCTTACCACATCAAAGGAAGTCCATTCAAGTGGTTTATCAATTAGTATTGTTTTTCCTTCTAAATAGGGTTGTAAGGCAGGATGTATTTCTTTTTGCTTCATTTTATTTTAACGCAGTCCAAATTGAATCTAAGACTGGTTTGGGTGCAAAGGAACTATTTTTATAAGGAACAGCAAATTCAGAAGCGTGTTTTATTCTTTCGTCGGTAGCAGGATGAGATTGCATAAAGGAAAGTACTTCTGGAATTTCAGGACTATTTTCTTTTAAGCGTTCCATTAATTTTTTCATTGCCAAGGGATGAATATTGTTTTTAACCAATATTTTCATGCCCTCTTCATCGGCACTTTTTTCTATACCCCTAGAAAAATGCATGGTTCTTAATCCCTCAGCATTCTCAACAACAATGGAAAAAATTCCTGAAATATCATTCAACACAACCGAAACAATTAGACCTGTAGCGGCACTTCTTAATATAGACCTTAAACTATGTCTTTCATTAATATGCGCAGTTTCATGCCCTAACAAAGCAGCTAATTCATCCGGAGACTTCATTGCCCTTAATATTCCAGAATAAACCACAATATTTCCACCTGGAATAGCATAGGCATTTACTTCTTTATTTTTTACAACAGTAAGTTTAATAGGGTAATTGTTGCTTAGTTGCATTGATCGGGCAAATTCTTGCAACAATTTTGTTCTCTCCTTATCAATGGTTTCAGCTTGCATCATTGATTGATACATTTTTTCACCCAGTTCCGTTTCTGTAGATGGTTTTATCAATTTTAACCCTGCCCAAGGAACAATGGTTGAAACACCCCAATACACACCAGTTAATAAAATGCCCACCATTATAACCAATGAAAAAACATTCATCCTTAAAAGCGATCCTGCAAATGATTGGTCTTTCTGATTAAGTTTTTGTTTTAGGTCAACTGCAAAACTTTCATCAGCATTAAATGAAATATAATTAGTGGCATTCCTATTTAAGAATACAAATAGATTGTTTCCGGTTTGCTGAATAGAACATTGCTTATAAGGGAAAAACAAAACGGTTGCTTCTTTATTCCAATAAGCGCCTAATTGAATAGAAATTCCCTCAGCGTTAAAATACATTAATGCAAGCTTGGGACCAGCTTGTAACCCATCAAAAAAATTGACCTGTTGAATATTGTCCATTATATTATAAAACCAAAGTCAAAAAAGTCGGTTAAATCTTCCCCAGTTGCATCATCAAAATTTTCCTGTGTTTGTCTTAATTCATCAAATGCTATAGTACCATCAAGAACCATATTTGCAAGCAAAAAACGCATACTTCTTATCACAATCCATGGAGTAGCTAATCCTAAAGTGAAAACAAATAATAAAAGATTAACCATGATTAATGCTAGAAAATCTCCACCAGTAGCAGTAGACTTCAACAACATTGTTTGATCTCCTTTGGTGAGTCTTAAATTATTGATGAAATAGGCAAACAAATCTTTTTGCCACCAAAAAAAATAGATGCCAAAAGTGAAAATACTCAGCAAATAACCTTTTACATTAAGCCAGAAGTATTCACTACCCACTCCCTTATAGGAAAATCTGGCATCACCTATTTTTACATTACACAACAAATACCTGCGTAAATTCATTGCAAACCAAGCACCATAAATTCCTATTGTAACAATAGTCAAAAAAGTTCCTTTAATGCAAAGCATGAGCAATTCCCATTTATTGCCCATATATCCAAAACGGATTCCACTCCAAATAGTTTTTGCAAAACGATAACGATAAGAACCATGAATAGCCAATGGAATAATGAACAAAAGGATAATGTATAAAAGTGCCGCAGCAACCAATTCTTGTTCATTCAATGATAAGTAAATCACAAGACCATATAGACATAACAAAATCAAAAAGGCTTTAATAAACCCCTTGAACATTTGTTCTCCTGTACCAGTAAACACAAAGGGCTGGCCATTAAAATGGGTATTCCCATAAAAAAAATGAAGCGTCCTTGCTTTTGCCCAAGGATAATACAATCCAAGGGTAATGGTAGTGAGTATCATATTCACTAATAGAATCTTGAAGTACTCAAATCCTCTACCCTTGAAAACTAGACTATATTTATTATATTCCATATAATAAATATATCAATAAGCTCTGGCAAAAAGCACTCGCTGGGTCGATTTTTTTCCAGATAAAATACATTGACCTTCTTCTTGAGGATTATCCAATGGAATACAACGTATAGTGGCTTTTGTTAACTCTTTAATTTTATCCTCTGTTTCTGCAGTACCATCCCAATGAGCAGAAACAAAACCGGCTTTAGTATCTAAAATTTGAACAAACTCATCCCAACTATTTGCAGTTCTAATATTTTCCTGTTGAAATGCTTTGGCTTTATTAAACATAGACACTTGAATATTGTTTAATAGAGAATGAACAAAAGAAGCGATTCCTTCTAAAGGAATTGTTTGCTTTTCTTTAGTATCTCTTCTGGCAACTTCAACCACTTTGTTCTCTAAATCTCTTGCACCTACAGCAATTCTAACTGGAACACCTTTTAATTCATACTCCGCAAATTTCCAACCTGGTCTACTGTTGTCGGAATCATCATATTTTACTGAAATACCCAAAGCAACCATTTCCTTCTTCATTTGGTGCACCACTTCATCTATTTGTGCTTTTTGTTCTTCCCCTTTATAAATAGGCACAATTACCACTTGAACAGGCGCAATACGGGGCGGTAAAATTAAACCATCGTCGTCGCTGTGAGCCATCACTAATCCACCAATTAAACGTGTACTTACTCCCCAACTTGTTGCCCATACATAGTCTAATTTATTTTGCTTATCACTAAATTTTACATCAAAAGCTTTGGCAAAATTTTGACCTAAGAAATGAGAGGTACCCGCTTGTAAAGCTTTACCATCTTGCATTAACGCTTCTATACAATAAGTATCTTCCGCACCTGCAAATCGTTCATTGGGAGATTTAACTCCTTTAATAACGGGCAATGCCATCCAATTTTCTGCAAAGTCTGCATATACATCTAACATGCGTTTGGTTTCCTCAATCGCTTCTTCTGCAGTTGCATGAGCAGTATGACCTTCTTGCCACAAAAACTCAGCAGTTCTTAAAAACAACCTTGTTCTCATTTCCCATCTTACCACGTTGGCCCATTGATTAATTAACAAAGGCAAATCGCGATAACTTTGAATCCATCCTTTATACGTATTCCAAATGATAGCTTCACTGGTAGGACGCACCACTAATTCCTCTTCTAATTTTGCTTCAGGGTCAACAATTAATTTTCCTTTGTTATTCGGATCTGTTTTTAAACGATAATGCGTTACAACAGCACATTCTTTAGCAAAACCTTCTGCATTCTTTTCTTCGGCTTCAAATAAGCTTTTAGGTACAAAAAGGGGGAAATAAGCATTCTGATGACCGGTGTCTTTAAACATTTTGTCTAAAACATCTCGCATATTTTCCCATAAGGCAAAACCATAAGGTTTAATTACCATACATCCCCTAACAGCTGAATAATCAGCCAAATTACCCTTGATAATTAAGTCGTTATACCACTGTGAATAATCCTGCTCCCTAGAAGTTATTTCTTTGCCCATAAAATATTTTGTTTTTTTTAACCTGTTCAACACTAACAATTGTTAGTTGGCATGTAATTTGCCACAATATTGATAGAGGTTACCAATCGCAAATGTATGTAACTTCACTCAACCAAGTTGATCAACCTAAAAAGGAAAATCATGAAAAAGTTATTACTAAGTGCTTTTGTTGCAGCAACCATATTAAGTGGATGTAGCACTGCTTATCAAATGGGGCAAACACCAGATGATGTATATTTCTCGCCTGGAGTAGAAAGAGAAACCTATGCAGTTGCCAACAATAAAAATAACGACGAGCGTTACCAAGAATACGTTAGTACAATGGATGATCGATACTTACGTATGAGGGTTGCTAATAGAGATCGCTGGAGCACTATAGACAACTTTAGTTATTGGAATGATATGCGCTACGATTTCTCTCCTTATACATTCAATCACTTTAATACTTTTAATCCTTGGATTTTAGATCCCTACCAATTTAATTTTAACCCTTGGAGTATAGGACTAGGCTTCAGACCTGGCATTTATGGTTGGAATAACTTTTATGGTGGTGGATGGAACGGTGGTGTATTCGGAAATCCACTTGGTTGGGGGAATCCAATGTTCTCTGTAATTACTTACGCTAATCCAAAAGCAAGTTTACCTTCTTATAATTCAGGGTCTAATTTAAGTGCATTGCGCAACAGAATTTTCAATAACAGCAATGATGCTAAAAACGGTAATTGGTATGCACCAGGTACCAATGGAGGAAGTAATAATTTTAGCAACTTAGTTAAAAGAGTTTTCTCCAGCCCTAATTCTTCTGGAGGAGCAGGTAGTAGTTACGATCGTTCTATCAGAACTTTTGGCAACAGCTCAAACAGCAGTATTCCTACAACAAGTAGCAGTGCTGGAGGTGCGAGCGGTGGCTTTAAAAGTACTGGTTCTAGTACCAGCACAGGACGTGGTGGTAGAAACTAATTAACCCATTTTATGAAAAAATATTTCGGCTTATTAATAAGCGGACTGGTAATTTTTGCCCAAACAACAATAGCACAATCTCCTGAAGACGCATTAAGACTTGCTTGGTTTACCCAAAATGGTACCGCAAGAAATATGGCAGTGGGTGGAGTTATGGGGTCATTAGGTGGAGACATTACAGCCAATCACGTCAACCCTGCTGGCATTGGTTTATACAAAACAAGAGAACTGGTTTTATCCCCAGGGTTTCTATTAAATAGTAATAAATTCAATTATAGGGGTACCGATTCATCCAGCAACAGAACTGGATTTGGTTACGGAACTACTGGAATTGTTTTAGCAGGATCTAGTAAATCAGGATACAGCAAATGGACCAGCTCTGCAGTTGCTATTTCAGTAAATCAATTAGCCAATTACAATAACCAAATAAGTTTTAGTGGAAGAAATAATTTTAGTTCGTTTACCGAAAAATATTTAGAAGAACTAACAAGAGATAGAGCAGATACCAATGCCGCTTTAAGCAATTATATTTTTGGATCATCCCTTGCATTTAGAACATTTTTAGTAGATACATTAAGTGGGATTGGTGGTGCAGTAGCAGGGTATCAAAGTTTAGTACCCATTTCTACCGGTGTAAATCAAACATACAATGCCAGAACTAGTGGTGGATACAACGAAATAGCCATTGGATTTGCGGGCAATATGGCCGACAAATTGTATGTGGGAGGTAGCTTCAATATTCCTATTATAAAGTACAATCGCGAATTGCTATACAGTGAAAGGGATGCTACAAACGATCCTACCAATCAATTTAGTTTTTTTGAATACAAGGAAACCTACTCTTCTCAAGGTGCAGGTATTGGTGTAAAGTTGGGAACCATTTATAAGCCCACTCCATTTGTAAGAATCGGCTTTGCATTTCATAGTCCGCAAATTATTACCATGACCGACCGCATTAGATCTTCAATTGTTGCAAATACAGAAACTTATGCAGGACAACGTTCTGAAAGCAGTGATAATTTAAATAGTGGAAGAGCAGGCACCAGCAAATACAATATAACAACCCCTTGGAGAGCTATTGGTAGTTTCAGCTACGTGTTCAGAGAAATTAACGACACCCGTTTACAAAAAGGATTTATTAGTGCAGATATTGAATATGTGCATTATAAGGGAGCAAGGTTTGCTGTTGCAGGAGATAATGCATCTGATGCGGGTTTCCGCAACTACTATAGCGCATTAAATGAAGCCATTATTGATAATTACAAAGGCAATATTAATGCAAGAATTGGGGGTGAATTAAAATTTCATACCATTATGTTTAGGCTTGGAGCAGCTTATTATGGAAGCCCTTACCAAGACGAAGCATTAAAAGCCAGCAGGGTAATTGGTACTGGTGGATTGGGCTATAGAAATAAGGGAATGTTTATAGACTTATCGTATTCCCATATCATGAACAAAGAAGCAGTATTTGCTTATCGATTGAATGATAAGCCCAATACATTTGCAGAACAAACAGGAAGCAGAGGTAGCATAATGCTCACTTTTGGATTCAAATTGTAAGCAAGCAATTGTTTGTTTAGGCAACTACTTCCCCTTCTAAGTCGTAATCATAGGCTTTGGTAATTTTCACTTGTACAAAATCACCAATAGGTAATTTTTTAGTGCTGTGAATAACTACTTCATTGTCTACTTCTACACTATCAAATTCTGTTCTACCCAAATAACGACCAGCTTCTTTTTTATCAATCAAGACTTTAAAAATCTTTTCTACTTTTCCTTGGTTTTTTTCGTAAGAAATTTCCTGCTGTACTTCCATGATTTCCTGTGCACGAGCTGCTTTTACATCAGCAGGAACATCATCCACTAAATCGTATGCGCTGGTATTTTCTTCGTGGCTATAACTAAAAATACCTACTCTATCAAAACGATGTTCTTGCAAAAATGCTTTCAATTCTTCTACATCTTCTTCTGTTTCTCCAGGAAAACCCGCAATCAATGTGGTTCTTAAACAAATACCAGGCACTGCTGCTTTAATTTGGTGAATTAGTTCAGACATTTCTTCGCGAGTAATATTTCTACGCATGGCTTTTAGCATACGATTACTTGCATGTTGTAATGGCATGTCTAAGTATTTACAAATATTATCCCTGCGTTGCATTACTTCTAATATTTCTAATGGAAACTTACTAGGATAAGCATAATGCAATCTGATCCACTCTATTCCCTTAACATCTGCCAATGCGTCTAGAAGTTTAGGCAATGCACGCTCTTTATACAGATCTAAACCATAATAAGTAAGCTCTTGGGCAATCAACATGATTTCCTTCACTCCCTTTTGTACTAAAGACTCGGCTTCAGCAATAAGGTCTTCAATAGATCTACTAATATGCTTACCGCGCATTAAAGGAATGGCACAAAAAGAACAAGTTCTATTACAACCTTCTGCAATTTTTAAATAAGCATAGTGTTTGGGGGTACTCAACATGCGTTCACCCAATAATTCAGCTTTATAATCTGCCTCAAACTGCTTTAAAATCAAGGGCAATTCTAAAGTACCAAACCAGGCATCTACTTCAGGCATTTCTGCTTCTAAATCTCCACGATAACGTTCACTTAAACAACCAGTAACATAAACTTTATCTAACTTACCTCTGCGCTTTAATTCTACCTGGTCTAAAATGGTATTAATGCTTTCCTCTTTGGCTTTATCAATGAATCCGCAGGTATTCACTACTACAATATTGTGATCTAGCTTAGCATTCTCATGAACTACATCTATATCGTTGGCAGCCAATTGACCACTCAATACTTCTGAGTCTACTAAATTTTTACTACAACCTAGTGTGATGATATTAACCTTGTCTTTTTTGAGTGTTTTTGCCTTCATGAGAGGGCAAAATTAAGGATTTTGGAGGGAACAGATAGGAGACTAAATCAATTTGCCCACCAAGCCCACCAGGAGCTCCAATCCATTTTGAATATTCGAAAGGGCTTTAATTTTATCGTTATTGCTCTTGGTTTGGTCTTTAATAAGCTTAATGAGTTGATTAAAATCGGCAGTATTCATGCCATTCTCAGCTATCAAAGCTTGAATATCTTTAGCATCAAAGCCACTGAGTTCATTAATTTGATGGGCCAATTCTGCGTCTGTTTCTTTTTGAGCCTGCTTCGCTTTTTTTTGCCATTGGTTATTCATACACACAATTATTGGTTCAAAATTTTATTTAAATCCTTATTTAGATTAACAATCAATCCACCCATATTCCCAGAAGAAGAAACAAAGCGATCTAATAATTCAGCCAACTGGTCGTAATCAATTCCTTTCTTCTTAAACCAATTAGACTGATTTAATAATTGCTTTTTTTCTTCATTTAATTTAACGGCAGATTCTAATAATCGTTTCATTTCGGTATTGGCCATATTGTATTTTACAAAATCGGTATTGAGCTGATTAACTATTTTAATTTTTGCAGAATCCAAAGCCATTTGCATGGCATACTGGCGCTCATTAATTAATGGAAGTGCAGCCGCCATCATTTGCGGCAATTCTAATTTAATATCTATATCATCTTCCAAATCACTGGTCATTTTATGGATGATGCTGGGAGTATAATCGTTCTTTATAAACTCATTTACTCTTGCTTTTTTCTCTGCAAATAAATGTTGAATCAGCAATAGATTTAATTGATGCATTCTAGCACCTTCCTCCTGAATTCTTTCTGATAACGTAATGCTTTGTAAAGGAATACTTGTACAAGACCCCAAACTGCAAATTATCCCTAAAATCAGCGCCAGCATATTGGCACTAAATAAATTCATTATTCGCATACGCCTTTATTGATGAAACAAAATAAGGTTTCGCGAAAAGATAAACAACCGTGTTTTCACGGAGATTTTAATCCCCCAACCAACTATTTAAAATGGCTAATTGATGGTCATTTGCCGATGGCAATGCACTAATTTTGTATTGCAACTTTTTTTGCCCTGAATTCTCAAGCTCAGTACTAGTAAGGGTTAAGCCAGCATATCCCAAGTATTTTTGATAATCTAATTGCTTGGTGGTAGAAATATATTCAAATTCACTCGCCAAAGTAGTACCTGCCATTTGCTCACATGCAGCTTGAAACTCCGCATCGGTAAAACCTCTTTGCAATCGCTGATAATATTCTTGGTACATCAATTGCATTACATGATCTAAGCTGTATTGGTTTTTAGAAGCATTACGAATAGCAAGGTCTAATATCATACCTACCACTGGCCCTTTATCATAATAAGAAATGGCTTTGTTTTTATTGATACCGCTGGTACCAAATGGTCCATCGGACCATGTATTGTAACTAGCTTGCAATAAACTTTGGTAAGCTTTGCCTGGATTGTTTTCGTGTGCGGTAATATTATTGGCAAGGTTGTTTAAAAGAGTTTCTCTATCAACAATTTTTGCCCTCTTCACCATTAAATATTCAAAGTAAACCGAAAGTCCTTCACTGATCCATAACTGAGTGGTCTTACTTCCTTTATCGTAATCAAATGGCCCCAACTCAACAGGTCTAATTCGTTTTACATTATAATGATGAAAATACTCATGACTTAAAAAGTTCATGATTCTATTGATATCCGCAGGTGTTTTTAATTCGTTCCCACTAAAACTTACGGTAGTATTATTCAAGTGTTCAATACCGCCCCTACCTGGTCCAATCCCAATAAAAGTATATTCCTTAAAGGGAATATGACCAATGATATTCACCCCTTGCTCAATTGCTTTTTGCAGTGTATTCATAAAAAGCACTTCATCAAAACTACCCATATTATAGCCTATAAACCGATGCGGCACACCGCGAACAGTAAACGCAGGTAGCTCTTTTAAATCTCCTACCAAAATGGGACAATCATATAAGATATCAAAATTGGGTGCTGTAAAAACATTGGTTTTATTTTTTACTTTTTCCAATCCCGTAGCAATTTTTTTAAATAGAGGTTGATTATTGCTGTTGATTTGTACTTGCACCGGCAGTTGCAACATAGATTCCACATAAAAGAAATTATTGGCAGGTACAATATACGCGTGGGCACTATCAATAAAACTATTGGCTACAAATTTTCGCTTTGTTTGAATTTGATATGTAACACGGAATGGGCTGTTTGCTTTGTTCAGAACCATCCAAGTATTAGCATTGACTTTATTTATCGTAAGTACAGCTCCATTTGCGGTTTTCGCAGAAATAGAATCTACCGTATTGGCATAATTCATTAACTGATAATAACCAGGCATCCAGTTGGGCATTTTAAGCACAATGGAATCTTTGTTAAACCCAGCAACATCAAGGGTTATATGGAACTTCCCTTTTGCAGCTTGTGGCATAGATACCGTGTAGTGCATTTGGGGTTGAGCAAAAGTCATTACCACAAATAAGAATAAGCTACCACAAAAAATCATCCATTTTTTCATACTAACTAATTTATTTTCGAATTAGATCAACATGCTCTTTTTGCAATTTTTGTTTTAACCAAGCATTTAGTTTAGAAGCGCTTGTAGAATCTAACTCGTTCTTGTTTTGATATAATAATACAGTAACCATTTTGCTGCTATCGGAACCAACAAAATACGCATGATTAGCTATTGAAACAGGCGTTAATTCTGGAAATAAAATAGCCATTTCTTTAAAAACCATTTCCTGATTAAGAGAACGTTTTTCTACTTCTTTTTGCATGGATAATAAATAGCCAAGTTCTGTTGTATTACTATTGTTTGTAGGAATTGAATCTTGTAGAATAACCAATTCTGTATTCGGCAAATTGTATGCAGGAAACTTAGATATCAACACAGCAATTTCACTATCACTAAATTTTTTTGATAAGAAAGCCAATTCCAATTTAGTAGTCGGGAAAACAGTTGTCTTTTTATGCACCACCATTTGCCCTTTATCCATGAACTCTTTTTTCACAAAATTTTCCAGTCGTGCTTTGAGTTTCTTTTCGCGAATCATTTGATAAGCTAAATAAGTGCTGGGTACAATCATTAAAACAATAAGAGCAGAAATAATATACCTGATTTGTTGTTGCTTTTGTTTATTAATATGATTAACAATTGGGTATTGCAAATATTTTACAATGGCAAAAGTTGACAAGCAAATGAAGAAGCAATTAATAGTATATAAATACAAAGCACCTAAGAAATAAGTATAATTCCCCATGGCCAAGCCATATCCTGCGGTACACAAAGGAGGCATCAATGCGGTAGCAATTGCAACGCCAGGAATAGGATTGCCTTTCTCTGCTCTTGTAGTGGCAATAACGCCTACTAAACCTCCAAAAAAGGCAATCAATACATCATATATATTGGGAGAAGTTCGGGCCAATAATTCACTCTGTGCATCTTTAAATGGACTAATGAAAAAGTAAATAGTAGAAACCATTAAACTCACCACAGTCGCAATCAATAAATTCTTAGCAGATTTTTTTAAAATAACAAAATCATAGGTACCTAAGGCAAAACCCGCGCCCACAATAGGACCCATTAAAGGAGAAATAAGCATTGCACCAATAATAACAGCAGTAGAATTTACATTCAAGCCAACCGATGCCACCACAATAGCGCAAGCCAATATCCAAAGGTTAGCACCTCGGAAGCTAATATTGCTGACAACATTTTCAAGTACTTTGGCTTTTTCTTCTTCCCCGTTATGCAAATCAATAAAACCGAGTAATTTGTTCATACACTTAAAGATACAATTTCCTTAAATGTATTCCTTTTACAAGCATTACTTATGCACTTCACTGGTAAAGTGGAATACAATATCTGGATTATTGGTGATTTCTGTATTCAAGAACCATTCACTTTGTGCTAAGTATACGGGCTGACCATCTTTGTCTGCAGCTGCGTTCTGTTGTTTGAATCTTAAGAAGTCTTCTAACTTTTTTGGGTCTTTACTGGTTAACCAACAGGCTTTATAAAAAGGCAAGGTTCTGAATTCACAAGCTGCGCCATATTCTTGTAAAAGACGGTACTGAATTACTTCAAATTGTAATTCACCCACACAACCAATGATTTTTTTATTGCCCCCATGTTGGGTAAATAATTGAGCAACCCCTTCATCCGTAAGCTGACTAATTCCTTTTTCGAGCTGCTTGGTTTTCATTGGATCTTTATTGACCAACTCTTTAAAGATTTCAGGAGAGAAAGTAGGGATACCACTGAAATAGTAGTTCTCTCCTTCGGTCATGGTATCGCCAATCTTAAAATTACCCGTATCAAATAAACCCACCACATCCCCCGCATAAGCGTCTTCTACCACTTCTTTAGAACGAGCCATAAAACTATAGGGATTACTAAAACGCATGTCTTTGTCTAAGCGAACATGGTGATAATATTTATTGCGCTCGAACTTGCCACTACATACCCGCATAAAGGCAATACGGTCTCTATGTTTAGGGTCTAGGTTAGCATGAATCTTAAAAATAAATCCACTGAATTTTTCTTCACCCACTTCAATGGTTCGTGTAGTTGTTTCACGAGATCGAGGTACTGGTGCAATTCTAATAAAAGTGTCGAGCATTTCCTTCACTCCAAAATTATTCACCGCCGATCCAAAAAAGACAGGTGCAATGGATCCACTTAAATAATCGGCAGGATTTAAGTCTCCATAAACCCCATCAATCAATTCCACATCTTCTCTTAATTGATTGGCATCTCTAACACCTACTTTAGCATCTAATACCGGATCAGCTAAATCGGTAATGGCAATCACGTCTTCTTCCTCGGCCTTAGTACTAGCCGTAAATAAACGTAAGCTCTTATTATCTAAATTATATACCCCCTTAAACTCTTTACCACTATTGATGGGCCAAGTCATTGGGTGCAGGGAAATTCCAAGTTCTTTTTCTATTTCTTCTAATAAATCAAATCGGTTCTTTCCATCACGGTCCATTTTATTAATGAAAACAATCACCGGCGTGTCGCGCATACGACAGACTTCCATTAATCTTCTGGTTTGTGCTTCTACCCCGTTTACGCTATCAATGACCAAAATAACGCTGTCTACAGCAGTAAGGGTACGATAAGTATCTTCTGCAAAGTCTTTGTGGCCGGGCGTATCCAATAAATTAATAAGGATATTTTGGTATTCAAAAGTCATTACAGAAGTAGCCACCGAGATACCCCTCTGACGTTCAATTTCCATGAAGTCGGAAGTAGCACCTTTTTTAATTTTATTGCTTTTTACTGCCCCAGCCACTTGAATGGCACCACCAAATAACAATAACTTCTCGGTTAAGGTAGTTTTACCAGCATCTGGGTGAGAGATGATAGCAAATGTTTTTCTTCTGTTGATTTCTTTCTCGTACTTCATATATATACTAAAAGCGCCCCCAATAATAAAATGGAGGCGCAAAGGTAAACTTTATAGCTTTAGTTCAAACTCCTGAAATCTACTGGGACCAGCTTACTCACCCCAGGTTCCTGCATGGTTACCCCGTAAATCACGTCTACGGCTCCCATGGTTTGCTTATTGTGGGTTACAATAATGAACTGAGAATTATCACTGAACTTCTTAATCATTTGCGTGAACTTACCTACGTTGGCGTCATCTAATGGAGCGTCCACCTCATCCAAGATACAGAATGGTGCTGGCTTAATAAGGTAAATAGCAAATAACAAGGCGGTGGCAGTCAAGGTTTTTTCTCCTCCACTCAATTGGGTGATAGAGCTCGGACGCTTTCCCTTGGGCTTGGCCACAATCTCAATTCCGGTATCTGCTAAGTTATCTGGGTTAACCATCAACATATCTGCCGTATCTTCTTCGGTAAACAAGGCCTTAAATACTTTTTGGAAATTCTCTCTAACCTTATTAAAGGTTTCTAAGAACAACTGATTGGCTGTTTCTTCTACTTCTAAAATGGTTTGCAACAAGCTTTCTTTAGCAGTAACCAAGTCGTTCTTCTGTTCTAAAATAAAGTCGTAGCGCTTCTTCATTTCAGTATAAGCTTCAATGGCGGTAGGGTTTACTTCGCCCATATTGTCCATGCGCTTGCGCATTCTATCTGAAGCAGCTTGCAATTCTTCTAATGGAGTATCAGAAGTTCTAGGTTGATCAAGAATTTCGTCTAGCTCAATCTTAAACTCAACATGCAAGCGCTCCTTCATTCCAGCTAATTGCAATTTGAGTTCATTGAGTTTATCTTTTAACTCATTTACTAAATGATCAATCATTTCCTTGCTCTTCACTTTCATCCTAAGCGCACTCTCTTTTTCCTGCAAAGCGTTTCTATAGTTATAGTAAGCCTGGTCTGCTTCATTCAACTTGATTTCTTCTGCTTCTTTATTGCGCATTAGTTCGAGCAATAATTGCTCTACTTCTTGCAAAGAAGCAACTCCATCTACAATTGCTTGTTCTGCCTCTGCTAATTGAGCCGTATTGGTCTTGATTTGCTCGTGCAAATCATTCAATTGATTTTCTTTAAATAATAATTCCTGCTTAATGGTAGTCAATTTACTTTGCTGACGTGTCAACTGTAAATTGGTTTCATTAAACTGACCCGAAGCAAAATGATAAGCTTGCTCCGATTCTTGGTAGTCTTGCTCCAAATTGCGCATTTGCTCAGCCGTATCTTGCAATTGAACATTTAATTCAATCAATACTTCTCTAGTTTCGGCAATAGCATCTTGCTCATCTTGCAAACGACCTTCAATATCTGCTAAGCGCTGTTCGCCGTTTTGCTGGGCAGCCTGCAAGTTTTCAATTTTATTTTTAGCCGCAAAAACCTGATTGGTCAATTGATTAATTTCTTGCTCGGTTGCTCTAATGGCATGCTCTTTTAGTTGATCACTAAAAGTGATGACTTCATTGTGTTTGGCTTGAATATCTGCTTTTAATAAACTAACCACCGATTCTTGGTCTTGAATTTCTTCTGCTAATTTTTCTAAGTTTTTAGCACGACCAATTTTTTTACCTTCAAATAATCCAACGCTTCCTCCGGTTAGGGTATATTTTCCTTTAACGTATTTGCCCGTTTTTTCTAGAACAACTGCTCCATTTGAGTGATGGATGGCTTCTTCATTCTCCCCAATATATACATTGCCCAATAAGTATTCGGCTAGTTTATAATATTGGTCATCCACTTCAATTACATCCAATGCTTTTAGCGTATTGGCTGGCTGGTGGGTATTATTTTGGAAATTGGCAAATTGGTCTAGTAAAAAGAAATTGGCTTTGCCTTTTTTGTTATCGTCTAATAAATGAACAGCTTTTAATCCTTCCCCTAAATTATTCACCACATAATAGTTCAGGTAAGGCTCCAATACATTTTCAACAGCGGTACGATATTCTTCTTTTACATAAATAATATCCGATAAAATAGGAGCTGCATGGTTCCAGTCATTGTTCTTGTGCAAGAACTTGATGCTCTCTGGATAACCTTCCATAGAATCAATCAAGCTTTTCAACAAATTGTATTCATTGCGCTTGGCGTCTAATTTACGGTTCTCATCGGCCAGTTCTCCTCTCAACACTTCTAACTGTTGCTGGGTTTCAAAAATCTGCTCTTTGGTTTTTTCGTGCTGTTCTTGTAATTGAACCAGGTCTACCCGCTTCATTTCTAAAGCCTCTTCCTTCTCTGCACTTTCGGCTTGTAATTGAGCTAACTGTTGTAATCGATTCGTACGCTCATCGGTTAACTGCAACTGCATACGTTGCAAATTCTGGATAGAAGTATCTGCAACAGCTACTTTTTTCTCTGCATCAAACTGATTGCGCTGGTATTGTTGGTATTGATTTCTTACCGCATCAACTCCTGAACGCTTTTCATCAAATGTTTGGCGTTTGGTTTCCACTTCTACTTTTGCTTCGGTAACTCGATCTTGTAAAACCGCCAAATTTGCTTCCTCTTCACCTACTTGCATTTGAGAATATTCAATAGAATCCCCAATGGTTTTTAATTGGCCTTCGGCTTTTTCTAAGAAATCCTTTAAGTTGGTTTCTTTTTCTTTAAGGTACTGAAGTTTTTGGCTGGCTAAGTTTTTATCATTCTCTGTTGAACGCAGGTTTTGTTGTAATTCATTAAACCCATGTTGCATACTTTGAAGGGCCCTTTCTTGGGTAATAAATGCAACTTTCTCTTGCTCAATAGCCGCTTCTTCAGTGGCAATTTCCGCCTCAAGTTGCATTTTCTTATCTAACTCTAACTCTTGTTGTTCAGTTAATTCGCGATAAGAAATATTGAATCCTTCCAAAGCAGCTTTAGCCAATTCAACCGCTACTTCTTTGTACTCTTTTTTTATTTCATAAAACTTCTCCGCCTTTCGAGCCTGGCTTTCCAAGGTTTTTAATTGGTTATTGATTTCAAATAAAAGGTCCTCAATACGAGCCAAGTCTTGCTCGGTAGCATCCAATTTATTCTTAGCCTCTTTTTTACGGGTTTTGTAAATGGTAATTCCAGCCGCTTGTTCTAACATTCTTCTACGGCTGTTTTCTTTGTCTTTGATGATATCGTCTACCATTCCCAACTCAATAATGGCATAACTGTCTGTACTCACCCCAGTATCCAAAAACAAATTATGAATATCCTTTAATCTACAAGTGACATCGTTTAGTCTGTATTCACTCTCCCCATTTTTATAAAATCTTCTGGTGACTGTTACTGTACTAAATTCGGTGGGCAGTAAATTCTTGGTGTTCTCAAAAGTTAAACTCACTTCAGCCAATCCACTTGCACTTCTGGTTTTACTTCCGTTAAAAACCAATGCTTCTAAATTCTCACTTCTTAAAGCAGAAATCTTTTGCTCTCCAATTACCCAACGAATGCTATCGATGATATTGCTTTTTCCACAACCGTTTGGACCAATGATCCCCGTTATGCCTTCGTCAAAGCTTACCACTGTTTTATCAGCAAAACTTTTAAACCCCTTGATTTCTAATGATTTTAATCTCACGTTATCGTTGTTTAGTACTTGCGAACATAAGGTAAAAGAAGAAGAATTTATAGGGCTGAAGGGCTATTGTGAATAACAAGCCAGTTATCCACCAAAAATGTGAATAGACTTCAAATTAATATTGAAGTTATATTTGTTTGATGCAGTCCATTGTTTTCACCGTTACGAACGATATCAGCTACGACCAGCGGATGCATCGAATTTGCAGCAGCTTGGCCGCCAATGGGTATCGGGTAAGGATTATAGGGGTGAATAGGCGGGGATCTATTCAGCTGCCTATTCCACCGCTTTATGGCGCCTCCTACCAGCAACAACGCTTAAACTGTATTTTTCAAAAAGGACCCTTATTTTATTTAGAATTTAATATTAAGTTACTGATTGTATTATGCTCATTATCATACGATATAGCATGTGCAATTGATTTAGATACCATTCTCCCAGTATGGGTAGCTACCTGGCTCAGGCGCAAGAAAAGGGTATATGATGCCCATGAGTATTTTACAGAAATGAAAGAGGTTCGCAGTAGACCATTGGTACAAGCCGTTTGGAAATGGATTGAACGTACAGCGGTCCCTCATTTTAAACAGGGTTATACCGTAAACCAACACTTGGCCGACCTATTTTACGAACGACTTCAAATTAAACTTGAAGTAGTTAGAAACCTTCCTTCCGGCCAAAACCAGCCAATTTCGAGGCACACAAATACCACTCAAAAAGGCGCCGTTTTGGCAGAAGAACCCAATAAACAGGTTCAATTACTATATACTTTCACTTCAAATAACCTGATACAATTAATTAATAATCAGTTTAAATTTAAATTTATCATATATCAAGGGGCTGTGAACCACGGAAGGGCTTTTGAACAGCTTATTCCAGCTATGCAATGGGTGAACGCTCCGCTCTTAATTGTAGGTCAAGGAAACTTTTTAGCCCAAACTATCGCTTTGATTCAGGAGTACGGTCTGGAACAAAAGGTCTTTATCCATCCCCCCATACCCCCTGCCGAATTAAAAATGCTGACCCCAATGGCCCATATTGGGATTACCCTATTTGAACCAGAGGGAATTAATCAATACTATTCTTTGGCCAACCGTTTCTTCGATTATATGGCTGCGGGTATTCCCCAAGTATGTGTGAACTATCCAATGTATGCCGAGATTGTAAAAGAACATCCATTTGCTTTTCTTGTAAATGACACCAAACCTTCCACAATTGCAACGGCTCTGAACAATTTACTATCAGATGATGTTCTTTACAACAGACTCCAACAAGAATGCTCCAAAGCAACAAAAGTGTTGAACTGGGAGAACGAGTCCAATCAATTAATCTCCTTTTATAGCCGTCTCTAATTTTGGAAAAACACTTACATATTATTTCTTTCGACGTTCCCTACCCTGCTAATTATGGGGGTGCTAGTGATGTGTTTTATAAATTACCTGCTTTTCAAGCGCAGGGGATCAAAGTACATTTTCATTGTTTTGACTATGGCAGGGGTCAACAAAAAGCATTGGATCAGTATTGTGCCAGTGTTCATTATTACCAACGTACCGAAGGGCATAAAGGTTTTTCGAGCAAGCTGCCCTATATTGTTAGTAGCCGCATTAATGAAGAACTCTACCAGAATTTACTCCAAGACAATCACCCCATATTCATGGAAGGAGTACATTGCACGTATTTACTACAAGATGATCGGTTTAAAGAAAGGGCTTGTTTTGTTCGATTACACAATGTAGAATACCAATACTACCGAGACTTGTATAAAAATGCCAGCTCTCCTATAAAGAAAGCATATTATTGGAATGAGTCTAGGTTATTAAAAAAATACGAAGCCAATTTAGCGGGAAAAGCCACTTTTTGGGGGGTAAAAGAAGCCGACAACGATGTGTATCGCCATGAATTTGGTTGTAAGAATATTGAAGAGCTCTCTTTATATATACCCGATTGGAAGTTAAGTGCAGAAGAAGGCATTGGATCTTATTGTTTGTACCATGGCGATTTAAGTGTAGAAGCCAATGAAAAAGCAGCCACTTGGCTATTAGAGAAAGTATTCAAAAATCTAGCAATCCCGTTCGTAATAGCCGGCAAAAATCCCTCCGAAAAACTACAAAAACTAGCTTACGCCAGTAAATATTCTTGCTTAGTGGGTAACCCCACCGAAAAAGAAATGCAGGATATGATTGCCAAAGCACATATTCATTTACTGCCTTCTTATATAAAAACGGGCATGAAAGTAAAGTTATTGAATGCGTTGTTTAATGGAAGGCATGTGGTAGTAAATGAAGCCACCATTGCCGATTCTGGCTTAGAACCACTCTGCCATATTGGAACCACGGCCAATGCATTTAAAGACTTGGTGGCGCAATTGTATCACCAGCCTTTTACAGAAGACGAAATAAGGCTACGCAACAAAATTTTAGTGCCCCGATTCAACAACGAAGCCAATGCAAAAAAACAAATTGGTTGGATCTGGGGTTAGTTGGTTGCACTATCCGCTACCCTTCCGTTTTCTGTTTTTAACATCCTACTTGGGTAACGATTGATTACAATAAAATCATGGGTAGCCATTACCACAGAAGTGCCATAATCTTTGGCAATTTGAAACAGCAATTGCATGATTTCATCACTGGTTTCTGGATCTAAATTTCCGGTAGGCTCATCCGCCAATATGAGTTTGGGGGAGTTAAGCAGTGCTCTGGCTATTTCTACCCTTTGTTGTTCGCCACCACTCATTTCAAAGGGCATTTTAAAGCCCTTGCTTTTTAACCCTACTTTTTCTAATACATCGGCTATTTTTTCCTCCATTAAACGTTCGTCTTTCCAGCCCGTTGCTTTCAATACAAACTTGAGGTTCTCATGCACATTACGATCGGTTAAGAGTTGAAAGTCTTGGAAAACAACGCCCAAGTTTCTGCGCAAGAAAGGAACTTTTTTCCAATCCATTCCTCTTAAATCAAACCCTACTACAGAAGCTTCTCCTTCGGTTAGCGTTAATTCTCCATATAAAGTTTTTAATAAACTACTCTTACCTGTTCCGGTTTTACCCACCAAGTAAACAAACTCTCCTTTATTAATGGTAAAATTGACGTCTTGTAAAATCAGGCTATTGCCTTGGTATATATTTACATTCTTTATAGAGACTACTGTTTCAGACATATTGTACATAATATAGTATTACAAATATAAGTGCTCAGCCAATAAGCAATCGTTAATATTGATAAGATACTTCTCCAAAGGAACCCTTTAACAATAAGGAAGAATGGCCTGCATTTGCTGCTTCTACCCTTCCTACAATTTGCGCTTCAATGCCTAAGCTTGCCGCAGTTTCAATCATGCTATTGGCAGTTGCTTCATTGGTGAAAATTTCTAAGCGATGTCCCATATTAAATACCTGGTACATTTCTCTCCAATCTGCACCAGAATTCTCTCTGATTAATTCAAACACTGGAGGAGGGGTAAACAAATTGTCTTTAACAATATGCAAAGGCTTTGGCAAATATTTCATGCACTTGGTTTGGCCACCGCCACTGCAATGAATCACTCCATGTATTTGATCAAAATGCGCATCCAATAATTGTCTCATTAAAGGCGCGTAAGTTCTAGTTGGAGACAATAAAAGCTTTCCAATAGAAATATAATTTCCGCCAATATTAATAGTGTCCGACATTTTGTTTTTACCAATGTACACCACTTTGTCTTGCAACTTAGGCTCAAAGGATTCAGGATATTGGCGGGCATACATTTTATCTAACACATCATGTCTTGCACTGGTTAATCCATTGCTGCCTAACCCACTATTGTATTCTGTTTCATAGTTGGCTTTACCCGCACTTGCAAAACCAACAATTACATCACCCTCCGCAATTAAATCATTGGTGATTAATTTATTCTTAGGCCACCTTGAAGTCATAGTACCATTCACTGCAACGGTTCTAACCACATCTCCTACATCTGCCGTTTCTCCTCCTAAATAATGAATATTAACCCCATAGGTTTTAAGTGTATCAAAAAATTCTTGTGTGCCATTAATGATGGCTTCTAATATATCTCCATTGATCAACAATTTATTGCGATCTATGGTGCTCGAAAACAAGAGTTGATCGGTAACACCCACACAAAGCAAATCGTCTAAATTCATGGCTACTGCGTCTTGGGCAATTCCTTTCCAAACAGACAGGTCACCGGTTTCCTTCCAATACAAATAAGCCAGAATACTCTTGGTGCCTGCTCCATCTGCGTGCATAATGTTTACCCATGCTGGATCATTGCATAAAAAATCGGGATAAATTTTACAAAAAGCATGGGCATACAAACCCTGATCTAATTTTTGAATGGCTTGGTGCACTTCTTCCTTTTGAGCAGAAACCCCACGTTGAGCATATAAAGACATGTATCGCTTTTTATTAAGTATAGAATTGGCGCAAAGGTACAAAAAGGGGGTATGCAAAGGGAAGGAACTTTGCCTTGGAGTACTTACTTTTGCGCCTGATTATGAAGGTACATCGTGAATTAGCCCCCTCGCTCCCCCATTTTAACCATGCGGTAATTACCATTGGTACATTTGATGGCGTGCACCAAGGGCACCAACAGATTTTGGCTCAAATGAAAGCCGAAGCGGCAAAGGTGAATGGCGAAACGGTGATTATCACTTTTCATCCCCATCCTAGAAAAATTGTTTCCTCGGTTCCGGGAGACATCAAACTCATTAATACATTAGCCGAAAAAATTCAATTATTAGAAAAAGCTGGGATAGATCATTTGGTAGTCATTCCTTTTGACCATGAATTCTCTAACCAAACTGCCGACGATTATATTCGTGACTTTTTGTTCAAATATTTTCAGCCAAGCGTTATTATTATTGGTTACGATCATCGATTTGGTAAAGGCAGAACGGGTGATTATCACTTGCTGGAACAATATGGCCGCGAACTCGGTTTTGAAGTGAAAGAAATTTCAGAGGAAATGCTGAATCAAGTAGTCATTAGTTCAACCCGCATTAGAGAAGCATTATTGAACAATGATATTGATACTGCCAATCATTTTTTAGGATACCCTTATTTTTTTGAAGGCCTGGTAGTGGAAGGCAATAAGATTGGTCGCACCATTGGATTTCCTACTGCCAATATGCATATCAGCAGCGAAGAAAAATTGATTCCTGCTAATGGCGTATACGCAGTTTCCATTTCAATGGATGAAGAATCATTTACGGGCATGATGAATATTGGGGTTCGCCCAACTGTGGATGGCAAAAAGCGAGTGATTGAAGTAAATATTTTTGATTTCAATAGAGATATCTACGGAAAGAAATTAGTAATCCGTTTAGAAAAATTTCTGCGCGGCGAAGTCAAGTTCAATGGGCTAGACGAATTAAAAGCGCAGTTGAATGCAGACAGAACACAAGCGATGCAGGCTTTATCTTCTCATTAGCATTTTCGAACACTGTGCAAGTACAGTTGCTATGCCATTATTTTTACAACTAATTCTTTCATGAGTCCCGCATCATTGGCCGAACCATTGTGCACCCCCAAGCTTCTTAAATTGTATTCGTGTAATAAAAGCAACACTCTTTCTACAGAAGGGAAATCATACTTGCGCGCGGCGGCGTAATAATCTTTTATAAAAAAAGGAGAAACACCCAACGCCGCCGCAGCGCTGCTTTCATTGGCATCTTTCAAAGAGAGCAACACATATAATTTGCTGAAGAAATTAAACACAGAAGGCAATACCAATTGAATGGGACCAGCTTTGGGATTCGATTCAAAATATTGAATGATGCGAATACTTTTTGCAAGGTCGCGCTGAGAAATAGCTGCCTGCAGCTCAAAAGCATTGAACTCTTTACTCACCCCAATAAAATTTTCCACGTCGTCTTCGGTGATAGATTTTCTCGTACCAAGGTTAAGCATTAGCTTCTCAATTTCATTTTCAATCCTACTCAAATCATTACCAATATGATCTACAAGTATAGCCAATGCTTTAGGAGAAATGGTCAAGCCATGGTTTTTCACCATTTGACCAGCCCAATCGGGCAATTGATTATCGTATAGTTTTTTAGTAGTGAATACTTCTGCTTTAGACTTTTTAAGTGCAGCCGCCAATTTACCACGACCGTCTAGCTTTTTCTCTTTATGGCTTACTATAAAAATAGTGGAGCTTAAAGGCTGTTCAATATAGCCGAGCAATTTCTCCACGTCTTTCATTTGCTGGGCTTCTTTCAACAGAACTACTTGCTTGTCCCCAAAAATGGGATATTTTTTACAAGCATTCACTACTTCGGTCCAGTCGGCATCTTTACCATAAAAAATGGTTAAATTAAATTCTGCTTCTGCATCAGTCAATATCTTTTTCTCGGCATAATCAACCAAAGTATCAATAAAATAGGCTTCCTCCCCCTCTAACCAATAAACGGGCTTGAAACTATTATTTTTCCAATCAGATAAAATTTTCTCAGCAGACATGCCGCAAAGATGCTGCACCTCGTAGGATTTTCCATATGGAAAACCCCTTTTTTGTACACAAAATTTGATTTGAATAAAGTTTTGGCACGATTTTGGAAAATAAGAGCGAAGAAGCAATCAACATCTTAAAAAACCATTTTTATGAGTACAGTTAACAATGGCGGTGCACCAGATAACCGCAAAACAATTTACGGAATACTAATAGCAGCATTGGTACTAACCTGGGGCTATATTTTCTATGATAAGAGCCAAACCAAAGAAACCATTATTGGTTTAGAAACTAAAATCAGCAATGTAGACAGTGCTAGATTAGCTATTCAGCAAGAATTCATGAATGTATCTGCAAAAGCAGACTCATTAACCAAAGACAATATTGAGTTACAAGGAGATTTAGCTAATAAAAATGCAGATATCCAAAAACTAAAAGGCAATATTGGTGCAATTTTAAAGAAGCGCAACGCAACAGCAAAGGAATTAGCTGAAGCCAAACAATTGATTGGCGAATTAAATGGAAAAATTGATGGATTATTCGCAGAGATTCAACAGTTAAAGGGCGAGAACCTACAGTTAACCAATGCCAATGAGCAATTGAATACAGAGAAAACACAATTAACTTCTGAAAAGCAAAATCTTGAAAGCAATTTAAATACAACCAGAACCGAGAAAAAACAATTAGAAGAAAAAGTGGATGTAGCATCTACCCTACATGCATCTAATATTGGCATCAACGCCATCAATATCAAGGGCACTGGTAAAGAAAAAGAAACGACTACCGCAAAACGCGCAGACCTGATCAGAATTTCATTTGTAATTGATGAAAATAGAATCACTCCTTCAGGCACCAAAGACTTTTATGTAGTAGTTACTGCACCTGATGGAAAAGTAATCACCGAGGGAGCCAATTTCAATACCAGAGAAGATGGAAGCCGTCCTTATACAAATAAGGTATCAGTTAACTATGAGCAAAACAAAATGATCCCTGTAAGTTTTGATTGGAAACAAAAAGACGCTTACAAAGAAGGAGACTATAAAATTGAGATTTACAACAATGGATTTAAAATAGGCCAAGGTGTAAAGACTTTGAAAAAAGGTGGGCTATTCAGTTAGCCAATTAGTTAGTTAGTTTAAGCAAGCAATCATAAAGAACCGCTCCAAACAAATGGGGCGGTTTCTTTTTTGGGAACCAATCACATTTTGGGCAATAGTGGCAAACTACTCAATCAAAAGTGTATTTTAGTAGCATGTTAAAGAGCTGGTTCAATTTTACCAACGCAATATTATTAATGGCCATTCTAATTGTAAGTGGCACCATCGTTTACTCCCAATACATTGCACAACAAATAGCCAATAAAGAAAGAGCAGCGGTAGAGTCATGGGTAGAAGCAGAAAGAACCATCCTTAATTCAACAGATTCTGTATCCATCAATTTAGCTTCAAAAATTATTACAGAAAATAAAAGCATCCCCATCATAGAAACCAATGAACAGGACCAACCAACTGGGAACTATGTAAATATTGATGAATCAAAAATAACTGCAGACACCAATTATTTAGGGCAGCGTCTACAAGAATTTAAACTATACAGCAAAACACCTATTGAAGTAAAATTAAAAGCAAGCGACTCCACTACTATCCGTTATTATTATGGACAAAGTAAATTATTAAGAGAAGCCAAATGGTACCCCATTGTTCAATTGATGTTGGTGATTATGTTTGTGTTGATTGTAATTTACTCTTTACGCACACGCTACAAAAGCGGCCAGAACCAGCTCTGGGCTTCCATGGCAAAAGAAACGGCCCATCAATTAGGCACACCCGTGAGTAGTTTAGAAGGTTGGTTAGAAATCTTAAAAGAAAAAACAGACAGCAAAGAAATTGCCCATGAAATAGCCAAAGACATTAATCGATTACAACTCATTACCGATCGATTTGGTAAAATAGGCAGTACTCCCAAAACCGAATTAAGTAATCCATATGACCGAATAAAAACGGCCATGGATTACATGAAAAAAAGAAGCAGCGAGCAGGTGCATTTTCAATTGAACGGTGAAAGTGTAGAAAATCTACAATGTTTACTCTCCCCTACACTCTTTGATTGGGTATTAGAAAATTTATTGAAGAATGCACTCGATGCCATGGATGGCAAAGGCAGTATTCAAATAACAATGAGTCAAGAAAACAATCAACTCAATATACTAGTAAAAGACAGTGGAAAGGGAATCCCGAATAGTCAATGGAGAAAGGTATTTCAGCCCGGCTTTACTACAAAAAAACGAGGCTGGGGAATTGGCTTATCGTTAAGCAAGCGCATCATAGAGCAATACCACAACGGTCAATTATTTGTTCAATCCAGTGAACTAGGAAAGGGAACCGTATTCTGCATACAGCTCCCATTATAATTTTACAATCTTCTTCCCCCTAAACAACAAAGCCAATAGAGTACTAGATAATAAGCCAACTGCAAGAATAGCCCAAAATCGCAAAAAGTTATCTAAAGTAAGGAAGTCTCTTTCGGGATATTGAATAAAATAAATATTGATTGTGTTCACATAAGTCATTAAGACAAAAACAATGGTTCCAAATGAAACGATATTTAAAAAATTGAATTCCATCTTATTCTGGAATCGCACCACCAATATAGAACCTATCAAAACTGCTACATAAGTCAGAATAGAATAATAGCCCTTAATAGGTAAGCTCTTAGTATAAATAAAAAGAAGCCCTCCCAATATTCCGCAAATAATTGCGATTGGAAGAGCTTGCTTTATATTGATTTTATTATTAGACATACAAATAATTTATGCCTAATGTAAAAAAGTCTTTTGAAAATAGGTAAGTAATTTCACGAAACCCCCTAAAAACTTCACGAAACCCCCTAAAAACTTAATGAATTATCTTAAAACCTTCTAACCGTTCCGCCGCTACCCACTTTAATATCGCGGATTAAGCCTTCGCCTTTGTAACGGATAGAACCACCACTGCTGGCTTTTGCATTCAACTCTTTTGAAACATTTACTTGTACACCACCTCCGCTAGAACTTTCAGCCATGCATTTGGTGCTTGTTAATTCATATCCTTTGAACATGGCACCACTACTCGCATCTACACTTAAATCGGTTGTACTGCCTTCCAATTCTGCAAATGCGCCACTACTCATTTTCACGTCTAGGTTATTGAAACTTAAATTAGATCCGCTAATATGTGCACCACTATTAGCTTTGATAGACTTCAAATCTTTATAGGATAAATACACGGTTACTTTCCAATTCTTCCATTGGTTCCAAAACTTCCAATCTTGGTCACGGGTAATTTTTAGTACTCCGTCTTTCACTGTAGTTTCAATGTATTCTAAATAAGCAGGATCGCCTGCGGCAACAGCCAATTCTTCTTTATCACCTTGAGTAAGCAACACTTTAATGCCCGAAGACACGTCAATACTATGGAAAGACTTTACAGATCTTTTTTGTGCATTGGATTCAGCAACAGTTTTTTGAGCATAAGCGCCCATTGAAAGAAGAATAATAGAAGCAAGCAGTAGTATCTTTTTCATATTTGTTTTTTGTGTTAAACGATATACAAAAAAGAATGTTACAACCGTTCATCATTCTTTATCGCAATACAACAGCTCCTAATGCCGGTAGATGCACTTTTAACTGGTAACATTTAGAAGCTTTGTCTACCAATTTGCTCTGAATGGTTGGATTATACACGTCGCCAGTACCCCAGAACTCCTTACTATCGCTATTAAATATTTCAGCCCATTTTCCTTTTCCATGCACGTAAATTTCCCAATCATGCCTTACAACAGGTGTTACATTTAAAATCACGATCACATCATCTTTTTCTTTTTTGCCCTTGCGCTTGTACACCATTACCGAATCACTGCGGTGGTTTAAATCAACCCATTCAAATCCGCCTGGTTCAAACTGTTTTTCGTACAAAGCAGGTTCAGCTTGGTATAACTGATTCAGTTGTTGCACACAATATTTCATGCCGCCATGACTGGGATGTTGCAATAAATCCCATTGTAATTCAGACTTATAATTCCATTCATTGGTTGCCCCAAATTCATTGCCCATGAATAATAACTTGGCACCTGGATGGGTAAACATATACGTATAGAGTATCCGCAGGTTGGCAAATTTTTGCCATTCATCTCCTGGCATTTTATACAGCATGGGGCTCTTACCATGCACCACTTCATCATGACTTAAGGGCAACATAAAATTCTCATCATAGTAATACATCATACTAAAGGAGAATTTATCTTGATGAAACTGCCTGAATATTGGATCCATTTTATAATAGTCCAAGGTATCATGCATCCAACCCATCATCCATTTCATACCAAATCCAAGCCCACCTTCAAAAGTAGGTTTACTAATCTTTGGCCAATCCGTTGCTTCTTCTGCAATGGTTTGAATATCTGGGAAGTCTCTGTAGAGTGTTTCATTCAAATCTCTGATAAAATCAATGGCTTCTAAATTTCCATTACCTCCGTATTCATTCGGCTCCCACTGACCTTGGCCGCGGCTATAATCTAACCTTAACATAGAACTTACTGCGTCTACGCGAATGCCATCGGTATGAAACTGATCACACCAAAAACGCGCACTGCTGATTAAAAAAGATTTTACTTCTCCTCTTTTATAATTAAAAATATAGGAGTTCCAATCGGGGTGATAGCCTTTGCGCATGTCTGCATATTCATACGTATGCGTTCCATCAAACATAAACAATCCGTGTGCATCATATGGAAAATGAGAAGGTACCCAATCGAGTATCACACCAATGCCTGCTTGGTGAAAAGCGTCTACCAAATAAGCATATCCCTGCGGGGATCCAAACCGCGATGTAGGCGCAAAATAGCCCGTGCCTTGATAACCCCAACTCCCATCAAATGGATGTTCCATCACAGGCATAAACTCCACATGCGTGAAACCCATTTCTTTCACATAAGGAACCATTCGTTCTGCTATTTGCTCATATGTATTGTAAGACTCTTCATCGTTTTTATCTGGGCGCATCCAACTGGCCAAGTGCACTTCATATACACTGTAAGGACTCTTTAATGAATTCTTGGTCTTTCTATTTTTCATCCATTCATGGTCCTTCCATTCATAATTGGTTTGCCAAGTAATGGATGCCGTAAATGGTCGCTTCTCCCAAAAATGTGCAAAGGGATCTCCCTTGTCTAATTTAATTCCATTGAATCCGTGTATATGGTATTTATATGCTTCTCCTTCTAATACATTCGGAATAAAGCCTTCCCAAATTCCTGAATTGTCTAATCTTACTTTGAGTGGATGGCTTGTTTTGTCCCAATTATTAAAATAACCTGTTACTGATATATATGTGGCATTGGGTGCCCATACGGCAAAATAAGTTCCTTTAGTTTCTAAAACTTCAATTTGCTTATTTCCAAAATACTCATATAAACTATAGTGCGTTCCATTTTGAAAATTCCGCACAGCTTCTTCTGTAAACAATGAATAATTCCACACAGCTTGTTGTGTATCAACAAAATGAATGTCTTCGTATTTTTTTTTATCAGCCTTTACAACTTTTATCGTTTTCTTGTTTCTTGATGATATACCGGACATATTATGATTTTATTAACTGAAAAAAGTATGAACGGTAAAAATTGTTCATGAACATTTATGGAATTTACAACAAAATTCATCTAAAGACGAATTCAACTGCATTTATGACCAGACTAACGCTAATACTGCTATGTTTAATAGCAGGTATTTCAACAAGTTTTGCCCAGCAAAATGGATCTGTGAAAGGTTTAGTAACCGACACTTTAAACAAACAAAATTTAACGAATGCAGTAGTATCTGTATTAAGAGCAAAAGACTCTGTTTTGGTAAAATTTACCAGGACCAATAAAGAGGGCAGCTTTAATTTACCCAATATAAGTGCGGGTAAATATATTGTGATGGTCACATATCCTAGTTACGCAGATTATGTAGATATTATTTCGGTAACGGAGGGATCAGTAACCGATTTAGGTAAAGTTCCGGTGATAACCAAAGCCACATTATTACAAGAAGTAATAGTAAAACAAACCATTGGGTCTATCCGTATGAAGGGAGACACTACAGAATACAAAGCAGACAGTTTTAAAGTAAGTGCCAATGCCGATGTACAAGAATTGTTGCGCAAAATGCCAGGTATTCAAGTAAACAGCAAAGGAGAAATTACTGCACAAGGGGAAAGAGTGCAAAAAGTATTGGTAGATGGGGAAGAGTTTTTTAGTGATGACCCAGCGGTTGTTACAAAGAACTTAAGAGCAGATGCAGTGGAGAAAGTACAAGCTTTCGATAAAAAAAGTGACCAGGCTGTTTTTACAGGGATTGATGATGGCCAAAAAATAAAGACCCTAAACCTTACTTTAAAAGAAGACAAGAAAAAAGGCTATTTCGGTAAAGCCGAAGCTGGTGGTGATTTTGACAAATATGGATATGGAAAATTATTGGCCAATTCATTCAAGGGTAAAAGAAAAATCTCCGGATACCTTACTACTGATAATACCAAATTTGAATCGTTGAATTGGGACGAAAACAGAAACTATGGGGGCGATGCTAATACTACTACCCAAATAAACGACGATGGTGGTATGAGTATTTGGTCTACTGGTGATGAATTCAGTTATGGTAACGGTTTCCCAAGATCGGTAACAGGTGGATTTCATTTTAGCAATAAGTGGAATAAAGACAAGCACAATTCTAATAATACCTACCAGTACAATCAATTGGACGTAAGTGGTATCAATTCTAATAAAACCCAGAATATTCTACCTGGTGCAGATTTAATTAGCACTAGTGTTCAAGATCAATTCAGCAGCAGAAAAAGAAATAAGTTAACCAGCACTTATGAGTGGCAAATAGACTCAAGTAGTTCTTTAAAAATTACTGCAAGAGGCTCCATTGTAAATAGCAACAATGCTTCTAACTATTTTGGGCGAACCATCACCAGTGATAGTGTTTTACTAAACCAGAGTAATAGACTTACTTCCACTGTAGATGAAAATAAAACCATGAACTCTACTATTTTTTATCGGAAACGTTTTAAAAAAATAGGCAGAACCATTTCCTTAAATAATGAAATCAACTATAACGACCGAGCAGATGATGGATTCTTAACAGCCGACAATATTTTTTATGATGCATTGGGAAATATTGTTCGTAGAGATAATATTGATCAGCAAAAGATGAATAAACAAATTGTTACGACCATCAATTCTACTGTCAATTATACGGAGCCACTTTGGAAAAACACTTTCTTAGTGATGAACTATAAATTAAGTGTTAGTAGAAACGATGCGGAGCGTAATACCTTTGCAAAAAACACCGCCAATAATAAATACGATAATTTGGTAGACACATTAAGTAACCATTTTATTTTTAACACAACAGGGCATAACGGTAGTGTTAATATTCGGTACAGTGTTAAAAAATTCAATTTTTCTATTGGTTCTGGTTTAGGAACAGTTAATTATCGATTGAATGATTTGGTAAAACAAACCAATCGCAATGTAGTTTTCAACAACTTCATACCTGCTGTTTCGCTAAATCTTACGCCTAAACAACAACGCCGATTCTATTTCAACTATAACGGTTCTACTCAAAACCCTACCCTTTCTCAAATACAACCAATTATAGACAATATTGATCCGTTGAATTTAACCATTGGAAACCCCAACTTAAAACAATCTTTTGTTCATCGTTTTAGTTTAGGCGGTTCCGATTACAAAGTATTGAAAAGCAGAAGTGTAAGTTTTAACGTGAACTATTCTAAAACAGAAAATGCCATTTCTAATTCAAGTTTTGTAGACTCAGAAGGTAGAAGAATCAACCAAGCCATAAACGTAGATGGGAATTATAATTTTAGTGCAAGAGTGGGATATGGTTTTGAAATAATACCATCCCTAAATTTAAATTTCGATATTGGCCCCAGAAAAAGTCGATTTGCTAACAGAGTAAATGGAATCAATAATACTACCCAAAATATTGCTACATCATATAGCATCAATGCTGGTTATTGGGGCGACAAATGGATCAATTTTTGGTTTCAAGGTAATGCCAACCAGAATAAATCTACTACTTCTATTAGGCCCGATATTGTTACCCAATTCTGGTCTTATGAAGCTTACGGAAACTTACAGTTCAAGCTAAAGAAAATTAAAACCTATATAGACGTTAATATAGATGCAAATATTTATCAGAAGACCGCTGTATTTGCCGATCAAAGAGATGTATATATTATTAATGCTTCTGTAAGAAAAATTATTTCTAAAAACGACCAGTGGGAGTTAAAAGCTTCCGTAAACGATTTATTTAATCAAAACTTGGGCATTAACAGAAATGCTAGCAGCAACTTTATTACAGAAACAACAAATCAAAGCATTCAGCGCTATTTCTTATTTTCTTTAATCTGGAATTTTAGTAAAAACGGTAAACCTACTCAAGGATTTTAATATGAAAAAGACAATCGCAATCATCGCAATATTATTTGTATCTGTTCAATTGAATGCACAGGTACAGTTTATTAATTCAGGTAAAATTGAGTTCGAAAAGAAAATTAACCAACATGCACCTATTTTAGACGAGCCCGAAAATTTGTGGACTGCTGAAATGCTAAAGCAAATGCCCAAATTTGTTTCAGACACTTATGAATTAAAGTTTACTAATAATAAATCTGTTTATAAGCTAGCGAAAGAAAACCCTACCAATCGCTATATGATGTGGGGTTCTAAGCCTGTTGATACAGATGCAATTATTCAAGACCTTCAAAACGCAAACACTAGTGCACAAAAAGAAATTTTTGAGAATACTTATGTCATCAAAGACAGTATAAGAAATTTAGAATGGAAAATTGCCGATGAAACCAGAGAAATTGCTGGCTTTGAATGCAGAAAAGCAGTTACTAAAATTTGCGACTCTGTTTATGTAGTAGCTTTTTATACCGATCAAATTCCGGTAAGTGCGGGCCCAGAAAGTTTTGGAGGCTTACCAGGTATGATATTGGGATTAGCTGTTCCAAGATTATATACAACTTGGTTTGCCACTAAAGTAGAATTGACTGAACCTACTCCAGCAGATTTAAATCCAAAACAAAAGGGAAAGCAAGTAACCCGGGCACAACTAACTGCGGAATTGTCAAAAGGACTAAAAGACTGGGGAAAAGATGGGGCTAGAAGAATGTGGGTTGCGCAATTGTAATAATCATTTAGAATGGATCATTAAAAATGTTTAGTGCGAACAATCAATAGCATCGGTTCCTTGTATAGCCGAATTTAAATAGGGACTAACAAAAGGTATGTCTAAATTTAGTCCACGGAGTATCAACAAACAGCCAATGATAAAGGTAAACACCGGTACCAATTTTCTAAATTGCTGACGTAGCTGGTTGGGTAATTTATGTGCAGCTGCCACCAACAATATCATAGCAGGTATGGTGCCCAATCCAAAGAATCCCATAAACAACATTGACTCATATATATTATGGGCAACCAATGATGCAGCAACAGCTGTATAAACCAATCCACAGGGCAATAACCCATTTAATACACCAAAAATATACATCCATCCTACAGATTGTTTCTGCATAATTTTCTGCATGGCATTGATTTGCCATTGCTTAAAACCATTTAAAAAAGGCATTGATGTTTGTGGAAATAGTCTAGGTAATAAAACTGAAAAAACAATAACAAGGCCAAGCACAATTGAAACAATTTGGGTAACCCCAAACCAATTTACTCCCCTACCCAATAAACCAGCTGCAATACCAATACCAATATAAGTACTTACTCTTCCAATATTATAGAAGATTACGGCCAGCCATTTGTACAGACCATTAAAAGCTTGGAAGGGCAAAGACAATGCCAATGGACCACACATACCAATACAATGAACACTGCCCCCAAAGCCCAGCACAAAAGCAGATATCAGCAGTACTTCCATAATTAAGGAATAAAAATCACTTCTTCGGCATAGTAGTTTTTACCTGCACTGGTAAAACTGATTTTAGCAATATACTTTCCTTTATTGAATTGTGCAACCGGAAAAACATAAACCCCATTATTGGATGCGGCTAAGTTCAATTTCCTATCCGATTTTTCTGATGCTGGATTATAAAAATGAACTTCTGCCTTGGTAATAGCAGCGGCTGTAGTTGAGTCAATTTTTAAAATAATTTGCTGGTCTTGTTTCACAACACTAACTTTTGTAGGTAGCGCATTTGCATTGGCAGTAGCTTGTAGCTTACCATTAAAAGCCATTTCTTTTTCGTAATAATTAGACTCTACCATTTCAATATCAACTTGCATGGTTTTCCATACCAGAAATAATATAAATGCTACGCCCAATCCAAATGCCACTACAATTCTATATCCCCAATTCATTTTTTTGTATTAAAGGTCGCTAATAAATATGGCTTTCTTAGTAGTAATCACTTTATCGCCACTGAGTAATTTTATTTCATATTCCTCTTTCCTGTTCTTAATCTTGTTGCTGTCTACTTTAATGAAAAAAGTTTCTTCTGCCAATTGTCTACCCTTTAATGTATCTAAGGTTTGACCAATTCGTTCAATTTGCACATCAGGATCTGTTGCAACCAATCTATAAGGAAGATCTCTATTGCTCTTATTGGTTACTTTAATTCTAAATAAGTTGCTAATAGTTCCGTCTTTGTTTTCTTGCATACCTTGACCTGGCACACGCAAAATGGTTGCATCAAAAGTAGTTCTGGTTACAATTAAAATCCCTAATAACACCATTAAAATAACCAATACACCTGAATAAGCTTTAATGCGATAAGTAAACTCGAACTTCTTACCAGATGCTATTTGATTTTCAGACGCAAAAGTGATCAGATTTTCTGGCTTGTTCACTTTCTTCATCATCATATTACAAGCGTCAATACAAGCTGTACAGTTTACACATTCTAACTGGGTACCATTCCGGATATCTATATTAGTAGGGCATACATTTACACACATACCACAATCAATACAATCCCCTGCACCTTCTGTTGCTTTCTTTTTATTTCTAGGTTCCCCCCTTAAATAATCATAAGCAACTACAATAGAATTTTTATCCAATAAAACCCCTTGTAATCTTCCATAAGGACAAATAACGGTACACACAATTTCTCTAACGAAAGCATAAACTGTATAAAAAACCAAGGTGAAAAATATGATGGCAATAAAGCCGCCAATATGTTCAGACAAAGGATCTGTGATGATTTTAAACAGTTGATCTGTTCCTATTATATAGGCAAGAAAAGTATTTGAAATAGCAAAACTGAGCACTAAAAAAACAATATGCTTAATGGTTTTTCTGACATATAATTCAGTAGTCCATTTTTTCCCATTATTGATTTTTTGCTTATTACCATCTCCTTCAATGAAGTACTCAATTTTTCTGAAAATCATTTCCATGAATATGGTTTGTGGACAAACCCATCCACAAAAAAAACGACCATAAATCAAGGTGAAGATGACAATGAAGAGCATGAAGATAATCATGCCCAACCCGAACATGATAAAATCTTGTGGAGTAAAGAGTGAGCCGAAAAAAGTAAATTCTCCTTGCGGAATATTAAACTGAAACAAGGGATTGCCATCTATTCGAATAAATGGCATCGAAAAAAACAAAACAACATAAACATAACTCAAATAAGTTCTGTACTGGTATAATTTGCCTTTGGGCTGAAGGGCATGCACCCAATTTCTTTTTCCCTTACTGTCTACTGTAGAATGTAAACTCCTAAAATCTGCTTGCTTCGACTCACTCATAATATTCATTTATACCACCTACTTCATTGCAGGTGCTGTTGTTGAATCAGCAGCTGGTGCTGCTCCTGCTTCAACAAACAATTCTCCTTGTTTTTCTTTGGCTGGTTGTGGATTAGTACCCTGCAAAGATTTTACATAACTAGCTATCTGTGCAATTTGAATGGGTGAATAATCATCCTTCCAACTCTTCATTCCTTTTTCTGGCCAACCATATTTAATAGAATAAAATATGGCTTTGATATCTCCCTTGTGCAACCAATAATCATCGGTTAAATTAGGTCCAATTCCAGGTGCACCATTTACTATGGCACTTCCATTTTCAGCATGGCAGGTTGCACAAGCTCCAGGTTTAATATATAATTCCTTCCCTTTTGCAATGTCATCTGCACCCATCATTTTTACGGTATTTTCATCTACATTGTTGGCAGATTTTTCTAGATAAGCAGCTTGTTGAATAGCAGCCTGTTCCATATCCATGGCTAATTCTGCTTGTTGTAATGGTTTAGTACCAGCAACATGATAATTGTATAAATAAACAACACCAAAAATTAAACTAAGTGCAAATCCCCATCTCCACCAAACAGGCACTTCATTATCCAATTCCTTAATTCCATCGTAATCATGCCCTAAATCTAAACGAGCAATATCTTCATTGGTATTTCTGTTGTACAATCGATCAAACCATGCGATTTTTTCTTTTTCAACAACAGGTGTAGCTCCAGCAGCAACTGCAGTTTGAATGGCTTCTTTCTTCAAAAAGCTTCTGATACCATTGGCAAAATAAACAATGATGATCATTTCTAATACCACTATAAATGCCAACATTAGTATGATGGTTTCAGATACTACTGTTTTTGTTCCGGCAGGAACATTGGCAGATTGAGCAAATAATGATCCAGCGGAAATCAACACAAACAAAACAGTTAAAGCAGCAGCTTTTGAAGCACCACTTTGTTTTTCTTGCTCTACTTTATTTTTAATTGCTAAGATAAATACATTGCCCAACATAAAAATCACCATGGCTAATAAGCCAATTACTGTGATTAATACATAAGCAACAGTAGAATCATAAAATACTTCTTTGGCAACAGGTGCTTCTTCTTTAGCAGCATCCTGTGCCCAGATAATATTTGCAGCTAAGCTGGCAAGTAAAAGCAGGAGCAATTTTTGCATCAATGCTTTTTGTTTGTTGAAATAAGATATACTAGTTAACATATACAATTTTTTATCAGTCATTGATTGGAATTTGGCTATTCTTTTCCATTTTTTCTTTGTTGGCAGACATAACATACCAAGTAACCACCCCAAAAAACACTGTGAATATCACCAATGAAACCATTGGATAAATATTGACGTTTTCAATACTGGTTACATAATTTTTAAATTTCATACAGATGAATTTTAGTGCAATGTTTTAATTTCTGCCTCTGGCGCTTTCTTCAAGTCTGCACCCAATCTTTGCAAATAAGCAATCAATGCAATAATTTCTTTACCACTTTTTGCTTTGATTCTATTGGCATTTAAATCTGCAGCAATTTCATCTGCTTGCATTTTTAAATCGTTGTTTGCTTTTTGATCGTAGCCTTCAGGATAAGGAACGCCTAAAGTTTGCATGGCCCTAATTTTACCAGGAGTTGTACTTATGTCCAAATCATTGTCTAATAACCAAGGATATGGAGGCATAATAGAACCTTGAGAAATTTCTTCAGGGTCATTCATATGTCTGTAATGCCAGCTGTTGGGATATTTATTTCCTTGACGAGCCAAATCTGGACCGGTACGCTTACTACCCCACTGGAATGGATGATCGTACACAGATTCTCCTGCTTTAGAATAATCGCCATATCGAGCTACTTCATCTCTAAATGGACGAACCATTTGTGAGTGACAAGTGTAACAACCTTCTCTGATATAAATATCTCTACCCTGCAATTCAAGCGGTGTATATGGCTTAACTGTGCTGATGGTAGGAACATTCTCTTTCACAATAAATGTAGGAATGATTTCAATAGCGCCTCCAATAGAAACAACAATCAAACTCATCACCAACATTTGTACTGGCCTTCTTTCTATGATTGAGTGCCAGTAAGCTTTTCCTTCTGGTAATGGTTGTGCTGCTAGTGCAGGTGCTTCCCCATATTCTTCTGAAACAAATGATCCAGCTTTTGCAGTTCTGATTAAATTAACTACCATGATGATTACCCCAGTTAAATAGATGGTACCACCCAATCCTCTTAAAATATACATCGGAATGATGCGGGTCACTGTTTCTAAAAACTGGAACTTCAACTGTCCTTCTGGAGTAAATTGTTTCCACATCAATGCTTGAGAAATAGCTGCCCAATACATAGGAATTGCGTAAAGTAAAATACCTACAGTTCCAATTAAGAAATGGGTATTGGCCATTTTAACAGAATGCAATTTGGTATTATATATTCTTGGAACTAACCAATATAACATACCAAAAATCAAGAAGCCATTCCATCCAAGTGCTCCTACGTGAACGTGTGCAACAATCCAATCGGTATAATGTGCAAATCCATTCACGTTTTTAAGTGAAAGCATTGGGCCTTCAAAAGTGCTCATACCATAACAAGTCAATGCTACAATGAACATTTTCAAAATGGGATCTTCTTTAACCTTATCCCAAGCACCACGTAAAGTGAAAATTCCATTTAACATACCACCCCAACTTGGAAGAATCAGCATGATACTAAATACTACTCCCAATGATTGTGCCCAATCAGGTAATGCAGTATACAACAAGTGGTGAGGACCTGCCCAGATATAGATAAAGATCAAGGCCCAGAAGTGAATAATACTCCACTTATAAGAATACACTGGTCTTCCGGCCGCTTTAGGAACAAAATAATACATGATACCCAACATAGGGGTGGTCAAGAAAAATGCAACTGCATTATGACCATACCACCATTGTACCAATGCATCTTGAACCCCTGCATACCAACTATAACTATGCGTCATAGAAGTAGGCAATGAAAAAGAGTTTACAATATGCAATAAAGCAACAGTTACCCAAGTACCAATAATAAACCAGATAGCAACATATAAATGTCTTTCTCTTCTGGTTAAAATGGTTGCAAACATATTGATACCAAACACAACCCAAATAAGGGTAATAGCAATATCAATAGGCCAAATTAGCTCAGCATACTCCTTTCCTTGCGTTAAACCCAAAGGAAGTGTTACTGCTGCTGCAACAATGATTAACTGCCAGCCCCAGAAATGTACTAATCCGAGTGCTTTACTCCACATACTGGTTTTGAGTAACCGGGGCATCATATAATATACACCGGTGTAAATACCGTTGCCCACAAATGCAAAAATGACTGCATTGGTATGCAATGGTCTTAATCGTCCAAAACTAGTATAGGATATACCTAAATTGAGTGCAGGGTAAGCTAGCTGGAAAGCTATAATTACCCCAACCAGCATCCCTACTATTGCCCACAAAACAGTGGCAAAAGCGAATTTCCGGACGATGGAATTGTCGAAACTGAATTTTTCTAACTGCATGGTGTTTTATTTATTCTCTGTTGGTTGATTGGTTTGATCAAATAAAATTTTATTCGCTGGCGTAAAATGGTCATCAAACTGCCCTGTTTTAGAACCCCATATAAATGCAATCAGGAATCCTGAAGCAACTAGGAGGCTAATGATGAGTAAAAAAACAATCACAATCATTGATGTATATTTTTAAGATCAGCAATAGGTTTAAAACAAAACTTTTCAATAAGTGCTGCACCCAACATAGTAGAAATCACAATGGTGAAAGTGCTGGATGGCATTAAGATGGCCGCTACCAAGGGAGACATTTGAGCGGTTACAGAAAAATACAATCCCACCACATTATATAAAGTGGATATTACAAAAGTGGTTTTAATTAAATTTTTAGACCATTTAGCCGCTTTAATGTATTGATCCAATAAAGGCAACTGATTAGATAACATGATTGCATCACTAGCAGGAGAAAATTGAATAGTATTATCTACTACTGCAATACCCACATTACTCTTACTTAAAGCGCCTGCATCATTTAAGCCATCACCTACCATCATCACTTCTTTACCATTTAACTGTAATGATTCTATGTAAGCCAACTTAGCTTGAGGTGATTGATTAAAATGATAAGAAATAGGTCGCAGTAGTTGTTGCTTTAAATAATGTTCCGCATTATTATTGTCTCCACTTAACACAGATACTGGGTAAGGCAATTCATGAATAAGCCGATTTACATGTGCCCTTAAAATATTTTGAATAATAAACTTGCCATATATTTTATTATCAATAGATACCCAAACTTCTGAAGCCACTGGCACTGCAGATTCATTGCCTACAAAACTAGAAGAACCTAATTTATAGTGGGTTTCATTTTCCCATGCTTCAATTCCTGCACCAGCTACTTCTTTAATATGTTCCAAATGGCATGGTGTAACTTTAATTTTATGAGTAATTGCTTTACTCAATGGATGTAAAGATTGCCCAGCCATTGATGCAATAATTTGCAAATGATTTACTGAAATAGGTTCGCCGCTGTATTCAACAGAAGAAGCATGCGGATAAGTGAGTGTGCCTGTTTTATCAAAAACTACCTGGTCTATTGTGGCAATAGTTTGTAACACTTGCGCATTTTTAAGGAATAGACCGTGCTTGCTAAAAATATTCAAGACAAAGCCCTCTGTAAAAGTGGCCGTAATTAACAAAGCACAAGGACAAGCAACAATTAATACAGCAGTCATTGCCTGCCAAGCATTGGCAATATTAGATGGATACCAATATGCAAAACTGCTAAAGGCAACTGTTAATACGGCTAAAGAAAAATAATTACTTATAACAGTAGTGAATGAATAAACATTTTTATCTGTTTTCTTAAACGCATCATTATTCCATAAACGAGTGAAATTACTTTGAGAAAAAGGCTTTACTACTAATAAGTCAATTGAACCATTCAATTGTTTACCACCTGCATATACCAAGTCTCCAATTGCTACAGAAGTGGGTTCGTTTTCACCCGTTACGAAACTATAATCAATCTCCCCCTTTCCTAATAAGTGCATGCCATCAACAGGAATCACTTCATTGCTCCTAATGCGAATAGTATCATCTATCTTAACTTCCTGAACAGGAATATAAGACTCTGTTCCATTTTTATCTACTAAACAAACAGCAACAGGGAAATAAGATTTAAAATCTCGATTAAAAGATAGGTCAGCAAAAGTTTTTGTTTGAAAAGATCTTCCTAATAACATAAAGAAAATAATACCAGACATACTATCTAAATATCCACCCCCAGTTCCAGAAATAATTTCATACACACTTCTACTAAATGTTACTGCCAATGCTAAAGCAATGGGCGCATCTATATTGAGCCTTCTTTGTTTTACACTAAACCAAGAATTAATAAAAAATTCTGACCCACTATAAAGTAATACAGGTAAAGCCAATAATAAATTAACATATCGGAACAAATTAGCTGTTAAGCCATCTACAGTAATAGTCTCCAATCCTAAATACTCGGGAAAGCTCAACATCATGATATTGGCAAAACAAAAACCTGCAATACCAATTTTCACCATAGCGCTACGAGACACCATTTTTTCTTGCCTTTTAGACCCTTGACCATCGTCTAAAGTGATATAAGGTTCGTATCCAATGGAAGCCAATAACTCTGCAATAGCTCTAATAGTAATTGCATCCGGATTAAAATAAACAGTCACTTCCTTGGTTGGAAAATGAACTGTAGAAAAATGAATTCCCTCGTTTACTTTTTGCAAATTTTCTAATAACCAAATGCAAGAGCTACAATGAATTTGAGGCAAATAAAATTTAACCGCTATTTGATTGGGTTTAGAAAAAACTATGTAAGCAGCCGCAATGGTTGCATTGTCTAAAAAACCAAACTTCTCTTGATCTTGCAATTCAGGAAGTTTTACCCCTGAAGCATCATGAATATTGTAATACTCACAAAGATTGCTTTTATTCAAAATCTGATAAACAGAGCTACACCCTTTGCAACAAAAAGCTTTTTCATCAAATACCACTGGTTCCCCTGCGCAATAATCTCCGCAGTGAAAGCATTTGGTTGATTCGATGGTCTTATGCTGCATAGTTATAAATAGTTGTTAAAAGTTAGTTTATTTTGAACAAATTTGGTGGTTTAGGCTTGTTTTTTTTGTTGTTCTTTTGGATCAAGACCTAATCCTCTAAAAACATTTGCTCTAAAACAACTACAAGCATTCAATCGGTCTTCAATCATTTTATTCCAACGGTATTTTTCCTTTACAAAATTTTTATTGAATGAATCGGCTAAATCGTGCTGTTTAATCGCCCCGTTTTTAAATGTATTGGTGTCTAATAAGCTGGTCAAATTATGCACATGAGACATAATTTTATGTTCCTTGCTTCGGGTAAGTTGCATTAAATCGAACAAATTAGGCAAAGGCACTTCTTTTGCCGATTTAGCATTAAACACTTTCATTACAGAGGGGAATACCAATTTTTGTTCGCAGGTAACCAAGGAACTAAAATCGTTACGGAGATTTTGCATCAATTCTATTAAATAGTCTTTATGCTCTTCGTCGTAATCTTTTAAATAAACGCAATGGATGGCGTTTTGCAGTTTTAATTCTAAGCAGGGATAAACATTCTCCAAGAGATGGTGAATGAATTCTTCTGTTTGGTCTGCGTGTTTACACATTTGTAGATTTTTACCCTACAAAGATGTATGTAGAACAACAGGGAATGAATGAGTTTTGCTGTGGCATTATATGATATAAATCATATAATTTATTTAGTCCTCTATATTGGCAGTTTGAATCAGTTTTTGTAAATTAACGATGCTGATTTTTTTACCTTTCAAAGAAATCAGTTTGTCGTTATTGAATTCTGATAATAAACGGATACAGCTTTCCGTAGAAGTTCCAACATAATCGGCTATTTCTTCTCGGCTTAAACTCACATTAATGGTTTGGTTGTCTTCTTCAAAACCATAGGTAGCTTTTAAGAACAACAAAGCTTCTGCCATTCTTTCTCTTACATTTTTTTGAGAGAGAGAAACAATATGATCTTCTGCCACTTTTAAATCTTGGCTCATTTTCTTAACTACTTCAAACATGAGTTTAGGTGAAGACTCAATAGCATCAAAAAAATACTTTTTATCGATAATGCAAATTGAAGCGTCTTCCAATGTAACAGCAGAGCAATGATAGCGCTCATTAGACAAAAGAGCCCTATACCCTACTATATCACCCGATTTAACCAATCGCAAAATTTGCTCTTTTCCATCGTAACCAGTAGTGGTTAATTTGATTTTACCGCTATTGATACAAAATAATCCTGCAGGTAAGCCATTCTCTGTAAACACATATTGTCCCTTCTTGTACACGGCACAAGATTTATGAATGCATAAATCCTTTACTTGATCTTCGTCTAATACATTGAAAACAGAGTTTAGCCTCACATTACAATGCACACAACTAGTCTCAATGGGTCCATTATTCTTCATCTCTTCAGTCGGCTTTGCACAAAGTTAAACATATTATATTTATTTGGTTAACAAAACTACCCTAGACTCCATAGGTGCAAGGTCTATTTTATTCACACCCAATACGCCGGTCACCACATCTTTGAAACCCTTGAATCCATTGGTTCTTTCCCTATAATTGGCCAAAGAAACCGATTTATTTTTATTGGAAGTATTCATCAAAATCATTACTGTTGAACCTTGGTCATACCGAAAGTAAACATAAAGCCCATCATTGGGAAGCCACTGCATCATTTTACCTGTTTGTAAAGCAGTATTGGTTTTTCTAAAATTGGCCAATGTTTTTACATAATTGAATGCAGTATTTTCGGTTTGATCACGGCCGCTGGCCATTCGTTTGTCTTTTTCATCATTTGGAAAGCCCCCAGGAAAATCTAATCGAACCATTCCATCATTCGGATCTTTAAAATTTTTCATCCACAATTCGGTTCCATAATACAACTGAGGAATACCTCTTAGGGTGAATAATAAATTCATTCCCATTTTGTATTTATTCATGTCTGATCCAATCATTGATACAAACCTTTCCATATCATGATTGTCTAAAAAAATGCAATTTTTCTCAGGTGCATGGTACAATAAATCTTGAGACAGGGTCATGTATAATTTATTGACACCTTCTGTCCAACCAAATGGTTTATTAATGGCATCCATCATAGCATAACTCAAAGGAAAGTCAGTAGTGCCAGGCGCATTATGCTTAAAAGTAGTTTGCATATTGTTCTTGGTAAAATACGCACTACCAGCAACGGTATTGGCCACCGCTTCGCCAAAAATGCTGATGGTCGGAAAATCTTTTTCTAAGGCTGTGTTCACATTGTTCATGAATTGTTCATCGCAATATTTATAAGTATCCACTCTCCAACCGTCAATACCAAATTCTTCCACTGTCCACAATGCATGTTGAATTAAAAAATTAGCCACAAATGGGTTGCGTTGATTAATATCTGGCAAATGCGGAACAAACCAACCATCTAACATCACTTTTTTATCTGCAGCATTTCCCATTAAATCAAAAATGGCTTCGTCTCTATGATTGGTATTGGTGTAAGCAGGCCATTGATTAATCCAATCTTTAGCGGGAGCGTCTTTGTACATCCAATGCTCATTTCCTACATGGTTGTACACTGCATCCTGAATAATTTTAATGCCTTTTGCATGAGCGGCATCAATCAATTTTTTATAGGCATTTTCACCCCCTAGTCTTTTGTCAATTGCATAATGATTGGTAAACCAATACCCATGATAGCCAGCCATCATACCTGCTTGCTCGCTTTGCAAAGGCATATCATTTTCTAGTACAGGAGTCATCCAAATAGCGGTTACACCTAGATCCTGCAAATAATCTAAATTATTTGCTACCCCTTCTAAATCGCCACCATGTCTTTTGATGGGATCTTTCCGATTCACTAAATTGTCTTTATAGCCAGGAACAACATCATTCAACCGATTGCCATTACTAAATCGATCAGGCATTAATAAATAAATAAAGTCTTTGGCAGTCACTCCTTTTGCAAAGGTTTTTCCCATTCCTGTTCTTCTTGGTTTTAATTCCCAAGCAATTGAAATTGCACTATCTGAATCAGCTATTTTAATCTTGACTTTACCTGGTTTAGCGGTAGGATTAATCACTAAATCTAGGGCTATATATTTTTTATTTTCAAATGCATGTACTTTGATTAATTGAACACCTGCATAGTTTACACTTAGTTTTGCATTGGAGAAATCAGTTGTTGTATTGCGAACAATCAACTGTACTTTATTCCATTTCATTCCAACAAACCAATTAGTAGGATATAGTTCAATATTGCTTTGAGCCTGTAAGTTAAAGGCCAACAATAAGCAACCAATTATTTTTACAATTTGATACATATGAAACGTTTGAAATTATTCATTTTCTTTAACCACAATGGCACATACAATTGCAGCAGCAATTAGTAAACCGCCCCCAACTTGTACCGCCAATAAGCGATCATTGTGTAATACTGTTTCCATTACATTTCCAAAAAACAAGGAAGCAATAATTTCTGGAAGTACTATAAAGAAATTAAAGATGCCCATATAAATACCCATTTTATGTGGAGGTATACAACCCGCTAACATAGAATAAGGCATGGATAAAATAGAAGCCCAAGCAATACCAACCAAGCCCATCGATAAATACAAGTAAGAAGGCTCAGTAACGTAGTTCACTGATATCAATCCTGCACCACCCAATAACAAACAAATGGTATGCGTATATTTTTTACCCAATTTATTTACCCAGAAAGGAAGGGTAAACGAAAATCCAAAAGTGACTAAATTTAAAATAGCAGATGTGGTATTAGCGTATTCCAAACCCTGGGTATACACATCACTGGAAGTAGTGGTATTGCCTCCAAAAATATCCGAAGCAACACCAGTACTGTAATAGAACCACATCAAAAATAATCCTGGCCAGGTTAAAAAATTCACCAAGGCCAATCGTTTCATTTGATCGGGCATATTGGTAACAGAACTAAAAATTTCTTTTACACCACCCATAAAACCTTTACCCTCTGCATCCAATTTATTTTTCCAATCAGGATCAGCAGGAGGATATTCTTTGCTCTTAATAACGGTGTACAAAACAGCCAATAAAAAAACAGATCCCCCTATGTAAAAAGAATACATAATATTTTCAGGAATGCCACCAGCTGTTTTATCCCTAGACACCCCAAACCATTGTACCAATTTTTGTGGCAAATAACCTGCAACAAAAGAAGCCAATCCAATAAACATACTCTGCATAGCAAAGCCCATGGGTTGTTGCTTTTTATCTAAGTTGTCTGCAACAAATGCACGAAAGGGTTCCATGCTAATATTGATAGAAGAATCTAAAATCCAGAGCACACCAGCAGCCATCCAAATAGCCGATGAATTGGGCATGATGAATAATGCCAATGAACTTAAAATAGCCCCTACCAAAAAATAAGGTCTTCTTCTACCTAGCTTAGGGTGCCAGGTTCTATCACTCATATAACCAATAATAGGTTGTACAATTAAACCCGTCATAGGAGCAGCTAGCCATAGGCCAGGAATTTGTTCAGGGCTAGCACCTAAGTATTCATAAATGGCACTCATATTGCCCATTTGCAAACTCCAACCAAACTGAATTCCAAAGAATCCGAAACACATATTCCAGATTTGCCAGAAACTCAGTTTAGGCAATACCGCTTTAGGGTTAGTAGACATAGCAATCGTTTTATTGTATAAGATTGTGTATTGAATACACATCTCAATATACAATAAAAAACATCCTCAAATTGAGGATGCTTTAGAAATATTTAATCACTATGGGAAAATTTAAATCACAAACCCATCAGGCAATATCGCCGTCTTTTTAACCACTACAATACCATCTTTAACGGTGTAGAGTGGATGATCGGTATTGGCTAAATGACTGCCGCCATTAATTCTTACATCGTTGCCTATTCTACAGTTTTTATCGATGATGGCGTCTTTGATATAGCAACGCTCTCCTATTCCAATTTTAGGGAGACCCTTGCTGGTATTTAGCTCCATCTCTTCAAGAGTTTCATAATAATCATTACCCATAATATAAGTGCTTACTACGGTGGTACCATGCCCAATTCTGGAACGGATACCTACTACACTTTGTTCTATTCGGCTCGCATGAATAATAGAGCCTTCTGCAATAATGGTTTTCTCTAAAGTAGTGCCACTGATTTTAGCCGGGGGCAACATTCTTGCTCTACTGTAAACTGTTTTATTATTATCAAATAAGTTAAAAAGAGGTACTTCTTGTGTTAAAGCAAGGTTGGCTTCATAGAAAGAATAAATATTACCAATATCGGTCCAATAACCATCGTATTGAAAGCTCGATACTTTGTAATTTTCTATAGAGTCTGGAATAATTTCTTTTCCAAAATCGGTAGCAGTAGGATGCGCTTCATTCAATAATTTATCTAGGATCTTTTTATTGAAAATATAAATACCCATAGATGCTAAATAGTTTCTTCCCTGCCCTTGCATATCGGCACCAGTATCACTTACCCAGTCTGGTAAAATATCTTTCTTAGGCTTCTCAATAAAAGAAGTAATCACATTTTCTTCATTGGTTTTTAAAATACCAAATTCAGGTGCATCTCTATCGTCTACAGGTATCGTTGCTATTGAAATATCGGTTTGACTGCTGATATGATTCTTCAACATATCACCAAAATCCATTTGGTACAATTGATCACCACTCAAAATCAAAATATAATCATACTCTAAATTAGAAATATGTCTCAGCGATTGTCTTACCGCATCTGCTGTTCCCTGAAACCATCCTGGGTTATCAGGTGTTTGCTCTGCCGCCAAAATATCTACAAAGCCAGTACTGAACGCACTAAAGTGGTACGTGTTTTTAATATGCTTATTTAAAGAAGCAGAATTAAACTGTGTTAATACAAACATGCGGTTGATGCCACTGTTGATACAGTTACTAATGGGAATATCAACTAATCTGTATTTACCTGCAATAGGTACGGCTGGCTTAGACCTGCTAGCTGTTAGTGGAAAAAGTCGCGTACCTGCTCCACCCCCTAATATTACTGCCAAAACGGATTGCGAAAATGTTTTCATATGACTGATTGCTTATTTGATGTTGATTTGAAATTAACTTATTTATTTTAAACTTTGGTAAACTTGTCTATACTCAGACACAGTGCTCTCCCAACTATGGTCTATCTGCATCATATGCTTGCGCATCCACTCCATATGTTTTTTGTCTTGATAAACAGATACGCCTCTTCCAATAGAATAAGCCAAATCATCAATGGTGGCATTGTTAAATCGTATACCAAAACCATCGGTATCTCCCATATCGGTTACTGTATCTTTTAATCCACCAGTACTTCTTACTACAGGTACTGTTCCATACCGCATGGCATACATTTGATTAAGCCCACAGGGTTCTACCCTACTTGGCATCAACAAGAAGTCGGCACCGGCATAAATTAAATGGCTCAATTGTTCATTGTATCCTATATAGGCATTGTAAATGCCTTGGTATTCATTGGTCATTTGCTGCAGTTCCCATTCAATGCTGGTTTCACCACTACCTAAAATTAAAAAACAAGCATTCCCTTGGGTTTGATGAATGGCTGTTCTAATGGCAGCTGGTAAAATATCTGCAGCTTTTTCGCCCACTAATCTTCCAATAAAAACAAAGAGCGGTTTGGTAATATCTAAACCAAATTGGTCGCAGAGTATTTTTTTGTTTTGCTCTTTGCCCTTGGTTACTGTTTTAACAGTAAAGCGGTTCTCTATATAAGTGTCGGTTGATGGATTCCAAACCTCATTGTCTATACCATTTAGAATGCCTACACATTTGCCTTTTTCAAACTCGAACAAAGCTTCTAATCCATTGGCATTTTCTCTTAGCTCATCCATATAACTCCAACTAACCGTGGTTACTTTATCGGCACATTTTACGCCAGATGCAAGGGGATTAATGCTACCTGCCCAGTCAAGCATTCCGCGCTTCCATAGATCCCACCGAGGTATATAGAGACTTTTATCCCACCCCATCCAACCCTGGTACTGACCATTGTGGATGGTTACCACCGTTGAAACAGCTGCCAAGTGTTGAAAGTCGTAACAATATTTCATCATGAACGGAATCAATGCCGTATGGTGATCGTGACAATGCACTACATCAGGCTGATGCTCCCAACTACTGATCCAACTTACCACTGCTATTTGGAAAGCGGTAAAACGCTCCGCATCGTCATCATAGCCATATATTTTCTGTCGATCTAATAACCCATTGATATCAATTAAAAAAAGGTCGAAGCCCAATTTATTGGTAGGTTCTTTAATTACGGTGAAGTCAAAATACCAGTTGCCTAAATTGGCACTGCCTTTGAAATCGACGGTCCAATCATTTTCATACAAGAACTTGGTTCTATACATGGGCATAATCACTTTGGCAATATCCCCCGACTTGCATTGGTACTTTGGCAAAGCGCCAACTACATCGCCCAATCCACCTGCTTTAGCAACTGGATAACACTCGGCACTAACATGTATAATTTCCATAGAAATACATTAAAACTTCAATTTTCAAGATAACCAATAAAGCGATTCCATCAAATTACCATTTTAAAATTTTTCCTTCAATCAATTATTCCTATTTTCCATTATTCTAAAAACGAACGATTGATATGAGTCAAGCTAAACAACCAACTAACACCGGTGCACTTGCTACACTGGTAATTGTATTTTTTTTCTGGGGTTTTATTGCTGCATCTAACAGCATTTTTATCCCATTTGCCAAAAATCATTTTAATTTAAACCAATTTGAATCTCAATTAATTGGTTCTGCATTTTATGGCGCCTATTTTATAGGGTCGTTGATTCTATTCATTTTATCTAATCTTTTTGGTTATGATATTTTAAATAAAATAGGGTACAAAAAAGGGATCATTTATGGTTTAGGCATTTCAGTGGTAGGTGCGTTGTTGATTATACCTTCTGCCAATGCCAATTCTTTTCCAGCCATTCTTGGTTCATTTTTTATTGTTGCATTAGGATTCTCGTTGCAACAAACATCTGCACAACCTTTTGCCATTACATTGGGTGATCCATCTACTGGTTCACACCGTTTGAATTTAGCAGGTGGCGTCAATTCGCTGGGAACCACACTGGGGCCCATTATCGTGAGTTTCTTTTTGTTTGGATCGGTAGGTAATGCCAACACAGAAGTAACTGTCACCAATATCAATACTTTGTATTTGATTGTTGCGGGCGTATTTGCGGCAGTGGCTTTATTCTTTGCATTTTCAAAATTACCTGAAGGCAAAAACGATGAAAAATTTGAGAAAGCCAATAAAGCAGCTTCTTCTTTATTGATGATGACTTTTCTAATTGGCCTTATCATTATTGTTGGACAGTTTACTGAAGTACCTAAATTAACTTTGTTATTGTTATCGCTTATTTCAGTGGTAGGAATTTTATTCTATTCCAATAATCAAGCGGTAAAAAATCCAACTGGTTGGGGTGCAATGAAATACCAACAACTGATTTATGGTATGATTGGTATTTTTGTTTATGTGGGTGTAGAAGTGACCATCGACAACAACTTCGGGGCTTTGTTAAGAATTCCAGGATACTTAACAGAAGCGGGTTTAGAAGAAAGTCAAATTTCTAAATATGTTTCTCTTTATTGGGGTAGCTTAATGATTGGTAGATGGACTGGTGCCATCAGCGTATTTAATTTAAAGGGCATGGGTAAAACCATTGCCACCATTATTGTTCCCTTCTTTGCATTTGGTGTAGTGTTATATGTAAACAATTTATACGGCAGCGATGTATCCGATTTGTTTGGATATGCTGTATACATAGCGTTAGCCATTGCAGCCTTTTTTTATGGTCAAGAAAAGCCCGTTAAAACGTTGATTGCGGTTTCTGCGTTGGCTACTACTGCAATGTTAATTGGTGTATTTACCAATGGATTGATTTCTGTGTATTCATTTATGGCAGGTGGTCTTTGTTGTTCTGTAATGTGGCCTTGTATATTTTCTTTGGGTGTGGGTGGATTAGGAAAGTACACCAGCCAAGGCTCGGCATTTTTAATCATGATGATTTTAGGTGGTGCCATCATTCCACCATTGCAAGGTGCCATTGGAGACAATTCTGCAATAGGCATGCACCAATCTTATTTATTAGCTGCTGCATGTTTTGCATTTTTAATTTACTTAGCCATCAAAATGAAAAATGTATTAAAAGCACAGGGCTTAGATTTTGATGCCCAAGTTGGTGGTGGTCATTAATCATTTGAAAGAACGATATATGAATAGTAAAAAAGACAACAGAACTGGTTCTACTGCCATGGAGCAATTGGCCGTAGGAATAGATATTGGTGGTACTGGTACCAAGTATGGAATTGTAGATAGAGTAGGAAACTTATTGTTTTCTGGTGAAATGAGTACCCGAAATCACCTTGAAGTGATGCCATATATTGATGAGCTTTATGAAAATATAGCTCCGCTAATTGAACAAGCAGGTGGACCTGGAAGAATCAAAGGAATAGGCATTGGTGCACCCAATGGAAACTATTATAAAAATACCATTGAGTATGCGGCCAACTTACCTTGGAAAGGCATTATTCCGTTTGGCAAAATGGTAGAAGATAAATTCAAATTACCAGTTGTATTAACCAATGATGCCAATGCTGCTGCCCTTGGAGAAATGATGTATGGTGCTGCACAAGACATGCAAGACTTTATCATGATTACCCTTGGCACAGGTGTAGGTAGTGGCATTGTGGCCAATGGAAAATTAATTTATGGACACGATGGATTTGCAGGAGAATTAGGCCATACCATCATTATACCAGACGGAAGATATCACGAAGGCACAGGAAAGAGAGGCTCTTTAGAAAGTTATGCATCCGCTACAGGCGTTAGACTAAACGCTTTAGAGTTCTTAGAAAAAAGTACAAAGCCAAGCTTATTAAGAGCCATCCCTACCGATAAAATTGATTCTAAAAAAGTACATGAAGCAGCTTTGGAAGGCGATGAATTGGCCAAAGAAATATTTGATTACACAGGTAAAATATTAGGAATGGCATTGGCCAATTTTGTCATGTTCTCTAGCCCAGAAGCCATTGTATTATTTGGTGGATTAACCAAGGCAGGAGACTTTATTCTAAAGCCAACGCGTGAACATATGGAAGCAAACCTTATCAAGGTTTTTGAAAATAAAGTAAAAATATTGGTAAGCCATTTAAAGGAATCGGATGCGGCTATTTTAGGCGCTTCTGCCCTTGTATGGGAGATGAAATAATAAATACAGCTGGAACCGGGCGTTGCCCGGTTTTATCGCTGGGCTTGATTGTTTCTTTTCCATTTACCAGCATGGTACTGCTACCGCCTCCATCTAAATTCAACGCTTCAACACAGCCAACCGATTGCATTAATTGTGCTAATTGAGTAAGATTCGCCCCTTCTGCAATGCCTGGATTTCTTCCTTCCACTACCATTACTACTATATGTCCATCGGCAGTATAACCCATGGCAGTTCTAGGATGTTTGTCGTTGATTTGTTTACCAGCAAAACGTTGTTCTTCGTTATTAGAAATCTTGATTTGACCCTCTTGTATTAATACAGGACCTCCGGCAACTGCAGTTTGCATTTTCCATTTTTTAAATATTGCAGTGGTGGGTAATTGAGCGCGCGTTAAAACAGGAATACTGTCTTTAAAATGAGGCACTGCATATTGAGATGCCAAAGGATATTTAGCTGCGCTGTCTGTAAACAACCAAGCAATATCAGCCTTTCTTCTTTTGCTAATACCAATGGCACCAGCAAAAGAATGACGATAGGTGAAAGTATCTTTTCCTCTTAATGCTGTGCTATGAATATTATAAGCCAAGAGCTGTCCATTATTCACTACTGCATTAAGATTGCGATTATGAACAAATTCAAAAAAAGTAGTATTCACTACTAGTAAGGGAGCATTATTTTGTTGATGATATTCGGTAGGAGTATATCGCTTGCCATTTCCTATAGCAACAGAAAAATCAAGTGCCTTTTCGTTTAAAGGGGCTACTAAATAAAATGCTTTGTTAGGCTTTCCATTGATGGAATCGTTGGAGTAGAAAACATGAACATTATTAGGCAATGGACCAAATACACTATCTACATTTATCCAATTCATTTGCCCTAGCAGCGCTAGCGGTGCTAGAATTAATAAGAACAGCAGCTTATGCATGAACTGCTTTTTCCAACTTCCATTTGTTCACGCCATATCCAGGTATCACATGTTTCTCGCTATGGTAAGATGATCGTACCAATGGACCACTTTCTACATAATCAAAGCCAATGCTATAACCTATTTCTCTTAGCTCGGCAAACTCATCGGGATGTACAAATCGTTGAACAGGTAAATGTTTTTTAGTGGGTTGAAGGTATTGTCCTAAGGTTAATACATCGGTTCCTACGGCAACTAAATCTTTCATTGACTGAATAATCTCTTCTTTGGTTTCACCTAGCCCTAACATCATCCCCGTTTTAGTGCGCATCCCTCCTTTCTTCAAGGTTTCTAATACTTCTAAACTTCTTCTATATTTTGCTTGAATTCTTACTTGCTTCGTAATGCGTTCCACCGTTTCCATATTATGGCTCACTACTTCTGGAGCAGCTTCAATGATGCGTTGAATCTGGTCTTTAAATCCCCTAAAATCAGGAATTAATGTTTCTAAAGTAGTAGTAGGATTAAGTGTTTTAACTGCTTTAATGGTATTGTACCAAATAATAGAGCCTCCATCTTTCAATTCATCTCTGTCTACACTAGTAATAACCGCATGCTTCACTTTCATTAAGTGAATGGCTTCTGCAACCCTTTGCGGTTCATCAAAATCAACAGCTAATGGCCTTCCGGTAGCTACTGCACAAAATCCACAACTTCTGGTACATATATTACCTAGAATCATAAAAGTGGCCGTTCCTTCTCCCCAGCATTCACCCATATTGGGGCAATTGCCACTCTCGCAAATAGTATGTAATTTATGGGTATCTACTAAGCCTCTAACATGCTTATAACTTTCTCCAATGGGTAGTTTTACACGAAGCCAGTTGGGCTTTTTTAAGGGCGCATCAGCAGTAACGATGGTATCGGTAGGCATTTTGGGTACTACAGGTAATTCTTGCATGCTCGAGAAATATAATTGGGCACAAAATTAACTACTTTCTTCTACCGAAAGTGAATGCAGCATAGGCATTGAAGAAGAAGTTTTTTTCCTTATTTAGTAAAATAATGGGCATTTTCTGTGAATAAAAAGAAGCATTTACACCTACTTCAATGGCAGAAAGCAATTCATTGTATCTACCATAGTCAAAACGGAGGGCCACTTTAGCGTGTCCACCTGGAACAAATTTCATTTCACCAAATCCTTTAAACAAACCGCCTTTCCCCAATATAGCACTGGGGTCTAAGAATAAAGCTTCATTGGTTCCATCGTATTTAATTTCCTCTCTCAAACCTGTTTGTTGGTTCTGCACTTCTAAATAATAAGGCTTCAGTAATCCGGCAGTAATGCCGCCACCATAAATAGCTGAAACAGCAATTCCATTTTTATTTCCCTTTCCGCCAATTAATTTTTGTTGCCCAAAACCTAGGTTGAGGTAATAAAAATTATTCTGCTTTCCATAGATGTAATTGGATATTAAAATAAACCCACCGGAAGAAGACAAGGTTGGAATACGCTCTTCTTTGGGATGTTTTCTTTCTCCAAATTCTAACCACATCAAGTTGGTACTGGTAATGGTTTTATACTTCCCTTTTTCGAACTTCAATCCCCATCCGTCTGTATTCAAATTAATGCTAAACGCATTTTGCTTATTAAATATCAGCGCCCCCTCTTCTTCTTGCTTAATAAGTTGATTAATTTTTTCTCTGCGCTCTTCCTTCTTTTGCGCACGCTGCACAGCAGATTCAGAAGGTTGTTTTTTCTGAGCCATTAATCCTGTTCCTGACAATAGGAAAACCACAAAAAATAGTTTCTTCACTTCCATTTGGTTTGTTATAGGTAAATTTAAAGCAAAATTGATGCAATGACTTCACAAATTATTTATACCAGCGACCTTAGAACCACAGCCACCCATTTACAAAGCGGATCTGCTATTGAAACCGATGCACCTACCGATAACAAGGGAAAGGGCGAAAGGTTTTCTCCAACCGACTTAGTGGCTACTGCATTGGCCTCTTGTATGATCACCACCATGGGTATTAAAGCCCAATCAATGGATAATATTGTACTAGATGGCACTAAGGCCGATGTTACTAAAGTCATGTACAGTGACCCTAGAAGAATCGGTAAAATCGTTATTCATATTCAATTTCCTGCATCACTTAAACACTTAAGCGACAAAGAAAAAACAATACTCGAAAATACTGCAAGAACTTGCCCAGTAGAAAGAACATTACATCCAGACGTAGAGCTAGACCTTCAGTTTAACTGGTAAAAGATACTGGCAAAACCTTATTTGCTGCCCAATAAAAGCCAAGATAGGGCTACTTTAACTTGCAAGCAGATCCAGGGTGGTCAATTCTTTTACCACCCTACTCACTGGCAGTCCCATTACATTGTAAAAGTCTCCCGTAATGGAGGCAATTCCAATCACCCCAATCCATTCTTGTATGGCATATGCCCCTGCTTTGTCATAGGGCTTATAATGGTCTACGTAATATTCAATTTGCTGCAAGGTTAAGGGATGAAATTGCACGTGGGTAGTTTCTGAAAAAGCAACTTCTATGTCATTTAATAAAATGACTACTCCTGTAATTACCCGATGATGCTGACCCGACAATTTTTGAAGCATTGCGATGGCTTCGGCTTTGTTTGCCGGCTTATTGATGATTTCATTTTCTAAAACAACTACTGTATCCGCTGCTAAAAAAATAATATTATTGGTGGGTTCTCCTGATGCATTCAGTTTATTTTTTACTGCAATTGCTTTGGCTTTTGCAATATGAATCGGAATTTTTTCTGCTTCCATATTGGCATCAAAACTTTCATCAGTAGCCACTACTTCAACTTTAAAAGGCACTTCTGCCCATTCTAACAATGTTTTTCTTCTAGGACTTTGAGAAGCAAGAATAACAGGTGTTTTAATCATATTGATTATAAATAAAATCTAAAAAAAAGCATAGATAAAATTCCGGTAAACATGACTAGTTTAATCCAACTACTTACTGTATGATAGTCGCTTGCACTATTGGCATGATACAATTTTTTTAGTATTACCAGCAAGGGTACAATAATCAACAAAACGCAATACAATGCACTATGCCACCATCCAAGCCCTAATACATAAATCTGCAAAATAATTAAGGCCGCAACTAACACTACCATCCATACAGCAACAAATACCTTACTTGCTCTAATCCCCCATAGAATAGGCATGGTTCTACAACCGTATTTTTGATCCCCTTCAATATCTTCCATGTCTTTTACCACTTCTCTAACAAGAGAAATGATAAATGCAAATGAAGCATACAAAATAGATAAACGGAAAAACCTGATTTTATCGTGATCTACCAATAAAAGCTCATTAATCAACAAGGGGAATTTTGCAAAAAACAAGATCAGAATAACCCATGCAGTAAGCAGGGAGATGATAATATTTCCAATCAATAATTGTTTTTTGAAATTGGTAGAATAAAACCACAATAATAGTATGGCCAATAAATTACCTAATACCAAATGCCAATAAACTTGAATAGGCAGGGCCAACATGGTAAAGAATAGTCCTGCTAAACTCAAAACCATATGCCAAAAAATAACCCACCTTCTGTTGATAATGGTATTCACCACCATTTTATCTGGCTTATTAATTTGGTCTATATTCTGGTCAAAATAATCATTAATAATATATCCTGCAGCTGCTATAAACACTGAGGCAAGTAAAATCAATAAAAATTGAAAATGATTGGATGCATTAAATTCAACAGGATAAACGCGCGCATAAATACACCATTCAAATAAATATTGGGTAATGATGATAAACACCAAATTGGGCCATCTTACCAAACGAAAAAAAGCAGCGATTAAATTCAAAAGGTTGAATTGAAATGGTATTAAAAATTGACTCCTTTTTCAACAACTACGGCATCATAACTACTACTGCGCTCTCACTGTAAAGTCTTCGTTCCAATCACCCCTTAGCTTCATTACTTTTTCAATCACATCTCTTGCACAGCCCATTCCACCTGGTATTGCAGAGATATACAGCGCAACTTCCTTTATCTCGGAAACAGCATCAGCAGGGCAAACCGGAAGACCCACCCATTTCATGCATTCCAAATCAGGAATATCATCGCCCATAAATAGACAACTATTTTGAGCAGTATTGGTTTCATTCAGAATTGATTTGAGTAACCCCAGCTTATCGGTTACTTGCATATGTACTGCATCTACCCCTAATTTATTCAAACGCTCTTTTACTTCAGGTGAATTACCACCAGAAATAACAATAACCTGATACCCTTTTTTAATAGCCAATTGCAATGCATACCCATCTTTAATATTCATTCTTCGGGCCATCAAACCATTCGGCATCACTAATAATGTACCGTCGGTTAAAACCCCATCCACGTCAAAAATGAATGTATTGATATTGTTGAATTGCTCCAGCATAATTATTTTTGGTTGTCTCTCCACTCATATACCCAGGCACTTTGAATCATTTCTAAATGACCTTCTGTGCTCTGTTCTTTGGTACCTTCAAATCGAGGAATAGCTAAAACCCATTCTAATAAATCGGTAAAACGAATCCGATATATTTTGGCTTCAGTAAAATCATCTCCAAAACGTTCGTATAATTTCATCGCAATGTCTTCGTGGTCGTTCCAATTAATGGGTGGTTCAAAATGACTCATGGTAGTTCTTTAAAAATTTATCAATTCATTATTCTCCCAAAAACTGGGTTTGATCTGGCAAAGTAATACTAACTTCTCCAGAACCTGCTTGTAACACACACTGACAGCCCAATCTAGAGTTGATTCTAGGATTTACTGCTCTATCAATGAAATCTTCTTCCCTATCGCTTAGTTCTTCTAAATGCGCTGCGCCACTATTCACATATAAATGGCAAGTACTGCATGCACAAACAGCTCCACAATTATGGTGCAATTCAATCCCGTTGTCTAAACAAACTTCTAATAAGCTTTGATCGGGTGCAATATTGGTCAAGACAATGTTTTCTAGTCCTTTCTGTTCAAAATCAATTTTAATCGTATACATAATCACTGTTTGGGTGGCAAAAGTATTTTAAAACTTGTATTAACCGATTTATTACTAAAAAGTTTAGAGATTTTATTTAAATACCTTTGCAATATGAAGATGAAATTGAGTCAGCGGCTCATGCTGAAATACTACAAAGCAAAAATTAGAACCATCGGAATGGTTTCTGCGGAAAAAGCAGCTGCCGAGGCTTTCGACTTGTTCAGTACCCCTTTTAAATCGAAGAAAAACCCTAAAATACCCCCTATTTTTCATCAATCATTGCCTGCTTCAGTAGAAGTAAGGGGAATTACCGTTAGAGGATTTCATTGGAAGTCTGAGTTGGCACAAGCCAGAAAAGTCTTGATTGTACATGGATTCAGCAGCTATTCTTACAAATTTGAGCAATACATCGTATCCTTAAAAAAAGAAGGTTTTGAAGTATTGGCCTTCGATGCCCCTGGCCATGGCATCAGTGATGGCAAAAGAATTAATGCACTTATATATAGAGACACCATTTTAGCCATTGAAGCCCAATTTGGACCATTGTATGGTATTATAGCCCACTCAATGGGTGGCTTGGCTGCATCTTTAGCCATGGAATCAATGAGCAATACTAAAGAAAGAAAATTGGTACTAATTGCCCCTGCAACTGAAACGAAAAGGGCCATTGAAAATCTATTCACACAAATTCCTGTTAAACCTGCTGTTAAGCAAGCTTTTGACCAATATGTAACTGCTTTGGCAGGTAAGCCCATCAGTTATTTTTCTGTAGCAAGGGTAGTCAGAACCTTGGATGCAAGGGTTTTATGGATTCACGATGAAACAGATGCCATCTGTACTTTTGAAGACGTAGCACCCCTATTATCAGAAACCATTCCCTCTACAGAATTCTTTATTACCAAGGGTTTAGGCCATAATCAAGTGTATAAAGAAGCCAGCACCAGAGACCGAATTCTACACTTTATTCAATCCCCTTCAGAGGGAGATTTTTTGTGATTTAACGGTTTACCCTAATATTGCAATGCATTTGATCTTAATAATTGAAGTAAAACCGTAGACCGGATTTCGTACATGGCTAAAAATTTATTGATCGTTGAGTCGCCCGCAAAAGCAAAAACCATTGAAAAAATTCTAGGTAAGGATTTTGATGTGAGAAGCTGTTATGGTCATATTAGAGACCTTGAAAAGGACGATATGGGCATAGATGTAAACAATCACTATCTACCTAGGTACAAAGTACCCGACGACAAGGAAAGAGTTGTTAAGGAATTGAAGCAAATGGCCAAAAAAGCAGACGAAGTATGGCTTGCATCGGATGAGGACCGTGAAGGAGAAAGCATTAGTTGGCATTTAGCAGAAGTATTGGGCTTAGATCCCAAAGTAACCAAGCGAATCGTTTTCCATGAAATTACTGCTCCAGCCATTAAAAAAGCGGTAGACAACCCCAGGCTCATCAATATGAACTTGGTAAATGCCCAGCAAGCAAGAAGGGTTTTAGATCGTTTGGTAGGATTTGAGCTGAGCCCCGTTTTATGGCGTAAGATTGGCATGCAAAGAAGCTTGAGTGCGGGAAGGGTTCAAAGCGTTGCAGTTAGATTAATTGTAGAAAGAGAGCGCGAAATCAATCAATTTATTACAGAGAGTTCTTATAAAATTGAAGCCATTTTTAGTGCAACAGATATCAATGGCAAACCTGTTCAATTTAAAGCGGAAGGACCTGGAAGATTACATACAACGGAAGAAGCGGAAGCATTTCTTGAAACTTGTAAAAACGCAGGATATACCGTAAAAGATATACAAGTAAAACCAGCTAAAAGAACGCCTGCAGCCCCTTTCACCACTTCTACCCTACAACAAGAAGCATCTCGTAAAATGGGATACAGCGTAAGCAAAACCATGTTGATTGCACAGAAGTTGTATGAAAGTGGTAAGATCACTTATATGCGTACCGATAGTATTGCTTTAAGTGAAACAGCATTAGCAGATATCAGTAAAGAAATTAATCATAGCTACGGTGCTAAATATCACCAACCACGCAAATTCAAAAACAAAAATGAAAATGCGCAAGAAGCACACGAAGCCATCCGACCTACTTATATGAGTAACCATACAGTAGAAGACGATGAATGTAAGCGATTGTACGAGCTTATTTGGAAAAGAACCATCGCTTCTCAAATGAGTGATGCAGCATTTGAAAAAACTACTGCTAAAATTGAAATAAGTACCAATAAAGAATTGCTCACTGCTAGTGGTGAAGTGATGCAGTTCGACGGGTTTTTAAAAGTGTACATGGAGGGCAAAGACGAAGAAGATGAAGAAAGCACCGAAGGCATGCTCCCCCCCATTAAAGTTAACGAGCAATTGAATTTTGTATACATGAATGCCAGTGAAAAATTCACTAAGCCAGCAGCCAGGTATACAGAAGCTTCTTTGGTAAAAAAATTGGAAGAGCTAGGCATAGGACGTCCGTCTACCTATGCACCTACTATTTCAACCATTATGAAACGCAACTATGTAGAAAAGCGTGATAAAGAAGGAATAAAAAGGGCAGCAGCCATTTTAAAGCTTACACCCGATAATCAAATTGAAAAAGAAATTATTCAAGAAAATACAGGAGCCGAAAAAAGTAAGTTATTCCCTACCGATTTAGGAATGGTGGTAACAGACTTTTTAAAGCAACACTTTAATAAAGTAATGGACTTTGGTTTCACGGCTAAAATTGAAGCAGAGTTTGATGAAATTGCCGGTGGCAATTTAAAATGGAGCAATATGATTGATGGTTTCTATAAACCCTTTCATGAAACCATTGAACATACCCTAGAAAATGCGGAACGTGCTAAAGGAGAAAGAGAATTGGGCATTGATTCTGTTTCTGGAAAAAGAGTCATCGCTAGAATGGGGCGTTATGGACCAATGGTTCAAATTGGCGATACCAGTGATGAAAACGACAAAGCTCGTTTTGCAAAACTAAAACAATCTCAAAGCATTGAAACCATTACTATGGAAGAAGCAATGGAACTCTTTTCATTGCCTAAAACATTGGGAGAATACGAAGGCGCTGAACTTTCTGTGAATATTGGAAGATTTGGTCCTTATATTAAATTAGGAGAACAATTCATTTCCATTCCTAAGGGAGAAGATTTACACGAAATGGACTTGAATCGCGCTATTGAATTATTGAAAGAGAAACAAGCAGCTGATGCTCCAGTTGCCTACTACAATGAACTCCCTGTAACAAAAGGAAAAGGGCGATTTGGACCTTTCATTAAATGGAACGATTTATTCATCAATATTCCAAGGGCTTACAATTTTGATTCTTTAAGTCAACAAGACATTAATGAATTGATTGAAAAGAAAATGGAAAAAGAAGCCAATCGTTTTATTAAACAATGGCCATCAGAAAAAATAGCCATAGAAAATGGCAGATGGGGCCCGTTCATTCGTTTTCAGAAGAAGATGTTGAAGTTAGGAAAGCAGGCCGACGGAAATAAATACACCCCTGAAACCATTGCCAATATTGAGTTAGAAGAAGTTAAACGCTTAATAGAAGAACAGGTTCCAGGAGCATTTACCAAAAAAGTTTCAGCTAAAAAAGCGGCTACTAAGAAAGCCCCAGCCAAAAAAGCAGCCACTAAAAAAGCAGCTCCAAAGAAAGCAGCGCCCAAAAAAGCGGCAAAAAAATAATCCTAACTTTCTCCGAAATTGCATAAAAAAACTCCGACCAAATGATCGGAGTTTTTTTTTAAGCTCGTCCCATTTCTCTCAAGAAACGAACGTGAGCTACAACTGCTCTACGCATAGTTGGATACTCAATATATTGTAACTGGTATTCCTTACACACAGACTTCACGATCTCACTAATTGCAGGATAATGAACGTGTGAAATTTTAGGGAATAAGTGGTGCTCAATTTGAAAGTTCAATCCGCCTACTAACCAACTAATCAATTTGTTTTTAGTTGCAAAATTTGCTGTGGTTTTAATTTGGTGAGCAGCAAATTCATCCGGCAATTTATGGGTTTCAATGTCTGCAACCGGGAACTCAGTATGCTCCACAGTATGTGCCAATTGAAATACAATACTTAACACAAATCCGGCAAAAAAAGTCATGATAACAAAACCGATTACCCAATTTACCCAACCAACAATGGCAACTGGTATTACTATAAATACTGCGGCATGGTATACTTTAACCGCCCAGAATTCAATATGATCAGAAAGGCTCATTTTTTTCAAAGGAACATTTCCAATTTTTTGCGTAAAATATTTTTTGTAGTCGGTAAAGAAAATCCAAAATACATACAACAACATATACAGTACCCAGAAATACAAATGTTGGAATTTATGCGCACCAATTCTTTTTTGAGTAGGCGCCATGCGCATTAAAATACCCACTTCAATATCATCGTCTACACCGTCTATATTGGTAAAACTGTGGTGAATCATATTGTGTTTCATATTCCACATAAAATGATTCGCTCCAAGTAAACTAATAGATGATGCAGCAATTTTATTTACCCAACGATTGGTGCTAAAACTTCCATGACTACCATCGTGCATAACATTAAAACCGATTCCGGCAACCAATCCTCCTAATAAGATACATTCAGCAACAGCAAAATACCAAGCTGGTGTAAAAAATACTAAGTGGGTGTAAACAATCACAAAAGCAATAACCATAATGATTGCCTTTGTAAATAATTTAGGGGTTCCAGTTGCATCAATGCCTCTTTCATCAAAATAGGCTTGTACTCTTTTTTTCAACTCTAAGTGAAGGGATTGCTTTACAGCAGGAAATTTGGGGATAGTAAATGTACTCATTCAAAAAAATTAATAGTGGCAAAGGTAAACCTTAACAATCAGTTATGGTGTTAATATTACTAATTTAAGGCAGAAATGACAATTGAACGACTAACTGTTCAAATTATTATGCATAAAATGAAACATATATCCACAAGAGGGGAATAACTTATGCTTGATTATTCAGCAAAAATTAATTTAGTTTGATGAGAATTTAAGTTCAATATGCAGGAGACCAAAGAATTAAATGCCCTGTTCACGCTCATAGACGATCCAGATGAAGTTGTTTATACAACTGTTACAGAAAAACTGGTTGGCTATGGAAAACCAGTTATCCCGAACCTGGAACATTTATGGGAAACAACCCCCAATGAAGAAATTCAGGAAAGAATTGAGATGATTATTCATCGACTACATTTTACCGATTTACAAAACGATTTTACCGAATGGGTGAATAGCCCATGCCCCGATTTATTATTTGGTGCTTTATTGGTAGCAAAATTTCAATATCCCGATTTACAAACTACTCCTGTTTTACAAGACATCGAAAAAATTAGAAGAAATGTGTGGTTAGAATTGAATAGTTTTCTTACCCCATTAGAGCAGGCCAATGTATTAAGTAGCATCATTTATAATTATTACCATTTAAAGGGTATTGAACTTAAATATGAAAACCCCGACGACTTTTTTTTGCATAAAGTATTAGAAGCAAAAAAAGGAAATGCTATTGCCAATAGCATTATCTATCAAATCATTTGTGAAAAATTAGAAGTTAACGCGAGGGTCATTAATATACCCAAACAATCAATCATTGCTTTCTTTAATTCAGAATTTGAATTGGCTGGACCCGATGCCCAGTATAGAGAACAAATCCACTTTTTTGTTGATGCAACCAACGGCCAAGCATACTCGCATACTGATATTGAAACCTATCTAAAAAGAATTGGAGCATCCTTAGAACCAGCTTATTTTAGACCTAAAACGCATCCACAAATTATTAAGCATTTAGTTGGAGAAGTAGCTAAATGTTTTTGTAAAGAAGATCAAGAATATAAACAGCAAGAGTTGATGCAACTAGTTGCGCTTATTGATGAATTCATAGTATGATCAGCTGGCGAGATTTTGAAAAAATAGATATTAGAACGGGTACCATCCTTGAAGCCAAGCCATTTCCTGAAGCTATTAAACCTGCTTATCAACTCATCATTGATTTTGGGGAATTAGGCATTAAACAATCATCTGCACAAATCACTTTTCATTATACTACTGAAGAATTAATTGGCAAACAAATTATAGCAGTAGTCAATTTTCCTCCTAAAAAAATTGCCCATTTTTTTAGTGAATGCTTGGTCTTAGGAGTATATGATGAAAATAATCAAGTAATCTTATTACAACCAGATAAGGCTACGAGTAATGGATTTAAAATTGGATAATAAACCATTTAGTTCTGTATATTTATTCACGATATAAGGAACGGTTAAATGGGCGAGCTACATTATACTTATTATGAAAGTCCTATTGGACTCTTACAAATTGGAGGCACCAATCATTATATTGGTGAATTAAGCTTTGTAGATAACAAAGATCAGTTTACCCATGGCGAACCAGGCATAACCGAAATTATGCACCAGTGTACTGAACAGTTAATTGAATATTTTCACGGGAAAAGAAAACAATTTGATTTGCCCGTACACCAAGATGGCACCGATTTTCAAGTTAGGGTTTGGAATAAACTAATGGATATTGAATATGGAAAGACCATCAGTTATTTAGATTTGGCGAAAAGATTAGGAGATCCAAAAGTAATCAGGGCAGCAGCTACCACAAATGGGAAAAATAAAATTGCTATCATTGTTCCTTGTCATAGGGTTATTGGGAGTGATCGTTCCTTAACGGGATATTCTGGAGGCATGTGGCGAAAAAAATGGTTATTACAACATGAATTTAAAATTGCCCATGGCGTACAAACCTTATTCTAATTGGATAAAACTAGTTACAATCATTCTTTTTATGATTGCAACTAATGCTGTAATTGCAGAACCTTCTCCCAATAGAGTCATCATTTTGGGCACCAAACACAACGGAAATAAACTGGTAACAGTTGGGAGTATGTTACAAATAATCAAGCGAATTAATCCAGACATTATATTATTAGAGTTTGATTCTTCGGTTATTAAAAATTGTACCATAAATAAAGTGTGGGGGGCAAAAACAGCAGAATTTTTAGGAGTCTGGAATAATCCCATTGAATACAGGGCTGCAAGAAAATTCAAAGAATTAAAAGATTCGGTTTGCCTGGCTCCCTTTGATATTTATATCCCCAATAGAAAAAATTATATTTCCTATACAAGGTTAATGGAAAAATCGCATCAAGAAACTTTATTGAGAGTGTACAACGAAGGACTTTTAAATGCAGGAGATGCTGAAGACTTTACTAGTTATACCAATATCAACAATGCATTCTTAGGTTTATTAGATAGTTCCCTAGTAAGGATGAATAGCCCCAGCTTAACCGATACCATCCAAACAATTATCTATAAAGAAAAACATGCAATAAGAAGAATAACCATGAACTATCCGTCATTACAACCTTTTAGTAACTGGTACAATGCTCATGTAGATTTTTGGGACGAACGAAGCGATGCCATCAATAAAAAAATATGGAAAGAATTAAATGCCAATAGCAATAAAACCATATTAATTATAACAGGTTTATTACACAAAAGTGATATTGAAAACTTTCTAAAAAGAAAAGAGTTAGCCAGCTTATGTACTTTGATTCCTTTACAAGAAGCACTACTTAACCCTCCTATTGCAGATTTCTAATTCCCGTATTAAAATAATTCAATTCTTCCTTTAAATCAATATGCGGATACTGCTCTATTAAGAGAGTTGTTTCATTTGCATACTTCTTTAAGAACTGCTGGTGTTGATTGGTTGCAGGGTTAAATGGTTTGTGCTGATAAGCCAATTTAATTTCCTTTATTAATTTAAACAGCATGCTCGCATTGTTGTCTATACAAGCATCTACAAATTTTTCCCAAACATATTGGGTAGCTTGATAATTGGGGTGTACCAAGTCTTCTGCATAAAAACGATAATCGCGTAAATCGTCAATTACCAATTCATAAGCAGGAAAATAATAAGCAGCATCATTGTTCTTTGTTACATCATGAACTGCTTGAATTAATACTGCTTTACTTCTATTATTGTCTATAACCCCTTCCCGCAAATGCCTCACAGGACTAATGGTAAAAATGATTTGCAAATGAGGATTAAATTCAAGCAAGCGATTAACCATTTGCTGCAGTATTTCTTGAGTTTGGGTTGCAGTAAGTAATTCTCTATTAAACCATGCAGCAGGAGCTTTATGATTATTAGCCGCAACTGATTTTACTATGCCATCTGCGACATCAGTTAACCGATAAACCCATGCAGATCCTAAAGTAATCATGATATGGTTAGCCGTTTTCAAAAATCGAGCTGCAGTTGTTGTAGATGCATTTATTTTATCAACTGCTTCAGCAGGAGTTGTACCAGAGAATCGACTATGGTGTTTCCAGCTATGCCAGGTTTCATTTAATAAAAACAAATCGGACTCCACAATTTGTTTTTGATTGATGTAACTATCAATTGCTTCTACAACACTTATTGGATTAAATAAAATTCCATTCGGATTTTCTAAAACCTGAAAACCATGACTCTTCAATAAGTTTCCAATATTTTCAGTAAAACAAGATCCCATCATTACCACTTTATGGTAATGCATTAAAGGAGTAGGTATTTTTTGAATGGGGAATTCGTAATGAAACTTCATATTAGCGCTATTGAAAAACAGTCGAAACCATATTGCTGCATTCCTGCAATTGAATTGTATTAATATGATTCAGTAACTGCTGTTGTTTCAAATACTGAATAATATTTTCGGTATCCATATTGCCAACTAAATCATCTTGTGCCATTGGGCAGCCACCAATGCCTTTTAAAGCCCCATCTATCCTATTACATCCAGCATTTATAGCAGCAGCTAACTTTGGTTCCCAATTAGCCGCACTTGCGTGTAAATGCACACCAAATTGAACTTGTGGATATTGAGGTATTAATATGGTTAATGCATCGGTTATTTGATCGGGGCTTGCTAAGCCTACGGTATCTGCTAATGAAATTGTTTTAATTCCTAATGCAGCCATTTCACCTGCCCATTTTAATAAAATAGCTTGATTGTAAAGATCTCCATATGGATTTCCAAAACCCATACTCAAATAGATAACCAATTCTTTTTGGTGCGCCACACATAATGACTGAATTGCTTTAACCCTTTCAAAACTTTCTTCTAAAGTACTATTGGTATTTCTTAACTGAAAGCTGGGTGAAATTGAAAAAGGAAATCCTAAATAACTTATTTTTTCAAAAGCAACTGCTTCTTCTGCCCCTCGTTGATTAGCTACAATTACTAATAATTTGGTTGAACTATTGCTTAGGTCTAATGCATTAATAACTTCAGCAGTGTCTGCCATTTGTGGAATTGCTTTAGCTGAAACAAAACTTCCACAATCCAACACATCAAAACCAACTTTTAGCAATGCATTGAGATAGGTGATTTTTTTTTCGGTTGGTATGAAATTTTTCCAGCCCTGCATGGCATCCCTAGGACATTCTACCAAAATGATTTTATTTGTATTGCTCAGTTGCATGGTATTAATTGGATACAGATTTTACTCCCATTCTTTGTTTCATGCCTTCGTACAAAATCATTCCTGTTGCCACAGAAACATTCAATGAATCAAATTTTGCTGCCATGGGTATTTTAAAAAATGCATCTGCTGCTTTTGCCAAATAAGGTTGAACGCCTCTACCTTCATCGCCCATAATTACACAACATGGAATTGTATAGTCTAAATCGTAGACATTCTTTTCAGCCCTCATTTCACTGGTATAAACTGCAATTCCATTTAAGTGCAAATCGTCTACTGCTTTCAACAAACTACCCACTCTGCAAATATGAATTTTCTCTAACGCACCTGCACTGCTTTTCATGGCTTCTTCATTTAATGCCCCTACACCTTTATCTGGAATGATGATTGCCTGCGCGCCACAGCATACAGCCGTTCTAGCAATTGCTCCAATATTTCTCACATCGGTTACTCCATCTAACATCAAAAACAAGGGTACGGTACCTTCAGATACTACATGATCTATTACTTGTTGTAAATCTAAGTATTGAACCAATGCAACAATGGCAATCACACCTTGATGATTGGCCTTAGTTAGTCCATTCAATTTTTCTATAGGAACTAGTTGTATAGGAATATTGTGTTCACGCGATAAAGTACGAATTTGGTGTACCACTTCTCCACTTGCGTTTTTCTGCAATAAAATTTTGTCGATGGCTTTGCCAGATTGTAAAGCTTCTACCAAGGGCTGACGGCCAATAATTAAGGATGTTTTTTTCAATGCCATCTGCAAATGTATTAATTCAATTTTCCCTGCAACAATAAGAGTTGAACTTTATATACTGCAGCTACAGTCATCGAGTCTGTAATGATGCCCTCGTCTACCATTTTAACCATTTCATCAAAAGGAATTTTCCTAACCACCAATTGTTCTGTTTCTTCAGGTTCTGCTTCACCTTGGTGTAATTTCCTGGCCAAGTAAATGATGGCTAATTCATCGCTTACCGAATTAGACAAATGCATCTGCATCAATTCAGTCCATTCCTCGGCAATAAGGCCAGTTTCCTCTAATAACTCACGCTTTGCGCTATCCAGCGGCTCAGATCCTACCAAACAACCGCCCTCAGGCATTTCCCAGCTATACGCATTCAAAGTAAAGCGGTACTGACCTACTAAATAAGTATGGAGGTTCTCGTCTAATACAATAACGCCAACTGCAATATTTTTAAAATGAACTTTTCCGTAAATTCCCTTACCTCCATTAGGATTGATAACATCATATTCGGTAAGTGCTATCCAAGGGTTATTGTAAATAAGTTTCTCGGCATTTATTTTCCAAGGGTTGGATTCCATCATTTGTTTTTATAAAAAAAGATAAATGGCATACTGATTACAATATACAGTATAACCACTAAGAGCAATAAAAATTTAGCTCCTGCACACCAATTGGTTAACATTAATGTAAAGTCTGAAAAGCTACCAGCCAAACTGTCTAGCATTATTTTATTTTCTATTAAATCTAATACTCCAACCACATAAACCGCTTTAGACAAAGACTTTCCAGCATGCTTCATTGAAATACTCGTCCATGCTGCAGAACAAGCCAACGCTGCAGTTGAAAAAAACAATACATAAAAAGGAATGAATACAAAGTCAATATAAATATTGGCTTTTACGTCTGCATTGGACCAGCCAAACAAAACGGCATTCAATCTTTCGCCGGTATCGGCAAATTCTAAATCAATTATACCTAATGGAGTGGCATCGGTTTTTAGGTTCGCACCTTGGATTTGTAGGATAAAGAAAAACAAGGCTGCCAGCGAACCAAATACGATTAGTCTGGTTTTCATTCCTTGAATATAAAAAAAAAGGCTGTATTTACATACAGCCTTTGACGATTTATTACTAAAAGTCTTTCTAAGATTATTTCAACCCAAACGCTTTCTTCACTTTAGACACGTAGTCTAACTTCTCCCAAGTAAACAATTCCACTTTTACTTTCTTCTCTTTACCGTCTGGGGTTTTGAAGGTTTTGGTAACTACTTCAGACTTGCGACCCATATGACCATAGGCTGCAGTTTCACTGTAGATAGGGTTTCTCAGCTTTAAACGTTGCTCGATAAAGTAAGGACGCATATCGAATAAGCCTTCTACTATTTTAGCAATTTGACCATCGGTCAAGTTTACTTTAGCAGTACCGTAAGTGTTTACGTTGATAGAAGTAGGTTGTGCCACGCCAATCGCGTAAGACACTTGTACCAATATTTCGTCCGCCACACCAGCAGCTACCAAGTTCTTCGCAATATGACGCGTAGCATAAGCTGCAGAACGGTCTACCTTGCTTGGATCCTTACCACTGAATGCACCACCACCATGGGCACCCTTACCACCATAGGTATCGACGATGATTTTACGGCCTGTTAAACCAGTGTCTCCATGAGGACCACCAATTACAAACTTGCCGGTTGGGTTAATATGGTATTTGATGTCTTTGTTAAATAGCTTCGCATATTTCTTGTACTTCGCTTTTACTCTAGGAATCAAGATCTCAATGATGTCTTTCTTAATCTTGGCCAACATCTTGGCTTCCGAATCAAAATCATCGTGCTGTGTAGATACTACAATCGCATCAATTCTTACGGGTTGATTGTTGTCGTCGTATTCCAAAGTCACCTGGCTCTTGGCATCAGGTCTTAGGTATTTGATGGCTTTGTTCTCTCTTCTTAATGCAGCTAGTTCAATCAAGATCTTGTGCGCTAGGTCTAGTGCCAATGGCATATAGTCTTCGGTTTCGTTGCTGGCATAACCAAACATCATTCCTTGGTCACCTGCACCCTGCTCTTCTTTCTTCTTCTTGTCTACCCCTTGGTTAATATCGGCACTCTGCTCATGAATAGCAGATAAAATACCACAGCTATTTGCTTCGAACATGTATTCGCTCTTGGTATAACCAATCTTGCGAATTACCCCACGAGCAATCTCTTGAACATCTAAATAAGCTTTAGACTTTACTTCACCCGCTAATACCACCTGACCAGTGGTTACCAAGGTTTCGCAAGCCACTTTACTCTGTGGATCAAACGCTAAAAAATTGTCGATCAGCGCATCAGATATCTGATCCGCTACCTTGTCCGGATGTCCTTCAGAAACACTCTCAGAAGTAAATAAATAAGGCATTGAATATAGTTTTTAAATGGTTGTAGATGATTAAAGTCTTGAATATACTAACCTTAAACGCATTCTAAATCTGCTATGCGTTCCGCCACCCAATCTAACTCTACCATTGGCAACTTCATTACCAACAGCAGCATTGAGGTAATACATTTGAGAAACTAAGTTGTTGGGATATGGAGGAGTAAAGTTTAAAGAATCATTGGATGGTGCAGATAGTCTTAAAGTAAAAGATGAATCCTTTCTAGTAACAATTCCTTGAATATATCTGCTGATAATGAAATTGTAAGCAGCTACTCTATCGTATCCGTTGACTGTTTTAAAGGTTCTAAATCCACCAAAATCAACCGTGTTTGGGCCTTGTGTACTCACTAAATAATCGTTCGGAATATTCCGTTTTTGCTTTTTTGCAGAATCATAAGCACTTAACAATAATAAACGAGGAGCTTGAAAATAACGATCTAGTGTTAGGATGTTATTATCATCAGGAACCTGCTCGGCTACTAACTCAGCACGGTGAATAATACGATTACTTAAGCCTTGTAAATTGGGAATTCTAATTCGAACATAAGTACCTGGAAAGCTTTGCACATAAACCAATGAATCTGGTTTTGATGTGGTAGTGATATGGTTATTGATTTCTGCTCCAGCTGTATTTCTTACAATATAATTGGCATAAGCACTTGCAGCAGAATTGAACTTAAAATAAGTAACCGAAGTATCTCTTACAGTAGCACCAGTACTGCTGGTATTATAATACAGAGCAAGCTTGGTATTGGTATCTAATAAATTAATGTATAGCAATGCATTGGCTGGATTGGTCGATTGCACTTTAACCGAAAATCCTTTGAAGAAAGATTTAAATGTACTATCGTTTCTGTAGGCATTGGTTGAATCGTAATCTTTCAAAAATCTTCTTGCAACATCTAACCTTAGAGGGATTCTTATTTGATTGTTGCTATTTTCATATCGATTGTTAACAGAATCACCCAAGGTTCTTATATCAATAGTAGCGGTATTACCTAAATTCCCAATGGTATTTATAGGATACACCGAAGGATGGTTAACCGGATAACTAGTAAATGGACTTAAAGGAGTTGCAGGACTAATCTCTTGTACATTTACCTGAAGCGGTTGGGTAGAGTCTCCATAAAATCCTTTGTAACTCAAAATCAACACAGCAGAGTCTACGACTAAGCTATCTTTAGATCCTGGCACAGAAAAGGGATAGAAAGATGGATATAATTCGAAATTTAATTCAGCTGAAGTTCTTCCAAATAGTGGATCATTGGTAATAGCACCAATTACCATATTATCAGAATTGTATACCCTGGTAGTATCGGTTTCTTCAAAAGTATCAGTTTGTAATTCCATGATGGTGTCAAAAGTATTCACGCCATCTACAATAGGAATTAGTCCACCACCTAATTCGGTGGTAGTAATTCTGGTACATGCTGCTGAAACAAACAAAATAAGTAAGAAAAAAATATGCGATAAACGCAGTCTAAAATTAGCTAACATGTTCTGGTTTTACTTACCCGCAAGGTCGTTGTACAATTCTAAATACTCTGTTAAATCAGAATCCCATCCTTTAAATGGAACTACTTTTTTGCCCTTTACTTTAGAGAATTCATCAGTCAGTTTTTTATCAATAATGTCTGAACCAAATGAAATGGCATCTGCAAAATGAGCACCGCCTTTAAACATAGCTGTATTGTTGCTGTCTTTAAAAGCATCTAAGTCTTTGTCTTTTATATTTACATTGATTACAGCTCGCTTTAAGAAATCAGCACCAAGGCTTTCCTCAAAGGTATTTTGACCAATGGTAAATACTACTTTACTATTCCCAAAAACAGGCTCTTTTTTATAGGCGGTCTTAATATAAGCAGGAATTAATCCACTCATCCATCCACTGCAGTGAATAATATCAGGAGGCCATCCAAATTTTTTGACAGTTTCTAATGCCCCCTTACAAAAAAATACTGTTCTTAAATCGTTATCGTCGAACCAAGTTTCATTGTCGTCATGAAAAATTTGCTTTCGCTTGAAAAAGTCTTCATTTTCCAAAAAATAGACTTGCAATCTTGCATTTGGTAAAGAAGCCACTTTAATTTGTAATGGATGATCATCGTTGTCGACGGTTACATTGATTCCAGACAATCTTACCACTTCGTGTAATCTATGTCTGCGCTCATTAATCACCCCAAAACGCGGCATGATGCATCTCACTTCTAAACCGCTGTCGTTGCTTTTAATAGCAAGTTTATTTATTACTTCTGCAAACTCCGTTAATTCCAAATACGGAGACATTTCAGTGGCAATAAATAATATCCTTTTCTTTGTAGACATGAACACTTCTTTTTAGAACCTGACCCTGAATAAGTTTGCAAAGTTACGAAATATAGCGTGAAATACACTACTGTATTCGTTTTAGATTGATAATCAACTATTAAAATCGGTAAACGGAGCCTGCCCCTGCCATTTTTAACTTAGGAAAGCCAAATATGGTATCTTTGAAATATGAGAAAAAAGTGGTTTTCTATACTTCAATACTTGTTTTTTCTAGGCTTAGGCCTGTTTTTAGTTTGGTGGAGTATGCAACAAATACCCCCAGAAAAGTGGGGAGATTTCAAAAAATCCCTCCAAAATGCCAATTATTGGTTATTGATCCCCGTTTTTTTAATTCTTACCGCTAGTCATTTCATACGATCATTAAGATGGAAAATCTTGATGAAACCCATGGGTTATAATCCCAGAACACCGAATGTGTTTTTTGCAGTAATGGTTGGATATTTAGCCAATTTAGCTGTTCCCAGATTGGGAGAATTGCTTAAATGTACCCTTTTAGCCAAATACGAAAAAGTGCCTGCAGACAAATTAGTGGGGACCATACTAGTAGAAAGGGCATTTGATGTGATTTCGCTTGGATTGGTTTTTGTAATTGCCTTAATCAGTCAATTTGATGTAGTGGGAGAATATGCTGGTCAGCTATTAAGGCCTTTATTTAAAACGGATCAAGCTGCTATCCCCTTTTTCAAAATCGGTATCATTGTATTTATATTGCTATTTATTTTAATAGGAACTATTGTCATCATTAAAAAATTACCCCATAATAAGATTGTATCAGTTTTTAGCAAAATTATTGCAGGGGTTTGGGAAGGCTTGAGTAGCATCAGACAATTAGAACAAAAAGGCTTATTTATTATTTACAGCGTGCTCATCTGGGGGCTTTATATTTTAGGCACCTGGATTGGACTCTATGCAACTGCAGGCACCAGCAATTTGGGCATAGCAGCCGCTGTTTCTGCACTTGCCTTTGGCAGCATCGGAATGATTATTACCCCAGGTGGAATTGGTGCTTATGCCTACTTTATTGCGAAAGTTTTAGAGAAGAATGGGGTTGGATTTGAATTGGGTTTTGCCAACGGAACCCTACAGTGGTTTGCTCAATTCATCATTGTATTAATTGTTGGCTTCATCAGCTTGGGGCTACTTCCTTGGTTCAATAAAAAAACAACACATGAAAGCAACTAACGCAATATCTAATAAAATATTTACCCTCGAAAACTTAAAAAAGCAAGTAGCAGCATGGCGGGTAAACAATAAGAAGATTGCATTTAGCAATGGCTGTTTTGATATTCTGCATGAGGGGCATATTTTCTCTTTAAACCAAGCTGCATCAGAAGCAGATATTTTAATTATTGGTGTCAATAGCGACGATAGTGTAAAGAGGTTAAAAGGCCCAGAACGTCCAATTAATAATCAAAAAAGCAGAAGCATTATGCTCAGCAATTTAGCGGTGGTTGATGCGGTGGTAGTTTTTGAAGAAGACACCCCTTTAGCATTAATTCAAGAACTGCTTCCCGATGTAATAGTAAAAGGGGGAGACTATACCATTGATCAAATTGTAGGTTCAAAAGAAGTCATTGCCAATGGAGGGAGAGTAGTCATTAACCCAATTGTGGAAGGCTTCTCTACTACAGGCATCATAGCGCATATTAAAAAGTCTTACTCGTAGTTTGTAGCAAAGACTTAACACAAGGTTTTTATTGTATAAAGTATATTTGACCATGTCAAAAAATCATTTAATTCAGAGGGATATAAGTTGGCTCAGTTTTAATGCACGCGTATTGCAGGAAGCCAACGATTCCACAGTTCCCTTGAGAGAACGTATTCGATTCTTAGGAATATTTTCAAATAATACAGACGAGTTTTTTAGGGTTCGGGTAGCTACCTTAAAACGCATGATTGAGTTTTCCGAAAAAAGAAAGAAACTCAATATGTATATGGAAGAAGATCCACAAAAAATTCTAGACCAAATACAAATGACCGTTTTGCAACAACAAAATGAGTTCAATCGCATTTGGGATGGTATTCAAAAAGAATTAAAGAAAGAAAAAATTACCCTTGTTACTGAAACGCAACTAACTAAAACGCAACAGCAATTTGTAAGAAAATTTTTTGACGAAGAAGTACGCTCGAATATTATTCCTTTGATGATAGAAACCCTACCGCAGCTTCCTTACTTAAGAGATAAGAGTATTTTTTTAGGGGTTGTCATGCGCAAAAAGAATTCTGCTTATCAACAAAAATATGCGCTAATAGAAATTCCCACCAAAGCTGTTGGAAGATTCATTCAATTACCTTCTAGAAAAGAAGAGAAAAACATTATTTTATTAGAAGACGTCATACGATTTAACCTCCCTGTTATCTTCTCCTATTTTGGCTATGATATTTTTGAAGCGCATGTATTTAAAGTAACTAAAGACGCTGAGATAGATTTAGACAACGACATTAGTACCAGCTTTGCAGAAAAAATTGAGAAAGGAATAAAAAGCAGAAGAAAGGGTAAACCAGTCAGATTTGTTTACGACAAAGAAATGGACCCAGGATTATTAGAGTATTTAATCAGAAGACTTAGCCTAAATAGGAAAAGCAATATTATTCCTGGCGCCCGAATCCACAACTTTAGGCATTTTATGGATTTCCCAGATATACTCAATAATAAGAGTACCCGTAGGGCTTCTTTTATTCCTAAATCTTTACAAACTTCTTTAAGGGTTACCGATATTATTTTGAAGCAAGACGTAATGCTTCATTTTCCTTACCATGCTTTTGACCCCATTATCGATTTGCTAAGAGAAGCAGCGATGGATCCGGAAGTACTATCCATTAAAATTACAGCTTACCGTTTGGCATCAAACTCAAAAGTCATCAATGCATTAATAAATGCTGCACGAAATGGGAAACAGGTGGTGGTCATGTTAGAACTTAAAGCCCGATTTGATGAAGAAGCCAATTTAGAATGGAAAAAAATATTGGAAGAAGAAGGAGTTAAAGTTTTATTAGGAGTTCCAAAAATGAAAATTCATGCAAAGCTTTGCGTAATTAATAAAAAAAGAGGAACAAGATCTACCCACTATGGGTTTGTAAGCACCGGCAACTTGAATGAAAAAACCGCGAAAGTATATGGTGACCACTGCTTACTTACATCTAATAGAAATATCATGAACGACATCAATAAGATGTTTAGATATTTAGAAAACTGGAAAGCTGGACCATTACTTTTAAAGTCTTGCAAAACCTTAATGGTTTGCCCAACCAATATGCGCAATGAATTATATGCACTTATTGACTCAGAAATTAAACACGCAAAAGCAGGCAAACCAGCTGGAATAATTTTAAAAGTGAATTCGTTGAGTGATGCAAGCCTGATTGATAAATTATATGCTGCAGGTGCTGCAGGGGTTAAAATTGAAATGATTGTTAGGGGTATATTTTGTGCGGAGATTGATCGAAAGAAATTTAAACAGCCTGTTAAAGCCATCAGCATTGTAGATGAATATCTAGAACATTCCAGGGTAATGATTTTTCATAATCTAGGAAAAGAAAAAGTGTATATATCTAGTGCAGACTGGATGGTAAGAAACTTGAATCACCGCGTAGAAGCGGCGGTTCCAATTACAGACCCTATCATCAAACAGGAATTGATTGATATTATCCACATTCAGTTAAGAGACAATGTAAAGGCCAGAATTCTGAACAGTGAATTAGCCAACAACTATGTACCTTTCGTAGGAAAAAAGAAAATTAGGTCACAAATTGAGACCTATCATTACTTGTTCAGAAAAAACAATACCACCAGTGAGGCTAGCAGCAATTGATATAGGAAGTAACGCAGCAAGATTATTGATTGTTGAAGTAAGCAATGATAAAAATGGAAAACCGCAGTTCAATAAACTGAATTTGGTTCGGGTTCCATTACGGTTAGGCTTTGATGTATTTGCCAATGGAGAAATCTCCAAGGAGAAAAGGGGAATGATTCTTCAAACTATGAAAGCCTATAGTCATTTATTGAATGCTTATAATGTAAAAGAAGTGATTGCATGTGCCACAAGTGCTATGAGGGACGCTTCTAATTCTGCAGATATTATCAGGAAGGTAAAACTAGAAACTGGATTAGGAATCGAAATCATCAGTGGTGATTTAGAAGCTTCAATAATATATGAAAACCATATAGCTGAAAATATGGATGTAGCCAATAGCTATATGTATATTGATGTTGGTGGTGGTAGCACCGAGCTCACTTTTTTTACAGATGGCAAATTAACTTTTAAACGTTCATTTAATATTGGAACCATCCGACTTTTAAAAGATATGGTAAACGATTATAAATGGAATGAAATGAAAGACTATATAAAATCGGCCACCAAGGGTTACAAGAAAATTATTGCCATTGGAACTGGAGGAAATATCAATAAAGTTTTTTCATTGAGCAAGAAAAAAGATGGGAAACCACTAAGTCTAGACTTACTAAAAGATTATTATAAAGAGATTTCCAACTTCTCTTTAGAGGATCGTATCAATATTTATAAACTTAGAAACGACCGTGCAGACGTTATTGTTCCTGCTTTACAAATTTATATTAATGTGATGCGTTGGGCTGATGCCGATGAGATTTATGTTCCTAAAATTGGGCTTGCCGACGGTTTAGTTCAACATTTATACGCTGAAATTCACCGATGATAAGCCTATTTTCGGCCCATTTTTGATTAAATAAAGCCCATACACCCTACATTTGGATATACCTATAGGTACCAAACAATATGATTAAAACCATTTCAGACAAAAACAGGACCATACAATATGTAGCACATTTGGCTGCCTGGCTTTGCTTTTTCTTTCTCCCATACCTAGTATTTTTTCCCAGACTAAGAGATTTTAGTATGAGCAATCATATGCTCACCGTAATTGTACTGAATAATATTATGCTCATGGTGTTCTATTATTTAAATACCATGGTATTAATACCCAAACTATTGATCAAAGAAAAATGGGTTTTATATATTCTTAGTTTGGTAGGTTGTTTACTTTTCTTTCTTTATGTGCCACGTACATTGGCGATGATGATTTATCCTCCAGAAATTCCACTAAATGTAACTGAGAACACTAGAGGCATTAATAGGAGTACTAGAATTGGAAGAATAAGAAGAAGACCTTACGCTGATTTTTTTAATACCGTTTTATTTTTACTAGTAATCACATTTGGTGCATGCATAGAAGTAGTAAGACGTTGGCTACAAACAGAACAAAATAGAAAAGAAACAGAACATGAAAGAATTAACACCGAGCTCTCTTTCTTAAAATCGCAAGTAAACCCACATTTTTTCTTTAATACACTTAATAATATTTATTCATTAGCAATTGTAAAAAGTGATAAAACCGCCCATGCCGTTTTAAAGCTTTCTGCTATTATGCGGTATATACTTACTGAAACAGAAAGAAACTTGGTGCCCCTAGAAAATGAAGTTGCTTTTATTCATAACTATATAGAATTACAACAAGTAAGATTAACAGATAAGGTTCAAGTAAATTTTAACATTGAAGGCAATACTGCTCCCCTATTGGTTGCCCCTCTAATTTTCATTCCATTTGTAGAGAATGCTTTTAAATATGGCGTTAGTACCAAAGAACAAAGCAGCATTGAAATCAACCTGAAGGTAACCGAGCATACTATCTATTTTTATGCTAAAAATCATATTGTTCATTCAGAAAACAATATGATGGAAAACACAGGTATTGGCATAAACAATGTAAAAAGGAGATTAGAATTATTATATCCAGAAAAGCACCAATTAAGCCACCTAACTGAAAATGGCTATTATATTGTTAACCTTGAAATTAATACCCTTTCATGATTAAATGTATAGCCATAGATGATGAGCCTTTAGCGTTAGAAGTTGTAAAAGAATATTGCAGTAAAATATCATTTCTATCATTAGAAAAAACTTTTACAGACACCGATGAAGCGAGATTGTATTTACAGCAGAATAAAGTTGATGTTTTATTTTTAGATATTCAAATGCCTGATATCAATGGGCTTCAGTTTTATAAAAGTTTATCTGTTAAGCCAATTGTTATTTTCACAACTGCATACAAAGATTTTGCAGTAGAAGGATTTTCTGTAGATGCAGTGGATTACCTGTTGAAACCGTTTGAGTACGACCGTTTTTTAAAAGCCTGCTATAAAGCAAAAGAGTATTTAGAATTTTTAAGCTCGCAAGAACTTCAGCTCAATTCTATTTTCGTAAAAGTGAATTACGAAATAATGAAAATCAATTTAAAAGATATTGAGTTAATTGAAGCATTAGACGACTATATTAAAATTTATATTAAGCCCTCCCCTGTTTTAACCTTAATGACTTTAAAAAGCATCAGCGATAAACTACCAGCTAGGGATTTTTTAAGGGTACATCGATCATTTATTGTTCCTATTCATAAAATAGAAAAATTCAGTAAATCTAAAATTTGGATTTCTGGGAAGGAAGTGCCCATTGGTAGTAGTTATAATAATGTTTATGAGCAACTTTTATCGGTTTCAAAACTTGGCTAATACACTTCAATTACAATTTAGGATGTAACTTTGCAGCAAAATAACATATCATGGAATTTTTGCAGCAGTTGGGTTTACAACAACATAACCAAGGTGTTTCTTCAGGTACCATTTGGATTAATGCAACTGGAATGAATATTGAATCATTTTCACCAGTTGATGGTAAGAAAATTGGTTCTGTAACGTCTGTTGATAAAAACAGTTATGAGTCGTTAATTCAAACGAGTTTAGCTGCTGCTAAATTATGGAGAAACTGGCCTGCTCCTAAAAGAGGAGAAATAGTGCGTCAAATTGGAGATGCTTTAAGAGCAAATAAAGAGCCCCTAGGTAAATTGGTGAGCTACGAAATGGGCAAAAGCTTGCAAGAAGGATATGGTGAAGTTCAGGAAATGATAGATATCTGTGATTTTGCAGTTGGTCTTTCACGTCAATTATATGGTTTAACCATGCATAGTGAACGTCCACAACATAGAATGTATGAACAATGGCATCCATTGGGTATTGTGGGCATTATATCAGCTTTCAATTTTCCAGTTGCAGTATTCAGTTGGAATGCAGCTTTAGCTTGGATTTGCGGAAATACAACTATTTGGAAGCCAAGTGAGAAAGCACCATTATGCGGAGTGGCCGTTCAAAATATTATTGCAAAAGTTTTTGCTGCAAACAATGTTCCTGAAGGTGTAAACTGCCTCATTCAAGGTGGTCGAGAAGTAGGTGAATGGTTAAGTAATGATACCAGAATTCCATTGATTTCAGCAACAGGTTCTACCAGAATGGGTAAAGCATTAAGTGCAGCAGTAGCAGCAAGATTAGGTAAAAGTATTTTAGAATTAGGTGGCAATAATGCCATTATTATTTCTAAGGATGCCGACTTAGATATGTCATTAATTGGTTGTGTATTTGGAGCGGTGGGTACTGCAGGACAACGTTGTACCAGTACCAGAAGATTAATTATACACGAGTCTGTTTATGATGCATTTACAGCCAAACTAGTAAAAGCTTATGAGCAATTAAAAATTGGAGATCCGTTAGATGCCAATAATCATGTAGGCCCATTGATTGATCAAGATGCAGTGAACATGTATTTACATGCTATAGAACAATGTAAAGCACAAGGTGGTCAATTTATAGTGGAAGGTGGAGTAGTTAATGGAGCTGGTTACGAAAGCGGTTGTTATGTAAAACCATGTATTGCAGCAGTTACCAATGAATTGTCTATTGTTCAACACGAGACATTTGCCCCTATTTTATATGTAATGAAATACAGCCACTTAGAGGAAGCAATTGCGATGCAAAACAATGTACCACAAGGATTGTCATCAGCTATCATGACTTTAAACATGAGAGAAGCAGAATTATTCCTTTCTGCAAATGGTAGCGATTGTGGTATTGCCAATGTGAATATAGGTACGAGTGGGGCAGAAATTGGAGGTGCATTTGGAGGTGAAAAAGAGACAGGTGGTGGTAGAGAAAGTGGAAGCGATGCATGGAAAGCCTATATGCGCAGACAAACGAATACCATCAACTATGGTAATACACTTCCATTAGCGCAAGGAATAAAATTTGATTTTTAAGTAAATCAACTCTTTATTAAAAAGATGGCTTCTTAAAGTGTACTCCCTGCAAAGTTGAAATTGAGGGTAAACTGATGAAATACTTTCTGCTGGTAAAAGCCTGTTGCATAACGAATATGTAGTTTTTTATGCAGGAAGTCAGCACCAGCAGTAAGTCCATTCAATCCGCTTGTTGTATTGAATATATTCAGATCTTGTCTTCTTAAAAAATTATACCCCAAGCTAATTTCAACTTTCTCATTCAAATAAATTTGAGTAGCAAAAACTAGGTGGGCAAATGTTTTCTGTAAAAATCCTGCAGTCCTTAAATCTCCCTCCGATGCATTAAATGCTGTATCGTTATACAATATATTTAATCGATGCAAATTATGGGCCGTTAAAGAAAATTGAAGCGGGGCATTGGCCAATTTTTTACTTACACCTGCTTGCAAATCAAAAGGCAATTCTTCTTTGGCTGCACCACCGTAGGTACTTAATTGGGTACCCATATTTTTAATCGCAACCGATGCTTGAATTTGATTGACAGTATCAGAATAAGTTAGCCCAATATCAATGGCAATCCCAGAAGAACGATATAACCCATAATTACTCTGAATAAACTTGGCTGCTGCTCCTACATGAAAATAGTTATTGTACTGCTTACTCACCAAAAACTGAAGGGCAAAATCATTGGGCTTGAAAGTACCTAAGATAGATCCAGCTGCATCAGTCTGGGTAATATTACCATAGTGCAAATATTGCAATCCAACTCCCCAATTTATTTGATGTCGTTCCTGAAAAAAAGAGGCTACTGCACTATAATTACTGATGCCCGCTAAAAATCCGTTAAAAGAAGTGGCTATTTGTTGGTTCATACTTTTTCTTAACAAAGCAGGATTACTTAAACCCATTGAAACATCATTGCTTTGATTACTGATATTGATTCCCCCTAAAGCGGAAACTTGCGCAGAACCAGGTTGAGACAGAAAATTATAAACAGTATTGCCACCGAGTGTTTGTGCTAAAGACTCAGTGGCAACGAAAAAAAATAGGCTTATTACAAATTTTTTAATTGTCATTCCATATTAAAACTACAACTATACAAGCGCATAATCAACAACCTGTTGCATGGTTTTTACATAATGAAAATGTAACCCCTTAATAAAGCTGCTGTCAATTTCAGCCACGTCTTTTTGATTGAGGTGACAAAGCACTATCTCTTTTAAACCGGCTCTTTTTGCAGCCAATACTTTCTCTTTAATTCCACCAACAGGTAATACTTGACCACGTAAAGTGATTTCACCAGTCATTGCTAAAAATGGCTTTACTTTTCGTCCAGTAAATGCGGATGTAATAGAAGTTAACATCGTAATACCTGCACTAGGACCATCTTTAGGAACAGCTCCTTCAGGAACATGAATATGTATATTCTTGTTCTTAAACAATTCAGGATCGATACCTAATTTTTTATAATTGGCTTGAATATAACTTAAAGCTGTTGTTGCGCTTTCCTTCATTACATTACCCAAATTACCAGTCAATTTCAACTCACCTTTACCATCGCTTAGAATGGTTTCTATGAATAAAATATCTCCTCCAACATAAGTCCAAGCTAATCCTACCACCACTCCAGCCATATTGGCTGTTTTATAAATCTCATTGCTGTATCGTTGTTGCCCCAGGATCTTTTCTACATCAGCTGCTGTTAAATTCAATTTTACTTTTGCCTTTAATGCCATTTCCTTTGCTTGAAAACGCATGATAGATGCAAGCTGACGATCTAATTCTCTTACCCCACTCTCTCTAGTATATTGCTCAATTACTTTCTCTAAAACTTTATCGTTTATTTTAAAGTTTACTTTGGCCAACCCATGGGCTTCTTTTTGCTTAGGCACCAAATGACGTTTAGCAATTTCTACTTTTTCTTCAATTGCGTATCCACTTAAATCGATGATTTCTAAGCGATCTCTTAAAGCAGGTTGTATATTTTGTAGATTATTTGCAGTAGCTATAAAAAGCACTTTACTTAAATCATATTCTAATTCTAAGTAATTATCATAAAAAGTATGGTTCTGTTCAGGGTCTAATACCTCTAATAATGCTGAAGACGGATCTCCTCTATGATCTGAACCAATCTTATCTATCTCATCTAAAATCATCACTGGATTAGAGGTTTTACACTTCCGAATATTTTGTAAAATTCTACCTGGCATCGCACCTATATAGGTTTTTCGGTGCCCCCTAATTTCACTTTCGTCGTGTAATCCGCCCAAACTTAATCGAACATACTTTCTCCCAATTGCATGTGCAATTGATTTTCCCAATGAAGTTTTACCAATACCTGGAGGGCCTAAAAAGCAAAGGATGGGACTTTTCATATCGCCCTTTAATTTTAAAACTGCCAAGTATTCTAAAATCCTGCTCTTAATTTTTGTCATTCCATAATGGTCAATGTCTAAAACTTTTTTAGCATTCTTTAAATCGTAATTATCATTGGTATATTCATCCCATGGAAGATCTAACATTAAGTCTAAATGATTATACACCACGGAATAATCAGGAGTAGACGCATGCATTCTTTCTAACTTTTGAATGCCCGTTTTAAATGCATTCTTTGCTGCTTCTGGCCATTTTTTTGTCTCGGCCTTTTTCTTCATCTCAGCAATTTCTCTCTCATTGGTATCGCCACCCAATTCTTCTTTAATACTTTTTAATTGTTGCTGAAGAAAATAATCGCGTTGCTGTTTATCTAATTCCGTTCTGGTTTTATTGGTTACTTTATCTTTTAGTTCTGCAAATTGTAATTCGCGTTGAAGAATATGAACCAATTTTATGGCCCTTTCATTTACGTCATTGATTTCTAAAAGTTGTTGCTTCTCTAGTAAATCACTGTTTAAATTACTACTTACAAAATTGATTAGAAAAGCAGGGTTCTCAATATTCTTTAGAATAATAGAAGCTTCAGTTGGCAAATTGGGAGAGAGTTGAATAATTTGCGCGGCCAAGTCTTTAATGGTACTTACATAAGCCTTGAAGTCTTCTGTATCTGGGGCATCCGCTTCTGTAAATAATTGAATGCTGGCTTTGAAATATGGATCATCACTCAACATTTCCAGCCATTCAAAGCGTTTTTTACCTTGAATGATAATGGTAGTTCCACCATCAGGCATTTTTATGAGCTTTACAATTTTTGCTACCGTGCCGATTTTGCAAAGATCTTTTGGCTCAGGCTCTTCTATATTGGCGTCTTTTTGAGCGATTACACCAATGAGCTTGTCTGTTTTATATACATCGCTCACCGCTTTGATGCTTTTATCTCTGCCAACTGTAATAGGCAAAACTACTCCAGGAAATAATACCGTATTCCTTAGGGGGAGAATGGGTAATTCATCGGGAATGACCAAATTATTGTCTAGATCCCCCTCTTGTTCATTGATGGGAATAATTGGCATAAAATCGGTCTCATCTTCAGACTTAAAAATTAATTTACGCTTATCCATATTCTACTAGGGTCAAATTGTCACAAAAATGAAAAGGAAAAATTTCCATTAATAAAAGGAGTATTAAAACAATATTAATGCCATCTGTTCAACAACCCAATATTTGGTACAAACTGGCACAAAAAAAATCCTCCCGATTATTATCGGGAGGACCTTCTTGCAAGAAGTAATATTAGTAACGAGTACTTGTATTAACTTATTTCTTGGTTGTATCAACAGCAGCAGCAGTTGTGTCAACCATTGCAGCAGATGTGTCTACAGTTGCAGCAGCAGTGTCTACAGTTGCAGCAGCAGTGTCAGCAGTTGCTTCAGTTGTTTCAGCGTTGTTACAAGCAGTCATTAAACCTGCTACAGCTAGAATTGCGAATACTTTTTTCATTGTACTTGTTTTTGGGTTTTTTATTTGGTCGCAAAAATAGGGTAATTTGGGTATTAAAGCCAAAATTTTCCTAAAATTTCCTGAAAATTCCAGTTTTTTTACTTTTTTCTGAAGAAAATGCGAATTGGAACCCCTTTAAAATCGAAATTGGCCCTTAATTGGTTTTCCAAGTAATTTTTATAAGGCATTTTAATATCATCGGGGAAATTGGTAAAAAAAGCAAAAGAAGGGACCGGAGTAGGCAACTGGGTCACAAACTTGATTTTTATAGAATGGCCACGAACTACAGGAGCATGATAATTTTCAACCGCTTTAAGCATCACTTCATTCAATGTAGAAGTGGCTATTTTCCTGTGTCGGTTTTCAAAAACAGCTAAGCCAGTTTCGATTGCCTTGAATATTCTAGTTTTCTCTGTTACTGATATAAATAAAATGGGCACATCACTAAATGGAGCCATTTTTTGCTTGAGTAATTTTTCGTAATCGCGGGCGGTATTGGTTTCTTTCTCAATTAAGTCCCACTTATTCACCAACATTACAATACCCTTGCCCTTTCTTGCCGCTAAACTAAATATGGTAATGTCTTGTGCTGTAATTCCTTTATGTGCATCAATCACTAAGAGGCAAACATCTGCTTCATCCATTGCTTTGATGGCCCTAATAATTGAATAGAACTCAAGATCATCTTTCTCTTTACTCTTCTTTCTGATACCTGCAGTATCAATGAGCATAAACTCTTTCTGAAAAAGTTTATAATGAGTATGTATCGTATCTCTAGTTGTTCCAGCTATATTGCTTACAATCGTTCTTTCCTCTCCAACCAACGCATTCAACAACGAAGATTTACCTACGTTTGGCTGGCCAATAATAGCAAACTTTGGAAGCTCACTGTCTATGGTACTTTCCTGGCCTTCTTCATCTGTAATATTAGCAACTACTCCATCTAACAAATCGCCTGTTCCGCTTCCAGAAATACTGCTAATAAAAAAAGTGTGCTCGAAACCTAAACTATAAAACTCAGTTGCTTCTAACTCTCTTGTTCCATTGTCTACTTTATTAACTACAACAAATACTGGTTTGCTGCTTCTTCTCAACAAATCGGCCATTGCTTCGTCTAAGTCAGTAATACCAGTTGCAACATCTACCATAAAAATAATGGCATTGGCTTCGTCAATGGCAATTTTAACTTGCTTGCGAATTTCAACTTCAAAAATGTCTTCACTTTGTGGAACAAATCCACCTGTGTCTATAAGGTTGAAAGATTTCCCATTCCAGTCGGCAACACCATATTGGCGATCACGTGTAACTCCACTTATATCGTCTACAATGGCTTTACGCTGTTCTAATAAACGATTAAAGAAAGTGCTCTTCCCTACATTGGGTCTTCCAACAATTGCAACGGTGTAACTCATTTTGTATAATTCTTATTGAGGTAATCAGTTATCATTTATTGATAACCATATTCTTTTAATTGAAGGTCATTGTCGCGCCATTTAGGACGCACTTTTACAAATAACTCTAAAAATATTTTCTTCTGCACAAAAGCTTCAATGTCTTTTCTTGCATGAATGCCAATCTGTCGAATCATTGATCCTTTCTCGCCAATTATGATTGCTTTTTGTGTTTCTCTATGTACAATAATATCGGCTTGAATTTTTACGATATTCCCCTTGTCTTTGTACTCGTTTACCAGCACAGCAGTATGGTAAGGTATTTCATCTGCAAACAATTCATATATTTTTTCACGAATCATTTCAGAAACAAAAAAACGAGTAGGCAAATCACTTAAATCGTCTTCATTGTAAAATGGAACCCCTTCAGGTAACATCCCAACAATTACTGCTAATAATTTATTGAGGTGCAATTTTTGAAGTGCACCTATTTTTACCAATTGTTTGCAATATGGTTTATTTGAAAAAAATGCTTCAGCTTCTGCAATTTTTCCATTCCCTGCAATATCAATTTTATTTAAAATAAGTAAGGCAGGTACTTTTAATTTTAAAGCAGAAAAAATAGCATCACATTCTTCAAAGTTATCATTCGCATCAACCATCAATAAGGCTAAGTCTGCGTCTTCCAATGCACCTTTAACCGAATCCATCATTTTTTGGTGCAACTTATACTTAGGATCAATAATACCAGGAGTGTCCGAAAATATTATCTGGTATTCTCCGGGTTTATTTAAAAAGGCCTTAATACGATGTCTGGTTGTTTGAACCTTGGGAGACACAATAGCCATCTTCTCTCCTATCAATGCATTTAAGAGTGTGCTTTTACCCGCGTTGGGCTTACCAAAAATATTTACAAAACCTGCTTTCACCAATTCAATTTAATCATTATTTAGGCAATCTCCTTGCTGCCAAAAAGGGCAGTTCAAATAACTGTTTATTTTTATTATAACTTAACCCCATAAAAAAAGGCCCCATAAGGGCCTTTAAGCTGTTGCGAGAGGAGGGATCGAACCTCCGACCTTCGGGTTATGAGCCCGACGAGCTACCGCTGCTCTATCTCGCGATGTAATGGGTTGCAAAAGTAGGTTTTAGAAACTTAGCAACCAAATATTATTTAACTTTTAGTCGGTTTTACGTTTAACAGAAGAAGCACCACTACTATTAAAATCTTTAATCATTGCTTCCCCTTTGTATTGTATACTACTTGCCCCACTTGCTTCTGCGCTAATTTCTTTATTTGCAAGAACCCGCACAGAAGATGCACCGCTTGCATCAATCTTACAAAAGTTTGCAGCAAAATCAAATGCTTTAATGCTACTTGCACCACTGGCTAAATAAGTTGCTTGATTGGCCGTACCTTTTAAATTTACTTGTGAAGCACCACTTAAATCTATGCGAATACTGCCCATTTCAAGGTCTCCAGTAAAATCACTTGCACCAGACAACTCCACTTTTAAATCAGTTAATTTCATTTTGCCAGCCGATTTGATATTGCAAGCACCTGAAGCTTCTAACTTCATTAAATCGGTAAAAGTGACATAGGCTTTAATTTGATTATTGCCCCATTTTTTCCAACTCATTCCTTTGGTATCAAGGGATATATACAAAGTATTGTTCCTTACAACAGTTTTAATTTTATCTAATAAATCTGCTTCACTAGTACTAACTGCCACAGCTTGATCCTTTCCTTGAGAAAGGAACAAATTAATAGCCCCAGATATTTCGATATTATTAAAATATCCAACTTTACGCTCTTGAGCATTTTCATCAAATACCAATTTCTTTTCATCTTGTGCAAAGCCTGTTGCAAAAATGAAAGCGCTTACAATGAGTAGAATTTGTTTCTTCATAGTGAGATTTTTTATAAAAACGGTTGAACAAGCAGAAAGTTACACCCTCTTTAAAAAAGAAAGAACTATTTTTGTACTGTCCTCGGGGTGCTGAACGCAATAGTTGTTCGGCTGAGAAATACCCGTTGAACCTGAACAGGGTAATTCCTGCGAAGGGAAGGTGATACATTTTTCGGATACCTCTCCTATTGCATTTCCCTGTTCCCATTATTTAATTTTTAAAAGCATTTAAAAAATGAAAAAAATTATGGGAACAACAGCAATCATGCTATTTAGCTTACTGATTGCTGCACAAACAAGTTCCAACACATTCAAAGGTCAAGTAGTAGAAAAAGGCAATGGCAATCCCATTGCAGGAGCCACCATCAGCATTGGCAACCGGCAAATCAGTGCCAATGAGCAAGGATTATTTACAATAACGGTACTTAAATCTGAGAGCTTTACTATTAGTAGTATGGGGTTTGAGAATGGCAGCTTTACCATTCCTTCCAATTTTGACAAAGTACATATTTTTGAATTAAAGCCCTTTCCATTATTTCTACAACCATTAGAAGTAAAAGCCATCAGAGCAAGCGACCGCTCCCCTTTTACTAAAACCAATTTAAATAAATCGGCTATTACGAAATTAAATTTGGGCACAGATATTCCATTTTTATTAAACCAAACACCAGCAGTAGTAATTAATGCAGACGCAGGAAATGGGGTGGGTTATACTGGAATTAGAATCAGGGGAACAGATGCCACTAGAATAAACGTAACACTAAATGGCATCCCATATAATGACGCAGAAAGTATGGGTACATTTTTTGTTAATCTTCCCGATTTTTCTTCTTCGGTTAATAGTATTCAAATTCAACGGGGAGCAGGAACATCCTCTAACGGAGCTAGTTCATTTGGTGCAACACTCAATATGAGCACCAATGAATTTAACAGCAAAGCATACACAGAATTCAACAATAGTATTGGTTCCTTTAATACCATTAAGAATACCATCAAAGCAGGTACAGGATTAATCGGTAATCATTTTACTATTGATGCCAGAATTAGCAAAATTACTAGTGATGGATTTATAGACAGGGCCAACAGTGATTTAAAATCATTTTATATAAGTGCAGCCTACTTAAACAAAAAATCATCGCTTAGATTAAATGTATTTTCTGGAAAAGAAAAAACCTATCAAGCATGGTATGGTGTTGCAGAATCATTGTTAAAAACCGATCGTACGAATAATCCTGCAGGAACCGAAAAAATAGGTAGCCCTTACGAAAACCAAACCGATAATTATACCCAAACACATTATCAATTATTCTATAATACTGCCATCAACGACTATTGGTCATTTAACACTGCATTCTTTTTAACTAAGGGAAATGGCTATTATGAGGAATATAAAGCAGATCAACGATTTTCTAGATATGGGCTTCCGAATGTTGTCTTAGCTGGCAATACCATTACCAGAACCAATTTAGTAAGACAACGTTGGCTGGATAATGATTTTTATGGACAAATCATTTCATTACAATACAAGAAAAATAAACAAGAATTTACTTTAGGGGGAGGATGGTCTGTTTACCAAGGAAGTCATTTCGGAACCATTCCATTTATAGAAGTAGGAACAGTTCCTACAGGATATAAATATTATGATTTACCAGCAACAAAAAACGATGCCAATATCTATGCAAAATGGCAATATACTATTGCAAAAAACATATCGCTTTTTACCGACTTACAACTAAGAACAGTAAAACACAGCATGAATGGATTTAGTGATAACCCAACTTTAAATATCAATAGATCTTTTACATTCTTTAACCCCAAAGCGGGTATTGCCTACAACAAAAATAATTGGAGTGGTTATATCAGCTATGCTATTGCCCGTAAAGAACCGAATAGAGACGATTTTCAGGCTAGTCAAATAAATCAACCTACACATGAAACTTTACACGATTGGGAATTAGGAATTGAACAAAAAAATAGCCAATATTCTTTGGGATTAACTGCCTATTATATGAAGTACAATAACCAATTGGTTTTAACAGGTGCTATTAATGATGTGGGAGCCTATACCAGAACCAATATACCCAATAGCTACAGAGCAGGTATAGAAATACAAGCAGCAGCTACAGTAAAAAATTGGTTAAATATTAACGGGAATATTAGCCTTAGTAAAAATAAAATCAACGCTTTTACTGAATATATAGACGATTATGATAATGGTGGACAACTCAGTTTTGAGCACCGTAATAAAGACATTTCTTTTTCACCTACATTGGTTGCTGCATTAGGAATCAACTTTATACCGATACAACAACTTGAATTGAGTGTATTAAATAAATGGGTAAGCAAACAATACTTAGACAACACCCAAAACGAACAAAGAAAAATAAATGGATTTTACACGCAAGACCTTAGAGCCATTTATACCATCAAGAATAAATTTTTAAAAGAAGTACAACTGATTTTTCAGCTGAACAATCTTTACAATAAAAAGTATGAACCAAATGGATATACTTTTAGCTATTTTGCTGGAGGAGGGGTTATCACAGAAAATTTCTATTACCCAATGGCTGGAAGAAACTTTATGTTCGCACTGAATATTCGGATATAAAGCATCGATTTGAATCAAAAGAAAAAAGGGTTAAGGATACTGCCAATTGGCGTTCCTTAACCCTTTTACTATAATAGCTATAAATTATTTACCAGCTAAAAAAACAGCATTCGCAATTAACAAATAACCATTCTCCCAGAAGTTCCTAAATAATGGATCTTCAGCAATATATACCACTGTTCCTGCACCCATATCTTGCACACCAAACAACATCCCATCTTTTAAATTGGGTTTTAATTTTGCTCCAGCAAAACCAGTTACATACGCATCTTTTTTAATAGTACCCACGTTCCAACCATCTTTCATCATTTCATATACATTGCCATCTTGCTTAAGCGTATAATAAAATTCAGGGTATCCAAAAGCCAAAGGATGTGTATTGTCTAAGTCAACTTTATAAATAGCACCTGGAATAGAGTTAGTGATGTAATCAGTTTCTCTATTGGCATATTTTTTCACTGAATCTTCTGCCTTATCTGCCTTTGCTTCTTTTAATTTAATACCCCAGTCTGATCTGCTCATGAGCGCCATTGCGTTTTCTAAAGCAATCAATTTTCCTCCGCCACGAACAAACTCTTTCAACTTGTCTGCTGTTGCTTTTTCGCCCAAGCCTCTATAATTTCCATCTGGTATAATAAGCACATCATAATTTTTTAAATTATAACGGGCAATATCTACTGCATTCAACAGCGTAATTGGGTACTCCAAAATTTTATCAAAATAATGCCAAACTTCCCCTGCCGCTAAAGAAGAGCTCTGCTCACCAGTTAACATAGCAACTTTAGGTGTAGCTGCTATATTTTTTATATCTGGCGAGCCAAAGTCTGAACCTTTATCCATAAAGCCAGTTTCTACGGCATCGGCTTGAACATTAAATTGCGCACATGCATTGTTTAACACCGTTAACCAATTTTGTTGATTACTGGTTTTTAATACCACCAATGTACCCCTATCGTAATTTTTATTTTTATAGGTAAAAGGTTTTTCAACAAAACGTACTTTCACCCCATTCTTCAGCAAATAGGCCAATACTTTTGCACTACTGAATGATGTATAAGGTACCAATGCTCCATAGCTGCTATTGATTGAAGCAACTGAAGTGCCTGCTGATTCAGGGTTTACCGCTAATTTTTCCTTAACTGCATACCCTTTAATTCCATAAGCATAAGATGCAGCCCATGCGGTAATATCATAAGTATTGGAATCGGTTACTACTGTTCTTGGCTCTAATAATACTTTAGCCATTACTGCTCTTGGTTGAAATGAACTAACTGCAATATGATTTCCTTCATCGGTAAAGGCATCTTCTTTTCCTGTAAAATAGTTGAAGCCTCTAAATGTTTTGCTACTCAATACACCGTATTCAATTCCATTTTGATTAAGCAATTTTTTTAATGCTGCCATTTTATTTTCATCCTTTGCAGTAAAAACATAGGTTTTGTATTCACCAATTCTTCCTGCTCTACTGTCATCAAAAAATTGTTGAAACTCAGCTAATAATTTGTTTTTATTTTTTGAAGCAATTTCAATAGTAGACAAGCCTGTAGTAAAATGATGGGCTGCTCGGTCTACCAAGGTTAAGGTATCGTTGTCTTCATTTAAAATACCCAAACCTGCTCTAATACCACCTTGTTCGTAAGTCATACCAATTGCACCATTGTACACCGGGTAAGTATCTCCATAAGAAGGATACAATAAATCAAATCTTTCTTTGGTAAAAAACAACCAATTATTTTGGTCAAAATACTTTGCATGGTTACGACCAATCATTACTTGAAAATCGCGCTGCCAAGGAGTAATCACTTCGTGGATGGGTTCTGCCGCAGGTGCAAAATAATAAGGCTCATTAAATCCCTGCTCATGATAATCCACATGAATTTGTGGCATCCACTCTTGGTACTTTTTAATACGCTGTTGGGTTTCAACTTGTGTTTGCCAAGCCCAGTCTCTGTTTAAATCAAAATTATAGTGATTGCTTCTTCCACCTGGCCATGGTTCTGCATGTTCTCTAGAAGCGGGATCGGCATTGTAGTTTTTTCCTACAACTGAATTATACCAGTTAATATAACGATCTCTTCCATCTGGATTAATACAAGGGTCTAAAACCACTACCGTATTTTTTAACCACTCTTTGGTTTGTGCATTGGCTGGATCAGTTAAAGCATGAATGGTTAACAAGAATGCTTCTGAAGAAGAAGCTTCATTGCCATGCACATTATAACTTAACCAAACAATGGCAGGCGCCTTCTCCGTTTGAGGAGCTGCTTTGTCTTTTGCCAAACCAGCCATGCGTAAATTATTGATGCGAATTTGATCTAATTGTTGCATATTCTCGGGTGTACTCACAAAAGCCAACATCAGTTCTCTGCCTTCATTGGTTTCCCCGTATTTTTCTACTTTAACCATATCTGGCCTTGCAGTTGCAACTGTTTTAACATACTCTACAATACGATGGTGACGCGTAAAACGGGTGCCCACTTTGTAACCCAGAAATTGTTCTGGACTGGGTACTGATTGAGCAATAGTTGCCAATGAAAAGGCAAGACTTAAAAGTCCAAATAATAATTTCTTCATATGTTCATTAATGAACCATGAAAATAGGAAGAAAGGGAATGAAAACCCGATAAAAAATGTAAATTACCGTATGAGAAAATATTTAATAGGTTTCGTTTTGTTGGGCAGTATCCACCAAACAAACGGACAACAAATTGCCTCCATTGTAGGTCCCAATAAAGAAATTGATCCTTATCATTATACAGTTGTAAAAAGGGCCGAGTTTAAACAGGCCGCAGTAAGTAGTGCCCATCCACTTGCAAGTATGGTTGGTGCAGCTATTATGAAAAAAGGAGGCAATGCATTTGATGCAGCTATAGCCACTCAATTGGTATTAGCGGTTGTATTCCCCAATGCTGGCAATATTGGTGGGGGTGGTTTTTTATTAGCAAGAAAAACGAATGGAGAGTTGATAGGCATAGACTATAGAGAAGCCGCTCCAGAAAAAGGTTCTAGGGATATGTACTTAGATAAAAACGGCAATGCCCAACTCAATTTATCGCAACATGGCCATTTGGCTTCTGGCATTCCCGGTACCATTGCAGGGCTATTTGCTTCACATGCATATGCTAAACTTCCCTTTGAGGTGCTTATTCAACCTGCCATTGATATTGCTGCCAAAGGATTTGTATTAACAGAAAAAGAAGCAGCCAGTATTAATAGTATAAAAGATGCCATTGCAAGATTTAGTACTCAACCTACCGCTTTTTATAGACCCAACCGTTGGAGAGTAGGCGACACTTTAATTCAAAAAGAGTTGGCGCAAACATTCGAGCGAATTCAAAAAGAAGGCGCATTGGGTTTCTATGGTGGTAAAACTGCCGACTTGATTGTAGAAGAAATGGAAAGAGGCAGAGGAATTATTTCACATGCTGATTTAAAAAGTTATACTGCAAAACTTAGAGAACCAATTGTGTTCAATTACAGAGGCCACGAAGTAGTCAGCTTTGCTCCCCCTAGCAGTGGAGGCATTTTATTGGCACAAATGATGAAAATGATTGAAAAATATCCAGTTTCTAAAATGGGATTTCAATCTATTCAATCTGTTCAACTAATGATTGAAGCAGAGCGAAGGGCATTTGCAGACCGAGCTGAACATATGGGAGATCCCGATTTTTGGAAGGTTCCTGTGAAGACCATGATTAGTGATGTTTATTTAGCTCAAAGAATGAGTGATTATAGCCCTGATAAAGCAGGCAGTAGTAAGGAAATCAATGCTGGTATAATTAAAGAGAGCGAAGAAACAACCCACTTAAGTGTAGTGGATGCGGCAGGGAATGTAGTTTCTGTAACAACCACCTTAAATGGTAGTTATGGATCTAAAGTTGTTGTGGGTGGTGCAGGTTTTTTATTGAATAATGAAATGGACGATTTTAGTGTAAAGCCCGGTGTACCCAATATGTTTGGTGCTGTTGGCGGAGAAGCCAATTCTATTGTTCCAGGTAAAAGGATGTTGAGTTCAATGACCCCTACATTGGTATTAAAAAATAAAAAACCGTATGTAGTCATTGGCACACCAGGTGGAACAACCATCCCAACATCTGTTTACCAAGCATTGGTGAATATCATAGATTTCAACATGAAGATTGGAGATGCCATTGACCTCCCGAAATTTCATCACCAATGGTTGCCTGATGAAGTAGTGATTGAAACCAATTTCAATCCCAAAACCAAAGAGGCATTGCAAAAAATGGGCTATATATTAAAAGACAGAAGCAGTATTGGTAGAACTGATGGTATTAGAATATTACCGAATAAAATTAGAGAAGCAGCCGCAGACAGAAGAGGAGATGACTCTGTTGCTGGATATTAAAACTACCAGTTATATAATTTATTTCTCATATAGGATTAGCTGTGTTATTTTTACACAGTTATGTATTATTTACTAAAGCAATTTATACCGCCTATATTCAGAACCCTATACTGGTATAGTTTTAAATATGGTTGGAAGGGAGATTATGAAAACTTTGCAGAAGCCAATAAAATAGCCAAAGGCTATGATGAGCAAAGCATTGTTGAGAAAATTAGAGAAACTACCAAAAAAGTAGTGAATGGTGAAGTGGCTTATGAGCGAGACGGGATTGTGTACGATAATCCTAAGATGAATTTTGCTATGCTATCAACCCTTTTACACGTTGCTGCAGAAAACAATAGCAATTTAACTGTGCTCGATTTTGGTGGTTCCTTAGGTACTACTTATAATCATAAAAAGCATTTTCTACAATCTGTGCATAATTTGAACTGGTGCATTGTTGAACAACCCAATTATGTAGAGATAGGTAGAAAAGAATTTGAACACGAAAGATTGCATTTTTATTATTCATTAGAAGAATGCTTACAACACCATCAACCTGATATCATCATTTTTTCTGGAGTTATACAATATATAGAAAAGACTTACGAGTTATTAGATCAGATACGAATGAGCGGGGTAAAATATTTATACATCGACTATATCGCTTTTAATGATGAAGACCGAGATAGAATAGCTATACAACATGTACCTCCTGAGTTTTATGGTGTACCTGCTTCATATACTTGTTGGTTTTATAGTAAGCCCAAATTTTATGGGTATATGCATCAACACTTTAACCTTGTATACGATTTTATTGCAGACCCAGATAAATACTACATTCAACTTAAACCTTTTTTTTACGAAGGACAATTATGGAAATTAAAATAAAATTGGGCTTTTATAATAAGCCAAGTTTTACCTGTTCAGCCGCGTAATCAGCAGCCCTTGCTGTGAGTGCCATAAAAGTAAGAGAAGGATTTTGGTTTCCGGTAGAAGTCATACAAGCTCCATCGGTCACAAAAACATTTTTGCATTGGTGCAATTGATTGAATTGATTCAGTAAAGAAGTATTAGGGTCTTTACCCATTCTTACACCACCCATTTCATGAATATCTAAACCAGGGGGTTGTTTACTATCCCATGTATTAATTTTTGTACAACCCGCTTTTTCTAACATGGCTTTCCCTTCTTTAAAAAAATCTTGGAGTAATTTCTCGTCGTTTTCATCGTAATCTACTGATACTACCAACTGCGGAACACCCCAATTGTCTCGTTCATATTCACTTAATGAAACATGATTGGTTTCTTTGGGTATGGTTTCCCCCTGCATCATCATATAAATACTCCAATCACCTGGTTCTGTTATTGCTTCTTTATATGCTGCTCCTACCCCATCCACGATTGGCCTTCCCGCTCTTGATGCACTAAAATGAACCATATAGCCTCTTAAGAAATCAGTCTCTTGCTTCAATACATTTTTAAAACTAGGCATCATCACTTGGGTAGGCCTTCTTCCATAATAATATTGATCTAATGGACCTTTAAATTGTGCAGTGATATTACCACGGTAATTGTGAAATGCAATGTACTTGCCCATTAAACCATTGTCGTTTCCTAACCCATTGGGGAAACGAGTGCTTTTTGAGTTGAGTAAAATTAAATTGGTATTTAAACAAGCTGCATTAACAAAAATAATTTTAGCATTGTATACTGTTACTTCATGTGTAATTGCATCTACTACCCTAACCCCCGAAGCTTTTTGGGTTTGATCATCGTATACAATTGATTCAACCACTGCATTGGTTTTCAACAGCATATTACCCGTTTTTTCAGCAGCTGGAATAGTGGAACTATTTGAACTAAAATAAGCTCCAAAAGGGCATCCACGCTCACATAATTTTCTGGCCATGCATTGACCTCTTCCTTGAGCTAAATGTTCAGCAGTGGGCTCAGTTAAATGTGCACACCTTCCTTGAATTACATGCCTATCAGGGTAAGCTTGCATGATTTTTTCTTGTAGAATTTTCTCTACACAATTCATTTCCCATGCGGGTAAAAACTCACCATCAGGCAATACTTCTAATCCATCTTTATTACCACTAATACCAGCAAATTTTTCTACATAACTGTACCATGCATCTATATCATTGTAACGAATTGGCCAGTCTACTGCAAAGCCATCTCTAAGTGGCGCTTCAAAATCGTATTTACTCCATCGCTGTGTTTGCCGGGCCCATAACAAAGACTTACCACCTACTTGGTAGCCACGAATCCAACTAAACGGTTTCTCTTGTATGTATGGATGTTCGTTGTCTTTTACAAAAAAGTGCTTGGTGTCTTCTTTATAAGCATAACAATTGCTTACAATAGGATCAAGGTCCATTTCGGGGGGAGGAATTTTTCCTCTATGCGGCATGTCCCAAGGATTAAAGTTGGCGGTGGGATAATCTTTTTTGTGCACCACATTTCTACCACGCTCGAGCACCAACGTTTTTAATCCTTTTTCACATAATTCTTTTGCAGCCCATCCTCCACTGATTCCGGACCCTATAACTATAGCATCAAATTGCGTATTCTGTTCAGGCATACTATTTAATCATTAAACCAATCAGCAAATTTTTTCAAGTCTACATTACCCCCCGTTAAAATAATGCCTATTTTCTTGCCTTTAAATAATTCTTTGTGTTTAATTACTGCTGCTAAAGGCACTACACAGCTGGGTTCTACCACAATTTTCATTCTTTCATATACCAATCGCAAAGCCGCTTTTATTTCCGCTTCCGTTACTAAAAAGATATCGGTAACATGTGCGCGAATGATTGAAAGGGTTCGTTCACTTAAAGTAGTTAATAAGCCATCAGCAATCGTATTTACATAGGGAGCTTTTTCTACTTTACCCGACTTAAAACTTAAGATAGCGTCTGCGGCACCTTCTGGCTCACCGGCATATACTTGTATAGTTGATTTAAAATAATGAGCACCCAATGCAGTGCCCGACAATAAACCGCCTCCACCAACAGGTGTAAAAACAATTTCAATTGTTGGAACAGTTGTAATTAATTCTTTCACACAAGTTGCTTGCCCAGTGATTACTCTATCATCATCATAAGGATGAATAAACTCAGCACCCGTTTCCGCAACAATTTTATTTAGGGCTTCTTCACGAGCTGCTTGATTAGGTGCACAAAAAATAACTTGTGCGCCATACCCTTTTACTGCATTCACTTTAACTGAAGGAGAATTTTCGGGCATTACTATGAATGCTTTGGTACCTAATGTTTTTGCAGCAAACGCAATAGCCTGTGCATGATTGCCAGATGAATGAGTAGCCAACCCCTTATTAATCTGTTCGGGGCTCAAACTGAGGGCCGCGTTCATTCCACCCCTAATTTTAAACGCCCCAATTTTTTGAAAATTTTCGCACTTGAAAAAAAGTTCCGCACCTACCATTTCATTTATACTGCTATTGGTTAATACAGGCGTATGATGAATAAATGGCTTGATTTTTTCATGTGCTTTTTCTATGGCTGCTTGGGTAATCATTTGTTGCTTTTTTCTCTAATCAATTTAAATTCGGAACCTTCTTTCCATTTTGGAAAACTCGTTTCAAAACCCATTCTACGGCCAATGGTAAACAATAATTTTAAATCGTTAATGGCACCATCACCCGTCCAAGTTGTTGCATCATAATTATCAGAAGGCTGGTGATAATTTTTACTGGTATATTCATTTTCTAAAGTCTCCCCATATTCCTTTCCTTTACCAACCACATCTACCCCATTGTTGGCAAATAAGGCAGGAATGCCCACTTTAGCAAAATTGAAGTGATCAGATCTATAATAATACCCCGCTTCAGTATGCGTATCAAATGAAAGGTATCCACCCGTTTTTTCAATGGCTTCTTTTAAATAATCTTCTAACTCCGATTGGCCCTGCCCAACTACCACCATGTCTTTGGTTTTACCAAAACGATTGAGCCCATCCATATTGATATTGGCCGCCGTTTTATTAACTGGATAAATTGGATTTTCTGAATAGTAAGCAGAACCTAATAACCCTTGCTCTTCTGCAGTAACTGCTAAAAACACAATCGTACGTTCAGGCTTTGCTTTTATATTTTTGAATACCCTCGCCATTTCTAATAAACCCGCAGTGCCTGATGCATTGTCTAAAGCTCCATTGTATATTGAATCCCCAGTTTGATCTGGACGTCCAATACCTAAATGGTCCCAATGCGCAGTGTAAATAATTACCTCATCGGGTCGTTTAGTTCCTGTGATTTTTGCAATCACATTGCTCGACTTATTGAAGCTGGCTTTCACTTTCATGGTAGTACTCAATTGTAAACCAAGCGGCACCGCTTTAAAGCCAGGTTGATTGGCTTTAACCAACAAACTAGAGTCATAACCTGCAGCAGCAAATAATTGGTGTGAAATTTTTTCTGGCACCCAACCTATCACATCACAATTGGGAATATTCTTACCGCGATTGTCTAATTTCAATCGAGTGGTATTAAAACTGTTTTGTTGTACACTAAACGGATAACTTGCTGCAGCAGTGTTATGTATAATTAAACAACCTTTAGCACCCTGCCTTGCAGCTTCTTCAAACTTATAAGTCCACCTACCATAATAAGTCATGGCCTTCCCTTTAAAGAGAGAAGTATCTCCTACCCAAAAACCAGGATCGTTCACCATCACCATTACCACTTTTCCCTTCACATCTAAGCCTGCATAATCGTTCCAATTATATTCAGGAGCCACTACGCCATATCCTGCAAAAACCAATTCTGCATTGTCTAAACTGATGCTTGAATCGGTTTTATCTGTCCAAATAATATAATCATCAAAGGCTTTTAAATTGAAAGTTCCTTTTGCAGATTTTACTTGCATACTAGGTGCAGCAGTTGCTAAAATATTGGCCATGGGCACTTCTTGAATATAACTATCCCCATTACCAGGCTCTAGCCCCATTTGCTTAAATTGTTCCTGCAGGTAAGCTACTGTTTTGGTTTCACCTTCTGTAAAAGGCATTCGTCCCATAAAGTCATCAGAAGCCAATACTGAAATATGCTTTTTAAGAGAATCTGCATTGAAAGCAGCAAGGCCATCGCCTTCGGTAAATTTACTTTTATTAGAAGAGCAAGAAATTAACACGAAAAAGGTAATAACGTAAAATAAACTTTTTTGCATAAAAGAGTGATTTAAGTGTGCCTCAGAACCTAAATATAAGAAAATAAAAAAGCAACTGAAACTATATAAAGTAACAGTTGCTTTTAATAAAATCAGAATTACTGCTTATTTCTTGACCGACTTTATAATCGGAGCTCCTACATATTTAGCCAAAGTTTCGCGAGTGGTTTTACTTGAAGGTCTTAACCCAGCACTAGAAATAATATTTCCCTGTGGGTCAATTAACACATTTCTAGGTATCAAACTAACATTTAAGAAACGCATAAAATCTGAATCAAGCCCTTTATCTGCAATTAACTGAATTCCACCAAGTTGCTTGTCTGTCACAAACGAACGCCATTTTTGATAATCTGACTTACTATCTATTGAAATACATACAAATTCAATTTTATCATTCCCTTTATAATCTTTGATTAATTTGTCTAACTCAGGGAATTCTTTAATGCAAGGTCCGCACCATGTTGCCCAAATATCAATATAAACATACTTCCCTTTTAAAGAAGCAAGTCCAGTAAGCCCCCCTTTATGATTTTCATAATTAAAATCTGCTAATTTGTTACCAGATTTATTTGATTTAGCTGTAGCTAATCTTTTTTCAATTTCGGCGATTGTTTTTTCAACTCTAATTAGTGGTTTTATTTTTTGATAGTCGGACTCAAAAGATGGATTCCGAGCATCTACTTTATTAAATAGCATTCTAACCACTTGGTCTCTTATGGGTTCATAAGTAATTTTATTAGCAAAATCTCTGGTAAAATCAATGATGGAGATAGTGGAGTCTTTTTTCCTTGCTTCAGCTTCTAATAATCTCCACTTGTCTATAAAAAGATACCGGTAATCCATAGAATTGTTATAAGCATCCGCATCATTCATATCTAAATTTCTAATTGGATCTAAATAATTTTCAGGAATAAATGGTTCTGTTTTAGCGTTATACACGTAAAACTTTCGATAATTATTTCGTTTTAACAAATAATCATATAAAATCAATTTACGCGCTAGCTTAGCGTCTTCTTGCTCAAGTTTAGCATTACGCAATTGTTCATACAATTGAGTACTATCAGAAGCAATTTTTTTCAGAAAATCTTCAACAGGTACTACAAAATAAACTTTTGTATCGCCTACTAAATCTCCATCTAATTTGCTTTTAGCTTTAAGATAAGTATTAAATACTGCTCCATTTCCTTCAAATTTAAGAGAAGTTGGAAAAGATTTTGAATCAATACTCAAAGTTAAATCATATCCATTCTTAAGAAATAAAGTGGTGTAAGACTTATTCTGCTTAATGGAATATATGCCAGGGTCTTGTATTGTAAACTTACTTGAAAAACTTCCGCGATTGTCTACAGGAATACTTAATTCAAATGATTTATCAAACTTGTAAATAGTTACTTCATTTGAAATAGAGTTGGTGATTTTTCCTTTAAGCTTCACTCCCAAATTTGAATCTTGCCCAAAAACGGAAATATTTATAAACAGCAATAATATGCATATCGTCTTCTTCATAATTTCTTTTTTTAATTGCTTATGTCTTTTGAAACAAAAAATTTAATACCCAGGATTTTGAGTTATCTGACCACTTGTCAAATCGATTTCTCTTCTTGGTATTGGATAAATCCATTTATTGGGATTAGTCAAAAAAGTGTTAGGAGCTACACCAGTTCGTATTTTGTCAAACTTATCATGACCTTCAAAAGCAAGTTCCCATCTTCTTTCTTGTAATATTGCAGTTAATAAAGCATTTACAGAGGAAAAACTTGTAATAGTAAATGGAGCAGGCTTTGAACCTATTGGGAATGACCTTTGTCTGATTGCATTTAACAAACTGATAGCTTCAGCATTTATACTGTTCGTTGATCGTACTAACGCTTCTGCCTTATTTAAATATATTTCGCTAACCCTTATTATTGGCAAATGGTTTCTACCAAATGGGTTAGAAAATTTTGAGGGGCAAAATCTAGTAACTGGTCCTGCAGGGTTCCCTACAACTATCATTGCAGCACTTCTTCTTATATCATTAGCGGCATAGGTTGCTAAAAAGATTGGATCAGGCCAAATGGCAGTTTTCGAAAAATAACCAGTTAGGTTATTATCGGCTATATCCGAATTATAACTTACAGGAAAGGCAAAAATTAATTCTGTACTTAATGGAATATTAGAAGTAGCAGTAGTTACAGGAAAAACCAAAGCGGGTGAACTAACCAATACATATTGGGTAGTATTGGATAAAGCTTTCGTAGAATAATCAATAGCCTTAGCATAATCTCGTTTATACAATGCAACTCTTGATGCAAGTGCATAACAAGTTGTTTTTTGTGCTCTGCCTCTAAATACTTGTGGAGTAGCATTAGTTAAATCTATTAAGCTTTCTGCCGCTTCATCTAAATCTTTAAAAATCTGATTGTAAACATCCGAAGTGGAAGAACGAGCTACATTTTTACTTGGATCATAATTGGAATAGTTTACCAATTGTATTGGCAAACCAGCACCAGACAAATTACCAGTAAGTGCACCTTCCCCAAAATTTCTGAGCAAGAAAAAATAGTTCAAGGCTCTTACAAACTTAGCTTCAGCTATTAATCTACTCTTTACGGCACTACTAAAGGTTGCATTAGGAATCAAATTGATTATTATATTAGTTTCATTTATAGCACTATAATGATTATTCCAAAGAGTTTGTACCAATCCAGAAGTTGGGGTTAATGTGCCATTCCACAAAGAAATAAATCCATTAGTAGCTAAGGTTACTGAAATACCCGTTGCCACATCGCCACTCATGTAATAATAATTCCTAATTGCTGTATAAGACTTAAAATAAGTGCTGGCTAACAATGCTTGAGCACTATTTTCATTACCCACTACTTGAGATTCAATAAGAATATTTTCAGGTGGTAAATCTAACTGCTTATTGCAAGAAGAAGCAGAAGAAGCAAGAAAGAGGATATAAAATATTTTATTATAAAATTTCATACAATTCATTTTTTAATTTATAAACCAATTTTAAATCCAACTCGAAAAGTTCTAGGATTAGGCATAGTAATTTCATCGTATCCAGATTGCAATACAGAAGAACCATAAGCGCTTATTTCTGGATCAATACCCGTATACTTAGTAATCAAGAATAGATTATTAGCTTCAGCAAATACTTTAATACTGCCGCCATCAATTCTTGCTCTTTTAAGTAGTTTTTCTCCAAAATTATAAGCTACTGTAAGATTTCTTAGTCTCAAAAATGAACCATCTTCTAAAAAACGTGAAGAGTTTCTACCAAGAGTAAAATCCTGAAACTGTGCAGTACTTCCACCCGGAGTAAAAGCTGTATTAGATCTATTAATCAATGCTGGCATATCAGTTATGTCCCCTGGCTTTCTCCAAGAGTTAAGAACATCTTTAGAAAGATTGGGCGCATCTACTGAGCTATAAGCATACATAGACGCTTTGGCTCCATTAAATATTTTATTACCAACTGCAAAAGTCATGAAAAAAGAAAATTCAAAATTCTTGTACCGAAATCTATTATCAAATCCGCCAAAAAACTTAGGTAATGCATCCCCCATATTTCTACGATGACTATTATAATCTCTAGAAGTTCCTGCGTACAAAATTTCAAATGGAACCATAGAAACGGTGTCATTGGAACCAATCCAAAGCGGATTTCCTGTTGCAGCATCTACGCCACCCCAATACATTAAGTTAAATGCAGTTGCAGAACCACCTTCGGTCCAGAAACGTCCACCACTTCGCTCAGCAGCAAGAGAAGCATCTAATTTATTTGCGAAGTTTAGTTTAGTAATAATATTTTCATTTCGGGCAATATTGAAACTACTGGTCCAAGAAAAATCTTTTTTCTCAATGTTTCTAGAAGTAATAGTTAACTCAAAACCTCTGTTTACCATTTCACCTATATTCTGCTGTTGTGAAGTGAATCCAACAAAACCAGGTAGGCCTCCATTCACTAAAAGATTTTTAGTGGTCCGCTTATAATACTCTGCACTCACTCTAACCGTATTTTGAAACAACCCGGCATCCAATCCAAAGTCAACATTAGTAGTTTGTTGCCATTTCAAATCTGGATTTGCTGGTCTTGTGGCACTTATTATAGTTGTTCCTGCATAAGTAGTTCCAGTAGTTGTAAAGGAATACTGACCTAAACTTCCATAATAGCCTGCACCACCATCTGTACCTGTTAAACCCCAACTTCCTCTTAGTTTTAATTCATTTATCCACTGGATATTTTTCAAAAACTTTTCCTTTGATAAAACCCATCCTGCAGAAATAGAAGGGAAACTTACGTAACGATTATTCGTACTAAATCTTGAAGAACCATCTACTCTATTAGTGATACCTATTAAATATTTGTCTTTGTAACCGTAGTCAAGTCTGGCTAAAAAAGAAACCAATGTCCATTCTTGAGAAAGCGCATTAGTTATAGATCGATTAGAAGCAGAAATGATACTCAAGACACGATTGTCCATAAAGTTAGTTGCAGTAATGGTTGTGGCACTTTCTTTTGATTTTTCAAAACTTTGACCTACTACTCCATTAAATGTATGGTCCCCAAACCGCTTATTAAAATTTAAGAGATTATTAATAACAGTTTTAAAGTTGTTAATATTACTTTCTGTTGCGGAACCACGAAGTGTTCCTTGTTTATCAATTTCTCTGCTATAAGCTTTTGTATTATACCAGTCAACCCCAAAATCTAACCGATAAGTTAACCAGCTTGCCAATTTAAGTTCAGCAAAAACATTACTAATAGAACGCAAGTCGTTTACATGATTTTTTCCTGTATTAATTGTGCCTACTGGGTTAATATCACGCAAAGGAGCACTACCGTTGATTATATTAGTAGGAGAAACCACCGCTCGCCATGCATATAAGCCTACTGAATCAAAAACCGGAATATTAGGTGCTTTTATCACTGCATCGTAATATGCTCTTTGTGCATTGAGCGAATTGTTTAAAGTTGCGCTAATGGCAGTAGAAACACCAATTTTTATACTATTGGATAAATTAGACTCTACATTAATTCTTCCTTGAAACCTTTCAAAATCATTGTTAACGATATAAGAGGACTCTTTATCATATCCACCACTAATGAAATAACGTGTTTTGTCTGTTCCGCCACTAATAGAAGTAGATAAATTATAGCCAATGCCAGTTCTATTGATTAAATCTAACCAATCTGTATTGAAACCTTTTTTAAATGCACGATTAGGTGGAGGCCATCCTGCTGTTGGTCTGCGTGCATTTAATGTGTCAAAATAGTCACTATAGAATTGGGCATACTGATCTCCCGTCATTAACTCAGGTAATCTAAATGCATTTTGAGCAACTGTTGAAAAATTTACATTAACTCGAGCTTTACCAAGCATCCCTTTCTTTGTAGTAATTAAAATTACTCCTGCTGCACCTCTACTACCATAAATGGATGTTGCATAAGCATCTTTTAACACTTCTATGCTTTCAATATCATCTGGATTAATATTAGCTAAAGGATTTCGTTCAAATTGGTTATTGGGCCTATAATTATTTGCAGTAATTGGTTGTGTAAAAGATGCTGGTTGACTGCTTGAACTATAGTTAGTAGAATTAGTATTTCTATCTTGACCATACATAGGGACTCCATCAATTACAATTAAAGGAGCATTACCAGCATCACTTAAAGTAGTTACGCCCCGAATAGTAATTGAAGAGGCTGCGCCAGGTGCACCTGAAGAAGGTTGAACAAATACTCCAGCAATTCTTCCTTGTAATATCTTGTCCATGGAAATAGGATTATTCCCAACAAGATTAGGTTTTAGGGTTCCAACAGAGCCTGTTAATTTACGTCTATCAACTTTACCATAACCAATTACAACAATATCTTCGATTGATGTTGTCTTAGGCTTTAATTGGATAAATTTTGGTGCTCTAGACTCTAAAACAGGCACTTCCTTTTCTTCATACCCTACTGAAGAAATTAGCAATATGAAATTAGGAGAAGTCGCTTGAAGGCTAAAAAAACCTTTTTCGTCACTAGTTGTAACAATATTAGTACCCTTTATGCGTATGGTTGCACCAACAATTGGGGAGCCATCTGTCTCTTGCTTTAATACCCCTGTAATAGTTTTTAATTGAGCGTTTAGTGTGAATGATATTAAGATCATCCAAACTAAGATGCACCATTTTTTAAGTTTACTCATGCAGTATGCTTTAAGTGATTAACTAGTAGCATATTAATGAATTTACAATTACAGGAATTTTTAAATATGCAAAACCCTATAAAAGGATGACGAGTTGGCAATATATATATGTGAAATTTATTGCCAGTCTTTCTTCAAATAATATATTTAATTTAGGGTGTCAAAAGATGAAAAAGCATATTTATACTAAAGTTGTTGAGATTATTGTTGTAATCATTAGCTTCTTGCTATTTTGGCTGCTATATTATTTAATGCTCGGAAAAATATGGCCAAATGATAATGTTGGAAAATATAGAGTCTTTCAACATTTAACTCAATGTGCAACATTTTGTGTTTCTGCCTTTTTGATTTTTCCACGCTATGCAATAAATAAGCAAAGACTTCATTTTATACTTTTATCGCTTTTTTCAATTCTTGTATTTACAGAGTTATTTAATTTATCACGACTATTTTTATCAAATCCAATATTCCTTTTGTTAGGACCAAGCGTAAAAAAAGAAGCAAATAACATTCAATTACAAAATTATTATTTTCAAAATTTCATTTCAGCACTAACCTATTATCTATTAGGACTTGGTTATGCATTTGCTAGAGATTGGATAAATAAGGATCGAAAATCATTAAAACTTGAAAAAGAAATAGCACAAGCAGAATTAACGCTTTTACGAAACCAACTTAATCCACACTTTTTATTTAATACCATAAATAATATATATTATTTATCACTTATTAAATCAACAAAAACAGCAGATGCATTATTACAACTTTCAGATTTACTTCGGTATGTCTTATCAGAAAAAGAAAATTTAGTAACCTTAGATAAAGAATATGAGTGTTTAGAGAAATTTATACAATTACATAAACTTCGATTTCCTAACGACAACATAATTTTGGAAATTGGAGGAAAAGAGGAATTTGCTAATATTCAAATTCCTCCAATGCTATTAATCACTTTTGTAGAAAATGCGTTTAAGCACGGGGATGCTGGAGAAATAGAATCACCAATTGAAATAAAATTAGCCATTCATGAAAACCAGTTGACCTATTCAGTAAAAAATAAAATCGGGAAAAATATATCCAAAAACGACAGTAGTGGAATAGGTATTCCTAATTTGATAAAAAGACTAACCCTTTTGTATCCAAAAAAACATAAACTAGAAAATAATTTAACAGACTCAAGCTATTTCGCCAAACTAGAAATTAATTTAAACAATTGATACACTCAATAGCAATAGATGACGAAGAAAATGCACTTGGCATCATAAACGAGTACAGTTTATCTGTCCATGATTTCAAACTACATAAAACTTTTATAGACCCTTTAAAAGGGCTTGAATATATTCAACAAAATAAAGAAATCAATTGTGTCTTTCTAGATATTCAAATGAACAAACTGAATGGACTAGAGCTTGCTAAAAAAATCAATCGAAATTTAAAAATTATTTTTACGACTGCATATCCTGATTTTGCTTTACAAGGATTTGAACTTGATGTAGCAGATTATTTATTAAAACCATTTTCTTTGAATAGGTTCAACCGATCAATAGAAAAAGTAAGAGTATTAATAAAAAGCGAATCAGAAAAAAAACTTGCCAAATTAATCCCAGATATTCAAGATATCATTTTTGTTCGGACAGATAATAAATCGCAAAAAATAAGAATCATGGATATTTCTTTTATTGAAGGATCCGGGAATTATGTAACCATTCATGTTGGAAAGTCTAAATTTCTTGTTTTAAAAAATTTAAAAAGCTTTGAAGAACAATTAATGCCATATCAGTTTATACGCATACATAAATCATTTATTATTTCATTAATGCATTTAGAAAGTATAGAAAAGTCTTCCGTTAAAATTGGCGATGCAATTATTCCAATAAGCGAATCGTATAAAGATTCATTTCAGCAATTTCTTGATTTAAACTTTAAGCAGTTTTAATTGAATAAGAAATCAATTATCTAGGCGGAATAGTAATTGTCTTTCTAGCAGTATCCGCACAACCGTTACCTGTTACAATTAATTGAACAGTGTAAGATTTGCTAGTGGACTCTTTATTGTAGCTAGTTTCGATGAAACTGTAGAATTCATTATTGGTATTGCCATTTCCAAAACTCCATTGATAAGAATCAATGGTACTGGTAGGAATGGTAGATTTACTATTAAACGACCATCGTTGCGAAGTAGGATAATCCCAAACAAGGGTCTCTTCAAAAACAGCTTTAGGCCTAGGGTTCTCTCCTTTTGAGTTCACTAGTTTATTGGTCTTATAAATTTCTCTTCCATTTAATTTTATGGTCATGATTACATCATAATCATTGGGGTGCTTGTATTTGTAAAGAATGGGATTACCTGTTCTAGGGCCTGTACCATCCGAAAAATCCCATTCATACACTGACCCAGTAGGCACATTCTCTGCTTCCGCTGTAAATAAAATTCTTTCATTGATACATGCATCAATGGATACTGTTTTGAACTTTCCTTTAATACTATACATACCTGGAATAGTTACTTGAACAGTGGTATCATCGGTACAACCAAAATTAGATAGTACAGTAAGCTTAACAGCATAAGTAGTATCATTCACTTTTTTGGGGAACTCATGACGAACCAAACCCACTGAACTAATGTATTCGGTTCCGTCACCCCAATTGTATTTGAATTGAATAATATCTCCTTGATTAATGGAGGAGGCACTATTGAATGTGACATAATTAATGTTCTGTGGAAAATCGAACTTGGTCGTGAAAATGGCTTCTGGCTTGGTTTGCTGACCCAAGGCTTTTACACCAAAACTCACTTTAGCCAACATATTGTTGGCATTGGCCATCACCATTAAAGTTACTACAAAAGAACCAGCGGCTTGGTAAGAATGGGTAGTGGTTGCGCCGTTGGCGATATTCCCATCCCCAAAACTCCAACTATAATAACCACCTGCAGGCAAGCCAACACCTGATGCAGTAAAAGTGAATACTTCTTTAGAAGGATAGCAGGTAGAAGTTTGGCTGAACTTCGCTTCCACATTTCCATAAGTAACTGTTGTGGTATCGCGAGCAACGGTAACAATTGCTCCTTTAGTAATTTGAACAGAGTCTACTTGCACCAATTTATCCAAATCTATATCCGCCTCTTTTTTACAAGAAAAAAGAAGGATTGCCATAAAGCCAACAAGGAACAAAACACTTAACTGCTTCATTGGGTAGGCCTATTTAGCCGGTACGGTTATATTAGCAACGGCTGTGTCTTTACAACCGGTATTACTAGTTACAATTAAAAGAACAGAATAATTGGTAGGCGTTGCTGCTTTGGTATATTCTTGTTCTACAATAGTGTTGAAATTATCATCTACTCTGTTAAAAGGCATTTCCCATCTGTATCCAGTTAAATACCCGTGCGGAATATTTGACTGACTATAGAACGCCCATATTTCTTTGGTAGAAGTTGAACTCACTACGTTCTTTAACATCAAGGCTTTGGGCTTAATGTTTTGACCAAATGCACGAACAGGTTTATGGGTTTGATAAATAATTTTACCTTTTAAAGTAATGGTCATTTTAACATCGTAATCGTTCTGATAAGTAAACTGCTTTTTAACAGGGCTGCCCGTAACTAAACCAGTAGCATCGGCAAAATCCCATGTGTACACCGCACCTGCGGGAACACCTGTTGCCGTTGGAGTGAAAACAAAATACTCATTGGTACAAGCATCAAATTGTTCAGCAGTAAAGTTCCCACTAATATTATAGGAAGCAGGCACGAATACGTTTAAAGAAGCCGTGTCTTTACAACCTGAATTAGCAGAAACTATCAGCTTAACATTATAGGTTTTATCTTCTGGAACTTTAGGAAAATTCTTTGGCATGAAAGAATTAGAACTATTGTTGGTAGTACCATCGGCCCAATCCCATAAATGGTCTACAATTGTACCAGTAGGAACTGTAGATCTACTGGTAAAAGTCATGTTGTTTAAGTAATTGATGTCGGGCAAAGCACTTGAAAAAATTGCAGTCGGGGTTACTTGTTGCCCCAAAGCTTTAACTGAAACAGAAGCTTTATGAATCAATACATCTGCAGAATTCTTGATTTGTAAAATAATGGTATAAGTTGCAGGATTACGATACATATTTCTTACCGTTGTTCCTGTAAGTGATTTGCCGTCTCCAAATTCCCACACATACTTAGCCCCAGCAGGAATGCCGGCAGCAGAAGCAGTAAAAGAAAAAATTTCATTACTAGGATAGCAAGCATCAGACTTTGCATAAGTAATGGTTACTTCCCCATCTTTCACCGAAACAGTGTCTCTAAACACCGCCGTAGCACCCCCAATGGGCGGGCTATTATCTTCAGTGGTTTCCTGCTGATCTGCAGGTTTGTCTACTTCCTTTTTACATGCCGATAGCACAATAGCAGTTGAAAGGTAGAGGACTATGAATAGTTGGCTATTTCTCATGGTGTTCACTTAACTTATCTGACAAGTACAACGAGAAATAGGGCTTTTTATTGTGATATTTAAGCGCTTTTAGTTAGAATTTAGCTTTTAGCGCTTCCCTAAGCGGGATTAAAACTTATTTTTGATGTTAGCCTCCTCAAACATACATTTGCAATCTCATGGGGGGTTAGCTCAGTTGGCTAGAGCGTCCCGATGGAATCGGGAAGGTCATGGTTCACAGAATTGATTGTTCTTTTGAAATAAAAATAAATGGGGGGTTAGCTCAGTTGGCTAGAGCGTCCCGATGGAATCGGGAAGGTCATGGTTCACAGAATTGATTGTTCTTTTGAAATAAAAATAAATGGGGGGTTAGCTCAGTTGGCTAGAGCGTCCCGAT